>Ga0326758_100007_pt1 | contig 443094 bp, 474 predicted proteins | sample GCRJH_S_FD_207221 | JGI IMG/M metagenome (GOLD analysis project Ga0326758, IMG submission 207221) | Hot spring sediment microbial communities from Geyser Creek Basin, Yellowstone National Park, WY, United States - GCR.JH_S | ecosystem: Environmental > Aquatic > Thermal springs > Near-boiling... | reverse complement strand
TAGGGGTGACTTTTTAAGTTACGCACTAGTGGTAGGAAGCATACCGCTAATAAGCATACCAGAGAGCGTAACATTCTCTATAGCTTTAAGGAATATAATTTTCGTATTTGGAGACCATATGAACTCTGGAAGTATAGTCTCATTTCTAATGTTACCAATTAAGAGGACTACATTCTTTTTATTTACTTATACTTGCGACGTCCTAATCCCTTACACGATTTGGATAATAACTTACTTGTGGTATTTTTATGAGTTCAACTACCTTAACTCTTTAGTGATAACTTTAGCCTTAATCTTTACCTCTGGTTATTTCTTTTCTACATCAGTAGTCTTATTTTATACTATCATTCTAAGAAGTAGTGGTGCATCGACCTTAGCATCACTCTTCACTTTAGGATCAATATTCATAGTTGGCGGGTTTGGAAACTACGAGCTTATAACCTCCTCCCCTTCAGCATTAAGCTTTACAGCTTTCATGAACCCCTATCCTTTAGTCTTAGCTTACTCTATAAAACCCACTTACTTCTCGTCCCTCCTCAACTACGTAAATAGTGGTATAATAACTGACTTTGCATTAGCCCTTATCTTATTACTCATCTCATTTCTCAGGTTTAAGGTGATGGAGTTTTGATACGCATAGGACTTTTATTACTTTCAATTGGCTTAACCCTAATCTTTCTAAACAGTGTTAGTATCAACTCGTCTTCCTCGATGGTATTAAATTTCGTTAAACAGAACGTGACTGTCCCATCATTCGTGAATAGTGCAACTATTACCGTTGTCCAAAACAAGAGCAGTGTGAAGACAGTAGTGGAGGTGATTTACGCAAATAAAACTTACAACTTAACCCTCCCAGTGACGCTTTATATAAAGGGTGGTGAAAGTGTGTTTATTTTCGTAATTAATGAGACTAATAAGACGACTATGGTTAAACCTTTTCTTAACGTTACGGCGTTTATTAAAATCAGCAATGCCAGAGCCTTTGTGAAATCAAGTCAAGTAGAAATAGAAGGAATCTTACTTTCTATAGTAGGAGCACTACTTCAGATCTGGGATTTAGTACGAGGTCTAATAAAGAAGTAATTTTTAAACTAGCAAGATTTTTTTACAGTTAGATTTTTTAAGCTAAAAACAATAATCATTTTTAGGGTTTCCCTAATGATAAGCTTAAATGAAATATTAAATCCACCAACTGGTTTAAGTCTCACTGAAATACTCGTTTTTTCCTTAATATTGGGCATGTTACATGGTGCAACTCCAGATGAGCACACTTGGCCTATAACGTTCAGTTATGCCATAGGAAAGTACAGCACTAAGGGGGGAATGAAAGCCGGTTTCCTATTCTCCTTAGGGTTTACAATACAAAGAGCTTTCTTAACAACTCTCGGTTACGTTGGTTTAGCAGAAATTTATAAGGAGTATAACTTAGACGGGCCAGTTTACATAGTAGTCGGATTTGTAATGGCTATTGCAGGCTCTTACATCCTCAAGGGGAAATATCTTCACTTACCTATAGATGCAATTTTAGGAAGTAAGACTCACGATAACCCAAAGGATGTACCGTTAAAGATGACCATAGTCCACGGTTTAATTGCTGGTTTCGGTTTCGGTGCTTATGCGACAATCATTACTTTCGTTCTGGCTCCACAATTACCTAGTGTAATCTATGCACCTTTACCGGGCTTAATGTTCGGAATCGGAACAATGATAATGCAAATAATTTTTGGTGCAATTTTCGGAAACTTGTTAAGGGCTAAGAAGATGAGTGAAGAGGAAATATCGTATATTGCTAGGAAGAGTGCGGGAAGAGTACTTTATTACGGTGGTTGGGTCTTCGTACTGGCCGGGATGTTAATCATAGCATTCCCCATCATAGACAATTTCAGTATAAGCACTGGTTTTCAGATACCCAATTTAGACGCAATAGATATTGGTTTTATCTTAGTCGTTAGCGTCGTGGGCATAATAGGGCTACTTAGCATTATCATGAGCTATAAAGAAGCTGAGTCTATGGATAAGAAACAGTTATATGTATCAAAGAAGGAAAAATGACTACTCGCTTATTTTCTTCTGATAACAGCCAATAACATTAACAACGGGCTTAAGACAAAAAGTAATGCAGAAACAACATTGATATAGTTTATTGAGATTATTGCCCTCTCTATTATGGGTTTATTCACAGTTATTACATAACCATTGGGAACGTTATAAGTTCCTTGCCATGATACTTGATAATAAAACGGTTCGTACGAATAAAGTCTTATTTCACTTCCATTAAATACCCAACTCGTATTACCATTTATTATTACCTTATACTGTATCTCATAAACTACTTTTACCGTAAGGGGTGAAGTTATTACTAAAGTGTTTGAAGGAGTTACTGAAAATACTCCCAGTCTACTATAATTGTCTATAGGGTAAGTAATATTAGTAAGGATTATTAACTTACTCCCGTTAAAGTACCAACCAGAGGATATATTCTCAACTAAAGCACCATTAACTATTGCGTCTATTGGCTTGTTAGATATAAAGGTTACATAATACTGTACTTTCCAAACTGGAGTGTAATTAAAGGGTGAAGTCACTTTAAATGTAATATTGTTAATTAACATTAGCCTCTCCTCGCTGGAAAGATATACATATTGAATAGGGATATTAATTATCGTGCCCTCATCAAACCAACCAGTCGTTAGGTTGACCTTCTCTCCATCTATAATAGCGTATATTAGCTCTGTTGAATTAATTACAATGTAAAACTGTTTATATAAGCTGACATTAATGAAGATAGGGCTATTAACTATTACCTGGCTAACGTTAGGGGCTAATGCCCACCTATCAAATTGCGTAATGTATTTATAGTAAACTGCTTCAAGCTTTAATGAGGTACCTTTATTATACCACCCAGAAGTTATATTCATTTGAGTACCATTCACATACCCTTGTAGAGGTGTGGAAATATTAACGTAATACTGATAAACCGCGACAACTGTGACAGTTAAAGGACTAGTTATTACAATCTTAATAGGCGTGGAGTTTAGGTATTCCACTCTCTCGAACTTTGAAATATAATAATAATTATTCGGAATTGAAACTACTGTTCCGTTAAAATACCAGCCAGTAGTAAAGTTCCCTATGCTCCCGTTAATATAAGCTGGGAAAGTATTTGAAGTTATAAAATACTGTATTCCCCAAATCGCTGTGTAATTAACTGGTGAATTGACAGTTATTTTAATTGGGTTAATTAGTGCCTCTCTTACCACATTGCTGAGATAATCGTATTGTTCTGGAATAAGGATCACGGTACTCTCATTAAACCAGTTACTTGTTAATGTCTCATTTTGCCCGTTAACGTTTCCTAAAAGCTTGTACTCAGAACTTATTAAAACGTAAAACTGAGTAATCCATTTTGCAGTATAATTCGTTGAGTTACTTACTTCTATCGTGATAGGGTTTAGTAACATCTCTCTCTCGAATTTGTTTACATAATAATACTGTAACGGAACTATAATTACAGAAGATTTATTGTACCAACCCGTAGTAAAACTCACATTCTTACCATCTATGAATGCATGTAGTGGGTAAGTTGAATTAACGTTGATAAGAAATTGGGAAACTACGGTAACGTGGATCGTAATGTTCTGCGTTAGTATTATGTACGTAACATTAGGTATGTAAGCTATTCTTTCCGTTGAAGACAAGTAAGTATAATTAACTTCCAATTGAATGACCGTTCCGTAAGGGTAGTTACCAGAAGTGATTAGTTGGGGTTTTCCGTTTACTAAGCCCCAAATTGGCACGTTAATTATAAGCCTAACTAAGTTAGGTATTTTCACATAGTTAACTATAATGAAATAGTAACCATTTGATAAGTTAAAGTAAGTCTTAGTCTGTAGAGGTAATTGTCCCTTAAAAGTTTCGTTCTCCACTGAAATCTCTTCTTGTGGTACATATCTATAAGTCGAATAAATGAAAGTAGGTAGAGTTAGGTTAATCGCTTTCTGGGTTATAAAAGATACATAATACGGTAAACCGTAGTTAGACTGGTCTATATTGAAATTGTTATTAGCAGTAAAATTATACCCATTTACATAGTAAGTATAGTTAGAAAGAACAGTAACCATTGTCCACCCTGGTATCCATGGTGTGAAATAATCCGTTAAGAATTGCGGATTTGGAGTTCCAACAGTCACACAAACCATACCATCATTTCCTATATTGGCTTGTAAATTCCCAGCAGTCTCCCCAGTGTCGAAACCGTAGTTATAAACTGTGGGGAAGGGGGAATAAATACCGGGTTCAACTTGATAATATATTGCTAAAAGGGAAGTAAGGGAATCGAAGTATCCCTCTTGTCCGCCATATTCACCTCCCCAAACTAATTCAGCATCGAAGTACTCGTTGTTACCTGTCTTTCCCGGCCCTACATAAATATAAGCTTGTTGCAAATTGGTTACAACAATACTAACCTCATCATAAATTGTCGTACCTCCATATACCATATAACCAATATAGATGGTTATGGTTGCTCCGCTATATGTGACGTCAACAAGCAAGATGTAACACATAGGTAAAGAGAACGTTGAAAAAGGCGTTGCATACTCATAGAACGTGACAATTTTTCCGTTAAGATTAGCCTCTTGCACGCTCCCAAAACCCGAAACAAGTTCTGGGCTCATGTTTGCATAAATTGACGTGAAGTTCCACACGTTGTCAATGAATCTCATCTGGTTATTTGAGAATTGAATTGCGTTCTGAACCCGATATTCTTGCTCCCCACTTGAGGTCTTTGCTACAACTACTACGTTTAATTGCAGTGAAGCACCGGAAGTTTGGATGGATTTTATTAAAGCATAACCTAATACTTCGTTAGTCTTAACTGATATTGCTGTACCGTATTGTGTCATTCCCAGTGAAGATACCCCTATAGGATAAGGGTCCGTTCCCCCAGTGTTTGTGTAAACTTTAGGGACTAGAGCGTTATGAGGGCTCACTAAGCTTAGTTGAGCAAATAAAGACAATATAAGGAGTAATGGAAGTAGTAATCTCATAATACGAAACTGAGAATAATGTATTAAAAAGTTTGCTAAAATAATGAGAGTAATATTATAGACAGTATGAACAAAATTAGAATTGTGAGAAATACTAATAATACTAAGTTACTAGTTATGGGCTTCATATAAGTTAAAAAAATGTAAAAAATTGAAATTGGGTTCAATTTTTACCACTATTCTTCTATTTCTCTAGTCTCATTTAAGATTTCCTCTAATGCCTCCGTCTTAAAACCGCTGTATACTGCAGCAAAGTAGAAGGCAAGGATTACTACAGCGGCAACTAATGTGTCAGTAGGGAAGGGAATCACCGGGTTTAACCCGAACCCTCCAAAATACGATAACACGTATATTGCAATAAGGAAACCTATTAACCACCAGCCTGCATTTATTTCCTTCTTCGCATTTTCATCCCTAACTAAAGACAATAAGGATACCACGTTCCCTATTAGCAACCCAGCGTAAATTAAGATATAAATTATGAACGCTATATTGTTCGCTTCAGTTAAACCACTAGTGTCCTCGAAGAAGAAGTATGAAGAGAGAATTGCAACTACAATATCAACAACTCCTATAGCAGCGCTGACTCCTTTACTAACTCCTAACCCCTTGGTAGCATAATAACTGAAGAACAGTGGTAATCCTATAATTATCCCGGTAAATACGTAAAAGAGCACTGCAAAACCAGACCAATATACTATTAGTCCAGCAGCTAAGGTCGCTATAGGTGCAATTACACTAGCTAAAGGTAGTCTGAATGGCCTTTTTAGTTCCGGAGCGTGTTTTCTTAATACAGCTAACCCAATTCCGCCCATTATATACGTTAGTACTGTTGCAGATGAGATGAAAGAAACTAATGCATACCAAGAGGGGAACGGTAATAGGAATATAAAACCTACTATTAATGCCCCTATCAATGCAAATACTGGAACTCTGGTCTTACCGATCTTAAGGAAGATTTCGGGTAAATAGCCATTTGATGCGAAGGCGTAGAAAGTCCTACCGGAAGTGCCAGTATAAATCCAGCCAGTCCCAGAAGGTGATACTACAGCATCAATAGTTAAAATATAACCCCAGAAAGCAAAGACTGCCGCAGCTACTCCTATTGGTGCTATATGCATTAATACTAAGAAAGGCCCACTTGAAATCGGGACTCCAGAGCTCGTTACTGCAGTTGGTAAGGCTGACCAATTACCCGGTGTTACTGGGACTAATTTATATGTGGTCACCATCTTACCAGACTCGTTAAGAGTTACACTCTCATTAAGGTATAATTTACTCCAGTCTATACCACCTATAAAGGCAACTTGGAGTAATGTATAAAGTACTAGTGCTATCCCTAATGCTCCTAAAACTGCGAACGGTATATCTTTTTGTGGGTTTCTCCCCTCACCTCCATATTCTACAGCCTGCCTAAATCCTAAGTAGGAGAAGATGACGCCAGTAGTTGGAATTGCATATAAAACTGCGCTGAAACCTACAATTCCAGAGGATCCCCCAACTACATTGGACGCTGAAGGGAAGAAACCACCACCAGCAGTAAAGTTTGATGAGTGGAAATCAAGTGATACTATTAACAATACCGTTATTGTGGGTACTAAAAGTTTCCACCAGCCAGCACCGTGAGTTACTTTACCTAAAATGTTGACTCCTAAGTAGTTTAATAGGAAAAAGAAAACCAGTAATAAACCGGCAAGAGCAATCCCTAAAGGTGTTAAAATTGTGATAGTCGCACCGTTAAATGTTCCGGTCGTGATCAGCTGAGGGTAATAGGAACCTATATATTCAATTGCTGCGGCGGCCTCTATCGCGGGAACTGAGGCAGCTGAAAGGAAATATGCCCATGTTATTATAAAACCTACTAGACCGCCATGAGTATAATGAGGATACCTAGTTATTGCACCGGATTTGGGTATTGCTGCTCCTAATTCTGCATATGCAAGGCCCACGAACATTATTAAAACTCCACCAATTATCCACGATAATATTGCAGAACCACCAGCATAAGTAGCAGTAGCAAGAGATGCGAATAGCCAACCTGAACCTATTATTCCTCCTAAAGATAAGTATAGCAGTTCAAATTTGTTCAAACTCTTCCTTAACAGTTTGTCCGACTTTATACCGTAATCCCTTGCTCCTCCGACACCTTTTCTTTCTGACATAATTGAAAGTATAAAATTACGACTTTATAAATTTTGGTCTTTTATCAAATAGGGAATCGACAGTTTTAAGTAAATTATACTATTAAAATAAAAAGGAGTTTATCATTTTTAATTGCAGGAATATAAACTTTATAACAAAGATTGGAAAGAAGAGGAAGATCACATATACTCCCATATACCCTTTCCTTTATAGTTATAAACTATAGTCTTGTAGGAGGTGACATATTCTATCGTATACCCTATTCCTTCCCTTCCTATTCCAGAGTCCTTTCTTCCACCGAAGGGGAAGTAACCAATCCCGTGTTTAGGAAACTCATTAACATATACCGCACCGACCTCAAGAAGCCTTATGGCCTTTCTAATCTTATTAATGTCGAGGCCGAATATAGCAGCATCTAGACCGTACCTCCTACCGTTAGATAATTCAATAGCTTCATCTACGTTATCCACCCTAACTAAAACTGCAACTGATAGAAATACTTCCTTCTTATATAGATATAAATCCTTCACCTTATCTTTACTAATTTCTATTAGAGTAGGCTCAATATATGTAGGACCTAACCTCTTACCACCGTACAGTACCACCCCTCCCTTCTCTATTGCGTCCTTTACGGCAAATTCAAATTCGTCTACAGTCTTCGGATCAATTATAGGACCCATTGTAATTGAGGGATCTCTTGGATCACCGACCTTAACTTTCTTTAACTCTTCTATCAACCTCTCTTTCAGCTTATCATAAATCTCACTTTCAGCGAAAATAAACTTTATTGAATCGCAACGTTGGCCAGAATAACTCGTAATGCCAGAAACAATCTTTTGAGCCGCAGTATTAACGTCTACATCACTCAGTACTATTGCGGAATCCCCTCCACCTAACTCCATTACATATTGTTTGATCCCAGCAGTCTTTATCACATGCTCCCCAGTCTCTGTACTTCCAGTTAACGATATTACACTTATCCTTTTATCTCGAACTATTCTATCCATCTCCTTTCCAGGGACTGTGATTACCGCAAAAGCAGACCTAGGGAAGTCAGTCATCTCTAAAAGTTTCGCGAACATTATGGCGGGTAATGGTGTTGCACTTGCAGGTTTCAAAACGAAGGCATTTCCAGCAACTGTAGAGTAAACGAATTTGTTAACAACATCGAAAAGCGGGTAGTTAAACGGAGTTATAGCTAAGACTACTCCTAAAGGTTCCCTCCTAACTATTGCCTCAGACTCTAAACTTTCGCTACTCCAATCACCCGGAACATATTCACCGTAAAGTTTTCTGACGTCCAAGTCGGCCCTAATAAGCCTTTCGATTGCAGCGTTTACTTCGCCCTCAGCCGCGCTTTTAGTTTTACCGTTACCTATCATTAAAACGTTGACGAAGTCCCCTCTAAACTTATCCAGTAATTCTGCGAGCTTATGGTATACTTTTAACCTCTTTTCGCCGGGGAAATCCCTAATTTCTTTCCTCCCTCTTTGATAAACAATGTTTAATACAGCATCAACCATCTCGTAATTTAGCTTTGGCACTCTCGCGTAAGTTTCCAAATCTATGGGGGATTTAACGTCCTCAACATCTTTAGAGGAAGTCCACGTGCCGGCAAGATATGTCTTGAAAGATGGTACATTATCTATGTCTAAAGAATATATTTCCTTAATTTCATTAGATAATTCGGGAAGTTTTGGCATATAAAAAACTCGAAATACTTTATTTTATTTTTTTCCTAAATTGGAGATGAATGTTTCAATATCCCTTATTGTGGGTAAATTTTCTTGATCCCCTCTTATCATTACGTTTAACGCAGAGGCAACTATCGCATAATCTAACGCTTTTTCATAAGTAAAGCCTTTATATATGAGGGAAAGAAATGTACCTCCTAAAGCGTCACCAGCACCAACTACATCCTCTACTGGTACTTCATATGCTGGGGAGAAATATTTTTTGTCCTCATAATATACCGAAGCACCCTTAGAGCCCAATTTTATTACCACAACGTCAGCGTAATTTAAAAGGATCTTTGCTGCCCTATCTGGGTCACTTTCACCTAGAAATATCTTAGTATCGCCGGGATCTGTAATTAGAAAGTTTAGGTGAAAAGTGTTTAGTAACCTCATAATCTCATACCTCGCCTTTTCTGGGCTCCACAATTTTAGCCTTATGTTAGTATCAAAAGACCTAGCCCTAGCTAGAGAAAAGGCCTTATAAACGGTTGAATTAGCAGAATCTGAGATCGCTAAGGTTATTCCAGTAGAGTGGACTAAATCCGCTCTCTCTATAACTTCCTCCTTCACATCTTCCGGAGAAAGCCTACTGCCTGCACTACCTTTTCTGTAATAAATTGAATCACTAGCGAAGGGTACTGGGTAATGCCTTTGAATGAAAAATATTCCGGTAGGTGCGGATGGGTCTATCCTTATGTTAGAAACGTCGACCCCTTTACCCCTTAACCACTCTATGGCGTTATAACCGAACTCATCATCACCTACCCTTCCTATATAAGTACATTCGTTCCCAATCCTAACGAACGCTACACAGTAGTTTGCCTCACTACCGGCAATATGTTTTTCAAAATAAGTAACGTGTCTTAAAGGGCCGGGAGTTAACGCATTAAACTCAATTAATATTTCCCCTAAAGTTACTAGCCTCGCCATTTTATTTCCCTACTATACTCTCCAGGTTTCTCTTTATAGCATCAACTTCAGATTTCAGTGATTTTATCTCGTAATCCTCTAACGGGAATATTGGAGGCCTGGGATAACCCACATTATAACCTTGAAAAATTTCTACTAAAGAATAAGTAGCTGATAATTGCCCATATTTCCTCATAATTGTTAGCAATGAATTCAGAACCTTTTGTATTTCTAACGCTTTTTCTCTATTTCCTTCCTCTATGAACTTTTTCATTGATACTATATATTCTGGTACCACATTAGTTAGGGAAGCTACAGTACCATCTAGAGAGAGAAGTGAATAATATACTAAACTGTCAGAACCATTATACACCTTCATTTTAGGGAAATTAATTTTATAGTCAAGAGAATGGGCTAAATCCTGGTTAGTGTCTTTGATACCAGCAACTTCACCTATCTCTTTTAGCACACTTACCGAGATGTCATATCCAGTAGCTGAGGGATAATTATATACATACACGGGGTGCGGTGAAGTTTCTAAGATTGTCTTGAAATATTTTACTAACCACTTTTCCGGAAGCCTCTGAAAATAATAAGGTGAATAAGACGCTACACCCACTATTTTAAAGTCCTTAGAGAAACTTAACAACTCAACCACGTCATTTAAGTTAAGCCCACCAAGTTGGAAAATAACCTTATCGGTAACGTCGTATACAACTTTTAACGTCTCTTTCTTTTCCTCTTTAGACAATGCGGGCCCCAATCCCGTAGTGCCGTTAAGGAAAATGTAATCTACTCCTTTTCTTATTAAGTTCTCAGCGTGGGTTTTTAACGCGTTTTTATCTATTTCACCCTTTTTTGTGAAAGGAGTTAAAATAGGCGAGATAACTTCCATAATTGCAAAATAGAAAATAAGTATATAAGTTGAGCGTGATTGCTCTATGGCAAATTTTCTACAGTTAATAAACTAAAATTTTGGAACGCGAATGTTTAAGTTAATTTAGGACGAACTGTTCAAGAGATAACGTGGATCTGAAGGACTACAAACTAGAATAAATACGAGTTGTAACCAAGGAAAAAAGAAGTGTATAACTCTAGTTATATGTTTCACCACATTTATCTTAACCTTTCGTGTTTATTCCTATAATTAAATAAAAGATATACTCTCACAGAGATATATCATCATTAACCGCTTTTCAGCTCAAGAAATTAACTGAGTTAAGTCGAATGAAATAGGTGTTTAAATGAATAGGTTTTTAATTATCTTCTTTCTATGTTGAAGGATTTTGTAGCTTATTTCCATGAAATCTTTATATGCATCGTTATTCAGAGGATAAAAATTGTGAACCTCATCTAGTGTTTCATTGAGCAATACCTTAACGGAGTGACAGTCTATTGAGTTAATTATTTCTACACCTTCATAAAAACTTTCTTTATCACTCCAGAGTTTAAACCTAGTTACCGGCTTATCTATAATTTGCATCACGTAATAAAGGGGCTTCCACGAAAGAAGAGTATGTCCGTGATCTATGATATATCCTTTCCCATCTTTAGCTCTAACGTGATCTTCCTTTAAATCAATGTTGAGCAACCATTCCTCAAAGGGTAAAGAGACTTGTAATTGTTTCAAATTACTTATTTTATTAACCTCAAGGGAATCGGGTAAGTATTCCATTTCTAGCCCTTCACCAACTAATTTAAGTTCTAATACCGGTAAGCCTAGTGCTATGCCTAACCTCGATGAGAAAAGTTCTGATACTATTTCATATACTGAATGGACTTCATCGTCGTTCTTTTTCTTTTTTATAAACTTCATTTTGTGCCCTTAGTTAGGTTCGCTTATAAAACTATATAACGGATAAAAATTTAAGTAAGCGAAAAGGAGGGAACGAGACCTTGTCAAATGGTATAGTAGGTTTATAAAGGTAGTAAAGATGGATCAAGAAGTTAATATATGCGAACAGTTCTGTGAAAGTTATGCGAAACTATAAGGGGAGTCACTGTACTTTCTTTCTATGTTTATCCGTGGTATTCATTAGCTTCTACAAATAGCTAGAGTAAGTCATTTAAGAACTGAGACTACGTTAGTAGTATGTTCCTAGAGATTTTTATGTCGCTTTATTTACTTTCTCTTATAATAGGAAAATATTTGCGATTACCTCATTACGTTACTGATGCGATAATCGTAATCCTTATCTTTACAATTTCCTTTTGGGGATTTTCACAAGTTAAGGTGGGAGTAATTTACTATTTAGGTATCTCAGTCTTAATATCTATCGTTGTACTTCTCGTCACGTATTTCACTGGGTTTCTTATATTAAAAGACGAAGTGCATGGTGAAGCAAAAAGTAAGATCAACTTTAAATCACAACTTAAGTACTTAATCCCATTATTGGCCGGCTTCTTGGCAAGTCTTATACCACTTGACTACTCTCAAATCCCCTTTGACATTATTGTTGATTATGAACTTTACTTGTTAGCCTTTGTAATAGGTATTGACATTTCAAAATCTCTGAACAAGAAAAGTTTAAAGAGTGTTACTAGGGTTGCTATAGTCTCGGTATTAGTTGACTTTATAGGTGCGTTGTTATCCTCACTTCTAATTTCATTATTAATACCATTTAAGGTAGCATTGATGATAACTTTAGGTTCTGGGTGGTATTCCTATACCGGCCCATTAGTTGCTAAGTTTTATGGCCCCGCGCTTGGGCTTGTGGGGTTTCTATCTAACTTTTTAAGAGAGCAGTTAGCCTTCGTCTTTTTGCCAAATTTCTCAAAGGGTAAGTTTAGCCCTATTGGAGCTATTGCTGTGGGGGGTGCTACTTCGATGGACGTTACTTTACCCCTTTACGTTGAAATTTTTAATGGTGGAGAATATGCGATAAGTGCTATGATTAACGGTTTTATCTTAACACTAATCATACCGATAATCGAACCCTTAATAAGCCTTGTTTAGGTGGAATAATGAAAAAAGTGTTTATCATATTCCTTACGTCAGCTTCGTTATTCATGAGTTATTTCTCACGTATAGCCTGGAGTATCGTCTCTGTTTACTCAAATTTGAAGCCTACAGAAATAGAGGATAGTATTATTTTTTCTTTGTTTTTTGTAGGTTATATCCTAGTCCAACTTCCGGCAGGTTTTCTCTCAGATAAAGTTAAACCTAACATTATTGCACTCATTTCACTTTTAGGCCTTTCCTTTTCATCGTTCTTAAGTGGTTTAGGAATAAGCATAGAGGTTGAATACATTGCTAGCTTTTTAATGGGTTTGTCCGCTGGTTGGATTTACCCAGTGACTATTAAGATTTTATCTACCAGTTTCGATAAAAACGAGCTACCCGTAGCCATAGGTTATTATAGCTTAGCCTGGCCGTTGTCCATAGTCCTTGCTGGACTAATTTTACCGATCATTAGTCTTTCATTCGGGTGGAACTGGAGTTATTACCTCATCGCTTTGAGCTCTCTAGTCCTAGCCTTATCTTATTTAAAAGTCAAGAGTTATACGACTTCGTCCACCCAATTCGCCATCATAAAAGATAAGAAAGTACTGACTTTAGCCTTTTCCGGCTTTCTGTTCTTCCTCTCTTACTGGGTAATTACTCTTTATGCTTATAAATACTTTCTAAGCATAGGCTTAAACCCTATAATTGCTGGGATTGCTTATTCTTCTTTAGCCTTAGCCGGAATTCCTTCTACGATAATTGCCGGCTATATCATCTCTAAAATCGGTGTTAGAAATACCTTGTCCTTCTTTGAGTTTATCTACGGCGTTTTAACCGCCTTATTATCCATAGGTAATGTAATTCTCATAGTATCAGTATTAATGGGTTTCGTTAGGTTTATAATAACTCCAGCAAACTCTTCTGCAGTGTCCCTAATCGGCGGTAGGAACGCCGGTAGTGTAAGCGGTTTTGCGAATTTCTTCTGGCAAAGTAGCGGAATAGTCGCACCTTTTATTGCCTCAATAATCATTCTTAATTTCGGCTTTCTCTTGTTGTGGATTATTTGTAGCATATTGATAGTCGTATCTTCATTAATCTATTACGTTCTGCTGAGATAAAGAGAAAAGGAGAGAGGAGAAAAAGAGAAAATCAAGATTGAGTTATCTTTTTAACGAATTTACATTTTTGTAAAACGAAAAACTTATTTAAGTTTCTTGGTATTACTAATTCATTCACAGAGATTATAGAATCTATAAAGGTATTAAAAGTGTCTTGGTCTATATCTACTAAAACTAATTTCCCGATATTCCTAAATGACACTGGCTTTCCGAAGCTTACTAATTCTTCCTTTTTTACTTCTATACTTTCCAAATCCGAAATTATAACAATATTCTTTTTAGCCTCATTAAAACCTTCAATAAACGATTTCCCCACATCCTTACTCATACTTATTGCTTGATCTATTTTTTCTCCAGCCTTTCCAGCCACCCCAAGAAAAGTGCTCATAGCTTGGTTCATGACTTCTCCAACTGTTTTCCCACTATCCCTAGCAACCTTTACTAATCTCTCATATAATGACATATCTACTCCCCTTATCGTAACCGTTTTCTTTTTGTTTTCGTCTTGACTGTTTGACATTAATACAGTATTACATGTTTACACTTATAAGCTTTTCTTTCGTATCGCCTCATGTGAAATCAATTTTCTTAACTTAAACTAATAGAATTAGTTCTTGCGACTAAAGTTTGATTTACTGATAAAAACTAATTAAAGAGAAAGTTAAATGCAGCAAATTCAATTTTTAACATACAGTTGTCTTTATGACCCTCCTAGAATTCTCTCAACTTCTTTGAAATACAAAGGGTCACCTAATACAAAAAGTGCCTCGCCAGGTTTTAAAACTGTATCTTTAGTGAAATAAGGATCCAGATTACCATTTCTAACAATAGCTATTGGGACTACTTCATCTGGTAAGTCTTTGAGTCTAACCTCTTTTTTTACATCAAATATTGCTATCGAATAATCTCCTTTTCTTTCTGGTGAAAAAATTATTCCAGCAAAATTTTTGGATACTGAGGTAAAGGCTAAAATTCTACCTATTATGTCTTCATAAGGTATTACAACGTCTGCGCCAGCTGTTTTCATCAGATCTACAAGCGAGGGATCTTTTACTACAGTAACCACAGTAAGTGGCGGGTTCAACTTCTGAACTTTAAGTGTTACTAAAAGCGTTTCCGAATCGTTATCCATAGCTATTATTGCGGCTAAGGCGTTCTTTATACCGGCAGAAATTAAGTTATTTTCATCTTTAGGGTCTCCTAAAATTACCTTATCACTCTTAATTTCACTATAGATTTCCTTGGATGGAGTAAGTACCACAAAATCCTTATCCATTTGGTTTAATTTCTTTACTGCAGAAAGTATACTTAAAGAATCTCCTATCAACACAATATGAGACTTCATGTGTGTTCCTCTCCACCTCGCCCTAACGTCTATCCAGGTAGCCCTATTAACTATAGTACCTATTAATGATTGTACCATTGAGGCAAATAAGCCTACCGTAAATAGAATTAGGATCGTTAAAAACAATTTCTCATCAGAAGGCATAGTGTTAATATCTGGCGCATATAAACCTACTGTAGTTATCACATTTACTGCAGCGTAAATTGCTGAAATCCAGTCAAGATGTTGATAATATACGAATACTAATGCTATTACATAAACTACTATTGAGAGAGTAATAAGCTGAGGGTAAATCTTTCTTAGGACTGAATACGGTGCAGTAAATATTTCTAAAAGTCGTAAAATATATCTGTTCCATAACCTTATCTTATCCACAAAAAGTGTTCAAAAAGATAACTAAAAATGTTTTCGTTTTATCATTACGTCGTCTTTATGTATAGAAAATTTTCATTAAGAACAGAGACAATCAGTATTACAACAAATTGTATAATAAATACAGTATAAACAAGTATAAGTATGTATGAAATGCTTAAATAGGGGTCACAGAATATTTATATTGTCATGAGCAAACCCTCAAAATCTGATATTTACTCTAAAATTGCTGAGCTAACTGCTAGAATAGATAGGCTACCGACTATGGTACTACCTATTTCAGTAATTTTAGCATTAGCATTTGGTTATTTCATAGCACTGTACGACGTAATAGATATAGGGATCGCTTTCTCACCAACCTCCTTACAGTATACCGGACTAACTTCATCAGAGGCATCAATAGTAGTCTCTATGGGGTTATTCGGTTACATCCCCGGAGCAATACTGTTAGGTTATTTCGCGGATAAGTATGGAAGAAAACCGATGCTGATATTTACGGCACTGCTCACAGCTGTAGGGAGTTTAGGAAATGCACTATCAGTTAATTACCCAATGTTTATCATCTTCAGATTTATTACTGGCATGGGAATTGGAGGAGACTTAATTCTAGTACCCACGTATATAGTAGAAATGGTTCCAGCAGTGAAGAGAGGGCAATATTTTAACCTAATCTATATTGCTGGATGGGCTGGACTGGGATTAGGGCCTTTCTTAGCTTCAGTAATAGACTTACTCAATCCAGCAATAGGTTGGAGGGTTATATTCCTAGTAGGTGCTACATTAGCCTTTATAGTACTTATTATCAGATCCCACGCCGATGAAACCGTGAGGATGTTAGCACTTAAAGGCAGGTTAGACGAAGCTGAAAGGATCGTGAGAAAAATGGAGGAGGACGCGAAAGTGAAAGCACATCTTAACGAACTACCTCCCTATAACCCGTTAAATTATAGAGTTGAGGAAAAAGATCCGTTTACAGTATTCAAGAATAAAACTTACGCCATTAGGATAATCTCAGTAATGTTATCAATATTCTTCTTCTACTTCGGTGAATATCCTTATCTTACAGAATATTTATTGTGGAGCGGTAACGTGGTGCCATCAAAAGACGTAAACACTTATACATTCCTCTTTGGGCTAGCGGGAGTTGCCACGTTTTTAGGTGCGATAGGGCTGAGATTTATAGTAGAGAGGGTAAGGAGGGCTGTCTTAACAACTATAGCTTATGGGGTCGGAATGCTATTGGGTGTATTAATAACAATTTATTTCACAGTGCAGAATAATATACCAGCAGCTTTTGCCGGGATGTTATTAGCTAATTTTATAGGCGTTGGATGGAGTAACCAATTGAACTACCTTAACGGTACTGAGAACGTACCAACCTATGCTAGAGCTACTGCTTTCGCGTTCTCAGACGGAGCGGCCCATTTAGGTGCAGCAATATCTACTGCAATTATACTAGGATTAATAGGTGGGTTATCTGCATCGATTGGAATTTCTACTTCCTCAATTCTTATTTGGACTTTATTCCAAGTCCCTATGGTAATAATGGGTATTGTACTAATTTTCGTATTACCAAATACTATCGGACAAAGCCTAGAAAAAGTTAATGAGGCTAATGCTGGAGTTTAAAAATTAAGACAATCCTTAATTTTTTCTATTAACGCCATTACCTCCTCTTTTTCTAGTCTCGGAACAAAATACCTCCAACTCTCGTCATTTAGGGATGGAAAACGTAAAACTAAGTCTATAATTGTTTTACACTCCTCGTCTTCCCTTACTTTATCAATATTATCTTTGACTAGTTGTTTAATGTAATTCAGAGCAGTTAGAGTCTTTCCCATTTTAACTAAGTTTTCTATTACCTCAAACGTTTATACCACCACCAGTGTATAATTCCAATTATAACTCCTATACTTAATGAGATTATTCCTATTTCAGTAACTAATGAAATCTGATTAAGGTTGCTCCACAACCCATAACCCATTAAGAGTACAGTAGAGAGTGCTAACGCAAAGTCATACCATTTTAACCTTATTACCTTTTTAGTAAAAGATGGGAAGACTGAAGAAACTATAAGGTGGGAAGAATAAAGAGTGACTAAAGATGCTTCAGTCGTTAGTGTATAGACGATTAAGTACTGCTGCGTAATCGATGCTATTAGGTTTATTCCAATGAAAAGCGATGCTACTATTAAAACTGAAGTTAGCATGTCTTTTTTAAGGAGAGAATAAGTTAGCCTCGACAATGCTAAATATGCAGCAGTCACTGAGCCTATTAGGCTATTAGCAGTAAATATAAAAATTATAAGGCCAAACGTTGGATTAACATATTTTTCCGCAATGTAATACCCAGGGTATTGAGTAGTATTTAAGAGCTCTAACACTCCTTCATTAGAATAACCAACGGCCGCAGTCTCAAAATATGCAGCAAATAGTACTGACAGAGAGGCTACCCAATAAGCTAGTATGTAGGCTTTCCCCACTGTTTTACCTTTCCCCTCAGCCTCATAACCTAAGAAGAATGACGCACCGCCACCAGCTAGCGTAAAGCCCACGGCCAACGCACCAGAAAAGAAAGAGGAAAGACTAACATTTACAGTTAAGGGCTCCCATAAGGAAAGTCCGGTACTACTGAGGACTTTTACGCCCAGTATAATTATTAACACTACTTCTATACTTGAGGTAATTAAGGCGTAAAATAATGGTGGTTTAACCCCAGATAAGATAAGGAGAGTGAGGGCAAGTGGAATTACAATTTCTAATAACATGGGATTTACATTAAATACTGTAGGGATTACAGTACCAGACAAGTAAGTGGTCGCGGATGAAAGATATACGGCATAACTTATCCAGTATAGCCATCCAGCTATTTTGCCTATTAGCTCTCCTCCTCCACTCCTAGCGAAATCGTAAATCCCACCAGTTGTTGCTATAACTTTAGAATACCTATACCCTATGAGAACCCATAAGAAGTATATTAGAACTCCTATAATTCCGGCTAAGAAAGTTGATGATAGGGAGGATGAGAAGGCATAAGTTAGATATGCGGAAACTGAACCGAGAGGTGCTATAGAGCTTAAAGATTGTGCATAAACAAGGTAAGGCTTAATAGTGTTTTCCTTTGGCTCAAGCTTTTTGGATAAGCTATCCATGTTTCAAAAAGTGGAAAGGAGGATAAAAAAGTAAAATATTATTAGCTACGGGATTTACTTTATTTTATGAGCGAGAAAAAGGAGATATTAGAAGAGATTAAAGATATGGTGGACGACCTTTCTGATAAAATTGATGAACTAATAGATTTAGCGAATAAAGGAGAGGACATAAAGGATGAAATTGATGAAGCTCTCGATATTGTAGATGATATAAGAGACAACTTGAAGGAATTAAAGAAGTAATCTGGTCTGTCTAGATTCTTTGTAATGTCATATACTTTTCAAACACTTTTTGTATATTTTTTAAGTTAATAGTTAGTTTTAAAATGAACGGGGAATAGTTATATCGTGTATATAAATTCAGAATTGTTAATAAGAATTATTTTTGCAACAATCTCAATAATCTTACTACTATTTGGGGGAGTTCACATTATTTTTTATAAGCTTAAACTACCCGGGTTCGAGGGAAGATGGGCAATTAACTTGGGAACAATACTCCTTACTATAAGTATTGCTCTTCTAGTGGTAGCCTTTTTAGTGCTTTAATGAAAATTTTAAACCATGAGAGTCAGGATAGGGAAAATTAGTAAAAATGAAGAGGAGTATTACTTTGCTTACGAAAACAGCAAATGGAGAAAGGTAAAGCTCAAGGACAAAATAATACACACTCTAAAAAACATAAAATATATAGAAGGTGAATTGGATGAAAAAGAGGAAACTTTGATAAAAAGAGTTTACAAGAGTAATGAAAAGACCGTAATAGAATATTATGTTTTAGAAAAAGGTGAATTAACTGTAATTAACTGTAATGACGGGATTGAGATCAGAGGAGAAAAGATACAAGTATGTAAACATAAAGACTTAAGCCTATACCTTTATGACGGAAAATACTTTGAGGACAAAACAACATTATTAAATTACATTGTTCGTAAGATAAGATTTGAAATAGAGAAAAAGTATAATGAAGAGCTAATCAAGATCCCGGCAAAACTTAAGGTGGAGACGCAAAAGGCTTACCTTTTAGTAATTAACGGTAAAGAGGTTTGGGTTCCTAAAAGCGTTGGAGTATATGAACAGAATGAGGTAGTTTTACCTTACTGGTTCGTGAAAAATAATAAACTTGTAGATGTTAGTGAGATAGAGAAAACAATAGACAAAGAACTGAGAAATTATGAGGAGGACTTGAACGCTCTTATCTTTAAACTCTGAAGGAGAGGGAGAGGCCTTTTTACTAAGACCGTTTGTCCCTACACTTTCATTTCATTCATTTTATCTTCATTCATGATCGAGTGTAGAGACTTAGCCCTCAACCACAAGTGGGTCATGGGACTCCAACGGCACGGGGCTCACATCTCTACAATCACTCCCACCCTTTTGCCCACATCTGCGTGAGAGATCATCATTTATCAACAAAAGTTTGTTACAAACAGACAAAAGGATTTCTATCAACGTGAAAAAGGATTCAGCCCATCTGCACAAGTTAATCTTCTTCATTCTTCTCATCACGATACGTGACCTTATTTAGCCTGTAATACTTCTTCACAGAATCCATGAGGAACAAAATCCCAGCTATAAAAGCCGTAATCGCGCCAAATATTTCCATTGCAAAAGGATGAGAATAGAGGAAGAGAAGAATGAGAATAAACGACGTTAAGAAGAATGAGGAAAAGAAAACACTCTTAGGCAGTATATAGTTAAAGAGAAGGAGATAATCATCATCAATAACTACCTTTTTTACAACGTATTTTCCGTCAAAGGTCTCCTCCACTAGGCCAGCGTTAACTAGTTTTTTTATATGATATCTCGCGGCGCTAGTTGATGCAAATCCTAAGTCTTCTTGAATTTGACGCAAAGTAGCACCACTTCTATTCTTCAGTAAATAATAGTAAACTTTTCGAGTCGGTGGTGATAATTCGAGTTCCATATTATTAGTTTAAACATGCTTTAAATAAACTTTTCCTCCTTCAGCATTGGAATAGATATATAAAGTATTTCTGAAAAAGATAGTCTCGTGAATAAACTAGTAATATCAACTATTGCTGGCATATTATTTTCACTCGCGATTGCTTTTGCAATTATATACACTACCAGTACCATGGTACAATTTGGTAATATGAGAGGGACAAAGACGTCAATAACAGCGACTACTAGCACACCACCACAACAAGTTAGACCTTACATTTTCAACCTTAATGTATCAACATTAGGGAATAATAGTAAGCCATTACTCATACAAGACCTAAATCTAAGTAATAATATAGTAGTGGTACCTAAAGTTAACTTTACTAGCTCTTACACGCTCCAACCGCAGTTTTATTCTAATACGACAAAGCTTCATTCTGTATTTTATGTGACACCTACATATATAGAAGCTGAACCCAACTCTACGATTTACTTCTATCTATTCTTAAATAATTCATATTTAAATGACCCAGTTTATACTTATTATATTCAAGGATATACTAAAAATGTATCGGTCACTTTCGTACAAAATATCAGTAATTTTCAGATGTATAATGTTACAATAAAATTAGGTAATATAAAATCCGGCACAATTATTTTGTTGCCCGTGTGGGATGTTGATGGATATGAGGTAGAATACGTTGTCATATTCATTATTTGAGATATTCAATGAAAGAAGTAATTTCCCAATAAATATATGCCTTAACATTTAAAACATCATTATTTCACACCTTATCTTGCAGAAGCTGAGATAAATCCAGATAAATATTTGGGTAATCATAACCGTTTAATTTAATATTGATGATTTTTAAAAAATAAAATGATGAGCCAACAGTTAGACCCAATCCAAATAGCAAGACTACAATATACCTCTAGGGCTTCAGTTATAAACCAACTCTTACAACAACTTCTAGCCCTTGACCCAGCAACAGCTGAAAACGCATTGAAGTCAATTTTGACTGCACTGACAAGTAAAGCTACCGATGAGGAGTATAAAAATTGGTGTGAAGTTACTATGAGATTACTCTCAATGTATGACGATAGTGTGGTAAGGAACGTGTTAGCCTTAAGAATGAAAGTTGCTTCTACCCTTCCGAAGAATTTAGCTGAAAGGGATCAAAAAATAGTTATGGAAGTACTTAACTCACTAGACGAGTCTGTTAAGGAGAAGATCTTAAAGAACTTAAAGTAATCAGCCGGAGATAATCCTATCATCAAATCAATCACATCGACCTTCATCATAACCCTAACTCTTTTAGCGTAGCATATATAAGTGAATTTTCTTCCATTTTTTCCTCTAAAGGCTTTCTAACACTACCTACATAAACTCCCCGGTATTTTAATCCAACCTTTACTCCAGAGGGATAGTCACCAACCGTAATAACACTATTTAATTTGTTCACCATCTTCTGAACTTCTAGGGCTTCAGTTATTTTCCCCTCTTTAAATAGCTTCACAAGCTTTATCATAAATTCCGGTGCTACATTCGCTACTGCAGAAATAGCACCATCTCCTCCTATCATTAATGAAAAGAGGACTAGCTCGTCATTACCTATGTAGATTTTTATCGACTTGTTAATTTCCTTTAATTCTAAGTATTTCCTAAATAGAGGAAGGCTATCAGTAGTGAGTTTAATACCATCTATTATCCCCTCACTTACTAACTTCTTAACAGTATCGAAGTCAATGCTTACCTTGTCTGGGTAAGAGTATAGAAAGAGAGGTAATCCGGTCTTAGATAGCTCTTCAAAATAAGTTATAACTCCCTTACTTGACGGTTTGTGATAAACTGGTGGCAAAGACGCTATACCATTAGCACTCACTTCTACCGCTAATCTAGCAAGTTTTAGAGCGTTAGTCAGAGAGTTCTCAGTTACGTTAAATATTACTTTAAGGTCACTTAACTCCCTAAATTTCTTTATGAATTCCTCTTTCTCTTGAAGAGTTAGCATATTAAATTCTCCCGTTGTACCTAAAGAGAAGACAATTTCTATACCACTTCTTTTAAGGAAATACAAATAGTTTTTTAAGGCGTTAAAATCTATCTCTTCTGAACCAATAAAGGGTGTGACTATTGCTGGTATAATTTCTTCCATGTGATATGAAGGGTACAATAACTTAAATATTTAGTTCACCTAACATATACTTGTGAGCATATCGCGTCGTGAATTGACATACTTACTCACAATAAAGAAGTATAACGATGAGGGAAAATTAGCAAAACTGAGCTGGATAGCTAGAGATTTGAAAATATCTACGGCGAGCGCTTTTGAGGAATTAGAGCATTTGGAGAACAAGGGTTATGTGAAGAAAAGTAAGGAGGGAATCACGATAACAGATGAAGGGAGAAAAGCTGTAGACGAGTTAATCAGAGCACACAGGGTTATAGAAACATTACTCGTCGCTATAGGCTTCTCACCGGATGACGCATGTAAATACTCAACCCAGTTTGATTATGTAGTACCTAAAGAAATAATTGATAAACTTCACAATTATTTGGGAAAACCAGAAAAATGCCCTCACGGAGAAGAAATACCTTTTACTAACTTTTAATTAAACAAAACTTTTTAAACTAAAAATAAAAATTACTATTCATGCTCGAACTTACTGTTTTACAATACGCGTTATCTGTAGTTTCTGGTTTTCTAGTTGGTTTCTCTTTAGGGCTTATAGGTGGAGGGGGTTCAATTCTAGCTATACCATTACTACTCTACTTTGTAGGGCTAGCATATTTACCTAGTGTTGATGAAAATTACATTGACCACTTAGTGATAGGTACTACTGCTCTAGCAGTAGGGTTGAACGCTTATATTAATGCCTTTATACACTGGAAAAAAGGTAATGTAAGGATATTGGAAGGTATTGTGTTTACCTTACCCGGTATCTTGGGTACTTACGTTGGGGCTAGAGTAGGTTTAATAGTCCATGGGGGCTTATTATTGTTCTTGTTCGGCATATTAATGATAGTTATAGCGATCTTAGTCTATAAAGGAAAAGACAGGCCTACGAAAGGAAAGAGAGTGGAACTGAATGGAGGAGGCTCACAAGGTCTTAAAGCTGAATTAAGGAGAATTAATTTCGCAAGAATAATACCTATTGGTTTCAGTGTAGGCTTTGCTTCTGGATTTTTCGGGATAGGAGGAGGGTTCCTAATAGTGCCAGGGTTACTCTTCAGCACTGGAATCTGTATGATTAAAGCAGTTGGGACTTCGTTAATTTCAGTAGGCACTTTTGGGGTGACCGGTGCATTAACGTACGCATTAGCTGGTGAAATAGACCCAGTTATTAGTGTATTGTACCTATTGGGTGGTATTGCAGGGGGATACGTTGGGGCAAAAATAGCCTCAAGTTTGCCTAGAGGTATGTTAAGGAAAGTTTTCGCAATCATCATAATTGCTGTAGCGATATATATAATGTACCAGAATTACTATGCCATAGCATCACTTTAGACTTTTGTAAATTTCTGTTATTTCTTTTTCTAATAAACTTCTTAACTCTTCTAGGCTCTTTCTGAGCTTTTCTAAGTCTTGACTTTGTATAGCCTCATTTACTAATTTAACTTTAGGAGCGAATTTCTCATCCTTACTTAATTTCCGGATAGTCTCATTTAGTTCCCTTTTAATCCAACTAAATATCGGTTTCTCACGTGAGTTTATATGAAGTAGTACTTTCTCTATTGAAGTCTTCGCTAGGATGAGGTCTTGTAATATAAGAAATTTTTTAGCCTCACTCATTATCTTTATTTTCGTAACAACAATATATATAATAATCCCCACCCTTCGCCGGGATCTGAGAGGTTTAGTAACCACAATGAGGATCCCTAGCCGGGTGGGGTACATGATGACGCCGACATAAACGGACTGATGAAGACGGGTCGATAATCTGATTAACTAAAAAGTGGATAATAGAGTTGTGGACTTAGAAGAAATTGCTAAACTAGTTAGATCTTGCACTAAGTGCAACTTATGGAAAAGCAGAACTAACGCTGTACCAGGTGAAGGGCCGTCAAATGCTAAGATTATGTTTATTGGAGAAGCACCCGGAGAAAATGAAGATTTAGAGGGAAGACCTTTTGTTGGGGCAGCTGGAAAGCTCCTTACTAAGTTGATAGAAGAAATCCTAGGGTTAAAGAGGAATGAAGTCTTCATAACCAACGTTGTGAAATGTAGACCACCAAATAATAGAGACCCGACTGAGGAGGAAATCCTGGCGTGTAGCCCTTATCTCGATTCTCAAATAGAAGTTATCAAACCTAAAATCATTGTGACGTTAGGAAAACACTCAACTTCTTATATTTTCTCTAAAGCCTCAATTACTTTTACTAGCATCAGTAAGGTTAGAGGAAAGTGGTACGTATGGAAGAAAGGAGAAGGAGTAGAAATAAAGGTTTTCCCTACTTATCACCCAGCAGCCGCCCTTTATAACCCCTCATTAAGAAAGGTTCTCGAAGAGGATTTCAGGAAGATTAGGAGTGAGATTGGAAAGGAAAACTCAAAAGGTTTTACGATTGAGTACTTCTTGGGTGTTCAAAATAGACTTAGGGATAAAGGGGAAGAAGGTAATAGTAACGGCGGCAAGTAAAGGAATTGGTTTCGCAACGGCTAAGAGGTTTTTGGAGGAAGGTGCAGAGGTAATTATTTCATCTCATGACGAGAATAACTTAAAGAAGGCTTATGAAAAGTTAAGAGAAATAAGCGATAAGGTAAGTTATATAGTAGCTGATTTGACTAGCCCAAAAGACGTTGAGAGACTTGTAGACGAAGGATATAAAAAACTTAACGGGCTTGATGTTCTGGCATATGTTACTGGTAGCCCTAAGCCGGGTAACCTATTTGAGTTGACCAACGACGATTGGTATACTGCAGTAAATTTACTTTTAATGAGTGCGGTAATAGCAGTTAGGGAAGCTGGAAAGAGGATGAAATCTGGTGGGAGGATTATATTATCGACTTCAATGACGTTAAAACAGCCAATTGATAATTTGGATTTATCTAATGTAGTGAGGTTGTCATTAGCGGGCTTAATTAAAGTAGCGTCCAGAGAGCTAGGGCCTAGAGGTATACTGGTTAACGGCATAATGCCGGGCTGGACTTTAACTGATAGGGTTTCACAGTTAGTAAAGGATAGGGCTAGGAGGGAAAATAGGAGTGAGGATGAGATTATTAATGATATAGTCAAAGACGTACCGTTAAGGAGAATGGCTAACCCAGAAGAGGTCGCTAATGTTATTATATTCCTAGCTTCTAACTTAGCTACTTACGTTACCGGCGCGTTAATTCCAGTAGACGGTGGTATAATAAAAGCTATCCTTTAAAACCCTTGAGACTAATAATACACCGTTTTTTCTCTAATAATAGAAATAGTGGAGCCGATGCTTTTAACGATTATATGTTTGCATGCGTAAATATGCGTAGAGTGACTAAAAGATGAGACTTATTGAGTTTTACGTTGACAACTTTCGCAGTCTTTCATCTGTTAGATTAAAAAATTTGGGAGGGCTAAACGTCATAGTTGGTTACAACGGTTACGGTAAGACTAATTTATTAACGTCAATTTACCTATTCATAAAGAATTTAGGTTCTGGTACAGAGAAGAAAAGCATTGAAGACAGAGATGGAGAATATGTGTTATTATGGAGGGATTATGATATAAATAAGCCTATAACTATAGGTGGTGTAGTAGAATTTAATGAGGAAGAAACTGCAAAAGTTCTAGGAAGTGCTAAGAAAATCAGAGTAGAAGTGATCAACAAATTGAGGTATAGTAATAAGTTTATAGAATGGAGCCTGGACACCTTAACTATTAATGGTTCACCACCAACTAGGGATGAACTAGAAACGCTTAGGGAGTTATTTTCTATTGCCTCTCAAGGTGTTGAATACGTTCCTATTTTTGACCAAACGTACTTTGACGCTGTGTTAAAGAGGATGATAGAGATGAACAGAAGCCCGATAAACATGAAGAGACGTTGGTATGATTTTGTAAACCTTGTAAGTAACGCGATACCAGAAATAAAGGGGTTAGAGTTCTGGGATAGCAATAAGTTAGTCCTAAACATCCAGAACTTACCAATATACATAGACTTAGCTGCCAGTGGATTTCAGAGAGTAGTCCTAATGCTCTTCATCCTATGGTTAAGCGGAAGTAAGGTACTTTTACTCGAAGAACCAGAAGTCAACATGTACCCTACTTTACAATCAAGAATAATGAAGCTCATTAAGGAATGGACTGATAAGGGAATATTTCAAGTGTTTATTACTACTCATTCACCATATATAGTCTCATCAACAGTTGACAATTATATAATTATGAGGAAAAATCAAGGAGTTTCTTCAGCAATAGTAGTTAAGCCAGATGAGCAGTTAAAAACGGTCTTAGGATTACTTCGAGCTAACATGAGTGATTTATTATTTAGCAAAGTCATTATCTTAACCAGCGAACTGGCTGAACCAGCCGTAGTGCTGAATTGGTTGAAGAGGGTAGGAATATCAAATGACGAAATAGGGTTAAGCGTTTATAAAGTGGCTAATGATATTGAGCTTAACTTATGGTTACAGCTCAAAGAAACGTTAGGTTTGAACGTTATATTTCTCGGTATTTGTGACAAGCTAGATATGAAATTTAAGGATATGTGCGTACCTTTAGGAAGAGAAATTGAGAGTTATTATACAAAGTCTAGGTTATTAGACGTTATAAGGAAATTCGGAATTTACCCCGACGATAAAGAAATAAGAGAGCTAACAAAAGAAGATACATACCATTGGCTAATAAACGTTTTCAAGAAGAGGGGTATTGACTACGAGAAATTTAGAAATAGTATAGGTGAATTAGTAACTATGAATGACGGAATGGAGATGCCTAAGGAAATGGAGATTTTAGCAAATAAAATTAAATCCCTAGAGACGTAATTTATCATATGAATTCCTTGCTTTACAGTATTGGACTAACTCTTATTTTCGTAGGCTTACTTGTGATAATAATAGGTTTTATACTAGAAATAATTAGAGGAGAGGAACAAAGAAACCAGCAACAAAGAAAAAGTGAATATGGTGGGGTTATCTTTATAGGCCCAATACCCATCGTTTTCGGAAGTAATAAGGACATTGCTAAAACAATGCTAATCATAGCCTTCGTTATTTTCCTATTTATTATAATTCTTTTCCTTATATCATACCTCTAGCCTTCATAGCGTTTACAACTTTCTCAATCGCTATGGCCATAGCTGCAGTCCTTAAGTCTTGATCACCTAATTTCTTATACTCTTCATAAACGCCGTTAAATGCCTTTTCCATCCTCGAAATAATCAACTTTTTAGCCTCTTCCTCTTCCATTATTTCTCCCATCTTATTATTTGCCCACTCCACATAACTACCCACAACACCTCCAGCATTAGCCAAAATATCCGGAACTACGGGAATCCCTCTTTCCTTCATTACTACATCTGCATCTGCAGTTAATGGTCCATTAGCACCTTCAACAATTAGTTTGGCCTTAACCTTAGGGGCGTTGAACTTGTGAATAACGTTCTCTAATGCTGCAGGTATTAGGATATCACAGTCTGAAATTAATAGCTCTTCATTAGTAACTTTTTTCCCATCTTGATAGTTTATAACCGAACCGGTCTTCTCTTTTACTTCTAATAATTTCTTAACATCAAGACCATCTGTATTAATTACTCCACCTTTTGAGTCGCTAACACCTATTACTTTTGCCCCCATCTCTTCTATGAATAGTGCAGTAAAAGTACCCACATTTCCAAACCCTTGAATTATTACTTTCGCTCCCTCAATACCTCCTAAGAATTTCTTTGCAGCCTCCTTAGCTACAGTAGCTACTCCAAGACCAGTACTGTAGTTCCTGGTTGAGAGTCCTCCTAACTCTACGGGCTTACCGGTAAAAGTGGCAAAGTCTACCTTACCAGTGATTTTAACATACTCATCCAAGAACCAAGCCATTATTTGGGGATTTGTGTTAACGTCTGGAGCTGGAACGTCTAGTTCACTACCTATATATTTATACAACGCGTCGATATATCTCCTTGACAATAATTCTAATTCCTCTCTTGAGAGCTTTGAAGGGTCAACCTTGATACCACCCTTTCCTCCACCATAAGGTAATTGCAATAACGCATTTTTCCACGTCATCATCATTGAAAGCGCAACAACCTCATTCTGTGTTACATTTGGATGGAATCTCACTCCTCCTTTGTAGGGGCCCAACGCACTATTGTGTTGTGATCTCCAACCAATGAAAGTTTTTACTTTACCATCACTCCCTTTTATTTCGATCTTCACTTGAATGACCCTTTCTGGTTGGCTAAGCGTGTATAGCACGTCTTCAGACAAACCTAGAATTTCTCCTACTTTATACAATTTCTTTACTTGTTGATCGTAAAGGTCCGAAGTTAACGTTTCTTCTAAAGCAGAACTCATGTTCTCATTCTCTTTTTCGTTACCTAAAATTTTAAGTTATCTAATAATCACGCATAAGCATTTTACAAGAAGTATATGAAGATGGGGATAAATAACAAATAATAAAAAATACTTAAATAACCTACGACTACCTCTGTCGGAATAAAAGAATTATAACAGAGATAACGATAGTAAAAACTATTGTAACCATTAATGCGGTATTAAAGTTAACCAATTTAAATGGCAAGGTAGTGTAAGTAGGAGAAGTAAGCATAGGATATGTTGCGTTCATCGGAACGTATTCATTAGCCAAGAACTGGAATCCTTCAGCGTATGTTCCTAAAGTTTTAGAGAAATTGTATTCTTGCAATACTAGTCCGCTAGGCAATACATATAGATAAACGGTTGAGAAATTATTTGAGAACTCGTATAAATATGCCTCGACCTTAGTATTATTAGCGGTTAATACAGTGGACTCATTAAGCAAAGTGAACATATTCCCTCCCCATGTTATGTTTTTATTTCCAACATTTGTCACAAAACCGGTGAGTTCGTCCTTATATGGTTTGAAATATATTGAGAAATCTGTGGGTATACCGTAAATATAGTTTGATTGTAGCATCTTACTACCGGAAGCTGGATATAACAAGTACTGCACTTGTGCTAGGTAATTGCCTATTTCAAACGGGTAATAAGTCTCTATATAAATCTGTGGGGTCAAAGTCTTTGCAGCTGGGTTATATAAATAGAAAATATAAAGGTAAGGGACACCTACACCAGGGGAATCAGTAACGTTAAAAGGAATTGAGAATTCGTTCTGATAGTTTGTTAAAGTGAGTACGACATTGGTACCGTTATTAGTAGTAAACGAAGTATTAAAAATTAGGCCGTTTGGTAAAATCTCGTATTCTTGAGAATACGTATAGTTGAAAACAACGTTGTACATCAAAACGGTAATATTAGTTCCGTTAAAGTCCACTTTTTTAGTGCCTAAATACTGTAACACATATTCTCCGTGAGAGAGTATTAAGGCATAAGTGTCATTGGCAAGGAAGTAAGTAAAGATATAGGGGTAATGTAGTGATAAGATCTCGTTGAAGATATTAACCGAGAAGTTACCTTCGCCAATAATTTTGCTTACGTTAAAAGTGGACGTAGTATTACTCTCATTTTTACTTGATGTCGTGTTTGATATTTGTACGTACGTATAATTACCTTTTGTATAAACTTCGATCGTAGAATTTGACGGTTCATAGTGAACTACTGTGTAATTTACTTCATAGTAATTAACGTAAGTTGAATTCTTTACCTTTGTTTCAGTTTTCATAATATACTGTAATTTCTGGAATAAAGTTACTTGACTCACTTGTTGTGTGTGATAATTGTTAACGTTTAGCCAAGCTATAGTCGTTAGTGGTAAGGTTAATAAGAGTGTGAGTAAGACCAGTTGTAATGTTTTCATTGATAGATGAGTAACTATAGTGTATATTAACTTTTATCCCATGAAAATTTTTTATATGGAACCTAGAGTGGCTGTCGGAGGAGTAATATTTGATGATAAGGATAGAGTCTTGTTAGTGAAAAGAAAAAACCCTCCAAACCAAGGTATGTGGGCTATACCAGGGGGTAAAGTAAAGTTTGGAGAAACACTAGATGAAGCGATAAAAAGGGAATTAAAGGAGGAAACTTCGCTAGAAGTTAAACCCACTAAGCTTCTTGCCATTGTGGAGATAATAAAAGAGGGTTTTCATTACGTGATTTTAGACTATATATGTGAAGTGATAGGAGGGGAATTAAAACCGGCAAGTGACGCCTTAGACGCTAGATTTCTGAGCTTAGAAGAGATAAAGAGGGAAAAAGTTAGCCCATCAACAGTTGAGATGCTCGAAAAATACTTTAAAATAAAAGGAGAGGATGAAAATTTGACTTTACCATTGCATATAATAGATATTACTCAAAACGCCAAGTAGACTTATCTTTTCCATCAAGCACCTTTATTCCCGCACTTGCTAAAACTGACCTTATTTGGTCACTCAAGTCGTACATTTTTTTAGCCCTAAGTATATTCCTAACTTCAACCACCGCATCTATAACTTTATAAACTCTCTCATATGTGGGGGCAAATTCTTCATCCATTACACCGAATACGTAATTGAATTGCCTGAAAGCCTCAAGAGCTAGCATTGCACCCATAAAATCTCTAGAGTATTGTAATTTGTCGAAAACCAGACTTGCTATATTATGTATGTGAGAAAGAGCTGTGGCTGTATCGAAATTATCGCTCATAGCCTCGTGGAACTCATGTATCAAAGCTATTATCTCCCTTTGCACCTTTACGTCCTCGTCTTTAGAGTAATACTTAGGCCCTTCACTTACTATACTCCTTATTATGCTCATGGCGTCCTTTAGTCTTGATAACGAGGACTTAGCTTGTTCTAGTGCCTCTTCGCTATAGTCAATACTACTTTTGTAACTGGCTGAGAGGAACCAATATCTTAATACATCAGCACCCCACTTCTTTAAAGACTCATTAAGCGGAATAATGTTCTTTAAAGACTTACTCATCTTCTCTTTACGTATTGTCAGATAAGATACGTGAACCCAATACCTTACCCAGGTTTTACCTAATAGTGCTTCACTCTGTGCTCTCTCATTCTCATGATGAGGAAAGATTAAATCCATCCCGCCACCGTGGATATCAATCTGATCACCGAGATACCTAGTAGACATAGTAGAACACTCGATGTGCCACCCCGGTCTTCCTTTACCCCATGGGGAATCCCAATATGGTTCCCCAGGTTTCCATGCCTTCCATAATGCAAAATCATAAGGATGTCTTTTCTCTTTTACGAACTCCTCTCCCTGATTCCATTCTTCTTTTTTAGTTCCAGACAATAATCCGTAACTGTCAAACGTGTCAACGTCAAAATAAACACTACCACTTGGAGCAACATAAGCGTGACCTTTATCAATGAGTCCCTGAATGAAGTCAATTATCTCCTTAATGTGCTGGGTAACCCGTGGGTGTTGATCAATTTGTACTTTTAGCTCCTCCATGTCTTTTAAATAATCCTTCATATAAAACTCAGCTACCTCAGTCCAATCCTTACCCTCTTCCTTAGCCCTATTAATTATCTTATCGTCGATATCTGTAATGTTTTGCACCCTAATAACTGTGTACCCTCTCAATTTGAGATACCTAACTATTGAATCAAAGGCTATAAAAGTCCTACCATGACCAATGTGGATATAATCTTGTACCGTAGGCCCACATACGTACATTTTAACTAGTCCAGGCTTAAATGTTGTAAATTCTTCTAATTTCCTACCCATAGTATTATAAATCTTAATTGGGTAGTTCATTTTCCATCGCCTTAAAGGTCATTTCCCTTATTTTAGGAATTAACCTTAACTCTTCCGGTTTTGCGTTTACGAGTAATGCTAGCTTAACCGAAAGCAAACCAGCATAGAGCGTAAGTGAGGAGATGTTCCTTAAAACTGAATCATACAAAGGCCTTATCACTTCTGCTTTAAGTAGTCCCGCTGTTAAGTAATCGATCTTATCACTCGCTATTATGATAGGGAAGAACGGGAATTTTAGTACTGAAGTGGAATAAAGTTCTATCTCGTTATGATTAGCCTCTGGTAGTTCAGCAAAGAACGCGGGGTATTTCGCATTCTCATTAATTTCTTGTTTAAACCTTTCGGCAATTGGCAAGTAATCTGACGCATAAAATACTGGAATATTGCCAGCGATTCTTGAAGCTAAGACGCTTGCTTTCTCATTAATGCTGGAAGTATCTTTAACACCTTCTATCAACTCGTTAACTGAGTAATTAGTCCCAACTCCTTCATTAATTAACCTTATAAGGTATGTGATTATAAAAGGAAAAACGTAACGTGTCTGATATCCTTTGGGTAAGTTTAATACGGGATAACCCCTATTTTTAGCCAATTCTTGTAGTCTGCCACCAGATGTTATAACTATTATTTTATTAGTGTACTTCTCAACGTTTTTTAAAGCCACTAGAGTTTCAGTAGTATTTCCAGAATAACTTACAGCTATAATAGTGCTTTTTTCATCTGCTTTAGCCTTATAACCCCTATAGATATGATATTCCACTGGTAAGTTTAACATCTTTAGAATTTCCCCGGGAATCCCGCTACCTCCTATTCCTAAATATACGAGTTTTTCAATTCTGATCGAAGGTAAAGGTTCTTTTAATGCTTCTTTGTAAAAATCAACCCACTTCAAGTATATGTCAAGCACTCTTTATCACCATGCTTACGTTAAGGGATGGTGGGTTGGATGAAAGAGAAGCGGTAATACTCTCTATCCCCATTTCTTTTAAATAAGGTCTTAAGAGTAACAATGAGGAAGAAAGAGATAATGAGACCGTGGATAGATACTCTTCAATTAGGTTTGATATTTTACTTCCGACCAGTAAAGATACGTTAGTGGGTTGTAGTAGATAGAGTAAAACCATGTTAACCCTTTGGGTAAATAAAATAAAGTTAGATAGTGCCAAGTCCCATTTTTTGGAGTTAATCCCATCAGTAAAGGCTTTATAAATCTCTGCCTGTTTTCTCGTTTCTTCCCTTAAGAACTTTAGGGCTTCTATCTCATTAAAACTTAATCCTGCTTCACTCGTTTCACTTAATCTTTTTATAATCCCCTCAAAAAGAGTAGCTTCCATAAAAGATACTCTATGAACAGTATAAAAAGGTCTTCTCAGTATTATATAAGGAGATGGAAAAACTCGTGGTTATAGGCGGCGGAGCAGCTGGGATGAGTGCTTCTTCAAGGGCTAGAAGATTAAAACCAGAGATGGAAATAGAGGTTTTCGAAGCAACAAAAATGGTAAGTCATGCGCCTTGTGGTATACCATATTTCATGGAAGGGTTGTTTAACGACGAAAACTTATTTATGACTTATACTCCAGAATTCTTCAGAGAGAAGAGAAAGATAAACGTAAGAACTAACATGAAAGTTACTGAAGTTGACTTAAGTGCTAGGATAGTTTACGCTGAGGGTAAGGACGGTAAAGTGAAAAGCGAGTATGATTATTTAGTTATAAGTACGGGTGCTAAACCAAAAAAGATAAGTACAGATGACGGGTTAGAAGACAGAGTATTCTACCTTCATCACCCTGCTGAGGCTGTAGAATTAAGGCATAAGATCTGGTCATTAAATAAGATTGCGATAATAGGCGGGGGGATATTGGGTGTTGAGAGTGCAGAAGCCTTGTCAGAAAGGGGAAAGAAAGTTATACTAATACATAAGGGGCCTTATCTACTAAATAAAATGATTGACCAAGAACTGGGTAAGATAGTAACTGATAGAGTCTCGAGAGACGTTGAGGTAAGACTAGGAGAAAGCGTGGTCTCGATTAAGAATGGCGGTAGAGAAATAGTAACTGATAAAGGAAAATATGAAGTAGACGGTACTATAGTAGCCATAGGAGTAGAACCTAACGTCGAGTTAGTAAAGGATAAAATAACTATAGGTGAAACCGGGGCAATAAAGGTTGATGAATACATGAGGACTAATTATAGGGAAGTATATTCTGCGGGTGATAATACTGAAAGCGTTAACATTATTACTAAAAAACCGGCATGGGTTCCTTTTGCCCCAGTTGCTAACAAAATGGGTTATGTGGCTGGAAGTAATATTGGCGGAAAAGAGTTGAAGTTCCCAGGGGTTGTAAATACGCAAATTACTAAATATAAAGAATTATACATTGCTAGGGTTGGTTTGCAAGAAGAAGAAGCGAAGAGGTTCGGATTTCATGCTTATTCGGCCACCATTAGCGGTAAGACTAGAGCTAGATATTACCCCGGGGCTAAGGACATCTATATTAAGATAATAGCTGACGAGGACAGCAAGAAAGTTTTAGGTGCTCAAATAGTTGGAGAAGAGGAGGTGTTAGGAAGGATAGACATGTTAGCAGCGGCATTGTATAAAGGCTTTACAATAGAGGACGTATTCTTCACTGAGATGGGTTATTTGCCGGCAATAAGTAGAGTATGGGATCCAGTAATAGTGGCAATAAGGCAACTGCTTAGGGATGAATGAGATGCGGTAATACCCATGGGTAATACGCCATATTTAAATATATCGCTCATAAAATTTATCAAAGAATGAGTAATACTAATGAGCTTACCGTAATACTTAACGAAATTGTTCACAAATATATAAAAGAATACTTTAACGTATATGTACCCAAGGCACAGTACTCTGAAAAACCTGCTGTAGTTATAAATAAAGATTTAGTAAGCGAGGTAGTACCGAAAAAAGTAAATAAAGAGATTTTTGCAATAGATGGAAGTAGTAGGAGTATTACTTCAGCTGGTGGTATAATTAGCATATCAACTATAGCCTCTTCCTCCTCATCATTTCCAATTTATGGCGTTTACCCATCACTTTTCGGAATGAGAAGCCTAGATTTAGATAAACCTTTCATAGCTTTAGCTCCGTCAGCTTATTCTAAGGGAAGCTTAAATCCATACCTTTACTCCTCAAAGTACGTAACAACAGTATCACTTGACGGAACTCCTTTTCAATCTACACAAGAACCAGAAAGGATAGAGACCGAGTTAAGGGCTATTTTAGAGACTGAAGGCTTAAAGAAGCTTAAAGGCAAAGGTTTAGTGTTAGTTGATGGCCCCCTATTCCCGTCGTATACCTTTCTGCCAGAAAAAGCGAAAAAAATTATCATCAGGCGGAGGATAGAAATAATAGACGACAATTACGTAGGGGTAGTAAAGAGATTAGATAAGTCTGACTTGCTCATAAAGACTCTTTCAAACAATCCCGAGTTAATATCAAGATATAGAGTTGATCCCAGAGGGTTTTTATCGGATGAAGCTTTCCTTTACCAACTGGTTAGGTTTAACTTTAATCCTCCTTACCCCATTATCTCAGTAGGGCCGCTACTTAAGGAGGTTGATGACAAAGTAAAGATATACGTTAACTACCTCATCTTCCCGCTCCACAAGTATTTACCTAAATTTTCCATTCTAAGGGTGGAATCACTAAATAGGGAAGCCGTTGCTTATATTTCTTCATTAAAGTTTACGACGGAAGGAATACCGTCAATACTAGCTTTAGCAGATAAGGCGTCTAAAGAGCTCTCGGCGGGGATAATGAGGTATATAGTATTCTCCATTGAGAAGATAGGACTTCAAGAGAGCTTCAAGGGTAAGTTTGAGGTGCTAAACGTTGTCTGAAGATATAACTAATGAGATTAAGGACAGAATACAGAAGGCTAAAGCATTAGCGATAACATTGGGCGAAATTATAGGTAAAGTAGCTAGAAGTATGCCTAATAAAATTGATGAGGAAAACAACGTCACCAACGTAATAGTGGATACTACGACTTATTATAAGTATCCCTTCTTAGGAAAGGTCGGTATTTTATTAGGTGCAATAGACATAAAATCACTGTATTTCGTACTGCTACGTGTAGTTGGTTATGAGAGGAGTGATGCCTCCTCCCTTTTGTTCTCAGAATCTCCCATATTATCCACTAATGAGACAACGGAAGAAGAACCCGGCTCACTCATCTCTAATGTAGTAATTAAGTGTGAAATGCTCACTAAGATTAACGTTTTAGAGTCCACGGAACCAGAAGCAGCAGATATTATACTTGAACCGCAATCCCCCGTGATAATTCCCAGACCAGAAATAATTGAAAGGTCGTTAGACACAAATAGAGGGCTACTAAAACTGGGTTATCTCGATATGCAGAGTAATAAAGTAAGGGTTAGTATAAGCCTTGATGACTTAAATTACCACATGCTAATTTTAGGAACTACCGGTGCTGGAAAGACTTCATTCGTCAAGGATTTAATTGCCGGAATTTACAGCCTTGCAGATGATACTAAACTATTCGTCTTCGATGCAACTGGTGATTATTATCACATGTTTTTACCACCAGATAAGACGAGTAAAGCTGTACAAGAGAGTTTGAGCGTTTTTGAATCCCTTTATTCGAAACTTGCAAATATTAACATGGGAATAATCTATCCGGTTTCCAAGAAGTGGTTAAAAAAGTATACTAATGGGAAAAAAGACCTACTTTCAATAACTACTGCTTATTATAAACTCTACGTCGAACCAATTGTAAATTATCTAAGTAGGAAGGGGATTAAGTTTTACGTCTCAATTAACGAAGGAGAAATAGTGTTATCAAATAGTGAATGGAAAAGCACTACAACAATTTATCCCTTTTATTTCAGGTTTAAAGACGTGAAAAAAGTCCTGCCTAGACTTAATCCATATTTTTCTGAACAAGCAACTCAGTTCCTCAAAATCCTACTAAAGAAGGAGGGCAATAAACTTTCGTCACTAACGGAACTAATAGAAGAATTCGAAAACGATAGTTTTGAGAACTTAAACATCCACAGAAGTACAAAGGAAAACATAATAAGGGGATTATACTTATTAAGGGAAACTGGGCTTTTCGATGTAGGAGCTTATAGAGTCCCACTCACAAAGGTTTTAAGTAGTGACAAGAAGATCCTCGTGCTGGATTTGTATAACAGTGAACTTGATGACTTTGCACAAAAGGTAGTGACGTACTACGTGTTAGATAGGATATTCGAACTAAGGGAATCCCAAATGAAAAAGGGAATATTAAAGGATAGATTTGTTTTAGTAATAGATGAAGCCCATAAATTCTTTCCGTCTTCAAGAGGAGGAGAAGAAGATGCAAATTATGTGAGGAGGGTAGCGGGAAAAATAGCTACTATGATGAGGCTAGGGAGAAGGAGGAAAATAGGATTTATATTTTCTACTCATAATCCGTCAGACCTTTCAGATATCATAGTACAGTTGGCAAACACTAAGGTAGTTTTTAGAATAAAACCCGAAGTAGCGGAAACTTTGGGGCTTTCCAAAAGCGAGGCACGAATCTTAAGTTGGGAGAAAAACGGTGTTGCTTATTTACTCTCCCCTTGGTTAAGAGAGGGGAAGATAAAAATAAAAGTCCCAGTTCCACCACCTTTAGGACATTATGACTTATCAAAGGCGAGCTGAGATGCTCAGTGATTCCTTAAAGAAAATGCTTAAGAAAGGAGATAAGGAGTCCGTGTTACAGTTCTTAAAAGAAGTCTCGTCACTATTGCCACCATCAGACGATTTCGGGATTTCACTAGCTAAAAAAGGGGTTCACGAATATATACTGGATAGAAGAGGAGTAGCGATTATTAGCCTCTCTGAAGACGAGTACTTACCTTATTTTTCCGCAAATGAAAAGAGAATAAAACTGGAAGATATTCCGGAAGATGTTCTCTTAAAGGTAAAAGATGATTGGAAGGAAATACTTGACCAATTAAGGGATTACCTACTTGATTACGGTAAGATAGACAAAAGATATATTAAACTAGCTGATGAAGTAAACAGTGTCATCTTTGAGAATCTCTGATACAAAAGTTACAAGTTTAAGAGTTGTGCATTACGAAAACTCAAACTTTATGGGAAGGCTTCATGGAGGAGATATGCTCAATTTCTTAGTAGATACTGGAATGTTGTCTGCAATGAAAGTAGCTAATGGACTAGCAGTTTTAGCCTCTTTAGATGACGTAGCTTTCAAAAAGCCTGTACTCTTGGGTGATATTATTGAAGTAGAGGCACAAGTTGAATATATAGGCAATACCTCGATGGAGGTCACAATGAGGGCTAAAAAGGGAAGTGAAACTCTAGTTGAGGCAAGTGGAGTTTATGTTAAGGTCGACGATCTTTTACGCCCATCAATCATTACCGCTAGACTAAACCCTGATGAAGAGGAGAAACTAATTTACGAGAAAGCATTAGAGAGGAGGAAAAATAGGGCTGAAAGGATCAAAGATAGGTTAAATAAAAGATATGACGTTTCGGATCCCACAGAGGGTTTGAGGTATAGGATTACAACTACAATTTACGTAACACCAGAAATGACGTACGACGGAAAAATAATATCTGCGGGAAAATTGCTGAAAGTTATGGATGATTTAGGTGGTTCCCTCGCTTTACGTTATATAGGTTATGAAGGATATAAAGAGAACTCCAGTACTGTAGTAACTGTATCAGCAAATAGTATGAGTTTCTACACCCCAGTGAGACTAGGGGATATACTTGAAATAAGGGCTGGAATAACTTATGTGGGGAACACGTCTATAGAGACTGTAATTAACGTAATAAGAATAGACCCTAAAAGTCAAGTAAAAGAGCATGTGACTACTGCATATTTTAACTACGTAAGGGTGGACTATAATGGTAAGCCAACAAAAGTACAACCATATACTCCACAGACTGAAAAAGAAAAGAAGGCATATGAAGATGCACTGATCAGGAGGAGGAAACTACTTTCCCTTTCTTAGTGAGGAAGTCATAAAACAAGAAGAAGGATAATGAAAAGCCAAAGAAACTTATGAAATAAGCCTGAGTGAGAGAAGTGGGACTAACAAAGCTTGATAAAATACTTCCCCCAGCACTCGCAAAGTTCTCACCAGCATTAAATAAACCTATTATAGCCCCTCTATTCTTACTCAGATTTTTAAACATGACAGAGAAGAAAGACGTACTGTATATTGCGTAGCTACTCCCGAAAAATTGAAACACAAAGATTAGCGCATAACTTATGTTCAATCTGAAGAAGACCAACAACCCCAAAATTACAACGATAACTGACCTTAATATTATCACTAAAAAACCGTAATATATCTCGTTATCCTTTACTAGTGTTGGTGCCTTATAATACGCATACTCGTCAAGAACGTAAAGGATTGTATAACTGAAGAAATATACCCAAGAGGGCAATCCGAAGATTGTAAGTAATGGGATGTACATTACGTAAAATATTTCCGCAGATAAATTAAAGAGGGAAAACGAAAGTAAAGGTTCTACTAATTCTTTAAACTCTCTGATCCTCTCCCTCTTATCCTCTCTAATCTCACCTTTATATCTGGGGACTAAAGTGGCATTAAGAATTAGTGAAATAACAAAGAAAGCTATAGCTACCTTGAACTGCGGAAATAATGCACCAATAATACTACCAATAACGTTTCCGGCTAAAGACAGTTGTGAAAGCCTAGAATTGCCTATAACAACCATTTCTTGGGTGAACTGCTCTAATAAGAGGATTGAATAGAGTGGGGAGTCTAGTGCTGTGAAAAATCCTAGTGCGGCATAACCCGCAATACCTAAACTTGTTTTGAATATAATGAAGGAGATGATAAGACCGCTCATTGGTAATAGTAAAATGAAAAAGTATCTTTCCCTAGTTTTATCCAATACTAGACCCCATACGTAAGACCCTATTCCTAAAGCTATGTTGTTAAGAGTTATACTTAGTCCAAGTAATGCTGTTGAATGTGTAGTATTATATATAGAGATAGGATAAAGTAAGGAAAGCAGTGTTAATCCAGCTACTAAAAACGTTTGTCCTAGGAAGATCCTCACAATCTTATAACTTGCTTAACGTTTTGTTAATAAGCGATTAGGTAGTTAAACTCTTAACTTTTGACGTGATCTAACTCAAGTGCTTATAGTAACCTTAGTAATTGCATTACTCACGTATTTAATGATAGCATTAAGAGGAATAACTAAAATACCCCCATGGGCTTCAATGCTGTTCGGAGGAATTCTAATGATTGTAACCGGAGTTTTATCTGTGGATGAAGCATTAGAAAGCATTAACCTTGACGTAATATTATTCTTAATAACCCTTTTCGTATTCTCTTCCGCTCTAGAAATATCCGGGTTTTTAAAATTTCTAGCATATAAGCTTATAAAGAAATACAGAGAACCAAAAAGGGTTTTGTTCTTTATACTTTTATACTCTGGACTGCTTTCAAATTTAGTGACTAATGATGGTGTGGCCTCCAGTTGGACGCCAGTAATACTAGAGGCATCTAAAGCGATGGAGATTGATGAAACCCCGTTTCTTTACACCTTAGCGTTCGGAGTAACAATCGGTAGCGTAATGATGCCTACGGGTAATCCACAGAACTTGCTAATACTTTTAGAAGCGAAAGTACCTTTTACTCTCTTCGTTTTAGTGCTTTTCATACCAACAATAATTAATCTGATAGCATCGTATTATGTTATACTATTTCTCTTTGAAGATAAAATAAAGAACTATACTAATCATATGATAGAGGACGAGGATATAAAAGATAAAAGGTTGGCCTATACAGCCTTAATACTTTTAGTAATAACGGTTATTCTATTTTTCGTTTTGAGCACATTAAGGATAGACATACTACTTGCCTCTCTCTTTACCTCATCGTTTTTACTTCTCATCTCTAAGGAGAGAAGAAGTATAATTCAGAGAGTTGATTGGAGTACAATACTTTTCTTCGTAGGATTATTCATCTTTACCAAAGGCTTATTCGTCGGAGGAGTAATATCATTTATTTACGAGTTCCTACCACCACCTACCAACGTATTAACTATCATGGTCTCAAGCATTTTATTAAGCCAAGTTTTAAGTAACGTACCGTTAGTTGCGATTTACATTCCAGAGATGCAAGAATTAGGAGTTGGGACCTTATTGAACTGGTTAGCTTTAGCTGCTGGTAGTACAATTGCGGGTAATTTTACAATACTCGGTGCGGCAAGTAATGTAATAATTTCAGAAGCTTCAGAAATTAGGGGAGGAAAAAGTTTTAACTTTATAGAATTTATAAAATACTCGTTGCCCGTACTCCTAGTTAACTTTGTTGTGCTTTATCTATTCATTTCTTTGGTTGGAACAACCTTGATACAGCTACTAACTGCATCTCATTAGTACCTTCGGCTATTTCCATTATCTTAGCATCTCTGTAAAGCCTTTCCACCTTAGAACCACGGTTTAATCCGTGACCACCGAAAATGTGTAATGCCAGACGAGTCACTTCAGTCGCGGTAACTGCAGCATAATATTTCGCCATTGAAGCCTCAGTTAGTGCCTCAACACCCTTATCTAATAAAGAAGCTGCCCTCCACGTTAATAACCTTGAAGCCTCAACCTTTATATATGCATCTGCTAAGTTAAAGCCTATCCATTCTTGCTCTATTATTGGCTTACCAAACTGTTTCCTAGTTTGAGCCCTCGTTATTGCTTCTTCCAATGCACCCCTCGCAATGCCTACCGCTATTCCCGCATAACCGTTTCTACTTATCATTAAGGCTTTTAATGCACCTCTATATGCATCTCCTTCTTTCCCTATTATACTATCCTTAGGAATTTTAACGTTGTTAAATTTAACGTAAGATACTCCAGCACCTCTAATTCCCATCAAATCGAGTTTGTGGATTTCAATACCGGGAAGTTTTGAGTCAACCAAAAGTAAGGAAATCCCTTGCCTATCGCCGGGGTTACCACTTGTCCTGGCGAGCACGACCATCTTTGTAGAGAAGGAGGCCGCACTAGTAAAAATCTTTTCACCATTTAAGACTAGTTCGTTACCATCAGGTTTAGCAGTGGTTTGTAACGCTCCCAAATCTGAGCCAGCCTGAGGTTCTGTCAAAGCTACAGCATAAATCTCTTTACCTTTAACTCCTTTTTCTATCCACTCTTGCGCGGAATCTCCTCCAACTGACATTAGTAATTGTAATGCATTATGTTGTGTGTGTAATGAATGCCCAGCACCACCACTCTCAGCACCGAGCTCCTCAGTTGCTATTGCGAAAGCTACTTCTCCTAAACCTAATCCTCCGTATTTTGGTGGTTCTTTCATTCCTAAAAGACCCATTTCTGCTAAGTCTTTTACTATCTTATCTCCTCCCTCATTCGTTTCGTCCATTTGCTTTGCATATTCCCTTACCGTTTTTTGTGCATATTCCCTTATTTTAGCCCTATACTCCTCTAATTCCTTTGATAATTCAAACATCTTGCGTGTATAAGTATTTTAAACAATTTAAATTTTTAAGCAGTGAATGAAGAACTTGTTTATTGATAAACCAATAATGAAGTACCATATTGGCATCCCCATAACAATCCTTAGCTACCTTTGAGGTAAATTACACCCCTCCATTAACTCCTTGAACTTTCGAAAGTACTCCTTTCTCGTAAAGATCCAGAGCATTTTCCTTCAACTAGAATAGGACGAATGGGTGTGTTTACCCGTGGTGTAACTTTTCCTTACTTTTAATTCCACCACCGGCACCCCTCTTAAGGGATCATACACAGTCACCCTTAAATCATTGGGGCTAGTCGAGGGAAACGCCAATACCCGCCCATCCAGTTTTTCACTCCCCAAACCTCGTGAGCAGAGCACGTCATCAGTTGGGGAGATCATCAATAAAAACCACTTCGGTAATACTATATAAACATTACTTAATCAAAACGATAATTAGATTAAAAATAACGAGTAGTTACGTAAAAGCGTTACAGTCTTTACTTACTAGCAAAGACTCCATCTCTCCTTTGCCCTAAACTTTATAAAGACAAGTTGGAATTAAAAACTATGGGGTATCTAGCCCTCTGACTGCCTCGCAGAGGGCTGAGTGAGGAGGGCTTCCTGCCGTGTTAATATATATAATACAAATTCTCTTAACTCTGATAATGTTAGCCCACGTTTCTTATTTGGACATTAAAACCAGAGAAGTTGACTTAAAAATCTGGCTCATTTATATGCCTTTAGTTGCTTTCTTCTATTTTGATTATGATAAACTTAACTTATTCCTCTTCATATATGCTGTAGTGTCTACTAACTTGCTAATCTATATATTTTACAGAATGTCTTTAATGGGTGGGGCGGATTTATTCCTATCCCTTATACTCTCCTTTAGTAATTCAGTGGTCTACCCCTTATTCCCTTCTTACTTATCGGAACGTGGTATGGAACCATTAATAATATTACTTTATTCAACATTCTTAATAGTCCTTATAGGGATAATAAATGCCGTAAGGAACTTGAAATACTTAAATGAAAATGAGCCTTTATCAGTTAAGCTTGTCCTAGCGTTTTCCGCTAAGAGGATGAAAGTTAAGGATTTTATTAACTCTAAATTTCTATTCCCTTTAACCCAAATAGATGAAAAAGGGAATAGGAGCATTAGGACTACTTTTTCAGTAGAGGAAGATGATGCTGAGTGGAGAAAGAAATACAAAGACTACATGGAGAAGGGATTAATCAACGGTGATGAGTATATTTGGGTAATGTGGGGTGTTCCGGTAATTCCATTTATAGCCCTAGGATACATTTTAAGCCTTATAATCGGTTTTCCTTTCATCTAGACTTTTATAACTAAATAGAGTATTATAAGTCCCACTAGGTCTAGCGAAGCTATAACTGCTGACGGGTAAGCGTAAATTGGATTATCATATTCTGACCACATCATAAATGAGGCTAAAAGTACTACCTCTTGTAATACTAAGATTAGGCCTAAAGAGAAGAGTAGGGCAGTTAATTTACTCTTTATCACATCTCTAGTTGAGAAAAGTTCTAAGGATATAAGGACGGCAATTATGACAGATACTATAACTAGAGAAATATTGATCATCCATATGTGTAACATATTTACAACCTCCTCCACACCCTTTTTAAAATTTTACCTAAATTATGCTCTATTAGTTTCTCCAATTTTCTTGTTATAAATTTGAAAATTGTCTTTGAGGTTGTAAATCATTTAGCATTTTACTTCACGTTTTCGCTTTCTTGAAGCCTTAAATATAGCGGACCCGCCGGGATTTGAACCCGGGACCACCGGCTTACTTCTACCGGCCCTTAATAGAAGGCCGGCGCTCTGTCCTGGCTGAGCTACGGGTCCAACTAAAAAGAAATCTAATAAAACACTTAAAGGTTTTTCGGTTAGGAAAAATTACTCGTATTCGCGCCAGACCTTACCGCATTTAGTACACTTGTAAAACCTAGTAGGCGGTTCGTCTGCTCTTCTAGTTTGGAGAATCCAGAAATAAGCTTCATCATTACCGCAGCTAGGACAAATTACACCTTTAGTTATTTGTGCACCAGTGGGCGGAGTTTCGCTTTCTAATACCAAAGTTTTCTCTTTAGCAGAATGCTTCACTGTAGTGGTTATCTTTGTGGACTGTTGAACATTTGTATCCTCATACCCACATTTAGGACATTTGTAAACGGTTTTCCCATTCTCCTTTCTAGGAACCATAATTGAACCGCATTTAGGACAGAACTTCATAATTTATCACCAATAGTTTATCCTACTTATTTTGTAGTTTATTTAATTTTCTTCCAATTTTGTCTACAATCATGTTACAAATTTCGACCTCTTCACCATCATTCACAAAAGCCTTTACCTCGCCTTTTAATGAAGAGTTATTAAATAAGTTCAACAACTCCTCCTTACTTTTAGCGAACATAATTTTTTCTAAAAAGTTACCCCTAAATACACAAAGAGCAAAAAGAGAAGTATTCGAAGAAGATGTAACTACTGCCTTTCTGCTCTCTTTTTTCATAATTTCTTAGCTTCCTCAATAAACTGGTTAGTATATTTTTCAGCTAGTTCTATTGCTTTAAGTAAAGCGTCTTTGGGAGTGATACTTTCATCCGTCAAAATCTTTATTATAATGCTATCAATTAGCGGGTGAGGTTGTGAATAAGAAGCGAACTTAACTCCCGGTATTCTTAACAACATACCCTTTATTAAATTCCCTAGAGTGTGGTCTTCGCCATCAATCTGGAGTTCTAAGTAATTATTAGTTGATTTAATTATTTTAACTTCCACCTTTCTTCACCTGTACAGCTAATTTTCTTGTTTCAATATTTCCACAGTTAGGACACCTTAAATGTTCTTCGTCATGCTTAACCATTTTTGTACCACATATAGAGCACTTAGCGTAAACAACTCCTAAATCTTTCTGTTTTAACGTTAAGGCTATCGGGATCGAAAAGTTTATCGGCTTTGCTTTGATTATATCACCGACTCTAAGTGCATCAGTAATTTTTTCCAAAAACTTATTAGTAATCTGTGAGATGTGTACATACCCGCTCAAAGGGCTACCCAAGGGTTTCTCCTCAATACTTAAGATATTAACTAATGCCGAATCTTCTTTTAAACCTACTACAACACCTATTACGTATTTACTCTTCCTCAGAGCTAGAAGACTGGGCTTCTTAAAACTTATAGAGTTAACTTTACGGTTTATCATGTCGTAAAATGCCTTACCAGCAACACTTACATAAACCTTACCGTCTTGTTCATAAGTACCCTCACCAGCAGTAAACTCTTCTATAACTCCTACTTCATCGCCAGGGAGTATTAACTCTCCTTGCTTTCTCATTTCACTCACCAAGGAAATATATATTTATCAAACTGATTAAGAATTATCATTCTTGCCTCGCCTGGGGTTAAAACTGGTTTTTCGTAATCGTAAAGGTCGTCAATTGGCAGTCTAGGACATGAGGTTACGATAAAGACATCTATATCACCATTATCTATATTTCTTAAAGATTCCTTGGATAATGACCTATTTGAAATAACGATCACCTCGTATCCTTTTTCCTTTAGTTTCTTTTCGAAGTACTTAACCATTAAAGGCCTATTCTGACCAACTTTAACCCCTTGTATAATAGCCCAAGACTTTCCGTCAATAGCCTTCATAATCTTACCATATCTGACTTTAATAATTTTATAAACCTCCTCCGTAAGGTCTTCATTTTTCTGAGTATAGGGGTCTACTTTTATTACCGGCTTATTAACAGCTAAGCCTAATCCTAAAGCGTGAAAATATCCTCCGGATACATTAACGTAAACATCAGCATCTACCTCACCAGCCTTATAATCACACCCTAATATTTGCCCATCATACATAAATGGTGACGATGGTTTCCCTATTATTACTTCGAATTCCTTTAGCTTAGCCTTCAAGTCCTTAAGCAAATGCACGTGTTGAACAGTGGCAGTTAACGATACCTTTTTAGCGTTGTACTTGTGAAAAATTGACTTTAAGTCCTCAATTTGTTTCTCATTTATTTCCAAATTACTCTTAACTTCCACAAACAATGTAGGAAATTTAGGATAATACCATGTATAAGGAGTGTGACCGAAGTGTACTATTAAATCCACTTTAAGTAAAGACGCTTCATCTTCTGCTATGTCACATGCTCCCCAACTTGGTTCGGAGGATATTATGAATTCTACTTCTGGCAATCTTTCCTTCAACTGTTTTACTACATTAATAGAAAAAATTTTTAAACCTTCTGGGAATTGTAAGAGAACACGTTTAACATTTCTTCTCTTTAACTCATCTACTACCTTGTCTATCTCGAAATCGTAACTCACTGCGCTACTGCCTCTTTCTTTAAGGGTACTATGTCTATCCTAGTCCTTATCGATACTTTTGAAGCTGCCATCCTTAGGGCTTCTTTAGCAAATTGTAGTTGTTCCTTCTTGACTCTCACGTACATTATAATATCTCCCAATCTTTCAATTCTAGCTGCTGTACCTATAGGCTTTCCAAAGGACAATCTCATACCGTCTTGCAACCTGTCCGCTCCCGCAAATGCCATCATCTTATTCTCCCTTATAACGTGGTGCGGGTATTTGGTTACTACTAAGAAGAAGTTCTGTTCTGAGGCTAGCTTTTTAGTTAGATACTTTAAAGCTAATACACGTGAGGCTTCTAAAGCGTTATGCCTAATTTGTCCTTTTTCAGTACTAACTAATCTCACCTCATAATCGTAATCACCATTAGGGTTACCCATTGTGAATTTGGTTATCTTAGGCATTGGTACACCTGGAATGTACTCCTTTCTAGTATATGCTGGGCCAGAAAAATGCCTATAGCAACGACCGGGTCTTAGTGGCATGTGTAGAGATTAAGTCATACTATTTTAAATGTTTTGCTTACTTAACAGTTGAAAGGGTCTTTTCTAAAGTATTTATATGTTGCAGGATCTCGTCAACAGTATTTCTCAAAGTCATGATATCCGAGGGATTTTTAATCTCCATAGTCACGACAACTACTATTTCAGAACCCTCATTCCTAGTAACTATTTCCATGCCCATGGGTAAGTCAATGTTATCAACTTCTATACTTTTAGCTATTACACTTGCGTTATTCGACTCAACCCTTATTGATACTCTCATCCTCAACTTTTATTAATCCCTCCTTTAAACTCGTAGGATTAAAGTATCTACTAGTATAAACTCCATCATTGCTTTTAACATATACGGGTTTATCTTTACGTGTCTTACCTTGCTGTAACAATATCAATTGTAATAGAAGTGGCGACTTTAAATCCGACTCCACAATAACGTATGAGCCTTTTTCGACAATATTACCAATCTTGAACCCCTTCCCTATTTCTTCTCTGTACTTCGACGTTAACAATTCCGCGTAGTTAGGTGTTATTACTAGCTGGAAAATATCACCTATTCCCTTAACGTCAAGAAAATATAAAGACGCTAAAGCTAACTCTAACGAGTCGTATTCAAGATAATAAACCCTATCCGTAACCAAATCATCACGCGTAAATTTCTGGTTAATTTTCAAAATATTTGTGATAAGTTTGAAAATGAGCGTGTTTGTTTTCTTTTCATCAATTTCCTCTAGCTTATCAGTCTCATTTATTCCTATCTCTTTGAGATTTTTTATAGTAACTTCTCTGTTACCGCTCATTTCTGGGATATAAGGATCTATTGAAGTCGTTATCGAAAAAAACAGTGGTAAATTCTTATAATTGGGTAGTTTTAAATTTTTTTCTATTATTACCCCTAAGTTTACCATATCGTTTATTATATTCCTTTCGAATTCTGTTAGCCCTCTCCTCTCTATTTCTAATGAAGAGAAGATTCCAGTTAGAATGGGAATTATGTCATCAACTGAAATGGGAAAAATTGATGAGAAAGCTGACCAACCTATAAAATACTCCCTCCCTTTAAACGATATAGACTTTCCTTGGCTAGTCACGTTTAACTTGACATTACAGTTATCTAATGTGAAGGACAAAGAGAAATCTCCCTTTGCGTACTTAGCTAATAGAAATGAGAAGATTAACTCGTCTATATTATAATGCGCTTTAACACAGATATGATCAAGTATAAGTATTTCACTTATCAAATTTCTTAAATCTTCCTTAGAAGGTTCCTTTAAGTAGTTTTCCATACTGCTTTCACTTCATCTTTTAACTCACTTAACTTTATATCCTTAACATAAATCAGACCAAACGCAAAAGATACGAGTTCTAAAATTCTGATTTGAAGAACGAGCAGTGGAGGAACCAACGCGGTTAGAGCTAACTCTGCAACTCCGGCAGCAGAAGGGATAGGCACTAATAGAGCTACTTGATAAGTAATATTTACAGTAATTGAGAAGAAGAATGAATTAAAAAGTAAGTAAAAAGGAATTGATTGTATTATATATGCTAAAGCCGTTAGAAAAACTGAAAAAGTAGTAAGGACTGGATCTGACATCCTACTTTTTATGGCTTCTTTTCCATTCAAATAAGCGTTCTGAAGAGGCTTTATATACTTTATAGAAAATATCAAGTTCTCTATTTTGTTTAAAGACTTATGAGAAGTTCCATAGACATATCCGATACCTCCTATCCAGAGGACTATGTTAGCTAATGCAGTTAAAACTAGAATTAGTTCGACTGGCGAGAAATGAAACCATATAAGGATAAGAAATAAAACCGATAAAACTGTTACGTCGTAAAAAGATTCATATAAGGAAATGGAGAACGCCTTATCTAATCCCATTTTCTTACCTTTAACATAAAATATGGCCCTACCTAAATCTGGACCTAAAGCCCCGGGCATTACTAAACTCACGCCGTTTGCAAAGAGCCTTGATCTATACGTAATAGAAATTGGTAACCCAGAAATTTTTGAATCTCTATATGCTAACAACCCTATTTGTAAAAAATAGGATAAGAAAAAAAGCCCCACAAAATACGGGTTCATTTTAAGGAAGACATTCGCTGGATTTATGTGAAATATTAGCGTATAAGCTACTATAACAATGATAGGAAGGAAAACCGTAAATAGAAATTTCTTTTCCACGGGTTAATTAATGGGATACTTTTTTAAAACATTTTCCATAAGGATAACAAACTATGAAAGAATTATCATCTTTTTCAATTCTGATCGAATCACCATCATAATCTGTTTTCACAATCCTTAATCCGCAATTAAGAGGAAAATTAAATTTTAAGTACTTATACTCACCCAGACTACAAGCTTCACACCTTTCATTTCTCTTTATCAGAACTTTATCAACCCTCAAACTCCTCATATCCACGTAATACAAATACTCGCCGTTCTCGATACCCCTTAAATGGTTAAGCATTAATTGCACTTGAATCCCAGTAATCACGTCTACAACCGTATCTAAAGTCCCAACAGTCTCGCATGCGTTTTCATCATTTCCCTCATAACTCATAAAACAAGAGAGACAAGCAGATATTTTAGGAATAACTAATTTGGTAGAGGCATATTCACCCATAATTCCACCGTAAATTAGTGGAATGTTTAATTTAACGCACGCGTCATTAAGCAGTAATCTATAATATAAATTATCTAACGCATCAAAAACATAGTCACTGCCCTTAATTAACTCCTCTACATTCTCCTTAGTTATTATATCAGTAACTGGAAATATTTTAACATCAGAATTAATTCTCCTTAACTTTTCAGCACAAGCCAAAACTTTAGGCTTACCAACATCATTCTCGTCAAATAAGTGGGTCCTATGCAAATTACTTACTTCAACTATATCAGCATCAATGATCTTTATCTGTCCTACCCCAAGTCTTGTGAGGAGTTCGGCTAATGCACTACCCAGAGCACCACAGCCTACAATAGTTATTTTTAATTCTCTAAGTTTTAATTGTAAGTCTAAGCCTAACACTAGCAATTGTCTTGAGTACTTTTCCACAAGGTATTAGTTATAACAAAGCTTATAATTAAGTATTTGAAAAAAGTGGTGGGGGCTTGATTTTGCGCCAATGGAATCAGGTGGTGGGCGTGATGGAATTCCAATATCATTAGAAGAATTAAATAAGTTAAAAGCCATAGCAGAAAGGGCTAGGAAAAATGTAATAAGAATGCTATTCTATGATCAGACAATCCATGTGGGTTCGTCACTGAGCAGTATAGAAATATTAACAACTTTAATATTCAGGTACTTAAGAGAGAGTAAAGATCCAATAAATAAAGACTGGTTAATACTAAGTAAAGGACATGCAGCTCCAGCTTTATATGCAGTCCTTGCAGAGAAAGGATATATAAGCGAAGACGAATTATGGAAGATTCAAGATATTTCTGGAATACTACAAGGACATCCAGAAATATTCATACCGGGGGTTGATATGGCAACAGGTAGTTTGGGCCAAGGTTTAAGCTTTGGAATAGGTGTAGCACAAGGGATTAAAATGAGGGGAGGAAGTGGTAGAGTGTTCGTAATAATGGGTGATGGAGAACAAGATGAAGGTGAAGTGTGGGAAGCAATGACTCACGCAGTTGCCAGAAAATTAGATAACCTAATCGCTTTCATAGAAATAAATGGGTTCCAGTTAGATGACTCTACAGCTAACGTAAAGCCTAAAGACTTCCTACCCGAAGTGTGGAAGGCCGTTGGTTGGAAGACACTTCATTGTGATGGCCATGATTTCGGAAGCATAATAGGTGCTGTGGAGGAAGCATTAAAGGCTAAATCGCCCGTGGTTATCTTTGCAAAGACAGTTAGAGGAAAAGGTTTCCCTCCAATAGAAAACTCTAAGAGACAGAGGTCGACTCCGGATGATGCAAGGAAGTATCTCCTCAATGCGTGAAACTTTCGGCAGATTGCTGGCTAAACTAGGAGAAAAAAATAGAGATATTGTAGTGATTACTGCTGATGTAGGGGATTCAACTAGGGCAATGTATTTCAGAGATAAATTTCCAGATAGATACTTTAACGTAGGTATCTCTGAACAAGATATGGTGAATTTTGCTGCTGGACTTGCAGCTACGGGATTAAAACCGTTAGTTGTTAATTTCTCAATGTTCGTTATGAGGGCCTGGGAGCAAATAAGAAATACTATTGCGAGAATGAACTTGGATGTAAAATTCCTAGTAACTCATTCGGGTTATAGTGACCACGGCGACGGTTCAAGTCATCAAAGTCTAGAGGACATAGCACTAATGAGAACTCTACCTAATATGAAGGTAATAGTTCCAGCAGATTCTGCAGATATTGAGAGAAGTCTACCAGTGGTTGTTGAAGAGTTAAAGGGGCCTTTGTATTACAGAATGGGAAGGGACTATTCACCACCAATAACTAACGGTTATGATTACACATTTAAACTGGGAAAAGCATACGTGCTTAAGGAAGGGGAAGACGTTACAATAATGGGGGCTGGAGTAGTACTATGGGACGCATTGAAGGCTGCTGACGAGCTAGAAAAAATGGGGATTAGTGCCGCTGTAATAAACCTATTCTCTATAAAGCCAATAGATGAAGATACAATAGAATATTATGCGAGGAAAACGGGTAGAATAGTTACTATTGAGGAACACTCAATCTATGGGGGAGTAGGATCTGCAGTTGCGGAAGTATTAGTTAGGAGATACCCAGTTCCAATGAGGTTTATAGGGGCTACAGCCTTCGGTAGGAGTGCGAGAAGTCAGAGAGACTTACTGGACTTTTACGGGATCAATTACAAATCAGTTATAAATGCTGTACTCGAATTAGTGAAGTGAATGAGTAGTGAGTTAGAGAACCTAAGAAAAGAAATTGAAAACATAGATAAACAGATAGTTGAGTTACTCGCTAAAAGGCTAAAAATTTCTATGAAAATTGGTGAGATAAAGAATAAGATAGGAAGGGGTGTAACTGATGAAAAAAGAGAAGAAGCTGTAAAGAATTATTGGATTGAAAACGCAAAAATTTTTGGATTACCCGAGTCCCTAGTTAATTCTATTTTACCCCTTATCTTTTCTTATTCTAAACTTTATCAAATAAACCCCGGACAAAAGAGAAACGTGACAATTATAGGATATGGAGGAATGGCCAGATCATTAGTATCGTTATTATCATTAGCTGGCCACAACGTTGTGGTAACAGGGAGAGACAGGAATAAGGCTTCAGCACTAGCTAACGAGTTTAAATGCGTCTATATGAACCTGGAGAACGCCTTAAAATGGGGCGAACTGATAATTCTAGCACTACCGCCTGCTGCAATTGAGTACATTCGTTCAATTCTATCAAAACCCGTAATTCGAGATAAAATAGTAATGGATATATTTTCTTCCAAGGATAAGGCGTTTAAAGAATTGGAGGAAATGTCAATAAAACACTCATTTAAATTTGTGTCCACTCACCCCTTATTTGGCCCTATACTTTACCCCGTGGGAGAAAGAATTGCCATTATACCCTCAAAAAGTAGTGAAGACTCATTTAAAGAAGTTGTGGAGTTTTGGAAAGAGAGTGGGTTAGTCCCCGTAATTACAACAGTAGAAGAGCACGAAAAAGCGATGGCAATCGTTCAAGTCCTATCCCATTTTTACATTTTAGGACTTTCAAGAAGTATTGAAAGTGCGAAGAGAGAGTTAGAAATAGATAAAATTAGTGATCTACAGACAACTAATTTTAGGGAGATTTTAAAGATAATTAACAGGGTTAATGAGCTCTACCCAGTAATTATAGAAATTCAGAACAGTAACCCTTACGCTTATAAGGTTAGAGAGATAGGTGTTAAAGAACTCCAAGAATTAGACAAAGAGATAGGTGAAAAAACATGATATTTATTTTAAAAGAAAATGTGAGTTATTCTACCTTAAAAGAGAAATTAAATAGTTCTTCAGCGTCTTACAAATTCCTTGACTTATACGGCAAAAAGGTGATCGTAGCATGGCCAGATACTTATGTTGAAAACATACAAGACCCCAGTATTGAGCTTAGCGTGAAAAGTAAAAGACCTTATCAACTAGTAAGCAATGAGTGGAAGAAGGAGCCCACTGTAGTAAAAGTTAAAGATGCTGAAATAGGAGGGAACAAAATTACAGTGGCAGCTGGGCCATGTGCGGTTGAAGATGAAGAACAAGTATTGACAGTTGCTAAAGCCGTGAAAAGAGCCGGGGCTAAATTACTCAGAGGTGGGGCTTTTAAACCCAGAACAAGTCCTTACTCATTCCAAGGCTTAGGAGAAAAAGGGTTACAAATACTTAGAAGAGTTGGAGATGAAGTCGGTTTACCAGTAGTTTCTGAAATCATGGATACTAGACAAACAGAAATTTTCAAAAAATACGTTGACATGATGCAGATAGGTGCTAGAAATGCACAGAACTTCGATTTATTAAAAGAAGTAGGGAAAAGCGGGTACCCAGTACTTCTGAAAAGAGGTATGGGAAATACTGTTGAGGAATGGTTATTAACCGCTGAGTATATCATGTTAGAGGGTAACGGCAACGTAGTGTTATGTGAAAGAGGAATAAGGACTTTTGAAAAAGCTACTAGATTCACAATGGACATTGGCGGTATGATAGCAGCGAAATTACAAACACACTTACCAATCTGTGCCGATCCTAGTCACCCGGCCGGGAAGAGGGAATTAGTTCATTCCCTAGCATTAGCTGCAGTTGCTGCGGGCGCGGATATGCTATTGATAGAAGTTCACCCTCATCCTGAGAAGGCCTTAAGTGACTCTGAACAACAATTGACACCAGAATCATTTGAAGTCCTGATGAATAGGGTAAAGGCGTTAGCACAAGCATTAGGTAGAACGGTATGATAACTTTCTCAGAAAAGTTCTGTAATACTGAAACAAAAGTAGTAGTAGGTTCTGGTGCACTAAAAGAATTAGAAGACATTAAGGAAAAAAAAGCCGTATTTTACTCTAGAAAAATAAACATACAGAATGTGAAAAAACATCTTATCGGAGATTATATAGAAATTCCCATGGATGACGGTGAAGAAGCAAAGGAAATTTCTTATGCTCTGAAGTTAGTAAAAAAGCTCTTTGAGGAAGGGTTTGATAGAGGTGATTACGTAATAGCTGTGGGCGGAGGTACAGTTACAGATGTTGTAGGTTTCGTGGCTTCAATTTACATGAGGGGTTTAAACTTAGTAAACATTCCAACAACACTTCTTGGAATGGTTGATGCTGCAATTGGAGGAAAGACGGGGGTAAATTTTGAAAACGTGAAAAACGTGATAGGAACTTTTTATCAACCGTCTTACATAATAGAGGACTTGGACTTTATTTCAACATTACCGCTTGAAGAAATAAGAAAAGGATTAGCTGAGGTCATAAAATATGGGCTAGTACTAGATAAGGACTTATATGATTTCCTAGCGATGAATAAGGAAAAAGTTTTGAATAAAGACACTGAAGCGATGGAATACGTTGTTTATAAATCAGTACTTAATAAAATTTCGGTAGTAAAGGTAGACGAAAGAGAAACTAAAGGGATAAGAATAGTACTTAATTTCGGTCACACAATTGGCCACGCGATTGAAGCTGGTTCTAATTTCTTAATACCTCACGGTTATGCAATATCTGTAGGAATGATTTGTGAGGCTAAAATAGCTGAGGAAATGGGTTACTCTGAAGAAGGAGTTGTCGAAGACACAGCATGGATTTTATCACATTACGATTTGCCAATTTCAGTAGATCAGTTGGGGGAGAAAATTGATGTCGAGAAGGCATTATCAGCGATAAGCAAGGATAAAAAAGTGAGAAATGACGTGATATTAATGCCGTTTCCTACTAGGATAGGTGATTGGAAAAAAGTAGAAGTACCAATAGAAACACTTAAGGGGTTTGCTGAACAATGCTTGAGATAAACTATAACACAAAACTTCTTGGAGTAGTTGGTGAAAACATCCCTTACACGCTTTCCCCCGCGATTCATAATTTCTCTTTTCAGAGGCTGGGCATAAATGCAGTTTATTTAGCCTTCGATATTAAGAGAGATAAATTTTGTCAGACATTTCCCGGTCTGCTTAATATTGCTTATGGGCTAAACATTACAATACCTTACAAAGAGGAGAGTATGAAATACGTGGAGGTTACTGAAGAGGCTAAGGAAATAAAGGCTATAAATACTATTTACAACGGAAAAGGATATAACACTGACTACTTGGCCGTTTTAAACTTAATAAGAGAAAAAGTGGACAGAATAGATTCTTGTACCGTGTTTGGTGCCGGCGGAGCAGCAAAGGCCGCGGTTTTCGCAGTATTAAAACTAGGCTGTAGAGTGGATATAATCAATAGGAGTAGGGAAAGGGCTGAGAGGTTAGTAAAGGAATTTTCAAATTTAGGAAGCATATCTATAACGAGCTCGTGTAAGGAAGCTGACGTTTTGATAAATACTACACCAGACCCTAATTTTATACCGGACGAATGTGTTAACAAGACAAAGAAACTTGTAGTGGAATTCGTTTATAAGCCAGTTAAAACTAGCCTAATCTCTAGGGCTGAAATGAACGGTTTAAAGATAATAAACGGGCTGGAAATATTAGTAAGACAGGCGATGGAGGCTGAAAAAATTTGGTTTGGTAAATCGTTAGATGATATTGAAGTGGTGAATTACTTATATGCCAGGAAACTCGTTTGGTAAACTGTTCAGAATAACGACCTTTGGCGAAAGTCACGGCCCTATGGTTGGAGTAGTAATTGATGGGGTTCCCGCCGGGCTCTATTTAAGCAAAGAGGACATTGCTTTTGAACTAGAGTTCAGAAGGCCGGGAAAAAGAATGGTTTCTGGGAGGAGGGAAAAAGACGAGCCGGAAATAGTTAGTGGGATTTATAATGGAAGAACTACTGGAGCACCCATCACAATCATCATTAAAAATACTGACGTTATCTCATCACTGTACGAGGAAGTACATTATAAACCGAGACCCGGACATGCAGATTTACCTTATATAATGAAGTACGGTTATGAGAACTGGGATTACAGAGGTGGAGGTAGAGCTAGTGCTAGAGAAACCGCATCTAGAGTTGCAGCAGCAGCGATAGCTAAAAAATTGTTAATGCTAACTGAAACATGGATTGCGGGTCATCTGAAGAGCCTAGGGCCTATAGAATTAAATGAGGATGTCACTTTCGAGGAAGCACTTTGTTCAAAATACAGTACAGTAAGGGCAAGTAAGAAGTGGTTAGAGGAGAAATATGAGGAGTTAATAAAACAAGCTACAGTTGAGGGTGATAGTTGGGGAGGAGTGGCAGAAATTATAGTCAAAAACCCACCCATAGGTTTAGGTGAACCAGTATTTGATAAACTAAAGGCAGATTTGGCTAAGGCTTTACTCTCAATCCCAGCAGTTGTGGGATTTGAATATGGGCTCGGTTTTAAAATGGCTAAAATGAAGGGAAGTGAGGCAAATGATGAGATTGTTCTTAAAAACGGTAAGCTAGGATGGAAGTATAATAATTCCGGTGGAATACTAGGCGGGTTATCAAACGGTGAGGATATAATCTTACGTTGTGCGTTTAAGCCAACTAGTTCGATAAGAAAACCGCAAAAAACGATTGATTTAAGAACGTATGAGGAAACGACTATTTCGGTAATAGGAAGGCATGATCCAGCAGTCGCAATAAGGGGTGTTTCGGTAGCGGAAGCCATGGTCGCATTAACAATAGCAGACCACGCAATGAGAGCTGGATATATTCCGAGTGTTAAACTAAGTGAGGAACAAGCAAAGTTAATAGAGGAAAGGTGGAAGAAGTATATGGAAGCATGCAAACCTATGCAGGGGTCTCAGTAGTTAACGCTATACCTTCGTGGTACGGCTCTTCAATGGCAATTGATTTAAAGGTAGAAGTGACAATAGAGGAAAGTAAAGAATGTATTTCACATACACAATTAGTAGATAAAATCGTTGATTATTTCAGGGAGTATTTTAATATACCGTGTCTGAGAGTTAAGGTAAATTCTGAGATTCCACCCAGAAGTGGATTAAAGAGCAGTAGTGCTGTGTCGACTGCATTAATTGCTGAAATTGCCAAAAAATTTGATATAAAGATAAACCCGGCAATCTATTCTGCTATGCTTTCTATAATGGCAAAAGTTTCGGTAACTGGTGCATTAGATGACGCTACAGCTTCTTATTTTGGTGGTGTCTCTTTCACATACAATAAGGAATTTAAGATATTAGAGGTAAGGGAACCCCCAGAGCTCTCCGTAATACTATTGCCTTACGGTAATAGGAGCATTTCAATTAACGTAGATGAGATGAGAAAGTTTAGGTATTTATTTGAAGAGGTATTTAATATGGCGAGAAAGGGGGATATAATAACGGCTATGAAAATAAACGGGTTAGCGGTAGGAAGTATATTGGGCTATGATCTAAAACCGGCAACGATGGCATTAAAGGCCGGAGCTTTAGCGGCTGGAATAAGCGGAAACGGTCCTTCAGTTTTTGCAGTGACTAAACCGGGTGATGAAGGACCAATAATTGACGTTTTTGAACAATACGATAACCCAATAGTAACCAGGGTGGTAGGGATATGCAAGCAAAGGTTAGAAGATCTAAAATACACGGTATTATAAGAGCTCCTCAATCAAAGAGTTTCGGAATTAGACTTATCCTATATAGCTTACTTTCTAAAGTAAAGCTAAAAGAGATTAACCCTTCAGAAGACATAAAGGTCGCCATTAACGTTGTAAAAAGTCTGGGAGTTAAACAAAAAGGGAATGAGTTCTTAAGAGAAGGCAGCCTAATTACACCAAGCTCTCTTTACTTCGGAGGTTCTGCAACTACCCTTAGAATGACCATACCAATCCTCTCAGTCTTAGGGGGAAAAATTTTACTTGACGGAGATGAAAGCTTAAGGAAGAGGCCTATTAACGCTGTGATAGAAGCACTAAAAGACCAGGTTAGGTTCTCCTCAACTTCATTACCGACTTATATGGAGGGTAAGTTAAAAAGTGATAAGATAGCGATAAGGGGAAATGAAAGCAGTCAATATATTTCTGGATTTATGTACGCGTTTTCCATTTCAGGTGGTGGTGAGATAGAATTAATCCCCCCGGTTTCATCAAAAAGTTATATTTATATTACCGCGGATTTACTTAATTCACTAGGAGGAGATATCAGAATTCAAGGCAATAAAATAATAGTTAATGAAGGGAAATTCAGAGAATATGAAGGGGAAATCCCCGGCGATTATGCATTAGCGTCATTTTACGCGATAGCGTCGATAATAACGGATGATGAGAAAGGCGTAATAATACAGAACTTATATAACCCGCCGTCATACGAGGGAGACCACAGTATAGTGAAAATCCTCGAGGAAATGGGCGCGTACTCTAAGGTTGAAGGAAATAGCTGGGTAGTGAGAAATAGAGGAAAGCTTAGAGGGATAAAAGTTAATATCGATGATATGCCAGACTTGGCTCCTTCTATAGCCTCAATTTCACCATTCGCTGAAAGTGACACAATAATTGAAGGCATTAATAGACTGAAGACGAAAGAGAGTAATAGAATCGAGACAATATCTACCACTCTTAGAAGTTTTGCTGTAAATGTTGAGGTTTTTAATGACGAGGAAATGATAATTTACCCTTCTATGCCTAAATACGGGAAAATAGTATGCCCAAACGACCATAGAATTGCTATGATGGCTGGAGTATTATCTTTATACTCTGGTGGAGAAATAGAAAATGCTGAGTGCGTGAATAAAAGTAACCCTTACTTTTGGAAAGATTTAATTTCCTTAGGAGGAGATATAAGACTAGTATGACTTTTATAGTAGCCTCGTTACCAGTTAGAAAGCTAAGTGACTTAGAAAAAATTAAAGATTTAACTGACGCTGATTATGTAGAACTTAGATTAGATTATATGAACCGATTACCAGACATACAATCTTTCGTTGAACTTACTAAAAATTATAAGGATAAGATTATAGTCACAATTAGGGAAAGGGATGAGGGAGGAGTGAATAATATAGACCCTAAAGTCAAGAGTGAATTCTTAAAGAAACTTTCAGAATTAAATTACCTTTATGATGTTGAGGCTAAGTTCGCGTTAAAATATAATATACCCTACGAGGGAAAGATTGTGTCAGTTCATTACTTCGACAGAGTTCCACCGTATGAAGAAGTGAAAGAAATCCTTTCCAAATTTACTAACTGCATAAGGAAAGTAGCTGTTATTGCGAAACCTGGCTATAAACAGTTATTGGCTAGGTTATTAGAAGACTTCCACGATATATCTGTGATGCCTATGGGAAGTAACCCGTTGGAGAGAATTGCTTTCAGTTTACTTGGTTCTAATTTAGTTTATGGACACGTAGGGGAGGAGACTGCTAAAGGTCAGATGCATTATAAAGATCTAAAGAAAATTTTGAATTACGTCTCGATTATAACTTCATCTCCCACCACTCTTACTGGGTAAACTTTTAGTGGCTTTTTAGTAGCCCCCTTTCTAGCTTCCCCCGTTTTTAATGAGAAGTGAGTAAAATGGCATTGACATATTAATTCCTCTCTTATTACCACACCCACCTTATAAAGGTCACATCCTAAATGAGGGCATTTGTTATCAAATGCATAATACTTACCAGCACCTAGATATATTAAGAGGATCTCCTTACCGTTAACGTTTAATTTCTTTTTTTCCCCGGGTTTTAATTCTCCAGCTTTAAGTTTTAACACTTATACGATAAGTTTTTTAAGATTTAAGGCTAATCTTACTTGTTCCCCCCTTGATTTCTTTAAACCATTAATAGTTTTTAAGCAAATATCAAAAATCATATACGAATGATTTATAATGGCAGAATATGAAATTATAGTTAGAAAAGAGAGGTGTAAAAGATGAATATAATTGAAGAAGGGCTAGCAAATAAGGTCGACTATCGTTTAATAGAGATAAATAGTATCTCTCCCACTGCTGAAGTTGTAGTACTCGTGATAACCTCTAAGCCTCCATCAAATGAAATAGTAGAAGATGTTAAGAGAGTAGCTAAAGTTGTAATGGTAATGCCTTTCTTGTCGACCATAAAAGTACAAGGAAAAGTTAGAGATATACTTTCACTTACTGGAAAAGACTACGTAAAGTTCATAATGTTAGAAGAAGTTTTAGCTAAGCTTGAAGAATTCCTATAATGTGGAACTTAGGGAATGGCAAGAGAAGCTGAAGGATAAAGTCGCAAAAGCGATAAAAGAAAATTTTTTAGTAGCAATAAACGCCCCGACGGGGAGTGGAAAGACAATCTTTTCTCTTTTGATTCTAAAAATACTCCAAAAAAAGGGAGTATATGTTGTAAGAACGCACAATGAATATTTTCCAATTTATAGAGATTTAAAGAAAATCGACACGAAATTGCGCTTCTCCTTCATTGTTGGTAAACCCGCTTCTTGTCCTTTTGCCGATAAGGATGTCGATCCAGAAGACATAAACTGCAAATATTGTGAATTGAAAGAGAGAATAAGGGAAGTAGATACTAACGAGAAACCACCGCTCCAGCTATTAAGGGAATTAAAAAAGAATGCAATAGAGGAGAGGTTTTGCCCTTATTATTCGCTTTTCAACTCGTTACAAGAAGCTGACGTAATAGCAATAACATATCCGTATTTTTTCATTGATAGGTTCAGAGAATCTCTAGGAATAGACTTTGAGGATTATTTAGTAATCGTAGATGAAGCCCACAATCTGGATAGAGTTGGAGAAATAGAGGAAAGAAGATTAAGCGAATTTACTATTAATATGGCGATTAAAGAGGTTAAAAGTAAGGAAGCAATAAACACACTTGAAAGGATTAAGGAGGAATTAAAGAAGATTGTTCTACCAGATGAAAAATATATTAAATTAGATAAGGTTCCTCAAATTTCAACCCTTGAGCTCGAAATATTAGCAGATGAGTACGAGGATTTAAGGAAAAGAATGCTCGAAAACAAACAAATAAAAAGGATCTACTTGGGAGCTGTAATTAGGTTTTATACTCTCCTTTCCACGGGTGAATTCGCACCTTTTTCACACTCGGGTAAAATAGTATTAAAGAATCCCAATATCGGGGAGTATTTAAGAATACTTAATGACGAAAGTTATTCCTTTTTGTTAATGTCTGGAACTTTACCCCCTAAAGAATATATTGAAAAAGTATGGGGAGTAAGTAGAAGGATTTATTATGTGGACGTTGAAAAGGAGGTTAAGAAAAGAATTTCTGGGACATATGACTGTATAATAGGAATAGATATTACGTCAAAATATGATTTAAGAAGCGAAACTTTATGGAAAAAATACTCCAATTACCTTCTGAAAATCTATTACCAGGCTAAAAAACACGTTTTAGCGATTTTTCCTTCTTATGCTATGATGAATGAGGTTATGAAATATATCGATTTACCTAAATACATAGAAAAAGAGGACACAATAATTGATGAGGTTTATGAAGAAATAAGAAAACATGATAAAATAATTATAAGTGCTGTTGGAAGGGGTAAACTTTCTGAAGGGATAGAGCTTACTGAACAAGGCAAAAGCTTAATAAGTGATGTGGTAATAGCCGGAATACCTTATCCACCACCGGATGACTACTTGAAATTAGTTGCTCAAAAATTGTCTGAGAAACTTAACGGAAAGGAGGAGGAGTTTTTGTTTAAAATTCCCGCATTAATCACTGTAAAGCAGTCCATTGGTAGGGCTATAAGGGGTGTTGACGACCACGCTAAGGTTTGGCTTTTAGATAAGAGATTTGATTCTCTTTGGTGGAAGAAAAACCTAAATTGCTTTAATGCAACTAAGATGAGGCTATGAAAGTAGAAATTTTCACACATAGGACTTGCACAGAGTGTAATATGTTACTAGAGTTTCTAGAGCAAAAAAGCCTACTCGGCAAAGTAACTGTAATAGACACAGAGCTTTACCCCTTCATAGCCTTTGAGAGAGGTGTAATATCTACACCTTCGGTATTCATAGATGGAAAATTAGTTTTTGCTGGAGTAGTTGACTATGAGGAATTGGAAAAATTACTGAGGGGGGAGAATGTAAAAGTCACCATAAATAAGGATGAGTTAGTGCAGAAGTTAATGTTCGGAATTATTAATTCGTTTGCTGCAACAGCATGGCTTTATGTAAATAGAGATTTTGATGCGTTCATGGCACAAAGAGATTTCGTATTAGCTGTTACATCATTATCCCTTGTGGATCAACAAACAGCGAATGAATATTATAATTATTTAAGGAACGTTATGGTAAAAGAAGGAGAGAAATATCTAGAGGAATGGAAGGATAAGATGCTCAGAGTTATAGCTGCTAACTTCATAAGAGAGCTATATTTCCTTTATGAGAGGAAGTTAAGTAATGAGGAGATAATGAGTAAATATCCTTTAGAAGTCTTTGCCCACTGGTTAATGATAAGAGGTGGTACTGTAGGTAGGGTAGGCTTAAGAATTCATCCGCTGAGTGAAAAAGACACTTTAAATAGGATTAGTGAAGCTTACGTTTATATGCTTTCAAACTCATCCTCCTTATGGGACAAGATAATTAAGGAGCAAGAGGAGTTAGCAAAAAAGAGCAAAGAGCAAATTAGATTTGTAAGTTTTTAAACTTTTAAAAGATAGTATTGTTTATGACACAAGAATACAAATTGGATCTGAGAGGAAAACCTTGTGAGGAATTTATCTTAGAAATCTCTAAAATATTAGTTGCAATGAAGCCTGGAGATGTACTAAATATAATTGCTGATCCAGATAGAATAATATGTACACATCAGCTATTAAGAAATACTCCTAGGTTTCTATTTAAAGGGGATATAGTAGGGGATCATGCAGAAATAAGCATTAAAAGGTTAAGATAGGAGCTTTTAAAATGATGATGCTCGGCTTTTTATAACTACTATTCTAGTACCTTCAGCCTTTGACATTATACCCTTTTTATTCAATAATTTCACAATGAAATCTGAATACTTGGAATTTATTCCAAAGTCATTTAGGTCTATGTACCCGTTGGTAATAATTTCTTGCATCAACAGACTTACTAATTCATCTAACTTAAGTAATACATCCTTCTCTTTAGCATATTCTAATGCAGTAGAGATATTAGCTAAAGACATGTAAACTCTAGAAATTCTCTCGCAATAAGGAACTTCGTTGGAACTTACAATAGATATTAATGTAGATAAAATGGAATTAAGTCCGACAATCTCATCTATGTCAAATCTCTTAGTAATATCTGAAATAGAACTAGAGAGAACTGAGAGTTCGGTAAGTAAATAATTAATAAATTTTTCTAATATCTTCTGTGCATTATTAACTTTATTTATAGTAAATTACTGTAAAGGTAAAGTAGCTAAATCTTTCTTTATCTCGAAATACTCATTACTAACTAATAATACTTGAGCTATTTCACTGGCCCTACTTAAACACAAATTAATATTCGTATTCAGTTCATTAGCGTTTATACTCTTTATTAAATCTAATATATTATCCCTATTAATTATATTTAGTTTAGGGAGATTTGAGCCAAGTATTACCCTTATATTATCTATGAACTTATTCAATATATTAGCTATCATTAATGTATTTTTATCTATGATAGATTTTAAATTATTATAGAAATCTACAAAATCTTCTATCTTAACCTCATCTTTAGGAAACTGAATAGAATCTGCATAAATTCCTAGGAATTTAACGGAATCTATAAATTCATTATATTCTCTTATTTCATCAAATATAAAGTTATTAAGCTCTATTGTTATTACCCTTCTATTATTAGTAATCTCTTCTTTCACTTCATTAAGACAAGCCACATTTTTACACGAACCTATTTTCTGTTGTAAAGTCGTAAAAGCATTTACATATTTATTCGTTACTTCTATTACATCATTTCCATTATCTGAACTACCTTTTTTAATATTATTCCTTACGTAATATAAAGTATTAATGATATTATTTATTTCTTCTGATAATGCTGACTTTAATGACTCATATTCCTTCTTGTTCTCTACTATCTGACTGTATATGTTTTGAGAGAAAATAATTGCAAAGATTACTAAGCTTATTATGGATGGTAAAAACGAATATGGAACTATTGGGTTATAGTTTTTAACAAGGAAATAATTAGATATAACCAATGGCAAAAAACCAAATAGATTAACATATTTAATATTCATATTTAGGCTGTATATTATTGCACCAATCAACGTGAACAAGACTATTATTATTACATACTCTAATGATACAGAAGGATATAATGCAAATAAAGGTAATGAGGCTAATATGGGTATCACATAATTCTGCTCTGGTATAGATACTCCAGAGAAAAGTAAAATAGAATATAAAGGATTATATTTAATTAGGAGGAGACTTCCCGCTGATAGAAAAGCGTTAGAATTTCTAAATAGGATTACAGTAATCAATGGTATGATAAATTCGAAAACTATTGTAATTACTAAACTTTCTATGCTAGAAATGGAAACTGAAGAGAAGTTTGTAGCTAAATTTAGTATTAAATTCTTATAATTTACTCCTATATCAGCTATAACAATAATGGGAGCTAATATCTCCCCCACCAGAAAAGATATCGCTAAAATAAATCCTCCTACTATCTCCCCTAATTGATTATTACCAGTGAGCAATACGATCATTTCATAGGATAAAAATCCGTTTATAAGCATGAATAAGACTCTCCTAACAAAGCTCTTTATATCGTCAATTAAACTACTAAGACTACTCATTAGTTGTATATACTGTACTCGAATTTATAAGAATTCTTATGCTTAATATATGAGACTTTCTGTATAAAATAGAAAACATAGAATTCATAATACTTTCTAACGCAAAGTTATTCTAATTAAAATATTTAACCGATTAGAAACCATTACTCATATGGCTCAACTCGTTCAATTCAAGAAATACGAACTACCACCTCTACCATATAAAATAGATGCATTAGAACCGTATATAAGTGCACAAATAATAGATGTACATTATAACGGGCACCATAAAGGATATGTAAACGGAGCAAACTCCTTCCTGGAAAGAATGGAGAAAATAATAAACGGACAAATAAGTGCTGGACAATATGATATTCAAGGAATATTAAGAGGGTTAGTATTCAACATAAATGGACATAAGCTCCACTCATTATACTGGCAAAACATGGCTCCAGCTGGAAAGGGTGGAGGAAAGCCTGGCGGAGTATTAGGTGACATGATAGATAAGCAGTTTGGTAGTTTTGAAAAGTTTAAACAATTATTTACTGAAGCAGCAAACAGCTTGCCAGGGACTGGATGGACAGTATTATATTACGATATAGAGTCTGGAAATCTAGAAATAATGACGTTCGAAAACCACTTCCAAAACCATATAGCTGAGTTACCAATAATATTAATTCTTGACGAGTTTGAACACGCATATTACTTGCAATATAAAAACAAGAGAGCCGACTACGTGAATGCCTGGTGGAACGTAGTAAACTGGGATGAGGCAGACAAAAAGTTACAGAAATACCTCCAGAAATAAATTTTTTAATATCTTTAACATAAGTTAGATATGGTTTCTGCAATAGTATTAGCTGGAGGATATGCAACAAGGCTTAGGCCTTTAAGCTTAACTAAGCCTAAAGCCTTACTACCTATTTTAGGTATGCCTCTTCTAGATTATATACTCTCCTCTTTAGAGTCTACACCACAAATAGACAAAATTTATTTATCATTAAGAGTAATGGCGGATAAAATAGTAGAGCATATAAGAAAAGACGGAAAAGATAAACGGAATGTCATTCCAGTAATAGAACCAACAAGGTTAGGTGATGCTGGAGCGTTAAAGTATATATTAACTCAACAGAACGATTTATCGGACGACGTACTCGTAGTTTATGGAGATATATATAACGAGGTAGATTATAATAAACTCGTAGACTTCCATCAGAGCAAAGGCTGTGATGCAACAATAGTAGGGACTCAAGTAGAAGACCCTAAAAGGTATGGTGTTTTGTTAGTTGATGGTGATAAGCTTATACAGATAATAGAAAAGCCTAAGGCTCCAATCAGTAACCTTATTAATGCTGGAGTCTATGTATTTAAGAAGAAATTACTGGAAAAAATAGATGGTATGAGCATAAGTAAGGACTTTCTGCCTAGACTATTAACCAATGGCACGTGTATTACCGTTTACCCTTATAGAGGTTTATGGATGGATATAGGAGTACCTAGCGATTATATGCGTATTAACTTAGAGCTTTTGGCATTAAAATATCCTAAAGGTTACATAGATAAGGATGCGAAAGTAAGTGAAAAGGCCATTTTAAAACCACCTTTCTATATCGGAGAAGGTAGCGTAATAGGTGAGGATACAATAATAAGGAACTCAATTATAGGAAAAAGCGGAAATGTGGGAAAAGGGTGCTATATTGAGGAGAGCATATTAATGGACGATATAAGAGTAGGTGATTTTACATTAATTAAGGGGAGCATAATAGGGGATAAAAACACTGTAGGCAAATGGAGCAGAATAGAAGACTCAATCTTAGGAGATGAGGTAACAGTATATGACACAGTGCTCATCAATAAAGATACGGTAATACTGCCATACAAGGAAGTTACCGAGTCAGTGCATGATAAAGGCAAGATAATATTATAGCTCCAGAAATTATCTATAAAATAATAAAAGGAGGTAAAGGAGTTCTATAGAATATCAATTTAAACAAAGATATAACAAGGACAACTGACCCCTCCTCACAAAGGCGAAGATTTCCTCATCATCGTCCCCTTATTTATTCTGGATTGTATTTAATAGACAGCTTGGATAGTCAAAGGGGCTTTCATTGCCGAGCTTTAGTCCCTTAGGAGAATCGATAGATGCCCCCTAGCCCATTAAGCCGGAGGAGCGACGTTAGCATCATTAAGTGATGTTTTTAAAAAACATTTAAATAAGAGCTATTCCACTGGCAAGGCTTTTCCCGCTCCTTTTCTGTAATTGAAGTTTCACACTTGCCTTAATTATGATATCTTATTCAATATAATCGGTAAGCACACTCACTCCTTTTTAACAAATATATCCTACATGTTAAGGGTAATCTGGTTATTCCTTTTCGTCCTAACATTATCCTCTTTAATAGTAAACTCATACAGTGTTAAAATATTCCTAGAAGGACCAGTTGCTTTAATAATCAGTCAAGATGGAAGTAGTAATGTAATTTATGTCACGCAAAACACCACCTTAAACTTGCAAGGAAATATTAGTATAACTGCCTATCCGTTGCTTCCAGGATATACGATACAAATTAATGGTAAGAACGTTACATCGCTCAATTTAAACGTTACGGCACCAGAAACCATAAGGGTTATTTCCCACCCTACCTACGTATACCTCACGATAATGTTACATGGTAATGGCTATGTTAGGGTTACGTTAGAAAATGGGACTACTTATACGTTAAACAGTACTTCAAAGCTAAGGATACAAAACATGAGCTATGTTTTAATTTTAACACCCCTAAGCAGAGAGAGCATAATAAACGGAAGCCAGACGAACTTTTACATACTCTATCTCGATAACAATACAACAATTAATGTTACAATACTTAGCAGTAATAGAAGCTCATTCTCTTTGACACCAATTAGTCTTACCGGGATAGGGCTTGGTTTAATATTGTTAGCAATTTATATATTCTTTAGAAGGAAGGAAAATAAATAAGGTTGGAATGTGAAATAGGACTATGAACAAATTAGCTAGTAGTAAGAGTGCATTTTTATTGCAGTCAGCAAACAGTCCAATAAATTGGTATCCATGGGGAGAGGAAGCTTTCAAAAAAGCTAAAGAAGAGGATAAACCAATCCTGGTTGACGTCGGAGCGTCTTGGTGTCACTGGTGCCACGTTATGGATGAGACTACGTACGAAAACCCAGAAGTTATACAGTTGATTAACGAGAATTTTATCGCAATAAAGGTAGATAGAGATGAGGATCCAGAACTGGACAAGAGATTACAAACCGCGGTAAACACGCTAACGGGGGAGTCAGGTTGGCCGTTAACAGTATTTATGACACCAGAAGGAAAAGTCTTCTTTGGTGGTACCTTCTTCCCCCCAGAGGACTCTTACGGTAGGATAGGGTTTAAAAGGCTTTTAAGGGAGATAATCCGCCTCTGGAAAAATGATAGGGAAAAGATATATAACGTAGTACAAACTTTAGACTCTTCACTTCAGAGTGCAGTCTTCCAGAGAGAACCGGCGGAATGGAACAAAGTTGAAGACATAGTATCTTCTATAATTTCAAACTACGATTTCACTAATGGTGGAGTTCAAGGAAATATGAAATTTCCACATCCTACTGTTGACGAGTTACTACTCCTCTACTCGTTTTTTAAAGGTGAAGACGTAGAAGCTAAACTTTCTCTTTTTACTTTAAGAAAAATGTATTACGGCGGGATTTTTGATCAAGTGGGGGGAGGGTTTCACCGATACACCGTAGACGAAGAGTGGTATGTACCGCATTTTGAAAAACTACTAATTGATAACGCTGAGCTCTTAATCGATTATACATTAGCTTATCAATATTCTAATGACGAGGAGATATTAGATGCGATAACTCTTACAGCGGACTTCATATTGAGGGAAATGAAAGTTAATCAAGGGTTTGCTAATAGTATCGATGCTGATTCTGAAGGTAAAGAGGGTTATTATTATACATGGACTGAGGGAGAATTTAAAGAGGCTTTAAAGGGAGAGGATTATAGTTACTGGATTAAAGTATTTAACGTTGATAAGGGTGCTGAGGTAGAAGGTAGAAAAGTTCTAAAAAGAACTGTTGATTTGAACGAGTTGAAGAGAAAATTCAATGATCCTATAAATAAACTAAGTCAAATAAGGGAGAAACTTAGAATTTTTAGGGAGAAAACTAGGAAATATCCGTTCCGCGACGAGAATAAATACACCTACCCCAACTGTAGAATGGCTGAAGCGTTACTTTTCTCTTACTCCTTTACTAATAAAGGGTTAAATGAGGCTTTGGAAGTCGTAAATAAACTTTCTAAGAATATAACTAGAAGGTTAGAGGGTGGAAAGAAAGGGTTACCGGAAGATTATGCATCAGCTTTACTAGCCGCTATTACAGCTTACGAAATTACTGGAGAACTTAAATATAGAGATTTAGCAATAAGTTTAGGAGAAGAAGTCAAGAATTTAAACTATGATTATCCTTTCGATACACCGAATGAATCCCCCGCGTCGCTAGCCTTAAAAGGGCTCCTAAAACTCTCAGTTATTACTGGAACCTCTTACGTCCCAACGTCTTATAGTGGTGATTCTCCGTTCTTGAGTGGTGTAGCTTATTCTATTGCTAGCTACCTAAAAGGAATTGCCCATATAGTAATAGTAGATGAAAATGATGGAAGAGGGAAGACTCTTCATAACGAAGTATTAAGATTATATCACCCATTTAAGGTTGTTGAAATAGTTAAAGAGGACTCAACTGATTTGTTACCCAAATTTATAAAGGAGATGGTAAGGTATAATAAAGGCGTTAGTAGGGCTTACGTTTGCGTAGGAACTACTTGTAGCCTGCCATTAGACTCTATTGAAAAAATTAAGCAATTACTTAAATCAAAGAAGTAAAAATTATTTTTTATGAGACTAAAAGGGAGGACAGTCTTAATTGCGGGAGTAAGTAAGGGACTTGGTTACGCTATAGCTTATTTTGCAGTAAGAGAGGGTGCAAAGGTTATAGTTAATGCGAGAAACGAGGAAAAATTAAAGGAGATAGTTAAAACGCTAGGAGAAAATAACGCTAAATACGTCGTAGGGGATATCGGTACTTTAGAAGGCGCAGAAAGAGTTGTAAATGAAGCTGGAGAATTTACGGATTTAGTCATAACTATCGGTGGTTACATAGAGGATACAATAGAGTCCTTAAAGGGTCTCGATGAGATGATTACTAACCACATTAAAGCCCCCCTCTATTTAGTGAAGAGTGCTCTCTCTAAACTGAAGAGTGGATCTACAATTGTTCTGGTCTCAGCAATTAGGGGAATTTACACTCCTTTACCTTTCCAATTATCCTATAGTATAGCCAAAGCCGGGTTAGCTAAAGCTGTTGAAACCTTAGCTTCAGAACTTACTGACAAGGGAATAAGGGTTGTGGGAATTGCACCTAGCGTTATTGATGGTGAATTCCAACCCAACAGGGATTGGAAGAAATTGAGAAAGTTAGGTGATTTTAAAGCACCGCCAGAAGATTTCGCAAGGGTCGTTATATGGTTATTAACTGATGAGGCGGAGTGGATTAACGGGGTCGTGATACCAGTGGACGGAGGTGCTAGGTTGAAATGAGTGAGGTTAGTTTTACTTTTTCTTGCGACGAAAAAGAGATTAGATTTAGTTGCAATTATAAATTACTTGCCTTAGACTCCTTATTTTCTGAAAAACAAAGAATTATAAAGATTTACACACAAAATATGAGGGTAAGTTACGAGAATGGTAGATTTTTTGATTCACATAATTTAATAGTCAAGAAGGGAGTTGAAGCTGAGGAGAGTATAAAAGACGGGCTAAATAACATAAGGGGAATATTAGAAGAAGGTCTACAACAAGCGTCTATTATTTACTCGATGCCGGTGTCATTAGTTAGAAAATACATTAATGACTTAGTAAACTTGAGTGTGAATCCAAAGAAATACCTAGATTTTGAAATAAATAGTATAACCATAGATCTTAATAGAGTTATTTACACTAATAAACCAGATTTCTTATCCGAAAAGACAATAACCATAGTTTTAGGCACTAATAAGGGTTGCGTTAAGGTGGTATTAAGAGAGACCAGAGGGAACACTATTTCATATTCTGAAGACTGTAGAGACTGGACAGAAGACTCTTTAAAAACTCTCTCAATACTTAATAGCCTTCACACTACAATACTTGAGGATAAAGAGATTGTGGATTACCTAAAGCGGACAATAATAAGTTAAATAATTTTACTCCTTAGTAATACCGTGTATAAGGTATTACTTGAACCTACATTAGATGATGCTAAAAAATTTCTTGAAGACAATCTCTTTCACTCAGTGATCACTATTTTTGGGGAGTGTGAAATAACTTATAGGGGAAGAGCTTTTTCAACAGCTTCTTATTCCCCTAGAATTTTATTAATAAAGGTTGACGGTAGTGTTATCATACACGAGGCTACAAAAAGGGAACCGACTAACTGGCAACCCCCTGGGACTAGAATACTCGTAAACCTAGACGGTAGAGTCTTAAGAGTATACGCCGAAAGGAAGAGGCCAAAGGAAATATTAGAGATTCTCTTCTCTAGAGTATACTATATAACCTCTGCACAAGTATACTCTGGAAACTTCACTCTAGTGGGAAGTGAGAAGGATGAAGTAGACTTAGTTATAAATAACCCAGAACTTATAGAGGAGGGATTAAAGCCTCTGGAGAGAGAATATAGAACTCCTTACGGTACTGTAGACTTACTTGGTATAGATAGGAATGGGGTAAAAGTGGTAATGGAATTTAAAAGGGCAAAGGCGACACTTCAGGCAGTTTCCCAACTGTACCGATATGTCCTTTACTTCAGAGAGCAAGGAGAGACAGTAAGGGGAATATTGGTCTCACCGGGCATAAGTCAAAACGCTTTTAACTTACTAAAAAGGTTAGGACTTGAGTATGTTAATATTTCTGATAAGTTTAGTAATACTAGCGGATTTAGTATTAATATACCAAATTTACAGAGAGATAAGGTTAAGAAAAGAGCTTGAAAAACAGACTACTTCTCCTACACCTTCTGATCTAGTTTCAATAATAATTCCTATAAGGGGAAAAGACCCGCAACTAGAGGAAAACGTGTTATCTTTACTAAACCAAGATTACCCCAGTTTTGAAGTAATTTACGTTGTAGATAATCTAGATGATGAGTCAGTAGAGGTGTTAAAAAGACTGGATGTTAAAATAGTTGTAAATGAAGTTGAGTGTACTAATTGTAGCAATAAAATAAAGGCATAACTGACGGGAATTAAATACGCTAATGGCAAAATAATAGTCTTTGCTGATTCAGACACTAGATACCCTAAATTCTGGTTAAGGAAATTAGTGCGACCACTTTATAATGGCTATGTCGCATCAACTACATTTTCATGGCCCAAACCCCTCAAGTACTCTTTAAGTAATTTATTAAGGGCAGGGTTCTGGACCTTAGGTTTTGAAAGCCAGGCTGTCGGAGGTACTTTTCTCTGGGGAGGGTCTATGGCTTTTAAGAGAGAATTTTTTGATAGTGAAGTAATAAGGGAATTAAAGAACGAATGGTGTGATGACTGTACACTAACCAGAATTGCTAAAAGAAGAGGTAGTATAGCTTTCGTGTTCTCTGCAATTCCTTTAAATATATATGATGAGAAGAACTTAATCCTTTGGAGTAAAAGGCAAATAATCACTGTTAGGAAGTACTCTCCAAGGGGGTTTTATGGATTTTTAATAATTTCATTCTTTCTCACACTTTTCTTAGTGCTTTTCATTTTAACTATGAATTTAATTTTTCTGAGCCCATACATTTTGTGGTTTTTAAAGAACGTTAATAGGGGGTTTAGGACTGGTTACGCACTAATCCCGTCATTTTTCTCTTTATTGTCAATATTTTTCGCATTTTTTCTTTCATTTCTTATATTAAGAGAAAAATATATATTTTGGCGTGGCGTTAGATATAAAGTATGAGTCTATGGAAAAAGTTGCTACTGATTGGAACGCTGATCTTTTTACTCTCAGTCGGTATTGGAGATTATGTTCTTTCTTTGAGTATTCAAAAAGTTACTATACAACCCCACGCTACCGCGACATTTAATAACGCCGAGCTTGAAGGATATGTAAAGCCAATTAACCAAGTTAATGATTTAGGCGATATATCTAATCAAGAAGGGAAAACTTTTCCAATATATCAAGGAAACATAATTGAGGTAACAAACCCTAATTCAACTTCCCAAACAGTAACTGTAATTCATAACAATATTTATTTAACCTTAGATTTTGTAGCGATTGCTATTGGCTTAACATTTGTCATATTATCAATATTAGGGATTTTTTATGAGAGGATCATAAAAATGACCAAGCCAAAGGGTTAAAAGTTAAGGGAAAAACGCTAAGGGGAGTATTACCATAAATTATTAAATCTTCTTATTTTCTTTAGCTATTTTTTCTGCTATATTATATAAATCTGGATACATTTCCTTTAATCCTTTTTCTAAGGCTTCTTTGGCAGTTCGGCTCATCTTAAATCCCGGTATAGTATGATATAAGTACTGTAATACTAGAAAGGCAGGATAACTCCATACTCCTATCTTCGGGTCTCTATCAAGAAACTTTCTCATAATATCTTCTATGTTATTAGAATTATTAGAGGGGGTATTAGCTTGTTGTGGATTGTTAAGAGAGACCTCTTGTTGACTAACAAAGTTTTGTATTTCTCCCTTAGACTCCTCATTAACACCCTTTTTCCTATTTAGAATCAGATCTAGTTCACTCATTACCAACACCTTCTAGTACAATCTTACCTAATCTCTCATAAAGTTCTGAAATCTTTGGCTTTTTAACCTTAAATTCCTCATATCTAACAGCGGGAACTCCGAGTCTAGTGGCTTCAGAGAAGAGTTTAGACTGAGGAATTGATAACTCTATACTCTTAACTGAAGAGAGCTCAATACTCACCGATTTCTTACTCATGTTTGTAAAAGCTATAGCGTTCTTCTTGAGACTATTAAGTCTAGAGTTTAAATTCTTCACAGCTTCTATTGCTAAAGGTTGAGGAGTAATCGGAGTTACTATCTTGTCAGCAGCCATCATAGCAGAAACTGAGAGAGTACCTAAATTAGGCGGAGTATCTATTACGAGGACATCAAAACTCTCGGAAATCTTCTTTATACTTGAGACAACGGACTCTATGTCCCCATTCAGTTCAAGCTTAAGTAAGCCAATATGTGAGAGAAAAACTTCTACATTAAATATGTTCACGCTTTTACCGCCTAATGGGTATTCCTTTTTTTCCCTCTTCATTCCAAAGGATACCGTAGCGCCTCCTTCCGGGTCTAAATCGAGTAAGGCTACGTTTTTCCATTTAGCTAAAGTATAAGCTAAATTAACTGAAGTAGTAGTTTTACCAACACCACCCTTTTGGTTAATAACTACAACTATCATTCTGTCTAGAGTCTTATCTTCAAAGTCTTTAATTCAGATTCTTCTCATAATACTATGAAAAGGATAGAGAACCCTCTGAAGTAAAGAGAGGGGAGTTAAAGTTTATAAAAGATCGGCAATATGAATAGGCCTTAGCCCCATTTTAAGGAAGGCTAGAGAACAAGAGGGGTTTGTAGAGATTACAGTCTTCACTCCACTCTTCAAAGTCTTCTCCTTCTTCACCTCCATTACTTTCTCTGACAGTTCTCTATTAAATATGAAGAAATCTCCTCCAGCCCCACACTCAAAGGAGGGCTCTTCACTTTCCGCTACTTTTAGCCCCATCTTTTCTACCACTGGTCTTATGTAGTTGTCTATCCCTAAAAGATGTGCATGGCATGGCTCATGAATTGTGACTTCTCCATCCCTTTTTGGAAGCGGTAGGTTAAATTTCAGTAAAAACTCAGCTAAATCGTAAACATTTTCAATCCCATTCTCCCTCATATGTGCCGTACAATTAGAGGAAAGTGAAACCACTACTTTACCCCTAAAAACATCCTTAAGCCTTTTAATCCTTTCCTTACCTTCCTGAACTTCACCTATATGTTCATGAGCTAGACCGCAACACATATCGTTATAGACACTCACTTTATATCCTAGACTTTTAAAGTAGTTTAGCACTTTTTCTACTGAATTTCTGAAAACAACACTGGTTAAACATCCCGGGAAGAGTATTAAGTCTTCATTCTCCTCTCTGTGCTCCAAAGGAATAAAAGCGTTTATCCTTAACATCCTTAGAAAAGGAACTAAAGAGACCGGCCTATCAAGAAGTTTAACGGCAATTTTTTCTAAGGGGTTAGGCCTCCTAACAGTCTTGATAATCTCAGAATACTTTACTCCACTAGGGCAAGCTAATTCGCACCTTCTACAGAACATGCATGTTTGAAAACCATCTGAATTAATCCCTAATTTAAAAGCAGTAATTCTACCTCTAGGCGAGTGAATTTCAGACTTCGTAACGACATATGTGGGACAAGCCTCTAAACAAAAACCGCAATGAACACACTTTAATGCTTCTTCTAGTCCCATTCCCATAAAACCTTAACCTCTCTATTTTCTACTTTACAATTACCAAACATTTTACACGGGTTAAACAAATTATAGGGATCAAACACGTTTTTTATCCTTTTCATAACATTAAGGCTGGTTTCGTCATAGTAAACTTCCATAAACTTCACTTTCTCAATCCCTATTCCGTGTTCCCCCGATGGAACACCGCCAATTTCTATAACGGTCTTTTCAATTTCATCACTAGCCTTAACTGCCCTATAAAAACTGTTAAAATCGCTAGGGTCGTAAGAAATTAATGGGTGTAAATTTCCATCCCCAGCATGAAAAACATTAGCGATATAAACGTTATATTTTAACGCTATTTCCCTTATCTTAACTAAAACGTCTGGCAAATAGCCTCTCAAAACATCACAGTCCAGCGTAAGGTAAGCGGGGGAAATCACTCCCATAGCTGGAAAAGCGCCCTTCCTTGCGTTCCAGAGCTTGTTGGGGTCTTTAACATTTAACATTTCTCCACCATTATCTTCTATCACTCTCTTCACTCTTCTCTCTTCAAAATCAGCTTGTGAACCATCTAACTCTATAAGTAGAATCGCATCGACCTCTGGTATTCCAGCCTTATATCTACTATTCTCAACCGCAATAATTGAATATTTATCCATCATTTCTAACGCTGAGGGGATAACACCGGATTTAAAAACATCAACTATAGCCTTCCCCGCATCTCTAATGCTATTAAATGTGGCAAAAATACTTTTCTTAAATTTAGGCTTTAAATAAAGTCTTAACCTAGCCCTTAACACAGCCCCTAAAGTACCCTCAGCACCTATGAATATACTAGAGAAATTAAAAACTGGCGAAGAAGGAAACTCCTCTACCTCACCATTAGGCAATAATACACGTAAGCTTATAATGCTGTTAAAAGTAGGACCATACTTTACTACATGGATACCGCCGGAATCGTGAGAGATGTTACCACCAATACTAGAAACCTGATAGCTAGAGGGATCTGGTGCATAAAATAAATGCGGGGGTGCGTTCATAGTTACCATTGCGTTCACTATTCCGGGGCCTACCTCTATTTCAAAACCTTTTTGAGAGTAAACCTTGTTAAGTCTAGTAAGTGATACCACAACCTCATCGCCGGTGAGAGAAACAGTAGCCCCACTTAAACTTGTCCCAGATCCTCTGACAATGACTTTTACACTGTTCTTAATTAAAAGTCTTAACACCTTTACAGCCTCTTCTTCATTACCGGGCAAAACAACTAATCTGGGTTCTCCTCTAACAGCTGTGAAACCATCAAAACCGTAAAGTTTCTTCTCGTCACTTTCAATTACCCACTTTTCACCTACTATATCCTTTAATTCCTTTTCAAGCACCTTAATTATTTAATCATGAGAGTTTAAAATGTTTATATAGTATGAATTGCAAAGAGACTGTTTACCCAGTAAGTTATGAAGAGGTAGTAGAGGTTATAAAGAGTGCTGAAAGAAAAGGTGAAAAGATTCATGTTATGGGAAGTGGAAAACATCACCTTAGAACCGATTTTTACGCTGATATCTGCATTTCTTTAGTTAAAATAAATAAAATCCTTGAAATATCTGAAAGTGACTTATACGTTACAGCCCAAAGCGGGGTACTAGTTAATGAATTACAGAAGGAGCTAAATAAGAGAGGAGTAATATTACCCTTCTACTATGACGGGACTTTAGGTGGATTAACATCAGTTAATCCACCTTCACACTTCACTCTTTGGTACCCATACCCTAGAGACTACCTTCTAGGGGCTAGAGTAGTCACTGGAAAAGGCGAATTAATAAAGAGTGGTGGCAAAACACCGAAATTTTCAAGCGGTTATAAAATATGGAAAGCTCTATCGGGAGCATTAGGCTCTCTAGGAGTTTACGTAGAGTTAACTTTCAGATTATTACCTAAACCGGATAGAATAATAACTGTTGAGGGTGATATTAATACGTTTTTACAAGAGAGGCCGTGGGGGATAATAAGCATTAAAAAGGGTAATGGTGAGTTAAAGAATTTAATAATCTTGGCCGGGTTTGAAGAGTACATAAAGAAATTCGAAGAAAAATATAAAGTAAGCGATTTACTCCCAGACGTGAATTTAGAATGCGAAAGGGTTTATGGGATTATAACTACTAGAGGAAATGAGATAGAAGTTCTTAGCATGTTTAACAATGGAATAGCTTTTTACGGAGCTGGATACGTGAGAGTTTGTGATAATAAAGCTTTAGATCTAAGGAAACAAGGCTACATTGTAATTATAGAAAAGAACTGTAAAAAAGGAGAGGAATGTTTAGGATATTCTTCTATTACTTTTAAACTGCTGAAAGATTCTTTAGATCCAAATAACTTGTTTATATCGGGAATAGAATGAGTGAGTATTTTTTAAATTATAAGGGGGAAAAGATCTTTGTGATACTCATAGGTAATCGAGGTAATAAATTATACTTCTATTACCCTAAAGGAGATACGTTAGTAATCGTTGATGATAAAGGAAATGTTGACATGAAAGAGATCTTAGAAGTTGTTGGTGAGGCACCATCAGGTTTCAGAGTTACAGAACTTAAAGAGGATTGGGAAAAAGTGAAGAATAGAAAAGTAGTATGGAATATACTCGGAAAGGAGATAGAAAGTGATAATATATATGCTGTAATTAGCGAGGTAAAAGACTATGAAGAATTAAAGGCTCTAGCATATCCAAATAGGTTAAAATCTTACGTATTCAGAGACGAAAACCCTTGGGACTATAAAGACTGGTGCTGCGTCTTGATTTCCTCTGAAAAGGACATGGAGGATCTTCCACCGAGTTTTAAAAAAGTTTACGTAAAAAACGGTGAAGTAGTTGTTTAATCCACTTCTTTTTCCTTTAATAATTCGTCTACAATAGTAGTAGGTTTCCCCTCAACTTCTATTCTTTGTTTTGCAGGGTACATGTTGGAATATGAGGGTGCGTTCACTTGTATCCTTTCCTCAAATGATGGGACTAGCTCGTTCTGATAGAATACTCCTATTGGAATTCTATCGCCCCACTCCAAGCTCTTATCTATAGCCATTTTTAACTTCTCCTTTACCTCAGACTCACTTCTCACTATAGGATCCCATGAAGGATCACCATCCAATTTATAAATTCTCTTATCATACCACTCCTTAGTATTTATATCATTATAAGTAGGACAAGGCTGAAGAACATCAATAAACGCTAACCCCTTATGCTTTATAGCCATCTTTATAAGCTCCTTTAAATGCTTAACATCATAAGCGTATCCCCTTGCAACAAAAGTATAACCAGCTGAAAGTGCTAAGAAGACCGGGTTTAACCAATCGTTAATGTTAGGCTTAGGTAAAGACTTAGGCTTTAAGCCCCTCTGTAAAGTTGGAGAGGCTTGACCCTTTGTTAGCCCATAAACTCCGTTATTATGCAAAATTACAACAATATGCACATTCCTTCTACCCGCTGATACAAAATGGCCTACTCCTATTCCTAATAAATCTCCATCACCACCGTTAACAATAACTTGCAATGATGGGTTAGAGAGCTTTATACCTATTGCAAATGGTATAGCCCTACCATGAAGCGTGTGAACGCCGTCTATTGGAATTCTCATAAAGTGTGGCAACTTGCCCGAGCATCCTATACCAGATACTATTACTACCTTCTTATAATCTAGCCCAAGCTCCATTAACGCCATCTGCTCAGCGTTTAATATCCCGAAATTCCCACAGCCCGGACACCAATCACTCAATTCCGGTTTAAATTTTTTAAGCTCCTCCATTTAGAACCACCTTCCTTTTGTCCTCTTTAATGACTAATTCTAAACCTTCATACAATTCGTCACGTAAGAAAGGTCTCCCGTTCCACTTAAGAATATAATTAGAAACTTCTATGCCAGTGTATAGTTTAACTAACTTAGAAGCTTGTGCGTAGTAGTTACCCTCAACGGCAATTATTTTATCTTTATCCTCCAATAACTTACTCACTAACCTACTGGGAAAAGGAGAGAACATCCTCAGTTGCACAAGTAAAATGTCTAGATTAAAGTCATCTATAAGATCACGTATAACAGCGGAAGGAGAACCCCATGTAATTATAGCGTATTTGGAGTTGGCATTTCCGTAAACTTTTAATCTCTCTTCTTCTGGTATTTCTTCGTCTGCTAATTCTAATTTCTTAAGTCTTTTCTCATACATTAAAGTCCTATTCACTGGGTCTTCAGAAATATGACCTATCTCATTGTGTTCATCTCCAGTATAATACATTAGACCTTCTCCTAAAGGAGCTCTAGGGGATATACCATTATCTGTTATTTTAAACCTATGATAATCTATTCCGGCATTATGTACTAAAACTCCTCTTTCAATCCTAGCTTCATTTAATCCTAACTCTTCTTCTGGGACAGTTGAATAAGAGTTAGCTAAAGTTTTTTCCAATAAATGAATAACTGGAGTTTGATATTTTTCAGCTAAGTTTAGAGCCCAAATAGCGTCCTTAAACGCCTCTGCATGATCACCAGAAGCTATTACTATCCTTGGAAACTCCCCATGACCCGCGAATAATGGGAATAATAAATCTGACTGCCCTGTCCTAGTGGGTAGTCCCGTTGATGGACCTCCCCTTATATAATAAGTGATTACAACCGGCACCTCATTCATTCCGGCCCAGCCTAACCCCTCGACCATTAGCGAAAACCCTGGGCCAGAGGTAGCTGTAGCCGCCCTAACGCCTGTTAGAGCCGCACCAACAGCCATATTTATTGCGGCCAACTCGTCTTCAGCTTGAACTACTACTATAGTACCTCTTATCTTATCGTTTGTATTGGGGTCTATCATTTGAACCTCCTGGTGAGCCTCAATGTAAACACTTTCATCTGAAGCAGGGGTTATAGGGTAGTACGACTGGAACCTCAACCCACCGTAGATTTTGCCCATTGCCACTGCTGTATTTCCATCTAACCAGTACCTTTTTCCCTCTTTGGAAACTGGCTTTAAGTTATATACGCTATTTACTAAATCGTAAGATATTTCAATTGCAAGTCTGTTCATTTTCCTATATAATTCTTGTTTAAATACGTCTTCAGTAGCCTTGATTAAATACAATTTATCAAGACCTAATAACTTATATGACACAGTTATTCCGATAATGTTCTTTACCCTCTCGACAACAGATAAGGGTGTTTTTAATTCATCAGCGATTTTCTTAGCTATTGAATCGTATTCTACTGGAATAATTTTCACACCTTTACTTTCAACGTATTTTAAAACGTCCTTTACAACTGGAGTCAGACCTTGGTCTGAAATAAACTTCTTAATCCTTAAAGCAGTTTCTTGCTCCATATTCTGTATCTCGTCTAATTTAGTATTTTCCACCGCCTTATTATAAATTAAATATGACTTAACTTGATTAAAATGATGGAAAATGGTTTCTGCGTCAAAAGAGACTAATATATCTACTTTATCACTTATACTTCTAATCCTTTTATCAGATATTGACAACGTAAAATAACTATGCCTACCCTTTATGTTTGAGTAATATTCCCTATTTCCAAAAATGAAATAACCCGCACTCGCTACTGCGTTACCAAAAATTGTAGCAGAAGTATCAATGCCCGTTCCTTGTGCTCCTCCTATTAACCAATCAACTCTCATATGGTATAATCTGTTATTGTAGAATATAAATAAAGTTGTAAAATAAAATAAACTCTTGTTGTAAAGTTTAATTTTTTTAAAGGTTAGGAATTAGTTGCCTTAAAATCAAGGGAGTTTATAAATTAGACCTTTTATAAGAGTTTCTGAGTCTATGCTTCTACTTTTAAAATCATAATATAATTCCGCCTTGCTTATAGGGTCTAGAGTCTCACCTCTCCTCACCTCTTCTCTGCTGGCCTTTCCGCTTACTATTTCATACTCTAGACTCTCACCTCTTCTCCTAACTATTACTTTATTCTTTTCTGGGTAAACATTATTAGCTATAATCCCTACAAGAAGATAAGTTTCTAAGGTCGGTGCGAAATTTACTAAAACTGGCTTTTTTGATTGTAAGACCTCACTAGTATTTCTGAAATCAGTAAATATGTTTCTCTTTCTTTCCCACTTCACCGGTATTCCGTTCAGAAAATCTACTGTAATATCGTCTTCATTTTGAGTTCTTATACTTTCTTCGACTTCTTTGAAAGTAGCGTGAGGCATGAAGGTAAATTTCACTTGCCCTCTTAATATCACAGCCTTGGGAGGAATCCAGTTATTTCTAACAAACATTATTTCTATTTCATCTCCTATAGGAATTGTATAATAGATATATTCTATGTATTTTCCTTTAAAATCATAATTCTGTAATTTTAAGGCCTCAGTAATAAAAACGTCTCTGAAAAATTTGTATTTTTCGTATAATGTAGAAAATTGGGAATCTAATTTTTTTATAATATCCTTTAACAACTTTTGTTCGAAATAAAATGATATAATTGGTTCTAAATCTAATTTCTTAGTAAATTCTAACGTTTTAGTAATCAAATCTTTAATTTCATTGTTTTTACTTAAAAGTGAAATTGATTCCACAAAGCATAAAGTGAAACGGCTCGTTAATAAAGTTTTTCTGTAATGAAATGGATGAAACAGGAAAAAACACAGTAACCCTAATAAAGATGAAACATATAAATAGACTCGATGAAGGCAATCCCACTCTTAATAGTTGTAATAGCGGCTACCATAGCTACTGGAGTTTTTGTAGCCGGAATGCACGGATATGGCCCTCTAGCATATATTTCATACCATATAACAGCATCAAACTCCTCAGCAGAAATAATACCAGCATATATCAATCTAGGTAATTTAACTGCGGGAGAAAAAGGGAACGTAACTGCAAACGCCACCATAGTAATTTCAAGCAATGGAACTTACGAAATTAAACTATTACATATAGAAAAACTATCTAAAGTATTTTCTTACTTTAATGTAACTATTGAAATAGACGGGAAGACAATACTGCTAAACTTGGATAACGATAAAGCATACTTAAACTTAACTTCCGGCAAATATACCCTTATAATAACAATAAGTTATCAAGTATCAAACCATCCGAAAGGCGATCTTAACGTTAACCAAGAACCCTTACTAATAATACACCCGGTACACAAAGATAAATGATGAAGGCGCCCTTCCCTGAAGAGTGAAGATATCCACCGAATCTGATTTTTCTTTTTTTATTGTAATTCATTTATTTCGAAATCTCTATACTCTTTCAACCTTTCAATTCTTAAATTCATAAAGGAAAGTGTATTTATATCAAGTATAGCGTAGCTTTCATTTGACTCCATCTCAAGGATTTTTTCCGGCACAACAAACCTACCTCCTAAAACTGGCACATAAGCTACACTTTTACCGGGGTACTCTGGTGGTTCTATAGCGTTAGCATTTATTATAGCTATTCTATTTTCTAAAACTCTTACCCTAAGATATTCCCTCCATAGCTCTATTCCATCGTAAGGAATTTTAGAGGGAACAAGAACTATTTCTACTCCTTTCAAAAACATTTGCCTTATAACTTCTGGGTAATCTACGTCATAACAAATTGCAATACCTATTTTTACGCCTCGATAATTAAAAATGACTGTTGAAGAACCGGGAAAAAGTCTTTTCCTTTCTTCATCAAACAAATGAATCTTTTTAGCAATACCTTTTATCTCACCATTAGGGTCTACAATAGGAGCTATAACAGAAACACCATCTTCTACCGCTCCGGGTATAATATACGAAGTATATTTTTTAGCTAATCTCTGAAATTCTTGTAGTGGTAGGTCATCTAAATGTTTTACCCATTTCTCTGGTAACAATACTACTTCTGCACCGAGCTTTAGAGCTTCTTCAGTGAATTGTAATGCAGACAACCTATTACTAGCTTGTACGATTGCAAACTTCAACTCTCCTCGGCCTTCTTTGGTTTCCTTCTAACTTGTTCTATCTTCTTCAGTTCCTTTTCTACCCTTTCCTCTAATTTTTCGACAGCTTTTCTTACAGCAGTTACGGGATCCCAATCGCTTTCTTTAGTTACAAATTCGCCGACTTTAGTCACTACCTTAGCTGTAACCTGATACACCTTTTTATCAGCGCTTTTTGCCTCTTCTTTAAACGTCACCTTAAAGTTTAGAATGTCCGTTAATCTCTCAAGTCTTGATAAGTAACGCTCAAGGATTCCGTCAATTAACGCTTTGGTGTCTCCTTGTTTAAGTTCTGAGGTTAGTTTAGCTTCAATAGGCATTTCAAGCTCAAATTTTTTAGCAACGATAGAAATTGCATCAATTCCGCTGAACATACCAGTTATTAAATCCCCTTCAACTACTGGCATACCGGAAATCTTTCTAGAGAGGAGAGTCTTTACAGCAGACTCTACGTTCTCCTTACCGCTTACAGTAATCACTGGATATGACATTATTTCTTTTACCGGCATAGCCATTAACCTTTCTTCCTCAGTAAGGATTGATGCTTTCTTCTTACCTCCACTACTATATAATCTGTCAACTATATCCCTAGCACTTATTATTCCCACCAACTTTTTCTCATCAAGTATTGGCAATTTTGTTACATTATTATTACTCATTAACCATCTAGCTCTTGCTACAGAATCTTCTGCGTTAATAGTTATAACCGGTGAGTTCATAACTTCCATTACTTTGACATTCTTGAATTCTCCTTGATCTAGGAAATATGAAAGTAGCCTCTCTCTGGTTATCATTCCTACTAACCTTTTCTTATCATCAACTACCGGTATTCCTCTAGCTTTAGTAGTATAGAATTTAGCCACAACTTGTGTAACATCGCTATTGTCATTTATAGATATTACAGGACTCATGAGGTTTATTACTTTTGATTCCGGGCTAACCCTTTTCCTTAATAGGTCATTATAACTTAAAATTCCCACTAACTCTCTGTCTTTAACGACCGGTACAACCCATTGGTTATACTCTCTCATTTTGCTTACTATTTCCCTAATCCTCTCACTATAACCTACTACTACCTTTGGTTCCTCCACTAAGTCTTTAATGCTCATCATGGAAAAAATCCAGTTCTATGCTTATATAGTTTTTCAGCTAAGATATTGAGTGTGACAAAAGCGGTATTTGTATGGGATGACGCTTATCTAGACTATTCATTCCCGGGAGACCACCCATTTAAGTCCTTAAGAGAAAGTATGACTAAGAAACTACTAGAGGAGAGAGGGGCTTTCCACTACTTAGACATAGTAAAACCAATCCCCATTGATGAAAATCTTTTACTTAAAGTCCATTCTAAGGAATATATAGAGTTCGTAAAGAAAAAGAGCGAAGAAGGAGAGGGTTATCTAGATGAAGGAGACACGCCAGCATTTAAGGGGATATTTGAAGCCGCCTTAAAAAGAGTTAGTGGCACAGTAACAGCAGTAAACTTATTACAAAGATACGACGTGGCTATAAACATCGGAGGAGGTTTTCATCACGCTAAATATAATTCTGCAGCGGGTTTTTGCGTATTTAATGACGTTGCCTTAGGGATAAAGATAGCTGAGGAAAAATATAATCGCATAGCCCTTGTAGATATTGATGGACATCACGGTGATGGCACACAATATTTACTTTATAACGATCCTAAGTCGCTTAAAATCTCACTTCATATGTTTCACCCCCGATTCTTCCCTGGCACTGGAGACATCTATGAGATAGGGGAAGGTGAAGGAAAAGGGTACACAATAAATATTCCTTTACCACCGGGAACTGCAGATGACATGTATTTATATGCATTTAAGGAGATCGTTGTACCAAAATTAGAACAGTTTAAACCTGAAGTAATATTCATACTTAACGGTGGAGATTCTCATTTCACAGACCCCCTGGTAGAACTGAAACTAAGTAACAGAGGGTATTTAGATATTATACGAATTTTACACTCGATTTCTAAGAAATTTAATTCCAGAATAGTAATGACGGGGGGAGGAGGGTATAATTATGAAGCAACTGCTAAAATATGGGCTTTATCAATTGCAGAACTAGCTGAGCTAGACATAACAGAATACGAAGACCTTGAGGATTGTTGTTATTTGGCGTCTTCAGAGTTTGTTAAAAAGAAAGTAATCGAAATAGTGGATAAGCTTAAGGAAATTCATGGACTATGAAACTAATATAAGTGATGCAGCCTTTCTAGCTTTCTCCCTAGCCTCTTCAACTGAATTTCCAGTTGCTATAACCACACCCATTCTCCTCTTATAGTATGTTGAAGGCTTTCCAAATAACCTTAACTGAACTCCAGGGATTTCTAAGGCTTTTTCAACATTTACGAACTTAGGCGACCATTTTTCGTTATTTGCTAGTATAACATGTGATGCAGCTGGAGAAACTAATTTAACTTCTGGTGTTGGAAGACCTAACGCGCTCCTGACATGAATTTGGAACTCATTAATGTCCAAACTGCCTAAAGTTACAAGCCCAGTGTCGTGAGGCCTTGGTGCAACTTCACTGAATAACACTCTATCCCCAGATACTAGAATTTCTACTCCAAAAATGCCGAATCCACCTAATTCTTCAGCTACTTTAACAGCATATTCCCTAGCCCTCTCTATTACATCGTTTTTAACTGTGGCTGGGTGCCATGATTCAACATAATAATAAACGTCTTTAGGCCTCTGATGCTCTATTGGATAGATAGTTTTAGTAGTTATACCCCCTGGGGAAAGCGGGTACCTATAAGTTAAAACTGTAAGTTCAGTATCTATTTTAATATATTCCTCAACAATAACTCTTGTACTTTTACCTCTAGCGTGAAGTAATGATTCCTTAAACTTTTCTTCAACCTCGTTTTCAGAGTGTATAACTTCATGGCCGTGACCACTTGAACTCATTTCGGGTTTTATTATACAAGGATAACCGATATCCTTACAAGCTTTTTTAACTTCTTCCGCGGTTTCTGCAAATGCATAAAGGGTTGTTGGCACTTTTACCTTTTCAGCAGCTAATCTCCTTAATTCAATTCTATTCATGCATATTTTTACCGCTCTAGCGTTAGGAATTATTTTGAAACCCTCGTTTTCTAACTCTAATAGTGCATCAGTGTTTATAGCCTCAATTTCAGCTATCACTGCATCGGGTTTCTCCCTCTTAATTACACTTTTAATAGCATCACCATCTAACATGTTTATTACATATTTCCTATGAGCCACATGCATTGCTGGGGCCATATCGTATCTATCTACGACTACCGTTTCTATTCCCATTCTTTGTGCCTCAATTACCATTTCTTTACCTAATTCTCCCCCTCCTAACCAGAGGAGTTTTTTAGCCCCTTCTAAAAGAGGTGTACCTAACTCCATGTGATGAATTTACTTAACGAAATTAAAAATTCATCTGATAATAGAGAATCAATTTACTTAACCAAGTAAATACCTAATCCAATTAATAACCCTCTGATGATCCTTGATGAAGTTAAAGAAACATCTCCACCTCTTAACTTTACAAATCCCAGAATAAGGAAAAACTATTGCGCCGAGAGGGTATTTCATTTCATAGTCCAGAATTTGAGCGTAATTATAATCACCAGTTTTCGCTTCAATTGCTATTTTACCCTCAACTATGAAATCAGGTTTATTATGTACACGAAAAAGCTTAGTAGGAACGTAGATCTCTTTTTGTCTTTCCACTTTAAAATACTTAGAAAGAGTCGTATAAACATATTCCTCAAAGAGAAATCCGATTATCTGATTAAGCTTAAGAATTCTAGTCCTTAGATCTGGAAAAGCAAGAGCGTAATTCTCATCAATTTCAGTTCCTACTAAACCCTTTAACTCCTTGATTTTGTTAAGGTATTTGAACTCCTCTCCTAACAACTTAAACTTGATATTTTTTAATTCTTCACTTGTACCTCTCCTATAGGCCTTAACCATAAAGTTATCAACTACTACAATAACCTCTCCGTCCTCTGAAGGGATTAAATAATCGCCTATTTGTTTGTATAAAAACACTTTCATGTGGTATAGTAGGTAATCTTATAATTAATACATCTTACTATATCTAGCATGCTAATTACCTTAACAGACATACTTTGGGGCGTGGTCTTAACTATTTGGGTTGCGATCGTAACACTTTACATATCTAGACACATAAGCAAAAAAACCTCAACATATGTAGCTAGGAAATCAATACACATATTAGGAGGGGGAGTTGTAGCAATCTTAGCACCATTCCTCTTTACATCTCCCTTAATTCCAATAATTGCTTCATACGTATTAATGATTTATTTAGTACTTCATAGGAGAGGAGGAAAAATGTTGAACTGGTTTCAAGACAAAGAAAATAGAGGAGAGGTTTATTATACATTCTCTTTTGGTAGTGTACTATTGTTAAGTTGGTTATTAGACGGAAATTATTGGGATTCAATATATAAATATGTTGCATTACTACCAATTTATTACATGTCCTTCGGTGACGGCGTTACCGGAATTATCAGAAATTACGTGTATAAGAGGAGGGTTAAAGGGTTCTGGGGTAGCGTGGGAATGTTAGCTATTTGTTTACCGCTGGGGTATTTCCTACTAGGAATACCCGGATTAATTTCTGGTATTATAGCAACTTTAGCGGAAGTTTTACCAATCATAGATGATAATCTCTCCGTACCTTTCTTGTCGTTTCTATTTCTTTATTTAACTGTAAAATTCTTTTAGATGTTGAAAACTCCTAACATCTATTAATTTTAATTCAAGCTCTTTACTATTTATAGTTATAATACCATCAATTTTGCTGTTTTTAACATCTGAAAGAGTTATATCTGGTGCTTTAGTATATCTTCTAATAAGTGACATGATCCTCCTATTTTCCTCTTCATTCCTTTCATCTGGCTTTAAGAGAAGTTCTGAAGGTATAGGAGGAATATAAAATGACGGTACAGCTATATAAAACCCATGTGCAACATTACTATATCTAGCTGTTTTTAAGGCAAGCCTACCCATTAAGAACTCTTCTGCATTCACTGCGTTATTCGGAGGAACGTAACCAGTTTCAACCTCAATCACTAAATCAATCCCTTTTATCGCATAAAGGTCTGCCACTCCTCCAGCCATTTCTACCTCAACATAAACCTTATAGCCCTCATTTATCAGATATCCAGCAGTTATAAGCTCTAGAACGGAATGATTAATATTAAGAACCCCAACTTTGTGTAATGATATTATTTTCTTGAGCACTTGCTCTAATTCACATGAGTTCCCAAATTTTTTACTTACCCTCTCATAGACATTTATTAAATCTTTCATATAATCCCTCATTTCTCACACTCTCAGACAGGGAAGCGTTCTTCATCAGCTCTGAAAACCGTCACGTCATCATTTTTAGTAATAAATTTGAGTGAGGGTTTATAAATAGTTATTATGCTAAGTTGGCTGTTAGGCTCTCCAGCACCACCTTGGAATTACTTAAAAGATATGTTTGAAGATTACAGAAACGTTGGAATTTACGTGAATAAAGATACCAAAATCGAAATGATAAAGGTGAGTGATATAGACGAGTTTCACGCTCCCACTTCAGTATTAGTAAGTGGATATTATCTGCTCACTCTAAAGCCATATTATTTAAAATTAAAGAAATTTGTAGCTTTTCCTTCCACTAGAATCAAGATAGTAGAAGAACTGATTAAAAGAAAAGGTTGGAGAGCTATGAAGTATTATTATGGAGACCAGTTCCTAGTTGCATGGGTAATATATGATTGTGAAGATTGCCATGAAAAACAAAGACTTCACCTAGAAATAAACGAGGAAGATTATACAGATGAGGAACTTATTAAAAAACATTTAGAAATTTATAACTCATGAGGTTCCTTGCCTATTGAAAACTCGTGGATAAATTCGTCGCCATTTCTAAATCTATCTATGTAATACTCCTTTTCCACCTCTCCGTTCTCTATGTATTCCACAAGTAGACTTGCCAATCCGGGTCCTACTTCAGCACCATAACCGTTTAAACCACCTACAATATAAAGTCCCTCTATTATTTCACCATATAGTGGCCTCATATCAGGTGTGGCCTCACAATAGCCATCACCTTTATAAATAGGAATCAAATCACCGAATCTTTTTCTAGCAGAATCAACTGCTTTCCTATCTCCCCTTTGTTTTATAAAGGGTGAAGATTCAACTGTTTCTCCATCACCAATAATTGCAAACTTCCATCCTAAGCCAAGGAATGGCCTTGAATAAAATCCTAGCTTATAATCATACACAATAACCTTATCTAGCGTGGCATCTCCAGTGCGAACTAACCAAGCCCAGCAGTAATAGCTTCTTAAAGGCAGTTCTATTCCTTGCACATTATATCTATTCCATGCCCCAGAGACCATTATAACCCCGTCGAATTTATCTGAATAGTCATTATCCCCAATCATAATTTTGAATTTCTTTCCCCTAACTATTACTTTAGCTACACCATTGGAATATGGGACTGAATCAATAAGCTTCTTAACGTATACTAAACCATCGGTATCTCTAGCGATAATAGCCCTATCCTTTAACCAATCAGCGTATCTTTCCTCTATTGAAAAACCTCTAGAGATCCAATCGTCTATTGTGTTCGACGAAACCTCGCCAATAGTATATGAAATAAAAGGCTGAAAGGGAATTGAATGGGAAATGTAAAACCTTCTTGAGGATAAAGCTAAATCTATGTCTTTTCCTTTCAATAAAAGTGAGTGAATTAATGAGGGATAAAACTTCCTATAACCAGACTCAACTACCCTAACCTCATGGCCTTTCTCCTTAAGCAAATAGTATAAGGACGAACCTACAACGCCCTTACCGATTACGAGGAATCTCACGCTTATTAAATAGCCTCACTCTTTTAAAAATTGATGATAACTGAAGGCTACTTTATCAAGTACGATAATAATATATGGGCAGTAAAGGGATGTACACATCCAGAAGGGTTTGTAGTTGCGATTCCGCGTGTATTTAAAAACAAGAAAATAAAGAAATTGAATGAGGCCCTTGAGATTGTAAGAAGATATTACCCTAACCTAATTAAGTACGTGGATGAGATAGGTTTTGAAGTGCCATTAATACCTTTAAAAGAAAGCGAGGTACTAGACCCTTTTTCTAAAAACGTGAGCAACCCTTTAGTAAAGGAATTCATATCTTACTTTAAAAACGTTGGAGTAACAGGGAGCTTACTTTACTCTAACACGTTTAATGACATAGATTTAATTACTTTTTATGCTGAAAATTATAGAATTTTAAAGAAACTTAGAGAAAGTGACATAACTCGACCTTTAGAATATGTAAACAAGGAGGAAATTGAAACGCTGAAAGAAGAGGACTTCCTAAACTTGAAATCACAGAGAGTATTAGAAGGCGTATATAAGGGAATCCCTTATACGTTTAAAATAGTTGAGTGTGAAAGTTTCGGAGTAGTAGAAAGAAAAAAGAAATTCGAGGGAGAAGTAACCATTATGAAAGAACTAAAACCTTATTCCTTACCAGTTAAGTACCTTACAGACAAAGGATATATACTGACTTCATTTAGGATGAGGTTTACTGAACTAAAAGAAGGTATGAGACTTTACGTGAAAGGATTGGTATTAGAAAGGGATAAATTTATGGATTTAGACCTAGATATTGCTGAAGAAGTTAAAGTGACGCAATATGCACGCCCATGAAAAGCATAGAGAAATGGCACCAAAGGAGATTAACTTTTATGTAATAACAATCAGTACATCACGTTACGAAAAAATGATGAAAAAAGAGCCAGTAGTTGACGAGTCGGGAGACGTCATAAAACAATTAATAATTGAAGCTGGATATACTTTAGTCGGGTACTCTTTAGTCCCCGATAACAAGTTAAAAATTCTAAGAGCCTTCTTAGACGCTTTAGAAAATGAAAAAGTAGATGTTATAGTATCAACTGGAGGAACTGGATATACACCAACTGATATGACTGTAGAAACTATTAGGAAAATAATGGATAGAGAAATCGAGGGATTCGGAGACGTTTTTAGAAGTTTAAGTTATAATGACCCGAAAGTCAGAGCTGCAGCATACTTAAGTAAAGCTACCGCGGGAATAATAGGGGACAAAGTAGTATATCTGCTACCCGGTTCTCCAGACGCAGTAAGACTTGCAATGAAGGAACTAATTTTACCAGAAGTAGGCCATTTATTATACTTAATCAGAAGTGAAAATCGTTAAGAATTAAAAATCTTGATAACTTCTTTATCAATAATTCTCTTTTCACTTTCACTTAAATTAGCTTTATCTTCAAAGAAGTAAAGGACTGCCAGTTCTTGTAAACTTAAGGATTTAACACTCTGTTGATAAATTCCCTCAGTTAATTTAGTATATAATTCATCATAAACTCCTTCATACCATTTTGCATCATCAATAATGTATACACCTTCTTGTAATCCTTTTCTAAATTTATCAACTATATTACTTAACTGCTGTAAGTCTATACTCGGGATTATCATATCTAAAGGACTTTTCAATTTATACTTCTGTGCAGTAATCGGACATAAAGTATATTTTATCTTTTCATTAAGAACTAGCTGTTTTCTCTCTTCGTCAATCTTATTAAGCCTTTCCAAAAAGGCTAAACTGCATTTATTCGAACCACCAATATTTAACCTTAATAGACAAGGAACATGTAATTCTTCACTATTAATATCAGCATCTTGCAATGCGTCTTGCTCTACTAAACTTATATTAATAGATTTTAAGGAAGCCAACGTCTGTAAATAATAATATTCTTCTGGAGTAATTGTAAATATTTCATAAATCCCATCTAATTTTTTACTTAAAGAGTTCCAATCAACAGAGTCAGTTAGGAGATTGTTAATATCTATGTCTAGCACTATAACACCGACTTTCTTATTTTTAGCTAGATAATAAAGAATTGCCCTGATTGCCCTATCCTCAAGTCCATGACTAAGACGAGTTAAGACTATTACACTTTTAGCTGGCAATTCCTTAATTGAGGGCAACTCAGAGACAAAATTATACTTCGCATTCTTTTTTATTAACGAAATTATATCCAGTTTTGATGGGCAAACATCAACACACCTACCGCATTGGTGGCAATTTATTAATCCTTCAGTCACCCCCAAAGGGTTAAGAACATAAAGTCCTATAGGGGTGTAAACGGGAGAACCCATCAGTTCACCATATGGGCAAACATCAACACACCTACCGCATAGGACACAACCGTTAAGGTTGTTTTTATCAGCTGAATCTGAATATGGAAGCAAAATAACAGTAGAAGGAAAAACGAGAGGCACATGAGAGTATATCGAAAAGAAAACTTTTTCTCCTTTAAACCTAAGGAATGACTTCTCACTTTTCTTTATGTTCTCTTTTAAAGACTCTATATCCTTAAAATCGATCAGCCCAAAATATCTGTACTCGTGTCTCGATGATAAATCCTCATAGATTATATCACTGTTTTGCATGTCGGCTAAGAATCTTTGTAATAATACCTCTCTAATTCTCGTATAAGCTACGTTTAAGATCACTGAACCTTGTGAATATACTACCGTAATGTCCCTAAATGGTGGGAGGAAATTTTGGAACCAACTCTTCAGTTTATATATTACAGCATCTAATGTGTCGGCCTTATAACTTTTTGAGACAAGCTCTTTACTCTCTTTCCTTACATAAACCGCATATATTATACCACCCTTATATTTTCCAATATACTTAACACCGTTAAGATAAGCCTCAACTTCTACCCTATCCCTCACAAAACCAAATTCGTTAAATCCGAATCCAGCGTCGCCGAATGCTACACTACCGCCAACGGAAAAGTCTAAGTTCGCATAAATTTCCGGCTTATATGGCAAAACTTCTCTCCATTTAGTTCCAGCTAGGATTCTAATTTTATCTCCTAAATCCTCTACGCCTTTTAAACTAGTTAAGTCTATTATAGTGCTGCCTTCAATACCTCTAGCAAATTCATACCTAGCTACAGCGTTTTTAATACCCTGTAACTCGTTTTCACTCTTTATTCTCACCACTCTAGGAGTGATTGAAGACCTATGAGTAAGCGTAATTTGAGAGAATAATAGTTCTTCCATTGTTATAAGAGTAGAGCAAAGGGACTTATATATATACCCAAAAATTTAGTAATTAAGTTATTGGATTACCACGTAAATCTCCATTATCTGATATCTTTGAACTATTAGAAAGCAAGAAGTTTATGAGTCTAAATGACTTCTTCCTTGATAACATTTTATTATTATTACCGCAATAAGGGCTATAAATACATTTAGGGCAACCATCTTCGCAGTCACAATTGCCAGTAATGTCTAAAGCTATAGAATAAGCATCTTCCAGTCTCTCAAAAAGTAGCTTTGAAACGCCACTTCCTCCAACAACAGAATCGTAAATTATCACATGACCACTAGGATAACTTATACCAGCGAGGTCTGTAAGACTTGCACCGGCAACAACCCTTGCTGCGGAAATAAGAACGTGTTCTGTAGCGTGAAAAGCTTCTATTGCGCTAAATTCATCAAAATCCTCTAGAATTGGATGCCTTATTATAACCCCCTTAGTAGTATAAGAAAAGGTAAGAGGTTCGTCATAGTAAAACTCTTGCCTAGGCTTATTCTTTCTGCCAATTAAATCATAAATAGCGTAACCCTCAACAGAAATTAAAATAGTAGCGTAACCGTACTTTACTGGCATACCGAAAACCTCCTTACTCTCAACTTCTTCAAAGGAGAGCAAATGAGTGGAGTAAATGGGCTTAGTATAGTATTGGAGATCCTCATTTATCCTCTTTAATTCCGCCCTTAATTTATCTATTTCTAACTTCTTTACTATGTAATTTCTTTTTGAAACCAGATAAACGGAGTTAGGGTATATATCGTAAAGAGCCACCGGTAATTCACGTTCACCAACATACTTACCGCTCTCATCGTAAAGTTTTACCATCGGCCCAGTAGACCTTATTCTGGTTTGCTTTACAAATGTGAATAGTTTATTATTAGGAATTACGAAATTGTTCACTATAGTTACAAGGCCATCTTTACTTAATTCTTTATAAGCCTTGACCCACAAAGGTGGAACATTATCCAACTTTACCCTCCCCTTCTCTGCCAGGTAAGCTGCAGCATGAACCTTTACAACTTCCATATTCGAAATATCAAAGGGTAGAGGACTCAACTTCCTTTCAAAGAACTCTTTAGGCCTCCTCAAATAATAGGAATCTATAGGGTCTTCCCCCAATAAAGTGAAAATATAACCTATCTTGTTCCTTCTACCCGCTCTTCCAGCCCTTTGTAAATACTTTGCATAACTTGGCGGGTTCTCAGCTAGTACAACTGCGTCTAAATCACCTATATCTATACCTAACTCTAATGTAGGGGTTGCGACCACACCTTTAACCTTACCAGATTTAAACTCTTCCTCAACCTTAACTCTCTCCTCCCTACTAATTCCAGCCCTATGTACTAGTACTTCTCCCCCAAACCTCTCTACTATTTTTGCTAAAACTTCCGCCATCTGTTGGGAATCAACGAAAACTAGAACTTTTAACCCCATCTTCATTAGAAGTGCCGTTAAATACGCTGAAATAGTCCATCTACTCGAAGGCCCTATATTAAGTAAAACATGTATTGCCATCCCTTTTCTTCTTGGAGAGCCATAAATAATCTCTCCATCAACCCCGAAAAGTTCCGAAAACAAATAAGGGGAGGCACCTATTGTAGCACTTGACGCTATAACGTGGTAATTTTCGAACTCCCTCAACCTATCACTTATCATTCTTAAATGTGAACCGAAAACTCCTTCATAAACGTGAACTTCATCGAATATGAAATGTTCCGCACCTCTTATTAGACTCCTAAACCTATAGCTAAACGGTAAGCCTATGTGAATCATATCTGGATTTGTAATTAAGATTTCTGGTGGGTTTCGGTAAAGTTCATCCCTTTCTCTATCTGACGTATCACCGTCAAACACACCAACCCTTATGCTCAACTTATCAGTAAACTTCTTTATCCTATCTAACTGATCTCTTGCAAGGGCCTTAGTAGGGTAAACGAGAACACTCCTTTCTCCTTTTAGTGCCATTTGCAGAACGGGGATTAGAAAAGCTTCAGTCTTACCAGTACCGGTGCCAGAAATAATCATCACGTTTTTACCTTCAATTATTTTCTTTAAGGATTCTTCTTGAAACTTATACAGCCTATTTATACCCAAAGTTTTTAAAGCGTCTACCAGGCAGGGATTAAGACCTAGTTCATCAACGCTACTTCCTAAATCGGGATCCAAAGACGTTTCAGTATAAACATGGGAGATTCTCACGTTAAAATAATTTAATTTCTCTGAAATTTCATCTAATAAGTCCACATAACCTTATTTTGCCTCATCACAAAAAAGCTTTTATGTGTAGTGTCTCTGGGGCACTGATATTAAATCCGTCAAACTATGAGAAAATTGAAAGAAAGTTTATTGAGATCTTGAAGAGAGCTGAGGACAGGGGGAGAGACAGTTTCGGAGTAATAGTGATACAAAAGGATGGTAGTACTAAAAGCGTCAAATCCTTAGGAAGGCCCTCAACACAAGAGGAGAAATTAATTGGAATTCTAGACGAGAATAGTAGGGTTATAATAGCTAATAATAGGGCTGAACCAACTACTGAATATGTAAGAAGGAAAAATGAAAACGACATTCAGCCATTTGAAGGAGAAAGATACGTAGTGACCCACAACGGCATAATAGCTAATGATGGCGAACTCGAAAAGAAGTACTCTCTGAAGAGAAATACTAAGATAGACAGTGCTATAATACCACCGCTACTTGATAAACTATGGAAAGGGGATTTAGAATCGTTAAGGCAAATACTTAGCGAAGTAAAGGGGAGTTTTGCATTTATAATAGGTGATAAAAGAAACCCAGATAAGATATACATTGCACAAAACTTCAAGCCAGTTTATATGATGTATGATTACGAGTTAGGTGCTATATTCTTCACGTCTTTAGACGATTACTTTGACTCGACACCATTAGATAAAGTGAACGTAACTAAATTAGAACCATATACAATCGTTGAAGTCTCAAGGAACATGAAAATTAATAAAATAGAGCTTATCAAAAAGGAGGGAAGAAAAAGGGTATTAGTAATTGCGAGTGGGGGTCTTGACTCAACAGTAGCTGCAACATATCTTTTAAAACAAGGTTATGAAGTAACACTACTCCACTTCAATTACCATCATAAAGCTGAAGAAAGGGAGAGAGAAGCTGTAAAGAAAATATCAGAGTATCTTAATGTCCCATACATCGAAATTAACACGGATCTTTTTAAGATAATTGGACATACTACATTACTAAAGGGTGGAGGAGAAATTGTAAAAGATAGGGGAGGAGAAGAAGGGGCCGAATTCGCTCATGAGTGGGTTCCGGCTAGGAATTTAATTTTCTTCTCAGTAGCATTAGCTTTAGCAGAAGCATACGGTTACGACGCTATAGCTTCTGGGATAAATCTAGAAGAAGCTGGGGCTTACCCAGATAATGAAATGGAATTCGTAAGAATGTTCTCTAAGCTTGCTCCTTATGCTACCGGCCCTAATAAGAAAATAGAAGTATTAATGCCGGTGGGTAACTTGGTAAAGCATGAAATAGTGAAGTTAGGCGTGGAAATAGGAGCACCACTTCACCTTACATGGAGTTGTTATGAAGGGGGAGAGAAACACTGTGGTAAGTGTGGGCCTTGTTATATGAGAAAAATGGCTTTTAGAATTAACGGGTTAGAAGACCCAGTAGAATATGAGAGTTAGTGTTGGTAATAAAAGAATTTACCTTTCCTACCGACTTTATTTTCCTTCATTAGCTCTATTAATGCCCTATTAACTTCATGTGCCGGGAAGTTAACGTTTTTTAAAAGCTCGCTAAAGGTCATCCATTCTCTTTGTTTGAGAATTTGCTCAACAACTTCTTTAACGGAGTCCATAACAATAACTTTTTACAACATAATAAATAAATTTGAGTATATTTTATAGTGTGTTTGTGAAATTAATGGTAGACAGAAGAAAACTTTACCTACCATTAATTGGATCAGCAATATCAATTATTATAGGATCAATACTTCTTATCGGAAAAGTGCCAGTAATTTTAACGATAGGCAGTGGAGTGTCCTCAACAATACTATTTCTCATCGCATATTTAATCTCAAGAGGGTATAAGATGGCTGAATATTTAGGTTTACTACTCACCTTTTTAGAGATTGTCTCCACTTCTCTAACACCTGCTCATATTAATTCAATTCTGGAATTTGGATCATCAATTTATGTGTCAGTTATCGATATATTTACAGTTTTAGCGTTCTATTTATTCCCTATAATTTATATAATCTATTTCATTGTATACATAGTTAAGCAGAATAAGGAAACTTCATAAACTTAGGAGAATAAATTTATAGTATGACAGATACATCCCCCGTGCTCCATCCAGACGCTAGAGTTGCAGATTTATTAGGGTTATTAAGTGTACTTCAGAACACCTTTGATGGTAAAACTGACGTATATTTGCTAGAAAAAGAATTGGAAGTGGACTTGGACGAATTAATGCCCATACTTTATGCAGCAAATTCAATGGGTTTTATTAATTTCATCGAAGGTGATGTAATAATAACGGATAAGGGAATCGAGTTCTTAAAGTCGAATATAAAGAAAAGGAAAGAATTATTAAAAGAGTCTTTAGATAGGGTAGAACCGTTTAAATCAGCTAAAGAATTAAAAACGTTCTCGGTAGATGACCTATTAGAAAAAATGCGAGAAAAGGGAATACCACTTTACGAAGGACCTACAGCATATAGAGACCTTGAAATTATTTTAAACGAGTGGGGAGTCTACTCCGGTTTTCTGAAAAGAATAGGAGAAGATAAGTATGAAATAAATCCGTAGTCTGAGACTGTAACTCTTTTACGTAATTACTTATTAGTTTTAATTATTTCTAAATATTGTTTCATAAATAACGTTTGCATAATATTAAGATCTCTAGATAACAAACCTCTCCAAACTAAAGTCTATTTACGAGGGTGGGAGTGTAGAGCATTTCCCTCAACTAACCCTAACGATTTAAGGAGTCTGCATATAATCCCTTAGGCCCTTAGCCGAATAGAAGTAAAGAAAAAATATGCCACGGACAGACACGATCTTAAATGGAAAGTCTAATTACGATTTTTCGTAATCCAAGAATGTTTTATAACCATCTATGCCAACCCTATTATCAATGAGCAAAGAGAATGAAATCCAAGAGCCGGTAATACATTACACTCACGAAGCTGACACGTTTAGAACGAGAATATTTGGAATACAAGATGGGTTAATAGGAATTGGTGCTATTACTTTAGGTGTAGCAGGCTACTCCCAAGACCCATTAATAGTTTTAATAACTGGATTGATAGCAACTATCGGTCAAGCTTTTTCTATGGGAATAGGAGAATACATCTCAACTAGAGTTAGGGCACAGATAATACAAAATGAAATTAAAAAAGAAGAATATGAGCTCGAACATTACCCAGAGAAAGAGAAAGAAGAACTAAAACAATTTTACTTAGAAAAAGGATTACCAGAAGAAGAAGCAGAAGAAATAGCTAAAAGAATCATGAAAAACAAGATAATAGCACTTAATGAGATGCTTATCCACGAGTTAAAAATATTCCCAGAGGAATTCGAAAACCCAGTAAAATTAGGCTTCATTATGTCACTTTACTTGATAATTGGGGGCATAGTGCCATTGTTACCTTTCATAATTGATATTTACGTGCACTATCCATTCCTCTTCGCCGTAATATCTTCAATTGCAATAATAATAGCCGGATTAGGGCTTTTCGGGGTTATGGCCACTAAATATACTGGTTTAACAAAGTATAGAGGGGCGTTTGAACAAATAGCTACCGGCAGTTTAGCACTTATAGGGAGTTATATAAGTGGGCTGTTACTCGCACACTTCATACCGGTATCTAGCCTTCCCCCGCTCTGAGTAATTTAGCCAAATTTCTAGGTATTTTTGCTGGTTTATTATCTTTTTCAAATAACTCTTTTCTTCTAGCTTCTAAAATCATAGGTTCCTCGTGGAGATACTCTGCTGCAGTTATAACTTTACAGCCAACCGACTCAGCAATGTTTTTAACGGGTTTTAACACGCTCTCGTAATTCAAATCTCTTAAAACGTGATGATCAATTATCGCATATTGTAATCCGTTCTTGACAACGGTTTCGAGGTTTTTAATCTCCACATCAAGTTCCTCATTACTTAAAGCTCTGCCTAACAGATAGCTCAAAGGACCGTCAATAATGAGAAAATTAGGCTTAACCTCCTGAATAAATTTTAGATGGGAATCCTTGGGAGCACCCTCTATATCTGAAGTGAAAAGAACAGTCCCATCATTGTCACTTATTGCCACCTGAATTACATAGCCTAACCTCTCGTCTGCACCGTGAGGAACAGCATTAGAAAAAGTAATCTTTGTGGATCCTATCTTAATCGACTTACCATCCGCACTCTCTAAGACTTTTGGCCTACCATTTATTGCCTTTAAGAAACGTGGTGCCCTTCTGAACTTTTGGCTAGGATTTATGAAGTTCTGGGGATCTTTTATATAAACTGTTTTCCCGTCGTAAATATCTAATGGTATTACATAACCAGGGTCGTGATGATCGTAGTGATAATGGGTAATGATTATTACATCAGCCTCTTTTGCCTCCTGGTAAATCCTTTTTGCCAATTCAGTTAATCTATCTACCTCAAGTTGATGAGGAGGTAAGTTGTATCTTCTAGGAGCTAATGAAACTGCTGGGTCAATAAAAATCCTTAAGTCTTTAGTCTCGATTAATGTAGCTTGTGACCTCACACCCAAACTCTCAAAAGCTATCGGTTTTATTTCCACAACTTTACACTCTCGATTTTGTCATATAAATTTCGATTGTAAATAAGACGATAATAATTCTAGGCTTTTATCACATTAGCTATGCTAAATATATTTTATTTATAAACAGTCATGTAATACATAAAAAACACTAAAACATTTAGAACCTAATACTTGTTATATCAAGTATTGATTCTCTTAACCTCCTCTTAACCTCTTGTAAATCCGCATAAGCCATCCTCAAGCCATAATTTGTTCTTCTTTCCATAAGTTTACCTATACCATATATAGTAAGCCCACTAACGGTCGTAATGTGAAATGGATCATCAAGTCCAAAAGCTATGAACTTACCTATAGCTTGAATTGTCTTACCTTTTGGTTCATAATCGCCTAATATCTCCTTAATCATAACTTAATAATTTAACAAATAACAAAAAAGGGATAAGTCTACGTATTATTATATTTTCATATCCTCACAACAGAGAGTATTACACTCCAAAAGAAATATAAAAAGAGAATAGGAAAATTACATAATGCTTTATGCAATTATAGCTATGTTTAGTATCCTGGTATCGTCATGGAGTGTTTATAATTCCTTTTTAGCGATTTATGGCTTAACGTGGAAGGGAGATCAAAGAAAGGAATATAGCGGAAAAACATTCTCTATAATGATACCAGCAAAAAACGAGGAAAAAGTGTTAGGAAGACTCCTAGACAGGCTGGTAAACTTAGAGTATGACAAGTCAAAATATGAGGTAATAGTCTTAGAGGACGGCTCAACTGATAATACTTACAACATATGTAAAAAATACGAGGATATGTATGACTTTATAAGGTGTATTAAGCTAGAAAAAAGCCAAGTACCAAACGGTAAAAGTAGGGCTTTAAATGTAGGCTTAAAACTGGCTAAGTACGAAATTATAGGAATATTTGACGCTGATTCTGTGCCGAAGCTAGATATACTAAGTTATGCCTCGGCAACATTTTCAGATGATAACGTTGTTGCTGTTCAAGGTAAGCTCGTACCAATAAACGTTAGAGAAAGTATAATAACAAGATTTGCAAGCCTTGAAGAACTATTTCATGAATACTCTATTGCTGGGAGATCTAGATTAGGGCTATTTGTACCATTGGAAGGCACTTGTACATTTATAAGAAAATCTACACTGGAAGAGCTGGGCGGATGGAACGAATATACTCTTACAGAAGATTTGGACTTAAGTCTGAAGATCACCTCAATGGGTTATAAGATAGTATATAACCCCTCAATGATAATGTGGAGAGAAGTGCCGACAAGTCTAAGGTGGTTAATAAGGCAAAGACTTAGGTGGTACAGGGGGCATTTTGAAATCAGTATGAGAATTCCGGGGAAAATAGACCCTAAAATAATAGATGGTGCACTTATAGTGGGGACACCAGTCTTCATGGTACTAAATATCGTGAATTACTCATTAATTATTATATACTCATCCTCGCTCTTCATAATAGCTACAGCTTTCGTTACATCGGCTTCGTTTATTTCATTTCTTACAGCCGTAATAATATCTAGAAAACATTTGATAGAGTTCGAATACTCATTTCTGTCTTTAATTTATATGAATTTCGTAGTATTATTAAATTTCATAGCTATAATATTAGAAATTATAAGAGCACCTAAAGTGTGGATAAAAACTGAGAGAAGTGGTAAAATATTAGCACCTACAGAGGTATGAAAATGATAGTTGAGAGGCTTTATACTTCTAAACTTCAAGACTACCTACAGCATAAGAAAGATGAAGACACACTTTACGTTACCGACCTTGTTAGGTGCCCCTTAAAAGTACGCTTTGAAGAACAATATAAGGAACTGGCAATGAGTGAAGTGTTTGCACCTTCAATGCTTTTAGGCGACTTAGTTCATTCTGGTTTAGAAGATTTCTTAAAGAGGGAATTTAATGCTGAAGTTGAGGTTGAGGGAGAGAAGGAAATTCCAGTAAACGGTAAAACTGTAAAGATTAAGGGGAGGGCTGACGCGATTATACAACAAAACAACGAGAGAATAGTAGTGGAAATTAAGTCTGCAAAGGGCGACAAAGGTCTGCCATTAGAACACCACAAAGCACAGTTGCAACTCTACTTGTGGTTATTTAACGTAAGAAAAGGTATCCTAATATACGTCACCCCAGATAGGGTTACGGAATACATAATTGACCAGCCCGCAGACGAAGTGGGAGTAATAAGGCTTACAGAAGAGACGTTAAGAGCGAGTAAAGCCCCACGTTACCAATGGGAATGTAAGTATTGCGTATTTAAAGTGATATGTCCTAATAGAAAAAGTTAATCCGGTTTAATTAGAACTATAATTTATGTATACCAGACCGGTTGTGTTAACGATAGCCGGAAGCGATTCTGGAGGGGGTGCCGGACTACAAGCTGATTTGAAGACTTTCACCTCTCTAGGAGTTTTTGGTACCGTAGTAGTTACCGGTCTGACGGCACAAAACACTAAGGGAGTTTTTAAAGTTCTAGAAATATCACTTGATTTTATTGAGGCACAATTCGATGTCATAATGGACGACTTAAAGCCAGAATTTGCAAAAACTGGGATGTTAGCCAATTCTTCAATTGTAGAATTGGTTGAAAAAAAGGTAAAACAATACAACCTTAAATTAGTTCTAGACCCGGTGATGGTAGCAAAATCCGGTGATCCATTAGTTACTGAAGATACTGTTAAAGCGTTACAAAAGCTGATGAGAGTGTCCCTAATAACGACGCCTAATAAATTTGAAGCTGAAAAAATAGCTGGATTTAAGATAACAGATTTAAACGAATTAGCCAAATCAGCCAAGGTTATCTATGACAAGTATGGTGTTAATGTGGTAGTAAAAGGGGGTTCATCGCTTAACGGGACAGATGTCGCAATAATTGATGGTGACGAGATTATATTAAAAGGGGAGAGCATTAACACAAAAAATACTCATGGAAGTGGGGACGTATTTTCAGCCTCATTAACAGCATATCTAGCTAAAGGATATAAACTAAAGGATGCTGTAAAACTCGCAAAAGAATACGTAACTTTAAGCATAAAGTACTCCCTTTCTTTGGGTGGAGGCTATGGCCCTGTTGATCCTTTTGCTCCAGCAGAAAGGATTATTGAGAGAGAAAACGCAAGAGCTATAATTGAAAAAATTCTGTGGGAAATTGAGAGAGACCCTTCATTACTTAAGTCGATACTTGACGAGGAGGATAAATCGAATATTGCTGTAATGACCAAGTATGGTGATATCGCAACAGTTGCTGGAGGAGTCATTAATTACTTAGATAAAATAAAGATAGACGGACCAATATTAATAAACATAGATAATACTGTCTCTCAAGTAAATAAAAAGTTTGGTAAAAAAATTGTAATATCGGCCTCATTCAACAAGAGATTGTTGGAAGCAGCTGAGAAAGGGGTGATTAAATTAACACAAAGCGGTGAGAACGGTGATGTAATAGTTTATAACGGTAGAGCTTATATAACTGCTAATGATGAAGAAGAACTTATTAAGAAGTTGAAACTAATTTCTTCATGATATCTGTAGTTGGAAGTTATAATGTAGATATAATCCTTAAAGTTGATGAATTCCCGAATGAAGGTGAAACTGTATTTGCAAAAGAGGTTTATATTAACCATGGAGGAAAAGGGTCAAACCAAGCAGTATCTGCTGCAAGGTTAAAATCCCAAGTTAGGTTTATAGGTTCCGTGGGAAACGATGAATATGGAAGAAAAGCGATAGAGTTCTGGGAAGATGAAGGGATAGATGTTGCATATGTTAAAATAAAAAATGCGTTAACAGGATCAGCATATATTATAGTAAATAATAGAGGAGAAAATTTAATTGTAGTGAACCCCGGTGCTAACATGCTCTTAACGCCGGAGGATTTAAACGGTGGTCTTTACGGGGACATTCTCTTAACCCAATTAGAGATTAGAGAAGACACTGTTCTAACTGCCTTAAAATCCTTTAATGGTATTAGAATACTTAATCCCGCACCCGCAGTGCTCAAAGATTATTCCTTACTCGACTATGTAGATATCTTGACTCCCAATGAGATAGAATTCAAACAACTCTGCTCTTGTGACGATATAGATTATGGGATTAACATATTGCTAAAGAAAGTGAAAAAAGCGGTAATAATTACTTTAGGTGAAAGAGGAGCGCTCATAGGGACTAAATATAAGAAAGTCCATATACCTACAATAAAGGTTAATGCAATTGATACTACGGGAGCTGGTGATGTATTTAATGCAGCACTAGCAGTTTATTTAGAGAAAGGATATGATTTGGAAAAGGCAGTTAGGATAGCAAATATAATAGCTTCCTATTCTACCACAAAAATAGGAGCATTGGGCCCAAGAATTGAGGAGGTGAAAGAACTAATTGAAAAAGAAGTTGAGAATTAAAAAAGAAGAATTAAATAAGGAGATGGAAGAAGAACATAAGTGTATAGGTCTTTGCTGTGACGATTTAGTGAGCATAACTGAGAGGGATGACGCATGAAGATTTATTTCTTAGGTACTGGAGCAGGTTCTACGTGGGGCAGTAAGAGGTTTAAAGCGGGGATTTATGTTAAGAGTGAGGGAAGTTCAGTGATTTTAGACATGGGAAGCGGAATTAACTACAGAATAGAAGACTTGAAATTAACAGATTTTAAAGCAGTATTTATAACGCACCTTCACATTGACCATATAAACGGAATCCCAGACCATTTAGTTCAAAGAACAATTAACCAAATGCCTACTATAGATATATACTCACCACCGGGGTTCTCAGAGTTATTTAAAACCTACACATATTTAGGCAATGGTATTTCCGCAAATATACATGAGGATAAACTGCCAAATGCAAGAATAGGAGAATTAGAAGTGTATTCAATAGAGGGTTGTCATAAAATTTACGATGTGGCATATATTGTGACTGATGGTGAAAAGAGCATTCTTTATACCGGTGATACATTAGAACCTTGTGAAAGTATAACAAGGGTGATTAAGGAAGTAGATTTAGTAATCCATGAGGCTAGCTGCATCGAAGATTGCAGTAAATATGGCCATACTAGTGTTAAGCAAATAATTAACCTCTTCCCCAGAGAGAAAGTAATACTAACACATATTCCAAGTCAGATAGAAGATAAAGTGAGAGAGATAGCTAAAGGATATAATATAGCTTATGATGGTTTAATAATAGATGTGTAGACTATTAGCTTTTTCAGCGAGAGGAGAAATAAATAAGGAAATTATTAATTCCTTCATAAATGCCGCAAAAAATGACGTTTACTTTAAATACGGTTCACATTCCCACGGTTGGGGAATTACTGCTATCGTTTGGAAGAGGGAAAAGCCTAAAGTAATTTATTACAAATCAGTAGAGCCAATATATGAAGATGATACTTTTATCCAAATCATAGACTTACTAAAAGGTGATAAAATATCTGGAATAATTCACGCAAGAAAAGCTGGGAAAGACTTCTTAATAGGTTTAAGGCATAACCACCCTTATCATATAAAGACTCAAACCCATGACTTGTACTTCGCACATAATGGTTCTATAAATAGAAAAGCGTTCCAAAACCCATCCTACCCCTCAACTGACAGTTATCTGTTCTTTTTAGAAATAGTAAACAAATTAGATAAACAAGACATAAGGAACGCTTATAGGGATGTATTAAACGTTCTAAAGGACTATGCTACTAGCTTAAATTCAGCGTTATTATCTTACAATGATTATGAGGGAGATAAGGTTTTAGTAGCCTATTATTATAACAGAGCGAGAATGAGGGAAATGGAGGAGTATTATAAACTGTATCAATACGAAAATTATATCTTCTCATCTACTGTAAATTATTACTTGGGTAAAAAGGGAGAAGAATTAGAATTTAATACCATTTACGAAATCAATTAAAGCATTTAAATAGATATTTAAAGACATTTATCATTATGACAGAGGAGTTAGTTGAAGCAAAAATTTTAGATTATGGAAAAATTAAGGAATTACATAAATCCATTCTATTTGCTAGGGAATATTCCAGGGTTGTTAAAGGAGGACCGCCACCTATAGACATTCCTAAGGAACTCTATTACCAAATGCTCTCAACTGGGGACATAAAATACGGGCCGTTAGATATAATTCCATTAGGTGATAAAAAGTATAAGATTAAAGGACTTAACGCGATAATTTCCACAGATAAAGAAGGGACTCCTTTATATGCGATAATTAACTTTTCAGATTCGATAAGGGTTTATCTAGCCTATGAGAAACCTAAGTCAGTGATAGGAATTGACATTGGAGTTAGACATGTAATAACACTAGTAGCCTTAAGGAACGGTAAACTCTGGAAAGTTAGATTTTGGGGTAATGAGGAGTTAGTAGAGGAGATGGTAAAGATACTTGGTGATCCACAAGGTATAAGTGAAATAAAAAACCTTAGGCTAAGGATAAGGAGAATTGTAAGTGATGTTATTAAGTTTATAAATGAGCTTAACCCAAAAATAGTTGCTATTGAAGATTTAAGGGTTTTTGAAACTAAGGCTGGGAAAGCGCTAAAGGTAATAGAAGATGAGTTGGAGGAGAATCTGTATAAGGCTGGAGTTAAATACAAAAGACTAATGCCATATAATACAAGTAAAATATGCTCTAATTGCGGATTTAAGAAAGGAGAAGTGATGGGGCCTCTGTTCGTTTGCCCTGCTTGTGGATATAAAGCTGATAGGGATTTCAATGCGGCATATAACCTGGCTTTACAGTGTTACTATACTTGCTAAATCTTCCAATAATCCCTTAAAATTCTTCTCTCTTCAGATAAATACTCCCTAAACCTCGACTTTACAGCATCATTGCTCCTAGTACCATTATATTCCCTTTCAACGCCTTCCAGGCCTTCAATAAACGCCTTACTACCCCTTTCTAATCCTACAGAATAACCGCCCTCTAGAACTGCATATTTTCTGAACTTACTACCTATTAATCCCATATTATAATAAGTTCTTTCAGTAGCCCTAACCCTAGCTAAACCGTCATCCTCAAAGGCGTCAAACCCAGCTGAGTAAGCGATAACTGACGGTTTAAAATCATCTATTATTGATTGAATAATAGGGACAAGCTCCTCATATAAATCATCTCCACCATTGGGTGGGATAAGTAAGGAAATTTTAGTACCCTTAGCCTCCCCACCCCCTATCATATCCGGAAACCCAGTTCCAGGGTAAAGTGTTCTTGGATCTTGATGTATGTCGATATGGACTACATCTGGGTTCTCCCAAAATATCTCTTGGGTACCGTTTCCATAATGGACGTCAAAATCTAGAATTAAAACCTTCTTTAACTTTAACTTAAGTATAGGAAACGCAACGTTATTGAATATGCAAAAGCCCAACGTAGGTGCGCCGAAAGCCCTACCGGAAATCCCAGCGTGATGCCCAGGTGGCCTTACTAGAGCAAAGCCTTGTTGCTCGTATGCTGTTAAAGCACCACCTAAAGCCCATAATGCGGATTCCCATGTGTGTTCATTAGTATATGTATCTGCGTCAATCCAATCCCCCCTCTTGGAAGAAAGCTTAACCAATTCTACGTAATTTTCATCATGTATTAATTTTGGGTCTTCCTCAGTAGCTTTAATTGGTTTAATAATTGGTTTACCTTCTAACGCCTTTAAAACTCTCTTAACTCTATCTGGATTTTCAACGTGGTGACCATCATGTTGATGTTTCAAGTATTCATCAGTATAGATTATGGGTATTACCACGGGAGAATTAATTTATGACCATTCTTAAAAACATATATGGAACGTATTAAAAGAGTAAGAGAAGCAATGAAAGAGAAAGGAGTTGATTATCTGATTCTTGGCCCCGGAAGTAATATGTTCTATTTATCTGGCTTTACTGAAGAACAGATGGAAAGGCCGTTATTTTTAGTATTAGACCAATGGAATACTTATTTCTTAGCACCTAAACTTTATGAGGAACAATTATCTAAAACTCACATAGAAGTAATTACTTATATGGACGGAGAAAACCCATATAAAAAACTTGAAATAGAGAGAGGAAAGATAATAGCGATTGATGATACGTTATGGTCTTCATTTACTATAGACATAATTAACACTTTCTCACCCTCACAGCTGATAAAGGCTAGTGAAATAATGAGAGAAGTGAGAATGATTAAGAGTAAGGAGGAGATAGAAATAATGAGGGAAGGGGTTAAAATCGCTGAAAAATCATTCCTAGAAACAATTTCCCTTATAAGGGATGGGATGAAGGAAATAGAAATAGCCCAATTGTTAATAAGAAAGTTTATTGAAAATGGTGCTGAGAGGGTTTCATTTGAACCTATAGTAACCTCTGGGCCAAACACTTCTATGCCTCATTTAAGATCTACTGAAAAGAAAGTTAAGAACGGAGAAATTATGATATTTGATTTCGGTGTGAAGTATAAAGGTTACTCCACAGATACCACCAGAGTAGTAAGTCTAGGTAAACCGGAAGAAGACGTGTTAAAGGTTTACGAAATAGTAAAAAATGCACAAGAGCTAGCTAAAAAAGAAGTAAGGGAAGGGGTTAAGGCTTGTGAAATAGATAGAATTGCAAGGTCGTATATTAGTAGTCATGATTACGGAAACTATTTTATCCATAGGACTGGACATGGAATAGGAATTGACGTCCATGAAGAACCATATATCTCACCAGATTCAAAAAGAGCAATTCAGAAAGGAATGGTATTTACAATAGAGCCGGGAATTTATTTACCCGGAAAATTCGGGGTAAGAGTAGAAGACATGGTTTACGTGGATAAAGAAGGAGGAATAACGTTTAATTCTCTAAATAGGGAAATATTCATAATATAATCATGTGCTATCCCACGCCTTTCTTAATCTCCTTACTCCCTCTCTAATTTCATCCTCACTGGAAACCGAAATACTTAACCTTGCCATCGTGTCTCCTCCCCTTAAGAAGAAAGGCTTTGCTGGGACGAAGCTCAAACCGAGTTTGACAGACTCTTCAAATACCCTCCAACTATCCTTATGCAAATCTAACAGAAGAAAGAAACCGCATTTAGGCTCATTAAAGTCGTTAAAACCAGCGTCATTTAACGAATCAACAAGCACTTTCATTTTATTTCTGTAATACGATCCTAACCAGCTCATTCTTTCTTTGACAACACCCTTCCTTATCAACCTGGCAACAACGTATTGGTTTATGGTAGATGTGGAGAAATCCATTTGCTCAAGTAATGAAATCTTTTCTGCAATTTCTTTATTGGCTAATATGAATCCTATCCTTAACCCTGGAGCTATTACCTTACTAAACGAACTAATGTATATTACCCTCCCGCTCTTATCAAGGGATTTTATTGGCGGTAGATTTATACCAGAAATAGGCTTATATGGGTCATCCTCAAGTATGTAAAAGTCATATTTTTCAGCAAGTTCTACTAGTTCTTTCCTCTTGTCATAGGATAGATTTACACCAGCTGGATTATGACAATTAGGTATTACGTAAAGGAGTTTTATCTTTACAACTTTAAGTATTTGCTCAAGTTCGTTAACACTTATCCCATCTTTATCCATTGAGATAGGTATGACTACATTACTCCTTAACTTTAAAGGGGTAAAAGTCTCTATAAATGTTGGGTTTTCCACTGCAATAGTGTCACCCTCGAGGAAATATTTAGCTAAGAGTTCTATTGCGTGTTGTGCACCACTAGTTATTACAACTACATCATTCCCTTTATTAAGACCCAGAAGGTGAAGATAGTTAGTTTCAATCTCCTTAATTAACTCTTCTTGTCCTCCAGCACCAGGGTAAAAGAGAACTTTTGGGCCATATTCCTCTAAAACCTCGTTATAACTCTCTTTAATCTCCTTTATCGGCATTACTCTTGGGTCTGGAGAACCACTTGCTAAATTAATTTCTACCCTTTTAGCTATCTGTGATGCTAATTCTACTGGAGATATTTCTATTTCCCTTCCGATCCTTGAGACCATTTTCCCCTTATATTAATCTCAGTACCAACCCCATATTTCTTTGCTTTCTCGTAAAGCAACTTAAGTACCGCAACGTCTTCTAACCCTATCCCCATCGATTTAAAAACTGTAATATCATCAACACTCGTCCTACTTATTTTACCTAAAACTACATCAGAGAATTGGTAGACCTTATTCCAATCTAACATGTTCATCTTACTAGCAAGTATTAAATCCCCAGCTTCCTCTCTAGCTTGCTCAATGTCTTCAACAACTATTAAAGAAGAAGCTTTAAGAACTTCTGGGAAAAGCTCAACCCTCTCAGGCAAATTAGAACCCATAGCGTTAATATGAGTACCTTTTTCTAAAAACTCGAGCTTAACAAACGGATCTTTTGAATTAGTTATTGTAACTATAACATCCGCTTTACACGCGTCTCTATAATCCTTTGCTCTTATTACATTTATCCCTTCTCTTTCTAAAACTTTAACCTCACTATCAAGTTTCTCTTTGCTAAAAACCTTGATATTAACCCCGGGCTTAAGTTCTCTGAACGCCTTTACTTGGTATTTCCCTTGTCTACCTAAGCCTATAATTGATACAGTTTCATAACTCTTTTTAATTAAATCTGAAGCTAGAACTGAAATAGCCCCCGTTCTTATCCTTGTTAGGAGGTCTGATTCAGCAATTAGGAGAATTTCGCCGTTTTCGTCATATAGTATTGAGAGGAAAGAGCCCTTTACAAATGCTTTAAAACCTAAATAACGATCAAAACCCCCAGACTGATAAGTTAAAACTGAGCCGTGAAACGAAGTTCTTACTCTTTTACTATTTACCGCCATTTTCTCCCCTAAAGCTTTAAACGCATTATGGAGTATATCTCTAACTTCTTCAAAGTTTAATAACCTTTCTACTTCTTCCTCCCTCAGCAGTAATGCCAATATTTTTCCCTTATATATTATGCCTAATATCTTAAAAGTAAAACTTGTAAAAAACTCTAAATTATGGAGTTAACCCCCAGATTGCAAGATATAGTTTCAATCCTAAAGGAAAAAGGTAGTATAAATATTAAGGATCTAGCATTACAACTGAAAATTTCTCCTAAAACAGCAAAGGGATACGCTAGAGAATTATATCGGTTAGGATACGTAGAAATTGACGAGAACGACAACATAAGGCTAAAAAGTGAAAACCCAAATGACGTATCCGAACTAAAGAAGGTAGTAGAGCAACACGATAGCGAAATATCAGTACTTAAGAAAGAGATAGAACAACTAAAAGAGGAAATTAACAAGTTAAAGAAATTAAAATCTAAGTGAGAGTTTTAATACATAAAGTAGCCATTTCATCATTTTTTCTGAATTTAGCTTACTTTTACCCTTTTCCCTATCCTTAAAGACAATAGGGACTTCAACAACTTTCAAACCCCTCCTCAAAATCTGATAAACAGCACAAATTTGAAACTCATAACCTCCAGCAGTAATACAGTCTTTAACAGCTTCAATCGCTGAAGTAGAATAAACCCTATATCCAGACGTATTATCGTGTATTGGAGAACGTAATAAAAGCCTCACTATTAGATTCGCACCACTACTTATAATTCTCCTTTTTAAAGGCCAATTCTCTATTTTACCACCCTTAATATACCTAGAACCTATAACTAAATCAGCGTTCTCACTGGCTTTAAACATAGAGGGCAAATAGTAGGGATCATGACTCAAATCGGCATCCATAGTAGCTACTCTAACTAGCCCTAGTTCATAGGCTTTCAGTAATCCAAATCTTAAAGCACTTCCAAGTCCTTTTTCGTCCTTTCTCACGAAAGTTATCGCACCTAATTGCCTAGCTATCTCAGCCGTACCGTCACGACTATCATCATCAATTACGAGAATTTTAACCTCTGGAACATAATCCCTAATTAACTTTATCAATTCCCTTATATTATCTGCCTCGTTATAGGTTGGAATTACGACTCCCAGCATTGCACATATCCCATATTTTGTCACTTACATAATGTAAATTTATTCCAAACTTCCCTCTCTTCTCACTCATCGCCTTTTCCTTATTCATGAGAACCTTAATTACAGCAATAGGCAACCCCGTCCTAGTCTTCACCAAAACAATATCACCCTCTTTACATTCACAATCATAACTCACAATACCGGGTACGAAGAGATCAGCACCATTAACAATATGCTTCACTGCACCCTCGTCAACAGTGACTGATGGCATGATTACTTTGTATTTCTGTATAAAACAAATGGTAGGTATTAAGTCTTCTGAAAAGAACGAAAGTAATCCATCGATAAAATAATAAACCTCTTTTTTCTCTTTACCTAGTTCTATCTTCCCATTAATTTCCCAGCCATATTTATCCTTAACCCTTTTAATAAATTGTTTAACATCCTTTTCAGATAAAATGTGCCTCTGCATCTCATTTCACCAGCTCATCAGCCCTTACTGGCATTTTGGTCAGTCTCTTTTTAACACAATTTTCAACAGCATTCATAACAGCCGGAGTTGAAGCGATAGCACCAGCCTCCCCGATACCTTTACTACCCGTTGGATGAGGAGATAGACCGAAAGTCACGTAATGCCATTCAATTTCAGGGGCTTCTACAGCTGTGGGCAATAAGTACTCTTGGAAATTAGATGTAATTAAATTCCCCTCATCATTAAACACCGCACCCTCAAGCAAAGCTTGAGCCATACCTTGTACAATCCCACCTATCGCCTGGCCCTCAGCTAACAAGGGGTTTATTACCCTACCCACATCGTCGATTGCAACATACTTTTTCAACCTCACAATTCCAGTTTCATCAACATCAACCAAAGCTAAATGTACCCCGTATGGAGTAGTTGGAGGTGAAGTAACATTATACACCGCAGTAAAATCTAAGCTTTCACCCATTTTATACGCGTTACTTACTATCTCATTAAAGCTTACAACTTTACCAGACCTCTTATGCCTCACATTACCATTAGAATATTCAACCTCCTCAACATCAGCGTTAAGCAACTTAGCCCCTATTTCTATTAATTTCTTCTTCAATTTCTCTGAGGCCAATAAAACAGCAGAACCGCCAATGGTTACAGTCCTACTACCCCAAGTACCTATACCGTCTTCAATAATTTCAGTATCACCCCATCTTACCTCTATCTTTTCCATGGGGAGTTCAAGCACGTCTGCAGCAATCTGAACAAAAGCAGTCCCATCACCTTGTCCATGAGGACCAGTACCGGTTACTAAAATTATCTTACCATCACTTTTAACAAAGATTCTTGCGACCTCCCAGGGGCCGAAAGCTGTAATCTCGATATAAGTTGAAACACCGACACAACCATGAGCCTTTAGCTGATCATAATACCTCTTTCCTAATTCCAGCATTCTCTTAATGTCACCGCTATCGTAATTAACGCCAAACAAATTTTTGTATGGGAGAGAATCTATGGCATTTTTGATCCTTATCTCATATTGGTCAATTCCTAACTCATTAGCTACAATATTTATAATTCTTTCAATAAAATATATTCCCTCTGGCCTACCTGCACCTCTATAGGACTGTGTGGGAGTTATATTAGTGTTTACTGCGTAAACATCTACCTCAGCCCCTACTAACTTATATATCCCCGGTAACATTCTAACAGTGCTCTTCACATTACCCAACTCGTCATCATTTGCATCAAAATACGGTGCACCCAGATTTGCGATGAGTTTACCCCTTATCCCTAAAATAGTACCGTCTTTTTTGACTGCAACTTCGAACTCTAACGATTTATCCCTTCCATGTCCAGCACTCTGCATTTCTTCACTTCTGGTGGGAATCCATTTAAGAGGCTTCCTAGTAATGAGTGCTAATTTAGCTAAGGCATATTCCTCTGGATGAGGTATTATCTTACTACCAAATGCACCACCAACATCCGGTTGAATAACTCTGATGTTTTCAATCCCTAAAAACGAGACTAAATTCCTTCTTAAATAATGGGCTGATTGTGTTGAGGAATAAAAAGTCAGCTTAGAACCGTCATAATAGGCAACCGCACCTCTATTTTCTAAAGGCGACGCAATAACTCTCTGATTATATAACTTATCCTTAATAATTAGATCAGCCTCACTGAACGCCTTACTTACATCACCACCTTTCCAAAGATCGTGGTATACCACGTTAGAGGAATTCTTAGTATATACTTTCACATTGTCCTTAAGAGCTTCCTCCGGGTCTAATACGTAATCAAGAGGTTCATATTCGACTTCAATACTTTCCAAAATATCATAAGCCTCATAACGGTCTTTAGCTATTACGGCAGCTATAGGTTGACCAACGTAAGTCACTTCATTAGATGCTATTGGAAAATCTTTCCCTGGGTTTATATCTTCCCTTGTTAAAACACCTTGAGTTTTCTTTATCTTTATCCTAGCATGGGGATATTTACTCCTAAGAAAAGCTACGAAATACATACCTGGCAATTCTATGTCATCTACATAAACTGCCTTACCTGTTATAAATTTATAATCCTCAACTCTTTTGATAGGCTTTCCGATATACACAATAGAAGATTGTGAAGATATAGTAAATAAACCTAACTTAATACCCTAAGCCTCTCCGATAAAGGCGGATGAGTAGATAAAAGGCTCGAGTTTGGATTATCATATTTCCTTATTAAACTCGCTAACCTTTCCTTACCTACTACATGGGAAGCTAAACGATCAGCCTCTACTTCTTGCCTTCTCCTAATATGCCTCTGAACAAACAATGAAAGTAGTGAAACTAAAAAAGACAAAAACAAGCTAAATTGAGCTATAACTGAAACTGTAAACAAAATTAGAAAAGTGAGGAGTATGTTAAATCGAGAGTGATGTAAAACCACGTGTGAGAGTTCATGAGAAAGTAAAACCTCAATTTCATCATCTGAAAGGTTCAGTGCCCCTCTAGTAATGAATAATTTTTTACCGTCTACGAAAGCATTAACTTCATTACTCGCAATTACATAAACTTTTAATCCATTCACCTCAAATAGCTTGACAGCTTTGCGATAACCTATTTTCTTAAATATTACATATAATAGAGGGAGTAAAATGAAAATATTCATTTAAGACTTACTACTCAGTATTACTATATATCTTTCAACATATATGAAAATTTTGAAATTCCGAAGGGGGTTAATAAAAACTGAGATAGACACGCTTAAATTAAAGTCTGAGAAAGAAACCTTGTGAAAGCTGTACTACTTGAAAATGGTAGAGCGGTAATTAAGGAAATCCCTAAGCCCACAATTCAAGAGAGAGGTGATGTAATAGTTAAAATGAAAGCTTGCGGACTTTGTGGTACTGATGTTGAAAAAATTTGCGGGCAGTATACCGCATCTCAGCCGATACTAGGACACGAACCGGCTGGGATAATAGATGAATCTAGCGTTGATTTCTTACAACCTGGTCAGAGAGTGTTTGCACACCATCACGTACCATGCTATGAATGTTATTACTGTACCCACGGAAGCCCTACGATGTGCCCATATTATAGGAAAACTAATATTTACCCCGGGGGGTTTGCGGAGTATTTCAGAGTACCTGCCTGGAACGTCTTAAGGGGAGGAGTATTATTACTTCCAGATAATGTATCTTTTGACGAAGGGGCGTTTATAGAACCATTAGCTACCGTGATTAGAGCCCAGAGAAGGGTTAGGATAAATAAGGGAGATAGCGTATTAGTAGTGGGTGCAGGCCCTATGGGGTTATTACATGTAATGATGGCTAAAGTTAACGGAGCTTCAACCGTAATAACCTCTGACGTGGCAGATTTCAGAACGGATTTCGCAATTAAAGTTGGAGCTGATTACTCACTTAACGCTAGGAAGACAAACGTACCTGAAGAGGTGAAGAAATTAACAGACGGTAGAGGAGTTGATATAGCCATTATAGCATCCGGTTCGCCTTCAGCAATTATTTCTGGACTCATGGCGGTAAGAAAAGGGGGATATGTACTACTTTTCGGAGTACCATATAAGGGAACCATTCTGAACTATGATATAAGCGAATTATTGAATAACGAGATCTCAATAATCACTAGTAATGCCGCTGTTGAGGAAGATACTAAAGAAGCACTGAAAGTTATTGCAGAGAAGAAAATAGACGTCACGAAATTAATCACCCATAAATTTAGAATAGATGAGTTCAATGAGGCCGTAAGGGTAGCTAAGGAAGGAAACGCCATAAAGGTAATAATATATGACTGAGAGGACGAGAAGGAAAAGAAAGAGTGTGAGTTTGAATAATTTTAGAGCTTTAGTTAGATCTTTTTCCGTTGGTAATTTCCAGTAACCAACGGAATAATAACCTAATTTCTCCAGCTTAACTTTAAGAACAGAAGAAGCTGCACCAATAGGATACCTAGCATTTGTGCTTTCAATACCACTGTTTTTTATAATCTCTGAGAACCTTTCCGCTTTTAGCCCCATAATATAACCGGCTAAGTACATAAAAGCTGCCGTTAACCTTGCTGGTATATAATTAAGTATTGTGTCAACTTTAGCCGAAAACCAGCCCTCGTTTATTAACTCCGGAGTTTTATAACCAACCATACTGTCCATAGTATTACTTAACCTTTGTAATATAGCCCCGGGATAACCCAATATGAGAAACCAAAACAGGGGAGAAATTATACCATCAACTAAGCTCTCAAATAGGGATTCAATAGCAGCAGAAATAACGTGAGGCTCGTCAAGTTCATAAACGTTTCTTCTAACCAATTGTTGAGTATATTTTCTACTCTCTTGAGTTACCGGGATTGACTTCTTAACTAAATTGTATAACATTTTAATTGAAAAAGTAGTCTTTAAGAATACTGATAAGACTATTATTTTTACAATAAACCAAGGGATCTCCAAGGGCAAAAGTAATAGTATGAGGACTGGTATAACGGAAATTATCCACATAATCATACCGTATAACTTCCCCTTATACGGTCTAATTAACTTCCCAGAAATCTTACCAGTCCATACTACCGGATGAATAAAGACCGGGGGCTCGCCTAATGAAAGGTCGATAATAATAGCGAGATAAAGTAATAAGAGCAAGACTTCTCAAGACCTAGTAAGTATATTGGAAATGATAAAGTTATCACAGCCCCAGCTAAATCACCTGAAGATCCCCTTAAAACCTTAAGGGCAATAAGCGAATATACAGTAAGAGTCGCTAAAAATAGTAGAAAGAAGAAAATTGAAAGAGGGAAAAAGAAGACAGATAAAATAAGCGTAATTACCCATTTCCTCCCTATCCTTTCATGGAATACTTTGCCTAGATAACTTTCCCGTATAGGTTTTATAGTACCTAGAAGTAAAATCGCATCAACCCTACTTAAAATCTCGGCGGAAATTAAAGGCCAAATTGAAAGGTTGAAGTTGAGTACAGCTACAATAAACAATGTTACGTAAACCAGAAGTAAGCCTATTCCTCCAGCACCTATCTGTACGTCGTGTAACGCTTTTAGCCTTTTTTCGTAATCTCTGATCATTAATGCGTCACCTAAATCTAATAACCCATCAAGATGATGAAACCCCCTTATTATCTCAACCTCTGGGATCAAAAGAAGAAAGGCTGTAGTACCTAAAATATGATAGGTGATTTTTAAGAAAAAATAGTCTATGACTCCAGTAATAAAACCTACTATAAAAGGGGATAAAAAAGCATAGTTCGCTATCTCCTCAAGTGTAACGTTTCTAACCGACGGTATTATAGTAAAAAAAGAAATTTGGGCAAGTATCCCTTTTAAAACCCTCATACACAAATTCATACGAATGACAGTTTTAATCGCTTCTACAATGAGTGATTCAGGGAAATCAACAATAACTGCTGGCCTAGTAAGATTACTTAAGGCCGAACCATTTAAGGCACAGAACATGTCATTAAATAGTTATCCTACAGAAGATGATGGGGAAATAGCATTTATTCAAGCATATCAGGCAATGGGGAACGGGTTAAAACCTCAAAGATATATGAACCCCATACTCCTAAAACCCAGTAGTAAGGGGATAGAAGTAGTATTCATGGGAAGACCTAAAGGAGTTTATAAGGCATCGGAGTACTATGAAAGAATAGGAGAATTTTGGAAAGAAGTTAGAGAGTTAGTTAAATCAGATATGGTGATTGAAAGCGCTGGAGGAATAGAACCTAATTTCCTCGACAGAGATATTACACTTGTAAAAATCGTTAAGGAGTTCAATATCCCTATAATTTTAGTACTGGACATTGATAGAGGAGGAGCATTCACCTCTGCTTTAGGAGCATATTATACATTACCTCCTTCAATTAGGGGGAACTTAAAAGGATTTATAATAAACAAACTTAGGGGAGATGAGAAACTTGTTGAACCTGCTATTAAATGGCTTAAGGAAAGGACTGGAATGAAATATTTAGGTTATTTACCTTATTTCGATACTCCGTTAATCATGCCAGAGGACTCAATGAATGTATACAATATAGGCGAAGGCGAAATAGAGGTCTCAGTAATCGCATATCCTTATATGAGCAATTTTAATGAATTCAACGCTTTTATGAAGGCTAATGTGATAGTTAAGTTTGTCAAAAAACCTAGGGAAGCTGAGAAAAGCGACGTTATAATTTTACCGGGGAGTAAGGATACCTTAGCCAGTCTAAAATGGTTATTAGAGAAGGGATTCTATGAGTTACTGAAGAAAAAGCCAGTAATAGGAATTTGTGGAGGGTTCCAGATAATGGGTAAGGAAATGATTGACGTAGGAGGGCTAGAAACGGGGTCTGAAATTACTGGACTCGGATTCTTTAGCATAAGAACTGTATATGAAAGTGAGAAAGTGACAACGTTATCTGTAACTGATAACGGAATTAAAGGTTATGAGATAAGGAGGGGAAGAATAGATTATTTGGGTGAAAAACCATTATTTACAATAATAAGGAGGGGGAATAAAGAAGTAAATATACCAGATGGTGCTTTTAAAGGCAACAAGTTGGGTTTTAGTATTCATGGCACGTTATATTCAGAGAGCGGAAAGAAGTTGTTGAACGAATTATTTGGAATTAAGATAAATAGTGGGACTTTAGAAGAGGAGATACAAGAAGAGGTAAGCAGAGTGGCTAGGATCTTAAAACAATACGTAGACGTTGAAACTATTAGCTCGCTTTTTACATAATTAAGTAAATAAGGACGGTGAATTTAAAACTTAGATTTTACATAAATATCTTAATGGAGTTTGATCCTAAAGCCTTCATCGATGAGATTTCTCCACAAATAAGACAGATAATTGATGGAAAAGCTATAGCTGCGGTGAGCGGAGGAGTTGACAGCACTACGGCAGCAGTGCTTTCTTACAAAATTTTAGGAGACAAAGTAATTCCAGTAATGATAGATACGGGTTTCTTGAGGGAAAATGAAGCAAAAAAAGTAAAGGATATGTTAAAGGGTTTGCTTCCTATAGAGATCGTTGACGTGAGTCAGAAGTTTATAGCTGAATTAGAAGGGTACTCTGATGCTGAAGAGAAAAGAAAGAAGTTCAGATCATTATTTTACGATACTCTGTCTATGATAGTTAAACAATACGATGCGAAATACTTAATACAAGGAACTATAGCAGCTGATTGGGTTGAAACACAAGGGGGAATAAAAACACAACATAATGTATTAGTCCAACTAGGTATCGATACTGAAAGGGAATGGGGATTTAAAGTCGTTGAACCTTTAGCAGATTTATATAAGAATGAGGTAAGAGAACTAGCAAAATACCTTGGTCTCCCCAAAGAGATTTACCAAAGACAACCATTCCCCGGACCGGGATTATTAGTCAGAGTTGTGGGAAAACTTACGACAGAAAAATTAGAGATGGTTAGAAAAGCTACGACAATAGTAGAGGAAGAATTAGGGAGTTTAAATATATCGCAATATTTTCCAGTAATCTTTGAAAGTAACGGAGAGTTCGTAGATTCACCCATAAACTGTAAGACTTGGTTATATAACGTTAAGGCTACTGGTGTTAAAGGAGATGTAAGGGCTTATGGTAAAGTTGCAAAAATTGAATGCAATACTGAGTGTTATGAAGAGCTGAGAGGGTATATGGAAAAAATAACAGCAAGTGATGTAACACATGTGGTTATCCCCGTTGTGGAGAAAGCGAGTGGTAAATATACCATAGCGATAAGGGCCGTAAATACTTCAGACTTTATGACCGCAGATTTTGCAAAAATAGACTTCAAAATACTTAAGAGAATTGGTGAAAAAATAATTCAGATATCAGATTATATAAAAGAAGTAGTTTATGATATCACTACAAAACCTCCAGCTACTATTGAGTTTGAATGAACTTGTCTAATAGTTTTATTCTTTTAGAAGGATGCGGATGATCGCTGAATAAATCACTAAATATTCCCACTTTCTCGTGCCTCCACTGCTCTATTAACGTTTGAACATCGTAATAGTCTATATCTTCTTTTTGAAGAGGAGCAAAGAACAGCATCTGCCCTAAGGAGTGAGAGCTCTTCTTAGCTCTCTGGACTATTCTTGGATCTGTATATAAAACTATTTTAGCTAATGCTGTCTGTAAATTCCTAGCCCCATCTGGTACTGTTAAAGCAGAATTAATATCCGCATACGCTTCTCTCATCCTATTGAGGAACAATACAAATAAATTGAATATAAAACTCAATGCTATTAGGGCTATCCCTATCAAGAATAAAGTACCGTTATTCTCACTGTTTCTTCCGCCTCCACCACCAAGTATTCCACTCCACCATAAGGAGTAACCTAACCAATATAATAGCGTCGGGATTAGGCCAACAGCTAAAAGTAGTTCTGTGTCCTTATGCCTTAAGTGCCCTAACTCATGCCCTAGAACAGCTTTAACCTCTTCCTTGTTTAATATTCTTAAAAGGGGTAAAGTAATTGCTACATTTTTGCCATAAAGGGGGCTACTAAATGCGAAAGCATTAGGAAACGGAACATCTGCAATATATACCTTAGGCATATCAAGTTTATTATAATATGCCACTTCTTGGACTAAACTATACAACCAACCGTAGGTTGGGTCTGAAGGGGTGACTTCGTATAACCTATATATGCTTTTTATTATCGCGGGGCCGAAAAGCCATTGGATTAACGTAATTATAACTACAAATGATAGAGCACCAGTTACCAAATAAGGAGTCTCTGAAAAACCGAAAAAGTATCCCAGAAGTCCATAGACCACCAAGAAACCAAGAACTATCGTAGATATTGTAGCTAAGATCATTCCTATTCTAAATCTTACGAGCCCTTTTACCATATGTTTAATTTTTAAATCTCATTTTAAAAACTTTTCCCACAACGAAAATTTAATAGTTCTTATGAAAAGATTATAATATGGCAGAAAGTGATATTGTTAAAGAATACATGAAGGCAAATGTTATAACGGTAAGTAAAGATACTACGATGGAGCAAGTAGCTAAGATAATGACGGAGAAAAATATAGGATCTGTAATAGTTGTAGATAATGGAAAACCTGTAGGGATAATAACAGAAAGGGATATAGTAAAGGGAATTGGTAAGGGAAAGAAACTAGATTCTAAAGCCGAAGAGATTATGACGTCATCATTAATAACGATAAGGGAGGATTCTCCAATAACTGGTGCATTAGCACTTATGAGACAGTTTAACATTAGGCATTTGCCCGTAGTTAATGATAAAGGAGAATTAACCGGTATAATATCAATAAGAGACGTAGCAAAGGCAATCGATAATTACTTCGAGAATTTAGAATAAAGCAAAAACGTTTTTAATTTTTTTACTCCTCACTCTCGGTAATGGAAAGGAAAAGAACTAGGCTTATATATACAGGGGTTATAAATTTTTCTTTAAGGCTCTCAACTGCACCTTTATCATTTATCTTTACGTATTTAGTGGCCCACTATTTAAGTAATTTACCAGATGGGAGAGTTATTTTTGCAACATGGCAATCAATATTCGTGCTTGTTATGGGATATTTCACAATACCGTCAGATATTTTCTCACTTATAACTTCTCGTTTTGCAAGTGAGGATAAACCGGTTGGAGGGATAATTATAGTCAACGCTATTGCCGGAGCTATTTCGGCTCTTGTATATTCACTAATCGTACCATACCTAATGGAAACGATTACTTATATTGACCCATTAGCCTTTTACTCGGCAACGTTACTAATAATTACTTTCTACGTCTATAAGATAGTTACTGCTATAACTAGGGGAAGAACTCCAATAGTAATAGGAATCACAGCCACGGTCTTCCAAATAAGTAGATTAGTAATAGTACTTGTAGCGTTCTTTTTATTTCGTCTTACTATTATAGGCGTAATAATTGCATATTCGATAGGATATATTATACAGACAATTTTAAGTTTAAGATATGTTAAAGCAAACCTCACCATAGATTTTTCGGTGTCAAAGAAGATTATTAAAAAATCAATCGTAACTATAATATACTATTTACAATTAATAATGGAAGCTACTATAGTCTGGTTAACGCTAATTATTACTCATGACCCCATAATAATTTCTTACTTCGAGTCTGCATTAATAATTTCTAATATAGTTACGTGGTCTTATTCAATATACGACGGACTTATTGCTAAGTTATCAGAGAGTAAATCAGCTGATGTAGTTGAGACTGCAGTAAAACTTTACTTTACAATCTCAACGCTTTTCCTCTCTATTGTCTTAATAGAAAGTTATCCGTTATTATATCACTTAAGGAGAGATTACACACAAGCCCTAATGGCCTTTATTGTACTCTCGGTATCAAATTATCTAAGGGGAATTTATTCAATTTTTTATTATTCAGTAATAATGAAAGATAAGGCAATGGGATTTGAAGAAGACAATCTGAAAGGATATACCGCAAAGTTGAATATAAGTAATATTCAATTCGCTGTAATAGGTGTCATTGTCTCTCTGATTTTAGTATATCTCTTTAAATGGGAGAGCGCGTATATATTGGCAACATTAATGACACTTGGTATACTTATAAATTCGGTCTGGATGTCCTTGTCGTCCTATAGAGTCTCTAAAGATTTATACTCATTTAAATTTCCAGTGAAAGAAAGTCTCTCATCAGTGCTAATTGGTTTAATTACTATATTACTCTTATTCAGATTCTCGATAATGAATGTGTCCTATATGTTCATGTTAATAGAAGGAGGTCTAGTAATTCTGGTCTATGCATCTTTGAGTTATTTCTTAAACCCCTTTGCCAAAAGGATAATTAAGGAAGGAATAAAAGAGGTAAGAAAAACTCTTATGTAAGAAGTATAATGTAAACCTATGTCTGGACTTGAAATAAGAATGAGGAGGCTTTTTGAAAAGGGTAAAGCTTTTGTAGTAGCATTAGACCACGGCCTAGTAATGGGACCGCTTAAAGGAATTGAAAGAGTGGGAGAAGTTGTAAGGAAAATAGCATATAATGGTCCAGATGCCCTTCAAATGACACCAGCGATGGTTAAGCTAGTTAAGGAGAATTTCTTCAGTAGATCCTCTCCAATGCTGATTGCGAGACTTGACACAGCAAACGTATGGAGACAAAAATATAAGACCTATAATTCAGGTTATTACACGGCGGTATACAGTATAAGAGACGCAATTGAAGCTGGGGCAGACGCGGTAGTAACATACCTAGTGGTAGGTTATGGTGAAGATCAAGTAGAGGGAATGAACATAGAAGTAATATCGGCTTTAAGGAGGGAGGCTAATGATTACGGAATTCCTTTTATAATAGAACCTCTTTTCGTAGAACCTAATAATCCAGACTCAGTGAAACAACCAGAATTAGTAAAATACGTAACAAGATTGGCTTCAGAGATAGGTGCTGATATCCTAAAGGTCGATTATACGGGAGACATAAAAAGCTTTAGGGAGGTAGTTGAAGTAGCTTTTGCCCCTATATTAATAAGGGGAGGACCAAAGACAAACACTGATGAAGAGTTTTTAAAAATGTTAAAGGATGCATTGGATGCTGGGGCAGCTGGGGTTACTGTGGGAAGGAACGTGTGGCAAGCTAAAGAACCAGATAAAATGGCGAAAGCAATTTCTATACTGGTGCACGAAAATAAGGATATTGGAGAAATCTTAAAAATATTAAAATAGACAGTTTGTTATGTACAAGGAATTTCTGACCAGAAACATTACTCTTCTTTCTTCAATTGTTCTAGCAATAATGCTTATAGTTTATACTTATTATACAGTCATTACTTTCGCCTCAATAAAAGGGTATATAGGAGACGAAGTATGGTATCCGACAGCCGCTTTCAATATACTCAAATATATTTTTCACGTAACGCCACCAATGTATTTCCCTTACCCTCAAGAGAATAATATACAGACATACATTAACCCAGAACACCCCCCGCTTGCAAAATACATTATGGGAATTTTCATATATTTCATGGGTTACCAGCCATTAGCGTGGAGGATACCGAGCTGGATAATGGGTGACTTGATCGTAATAGTGGGTTTTTTGCTAGCTAGAAGACTTATCGGAAACGATTTATGGGGTAATATTGGAGGCTTAACTGCAGCAGCATTAATTATGTTATCTCCAAATATCTGGCTTTTGCACGGAGTCGCTATGCTTGATATATATGTAGCGTTCTTCTCTCTCTTAGCAATCTATTTCTTACTCTCAGATAATTTACTTTTAGCAAGTATTGCATTGGGATTAGCTTTCGCATCTAAGGAGAGCTCATTACCATTGATTTTACCCTTCCTTTATTACATTGGAGAACTAAAGAAGAGCCCAATTCAGAGAGCTGTCTACGGTTTAGGTATACCAGCTATGGTCTTTGCAATACTCTCAGTCCCAATAATGATTTACTTTGACGGAGTTACAAGCTGGTTAAAGGATTCGTTTCTTTATATGTTGGGCTGGGACGCCACAAATGGGCATATAGCCTTAACTGCAATTGACCAAATCTCCGAACCCTGGCAATGGTTTTTTAATATTCACCCGTTTTATGTAGGTTACGGGTTATATGCATCAACAAACCCATTCATCATGTGGGCTTGGGTTGTAACTACTCCTTTAGCTTTTATCATGAAAGACCTAAAGAGTATAATACTCACAATGTCAGCCTGGACTATGTGGATAGCGTTTGTTATTGTCTATATTCTGGGGAATCACACATTATTTAGCTTTTACGTCACAGACTTCGCACCTATAGTTAACGTATATATACCGGTGGCTCTTTTTAAGTTCTTAAAGTGGCTTCCCGAAAGAGGAGGGGAAAAGATTAAAAAACTAGAAACACAACCACAACCTAGTAATGTCAGTTAAAAAAGCTGTAATAACGGCGGCTGGAAAAGGGAGTAGAATGAAATATATTACGTCAGTATTACCTAAAGCATTACTACCACTTTTCAGAAGTGAGGATAGTAAGATAGTTATGAGGCCAATAATAGACCTTATACTCGACTCTTTAAAAGACGCAGGGATAGAAAAGTTTTGCTTGGTAGTTGGAAAACATGGAAAGTTATTAATGGATTACTTATTCGAAAGAGGAGTGACTTTTGTTTTTCAGCCAGAACCAAAAGGCTTTGGAGATGCTGTAGTTAGAGCTGAAGATTTTTCAAATAACGATCCTTTTATAGTTCATGCGGATGACGGAGTATTAACTGGCGGTTATAAAGAGGCTATCTCGCTTTTCGATCAAATTAACCCAGATGCAGTGCTGTTATTAAGAAAAGTAAACAACCCGAAACGGTATGGAATTGTAACAGTAACTGAAAAAGGAGAGTTTATGGGGCATAGGCTTTTTAGAATTACAGAAGCTGAGGAAAAACCTAGCAATCCTAAATCTAATATTGCGATTTCAGCAGTCTATGTTTTCTCCCCTAAAATCTTTAGTGCACTTAAAAGCGTTAAAGTCCCAGAAGGGGGAGAACTGGAGCTAACGTATGGAATTGAAAAGCTTATTGAAAATGGTGGAGAAGTTTATGGAATTCTTTTAGAAAGAGAAACTTGGCTTAACGTAGGAGACCCGGTAAGCTATTACCAGGCGTTAATGAAAACATTTACTTCCTCCACTTCGTCTTAGGCAATATAACGTGCTTAAACCTATCTAACCTCTCTTTATAAGGTAACAAGTCCTTAATCATTATTTTAACCTCATTCTTAAGTCTCCTTTTAGGGTAAAAACCTAAAGACGGTAAGACCTTAATCTCTGGATTATAATAATGCTCTTCTGCCTCAACTCTCGGGTTAGGGTAGTCTCCAATAGAAACTGTAAGACCTAATTCCTCGCCAGCCTCTTTAACCATTTCAGCTATTTTCCTTACGGAGTATATTTCAGCGAACTGATTTACAACACGATACTCCCCTTGTTTAGGTGGATGTTCAAGAAGGAGTGTCAAAGCTTCCATACTATCTTCTAAAGATATAAACCCCCTAGTCTGCCCTCCTCTACCGTAAACAGTTAGCGGGATCCCGAGAATGGCCTCAACACAAAACCTATTTACAACTGTACCCCACACCTCATCAAAGTCAAACCTAGTCCTTAGAGATTCATTAATTATTTCCTCAGTTCTTGTACCGTAAACGGGGCCTTGCATAATATCGGTTATTGTCAAACCGTAAAGCTCATGATAGTAAAGCAAAAAGTCGGTATCGTGAATTTTAGTCCAGTGATAAATTGAACCTCCCCTCCTAGGGACAATTATTTTGTCCTCTTTCCCATTCACAACGGCTTTAACGTAAATGTTTTCTGGGATGTTAAAATTGGGAGTACCGTACTCACCCATAGTGCCCATTTTGAGAATATGAATTGAAGGGTCATTTTGTAAAACGGCTTTTATAACGTTTAGAGTCCCAATCTCATTGTTTTTAACAGTATAAATAGCGTGATCTAAATCTATCATGGAATAGGGTGCAGATCTCTGTTCAGCAAAGTGGACAATCGCATCTGGTTTATGTCTTTTTACAATCTCATCTAAAGTTTGATAATCAGTTACATCCCCAACATAAAAGGTAATATTAACATCAAGATGCCTTTTAGCTTCTTCAACGCGTTTTTGGGGTTCTGGTAATGGAAATGCCGAATCTGAACCTACCTCTTGTGCAAACCTTCTAGTAGACAAATTATCAAGTCCAATTACCTCATGACCTCTTTTAGCCAATCTTAAAGCTAAGGCCCAACCTAAATAACCGTCTATTCCAAGGATTATTACACGCATTAAAACTCAAAATATTTATCACCGTTTTATATTTAAAATCGATTATGCATGATAATTGTTGGAATAGATGCGGGAGGAACCAAAACAAAGGCAATAGCATATGATTGTAATGGAAATTACATCGGTGAAGGCCTAGCTGGGTCGGGGAATTATCATAATGTTGGATTACCGAAGGCAATAGAACACATAAGAGAAGCTGCAATTAAAGCAGCTGGCAGAGAGCCAGACATAATATCTATGGGAGTTGCCGGATTAGATTCAAAATACGATTGGGATAATTTTTTACCTCTCGCAACCTCATTAGCAAAGAAAGTCTTTGTTTATCATGACGGGGCTATAGCTTTATTCGCAGAAACCCTTGGAAATCCCGGCGTCGTAGTGATAGCCGGGACTGGGAGCGTAGTTGAGGGTTTTGATGGGAATCAGTTTTATCGTGTTGGCGGAAGAGGGTGGTTATTATCAGATACTGGATCTGCTTACTGGATTGGGAGAAAGGCCCTAAGAAAAGTGTTAAAGATGATGGACGGGGTTATTCCTAAAAGCGAATTATATTATGAAGTTTTAGATAAGATTAAGATCAAGGATTTGGATGATCTAGTACTATGGGCGTATAATAGTAGTTGCCAAATAGATTTAGTAGCATCTGTTGCTGAAAGTGTAAATAGGGCTGCGGAAAAAGGGGATGAGATAGCCATTTCTATATTAAAGGAGGGGGCTGAGAAACTTGCTAAGGACGCAGTATTTTTAACTAAAAAATTGAAATTTAAGGTAGTCTACTTGAAGGGTGGGATGTTTAATTCTAAAATCTATCATATGGCTTTTACAAACTATCTTTCACTACACGGTATTAAGGGCGATACGGGGAAAAATCCTCCAGAGATGGGGGCTATATTCATAGCGTTTAAACAATTAGGTTGTAACATTTCTAATATACTGAAAGCGCCGCACCCTCACTTCTGAGGTCAGCGACCGCTATATACTTATCCCCTTTCTTTTTTAGTGCCTGAACAACGCCTACTTCTGGTGTATAATAATCTAATTGTTGATAGGGTAGATTAAGTCTTTTTTCTGAAACAATTTTATCTCCTAAAAACACAAATCGTGGAGCATAAACTGCCTCATCAATTTCCATATTATAATCTACATAATACTGGAAAACTTGGGTGTGTATTTGTGGTCTTAGGTCACCTCCAGCACAACCTATAATCACAGTCTCAGCCTCTTTTTCCGCAAGGAGAATGGAGAGAGTATGTAATGGTCTCTTTCTGGGTTCTGGTTTATTATGACCTTCAGTAAACCCATAACCGCGGTTATTGAACGGTATCTCTTTCACAGTTATACCAGAACCAAAATGGAAAAATAAACTCTGAATAAACCCTACCTCATTTTCTCCGTCACTAACCACAAAGAACGTTGTATCTTGTACATTTGCCTCCCTCATCTTGACGTTTATATCACGCAAACGTTGAATAAGGTATTTCTCGTCGAGCAGGTTAATTTCTGGCATATAAAACTTAGGGTCTGTAACGTACTTATCCCTATCATTATAAGCTATAGCATAAAGTTTCACGAGCTCTTTCACTCTCTCAGCGTCATCAAATCTCAATTTCCATAATTTGGTAAGTTCTATTAATTTCATGATTTCCAAACTAGTAATACCTTGACTATTCGGCGGAAGTTCATACAACACATATTGTTTGTACTCGCTCTTTAACGGTCTAACCTCTTCCCCCTTGAAATTCGCAAAATCCGAAAAATCCACATTTACACCGTGCTTCCTAAGACCTAGGACAAGTTCTTCCGTTATTTTCCCCTCGTAGAAGTTTCTCGCGTCTTTGGCGATTTCCTTTAATACTTCAGCCACTTCCTTAAGTTTTATGAAATCACCAGTTCTCTTACCACCATAAACCTTATACCAACTTTCCGGCATTCCGGAGGCTCTAGAAATAGCACTTCCTAACTCTTTACCAATATAAAAACCATTTGATGCAAGTTTAATTGCGTATTGTAAAACATCTCTTAACCCTAAAGACATATATTTCTTCTCTGAGTAGTCCCATAAATCAACCAGACCCGGAATTACCACTGTAGAAGGATGTCTCGCATGAGGTATCTTTTCAACATTTAGCCCCTTAGGCGACCATCCAGAAGCATTATAAGCAATAATTCCCTCTGGGGTTTTAGCTAACAGAAACCCATCACCACCTAAACCGCTAGTATGGGGCATCACTACTGACAAGACTGCACTTATTGCTACTGCAGCGTCAAACGCGTTTCCCCCGCTTTCTAAAACCTTAGCCCCTACGTAAGTTGCTATATAATTTTGTGTAGCAACTACCTTCTTACCTATCGCCGTCTTCATTATTAATAAAAGATTTTTAAGCAATATATAAGAAATGATGGAAAATGGAAATTCCAGATGAGATAAAATCTCAGCTTAAGGACGGGGTTTGTATAGTGTGTTGTGATAATACGGTAGTTTGTATGACCACTGATATACCTTCTAATTTAAATGCCGATGTTGATATTGAGATTGATAGAGAAGGGGGAGATGTAATTCTTAGAAATATAATAAAGGATAACCCTTATAATCCCTTATATCTAGAGTACTCGATAGACAAAAACTTCGTAGAAAATATAAGCAAAAATGGGGAAATAAAAGTAGTCTTTGTGGATAATTCCTATAGGGAAGAAGCAACTATGAGAATTAAAATAGATAAAGACGACTTAAGAATAATTAGAAGGGAAGTGGGGCTTGGAGCTTAAATATGTTCAAAATAAAATAAAGGAAATGTATTTTGAAAAAGACTCCCAGAGAGGACTTTATGGGACTTTTACGTGGCTCGTTGAAGAGGTTGGGGAACTAGCTGAGGCTTTACTTAGCGGAAATAAGGACTCGATAGAGGAAGAAATAGCTGACGTCTTAGCATGGACCATTTCGATAGCAAACTTAACAAACATAGATGTGGAAGAAGCTTTAAGGAAGAAATACAAAATCTAACCGCTGTGGATGAGCAACAATTCTTTGAAACGTTAAGAGAAGCAATAGAGGACTCTCAAAGAAGATATTATAGGAATTTAGTTTACATTGAAAAAAGAAATAATCCAGAAGAGATCGCTATTAAAATCCTAAAATTGTATCTTCAATTAAACCCTAATGCCTTAATAGCTTACGCTTTTCACCCCTGGGCTGAAGGAGCAAAAGAGAGATTAAAGAAATTCAGAGAAGAGATAAGCGATAATCTTATAGATATTGATTATTCTAGCTCAGATAAATATTTGGGAAACACATTTGATGTAGTTGTTTTAGATTTCACAAATAACTTTGAGCCAAATTATGTTGGCAGATTAGTTGATTTGGTAAGAGGTGGAGGATTAGCAATAATCTATACGGACTCATTGCTTGAAAATAAAAAGTTTAGAAATTCCATAATTTATAACGGAAAAATATTAGATGTATATGAAAAAAGGTTCTTAAGAAAATTAGAAGAATACGAAGGAATATTTATAGTAAAAGAGAACAGTTTTACAGTAAAACCTTTCAAGGGGGAAGTTAAGAAAAAGAGCGAACCATTAATACCAGTAAAACCACTCATGCCCGAAGAGATTCATAAGCTTTGCTTGAGTTCAGATCAGAACAGAGTCCTGGAGTCGTTCTTTAATCTAAGAGTGGGTAAAAGAAAAGTCTTAGTAATAACTTCTGCAAGAGGGAGAGGTAAAAGTGCTGTAACGGGTTTAGGCATAGCTGGGTTAATATCTCTGCTAAAAGAAAAAAAGAGGAAATATAAAGTAGTAATAACCGCACCGTCAATGAGTGGTATTTCCCAGATAATAGAGTTCCTTAAAAGGGGTCTAGATGTGTTAAACATTCAGTACAAAGAGAAGAAAGGTAAAAACGCAACCTTCCCAACGGAAATAGAGGGTGAAAACTTTAGAGTGCTTTACGAAATACCGGATGCTGTATTAGAAACTGAGGGAGACTTACTTGTTATGGATGAAGCGGCAGCAATAGGAGTAGGTTATATTGATTCAGCCCTAAAGATCTGGGACAAAGTAGTATTAGTGACTACAGTCCACGGGTATGAGGGCTCCGGTAAAGCTTTCTTAAGGTATTTAAAGAGGATACTTAGCCTGAGGAAAGCAATAGTTTACTGGCAAGAAATGGTGACTCCACTGAGATATGCTGAAGGAGATCCAATAGAGAAATGGTTATATGATACATTATTGTTAGACGCGGAACCAGAAGAACCTAGGAGAATACCAGAAAAATTAGTGTTTGAAACTATCGATAAAGAAGAACTATTCAGCAACGAGAAAAGGTTAAGGCAAGTTTACGGGATTCTAGTGACAGCGCATTACAGAAATAATCCCAACGACTTAATGATTATGGGTGACGGGATTCATCATACAATAAAGACGCTCTCTACTATTGACGGAAAGGATATAGGTGTTGTGCAAATAGCTGAAGAAGGAGGATTGCCAGAGTCTTTAATAGAATCAGCGTTAATGGGGGTAACCTTTGATGGAAACTTAATACCAGATAGACTGATAAAACATACTCGTTTAAAGGAGTTCGGAAGAATGAGGGGGTGGAGAATAGTAAGAATAGCAATAATGCAAGAATTACAAAATAAGGGTTTTGGGAGTGAGTTGTTAAAAATGATTGTTGAGGACGCTGAAAGACAAGGAATAGATTGGGTGGGTTCGGCATTTATGAGTGATATAAGAGTACTTAATTTTTGGATTAAAAATGGATTTTATCCCGTTCACGTTTCCCCAAGGAGAAATGAGAAATTAGGCGATTACCCAGTAGTAGTTATGAAACCGATAAGCGAAGTGGCAAAAAGGGCGTTGAAAATAGCTACTTACATCTTAAAAGATAAACTGTTAAACACGATTCATGACGTATATTTTGGAATGGATCCAGAAATTGTAAGGATACTACTTAATGGAGCTAAAGTGCATAAAGAAGTGAAAATAAACAGAATTTACATAGATAAAGTAGTCGCTTTCCTTCAAGGTGTAAGCCCGTATGAATCCTCGGCTGATGGAATCCATATGCTAACTCTTAAATACTTCTGGGACGCAAAAAGGGATTGGAGTTTATCACCACAAGAGGAAACATTATTAATAGCTAAAGTATTACAAGGGAGACCATGGAGGTTTACTTCATCTACATTAAGAGCCAATAGGACTGAAGTTAGTGAAATGTTATATGAAATCATTTCACAACTTTTATATAAATATTATGGGATAACACCAGATGTAAAAACGGGTGTTGAACTAAAAGATATTGATGATGAGTTTCGCACATCGGAAATATGAAGAGATGCACCTCAACTGAGCAATAGTGAAATAACTACAGCTATCGAAATTAGTTGGTGAATTCCTATTAAGGCTCCAGGTTTCTCTGGGTTCTTATTTATTGACATGTATACTAAAATCCCTACTATAGCTTCAATAATTGAAATCCCGAGAGCTATCCAAAGTCTCAAATAAATTAAAGCTATGAAAAATATCAATGTAGCTAAACCGTGAATTACCCAAGCCCATTGAAGTTTATTTTTAGGATATCTTACTTCCCCTACACTTAGCTTCATCCTTCTAGTCCCAGTAACTACTCCCCCCATGAAAATAACAAAGTAAAGGAAATGAGGAGGAATTATTGCACTTATGAGGAACTGTAAAAATTTAGAAGGATCGTAACCTAAGCCTAGCATAAAATATGAGACAAAAGTTGTATAGGCAGCTATATCATGAAATCCTTGGAAAATTGATGGTAGTTTACCAGCTAAAACGTAGAGAGTAGCCATTCCAAGCAGTGCTGTGAAAATTACGCTTATGAAACCTATTACTGTTATAGTATTAAAATCAATCAGTAATAGAGTAAGAGAGAATATTCCTACTAATGTCGCGGATATTCTATGTATAGCTTCTGGGTCACCTTTAACTGCGACTTCTACTATATTTCTAGTATATGGCCAATTTGTACCTAGAGATAGACCATAACCATACCCTTCTACAATTCCACCTAAAACTATCGTTGAAGCTGCTAAGGCTGAAGTGAGAAAAGCTAATTCGCTTATCATATCTTTAAACTCGCCATATCGTTTAAAAAATCTTGTAAGGATGACTTTATTTAATAAGTTTTTAAATTATATTATCGTGAAGGAAAAGGACATATTATGGCGATTGATAAATAACAATATACCCTTGGTGGATGATGATTTTTCCACATATTTATTAAAAGATGGTACTATAAGTGAAGAGGATTTAAAGGCATGGAAAGAGTCTACTAGACTGATTTATCAAGCTTACTATAAGCTTGATAAAAGCAGAAGTGAAAGTTTAACACTTTTAAGTTCTGCATTAGAAAAATTAAATTCAATAAAGCCGAAAAAACCTTTACCGCCGGATGCTAAAATAAGATTCGAAGAAGTTAAAAATAACGTTACAAAAGTAGTAGAAATATTAAAAGGCAAATCTGATTAGGAAGTTTTAATATTTTTATGAATAATGTAAAATTTTTTGAGCTTAATATTGTAAAGTTTTTATTAAGCCTATAAGACTAATTTTATTCTTTTTAACGAGTCTCCCTAAAAGCTTTGCTGAAACACTCGAGGGGAAACTAGGAAAGTTTTAAAAAGTTTTTAGGAGAGCAAAGCTTATAGGGAGATTAGAATGAAGGGACTTTCAAAAGGATCATTATCATTAAGGGAAGCTTACGGTCAAGCAATGGCGGTTACAGCACCGCTAGGCAGTGTGGTTTCAACAACTACAGCAGCAATAGGAATTGCGGGTAAAGCAGTTGTGTTTGCTACAATTTTAGCATTAATTGGAAGTACGCTATGGATATATACTTTAACTAGGTATTCCACTAAAATCGCATCTGCTGGAGGTTACTACATATATGGTGCAGCAGCGTGGAGAAATAAAACAATAGCATATTATGAAGCTATTACAGAAGTAATAGCTTATTCTGCATTAAATGCGGTAAACGCATTAGCAATATACTTAATTATTTCTACGGTCTTATCAAACTTTAATATTTCGGTTCCATCTTATTTACTTCCATTATCGATAATAATAGGTTTAATTTACCCCACTTTTTCATCTATGACAATCCACATTAAGAAACTATTAGGAAATATCGTAAGTGTAAGTGCCACACTAGAAGTAATATTTCTCTTTTCAATATTCATTTACGCTGTAGCTACTAAGGGGATAAACATTGAATACTTTGAACCGACCAATACATCATTAAGTGCACTAGGAATCGCAATGATTCTAACAATAGTTAGCATATCTGGTGCGGGTGCATCAACATATCTAGGTGAAGAGGCCAAAGTACCCAGAAAAACGATAACTGCTGGAATGTGGTTATCCTTAATTTTAGGTGGTAGTGCAATACTTGTAGGAACATATGGAATAGTAGCATTATGGAACGGTTCTTTAAGTTCGCTCTCAAACTGCTCACAACCATTAATCTATGAGCTCTCCTCTTTTGGTTTGCCGATAGTGTTACTCGTGTTATTACTTTCTCTTAACAGCTTGTTAGCTTCAAATATAGGAACAACTATAGGGGCTGCAAGAGTTTTATTTAACTTAGCTAGAGAACGGGCAATGCCTAAAGTGTTTGAAAAAGTTAACAAAGAATATGAACCGATCATAGCAACAGTTACTATAGGCTTGATATCGGCCTTGTTCACAGTTGTAGCTTTAGCATATACTGGTTCCCCTGATAATGCATTCCAAGAAATAAGTGTCATAACTAGCGTTTTCTGGTTACTTGGAAGAATAGTAGATGGTTTTGGAGTACCTATATTTTATTGGAGGATTAATGAATTAAAAATCACAACAGCTATAATCCCAATTATAGCGACCGGAATAAATCTTACTGGAATAATTCTAACATTTCAAACGCCAGACATCTTCCAAACATCATTAATTATGAGCGTAATAGTTATCTCTACCATATGGTATTTAATAAAAGCTAGAAAGAGTATAGCGGGGACTTATGTAGTAGATGACAATAATCAATTAGTTACACTTGATGAATATATCAAAAAACTTAAGAGTAAAGAGATAGAGATAAGATAGTGTTTACCCGTGGCGTAACTTTTCCTTACTTTTAATTACTTTTAATCCCACCACGTGCTAAGGGATCATACACATTCACCCATTGGGGCTAGTCGAGGGAAACACCTATATAAACACAACTTGTCAAAACGATATTTAGAAGTGATTAAAAATAACGAGTAGTTACGTAGAAGCGTTACAGTCTGTTATAATTTATTTCTAGAACTTCAAAGACTAAGGAAAGGAGATTAAAACTGTTTACCAAAGATTGCTTAATTCTGCTTCATCCATATTACACCTAAGAAGGGAAGAATCCTCATATTTGAATTATCTTGACTTAAGAATGGTTCTAATTTAAAAATTTTTAATTATAGCTACGATAAATCATACTCTTTTTATATCAATCTACTAAATTCTTTTATATCGTTTAAAGATAAATAGTATTATATGAAATATGTAGTTGCTTATGATGGATCGGAACACTCAAAGAAGGCTATAAATTTTTTACTTAAACTAGCAAAAAAGGAAGATGAGATACACATAGTAACTGTAGTAAAGGAACCGCCTAAATCACCAGAGCAAAAAATAATTGAGGAGAGAAGTAAAGCAGAAGAGGAACAGAAAGAATTAATGAAAATATTATCGGAATATAATGTGAAACCGATAATTGAAGAGAGCTTGGATGTACCAGATGCTATAATACAATATTGTACTAGAATAAACTGTGATATGATAATAACAGGGAGTAGAGGTTTAACTGGTTTAAAGAAAGTAATATTAGGGAGCGTTTCAACTGCAATAGTTAACAAATCGCCGGTGCCAGTACTCGTCGTAAAATAAGTTTAATTATTTTTATTATTTTATATCTATAGATACTATATATTTGAATATAGTATCTATTATTATATATAAGCTATTTACGTTATACATATAAGCTATACTACCAAATAGAGCTCAGAATGTCAAATAACCCCTTTGAGAGCATTGACAACCTAAAGTTGAGAAGGTAAAAGCTTAGAAGAGGTTTCTAAAGAGAAAATTAAAACATAATGATAATTTTTCCCAGATATAGACTAAATTTAAATGTTTATATACAGCTTGTTGCTATAAACAAATATGGTTAAGGATATTCTACCATTATTGTTTCTCCTAATTCTAATTTTAGGAACTGGAGTAAATCTAATAATTGCAAACTCAGAAATTGAGGCAACTTACATAGGACCTACAACTCAGGCTAACTTCATAGGTTACTTACCGCAATCGGATACGATATGTATAGGAATACTCATTCCACCTAAAAATCTAAACTTACTTTACCTCTTAGCACAAGAAGTAGCATTTCATCAGATTAAGCAACTATCTAGAGAAGAATTAATTTCTATGTTCACTCAAACCGAAAAGGAACAAGAGATTATAAACTACCTAGAATCAAAGGGATTTACAATAGTTTACAAATCTCCATTTGCCTTAATAGCTGAAGGAACGGTAAATGATGTAGAGTCAGCATTTAATGTGAAGCTAGGATTGTATGAGTCTAATAATGGCATATTCTATAAAGCAGTCTCAGATCCTACTTTACCCTCATTCTTTTCTGGGGTATTAATCCAAGGACTTTCCAATTATACAAACATTTATTTCGAGACTAATACTATTACTCTAGGCAAAATAATAAACGGAAAATTGGTCTTGTCCTCTCCGTTTAATTTTTCTGGTTACTTGTCATTCGCAGCAAATATGTATTCCCCACAAGATATAATTGGGGCTTACAATATAACTCAAGGAGGTAAAGGTACCACTATAGCCATAATAGACGCTTACGGAGACCCAACAATATATCAAGATTTACAAGCGTTTGATAAAAAGTTCGACTTACCACCTGTTAACTTAACAGTAGTTCCAATAGGTCCATATCATCCAATATTCGGATTATTTACTGGTTGGTACTTAGAGACGGCTTTAGACGTTGAAACAGCCCATGCTATTTCACCCTATGCAAAAATTGTCCTTGTAGTTCCATCATCCCCCGTATTCATTCCAGAAGCGATCGACTATATTGTAACTAATGATATTGCAAACGTGACTTCAATGAGTTTTGGAATCCCAGAAAATGTGCTGGGAGATACTGGATTCTATTTTGTTCAAGATGGAGTATTATATCCAAACTTACCTTATTGGGACTACTATTTCGAATTGGGAACTGCTGATGGAATAACTTTCCTAGCGGCCTCTGGCGATGAAGGAGCAACTGCTGGTGGATTAACGACTTATGGAGGAGTTTCTTATCCAGCTACAAGTCCTTTCGTTACCGCGGTTGGTGGGACTACATTATTTGTTAACGTAACTTCTGGCTATCTATCCATGCAAAACTCTACTGCAACGTATGGCTATGAAACTGCTTGGTCCACTGATGGGATGTTTTTCTTCCCATATGTTGCATCTGATGGAGGGTATAGTACATATTATCCTAAACCATGGTATCAGTACTCATTAAATGGGACGACAAGAGCGGTACCAGATGTTGCAGCAGATGCGAATCCTTACACTGGAGAAATAATATATGCATTAGGAGTTGAAACGGTAATAGGTGGGACTAGTCTTGCTACACCTATATGGGCGGGTATGGTTTCTGATATAATTTCAGTCACGAATAAGCCAGTAGGGTTACTTAATAACATACTTTACTGGATTTATTCTAATACTACCCTATACAATCAAGTGTTCCACCAGATCACGTTAGGATATAACGGCTTGTATTCCGCCAATAAAGGTTATAATTTAGTGACTGGATTAGGCAGTGTTGATTGGTATGGATTACTTAAGGCCGTGGAAGAATACGAGTCAATACCTAAATTATCAATATCAGTTACAGCTACAGAACCGGGAGTACAATATCCATGGTTTATGTATAATACCACTTTCTCGATATTAGCCAAAGTCTCTTACCCTAACGACACAATAGTGACTTCTGGCGGATTTACAGCCTATATTTATTCCACAGAAGGATTAGTCGGCGAAGTACCTTTAATATATAATGGAAGTTATTGGATAGGTACTTTTACGATTAAGGCCGGAATGCCTCCAAATATTTGGTTAATAGTTGTTAACGGCACCTCTGGTAAATATAGCGGTAGTGGAGTCTATGAAATAGATGTGGGGCTCTCAATCGATATAATAGAACCAATTCCGTTCCCATACGCACTGTCAATACCCCCTAATCAACCTTTTACAGTAGAAGCTTGTATTTACTATCCTAATTTAACACCAGTTAATTTCACATCATTTACAGCCCAATTTATACTTAATGGTAAAGACGAGTTTAACGTTACATTACTACCAACATCAACCCCAGGCTTATATAAAGGTAGTTACGCCTTAATCCCACCAACGCCAGAAGGAGTTTATGTTATGGTGATAAACGATACTTATGGTAATACGTATTTATATGAGACGCTTGGAGGGCTAAATTTAGAAGGGTTGGTCTTTACCCCGATAGATGACGGGTTCCCCTCAATTGCCCCCGGAGAAAATATAACTGTCCTAGCCTTTACCTTTGACCAAAACGGATTAGCGATATTTACATCCAACGTCTACGTATTTATTTATAGTCCACAAGGAAAGTTAATTGCAAAGCTTAATACGACATTAGCTACCGAGGCCACGCAGTTTGGTGTTTATGATTTGTTCGGGTTCCATGAGGTTAATTACACAATACCCAGAAATGCTACTCCAGGCTTTTATAAGGTAGTAATGGAGGGGTGGTATAATAGTTCAATAGGAATAGAGGAGATGAACTATACTGATTATTTCTATGTCGCCCCAGCCAATGCAGTAGTGCATATTAATGGTATAAAGGAGTTAATTCAAGGCGAATATATTAAAGTATTAGCTAACATAACATATCCTAACGGTACCCCCATTACTGAAGGGTTATTTACAGTGACTTTAGAACCGTTACAGTTAATTAATGAACAAATATCCCTAGAATTCAGTTACGGTCTACCGATGCAATACAATTCTACGTTACACGAATGGGTTGCATTAGTTCAAGTACCTGGAATAACAAATAATATCTCATATCCCGGTGCTCCAGTTTATGATTACGTAGGCCCTTGGAAAGTAGCCATAGTAGGCAACAGTTTCTCTGGCTATACAGTGTCATCTTACGGAGTTTATACTTATATTCAACCTTATATATACATGCCAACTGAGATAATTACTAACAGCAATATTAGTCAAATACCGTTTATCGCCGGTAACACAATGAATAACGTCTACATGAACAAACTTGAACTAAATGGAGTTAGTCTAGTAATACAAAACTCAGAAATAAATAACTTGATAATTAAAGGTGGAAGCGTAACAATAATCGATAGTAAAATTGGAAGTATTGAAGCTCAAAACGCTACAGTCAAGATAATAGGGTCAGAGATAGTTAACGGTGGAGTTAATGCCGTTAATTCTAATATAGATTTAGTATCCACAGTATTTGAAAACACAACATACGCATATAACTTAACTTACAGCAATGTCACTACTGAAGGAGTTAACTATATTAATGTTGAAGAAGTGAGCCTACAACCATCTCCAACAATATCTTATGAAGAAAACATAACGACGACTGTAAGTAACATAACGTTGACGATAACTAACCCATCGAATAACAGTAATATTATAGCGATAAAGGAAGTCGAGTTGGACGGTAAACCCGTAAGTTATATGATTTCAAAGACAAGTAGTGGTGTTAAAATAGTAATACCATTCAATTCGGCGCAAGAACCACCAGGGTCTAACACAATAACTTTAGTGTTTTCAGACGGAATTGAATATCACTATACGCTCCAAATTAATAATGAATATCCAATAATGACTTTGAACTCATCTGTTTCAAATCTAAAAATTATTTCAATCTCATTAGGTATAGTAGGTATAATTTTAGCCCTAATTGCGTTGGTTTTAATCTTTAGAAAAGGTAAGGGGGTGAGAAAAGAATGAAATTAGGTAGTCTGTTTTTACTCTTTGTAATTTTATTATCACTAACCCCGTTTTTGTCTATAGCATATACTCATCAAGCGAGTAGTGGAGAGAAGCAATTGATCCCCGTATTCCCAATATTCAATATAACCTCAACTTTCCTTAACGGATACGTAGATCCAACTTACTATTCCTTCGAAGCTTATCAAATTAAACCACCTAATGTTACACCGGTTGAAGTAAAAGTAGCGAGCAATGTTATATTTAATAATACTGGTCTGAGACCAATTAATGAAACAGTCTACATCCCTCCAGGGAATTATAGTATGATTTTAATGAATGTAAGCATTTGGGAGACAAACGGTACACAGTATGATAGGGCTGCCTATATATTTGTAAATGGAGTACCAGTGTTCTGGGGTTCAACACAAGAGTTAGATAACTCTACAGCAGAAGCAGACTTAACGCTTTTCGAAAACTTGTTACAAGGAAATGTGACTTTCCAGCTAGTGATTACCAATTACTATGATGCTAAAATAGGAATAACTGGAATTTATCACATGAACGTTACGTTATACCTCTACCCTGGGCCTAAACCGCAAGGATTACCTAACGAGTTTATACCACTTTTCTTATCTAATTACGGCTATTCTTATGTAATTCTTAACTCCATTCAGCCTTCAATTTCTTGCCCACTTACGATACCTAATGGTACTTACAAAATGGAAATGTTGTTATACGAGGAAGGCGGAGGACTTGATGAGTTCTGGTATGCAAATGAACCCGCAACTAGGAGTATATTAATTTATTACAACAATAGCCTAGTAGGAATAGTTAATCCTTATGAGACTATTTACACTGGGGGGATAGACTTATTCTGGTGGAAACCTCTGACATCTATAAATACATTATCATTCCACTCACCTTATCTCATAGACCTAACACCAATGCTAGCACTAGGGAATCACGCAGATATAACTGTGTGCGTAACAAACCTTGAAACTGCGTACCAAATAACTGGGTCACCGTATTTTGATTGGGACATTGCTGGTGTATTGTTATTATGGGTGAACCAATCAAATCCGCTAATTGGGGGTAAATTACTAACAGCCTACTCGCGTTACTTAGATTCTACACCTTTATTCTTTACAGGTTTCTCTGCACTATATTACCAAGAAACTGGGAATTACTTACTTAATTATTCAGCACTTTTATACTTCGAACATGGTAAGGAATATAGTGATGTAGTTCAAGGAGGGAAATTTGCCGCATACCAGACATTTAACTCTATATATGAGAAGGCATATTTAGATGAGAACTTTTATGAGATCGCTGTTGAAAAAGGATCGTTATATAACTCTTCATTATCCATTAAAGGGAATTATCCGATACTTCTCCAAATAGGTGCTTTTGCTACACCAATCTCTAATCCTCACGTAATTCCTTATAATTTGAGTTATATTCAAAACGGCACATTATCTTTAGGGCTTTTCTACTATTATAGTTACACGTTTAATGCTTATAACAACACAATTTATACATTGGAAAACGAAACGGCTGTAGGGGGATTCAGTGGAATACTTGAGATTATTAATAAATACGGCGGAGCAGTACTAGTTGCTTTAACCTCTAATAATGCTATTATTACAAAAACTTTAACTTCACTATTCTTGATAAACGGTAAAGGATACGAAGAAACATTTTACGGAGAAGGGTTACAAAATAGTACTACGAAACTTCAAGGCTATTGGGTAAAAATAAGTGAGAAATTCAGTCAAGTTGGATGATTTTTCTTAACTATTAATTAGATTATTTACAAAAGTTAACTGAATTTTTTCCAAGTTCCCTTAACAACCCATACTGGTTCTTCAACAACTCCTAACTCTTTAGGCTCAGCTCTCATATTCTCAATAGCCTTCTCATTAATACTTACTCCGATTCCAGGCTTATCCGGAACTTTAACGTGTCCGCCTTCGACTGTCGTCTCGTTATAAACTATATCCCTCTTCCATTGGGGGAACCAGTCATAAAAATTCTCTAAGAGGTACAAATTAGGAGTAACTGCACTCAATTGGAGAGAATAGGCATTCTGTATAGAACCAAAAGCATTATGAAAAGCTATTTCGACATCAAAAGCCTCGGCTAAACTTATCACCTTTTTACCAATAGTTATCCCACCAATATTACATAGGTCTGGCTGTAATATGTCCACTAATCTTTCTGATACATAAAACATTGCTTCCTTAAGGCTTATTAACCTCTCACCTAAAGCTACTTTTAAAGTCTTTATTGAATCTTTATATTTTCTTAAGCCCTCGACATCTTCGTGATGAACCGGCTCTTCCATGAAAACCGGATTATATTTCTCAAGACTTTTGGCAATCATTATAGCACTATTAGCATTAAATCTACCATGATGTTCAATTAAAATATCTACGTCTTCCCCTACAGCTTCTCTAACAGCCCTAACCCTAGCTTCTGCCTCCCTCAAACCCTTTTCATCAATCCAATCGTAATAAGGACCAAAAGGATCGAATTTTAACGCCCTATAACCCTTATTTATAACCTCCTTAGCCTTTTCAGCAAAATCTTCCGGTGTAACCGCGTCTTGATACCAGCCGTTAGCGTAAACTGGGATCTTGTCCCTAACCTTACCACCTAAAAGCTTATAAATTGGAGCCCCTAGTTCTTTTCCTAAAATATCCCATAATGCCTGGTCTATCGCACTTGTAGCAGTTGCAGATTCAAAAGACCTTGCCAAATAAAAATCTTGCTTATACCACTCATGATAGTTCTTCTCTGGCTCTTCAGCTTCTTTACCTATATAACCTTGAGCTACTTGCTTTATAGTATTATAAACATTTATTACTCTTAAGGTAGGTACGGCCTCACCGTATCCTACCATTCCGTCAGAAGTTATTACTCTAACTATCACCATCGAAGACGCCCAAGTAGCGCTACCTTTCTCTGTCTGTGCTATAACAATAGGCTCTATTTGAGAAATTTTTGACATAACTTATAATATTACTCCTTGTTTATAACATTTTCACAGTAAATGAAGTTTTAAAGCTTTCATTGTATAGTGTTAATTATGTCAAATATACAAAAGAACGAAAGGATCTTTGAAATAATGGAGAAAGCTAAAGAATTGTATAAACAGAAAGGCCCATTTTTAGGAGTTTATAACGCTGACAAAGTAGTCTTTGTTGGTGACACTCACGGGGCTGTAGAAATAAGTAAAAAAGCTTTCGAGTGGTTTTATGACAAGGTAGATTTGATAGTATTTTTAGGCGATTATGTAGATAGGGAGCCGCCGAATGGTGTTGAGAATTTACTATTTGTATTAGAAAAGATGGTAGAGGGTGAGGAAAAAGAGGGGAAAAAAGTCATAGTACTTAGAGGAAATCATGAAAGCCCTATAACCAATTACTATTACGGATTCGTAGATGAAGTTAGAGAGAAATTCGGTGATGAAACCGTTTATGAAAAATTTAAGGACTTCTTTTCCTACATGCCTTATGCAGTAGTCGTGAATAATTATTTTTGTGTTCATGGAGGATTACCAGCTAAAATAGACAACGATGGAAGCCTAGTGTTAGGAATAAGGAACCCAGAGGAGGTTAAAGACTTACCCTATCCAGATGTAGAACCAAAAGACCCTATAGCAATGCAGTTATTATGGAACGACCCTAGAGAAGGGCTAGATGATTTAGCTTTTGTGCCTAATATTAGGGGTGAAGGAATTTATTATTTTGGTAAAAAGGTCGTTGATGAATTTTTACAGAGCTCTAAGCTTAGCGGTATAATTCGAGCTCATGAAGCAGTAGATGGGTTTAGAATAGATATCGGTGGAAAAGTAATAACCGTGTTTTCTAGCATTTATCACGGACAATCTGCCGGTATACTATATATGGATAAAAACGGGTTCAAAAGGATATATATTTCCCCAGACGGCACGCGTTATGAAATACCTGGATTGTAAAATTAATCTGTAAAAAGTTTTTGAACCATAGTGTGACTTTTAATTCCACGACTGACTAAGGGATCAACACAATTACCCTTTTAGGAAAACACCATTACATTATAAACAGACATTAGTTAGAAGAGTAGATTTTGCTTGTGCAGATTTGGGTTAAGAAGCTTTTTCGGTTAACGTACACATACACGTACGTATATTTATTTCGTCTATACGTTAGTTATTCAGTGAATTTGTACACGTTCTAAATAGTTTTTATTGATGTTCTCTCTCAACTGGTGAAACTCACGAGGATAGTAATGTTTCCCTCGACTAGCCCCCATTAGTTAATGGGTATAATCCCTTAAGCATGAGGAGGAATTAAAAGTTATGCCACGGGCCAAATGCTTTGATATCGGCATCAAGATAAATTTAGAGGCAATCAAAAATAACGGATAATTGCGTAAAAATGTTAAAGTCTTAAAGCTAAGAAATACTCCTACTACCATATTGCTAAATCTAGTGCTATAACACCCACAGCTTTTATAACATCAGTAATTGAAATTACCCCAACAACATTGCCCTCTTTATTAATAACAACTAAATGCCTAATCCCTCTTGAGGTCATTAGAGCTAAAGCTTCACTTATATCAGCATTACTGTCAATAGTCACTGGATTAATACTCATTATTTCTGCAACTTTAGATTCCAGAGGTATTCCATCAGCCACAGCGTAAACAATATCCCTCTCAGTTATAATACCTATAGGCGAGAAGTTTTCATTTACTATAACAAGTGAGCCTATACCCTCTCTCTTCATTATTTTAGAAGCCTCTCTAATTGAAATATCTGGTCTTGCCGTTATTACCTTTCTTTTGATTAAATCAGATACTATCATAATTTATCTATTCTCATTCTCATTTTTATTTACTATGTATTTAATCCTATTTCCTTCCCTAACTTCCTTTACATAGCCCAAATTTATAAGCCTTTTAACTCTTCTATATGCCGTCGTCCTAGGTAAGCCGGTAATTTTAGAGATTTTTGCCAGAGTGTCAGCACCTTTTTCTATTGCGCTTAACACAACTTTATCTCTTTCATCTAACTGGTTTGCATTACTAACTTCTACCTCCTCTTCAATAAGAATCTTTTCTTTCTCTTTTCTAATATTCTTTATAAATAAGTAAGCTATGAATGAAGTGACAGCAAGACTAAATGCTAATAGGATTAAAATTATAACTAGGAAAAAACTGTCGCTGGGAGTATTTGACGTAGTTTGGACTACTTGTTGAGAAGCTATTACGTAAATTAGGGTCAGATTAGACGTCAAAAAGGTAAGAGTTAGGTAACTTGAATTAAGAGTTGCAGAAATAGGTGGTGGGTATAAATATTTTATCGAAGAGGTATAAGGTAAAATAACCCTTATTGTAGCATTAAAAGGTTCTGAGAACGAGATTACACCTTTTATTGACCCTACATATGTGACTGTAGTATTTTTACTCGTTAGTACTAACTTATTACCCTCTAATATAAACGCTGAAGTAGAGTGAATAACTGAAACGTTGGGTATAGGTAAATATATAATGCTTTGATTATACGAATTTATAATTACAGAGCCATTATAGTAAATTATAATAGATGGTGATGCCGGAGAAATATTTGTTGAAGCATGAATAGATAATAGAAATGGTAGTAAAAACGTTAGCAATATCAATAGTCTCATTATAAAAATGATTGGAAAGCTGGGATAAATTTCTGACTTCCTTTGATTTACCTTATCATAATCAAGATAAATGTGAAAGAGCCTAAAAGCCTCGTAAAACGCTTTAGGACTGGAAAATAAAAGAGTACTGATAAAGCTTTTATATACTGAAAAAGCCTAATTTTATTACATATCTATTTGCCTAATAATATCGGTAGTATAAATATTGCAAACATCAGATTAAAAAATACTATTATGGTTATTACAGCATATAGAACATTGTGTTCTCTAGTGAATTGTATAATACCAAGTAAAACTCTAAGTACTGGAGTTGATATCAGAACCATTAGCCCTAACCATATGAAATCCAATCCTTGGAAATTTGAAAGATTTGATACTACTTTTATTGGAGGAAATGATGAACTATTTATTATAGAATTGGGAGATGATAGTTGAGGTACAGTAAAACCATTTGAACCCTGATTTAAGAAGATTAAAACCACACCGACAACTATTAGAACCGCACTTATTATTACACCTATCCTTAACGCATAACCAATAACGTCTTCAAATTCCATAACCTAATCCCCTTAGGATCATCTGAATTCCTAAAAATACCAGAATTAAAGTGAAAACATATCTTATTGTTTTATTGGTCACCCTCACTAAAATCCTGGTACCAGCCATCGAACCTATTAGAACACCTATTGCGGTAGCTGCAGCTAAAAAAGGCTGAATATATCCGAATAACCAATAAATAGAACTTCCAGTAGCGGCTGTAACTCCTATCATAAAGTTGCTAGTCGTAGTGCTTACCTTCATGGGCAAGTTCATAGCCCAGTCCATCCCTAACACTTTGAGTGCTCCAGAACCTATCCCTAACAAGCCAGATATGAAGCCGGCGAAAAACATTATAATCTCACCTAACCACCACCTAACACCTATATATTCTACTTCTTTCTGAAGAACTTTATCGTAATATTTACCATAAAGTTGGAACACTCTAGTAGTCCAATCTGGGCTCATAGGTTTAGGCAATTCGAACTTTGATTTGATTAGTTGTACATAAACTTGTGATAATAATACAATACCAAAAATTATATAGATCAAATACTCTAGATGGTGAGAATAAACATACGATAGTGTTAAAGCCCCCACTATAGATCCACTCGTTGTAGCAATTTCTAAACCCATACCTATCCTAACGTTGGTTATTCTATCTTTTACATATGCACTAGCCGCACCACTAGATGTCGCAATAGTTGATATTAAGCTAGCTCCAGAAGCATATACTATGGGTATGTCGAAATACAACGTATAAATCGGTACTAAGAAAGTTGCACCACCTAATCCGGTTAGGGACCCCAAAACACCAGAAAGCGCACTGACAATTACTAACTCAAGAAAAAATAAAATTTCAGCAATCATATGAGTTGCTAAACTCCCATACAATAAAAAATTACTTATTACCATTGCATATATTTTCTTAAACCCATTTGTTATTTTCAAAATTTTTTATCATAGAATAAATAGATATATCTTTTAATTATCAGAGGAACCTAGATATATAATTTGTACGTTTATATCATTCTCATCTAAAGAGCCTTGATAACCAACTACGAATTCTTCGTTTACAATATAAACCCCTTTCTCCAGATGTATTTCTACCGTAGTATTATCAAGAGATAAAATCAGAGTTTTAATATGTTTGCTCGGGTGCTTGATAAACGATATAATAACTAGTAAATAAGTCACATTAGTCGTATTAACATCTAGTTTAACTAAAACTAAACCTTCGTGATGAACAAGAATTGAAGTAGTTCTATTAAACGATAAGGAACTCCGTATTACATTCTGATTTTTTAATTGAGAATTAACAGTAGTAGATACAGAGGATTGTTGAGTAATTGAAATTGTATGAGCCAACAAGTAAGCTAGGTAAATGTTAGAAAGTACGGAGATTAATAAAGCAAAGGCCAAAAGCTTAGTATTCATTATTTTTTACTTCTTTTTCAGAGTTTATAAGGATATGAGCAAAATAACTGTAGGAATACCCACAATTATTAGAAAATCATTAACTAAAACATTAGAAGCTTTAATGAATCAAAAAGAGGACGATTTCGACGTTTTAATCACATATAAGGGAAATTTAACCAGAGAAATAGAAGAGTATGAGAAAAAACTCAATATAAAATTTATAAGACAAGAAAGTGGATTTTTTGAGGATGCTTTGGAATTAATTCTAAAAAATGCTAAAGGAAAAATTCTATTAACAACTGATGATGATGCTATACCTAATGAGAATTGGATTAAAGACCACGTTAAATTTCACGATGAAAATAAAAAAGCAGGAATTGTTTCTGGTGAAATTGAGGGAAGAATGTGGATAAATTACCCTAATGAATTAAAGAAAAAATTCGAAGGAACAACATACATGGAAGAATATAACGGAACTTTCAAGGATTACGTTGCATATTTAACCAAGACTGGCCTAAGTATTGACAGAGATGAAAGAAGATACGGGTTAAGCCTTGCTATTGCAGGAGTTAATATGAGTATAAAAAGAGAAGTTTATACCAATTGTAAAGTTATAAAGTACTCATTGCGAGGGAGTTATAATGAAACCCTTTTGGCCCTACAGGCTATTAAAATGGGTTAACTCTTCAGTAAAGGCAAAAATAGGATTAGTTTCACATTTGGATATAAATTCCCTATCGAGACCTAAAGTCTACGATTTTTCTCTGAAATTAGAAAAATTTACGCTTCCTTATGCAGTAAATTTCATCTTTCCGCTAGATATTCAACTTCTGGAAGAGTTCAAAGAAAAAATAGGGGAAGAAGCCAGGATAGGGATAGATTTAGCTGTTAAGGGAATAAAGGAGAGTTTAAAACCTGAAGAATTTAGGAGAGAATTAGGAAGGACGATTGAAGCTTTGTATAGTAAAAGAAGGCATAACAGGAATTGAAGATGAAGAGGAAAAGGAGATAATATACATAAAGGATGGGAAAGTAGAAAAGGCTAAAGAATCTGAGGCAACTTACTGCTTTAAGATAAGCTTTACATTGAAAGGCAGTGAAGCTTATTTTAATGAAAAGTTGAGGATTCCGTTACCTTTTTCCATCAAAGAACTCAATTACCTAAGGGTAATGTATATAGCTTTAGGGAAAGTAAAAAATGACGTATATTACTTTAAAAATGCAGAAATTCACGTGGAAAAAGAACTGAAGGAGATAAAAATTACAAAAGAAGAAGAGATAAAGTTTACTAGATTTTGTGGAAATTATGGACTTTTGTTTCCTCAGTATTGTATAGGAAACGATGATTTCTCAATCTTTAGTAGAAGGAAAGAAGATGTTAAGGAAGCATTTGAGGAGTTTAAAAAGCTATTAGAGGAAATCCGAAAAAATTTATTAGAGATATCAAATTACATAAACCAGTGAACGGAAGACAGACATTAAATTATTACTCTTATGTTCTAGGGGTAACAATACTTCTAATAATTGTAGCATTAGCACTGGGCCCATTAGCACCCATTGACGAACCTACTCAATTCCCTCAATACGATTTAGAAGTTCCCGTATCTTTGTCCTTTTCAGGCTTTATACTCTTAATGTTATTTATAATTTCTACGGTAATTTTCTGGGGTAGTAAAAACTTGTTGTTAAACACTATAATTGATTCTTCAGCTCTTTCCTTCATTATTATAAATTACATAAATTTTTATGTAATATATTCTATATGGAAGCCCACAATGTATTTACTCCCTTTTTTCATTTACATAAAATATGGAAACGCACCCCCAGAACTAGTTTTTGATTTTGGACAGGTTGCCTTAATAATTTTTTTCTATAGACTTTATAGAAAAATAAGACCAACTAAGAATGAACAAATTAAATAAAAAGAAGTTAATAGCGTATAGATTACGTTATTATTAAATTTATTAAGATTTTCCTTCATAGTAAGAATAGATAATATATTGATTCATAGGGTATTAAAGAGTTGAAGGTGGAAAAAGATAACTAGAAAGGATCAGTTGAAAAGCTGATAGTGTCGTCATTAGGGTATAAATTTATTAAACGTTGATTCTATATATAAAGAATTAACAATAAATTCAAATATTATATAAAGTCTAAAAATTATAGAAATATAAATAAGCAAGTGACGACACTATCGAAAAGCTTTACAAATACGAAAGAATTAGTTTTATAATTTGAAATATTGGTCAATTTTTTATACTTATATTTCGTAATCTTCTTTATGCAATGGAAAAATGAAGCAATAAAGCTACTAATAATTATAGTAATTTTAGGCATAATATCTTATTTAATTTCTGTCTTTGTGCAAATTTTGATAAAATATATACCACAACTTTCGACTTTCCAAAACGATATAACAACAGCAGTAGATGTTATTGTCGTAGGGGTTGGTGGGTATTATATTATAAGAATAATCCAACAAGTGTTATCTTACTTTGTCCTTTCTAGAGTTGAAAGAGGACTTGCCGGCATAATAAAATTTACTTTAGATGTAATATTTTACAGCATATTAGTAATTGCGATACTCGCAGTGTTACACGTTAATTTAACCGGCGTAGTAGTGGGAGGTGCTGTTGGAGGTATTATAATAGGTTTAGCAATACAGACTGTAGCACAAAACCTACTTTCTGGACTCTTGATAACCTCGAGTAAAACACTAAAGCCTGGTGATGCGGTGTCAATGATTTCATGGATATGGGGTAGTCCGATAATAGGGGAAGTGACTAAAGTAAGCTTACTATTTACTGAGGTAAAGACGATAAATGGAAATCTTGTCAAAATACCTAACTCAGCATTCTTAGGGAATACGGTATTTCAGAAACTTGAGGCTGAAAATAGTTTAATATACCCGCTACAAGTGACTGTTAACGCAGATGTAGAAGCCAAAAAAGTCATGGAAAAAGTTAAAGAGAAACTAAAAGACTATTTTGATGATAATGTCCCACAAATATTCTTTACAGCAAAAACTGGCGGAACTAATGTCTTCACGGTCATAATACATCTTAGTGAAATTAATAAGCTAAACCAAATATTGGATATAATAAATAAGACCTTTGACGAAGCCTATTGGGAAGCCAAAAAGTAATTACCTCCTCTTCGTTACTCGATATACTACATAACTTACAATCGCTATAATAAATAATATTAGTATTAGTTCACTTATCCTTTCTGCGAAGGTTATAATATAATTTATCTGGTAATAAAATAAGTATCCTAACCAACCTAATGCAAAATCCCATATAAAGTGACCTAGAAAAGTGGGGATAACAAACTTTACTAGCCTCATCTTAGCTATTCCAGCGGGAAAAGAAATTAATGCCCTAATTTCTGGTACAAATCTGAAAAAGAAAACCGCAAGAACTCCGAACCTCGAAAACCAAATTATTAGTTTTTCTAGTTTCTTGTCATCAATTAGAAAATATTTCCCATACCTTTTAAGGAAAGGATAACCTAGTTTATAACCTATAAAGAAATCTATTAAGGAACCGGAAAGGCTACCCAGAGTCCCAATTAAGATACCAGTCAAAAAATCTATCTGACCTTGTCTTGAGTAATAGCCCACTAAAGGAATTATTACCTCACTAGGAACAGGGAACCCAATCCCTTCTAATATCATGAGCAAAAAAATGCTTAAGTAACTTAACATTTCACTCTGGCGGAATCTCTTCAAATATTATATTTAAATCTATTCCTCTCTGCTTGTTATAATAGTATGCAATCAAAAACACCAAAATACCAGAACTATAAATTATCCCTAGAGATGCTAAAGTGGGAAAATTGATAGGCAATAAGACTGGATTGCCCCATGTATAAGCCAAAATAAAGGATAGAAATGCAAACACAGCTAAACCTATAATGCTTATTATTGGAATACCGGCAATCTCCTTTTTAACTACTACGGCATTTTTATATATTTCCCTCCTCAGATAAGGCATTAACGCTACCGAAAGGGCAAAAATTGCATAGCCTATTTCAAATATAACAGTAGTATCAACTAAAGCTACTGGGGTGTTAAAAGCATATAATAATACTCCAATCTCCCCTAAGACGCCTACTAGAATAGTGGCTTTTAATGGAGCTTTGAACTTATCATTCACATCAGCCAACCATGAGGGCATTAGGCGATCGAAAGACCAGGCAAATAAGTATCTTACTAACGCCACTACTAACGGTGGGTTGCTGTAAAAGTTGGGAAGCCATAAGGCTATGAACATTATAATGAAAAGCGGAAGGCTGTGGGTTACGATAAAAGCGAAATAAGGTGTGAAATCACCGATGTTAGATAGAGTGTTATATACCGTATCATTAATGCCTTGATTTGAAATATAACTCCATGCAGTAAGGAACTTGTATCCAAAGGCGTTAAAATTGAAATAAACGAAAGCCATGTAATAAATAGCTATTATCACGATGGCTACAATAACAGCGTATAATACATTAATTTTAGGCTTTTTCATTTCACCACTCCAAGACGCGGGTAAATTGTACCATGTATAATAATACCAAACTACTGGCCCGGCTAAAATAGTAGCATATAATGTTGGGTAAAACTGTAAACCATTACTTTCTGCATCATTTATTACTTCTTGGTAAGCATTTGGTATACCAGTATTTCTAGCTAATGCGACAGCAAACTGAGAAGGAGAAATTTGTGCCAGAGCTATAAACATTATGATACTCGTTATAAGAGTTATAATCCCCCCAATTAGTACAAATCTCCACTGAAATCTAGGTATCATTGCTAAAACAGTTGATATAAGAACTACTACAGTCCCGAGAATTACCTCAGCTTGAACAGTACTTAAATCGCTACCTAAGTTTATAAAATACTGATTATTATAAGCTAGACCGATTCCAGAAAGTAAATACGCAAACCACTGTGCAGCTAAATAGCTGTAATATCCTAACGAAAGACCAAAACCAATAAATAAACCCCAGTAATTTACAAATCCAACCATTGGGTTAATAGCTCTACTATTAAAAACGTAATCACCTCCAGACCTAGGCATAGAAAGCCCGGCTACGTAAAATAAGAAAGCCATTCCAAGTGTTGCGGGTAAAAGAAGTAAAAAAGATAATATCCAATTAGCTCCAGGAGCCGTAAAGAGCCATGATACTATAAGTATTGGTACTCCCCCAGTTACTAATCCAAAGGTTGCAGAAAGTGATGCCCAAGGACTTACTTCTCTTACTAACCCAGAGCTTTCCCTTAAGAATAAGGATTTTTTCTCTTGGGCCATCTCTCTATGAGATGACCCCACTATGAAGCCTAATAAACTTAACTAGGTATTTTAACCTTTAAATAACCTCAATTTTATTCTGTAAAGTTAAAAGATTTTAAAATAAGATGGGGGAATAAAAACAAGGAATAAAAAGAAAGAGGATTGGATTTTCAAAAAGAAATAAAATGCTTAGGGGAGTATTATTAAGATTTTTATGATATAACGAAGGTTGCATTAGCCTCTCTAGTTGTCGAGATAGCTGGAGTGTATAACTTCACGTAATATTCGCCCGGAGATAAGTGAAGTCCCTTAATTAGTAAGTGGAACTGACCCTCACTACCTAAAATTATAACAAAACCCGAGTACCAGTTTACCTTATCTTTCTTATTAGCATTCCACGGTGCTTGAATTATTTTTACAGTATCGTTAGAGATTTCTGAAGAGTTAAGGAATATATGCCAGGTTGAATTATATATTTCCATTAGAGGAGCTGATGCAGGATAAGCATCTGGACCATCAATGTCAGTAATATTCATTATAAGGCACAAGCCTTGCGGAGTATTATATGCGTTAATGTAAGTAATGTTTAACTTAGGAAGCTTTGAATTATTGACCAATGGCCCAAATACATTACCATAAGCCCACTGACCAGTCGCTAGAATCCAACCAGCAACTAAGATACTGAAAACTAAACCTACTATAAAAACCTTCTCCAAGCTGATCACCATAATTTAATCCATTTGAGTATTGGCACATTAGCTAAAGGTCTATCACCAAATTTCTTATAGAGGAAGTAGTCCAATCCCCAAACTCTACCCGCAGCCGTTAACATTAACACAACCGATCCGGCAGTCAGTAAAGAACCTATCTGCCACTCATCTTCACATGTAGATCCCAACCAGTATGCTGGGGCAAAACCAACAGACATGGCTAAAGCTCCTAAAGCTGCTAATCTAGTTAATAAACCAACAACTATCAATATACCTACAATTATCTCTACATAACTGAAGACCGTCAGGAAAGTAACGTCAAGGGAGCGGTTCTCTAACGTCATTAATAGGAAGGGCTTAAAAGGACCGGCATGAGGTAAGAAGTTAACCAGTTTTCCTCCTACGAAGGATGCTGAATTAGGGTCTAATTTAGCTGGCTTCAAGACTGCTTTTCTTAAACCACCATCTAAAAACATCCAGCCCACAGCAAAACGAATAGGCCATATATATTCTAGCCTAGTGGAATTACCCTCATTAAAGCTAACTTTTGCCATGACTTTCAATTCACCAATCTTTTAATTTGTATTTTCTTTTATAAATTTATCTTATAAAAAGTTAATTAATATTTATTACCTTACAATTTTTTATAATCATAAAACAATTTAATCAACTAATTACTTTATTTTAAAAAATTAACTTTCCTGATTCTAATCATCAGTTTAAGTTAGTAAATTAAAATAAATGAATTAGTAAAGAAGTTTAATCTTTAGTTCTTTATATTTTAAAATTAACTAACTCTCCCATAGTGGAAAATCAATTCTTGTCTTTGACAAACCTCTCAGCGATCTTAACTGCTAGATCCTCTTGTTCCTTTACGATTTTATAGTATAATTCCATGCCTTTAATGATATTATTAATACCCTCAACAACATTATCTGCCCTAGCTTTTATTACTAAGCATTCCTCTATAGTATCGAATTGAAAATCTGAAACAATATCATTAACCAAATCATAACCTGGGAAAATGTCTAAACAATTCTCTACAGTAGTCATTAGCCAGTCATCTATTAGATCCAGAGATAAAACGTATCTCACATTACCAGGTTTTTGTAAAAGTTCGAAAAGTTTGTTAATATCTATCTTCTCTAAGCCCATCAACTTATTTAATGGGAAATTATCAGAAACTAAGACAGCATAGTTCCCAAATATTCTATAGTAATACTCACCTTCTACCCCCCTTATCTTAACCCAATTATCTATTTCGCTAACAATATAATAAGAGGAGATCGAGGATCTAAATTCAAGGAGATTAGTATAAATTTCAATCCTCCTAACGCCTAACTCTTTTGACATAATCAAAAATTGATTATATCAGAATCTTTTAAACAATCCATGAGCAAGAATTTTGAGAAGATGAAGCTCAGCTAAGGAGAGAAATGTTTAATTGTGGGGTTTGGGCTTCATTGAATTTTCATGAATTTCTATCCAATCCTCAGCCGTTGGGCTTCAACAGAGTCACGGGGCATTGCCCCGTTCATACCCTTCCGCCCCTTTAGCGGGGTAACCCCACCCACCAGAGTGTTACCATCTGATGGGGAAACCCGCACATCTTTTATTCACCGTCACACCTCGTCGTGATATAGCCACCCATCTGGTGTGACTGTACTTAAATTTACATACTAAGTATATAAACTTCACGGCTTATCGAAAACTGTTGGCGACGACGTAACTTTTAATTCTGCCACGGGCTTAAGGGGGACATACACATTCCCAATGGGCTGTATCCTTTTTCGTGTTATAGAAATCTTTTTATATCTGTTTATAACGAATTTTTGTTAATAAAAGATGATCTCTCACGCCGATGTGGGCTATGCCCAAAAGGGTGGGAGTGATTACGGAGATGTAAGCCCCGTGCCGTTGGGCTTGAAGGAGTCCCATGACCCACCTGTGGTTGAGGGCTAAGTCCCTACACTCGATCATGAATGAACATAAAATGATTGAAATGAAAGTGTAGGGATAAACGGATAGTTTAGGGAAACACATTACCCTCCCATCTACCCTTGTGAGTAATCATCAGCTGGGAGATCACCAATAAAACTATTGTAATACTATTTGACATAACTAATCGGGACGATATTTAGAAGTAATTAAAATGACTAATAGTTACGTGTATGTGTTACAGTCTTTTCTTTCCACCTTCTTTTAGCAACTTTTAGTGCAAATTTCCTACTTAACATTAATTGATATCTAGCCATAAAAAACCTCCACCTACCTATGTGATAAAGTCTTGATTTATAACCCATATCTCATTACCTTAATCATAAAAATATAAACCTATTCAAACACACACAAATAGATAATGAATAATAGATTATCATTGTTTCTCTTTATAGGATTCATAATAATGTCCTTTAATTCCCTCTACCAGTACTCATGGAACGCATTATTACCGCTCTTACAAAAGGGGTTTAACACAGACATTGTAGAACTGGAAATAGCTTTCACACTCTTCACAATATTTTCCACGACTTTTCAAATAGTAGGAGGGAGCATAGCTGACTATAAAGGGCCTAAAAAAATAGGGATAATCTCTTCAGTATTCTCAGCTATAGGCTTCCTAGGGACATCGTCAACCAAATCAATTTACTTATTTTATATATACTGGTCATTAGGGAGTATAGGGGAAGGAATACTTTACGGAATAGTAGCAAATTTGGCAGTTAAATGGTTCCCCAAGAGAAGAGGATTTGCAACAGGATTCGTGTCACTAGGATTCGGATTAGGTGCTGTAATAGCCAACCCAATTATCTTCACCTTTACTAACTACCATACCGTCACGTTATTAATAGGGTTAATAGAAATAGTTGTACTTCCACTCCTAGTATACTTTATAGATTATCCTATAAAAGCTAAGGGAGAAAAACCGACAGATGTGGTTAGAACCTCTACATGGTGGTTAATTTATGCGTCTTTTGCAACATCCGCAGTACCTCTGACAGTTCTCTCGTCCTCATTAGGGTATTTGGCTAAAGAAAACATTGAGCTCTTAGTCACTATTTTCCCGTTATTAAGCGGATCTAGCAGGCCGATAATAGGGTATTTATCTGATTATTTAGGTAGACTGAAGATAATCAGTGCAGTCTTAATTTCAATGATTATGGGAAGCTTACTGTTCTTTTTTGGACTTCTGATCCCAACAGTACTAATCGTGGGTTTTTTCGGTGGTTCATTAATAACCTTATATTTTACTTTGAGTGGAGACATTTTCGGCGAAAAATATGCTACAGCAAATAACGGCATACTTTACACGGGAAAAGCAGTAGCTGGAGTATTAGGAGGTGTTATTTTCAGCATGTTATACTTTTACAACCCATTTTACGCTAAAACATTCGTTCTAATAAATGCTCTTATTGGGTTTCTACTAATTTATATCGTGATAAATCAGAGGAAAAGGGGCAAAGTAACACAAACAAAACTTGAACGTGTCTTCTAGCTATACAAGGTGTTTACCCGTGGCGTAACTTTTCTTCTGATTCCACCACGGGCACCCCTCTTAAGGGATCATACACAGTCACCCTTAAGTCCTTGGGGCTGGTCGAGGGAAACACCACTACCCTCCCATCCAGTTTTTCACTCCCCAAACCTCGTGAGCAGAGCCCGTCATCAGTTAGGGAGATCATCAATAAAAACTACTTCAGTAATACTATATAAACATTACTTAATCAAAACGATATTTAGAAGTGATTAAAAATAACGAGTAGTTACGTAGAAGCGTTACAGTCTATAGTTAAAAAGTTATTACCTCATACCCTTGATTAACAAACTTCGAAATCCTCTCACCCATGGGTTCAAGTCTTAGACCCAAATCCGTAAGTTGCTCTACTAAATCGTTACTCTTAGCAACACCTATGCAAGCGGAATCAACAACTCCGTTTTCTAAGAGCTTCAGAAAAATATCTTTAATGTCGCCTTCTAAAGTTAAAACTCTCTTTTGACTAGGGCCGAAAAGGACTACCTTTACATCATCATAGAGGTGCTTATTGTAACTGTTGTATGCCAACCTTATAGCTAAATCAAACTTTTCGTCACCAGATGAAATAACGAATAAAACTTTTGCCATATATAAATTATTTTTTAAGGAAATTAAAAATTTTAATGTAAAAGCTGGAATCTGAACATTATCACAATAAGAACTAATGCAAAAATCTGAATTAAGAACCATTTTACATTACCATAATAGCTTCTCTCTAATTGTTTCATGGTATTAAACCGCGAGACTGTTCTCGTTCTTATTAAGCCATTATAAGCAGTTTCTGATGGTTCTTCCGCTTACTCGTGAAGAACCGCTCATGTAAAGGGTTTAGTAATATATTTTCGAGAACTGATCAAGAAAAAGTACCATAAAATGGAGTGTCGTAAGAAAGAGTGCGAAGTGGATCGCACATCGAATATAGGATAAACTGGCTATTTACTCTAAAAGAAAATATTCTAATAGATCTTAATGTTACTAGAGTTATTTTATAATTTTTAAAAGCAACAGCTCATTCGAAAAATCTTTATCTTAATTATTTTGTTAGAGTGAGATAATCCCTTACACAGCTTAAAAGTAAACAAAGAAGAGGCGAGAAAATTTCCCATTAAGCGCCGCGGGGAGGACTCGAACCTCCGACCACCGGGTTTCTGTACTTCCTTTAACAGCCCGGCGCTCTGCCAGCTGAGCTACCGCGGCATTTTTTAATACTTCTTTCTCACTTTTATTTTTTTCTTGCTCAACGTAAATAGGGTAATTTTTTACTCGCTTGAAAATCAATAAGTCAACCTTATTTAAAACGCGGTTATAACCTAGTCCAAAAATATATTAATACCGAAATTCTGGAATATTGATCATTTAACTTTAGTGATAAATTTATTAATAACTCTTTTCTATAATACTTAATAATGTCTAAGGAATTTTTACTTATAAAACCTGGTATATCTTCAACGTTACTTTATGAATTAGATAAACATCCAATAAAATAGATATCTTAGAAAAATTACTATAGTAGGATTACAACATTGCAAGCTGTCTATGATGCCCAAGATATGCATCTGACTTCCTAGATATGTAGTAATATATACTCAGCCGATATGGCATCGGGTTTTTATGCAAATTCCCCCCAGTGAAGTAATTGATGATATTAACAATATAATTAAAGCGTGAAATCTAGTTAACGTATACACTTTAACTTATCATGACAAGTTGTAAAGTTTACATTAGATTATCAGATGCTCACAAATTTTTTTTATTTACATAGATAATGAGCTATAATGATTAAAGAAGGAGAAATGCTTGCTCATATCTTTAAAGTCCCTAGACTAAACAAGAGGATGAGAGGTTGATATAATGCTGAAGAGTATAACACTCGTAAATGAAAGTAATGCTACAAAATCAGCATAGTTATTTTGTGTTTATGGCATAATATTACATTCTGACTATAACACGATATTGTATAATTAAAACATAATGTTTGTTACCATGTTGAGATCTATTCAAAGAGAAGTTGAAAAACATAAAGATCGACCCATGATTTGGTAAAAAGTTTAAAAATAGTGTGGCTCAATTAGAACTGACCTAAAGTGAAAGGACAAACAATAGGATTCGTGTTAGTAGTAATAATTTTATTAGCAGCTGCGGTAATAGGTTTTTACGAATATTCCTCAATAAATAGTAAGTATTCGTCATTAAGTTCCTCATATTCTGCGTTAAATTCAACGTATTCAGCTTTAAGTGCAAATTATACATCGCTAATGCAGAAATACTCATCACTATATAAGAATTATACTGCTCTCGAACAGTTATATCAGAGCCTAATGCAAAAACAAGTTACTACTGTAGCCCCACCTATGGAAGGTGAAGCATTAGCAACTGTTATGCAATTCTATGATGGAATCGCAATCGAATCTCCATCAGATGTATTACCCTTCTTAGCCTCAAACTTCACTGCAACAATAACCGGTGCTCCGTTCCCAGGGACTTATAGCCTTTCAACTTTTAACACAACTTGGTTAGCTGATTTCTTCAGCACTTATGAGACTGTATACTTCTACACAACAGCTTTACCCACAGTTACTAAATTGTCTAATACGACTTATGAAGTAACTGATGTAGTACAATACTTCGTAGCACCTACGAATGACCCCATCTATTTACAAGTATTCAATGCATCTAACACAATAACCGTACAATATATAGGGGGTAAGATGCTAATAACCAGTTTAACATGGAATGGTAATGAAGTACCACCCTCAGCTGTTATAGCCGGTTATCCATCACAACATCAATTAGAAGCTAACCAAGTATTAGAAGAATACTTATACGAGGTAAACGCTTTAGGTGCTGAGTTCCCTGGACAAGTAACTGCAAAATACTTCGCTCCTAATGCTGTCTTACAAATTAATGGCCCATTACCAGGTAGTCTAAAGAACGGGACATATCAAGGATTGAGTAACATAGAGAACTTCTTCAACCAGTGGGATAGTGACTTTATCTTCGCATTAGAATATTTACAGAACTTATTACCTAATGGTACTGCAGTACCACCAACAGTTCAAATTAATTTATCTCCAAATGGTGTTAATGCAACTTTAGACGTAAATGACACTGTAATTTTCGTATTCTTAAACCAAGGTCAACCTGGATTCCCAGCAATATATGATATGCACGTAAATGTAATGACATACTTCGTTTATAACTCTACAACCTCAATGTGGGAGATAACTGAACAAATATGGAACGTACAAGAAGTTCCAATACCATCAGATACTATTTACTACCCGTTAGGACCAGCAACGTTTAATGTAGTTACCGAATCAACTGAGACTATAAACGCTACTGAAGGAGGAGTCCTAACAGCCGGTAACTTAGTCGTAATAGTTCAACCCGGTACTTACGCATATAATGCAAAGACTAACATGACTTACTCAGTTTACAACTTCTCAGTAATAATATTCAGCACGACTGGAGTCTACCCACCAAATGGCACAGATTTGACTCCAATGTACGCATTCGCCTTCGCAATTAACGGACAAATATCTCCTGTATGGAGCTTAGTTAACTCACAAGGAAAGCCAATGCCAGCATACACAGTTGTTTTAGGCGCCACACCTTACTGGACATCATGGACATGGTTCGGAGGAACATTTAATGGGACAACTTATGTTGGAGGTTCATATAAGTTCGCGGATCACTGGGTTTATGGACAAGACGTAATGGTAAACATACAGTTCTTCAGACCAGTAATATGGATATTTGTTTCCTCACCTACCCCCTTAGCAACACCACCAATGCCAGTACAACTAAGTAGTGTTACTCCACAAGCGGGATTAACTCCAGTGAACATATACACTTATTCCATCAACGGCCAAACTGGTGGTGTAATAATGACCGGTAACATTATGGTAGTAATTAAGCCTGGTACCGCGATAACCTTTACAAACGGTACAAAGTTAACGAGCTATAACTTCTCAGTAGTCTTCTACGCTTTAAGTAACGTTCCTAATGCTCCTAATGGAGAAACGCCAGTACTAGCTTTCGCCTATGCAATTAATGGCTATGTGGGTCCAGATGCTGTAGCTAACCAGTCATTTATAACCGTTATAATGACACCAACTAATGGAGTTACAATGTGGACTTACATTAACGGAAAGTACTTATATGAAGATCCAATACTTGTAACTAACGGAGTTCTAATTAACTTAACATTTGTAAGACCAGTACCATGGATAGTGACATTGCCCGAATTAGCGAGCAATACTACGACAACAACTAGTAGTTCATCCTCATCGACTTCAACTTACTCATCCTCATCGACTTCAACTTACTCATCATCTATAGGTTATTGGGGATAAAATAAATAACACAAAGATAATTATTTTTTGTTTTAATTATTTTATTTTTAGTTTTAATCCCTTTCTTCTTCCAATTAAGTTCCTTACTATATACGTTACTTTATTTTAGAATATTCTTTATTAAAGTATTTAAAGATTTATTCAATTTTTGGAGCAATACTTTTTCATAACTTCAGCCAGATTTTTTAGCACTTAAAAGAATAGGGGATTAGGAGTGGTTTGACTACTCTTATACTTACACTTTCAGGGGAAATAGCAATTAAATCGGAAAGGACTAGAAAAAGATTTGAACATTTACTCCTTAATAATATATCGAAAGTTCTAAACATTAAATCGTATAAGTTTGAGCAAGGGCTGATTTTAATTGAAACTGAAGATGATTTCAGAAAATTAGAAAAAGTATTCGGAATTGCCCATTTTTATAAAGCTGAGAGAATTGAGTTCGATACACTAGAACGATTAGTGGAAAAATCTAAAGAGTATTTTAAAGAAAAAGTTAAGGGGAAAAAATTTGCCGTCAGAGTAAAAAGAGTAGGGAGACATAATTTTACTAGTTTAGACGTTGCAAAAATAATAGGTAGTGCTTTATACCCATATAGTAAGGGTGTAGACCTAGAAAACCCAGAAATTGAGGTACATGTTTATATTAGAGATAATGAAGCCTATTTTTACACTGAAGTCTTTAACGGCCCCAGAGGATATCCAGTGGGGTCTACTGGTAAAACAGTGGTATTATTTAGTGGTGGAATAGATTCACCAACAGCAACTTGGCTAATGATGAAAAGGGGTGTTTTACCAATTATCTTAAATTTTAGACTTGGTGGGGAACTGCACAAAAATATGGTAATAAACGAGTTAAGAGTCTTGAGGGAGTGGAGCGGGGGACATAAATTAAGGGCGTACTTCATTGATGCTATGCCTATTTTATTACAGCTATCAAAAGTTAAGGAGTACTTGAGGGTTGTGATGATGAAAAGGATAATGTATTTAACCGCTGATAAATTAGCTGAACGTGTTGGTGCATTATCTATAACTACTGGGGAATCATTATCGCAAGTGTCTTCCCAGACTATGAAAAACCTTTATGTTACTGAATATGGAATAAATAGGCCAGTTTTCCGACCATTAATTGGGTTTGATAAAAGCGATATTATAGATTTAGCAAAGAGAATAGAGACTTACGAACTGTCAATCAAATTACCCGAGTACTGTACTTTAGCCGGTAAAAGTACTATATCCGCAGGTTTGAAGGAGGTGTTAGAAGAAGAGAAGAAAATCCAGATAAATTTAGAATCATTAATAGAAAACGCGGAGAAAGTGGAAGTGTAATAGATCAGTCCTCACACGGCTCTATCATCGATCAAGCCGGGGTTCTGTCATCACTTTATTAATATACTCTATAAGAGCCTTTTTAGCTTCATCTATTGTACTGTAAATTTTTGGAGGACTCTTAAAATAGTAACCACAAACCTCTTTTACCGCACCACCTATACCTTTATCCTTTAGCATCTTCCCTATCCTAACTAAGTCCAAAAGAGGGACTACAGCATTAGGGGAATCAAATGATTTAAAAGAGATATCTATCCTTATCGGAACACCGAAAGAATAAACCCCTTCGATAACCATATAACTAACCCTCTTGTCCCCCAAAAATTCCACATAATCTGAAGTACCGGCAACGACTTCAGCACCGTCTGAATGGCTAGAAATGAAATTACTCTTTATTCCCTTCTTCAAATCTTTTCTCCAATCTTCTAGTGTTACAAGTGTTTCGGTAGTCCCAGAAATATCTATCTGGTAAGTCCTAGTCACCCTCACTCCTCTACTCCTCAGAAACTCTATAATACCAGTATGTAAAATAGTACCGCCTATCTGGCTTAGCAAATCGTCTCCTAAAAGGGGAACTCTCCTCTCTCTGAACTTCTCTTCATAGACACTCACAATCCTTGCTGGTGTGGCATTTATAAATGCGGAGTTTGCCTTAAGCGACTCTTCCGCATAAAACTCACTAGCCTTTTGAACACCGGCGGGAAGTAAGTTAATTACAACATCTATTTTACTATTTTTTAAAACTTCTGAAACGTTAACTGGCTCCTCATCTGATTCCTCAATTATATTACCTAAGATACCCTCTTTGCTATCCATCGTAACACCACGTTTAACTATAACGTCATTTTTAACTTCAACGTATTTCGGTGTAACGTTAGGTTTTTGGAATATTGCTTTTGATAAAGTTAAACCGACCTTTCTTTTATCTATATCGAAAGCCTCAACGACCTCAATTTCCTCAACTTTATAGGGTAAGTTTAGCACTCCTTGAATTTCTTTGCCACTTTTCGCAAGCTCTAGGGCTTGCAAAAACGCACTCGCTACATTTCCCACTCCTATTATTCCAACTCTTATCAAGTTAAAACACCCAATATCAATGGTGCTATTATACCCAATATTATACTTAAGATTGACGCGACTATTACACCATCCCTTTCACTTGACTCCACCATCTCAAACCTTCCTTCTTTAAACATTTCCCTAATAGGAGGAATATAATAACCGGCTGATATGGCACTGTTAATAAAACCTATTAAAGTAAGCCAAGGTTGAGAGAAGGAAGACTCCAACACGAACAACTTAGCCCAAAATCCGACAATTGGAGGTATTCCTAACAGGCTAAGTAAGAGAATCGCCATTGAAAAAGCTAAAGTTTTATCAGCAGAGGCTAACCCGTTAAGCCCTTCATAACTACTGGTTCCGCTCACTTTTTCTATATGTGAAATACCTAAAAATAATCCAGCTTGGGCTATTGAATATGCTAAAATATACACTGAAAGAGAATCTATTGCCAGAGAGATATTATAGGGAATCATTGAAATCGCTATAAGCATAAACCCTACCTGGGTTATACTACTATAAGCCAACATCGAGGCTAACTCTTTCCTTGAAAAGGCTGAAATATTGCCAAATATTAGACTTGAAAGTGTTATAATTACGAAAACAATAAAGACTATAACACCTAAATCCCCTTGGGGTTTCAAATAGTAGAGTAATACTATTAGTGGTGCTAATCCTACAATCTTACCTACGCTAGATACAAATGCAACAGAAACCCTACTGGCCATTGAGTAGACTTCTGGTAACCAACCTTGAAATGGAAAAGCTCCTATCTTAAACAGAAACGCTATGGAGAAAAACAATATCCCAGTGTACACCAACAAAGGATAGCTGACAGTGGCGTCAAGTGAAAGAGAGTTTATTCCAAGAACGTAAAATGCTAGACCTATTATCATTAACGAGCTAGATAATATACCCATTATCAAATATTTTACACCGGACTCGGTAGAATTATAATCCTTACTCAAGAACGCAATAACGTAAGTAGCCGCAGAGGCTATACCCCAAGAGGCTAGTATTGTTAGTACATTATACGAGAATACTAAATATATTACACCTATGTTGGTCAATAAAATAAGGGATAAGAAAGACGACCTAGTATCCCAGTTTTCAAGTTCTTGTTGTCCACCAATGATTACTATTATTGATGCCAATAAGGATGAAATAGAAATGAAATAACCGAATGGGGTTATATAAAGCGTTGAAGAGAATAAGGCATAGTTATAATTCCCCGTTAATAGAGAATAAAGAAATATTAGTAAACTTACTAGCATCACAGAGACCGTAAGCCAAAAAGCAGCTAGATATCCTTCTCTCTTTCCATTGTCTAAGTAGAGTACTCCTATTGAAGATAATACTAAAAGGATTGATGAAGTTACTATTGGGATATACATCATTAGATCCATCATAACACCCCTATCAGAATGATTATAACCAAGATTAAGACTAGGATACCGCTTATATATAAAAGTAAATAGTCTCTTAAAATACCGGTGAAAGTGCCCCTCACTATATCCCCTCCTAGCTTAACAATACCCTGTGGTAGCCTTACGTTAAGAGTTAGATCTATAACACCGTATTCGAACTTATTATAAACGCCTTGAAACGCCTTAAAACCAGAGAGACCTAAAAGATCTAAAATGGGGTTAACGTACCAACCGTAATATAAGAAATAAACCAAGGGCTTCACATAAAGTGAGAAATCTACACCGTTGAGATATAAACCAAAAGCGAGGACAAGCCCTACCATCGCGGCTATTAAAGATGTTAGATCTAATGAAGAAAGTGAGGAAGAAAGGCTTAAGTGCTCAAAACTCGTAAGTAAGAAGAACGGAAACACTGCACCTAGGATTATCGAAGCCAAGATAAGAATTGCTGGCGAAACTATCATAAGCGGACTAATATGACCCTCTTCTTTCAGCTCTTCACCCTTCCATAAAAAGGCCTTAACTATATATCTTATAATATAAACACCTCCTAAGAACTCCACTAAGGAGTATAAGTAGAAAAGCATTGGCTCTTCACTTAATATATTCCCTATTAGGTTATGGGCCCAAAAACCAATTAATGGTGGTAAGCTCGCAAGATTGAGAGCTGCTATTAACTGTAATACAAACACCATCGGAATCTTAGAGTACAGCTTGTTAAATACTCCTACATAACGGTTTTCGGTAAAGTGAATCACGCTACCAGCGTTCATGAAGAGTGACGCTTTATAAATCCCGTGAGCTAGCATTTGTATTAATCCAATTATAATCCCAGAAGTTAAGTAAACAATGTTACTATAGAGTGAGTAAAGTAAAAGCCCCACAGATGAGGATAGAATCATCAACGAGATCTGATCCGCTGTGGAATAGGCTAAGATTAGCTTCTGTTCATTCGAGGCTAATGCACTTGAACTTGTATAGAGTGCTGTGAACATAGCTATTCCCACAACTATCGAAGCAAATAATGTTGTCTGTTGGTTAGGTAAGAGATATGGGTAAAGGAAGAAAGTGAGTATTGCACCTAAGTTGACCATAGTAGCAGCGTGAATTAAGGCACTTACTGGAGTAGGACCCGTCATCGCTGTTAATAACCATTGCGTTAACGGGAACTGCGCACTTTTTCCTAAACCACCAAGTACTATCATAAATAGGACAAACCACCCGTAAGATAGTTTATAAACTAACGGTATGAAAGAGAAGAGTCCCGTCTGATAAATCAATGTAATACCCTGGTATGGAGAACTTGACGATAAAAATAATAGATAACCAAGTCCTAAAATTAACCCTACATCGGCTAGCCTAGTAAATATCATAGCTCTTATACCACTAGTTGTCGGCTTGGAGAGATATTCTATACCTAAAACCTTCTTTCCGAAATCACCTACAACATTCCTCTCATTATCGTCTAGCCAATAGCTGATCAGACCATAAGAAGCCAAACTTGTACCCTCCCAACCCGCTAAGAATAATAGTATATTATTAGCGAAGACCACTGAAAGCATTGATGAGACGAAAAATCCGAAGAACCCCCAGTACCTCCTTAATACCGAATCTTCCTTCATGTAACCAATACTGTATAGTGCTATAAAGAAGGATAGAGAAGACACAAAAACACCTAGGATTGCCTGTAATAAAGACGAACTAAAGGTGAAGTAAGAGAAAACTGTTTGTACTTCACTAACTTCAAACAATGAAGATGATACCAGTTGAGACAAATTATATACTGAGAGAATCATCGAAACACCTATAGTAGCCACTACGATAGCTCCCCTAGCGTCTTGATTAAACTTTTTAGGAGTTATGAGCGCTATTAGTGACCCTAAAGATGGGAAGACCACTATTAGAAATAGGTATGGAATACCAGAAAATGGAATCGTTTGTATGAAGTTAGAAAGGGAATGTACTAAAAGCTGGGGGAAGAAAAAGAAGAACACACTGAATATCGCTATAATTAACATCGGAACCGAGTACTCCATAGCCTTATCTATATCAGCCCTTACCTCCTTGACACCACTGTAAACTCTTTTGAACAGATAAGTTGCATAAGCTGATGAAATAACTATTGCCAACATTAGGAAAGCTATAAGTGAGATAGATGTAACAAAACCTATTTGGCCTATTGACTCACCTACTGAAAGTAATAGTAATACCTCACTTATCAGCCCTATGGAGGGTGGTAAACCTAATAGATTAAGAATGCCAACGAAAGCTAGGGTTGTGTGTAATGGAGAAACAGAGTACAACCCCCCTAATTTTTCTATGTTTCTTTCTTCTAATTCTGTTATCGCGGCGCCGGCACTCATGAAAAGTAAAGCTTTTCCGAAACCATGAGAAACGTAAACTAGTGCAGAGGCAATTATCCCTAAAGGCAAATCGACAATAGAAGACTCTAAACCTAAAAAGAACGCTATTGAGGCACCTAATAACATGTAACCCATCTGTGATACACTAGAATAAGCTAAGAACCTCTTAAAGTCCCTCTGAGCTATAGCGTTTATACCACCATAATTCATAGTAATAATAGCCCAAGCTATGAATATTGGGGCTAGATAAGAAAATGAAGGGAACAAGTAAAAGTATAAGATCACTACGTAAATTCCTAGTCCAACCATATTAGGGCTCAATAATATTGAAATAGGTGTTGGTGCTTCACCGTGAGCATATGGTAACCAAATGTTAAACCCAGCTATCGCACCTTTTATCAACATTCCCAGAACCCCTATTATAAAGACTAATGGCGCATAAGCAATTGCAGAGTAATTGTAAGTTTGTGCATAAGAGGAGAAAACGTCCATCCTACCAGTTATTAAACCTATTATGACGATAGACGTTAAAGTGAGTATTGTACCTACGTGAGTCCATATGAAATATAATAGGCTAATCCTCCTCCTATCACCATAACCGTATAAAAGGATTAATAAGAATGAAGTAATTAATGCAATTTCTAAAAAGATATAAAGCTCTAGTAAGTTAGTAGAGAGTACTACGTAAAGCATTGAAACGGCGAAAAGCGAATATAGAGCATAGTATAACCCCCAGTTCCCTCCCCCTAATTCATGGAATCTCTTTTCCATGTAACGTTGAGAATAATAGACTGTAACTATAGTTACAGCAAGTATAGTAATTATAAAGGGGAAATTTAAGTCATTTACAGTAAATCCGAAATAACCTATATCGTTAGCTACAAAAAACGTATAAAACAACCCATACCTAAATACAAAAAATATGTTAACCCCTATTGCTATTGCTGATAGTATCCCAGATACTTTCTTATCTTTTATAAAGAATATTATTGAGGAAATTATAAACGAGAGGATGAAAATCAACAGAGAGAGCATCTCATTCCACCTCCAATGTACCTTTTATTTTATAATAAAGGAAAATAACTGCAAAAGCAACCACAATTTCAACTAGAGCCATAGAAATTGCGAAAATAGAGAAGTATATTGGTAAATAAACTCTTCCTATAAGAGATGAGGCCGAAAAAATAATCAATATTGATGCATTAACTATTATTTCTGATGATAGTAGTATCCTAACTAGATTCCTACTATTAAGTAACCCGTAAACTCCTACTGAGATTAATATAAGAGAAACTACTAAACCCATATAACCTAAAATCATCCTTTCTCACCTCTGGCTAATGAGAGGGCCTCAATCATTGTAGTGAGTAATGCTATAATAATTATCAAGGCGGGAAACCAGTATTTCTCGAGGAAGATATTAGCAAAACTCTGAAGGTTAAATGTCAGCCCCGTGCTTACTGTAGGTGTATTATAAAATGTAACTATAAGAATGAGAAATAGTATTGCCCCAGTAACTACTGCAGTGATCCCAGCCCAAGGGACATTTATTTCCTTTACAGTTAAGGTCTTAAAAACGAGCAGTGAAATTGATAAAAACACTACAGCTGAACCTACGTAAAGTAAGAAGTGGAACGCGGAATAGAAAGCATATGCTGAGGGGTTAATCAAAGCTATAAGTACCGCAACGGATATTCCTAGAAATGCTAATGCTATAGAAGAGTAAAAAACGTTTTTTTGCCTTACTATGAATATGGCTGACGCTATAGAAATTACTGAAAAGAGAATAAACAGCCCGTATTGAATTTCATTCGTCAGGGACATATTTTATCCCCTTCTTCTCATCTATTACAGTCCTCATCTTCCTTACAACTTTTTCTGACGGTGACTGCTCTTCAAAGTCTTTACCAAATCTATCGGGCCTAAAAACTAGATCCCTCCTATTTGTAAATATAGCATCGTGAACTCTGGTTTCCTTTAATGCATCCACTGGGCAAACATCTACACAAAAACCGCAAAATACACATCTACCGTAGTTTATACTTGGTAATTTTTTACCTCCGTCAGTAGTCATTTTTATCGCATCAGCTGGGCAAATTAGAGCACAAAGGGTACATCCTATACATACATCTTTGTAAAGCCTTATCATGCCCCTATAATTAGTAGGTAAGGACAATGTTTCGTCTGGGTATTTCAGTGTTATTCTTTGTGGCGATATCATATATTTTATTCCAGTACCTACGGCTTGTAAATGGTCTGCGAATAGTCTGAATGGATTCTCTTTTTTATATTCTTTTACTTTATCCATACTTCACCCACCACCAAACCTAAAATTAGAGATGCAAATGCTACGGGAAGGAGGTACTTCCAAGACCCCCTTAAGGCTTGATCTAACCTATATCTACCATAAACGCCCCTTAGGAATACCGCAAACCACAAGACTATAATCGCCTTTATACTTGTAATTAGAGCACCGGGTAAGCCGGATAATGGCAGCCAACCGCCCAAGAATAGGTCAGAGAAAATAAAAGAATACGCGAAAGTAGCTATATATCCTCCTCCCATGGCCAAAATAAACAAAAATCCACTATATTCCGTTGCAGGGCCTACAACTAGCTCACTGTCAGCTTCTACGATATCAAACGGAAACCTTCCGGTTCCCATTAACATCCCCACTAGAAAGACAAGAGCAGCCAGGGGGTTTGCCACTATTCCAGGGATCCCACTCTCCACTACTTTAGCAATATCTAATGTGTGATATTCTATAGCTATAGCAACCACAGAAATAACTATTAAAACATCATAAGAGACAGAAAGTAATGCCTCCCTTACAGATGCTAAAATTGCAAACCTGTTATTAGTGCTCCACGCTTGAAGTAATATAAAAATTGGTATAACTGCTAATATTGCTAGGGCAACTATCAAATTATATTGTATAAAATACCCCACTAACACCCCCTGATCTATTTCTTGATCGTAGAACGCTTTACTGTATACTGAAAAAATCGAACCTTGTGGAGGAATTGAAGAGAACGGTATAACTGCCATAGGTAAAAAGCTGAAAATTAATGGAATTATTGGTGCTATAACGTAAAGTGTAGGATTCACACCATTGGGGATTATTATTTCAGAAAACACTAATCTCACAGCGTCTGCAACAAGTTGTAATATCCCCCCAACCCTTCTGGAGACATATAATGGTCCTATTCTCATCTGAACTCTAGCAGCGGCCTTTCTCTCAAACCAAATCGTTAATAGGAGTATTATGGTTGTAAATATCAGTCCGGGGAATATGATTGTGACAAAAAATGAGGGATAAAAGAGATAATATCTAATATCCCATAACAAGTTCATTACCTATCAGCCTCCGGAGGGAAATAATCTAAACTACCATAAATCGCAACTAAATCTGCATACCTTGCGCCTTTAGCTAATTGTTTAAAAACATATATCATGCGATATGAGGGAGTTATCACCCTTAACCTATAAGGTTTAGGCGAACCGTCACTCACAACATAGTAAACTAACTCACCCCTAGCCGCTTCTACTCTACTCACAGCTTCTCCTTTAGGAGGTCTAAAGGACGCATAATAGCCGGGGAAAACTACCTTCTTTTGCCCTTCCCACCACTTCTTTAGTCTAGTTGGGGGTATTTGTTTAAAGAACCTATCACTTAATATGCTACCTTCTGGTATTTGCTTTATAACATGTTCTAAAATCCTCATACTTTGCTCAACTTCCTCAAACCTAACGAGTAATCTAGCATAAGCATCACCCTCCTTATAAACTGGTATCTCGAAATCTACTTTGTCATAAGCAGCGTATGGCTCTATCTTCCTAACATCATAATATACTCCGGAAGCCCTTAAATTAGGGCCTACAGCACCCCATTTTATAGCATTTTCTTTACTCATAACTCCGACATTTTCCAGTCTACTCCTAATATTTGGGTTTCTAACAAAAATCTTGTACCAATCTTTTAACTTCCTCCTCTGGTATGCAATAGCTTTTTCTATCATCTCCTTTATTGCTGGTGTTAGGTCTCTCCTAACTCCTCCAGGGATTATATACGAATTTGTAACCCTAGCACCAGTTAAAGCTTGCAAAATTTCTACCCAGACCTCTCTGTCACCAAAACCCCACATAAACCCTGTAGAATGGCCCAAAAATATTGCAAGGATGCCAACACCATAGAGATGACTCGCTATCCTATTTACTTCTGCAGCTAAAGTCCTTAAGTATTGAGCCCTCTCTGGAACATCAACTCCTAAAATCTTCTCTACAGCAATTATATAACCTAAGTTCATATGGATAGAGTCCAGTATAGCTGGCCTTTCTACTAATGGTATTAATTGCATATAAGTTCTTACTTCACTTAATTTCTCAACGGCCCTGTGAACATAACCCACGTCTAAATCAACGTCTTCAATTATGTCACCGTTAAGTTTAACATAAATCCTCATATGCCCAGAGCCTGGATGCTGTGGTCCTACGTTAAGCTCTCCCCTAATCGGTACGATTTCTACCTCAAAGCCTCCCGCTTGCTTAAGAGGATTTGTCAACGAATAACCCCTCCTGTTTTACTTTAAAGCTCTTTCTTAACGGATGAACTCCTTCAAAATCCTCATCTAGGAATAATCTCCTTAGATCGGGGTGGCCATTAAATATTATACCGAGCATTTCATAAGTCTCTCTCTCACCAGTCCAAACGCTTTCCCAAATGCTATATAAGGAAGGAACTTTCGGATCTTTATAACTTGTTTTAGTCTTTACAGCCAAAATAGTTTTAGCTAATTCAAGGTCAGAATAAGAAGAAACGTGATAAACCACCTCAAATTCCTCTTTTTCGGGATAGTCAATCCCCGTTACACTCTTAACGTGGTCAAAGCCTAACTCTTTTAAATATTTTGCAACTTCAAGTATTTTATCCTTGCTTACTTCTATATAGCCTCTCCTATCAGACTCTGCCTTGCCAGTTACTTTAAACTTAGTTATTAAATCTTGAATTATCTTAGCTAATTGAGACTGTTGAACTGATTGTTGCTGTTGTGTAGACAACTAAATTCACCTCCTCATTAACCAATACTCTATTACATTTACTTGCTTTACAGCATAGTACAATACTGGATATAGTAGAACTATCGTTGAGGTTATTAATATTAGCAGATTCCTAAAGAGTATAAATGAAGAATAATACGAAGCCTCAGCAATTGCAAGAAGGATTACTATAATAGGTTCTATGGAAGTATAAACTAACAAGTACCCATAGTACTGTAATGGGTACCATAATCTACCTTCTCCAAAAGGGATATTTCCGGCCTCAAACCTACTCACCTTCAAAGGATTAAACTTACCTTCAACCGCTAATGAAAGAATTTTATAACCGCCATAGCCGGCCAATAGGAATAAAATCGTAGGGAGACCGAAAGCTAACATTGCTTGGGTAAAAGCCATCAACTTAATACCGTTTTGTTTCCTAAAATACTTATCTTTTAAGTGATTAGAAAAATTAATATAAACTAAAAATATTAGCGCTTAACGTTAGCAAATACTTTTTAAACGTTACTAATACTTTTTGCATTTCTTATACACTTAATTATACCATCTTTGTATACACCCTCAATACAACGCTGGGATATAAACTCAACATTACCATTCATCACTTCCTCGAGTGTTATCGGTGTCTCCCTAATGAAGTTCTCGTGGACAATACAATTCGGCCCAGCATAACGGAACAGCCTGGGGTGTACTTTCTTCACCTCCTCTAGCATCTTCCACGCCACCTGGCGTATCTCCCACTGTGCCCTCGAACATAAACGCAGGGCGAAGAAGTTGTAAAGTTCTCGTGCGTTCATAGTCACGATGATGTTGGTGTTTACGCCGTTAGGTAAGACGTAACGGGCGTCTTCCTCTGGTACTCCCGCCTCCAAGAGTTTGTAGTAGTGGTTATACGCATCCATATATGCCTCCTCAACGACATCCTTTGCCCTCCTTTCTGCGGAAGGAGGTATAACGGGCTGATAATATTCATCCACGGGCTTAGCAAAGCGGTGGCTCATTTGGGTGTACGAAGCGATACGATGCCTCACCAACTGGTGTGAAGTTACCCTGGAGATACCCTCGATGGAAAAAGTGTAAACTGAATGTTCAAGCACAGACCAGTACCCGTGAATTATCGCGTCCCTAATCCACTCCTCGACCTCCTCATCTGTCATGTTTTGCCAATGGTAATCCCAACCCTTCCTAGACCTACTCATCTTTGATGCAACAGCAACTACCCTTTCACCGTCTTTTGTATACGATACGAGTTCAACTTTCATTTACCTAACTTTTGTATATTGAAAATTTTAAACACTGCCCATGCAATATTATCACGAGGAAATCCTTTTAAAATAAGAAAAAGCTTAAAAAATTAGTTAACGTTTAGAATTAGCTTACTACACTACTTAGTTTTTCCACCAACCTTGTTAGTAAAGCAGCGTTTTTCTCTGCATCTTTCTCAGTTTGGTCTAGTACTTTTTTAATCTCCTCATTTTCGCCCACTTTTGCAATCCTTTGCTTGTAGACTACTATTTTATTTAATTCGTCCTCTAACGAATCTAAAACTATTCTCATAGTTTCCTCTCCTATTTTGCTTGTTTTTAGTGCTTTTTCTCTAAGGCATGTATAGTGCACTACTGCCTTATTAGATAGGAATGTGAACAACTCGTCCCAATATATTGGATTTCCACAGAGACCGCAGTTCCATTTAGTCTGGGGTCTGCTCATCAAAAGGAGAAAGTTATTAAATTATAATAAGCATTACGGTAACTGTGATACCAGAAAAAACATTCGCGGACGCTAAGTTCTATGATAAATTAATAGCGATCTTCTTTACAACTGATAACTGCAAGGAGTGCGAAAAACTGTTTGAAAAAATCAAAGATATGAACATTGTGAAACAGAAGTATTATATCTTTAAATTTAATGCAATAGAACATTTGCAGTATTCAGTAAGGCTTACTAGAGGAATTGTACCAACTATTAGTATAGTTAACCCTAAAGGACAATTATTAGCCATAATAGAGTCTACAAACACGGAATATATAGAAGATAAATTAGAAGAGATTTATTATAAAAGAGATAAACTAAAACCCTTAGAGTACCAAGAGCCTAAAGAAGTAGAAGAAGTTAATCCCGTGGATTTTTATGATATTATAAACTATGTATTAGACGGAAACCCAATAGATTTTAGAGCTGTAGAGTTCCTTAAATTTTACTCCTCAATTCATAAGGAATATGTAAAAGTTCTCGATATCGCAAAACCCGTAGATCCTTTAGCAAAATATTTGCTCACAAGTGAAAAACCCCAGCTTGACTATACTTATACTAGTAATTTAGCGGTCAGCATAATTTTAGGAATTGATGAGGCTGCAAAGGAAGAGCTGTTGAAGAGAATTGATGAGGAGGGAAAAGTGTATAGGAGTAATAGGAAAGAGGTAAAAGGACTATTGATTGATGAGGCTTTAGCTGGAGAAGCACTTATATCCCTCTATCAAAAGACTTTCGATGAGACTTACCTTAATATGGCAAAGAAAATAGCTGAATACATAGATAAAACTCTCTCAACCTCTATAGGCTTTAGGGATTCAATAAATGAGGATCTTATAACTTCATACATAGTTTACGAACCCTTAGCTAATGCAGAAGCCTCAATTTTCTTTGCTAAGCTATGGGCAATAGTAAACGATACCAAGTATAAAGAGAACGCTAAAAAGGCTATGAACATTAGTTATACTCTAGGAGATGATATAAGGGTACTATCAAGAATTGCCATAAGTTATGTCAAGTTAAATGAATTGATAAAGGCTAAGAAACCAATCCAGGATTTAAGAGTTGAGGTAGTAAAAGAAAACGGTTGCCCAGATGAGGAATTAAGATATAAGGACAACTGTTATAAGGATATCAGCGAAATAAAAAGCGAATTATAATTTCTTATATATCTTGCCAATATATTTTGAGAGTTGTCTTCCGACCCCACCTTCACATATAATTCTAAAAGCCCTAATCTTATCTAATGGTACAACTTTGCCTACATATTCAAACCCGTAACTGCGTAAAGTAGAAGGTGCATAAACTGAAGAGATCCCGGAAAGAATTAAATGGTCAGCAGAAACTGATTTTAGTATTTTCTCAGTATGACCTAATACTAACGCTGAGCCGAAGATTACAGCAGTATTGCAAACCTCATTAACCAAGGAAGAGAAGGGTTTAACAATAACTTTACCCATTGTCTGAGGAGAGGGGTTTGAAAAATCGTAAATAATAACTGATGAAAACTTAGTAGTCTCTATAGTCGGAGAAAAACCGAATAAACAAAGCTTATTTCCCTCTAACAAATCTAGAGGATCCCCAGTCTCGTAATTTTCCATATTGCTTACGGCGTTTAATATAGCTACTGTAATTCCTCTTTCCAATGAATTAGACTTTAAGTTCTCCGTTAAATATTCTAAGTCTTGCCCTAATATTTCACCGCTTAAGGAGTTTTCTCCATCAATAATTGTGTGGGAAATCCCCATACTATTATCGCTTAATAACACTGAAGTATATGATATACCTACACAAGCGTTAATTACTTTTTTACCTTTAAGCGAAAATTTTAATTCATCAATCATATCATCTAATAACATCAAAATACTCTCTACTCCCAAATTAAAAACTCTTTTAGATGAGGAGGTTCCACCCCTAGCGATAGGTGAGCTGACCCGCATTTTCTGATATGATGAAGTGGGAAGAATCAGATTGGTGAAGAACGCTCCTTAGCTGATGATGACGCCGAGCACTAACGAGCGATGAGTTAAGGACCACCGCTGAGGAACCTTTTAGAAAACTCCAAAAACGGATCTATTACGCCTTTTAAAGAGAGCCAGTAAAGACTTTGAAACGCTTTTTTCGCACTTCTGAAAACTGGGCTAGGCCCAAAAGCCTTACTCTTACTATAATTCATATATACAAAAAACCCGTCACCTTCACCACCATAAATAGCACACATAGCACTACCATCAAATTGAACCTCACCGTAACCATAAATTTTATTTACTATACTCTTAACTACGTGTAGAGCTTCGTAATGGGCAATGGCACCAGTCTTAGGAGGTAACATGATATTAGTAGCATCACCTATGACATAAACATCATCATATCCTCTTAATTGTAAACTTTGTTTGTCTACTGGAATAAAGCCAGAATTATCAACTAAATTAGAGAACTCATTACCTACTTTAATAGGAGTATCTATTAATGCTAAATCGTACTTGAGTCTTTGGCCATCCTCTATTTCGATTACCTTATATTGAGTATCAACGTCCCTAATTTTCGCACCTCTAATCACTTCTACGTTTAGCTCACTACTTCTTTTACCTAATTTTTCAGCCATAGGCTTCTGTAATTCTGGAGGTTGAGAAACTGGATTGAGTAACGTTACTTTAGCCTTTGGAAACTTCTGTTTTAATAAAAATGCGAGTTCAAAAGGAGCAGCTGGACACTTGATAATTCCGTAATAGCCTACTATTATGTTCTTCCCCTCAAAACTTTCAACCATTTTCTTGAGGTTTATAGCTTCATCGAGAGTGTGAAATGCCGGTAACTTACCTTTTACGTTTTGAACCCCTGGTGAGATTACTAGATAGTCGTAATTTATTTCTTTACCAGTACTAGTTATTACTTTCCTCTCTTCCGGTAATACTTTTATAGCCCTATCCTTCACTAATTCAATATGTGGATCTAGAACCTCATTTATAGGTTTAATAACACTCTCGGGTCTTTCATCGCCCACAATTACGTCAACTAGCCCAGGCTGATATAAATGGTATTCTGACGGTTCAATCACTGTTACACTTAAACCTCTCTTTGAAAGAGAATTTGCCACTACACTACCAGCGTTTCCCGCTCCTATAACAACTGTTCTACTTTGTTTCATATTTAGTAAACTATCTTAATTAGAATATAAAGTTACTTTAGGAATAGCAGGATTTTGGGATTACCTAAAATTATTTTTAATTTGAAAATCCTAAGTATAATAGATGAAACGAATATCGCTAGAGCGAATGAAGAGAGGGGCACTAAAGTTTATGATACTTTCTTTACTACAAGAAAAACCTATGTACGTTTATGAGATTATCAAAAACATTAACGCGAAAACTAACGGGTTATATAAGCCTAGTACTGGGTCGATTTATCCGATTTTAAGGGGGTTAATAAAACAAGGGTATGTAAAGGTTGAGGAAAAAGACGGTAAAAAGATTTATTCTTTAACCGAAGAAGGAAGGAAAAAATTCGAAGAGATTAAGGCTGAAAAAGATTTGATTCAAAACAATCCGGTAAAAAAGAAATTAGTAGACTCGCTGTTCGAAATAGGTTTAGTCATATATAATAATAGAGATAAACTCGATGATCAAAAAGTCGAAAAAATTCTAAAAACCATAGAAGGATGCAAGAAGAACATAGAAGAAATATTCAAAAAGTAAGATCATTCAAACCTCTTTATATAGTCTATGAGTTTCAGGCTTTTTTCCACAACCTTTTTAGGATCTTCATCAATAACATAAATCGAAGGCTCCTTTCCAAAATCACCAATATCAACTATATAATTAGGTATTTTACCAAGCTTCTTATAAGCCGATTCTACCATAAAATTCATAGTGTGATGTTCCTTACTCCTACTCTCTTCCGGCTCACTGCTCCTATCAAATATAAAAGTGTTATTTGAAGGAAGGGAGTCTACAATCTCTTTATAGTACTTTAAATTTATTGCACTTCTCATCCTCTTATCGTATTTCATAGCCGTTATGATCACTCTAGCAACATGATCAGAGGCACCAAATGCCGGAGGTAAACAATAAATTACCTTATTAAAAGCTACGGTCAACCTACCTGGAATTGCGGCTACTTCATCACTTGTTTTTGCATCTGGTAATGCATAACCAATATTAGTCCTAATCTCTGGAATTAATAAGTAAGCCTTATCGTAACTTATAAACAAGTCTACAGCTTCTTTTAGTCTTATCAGCACTTCCTCCCGTATATCCATTTTAACCCCCACGAATAGTATATTACGATGATGAGATAAAAAATTCCAATGACTTAATGATTTATCCTGGTCCAGCTGATGATTGCAAAGATCTTACAACCTTGAGAGTTGATAAAGTAGCGAAGAACTCTTGCCCAGCTGGGACTACGATTACCATATTACCTCTCTGAGAAATATCTGAGAGCATTTCTAAGAATCTCAGCTGTAACGCTACTGGGTTGTTTTGATAAGATTGGGAAGCCTCAGCTAAAATTGTGGAGGCTTGTTTTTCTCCTTCACTTAAAATTATCTTAGCCCTCCTTAGCCTTTCTGCCTTAGCTTGTTCGGCCATCGCTGAGAGCAACTCTGGTGATAATCTTATATCTCTCACAGTGACTTGAGTCACTTTAATTCCCCAGCCTTCTGTTACTTCATCTAGAATTGACTGCAATTTCTTGTTTATTTCCTCTCTCTTAGATAGAATCTCATCCAACTCCATTTGTCCTATTATATCCCTTAATGAAGTTTGAGCTAGATTAAGTACGGCTAATTGGTAATTACTTACCGTCACTATCACTTTTAAGGGATCAATTACTTTGTAGTAAACTACGGCATCTATAGTGACAGTAACGTTATCCTTAGTGACTATAGTTTGCGGGGGAACATCCACGGTAACGATTCTTAAATCTACTAGTAAAGGCCTATCTACAAAAGGTATTAAAGTTATTATTCCCGGACCTTTAACGCCTAATACCCTTCCCAACCTAAGCACTACAGCTCTCTGCCATTCGGCTACAACCCTAAGGGATAAGGCTAACAGTATTATAACAATAATCAGCAGAAACACTATTCCTATTATATCAGCAACTGATACCATACAATATATTTATGTATTCAGCGTTTAAATTTTATTAGTATAGCTGAAATAATAACGCCACATATAAAACTGAGAATATATTCTAAAATTACGTAATTTACTGCAACCTTATTGCTGTAAACAACGTTATTTTTCACATTACCAAAAAAGGACACAATAGCGTGTTTAAAGTTATAGTGTGTGATAAAGTTGACTAAAGTATTATATGCTGATTCTATGTCAGAAACAAAATTAGAAAGATACGGTACTGAGATGTAATACGTAGAGGCTAAGGTGAAATTCCCGGGATAATAAACTACGAAAACACTTGAATTAGTATTTAAGACAGTGTAACCAGAGGAGTTTGTAACGCCAGTGGATGAAACTTGAAGACCGGTTATACTTAAAGTCTCCAGTTCAATATTTTGCCATGGAATAGGTTTCCCATTATAACTCAAATTAACTATGACGGAAGAGTTCTTATGAGTAACATTAAGAGCCGGCTTCACAGGCCATAATACTTGTAAGTCGTCACTTCCAGCGGAGAGAGTTACGTAAGGTGACCACAAATTACTTAGATCAGCATTAGAAGATATACCAACTACACTCTCGGCAGTGTCAAAGCCTACCGACAATGCGTAAGGCACTATTTGCAGATTACCGTTTTGAAGTATATATAAGTTCATGCTTCCGTAAACGAAGGCCTTAACATAGCTACCTCCCCCCGGACCTCCAAAGACAAATTCTAAGTCGTTAGGTACACCCGCAATAGAGTAACCTCCAATCTGGAATTGCCCACCTATCGGAGCAGTATAATAAATACCCTTATGACCGTTGATATAATATCCGAAGGATAATGAAGTGGAATTGATTACCATAAAGAGCTCTATATTAATAGGTAAATTTACTGTAAACGTAGGGCCTATATAGCAAAGAACTCCTAAGCCCTGATACACGCTAATATTACCTTTAGGGAAAGTAATGGTAAAAGGCCCTTCTAAATCCCACAGATTTAAAACTAAAGTGGTGGAAAAGTAAGTATTATTTATTTGATGGAAGAGAATAACGTCTTGCGCCCAATATTTACCGTAAACCATTGCGTTAAGCTGTAAGGACATATTCCCTTGAGTTAGGAATTGCCCATTAGGAAGATAAGAATCTCCTATAAACATATTAGTTATATTTACAACGCCTACTACTTCATTTGTGTAATAAATTGTAAATGGAGAGAAAAATGAAACCCCCATAGGGTAAGATATCGTAACAGGTTGGGAAAACACTATTAGGCCACTAGGAGCAATTAATAATAAGAGTAAAGCGAGAACTACAATTTTCATTAACATTATTTTCCCCAGACTACTATTAAATATTATGGTAAGCCATATTGCAATTCCAGTAATTATCATAGTAGTAGTCATATTACTCTTAGTACTTACTGGACAATACCAAAACCCCATAGTTGCAGTACCATCGCTAGCAATTGTAGGTTATATTTCATATAGAATTTTTTATGTTATTTGGAAAACGCGCGGTAGAAATATTTACACTTATATTGGTAAAATAGGGAAAGCAGTAGACGATTTAGTACCGGGCAAAGAGGGTTACGTAATAGTTGAAGGGGAGTATTGGAAGGCTATAAGCGACGAATATATAGCTAAGGATGAGGAAATAATTGTAGTTGGAATGGATAATTTTAAACTAATAGTCAAAAAATATACACGTGCTAAAATTAAATCTTAATAAGGTGATAGAACTTAAAAATCAACCAAATTACTCAGTAGTAGTAGAAGGAAGTAAGCTAACGATCTATTATACTCCCCCATCTATTTCTGAAGCTGGTGGAATTGATGTAGGGGAGGAGGAAATGCCTATAATAGAGATTCACGGGGAAATAAAAGGGGAAGAGGTGGAAATTATTAAGGCTGAAATTGTAAAAGGTAACAATAGGAAAAACTTAAGTGAAGACGAACTCCAGTTATGGTTAGATTACATCAGTGGCGGAGGTGGTTAAAATTACTTATATATTCGTCTACGGTTCGTTAAGATTCGGATTTGAACTAAACCATTTTTTGAAAAATAGCAGGTTTGTAGGACTAGCTTTTACTGAAGGTTTTAAAATGTATGACCTAGGGGCTTATCCTGGCGTAGTGAAAGGTGATGGTGTAATTTACGGGGAAGTTTATGAAATAGATGATGAATTACTTAGAAAACTTGATGAGGTTGAAGATTACACCGGAAGTCCATCAGACCTATATGTTAGAGAAAAAATTAGAGTCTATTTTGATCCAAAAAGGAGATATTACCTAGATAACGTTAACATTTACGTATATAATCAAGACATTTCTGGGAGAGAGGTAATAGATGAAGGAGATTACGCAAAATATGTAGGAATGCCAGTACTCGTAAACTATTTTGCGTATGCGGAAAACACTAACGAAAAGGTTTTACTTCAAAGAGGAGTAAGGACTATTCTAAAGAAGATTCCAGCGATTTTAGAAGATTATAAGATAATATTTGATACCCCTTGTAGATGGGGTTACTGTGCTAACTTAAAAGAAGAAAAGGGAGGTAAAGTTTGTGGTTATATATACGTAATGCTCGAAAATGAGTTAAACGCACTAGATAAAGCTGAACAACATCTAATAAAATATATTAGGGATGTAGTAAAAGTAAAAGACAACACAGGGAAGGAGTATTATGCATATGCATACGTCTCTTCCCCGGGAGAAGAACACAAACCTACGGAAGAGTACTTGAACATTATTATTGAGGGTTTAAAGAGCGGCTGGGGTGATAAGTGTAAAAGTGCTGGTTTAAATTGGTGATGAGGCCCGCCCTATACTTATTGGTGAAGAGAGAACCCGAGGCTGACGATGAATGACCCACTGGAATTGCCGATACTGCTCACACAGCTATATCAATTATTACTCCTATTCCTAACACTACTGATGAGTAAATATTGTAATAGAACGCCTTACCGAAATTCCCCTTATTAGCTAAGTAAAACGCATATAACATTATTAAGCCATGTAACACAGTTGCAATATAAGCAATAATTCCTAAATGATAAAACCAATCACCCAAAAACGCTAACACGACTGAGATCAGTTGGTTTAGCCCGGCAAACGGCAAAGCTTTATTACCTAATAATACAGCAAAACTATGTAACCCCATTGACTTATCGAACTCCGCATCTGGGATGTGATTATATAAATCAAACCCTACAGCCCAAAATATAGTTGCGATAACGAAAAACCACGGAATTCCCTCCATAACTTGAACGAAAGAGTTGTAATATAAACCTAAAACCGCCACAGCCCCACTGAACACTGCTAAACCTTGAATACTAGCTAAATGATAGTTAGCAAACGCGGTATACCTTTTCATATAAGGATAACTCATTACGACTAAGGCTACTAACGGTGATAAAATGAATGCATAAAAGTTCACGAAATATGCTGAAATAAAGAAAAGTACTAAAGATAATGCAATTATGATTTTAGCTTCTTTAACACTAATTTTCCCGGTAACTAAAGGCCTTGTCCTCGTCCTAGGATTTTTAGCATCTATCTCCCTATCAGCCAAATTATCATTAGTCATCCCAGCAGTCCTCAAAAAGAATAAAGAAAGGAAAATTAATATTAAAATAGGAATTGGCGGGATTCTTTTGATTGCAACAAAGGCACCTAAATACGCCATTGGCAAACTGAAAAACGTCTGTTCTATCCTCAGAAACCTTAGATAAATATATAACTTACTTTTACTTTCAGTCGCTCCCCCTGGATCCCATGAATGCATATTAATTAATAACATTTTCCGCTTTTAACTTCTTGTACTGAAGATAATAATCAAGCCCGTCGATCAGAGCTATTACACTAGCCTCAATAACGCTAGTTGAAACACCTTCAGTCCTCCAGCTAATCTTACCGTCAGTGAACTCAATAGTAACCCTAACAACACTTTCAGTATTTTTGATTTCACCGGGTAGAATTACACGGTAATCAGTGAGCTTAACGTTAGAAAGTTCTGGGTAAACTTTTTGTAAAGCTTTCCTTAAAGCTATGTCAACCGCATGCACTGGCCCAACGCCTTCGGCAACCTCTAAGTTCCCATTAACCTTAACGACAGCTATTGCCAAGTCTTTTTCGTTAATCACTTTCCAATATTCAACATTTATTAACTCCTTGTAAAGACCGATCTCTTTCATAACCACTAAGAGGGCAGATGCAGGTGCTAAATCAAAACTATAACCTCTATTTTCTAACTCCTTAATCTTTTGGAGTGCATTCTTCAACCTCTGATCCTTCTTATCTATCTTTAAACCAAGGGAGTCTAAGTAAGTAAGCAAATTGGAAGTACCAGAAAGTTCAGAAATTACAAACCTCCTTGTATTTCCTACTAAAGAAGGATCAATGTGTTCATAAGCCCTTGTAACCTTCATTACGGCATCAGCATGAACCCCAGCCTTATGGGCGAAAGCAAAATCGCCTACATAAGGTTGATATGGATTAGGATGTAAACCGGCAAGCTCATAAACAATCCTAGAGACTTCCTTAAGTTTCTTAAGGCCATCATTACCTTTTAAAACCTTGAACCCCATCTTTAACGATAAATTGGGTATAATTTGTATTAAATCAGCATTCCCAGTCCTCTCCCCAATTCCATTTATAGTACCTTGTACATGCCTAGCCCCAGCTAAAACACCCATTAGAGTATTAGCCACAGCACAACCAGAATCATTATGCATATGAAGCCCTATAGTAGTCTTAACATTTTTCGCAACTTCGCTTGTAATTTCGTAAACTTCATGGGGTAGAGACCCCCCGTTAGTATCTGCTAAAACCAAAACGTCTACTTTTGCACTTTCTGCAGTTTTTAATACTTGAAGAGCATACTCCTTATTTTCCTTGTAGCCTTGATAAAAGTGTTCCGCATCAAATATTACCTTCATACCGTGGGATTTAAGATACGAGATACTGTCATAGACTAGGTCTAAATTATCTTCTAATGATACCTTTAGTACTTCTTTCACATGTAAATCCCATGACTTACCGAATATCACAGCAACATCTACATCTGATTTTATAATAGCATTTAAACTAGGGTCTTTATCCGCACTAAACTCTTTCCTCCTAGTACTTCCGAAGGCTGCTATCTTAGAATGTGATAAGGAGTACTTCTTTATCTCTTTAAAGAACTCCTCATCCTTTGGATTTGATCCAGGCCAACCTCCTTCAATATAATCTATCCCTAATTCATCCAAAAGTAGTGCTATCCTTATTTTATCATTTAAAGTAAAGGATACATTAGCTGCCTGTGCCCCATCCCTTAATGTTGTATCCAACACCTCAACAGATTTCGTAAACACCTTGCATAGGCTATGATTAAAATATAAGAATTTAAGCTTTGGGTTAGTTTAAAACGTTATGATGTCAAAAAATTTACTACTAATAATCGTGGGCTTATTAATATTTTTCATTTCATTCGCACTATATATTGCAATGCCTTTATACTTACCCTATTACCATGAAATTGACACCGCCTTAATTTCTCATGAAAATAAAATAGAAGTGCCACCACAATCAACAATAAAAATAGTTAATTTGACAGCTAATAATTATAATAATACAGTGTATGTAATCACAAATTCAAGTAATGTTAATGTATATGTTTTTAATAATAGACTAACATTGATCGGAAACAATAGTGGATATATAGCAATAGAAGTAAATCCGGGAAATTATATCGTTGCACTAAATAACCCAACACCTAACCAACAATACGTAAACGTACATTATGCAGTATTACCATATTCCCATTTGAATGAATTCTATACATATTCTGGTATTATATCCACAGTAACAGAATTCTTTATGGCCTTAGGAGTAGTTATAGCTGGATATTCTATTATAAAGACTCTTTTGGGAAGAAAGATTTCCTCAGCTGTAAATAAAATCACAAAAAAGAGGTAAATGTGTCTATACAAATCTGTAAACTTTTTATGTATTTAAAAGATGTAAATTCAACTCTTTCTATTCTGTTTCATATTACTGCCTATAATGAATTTTGGTTAAAACCGAATATAAGAAACTCAGCCCTTCAGTAATAAAACTAGGCCCTTGGTGCGCTAAGAAATCTCCCTTAGTGAACACTACCTTCTTAGATAAAGCCTCTAACCCCCTCTCCTTAAGTTTTAGTAAAAACCTTTCCTTTTCATAATCGGTAAGCCTTTTAGGTTCGTAAATAACAACATCTGGGTTCCTCCTTATTACCTCATCATCGGACGGTGTAAAATACGCGTTAGGGTTATCATCAAAAATGTTGATACCACCAACAATATAAACCGCATCACTGACATGAGAAGGAAACCCCGCAGTAATAGGACCGCCTAAATCAAACTCAATATACACCTTAACCCTCTTATCAACATTCCTTCTGTACTTGTTAATCTCAGACAAAAGAATTGAGTAAAGCTCCCTTCCCTTGTCGTGAACGCCTAATACTAAAGACACTAATAATACATTATCAAGTATCTTAGAAACTGAGGTGGGGACTGGGACTGGGTAAACTGTAAACCCCTCATCTATCAATTTCTTAGTGAGAAACTTCTGAGCGCCCATAGTAGTAAAAATAATATCTGGTTTGTTATCCCTTAAAAAATCTAAATTAACATGAGTATAACTACCTATTTTAGGTTTTTTCCTCGCCTCTTCTGGTCTATAGCTAAATGCATCAGTTGCAATAACTTTATCCCCCAAAGCTAAAAGAAAAATTGTTTCTGTAGTTGCCGGATCCAAACTCACTATTCTCTCTATTGGTGTCTTGATTTCAACGTAATCATCTAAAACTTCATTATAAACCTTCAACTTGTGCCACACCCAAACAAGTTTCTAATCCAAAAGCCCTTTTAACTCCTTTTAGGATGATCTTACCACCGTATTGAAGGAGTAGAGACTCGCAAGTATCACCACTCACTTTAACCACTTCAGCATTAAACAGCTTAGCTAACTCCAAAAGCCTCCTATCACCAATAGATGAAACTATAACGTCAAGCCTGTTCTCGTTCAAGTAAATTGATTTTAAAGTAAGCTTAATACTGTATAATATCACCTCCATAGGCATAGGTGAAATATATTTCAAACCTACCACAACCTTATATGGATAAAGGTAAAGTGCACTACAACTACCATCTCCCCCAATTATGATGTCTGCATCACAAGGATATTCTGAAACAACATAGCCTCCCTCCTTAGGAACATAGTACCTCTTCACGTGGTCATCTACGTAAACAGAAACCCTACCCTTTTCCAATAACTTCTTATTTACCTCCTTCACCTTCTCATACTTTTTCCAATAAAGGCCGTTAATCCATGAAAACTCTTGAACACTATATAAACCCATCTCAGCAAATTTAGAGGTAAGTACTAAAGTGGAGTCCATTAAGTCAGCAATAATTGAGGCCAAAAACGAAACCCTACCCTCTTTATGTAGCGGGATTACGTAATTACCTGAAGGTGAGACAACAATAACCGGCTTCTTGTTAATATATTTTAATCCACGTGAGAGAGAACCAACAACAACCCTAACCTCTTCATCATCATCAACTACATAATACCCTAACTGGGATAAGAAGTCCCTAATTTTCTCTGCAACACTACTATTTCCAATTACTTTAATTTTGCTAAAATACAACAACCCATAATACTATTCGAGTTTATAACTTAAAAACTAAAATCACTTCTTTCTAGCCTTAATCACAGTAAACTTTTCCTTTAACAACTCGGTGTAATCACTACCCATTTCCTCAGAGTAATCTCTTATAATCGGGGATAACTCCTTAAATTCCTCATCAGTTAACTCCCTATATTCGTAAGTCGGTATGCCGACCTTCTCTTCAAATAACCTCTTTGCGTATTCCTTAGCCTTACCCTCCAGTTTATCCATGATCTCAATATACTCCTTATCTCTTAAACCCTCAAACTCCTCAGTAGTAATTAAACCCTCAAGTAACAAAGCCTTCAAAAACCTTACAGTCTCGTATCTAGGTGGTTGTAGACCTATTTTTGAGGGTGAAACCTTACCCCTTATATAAATCCTCCCACCTACCATACCGCTACCCACGAAATTACCTACCGGCTCCCTCCTAACATTAGTACCTAAAACCATAATCACACCACCAGCCATATACTCGCCCAGATAGTCATCAACGAAACCGCCTATAATTAGGTAAGGTCTCTTGTCCTTATACTCCCTCATCTGAATACCAACCCTATTACCAGCATTACCTTTAACAAATATCTTACCGTTCTGGAAAGTCTGAGCTAAGACGTCTCTGGCGTCGCCATAAATAACGACTTTCCCCCCATGCATCGTATCACAGCAATCATCAGCAACATTACCGTAGACATAGAACTCGTTATCCTCATTTAAGTTTGCCATAGCGTTTCCAACAACACCGTATAAATTAACCCTAATGTTTCTAACACCGTAACGCTTAAAACTAATACCGATATAACGATGCCCCATAACGTTTGCAACATTAATAACGCTCTTCTTCTTAGCCACCTCAACGATAAGCCTATTTAACTCGTTATACTCCACATTTAAGGCATTAATATCGTATTTTTGAGGAACGAAGATTGGAGGAGAAGAAAACGCAAGCCTCTCCTCTTCATCCCTCCCATAAGATATGACACCACGTTTTAGAGAGGCTATGAAATAAGACCCAGGCTTTAAAGTCCAGACCCTAGCGTTAGGACTTATCTCCCTTATCTCATTCTCCTCGCTAGCAACATAGTAGTGATTTTCATCCTCACCTATAATTGCCGGCCTAAACTTAGACCTATCAGCTAGGGCTATGAGATAAAGATCATCACCAGAATCGTAACCAATAACTGCTGTGAAAGGACCGTCAAGCCTAGCATTCCTATAGTGATAATCGGTAATACTATCAAAAGGCGAAAAACGCCTTGACGGATTTACAAGAATCTTGACAGCCTCCTCAACAGTCAAACCCTCACTTATTAACTCTTCAAATAGAAAAGCAATAACCTCACTGTCAGTCCCTACAAAACCCTCCCAACCCCTCTCCATTAAGAACTCAAGATTAGCTCCGAAAGAGCTTACGTCACCGTTATGAACAATTGCAATATTAAATGAAGAGAACGGATGAGACCAGTAAGGGTAATGCCCCGGGGAATTAGTCGGTTGTCTAGTATGTGCTAACCATAAATCACCCTCCATCTCCTCAACCTTATAAATCCTCGCAACATCTATAGGATAGCCTACCCCCTTATAAACCCTCAGACTAGAACCAAAACTATAAAGCCTACCTCTACTCTTACTCTTCCATAAAATCTCATTAATATTCCTAAAGGACTTTTTCAACTTCGTCAAGTCATCAAGCGTTATTTCAAACTTACAATCACAAATATCCTCACTAACGAATTCAACTTCCTTAGAACCAACTTTTATCCCGTGTTCCTCCAAAACCCTTTCTAAAGTTTGCGGATCCCCCTCATAAAACGCTTTTATAAAATACTTATTAGACGAGTCCAAATCAAAAACCGCAAACCCGGCACCTCTATCACTACCCCTATACTTAACTCTCTGTATAGCCCTAACAACAGCTTCTCCTTTAATCTTCGGAGCATTTCTCTTCCTTAAAACCCCTAAAACCCCACAACCAGAAGGATGAATCATAACGATCCCGCCGCCTTTACCCTAAGTTTCTTTAACACGTAAGAATTTAGGTTTACAGCCCTTAATAGTTCCCTATTACCGGTTAAAGTGGATTGAACACTATAAACGCCAGCAGCACCAGCTAAGAGGGCTATCTCTTTCTTAAAACCGGAAATCAAATTAAATGCCTTATCCTTGAGACTGCCTTTACTCCCTTCACCTATAGCCACTTCAAGCACCTTGTGTGACATAATTACACTGTCAGCGCCCAGAGCTACAAGTTTAAATGCGTCACCAGAATCCCTTATCCTTGAGGACTTAGCTATAACGTCAAACCTCCTCCTAACCCCCATACTCTTTAACTTAGTATCCACTTCGGAAATAACCACCTCTATGTCCTCATTTCCAGAATCTTCATCAATAATGAAACCGTAAACACCTTTATAATCTGAGACGTCATCTAGAATATCAGAGCTTGAAGGCAAGTAAAGGTAAGTGAACGGTTTATAACTCTTACTCCATGTCAAGAAACCGTTACCATCAGCACTTATTGTGACTTCTGCATATTTAGGATCAGTCTCAATTGAAAATACGGCTGAACTTAGGGCTAAAGAAGCCCAACTTAAAGCCTCCTTAGTTTCCTTATCTGCCTCGGAAACGTCAAAAATTATAGGCAAAGACAAGTAAAGCTTGCCATGGGCTAAGTAAAATGAAGTATCTATATCCTCCCTGTACGGATCTATTGAAGGTCTAGTAACTTGCGCACCGTCAGACCTCAACCAGTCAACTATTCTTGACGGTTTCTCAACATCCGGGGGTGCAGTAGAACCCATACTCGTGATCACTGGATCACCCTTATTAATTAACTCGTGAAGGTAAACCTTCCTCCTCTTACTCCAAAGCTCCCCTAGCTTCGGGGGCAACTCCTCTTCTTCACCTTCTATCCCTAAAATTTCTAAGGTCTCCCTTGAAAGGCCTTTACCGATTAAAAGATCCCTTCTACCCCTTAGCTTCTCTATAGAGTTAAGACCCAAATTATCTAAAATGTTCGCCAGTTCAAGTGAGAAGCCCTTAATAAAGTTACTTAAAGTCTTAATACCGAACTCGATATCCAACATCCTAGTTCCATCAATCTTATTAGTTAACGCTGTAGGACACGACCCGATATGGCACTTATGAACCATAACACAACCCATAGCGATTAAAGCCCCAGTACCTACGCTTACGACATCTGCTCCTAAAGCGAGCAGTTTGGCCGCATCTGTAGCATCAGCAACCCTACCGGCAGCTATAATAGTAAAATTATTCCTCATTCCTTGATCCCTTAACACTTTATCCGAAATAGCAACCGCTAACTCAACTGGGATACCAACATTATCCCTTATTACAATTGGTGTAGCACCGGTACCTGCACCGTGACCATCTATTATAACACCATCAGCCCCCATCCTCGCTATCCCAGAGACTATATAAGGAATGTAATTTGTAGCTGCAACTTTTACGAAGACTGGCTTACCTGTAGCCTCTTTTAACGCTTCAATCCTCTGTCCCAAGTCTTCGATTGAGTAAATATCGTGATGAGGTGCTGGAGAAATTGCATCAATCCCTACTGGTATTCTCCTCGTTAATGATATAGGCTCTGTAACTTTACTCCCCGGTAAATGACCTCCAATCCCGGGTTTTGCTCCTTGCCCTATCTTTATTACTATTGCAGCACCGTGCATTAAAACGTCTATATCCACACCAAAACGTGCTGAAGCCCATTGAACAAAAATCCTCTTTGACTTAGCCACTTCAGGGTGTAAGCCGCCCTCACCAGTGCCTGCTAAAGTCTCAGTTAGATCAGCAACCCTAGCAATAACTATATTAGGATTACCGCTTAGGGCACCATAAGACATGTCCCCTAAATATAACGGTGAAGAAACCTCTATCCCAACAACCTCTGTCCTTGTACTAGCGGAGGGGTTTTCAGAAATTTTAGGGTCTTCGTGCTTAAACCTGACCCTATCCAAAACTCTTAATGAATCCCCCCATGAAGGGAAGATCTTATAAGGCCTGCCGGTTAAGGCTAACTTCCTAATATGCTCTAACCTCTCAACATTCCAAAACTCGTTATCCGTCTGTTTAGGTATTGGGAGGTAATCCTTTATCACGATCAAAGTGGTCGCTGAGTTATAAATACTTAATATTGCTATATATTTGTTTATAGGAATTTAAACGAACCTAACGATACGTAAATATGGTAAAACAAAGTTCGAGAGAATGACATGAATTCACCATAAATAGGGAAAAGATTTGCGTTGATAAAAAATTATTTTGAGACAGTTGGGAATTACCAAAAAGTATTTAATATAAGGGCATGTTTTTCAAAACTTTTTTATTAGATAACATGAGAGTTTACAAAAGCAAGACGCTAAATACTCTGGTTGAAATTAACGTAAAATTTATTATTTCATTAACAAAAGTTAGTAATGCGGCCGTCGTCTAGCCTGGATTAGGACGCTGGCCTCCCAAGCCAGTAATCCCGGGTTCAAATCCCGGCGGCCGCACTGTGGGGGGTACCCCCACACCCCCACTGCTATTTTTCAATTTTAGGTAAGTTTCGACTACGTCAGTTAAGGGGCCGACGTAACGCTCCTTTACCTCACCGTTTATTGTTTCCAATTTATAGACATAATACCGACCTTTTCTTTCGCGTAAAATATAGTCGCCGAATTTATAACGACGTTGCTTTTCGCCCAATTTTATCGCCCCGCAATTTTGCCAATTCACGTTTATAAGCATTGGCAACCCGTCAATTTTTGCCGTGATTTGTGTAGAGTTGAAAGAAAACGGCGAGAATCTCGAGATTATGAGAAAAATTCAGAGTGTCTCTCTGAACTCGATGAACCCGTTCGCGCTAACTTCAATATGCCTAAGACAGTTCATTACAATCTTATCGTAATTCACCAGCTCCTAAGCCGCAAATCCCAGCTACCGCACCGTATAATATCTTCTAAAATTCCACTACATTTTCCTTCACTTTATTGCACGTTTCAGTTAAGTTATTTAGTGGACGGACGAATACTTTTCTCGTACGCCATCTCAATGTATCTAATCCAAGTTCTCTGTTCGTCCCTACACTTTCATTTTAATCATTATAAGAATCTGGTGTAAGGACTTAGTCCTCAACCACCACAGTAAGTGGGTCGTGGGACTCCAACGACACGGGGCTTTCATCTCTATACTCACTCCCACCCTTTCGGGCATAGCCCACGTCGGCGTGAGAGATCATCCTTGGTAATTTTTGTTATAGACGACGTAAAAAGATTTCTATTAACGCGGAAAAGGATTCAGTCCATAATCACGTAACCGTACTCATTATCTTTCTCTACTTCACTCTCATTATTGTGGACGATATCTATACTTATAATGTTCAATGACTCGCAAATTTAGCCAAGCTGAACCAGCCAGAATAACTGATAGCCTAAAAGACTAAAAATTTTTAGGAAACAAATATAGAAAAAATAAAAAAATAAATTTAACTTATCTTTCTATAAACTAGGACTATAGCAACTATCGCTACTATTAAACCAATTATACCCGCTATAATACCGCCGTAAACTAATGGCTTTATACTATTTAAATCAGAGGATAGAGAACTAACAGTACTATTTAAGCTGGATATAGAATCTTTTAGCGATGTTATGTTACTGTTCAAACTACCTATTTGACCGTTAATAGTATTGATCTCACTCTTTAACGTAGTAATTTCATTATTTAACGTATTAATCTGGCTCGTTATGGAGGATAACGTGCTATTAATGCTTTGAACTTCGGTCTCTAAATTGGAGATTTCAGTTGACAATTGGTTAACCTCAGTTTCTAACTTTAATATCGAATTATTGAGATAATATATCGCACTAGGTGTGGGGTAATAAGCAGTAACAGTTACAAATACTGTCTTAGTTAGACCACTATAAACTGCAGTTATGTTTATCACTCCAGTATATGCTGGGTAAAGACTATTAACTTGTGGTAGGAATGAGATATTATAGTAATTAGCAAAAGGCCCAGTAGTTATTAGTGAATAGGAAAGGTCTTGGAATTCTGGTGATGTAGTACTAACGTATAAGGTCGCATTAGTTATAGGTTTACCAGCAAACATTACTTGGACTAACATGCTAGCCGGTAGGCCTTCAACTACGACCACACTAGAATAACCCACTGGGTTAGGGCTATCAATAGCAGTACCGTTCTGATTTACCTCGTAGGGCACTATAGTTATCACTGCCGGATACAGAGTAAGGGATTTTGTCACAGTCTCATTACCTTTAATACTAACTGGAGCAGAAGCACTAACATAACCTGGATAAGAAGCAACAACCTCAAAAGTCTGAGTGAAATTGAAAGACACCACACTAAATTGTACTTGCCCGTTAACATTTGTAGTCTGAGAAGCTATATACTGCATAACCCCACTAGTTATATTGTATAAAGTCACATTGACCCCAGCAAAAGGTAAACCAGTTTCACCATTAGTCACGTCCACAATAATAGTTGCTATAGCTGGTAAGTACTTTACAGTAACTGCAGCAGATTTTACACCTGAATTAACATCTACTAGAACTGTATAGGTACCAGGCTTTGAAGCAGCACCAGTACCGAAAGTAAACAGTGTCACAGCTAAATTACCTTGAGCGTTTGCTTGATAATTATTAAAGTAGATCTCTGTAGTTCCGTAGTCGACATAAACTGTTACAGTAGCATTAGGTATTCCAGTGCTTATGTTCAAAACCAATGGCTGTCCATAATGGAAGACCTCATTTGGTACTGGGCTATAAAATACTATCCCACTAACATTCACTTGTGCTGACAGTATTGAAGCTAATATTAAAGATCCTATTATAAGAGTTATTAATAAAGAACGGACATTCATATACAACATCACCCATTTAGTTTAAGAAATAAATAAAAAAACCTTGACTTAAAAATCCTTTCCCATCCCTTCATGAGGTTATAGTTACGTTAGTGAATATTAACTCAGTCGGATACTCTGATAGTACTGGACCTTGAGCAAACGGTACTGCACTTAGCACTATCACATATTGTCCAGCTGGTAGTGACGATATACCCTCTAATTGTACATATACTAGCAAGTATGGTACTGGAGTTCCAATACCTAATGCCGGATAGGCTCTGACAGCCTGGTACGAGAAGTACACAGCAGTCACTGTTGGAGTTGCAGTCTGCACATTAAATCCGCTCTTTGGATATACGAATGCTTGTATCTGGAACTCCAATGGATACGGTATAACGCTGCTAACAAATATCTTAATTACTTGTGCACTTGGGGTGATTACTATCGAACCATTATACTCGTAGTATAGCTTGGGAGCATGCGGAATTGGTACTACCGGTGGAACAGTGAATGGAGCTAATCTAATTGGAGTGAAGTTAATCGGTGCTAAATGAGTCATGAATGTCGCAGACTGCACTGGGTCAGATACTGTTACATACACTGTAGCATTATAACCTATAGCAACACCAGTATAAGTTACGAAGGGTAATACAAAGTCACCAGCCGGGCCTAATATGTATGGCTTGCCGTTTAACTCTATAGCTAAGCTTCCGTTAGTATAGGCAGTAAAGCTTGAAGTTACCGGCACTGGAACAATCGTGTTGTTCTCAACTATTACGAACGGAATAGTACCATTAAATACACCAGTACCTGGACCAGTCTCCAGTAAAGTAGGCATTACATTACCGGGTATAGTAGTTGTAACACCATATGCATTAACAACGATTGTATCACCGCTCGTAGGATTATAGTATACCATTGCTTTCCCGTGAGGACCTACAACAGTTATGTTAGTTAGTTTTTCTGTTAATACAGTAGTTGGGTTGGATTGAGCAAATTGCTTATCACTAACGCTTAGGAATGGTGGAATGCTTACAGTCTCAGCTATGAACCATGGCGGTGCGAAAGTTATATTTGGATAGTACGGATACGCTGTTAAGAAGTACTCCACTTGACCAGGCTTTATAGCAATTGGTATTATACCGGTTAGAGCAACCAATTTGGCTTCAGCAGTCAACAACTCATGAGTTACATAGTCATAGTATACCACTGTTAAAGTACTTCCGTTTAACAAAGTTACTGTGGTGTGTAATATTTTAGCAATTCCCTGTACATTGATTTCAAATGTGAAAGTACCGTTACAGGCTATGAACTGCTCAGCCACTAACTGAGTGAAGAACGTTGACAAGTTAGCATTTGTTAATGCAATGCTTACAGTCTGTCCATTTGGATAGGTTACAGATATGCTCTGTATAAATCCTAGGAACTGGGCAGTTGCCGGTACGTTAACTAACTGGTATAATGGGGAATTCCATATTTCTAGTGATATTACATTATTACTACCTATTGACAAGTATGTTGGGTTAACTGATGCATAGTATGGTTCATATAATATTAAGTCTGCAGTAGTTGAATACAATGGTATAACTCCGCTTGGGAAGTAGAACATATCGGTTACGTTTGGTACTTCTATCTGTGCAATAGCTTTGTATAACTTAGTAGTCATAAATGCGTGGAATACTGCATAGTCAGTAGACTTGTACACTATACTGTATCCGGAGTTAACAAACGTATAGTTAGTAGTTACCATATACATTGTATTTGGCAAACCTACATACAACCCAGCAGTCACCATAGTAGTGCCAACTGTTGCATTAACGACCTTATAGGTCACGTACATTGATACGGTAATGTTCGGAATTGCAGCACCAGGATATGGTGCAGTGGGTGGTGCCGCTGGAGGCACTAATTCAATGTAACCTACTTGTGGCGGTGTCCCGGGCTCATTAAATGCTGGAACCAAATTACCAGCTAAAATACCAGTTACGCTAAGGCCAGACATATAGACTGGAACAGCATACGGACCATTCGGTGAATTCTTGTAAACTCCTTGCTCGAAGAAGTAATTAACTGTTGGGTTGTTACTAGCAAATTGCGGTAAATAGTACAAGAGATCTGCTTCAGTTTGTGAAGCCGGAGTGGTTATGTAAATCGGACACCTGCTGCCTGTACCATAATCATATCCTTCTAATTGAGTTGGCTCAAATGGTAAGGCTGGATTAGTTATATACTCATACTCTACTTCTGGTTTTAACGTAGTATATACTTTTTGGCTGTAGTTCTCTGGGAAGTAACCAGATGCCATATACACTGTGTTTCCTTGTATAACTAGTGCACCATAGAAGGGTTTGCTACTAAAGTTCAACGTTAAGTCGGCAATACTGAAAGTACCATTTGCATAACCCGGAACTAATATTGAGTCTGGGTCGTAAATGTACAACGATGGTGAGTTATAACATATGAAATTAACTGGAGATACTGGAGTTGTTACAGATATTCTTGGAGGTATAATAATACCATAGAAGTACCCACTGTTTACAGATACTGTGTCATTTCCAAAAGCAGTAACTACAACGCTTGTCTCATTACCCCACAACCCTAATTCAACTAATGTAATATAAGCGTATTGTGGAACTGCCACAAACTCTAGAGTCAGCGGTGCACTACCGGTGTCTGTAGCTGGTACAGTAGGTGCAGCTAAAGTTAACTGGAAGTACGGTAATAGCTGCACTCCCGTTAAGTTCATGTATTGCACTATCATCGGCTCTTGTGTACCAATTATAGATAGCTCGTACTCGTCTATAGTTGGGGGTGTAACGTAGTTTGCAATTAACATATATGTCATTGCGCTAGTACCATTAATTATCGGATATGCCGGAGTTACTATGATCCCGTTAAAGCTGTATTTACCAGCCGGGATCATCGGGTATTGTAACGTCGCATTAGTTAGTAATGTTACTGATGCTTTAGCATAGGTTGAGGTTAAGAATCCCTGAGCAGATACACTACTAGTTCCAGTAATTGTTAAAGTAGATGGTGGTGTCGATAACAAGCCTCCAAAGTAATCTGGATAGTAAGTATTAGATATCTCGTAAACTCCTTCATATGCTGTAGCTTTGAGCTGTATTAACCCAGTATAGAAGACTAGGGTTGGGGTTGAAGGTTGTGATACAGTAACAGTATAGGTTTGAGTATTGAATGTACCAGTTAATTTTGCTGGTTCTGGGAAGTTGTATCCATATACGGGTAACTTGAGACCACCGGTCAGATTTAAGACTTCTGTTTTACTAACTGTAGTTGTGGTACCAACTACGGTAGAATACTGTATATATAAGTTACTAACATATTCTATTTTGTTGCCATTTGTTGTTATGCTTGGTGATAGTGTTAGTAAGTATAAGTAGAAGGTCTGAGTACCTATGGTGAATTTACCGGATGGTGTTAACAATATTCCGTCTAGATATGTAACGTTTGTGGTTGTAATAACACCGAAGAAGGACATATAACCATTTGCGAAAGTATAAGCGCTAAATTGGAATGTCGATGGGTAGTTGTTTATTGAAGCTATGTATGCCATCTGTGCAAAGCTTATTTGCAGTGGACCGGGTACTGAATAGTTTAACTGGAATGTTAAGTTTGCTGGTTTTCCTAAGGTTAAAGCGTCGACTATGGTGAAGTTAATTAGCGCTCTTCCCCAGATAACTGGACGAGTATATGCTTGAGACTGTAATGTTGAACCTAAGTTACCGTTAGCCTGCATGGGGTTGAACAACCCAGCTTGAGACGGGGACGTGATGAAAGCTAATGGACCGAAGACAACAATTTCGTTAGTATTGTTAGGGCCTAAAGTTACTCCTGCAATAGCAAGTTGTGATAATTGCCCTATGATGTAACCTTCTAACAAATTTGGTGGAGCGGCATAAGTTTGGTAGTGAACAAAATAGTTTAACAATTTGGCTCCAGTAGTTCCTTGAAGATCATTTATTAAGGGAAATCCAGTAGTATCATCAATCATATAACCTAAGGGGTTGGTCATTACATAGTCTATACCTAAGTTTGCTAACGTTGTAACATTGTTTACACTGGGTTCATATACGTATGTTGTGCCAACAGTTAAATAAGGTAAGTAGTTCTCTAAGTCAGAAATTGGTATATTTTCTTGAGTATCACAGGCACTATTCCCTATTATGGTTATTAAGAAGAATATTACTTTTTCAGTAGAGCTATAATAAACATTATAAGTAATTTTGGTGTTACTGGGTGGTGTCACTAAGTTTTTAGTAAAGCTTATTGGTATGGAAGTAGTATTATGAGCGCTGAAATTATAAGCTCCTAAAGTGAACTTGATGTTATTTGTTACGTTTAATATTAAGTAAGTTATGGCATTATACGTATTACTACTTATTGATGCTAAATTAACGTTGGATACATTAACTACGAACAACACGGAACAGACAGGTTGGCCATATAAAGTTCCTATATATACTGCACCTATTTGCCCGGGTTGTACTGTTATATATGCTTGGCTTAAAGTTGTGGCTAAAGGTATTACTCCTACAAGAATTGAGGCTATAAATAAAGTACTTAAGATTAGACCTAGGGACTTATTCATTTTAGGCTCACTTCTAACCAAGAAGAGAACTATCCCATTTATAAGTTCTTTTATACAAATGTATACAAATGCCGGGATAGCATTATACAAAATAATAAGTCATACTTTACTTCTTTAACCCTCTCTATTCGATATCAAGTATTATATATAAACTTGCCTACCAGTCTTGGTATTACTCAAGATTTGAGCTTTCGTGATAATACCATTTGCCAAAGAGTTTATTTACCTTAATCTTCCAAATCAAACTAGCATGAATAAATTAAATTTAATTAGGATGTTGTTATCATCCCTTGTGTTTTTAATGATGTTAGTACCAGTGTTACAAAGTCAATCTTTTTCTTCTTCAACAGTAGGTATACAAGTAGTACCGAATGACCAAGTAAACCCCCTAGGTACAACCCCTCCTACTGTTATCTTACCTACCAGCGGGAGTTCAGCTACATTTAATTTATACTTACTTAATAGTAGGGATACTCAAGCTACATTACCGGTTTATGTTGACTCATCTTTATATGAAACGGTAACTCTCTCGCCATATTCGTATACCGACGTGAAAATCCCGCTAAACGTGGGGTTACATAAAGTACAAGCTGACGGTGAAACAGTTTACGTCAATGTAACACAAGTGAGCTCAGCAGTTTCTGGGACTATATACATTAACGGTTCTCCGACGGTGTTTGAGTTTAACGCACAACCGGGTCACGTCTATACTTTAAACTATAGCTTAAGCTCACAGCTTTCTACATTAGAGACTATTTCACCACTCACGTTGATTAGTGATTTAGCAAACAACTTCTTTGAGACAGCCTATATTTACCCCCAACCCGCTGACAAGATAGCTTTAATAGTGCCTAAAGACATCCCACAAGGGATTTATTACGTTTATATATTCGGACTTTTCGGCACTTTTGTCAACGGGACTGAAGTACCTACTACTTACGTTTACGGGCTAATAATAGTCAATGTGAGTTATGGAATACCTTCCTCACTTCCCTCCCCAATCAGTTACACTGAAAACGGTGTTACTGTAAATTTAGAAAATATTAGCGGTTTTACTTATCTGCAGATACAATATCCCTTCTCTTTCGAGAACTTATATACAATTACTGTATATACGCCGACGGGAACCCAGCAGTTTACGCTTAGTAACACTTCCGGGGGTACTTATACTATTTTAGGGCAAACATACTCTCCTCAAGTTTATGGCACGAACGTCGAATGGGCTTATACTAACACGTCGGTGACTTTGAAACTACCTCAATTCTACAAAGCGGAAATCACTATAACCTCGCCCACCGGAAGTGTACAGGTTACTGTACCAACAACCAGTATTAAACCCCCACACATACCTATCGTGACATTAAACGTAAAAGTGCTGAGTACTACCGGCTTACCTATTCAAGGTGCTACAGTTACTGTCTATAACGTTAGTAACAGTCAAATGATAAATACACTTACAACAAACAGCAATGGTTTAACTTCAATAACTTTACCTCAGGGGGCAGAAGTAAGACTAGTAGTTTCGGCTAATGGGTATTTCACAAACTCTACTGAAATCACTTTAACTTCGAATACCACAGTCACTATTTACCTTGAACCTATAACCGTAAGCGTTCAACTTGTTCAAATGGCAGTAAATGGGAGTACGGTTCCCCCTACCCAAGTTTCTACTAATGTATACAAATACAGCACGGTCTCTGGGTCTACAGTGAATTTAGAGTTTAAAGTGACTGTGAGTGGGATGGTGTTTAATAACGTCACTGTTTATGCGTTAATTAACGGGGTTAGGGTTAGTGTAAGCGGGAGTAACGGTTTTTATGAATTGTCAAGAGTGTATACTTCAATAGGTGTGTACAACGTGACGTTCGTAGCGGAGTATGAGGGGGTTATGAGTAGTGTGACACTGTTACTGAACGTTACACAACCAATCGTTACACCACCAGTAACGACTACAACTTCAGTGCCCAGTACTACGAGCACAACCACTACAACCACTTCTTCGTCCACCTCAATTACTACTACATCGACAGTTAGTGTTTCAACAACAACCCCAGTACCTCTGACTTCGTCAACTCCTTCACTACCGTTGACCACGATATTAATAATCGTAATTATAGTAGTTATAGCTGCAGTAGCCGCAGTAATCTTACTTAGAAGATAAGAGGCTATATTTGTTTTTATTAATTAGAACTTTTTCTTTCCTCCTATCTCTTTAATTAGTATAACGCTTCTAGTAACTGCTAATTATCTTTAATTACTTATAAATTTGTTTTGATATGACGTCTAAAAATTACAATTTATACTAGTTTGTTAACAAAATATGGGACTTTCAAGGTTCATTTTTTGTTTACTACAATTACTACAGTTGAATATTAGTAAAAAATAGTTCTATACTCTTCATCAAATCACGCTTTTGAACTTTTCCGCCTTACCACGAAATTCAGTTTTTTGCAAAAATGAGGATTTTTTATCGCCTTCTTTCAACTCCACGCGTAATATGATAGTTAACAGTCCTTAAATTCTCCACGTGATAAATATAAAGAGGGAGAGGAACGAGTAATAAGGTTTTCACATTTGGTGATATAAGGATTCGTGAGGTTAAGGATAAGTATTATGTTTACTTAATAGAGAAGGATAATGAGGGTAACAGAAGGGACCATTACGTAGGACCTTTAGATAAGGCCGTGAAAATAGGACTGGGGGGTGTTAGGGGGGAACACCCCTAACACAGTGGACCGGCCGGGACTTGAACCCGGGACCTCTCGGGTGCGAACCGAGCACTCTTCCAGGCTGAGCTACCGGCCCACACAGTTTGGGCCCGCCGGGACTTGAACCCGGGACCACGGCGACCCGAACGCCGCATCCTAGTCCAAGCTAGACCACGGGCCCAGTAAGAATTTTTTCTTTGTACTTTTTAGCTTTTTCTGTGGACTACTTAACTGAAACTCTCGCAAAGAGGATTATAGGAGATATAGTCTGGGGAGAAAACCCCGGAATGGAGATGAGGAAGTGGAGAGAGGTATTTAACGTTAGCCAAGGTGAACTAGCGAAATACATGGGGGTCTCCCAATCAGTGATTGCAGATTACGAGAGGGGAAGGAGGAAACCCGGGATAGAGTTCCTTAAGAATTTTGTTTTGTCACTAGTAAGGATAGACGCCGATAGGGGTTATAAGGTCGTTAATGAGCTTGTAAAGGGTTACACTCTGATGCTACCATTTATAGATGACATGGGAGACTTTCAAGTCCCTATTACGATAGACGACGTTATAAGGATAGTAGATGGTTTTACCCCTAACTCTTTCATTCCAGAGTCTCAACTTTACGGTTGGATAATAACTGATAGTATTAAAGCTATTATGAGTTTAAAGGGGTTGGAGTTTTACCAACTTCTAAACTTTATGATAGGTAGAGTTGTAGTGTTTACTAGAGTCTCCTCCGGTAGGTCTCCAATGATAGCTTTAAAGATTGCCCCCATAAAGCCCTCAGTGGTAGTCTTCCATAGGCCGGTAAAACTAGACCCCATAGCCTTGATGCTTGCTGAAAAAGACGGGATAACAATCGTAGTCTCTACTTTGAAAAAGTCTGAAGAGCTTAAGGAGAGATTTAGGAGTTTTCGCCCGAAAGTAACAAGATAGCTTTAGCAATATCACCGTTAGCCTTTTCTAGTGCTTCTCTGACTTCTTTTTCACTCTTTCCAGTCTGTTCCATTACGAACTTAACGTCTTCGTCCCTAATTTCAACCTTCTGCTCCTTAACCTCTTCTTTGGCACTCCCCATCACGGAATAAACTTCTTGGCCTTGTGCTATCATTTTGACTACTACTGGGTTTTCTATGATAAGCCTTTTATCTGGTAATTCGATTATTACTCTTGTAGCATTTATTTGGTCAGTTTTTATCCCCAGCATCTTTTCTAAGTTTTTGAACTGGTTGGGCTTAACTTTCATAAGCATTTATTGTAAAAACAAACTTAATAGTTTGGCGGTTATAGATTACGTATAATGTACATTAAAATACTAGGTGGAGGAAGAGAAGTAGGGAGGGCTGCAATAGAGGTATCTAGAGGGGACTCTTCGGTAATCTTAGACTACGGGGTGAACTTTGACTTCAATGACAACCCAAATCTCCCCATGCAAGAGCTACCGAGTAGGGTTAAGGGCTTTATAGTTTCCCATTCTCATCTAGATCACGTCGGTGCCTTACCCCTTTACCAGATTTCTGGCAATTTCCCAGTTTACGGTACTAGGCTGACTAAGTATATTACAGAGTTGATGTTAAAAGACTTCTTGAAACTTTCCGGTGCTAGGTTACCCTTTGAGTGGGTTGAGGTAAGGAAAACAATGGAGAACTTTAGGGACGTTGAATACTATAAAGAATTCGAAGTGGACACCTTCAAGGTCGAGCTAGGTGATGCGGGCCATATACCGGGGAGCGCTATGATAAAAATCAAGGACGATAAGCACGTAATAACTTACACGGGGGATACTAATTTGATAAATACTAAACTCGTTAAGCCCGCAGACCTCGAATTCCTTAAGGACACTAACGTTTTAATTATTGAGAGCACTTATGGTAAGTTTAACCACCCTAAGAGGGAAGTGGTGGAAGAGGAGTTTTACCAAGCAGTAAAGGAGGTAGTAGAGGAGGGAGGGGTAGTCTTAGTACCGGCGTTTAGCCTTTCTAGGAGTCAAGAGATTCTATCATTACTAGCTGATAAGCACTTTGAATACCCAGTGTATTACGACGGTATGGTTAAGGAGATCACTGAAATTATGATAAATAACCAAGAGTTCATAAATAACTATAACGCGTTAAGAAACGCTTATAATCTTTTCCGTTACGTAAGGGATTGGAATGATAGGAATAAGGCTATAAGGAGTGAAGGGGTTATTGTGAGTAGTGCCGGAATGTTAAAGGGAGGGCCCGCAGTATATTACTTTAAAAAGATTGCTGATAACCCTAAAAATGCGGTTTTCCTAGTTAGTTATCAAGCCGAAAACACCCCGGGGAGGAGGCTTTTGGAGACCGGTAAATTTGATGAATATTCTCCAATGTTAAAGGCTAGGTTCCAAATATTTGATTTCTCGAGCCACGCAGGAAAGGATCAACTGAAAGAAATGATAAATGCGGCTAAGAACCTTGAGAAGGTCATCTTAGTGCACGGAGACCCTTCCAGCTCAGAAACTTTAGCTGAGGAAGTTAGAAAGGAATTAGGAGTTAACGTTGAAGTAGCTGAGAACGGTAAGGAGATCCAACTATGATATTACTTTTCATACACTCATCAAAATTCTCCTTTTCCTTAAGGGAAAAGGCAATAAGGGAACCAGAAGAACCTAAACTTAGTAGTTTAGAGAAGGATAACGCATTAGTAGTATTTACTACTGTAGAAAAGGGGGACGATGAGGAGATAGTTAATAGGGCTGTAGATGAGGTTCTAAAGGTGTATGATCAAGTAAAGCCCTCAGCGGTCATAATTTACCCTTATGCACACTTGTCCGATAACCTGGAGGGCCCGCAAAGAGCCATACAAGTCCTCTCCTTACTTGAAGAGAAGTTAAGGGGTAAGGTTAGTGAGGTTTACAGAACTCCTTTTGGCTGGTATAAACAATTCATGATAAATTGTTATGGCCATCCTCTTAGTGAATTAAGTAAGAGGATTAGACATGGAGAGGTCTCATTTGAGAAGAGTGAGGAAATGAAGGTCTGTGAGAAGTTCCACTTTCCAAATTCTCCTCACGCGACTTTTATGAGGAGAGCTGTAATAGAGTACTTAAAGCTGATCTCTAAAGCTCTTTACGTCATTGAGGGTTCTACTGACCCGGAAAAGGGCGAAATGGTTGTTTCTTACCAGCAAGTCTACGGGAGGAGGTTACCTTGTGTTAATGAAGAACCACATATCATAGTGAAGACGTGGAACGTTGAAGGCTTGCAACAAAAGTTCTCAGATTCTAAGAACGAGTATTTAATCTATAAGAAAAGCGATAAGGGGTATTACATAGTCGACGTTAATCTGCTTGTTTATTATTTTATGTTAAACGCTAGTAAAGAGAACCCCCCGACTTTGCCGTTATGGATGAGTCCCATTCAAGTCAGAATATTACCGGTTAAGAAGGAGTTCTTGGATGAGGCAATAAAGATAGCTGAGTCGCTTAACGTTAGGATCGATGTAGACGATACTGACGATGGTTTGGGTGCTAAGATAGCTAGGGCTGGGAAGGAGTGGATACCATATATAGTAGTTTTAGGAGAAAGGGAGATAAAGACCGGGTCATTAACTGTAAAGGTTAGAGTGGGGAACCAACAGAAGAGTTATAGTAAGGAAGAGTTAGAAAAAGAAATTTTGAACGCTGACAGATTAAGGCTAAAGTCAAATTTACCCTTACTTTTGAGCCATAGGGGTAGAAAAGAGTTCATTACTCTACAGTAACCGTTTTAGCCAGGTTTCTAGGCTTATCCGGGTCAATACCCTTGGCCGTAGATGCGTAATATGCGATTAATTGGATTATTGGTGCAATTGATAATGGCGGGATCTTGCTCTCTATGTACACTTCATCTCCTTCTCCAACTCTTTTGTTTGTACTTACAACGTAAATCTTAGCACCTCTTGCCTTCATTTCCATAACGTTATTCTTTAGCAATTCCGGCATTTCGCCATCATTTATAAACACTACTGGAAAACCTTTTTCAACTAAAGCTATAGGACCGTGTTTACTCTCGCCAGCCGGATAAGCTTCAGCGTGAACATACGCTACTTCCTTTATCTTTAAAGCCCCTTCCATTGCTAGGGGTAAACTCAGTCCCCTACCCAGATAGTATATGTTCCTAGCTCTTGATAGTTCTTCCCCAATCTTTTTAGCATAACCCTCAAGACCTAACGCGTTATAAACTTCCTCATCCGCTTTTTCGAACTTCTTTAAGTTTTCCTTTGTTAAAATGGAATATATTATGAGGAGGGAGACCAGTTGTGTAGTAAATGTTTTAGTTGCGGCAACTCCTATCTCTGGCCCCGCCCTCATGTAAATTTTATATTCACTCTCCCTCGCTATAGCACTCTCAATTACATTGGTTATTGAAGCAATCCTTCCACCTTCACCTTTTAGTTTTCTTATAGCCTGAAGTACGTCTATTGTTTCACCGCTTTGGCTTATTGCAATCACGAAATCTCCCTTTTTGCCTTTAATATTGTAATACTCTGAAGCGATCAAGGGAGTTGAATTAATTCCGATCCTATTTAACAAGAGTGAAAAGTATAAACCCGCATGGTAACTGGTTCCAGCACCTACAACAATAACCCTTTCGGCATTTCTTATTTCTTCAGCAACTTTTTCGATAAGTTCTAAGTCTGACAAAAGGCTTGAAACTGTATCTCTAACAGCTTTAGGTGATTCGTGAATTTCTTTTAACATAAAGTGGGGATAGCCCTCTTTTGATGCTGTTTCAATGTCCCAATCAACTATTCTTATTCTCTTACTTACGTCTATTACATTACCGTTTAGATCCTCAATAAATACGTGAGACGCTGTTATGTAACCTATCTCATTATCAGCTATTACTAAAATCCTTCTAGTGTAAGGGAGGAATGCCGGTATATCACTTGCTATATAGTTTTCCCCTTCTCCTAAACCTATAACTAAAGGGTTATCTTTTTTTGCGAAGAATATTCTCTTTTCACCTTGTATAATTGCTAGGATTGCGTAACTCCCATCAATCGCCTTCACAGCGTTTTTAAATGCCGTATATGCGTCCATTCCCCTTTTCATAAATTCCTCAATTAAGTGAGGAATTACTTCAGTGTCAGTTTCGCTCTTAAAGACATGGCCTAAAGACTGTAATTCCTCCCTTAACTCTTTAAAGTTCTTTATTGTACCGTTATGTACTACTGCTATTTTGCCACTGCAATCAGTGTGTGGATGAGCGTTATAATCCGTTGGAGGGCCGTGAGTAGCCCATCTGGTATGACCTAAAAATATGTAACCACTCATTTCAGTAATTTTTTTCTTTGAAATAACCTCTTCAACAGTGCCTTTGGCTTTCCTAACCTCTAATCCTTTTCCACCTAATGATGCAACACCTACACTATCGTAACCCCTATATTCTAATCTTTTTAACGCTGACACCGTAATCTCTGATAACTTTTTAGAGTCCACAGTGGAAATGACTCCAATTATCCCGCACACAAAACCATTTTTTGAAAACTACTAAATTAACTTTATCCTTACCCCCTCAAAGGTAGGAGTTGCATTGACTACCCTTCCTCCCATGGCGTGAATTAGAAGTTCTGCTCTTTCGTCTTTAGTGCAAATAACTGACCCACCCCCACCGCCACCGCTTATTTTACATCCCTTTACTCCCGCACTTCTGGCAGTAGAGACCAGTTGATCTATTACCGGGACAGTAATACCTAAAGAGAAAAGAGCACCATGATTTGCATACATTAATTCACCTAAACTCTCAATATCACCACTCTTTAGATAACTTCTAGCAGTTTCAGTAATCCTCTCAATTAAGTGAAGAAAATGGTTAAATAAGTCACTGTTCTTTTCTTTAAAACTCTTTACCTTTCTTAGCATTTCTGCGGTAGTTGCAATTCTTCTAAAGTATCCAGCGGAAAAAGTAATGTTTCTGTCCACATTTAGTATTTCTGCATCATCCCCCTTAATGTATACGAACCCACCTAAAGTTTCAGTAGTAGTGTCCATAATACTCGCAAGACCTTGAACTTTTAGTTCAACTTTGTGGGCAATATTAGCTATTTCTTCCTTTTTTAAATCTAAGCCTATATAGCGTGAATAAGCCGTCACAACACCTACAGTCACAGCAGCACTAGTACCTAAGCCTACCGAGGGTTCAACACTGGACTCTATTTCTATTAATGCTGGCTTCTTCACTTCAAAGTAATTTATTGCTTCTACTACATATGCTAAGACTTTCTTTACGTTTTCATTCTCTATTTTAAAGTCATGAAGATCTATGTTGACTCCGGTTATTTGTAGGGATGAAGACCTTATGTAAAATCTTTCACTCGGTAATATCCTCACTTTTAAATACTCAGAAATAGTATAGGCTATTGCCGGCTTCCCGTAAACTACTGCGTGTTCACCAAATAGCGTAAGTTTTAGAGGTACTTGAGCCTCAATCATCATTATTTACTCCGACTGTGATAATATATTGTGGAAGCTATTATACTTGCTGGAGGGAAAGGAGAAGGTCTAATGCCTTACACAGAGAAAGAGCAGAAAGAAACAATTACATTATTAGGTAAGATGATAATTTCATACTCCATTCAAGGACTGAAGAAAGCTGGGATAAACGATTTTATTATAGTTACTAGTTCGAGAGGCGAGAAAAGGATTGAAGAGGAACTCAACTCCCTCAACGTTAGTCATGAAATAGTTTTACAGAAAAGGGAAGGGATAAATGGCGCTATTAAAGACGGCCTTGAGAGGGCAAAAGGGGATACTGTAGTCTTAGCATTTGGTGATATTGTTGCCCCAGAAAAGTTTTACATTAGCTTAATAAATGCCTATTTGACTTCGGGCTCAAGTTTTGTAGTACCTTTAATCCCAGTAAGTAAAGGGTTGCAGACTTACGGACTCGCTAGGATTGAGGGTGATAAGATAGAAATAGTTAAGGATAACTCAACTTTAGCATTAGGAGGAGCTTACGTTATAAGAAATCAAGACTTTGACGACTTTCTCACTTTTTTACAATCCCAAAAAGACATTAAGTATTTTATATGGAGTGAAGAGTGGTTGGATATTGGTTACCCAGAAGATATAATTAATGCAATAGAACTATTACTCAATAAGGCTAGCACATTAATATCTGATGAAAGTGAAATATCAAGGACTGCTATAATAGGAAAGAAAGTAATTATAGAGGATAAAGCAGTGATTGACGATTATGCTATTATTAAGGGGCCAGCATATATTGGGAGGGAAGCCTATATTGGGAATTTCGCAATGGTGAGAGACTATTCTGCGATAGAAAATAATGCTTTAATCGGGGCTTATTGTGAGATCGTCCACTCCTCAATTCAACCTTACGCTGAAATAGGCTCTAAGAGTTATTTAACATATACAATAGTAGGGAGGAGGGCTAGAGTGGGGGCTAACGTAATAGCGTCAAGTTATCCCGCACAAAACGTGATAAGAGGAAAAGTAGAAAAACTAGGTGCTCTAATTTCACCAGAAAAGGAGATACCCCACGGTAGTATATTGAAGCCAGGGACTAGAATTTGAAGGTTAGTAGTATAAGAACTCAAACCGTATCTAGTATATGCTATTACTACACTAAGCTAACTTAGTAACGTAACTACGAAAGTCCTTCATAAATTATATAACTCGTTTTGCACTCTCTTTAGTATATGTGGTATACTGGGACTGGAGATAAGGGGAAGACTAAAGTACCTTCAACTGGTGAAGTGTGGAAAGATGACGACATAGTTACCGCTTTAGGAGATTTGGACGAATTAAACTCTACTCTTGGTGTTGTAGCCTCGCTCTATCCTGAACTTTCTCCTTTAATAGAAGATATCCAAAACGACATTTTTACACTCTCCTCGGAAATTGCAGGATTTAAAATGAATTTTGGTGAGGAAAAGATAAAGAAACTTGAAGAGCTAATATCTCTTTATGGAAGTAAAATAGAACCTTTAAGAAACTTTGTTTTGCCAGGTGGCCATAAAGCCTCGTCTTTTCTACATTTATCAAGGGCCGTTTGTAGGAGAGCTGAGAGGAGTACAGTCAAACTCTTAAGGAGTGGCAAGGCTAATGAGATACACGTTAAGTACTTGAACAGACTTTCTAGCTTACTTTTCGTCTTAGCCCTTTACGTTAATAAAAAGACCGGTAACTTAAACGTTATATGGAAAGGTTAATCCCTAAACCACGTTTCTTTGCCATTTCATAAGCTATTAAAGCAGTTATATTGTCTTGTGCAGCTATTCCCACTGTTTTAAATAATGAAGGTCTTTCCACCTTTAGACCCTCGTTAATAATCCTCCCAATTTCGATAGTATTCTTTAGAATCCCATTCTTAATTGGTTGTATATAATCACCAGTCTCCTTCGATACGGCCTCAATAGAGTCAACAAAATAAGTCTTTACCTTTCTTATGGCCTCATCATCCACTTCCCTAGCTTCCGGGGTATGAGCACCTATACTTGAAATGTGGAAATCGTCTTTGAGGTACTTACCTAGCACAACGGGGGAATTAGAGGATGTTGTAGCGAATACTACATCAGAACTCTTCAATAATGTCTCTAAATCTACTGGCTCACCACCGAATTCTCTAGCCAGCTCATAGTGACTTTTCCTAGCGTTTATCATTAACTTAGATACTTTAAAATACTCTAATGCAAATTTAATGTGATACCTAGCCTCAGTTCCAGCACCTATAACACCTAAGTTCCCTATGTTCCTACTGGGAAAAGCTAATTCCGTTGATAAGATGCTTGCAGCTGAAGTCCTTATCGCGGTCAATGTAGAGCCATTAAAAACTGCTAATGGTTCTCCGTTATCTGGTGAAAAAAGAATTACTAGACCTTGAACTGACGGTAAACCCTTTGTTTTATTTTCTGGAATTACATTAACTATTTTAACTGTTACTGACCTATCAGTATATGATGGCATTAAACCCCACCAGTTACCCTTTATAGTCAAAACTTGTCTTTGCGGTTGAGTAACTTTACCATAGGAGTATAGAGAGAAAGCTTCCTTAACTGCCTTAACTGCCAGTTCGGCATTAAATAGTTTATCCAAGTCTTGTGATGTAAGTACTAGCACAAATAATAATCAATTAGCACTGTTAAAGGTTTTTCTCTTGATGTATTAAAATATAATTGATTTAAATTCATGAATTAAATGTACATATATATGGACAGCTATTTAGTTGAAAGCGACATTCAAAGCCGTAGTGAGAGTATTTTAAGCGTTTTAAAAGACGTTGATTTGATGTTATCCTATTTCCCATACCAGGTGGAAAGGGGGAAGAAAACAGTTAAAGATTCCTTGGGAGAACACGTTAAACCCACTATTACGTTAAGGTTTAAACGATTTGGGCTATTCACTTTTAAAGACGTTTTTGTTGTGGACATAAGAGTACAAACACACTATATGATAACTTACATCCTTAAATCCGAAAGGGGAAACCTCTTTGATATTTTATTTACTTTTAAGGAAAGTCGTGTCACGAGCTAAACTCTAGTTCATATAGCAATAAAATATGATGGAGAGAAAAAATGGATTGTAAAGAAGTTTTTAGCGGATATTGGTAAGGCTTTGTTAGATGGTATTAAGAAAGAGGCAGGCAAAGTGATTGAAACAAAAATTTCTATAAACAATGACTTTTCTCAGCAATTAAATAAAATAAGTTTTATATCAAAACTTTTATTAAAATCAAAGCTTATAAATTCAAAAGAAGTTGTGATAAATAGAGGGAACTCTCTTGATATAATCACAGATCTCATAGAGGAATATCTAGGTAAGTATAAGGCAATTTACGTCTCTGGTACATCGTCGCAATCATCATTTAGGTTACTTTTCATAGACGGGGATTTGAAAGGGGTTTACGTTAATCTAAACGGTGAAGAGCACTTTGGCGAAAAGTCCCTCAATTCATTAGAAGGCGAGTTTAAGGTAAACGTATATGTAATACTCGTTCCGAAGTTGCTAGGTGCTTTAGATGAAAATCCATGAACCATATATAATTTATGAGGACGAAAAGCACAAGTTTGTCTGGTTAGGGCTAGATGAGAGTGAAGCCGAAAAGGGAATATTAACGAACCAGTATCTAATAGTACATAACAATACTGAGTTTTACTTGACCCAGGTGGGTATTTCGTTTTTGAAAAGGTTTTCGAAAACGCTACAAAGTTCGTAAAGGCTGAAAATATTAAAGCAATACTATATAGTCATCAAGACCCTGACGTAATAGGAAGTCTTTCATTATGGTTAGATATGGCACCCAATGCGACATTTTATGTATCATTGCTATGGGAAAGATTCTTACCCCATCTGGGTGTTGAGTTAACTAATAGGGTAGTAGAAATACCGGATGAAGGAATGAATATAAAAGTTGATGATCTTGAAATTAAGGCTATTCCAGCGCATTTCATGCATTCTCCGGGGAACTTTCACTACTATGACCCTATTAGTAAAGTTTATTTCTCTGGTGATCTAGGGGCAGCTGTATTTAAAGATAATTGGTACTTAATAGTAGAGAACTTTGAGGAGCACGTAAAACTTATGGAATGGTTCCACAGAAGGTACATAGCTTCAAAAAAGGCGATTAATGCTTGGCTAAAAAGGATTGAGAACCTGGAAATAGATGTAATTGCGCCCCAGCACGGTTCAGTATTCATGGGTGATAATGTAAAGAAGTTCTTAAATTGGTTAAAGAGTCTTGATAAAGTAGGCGTTGATTACATTTTCCCCTCTTCTGATAATGCTTAACTACTACCAGTATTTTTCCCTTATTTTATATTAAATTTTCCCTATCTTTATTAGTAATACTACACCCACTACTATGAAAATGATGACTATTGCTAAGACTATATAACCAGTGTAATTTTGTGGAGGGGAAATAGCATATTGGTTAACAAGGCTTAAGGTTACAGTATACCCATTAAGGCTACCGTTTAGGTAATTTAACATAGAGTTCATGTAGTACGCAGTTACCGGTATTGAAAGGTTATTAAGTAGGAAGTAACCTTTATATTCTGTAGCGTTCTTCCCGTTAAATACGGTGTAACCGACAAAGGTTAAGTTGTAACCGTCAAATACAGTCCCGTTATAAGGTAAGTACTTGATCTTGCTAAGAGGAAATACATATGTTGCGGAAGTTGAAGAACCGTTATTCTCATTTGTTATAATCTCGGTGAAGTTAACTATCCCGTTTGATACGAAATTTATTATAAAAGTATAGTTGTATATCTCTAATTGAGAACCGTGAGATATTGTCAGTTGATATACGTAAACTTCATTAGACTCTAACTGGGCTAAGGTAGTTAAACCAAGCGAGAAAGAGGAGAAGAATAGTAAAAATAATAACAACAGTAGTATGACTTGTCTCATCAGCTTTATTTACTCTCAAATATTATATGAAGTTAATGGAAGAGTATTGGATTAAGATATTTGAGTCAGACCTTTATATTCATGAAATGTTAAAAATTTGGGAAGAAGGGAACAAGTGGGCTAAGTGGATTGATGAGGTGGCTAAGAAGTACAAAGTTGAAGGAAAATCCGTGCTTGATGTACCTTGTGGTATAGGTAGAATAAGTTACTTCTTATCTAAGATGGGGTATAAGGTTACTGGGGTGGATATTTCTGAGAAACTCATCAAGAAAGCAATAGAGAACGTTAAAGACGGTAAATTTATCAGAGGTGATATGAGGAAGCTAAGTGAAGTTATAGAGAAAGAGAAGTTCGATATTGTAATTAATATCTTTAATAGTTTAGGATACTATGAAGAGGAGGACGATCTTAAGATCTTGAGAGAGCTGAGAGAGGTTACTAAAGATAATGGAATAGTAATTGTTAACTTAGAGAATAGGGATTTCATAGTGTATAATAAGCCCGAATTACTCCACTCATACATTCCACCATATCTAATTATAGATCATAATGCCTTTGATCCTTACACTTCAAGGCTTCACGTGGATAGGGTTTATATAAAGGACGGTAAGGAAGTTGAGAAACTCTCATTTTCCCAAAGGTTTTACAGCCTTCATGAGATCCTCTCCTTAATGAGAAGAGCAGGGTTTAAAATACTAGAAGTATATAGCGGTTACTCATGGAAGAAGTTTGAGGTTAGTGACCCAGAAATGACTATAGTAGCTAAACTGGCTTAGCTAAATATATTTCATCCTTATTCCTTATGATCTTTCCCCTTAAAGAGATTCCCTTAGGCACCTCACTGTTTATACCCACAAGCGTTATCACCCTGTTTTTAGCCTGAATAATTATCTCACCCTTCCTCCACCCATCTAACACTACTTCACCTATAACCCTCTCGCCCTCATCAAAGACCGGGCCTAAAGTCCTATCCTTATAAACCTTAAAATCTGAAGGGGAAATAATCAGTTTAATCCCTTCTTCTTTTTCTATTTCTTCAAGAAATTCATAAAATTCTTTCCAACTGATTCTTATCCCTAAATTCCTCCCCCTTTCATGTTCCATGTATTTTTGAATCCCAAAAGTAAACCCCCTTTCCTTACCATATCTAACAATTTCTTTGATATCCTCATCATTTATACCTTTAATCCATACTGGAGTTAACATTATTTTAATCCCTAAAGAACTGGCAAACTCCGCCATTTTTATAACTTTTAAGACATCATAACCCTTATGACCAGATAGCCTTTTAGCTTTCTCAATGTCTAATGAATCTATTGAGAGGTTTATCCTATCTAAACCAGCATCAGCTAAAGCTTTAATCAACCCCTCAGTTAAAGGTAAGCCGTGAGTTTCTACTGCAATTTCAATAACTTTTTTATTCTCTTTTATCCCCTTTACGATTTTTACTATGTCCGGATGGAGTAATGGTTCCCCTACTCCATCAATTAATATGGATACCTCGTGAGTTTTTATATTAACTACTTCACTAACCCAATTTATTAAGTGATCTGAGTCTACGATATATTCCGTTACTCTGGTCTTTGTGTTAGGCCCCGCATCCACTGAACAAAATATACAAGACATAGGACAATTACTAAAAGGCCTTACTTGCAACATATTAGTTCCTCTATCAATAATACCAAACGCTATATGTCCGATAAGCGGTATGGGCTCTGTTACCTTTTCTAATTTCACATAAAATTTTATTTTTTACCCGTTTAAAAGGGAATTTTCATTAACGTTAAGGAGAACCACCTTTCCTCTATATGTTAGGAGAGTAGTTAAATCTACTCCCTCAATGTTTACTATTTTACCGTCCTTTACCACAAGTTTACACCTAGCTCCTATATCTTTTAGTTCAATATCCGCAACACAGTTCTTTTCTAAATTGTTAAGTAATGAGGAAATGTCGTTAAACTCTTGTTCGTATTCCTCTTCTTTAGCTAATAACGCGACTTCTTTACTCTTTAGAACATCAGTAATAAAATCTTGGACTTGATAATTATTCACAGACGAGATTTTACCGTTTTCAAATATAACCTCGTATGTTTTGTCATTAACTTTTACTTTAGCAATAATTCTTTTACCTTCACTTTCCTTAGAGAGATAAGAAAATAGTTCTTGAGGTGTAAGGGTTTTTCTCATCTCTCCTCCTTTTTCTAAGTACTCTCTCAAGGAATTCATAAAATATTCTAAAAAGCTTTGCATAGGGGATCCGGCTAAAAACTCTAACGGACCTTTATACTCTCCAGTTACGGCTAATTTCACACCTTTTCTCTGTTTTAGAAAATTAATAATAAATCTAAAGAAAGCTTTAGGTCTATCCATGACCCCCTCATGAGTAATACTATTCGCAGAAATTAAAACCCTCATCTTAAATTTAAAATTCATAAAAACCTTAAATCGAGCAATGTATTCTGTCTCATTTATAACCTCTATCCCCTTTAAATATTTCCAGAATTTAGGTAAATTAGTTGGGGTACCAAGTAAAGTTTTCAAGTACTGTTCATCAGCATCAAGGATGAATTCGACAGTTTTAGATATCATAATAATTATTTTAAATTTTGTTGGTTATATAGTTTTTGATTTCATTTATAGTTAAATTAAAAAAAAAAGCGGTATAACTATTGTTATTAAAGAATAATTAGTTTAAATGACAGCTTAACTACCATTGACACAAATTACTTAGCCCTTAAGGGTTGGTATAACGTCTCCCTAGATACGCTAGTGACTAACTTCTCCGTTTGTCCTATACTTTCATGCATGAGGGACTTAGCCCTCAATCTGTAAATCGTAGGACTTCTTCGAGCCGTTGACAACAGTTTCCGATAAACCGTGAATTTTATATCATTTAATATCATTTAACATTCCTAATCCTTTTAATGCTATTAAGTAAGCTGAGGCTGTATGCCTATCGAAACCCTTCTCCCTCATTATCCTATCGTGACCCTCAGAATTTGTAGTACCCTTTGGATTAACTAACACAACGTTAAAACCTAACCTAAGTGCTTTAATAACACCGTGAATTAACATTTGCCTCTTAGCGAAACGCGAAACCTTCCTATTACCGCTCTTACTCCTAGTGAACTTCCTCTTCTTAACTAGGAACAAGTCCTCAAAAACTACATAATCAACACCAACCCGTGACAGGAAATTGAGGGACTCTGAGAGAGCATTCAAACGCAAAGCCATAGCTTTCCCTTTAGGAAAACCCGGTCTAGTAACATCAGAATACCACCACGTCTTTTTAGTAACAATTCTACTCTCCTTATTAACTACAACAACGTTCAACCTATCACTATTCAAATCAAAACCGGCAAACAAACCGTAACCCACAGGTTTTGGTGAAGAGAAGTGCTTTAAATAAAGCCAGAGTGGGATTTGGAGGTGGATCATAGGGTAATCCTTGAAACTTACTACAGCACCGTAACCCTCCTCCTTCCTTCGAGATAACTCCTCTAACTCTTTAAGCAATGGTAAGTACTCCTTGCCAAAATAAGCTTTCCCAAAAACCCACTCCCCCCATGGGTCTTTAACTTTAATTAAAACGTGGTCTTCCAAAACGTGGAACTTAATATTTCTGTTCCCTTTATCACTTTTATTCCCCCCTACTACCGAACCAGAACCTCCTTATCCTTGCATGTATTATCTCACCCATTTCGTCTTCTCTCTCCAATAAACCGTCAACTATTGTCTTGGCTTGCTTTAAAGCGGTTTCGAGGTAAACGTAGTTTGGTAAAACGTTGTAGAATTCCTTGGCTAATTCATCAATACTCTTTCCATCAAACAATGGTTTAATAGCACTCTTAACTACTTGTGAGTAAGCCCTAGCAATCCTAATAACTCTCTCTTTCTCGTTAAACAAGACTCTACCATTTATTGTAACGAATTGGAAGTTTTCGAGGGCTTCCCTAGAACAGATAATCCTATTCCTCATCATCTGGTAGGATGACAATTACTATCACCTCCTTTCCAGCGATTTTCCCGGCCTTCTCTTTCACACTCTTAGGGATGTATATTGCATACCTCTTCTCACCATACTTATCACTACCAGCTGAGGATATGACACCTCTGAAAACTATCTGCTCCATATGTTGTAAGTAGCGGAAAAATTTATAAATTTTTGTGATAACATTAAATTGGAGGGTGCCACTATGAACTCGATGAGCAATGTGAGGGGGAGGAAGGTGCCCAATGAAACTCCCCATGTCCTTGAAGGGAGTGGTTTAACTACCGCTCCCGTAGACGGCATGGGGAAGGGAATAAGGGGTATGAGGACGAGAGGTTGAATACAAATTCATGAAACCTCAATGAAAGTCCGACCCCTAATTACACGAGGCTTTTATCTCTGTACTCACTCTTACCCTTTTAGGCATAGCCCACGTCATCATGAGAGGTCATCCTTGGTAATTGACGTGAAAAAATTTCAATAGTGAGAGAGTATTCAGCGTCACAGTCCACATTTTCGTAATGAACCTTTTTAAATTTTTAAAATAGTTTATGTCTGAGATGACAAACCCCGACAAGAAAAAGAGATCTAATTTAGTATATGGAGGATACGAAAAGGCTCCCAATAGAGCTTTCTTAAAGGCGATGGGTTTAACTGATGAGGATATAAGCAAACCAATAGTAGGAGTTGCAGTAGCGTGGAATGAGGCCGGACCCTGTAACATACATTTATTAGGTTTAGGAAATGTGGTTAAAGAGGGAATAAGAGAGGCTGGAGGAACCCCTAGACTGTTTACAACCCCAGTAGTAATTGATGGAATAGCAATGGGAAGCGAGGGAATGAAGTACTCATTAGTTAGCAGAGAGATCGTCGCAAATACTGTAGAGTTAGTAGTTAACGCACATGGATATGACGGATTTGTTGCATTAGCTGGTTGTGATAAAACACCGCCAGGTATGATGATGGCTATGGCTAGGCTAAACATACCTAGTATTATACTTTACGGAGGGTCAACCTTACCAGGGAACTTTAAAGGAAAACCAATAACTATACAAGACGTTTATGAAGCAGTAGGTGCTTATTCTAAAGGTAAAATAACAGCTGAAGACTTAAGATTAATGGAGGATAATGCAATACCCGGCCCCGGAACTTGTGGCGGACTTTACACGGCAAACACAATGGGAATACTTACTGAAGCACTAGGACTAGCGTTACCAGGGAGTGCGTCTCCACCAGCTGTGGACGCAATGAGAACACGTTATGCAATTGAGACTGGAAAGGCTTTGATGAACTTAATAGAAATAGGGTTGAAACCCAGAGATATACTCACCTTTGAGGCTTTCGAGAACGCAATAACAGTACTGATGGCTACGGGAGGTTCAACAAATGCTGTATTACATTTACTTGCAATAGCTTATGAAGCAGGCGTAAAACTTACTTTAGATGACTTCGATAGGATAAGTTTAAGGACACCAGAAATCGTTAATATGAAGCCCGGCGGAGAATACGTAATGGCTGACTTGCACAAGGTTGGAGGAGCTCCGCTTATTATGAAGAAGTTACTTGAGGCCGGTCTACTTCATGGTGACGTGATTACTGTAACTGGGAAGACCTTAAAGCAGAACTTAGAGGAGTATAAGTTCCCTGATGTACCTCACGAACACATAGTAAGAGACCTCAAAAACCCATTCTATCCTACTGGAGGAATTAGAATATTAAAAGGAAACCTAGCAGAAGAAGGCGCAGTAATGAAAGTATCTGCAAGTAAAGTTAGGTACCATAAGGGACCAGCAAAAGTATTTGACTCTGAAGAGGAGGCGTTTAGAGCAGTTTTAGATGGAAAAATTGTTGAAAATGACGTTGTAGTTATAAGGTATGAGGGACCTAAGGGAGGGCCCGGGATGAGGGAGATGCTAGCGGTAACAAGTGCCATTGTAGGACAAGGACTGGGAGAGAAAGTTGCATTGATAACAGATGGTAGGTTTTCTGGTGCTACTAGGGGTATAATGGTTGGCCATGTAGCACCAGAGGCTGCAGTAGGAGGAACTATAGCGTTACTTCAAGATGGGGATATAGTAGTAATAGATGCAGATCACGGAAAGCTCGAGGTTGAACTTTCTCAAGATGAGATAAAGAAGAGGAGAGAGGAATGGAAACCTAAACCTCCAAAATATACTAGGGGATTACTAGCCCAATATTCACAATTGGTCTCATCATCATCAATGGGTGCTGTTTTATTAACAAAATATTAAGATTTTTTCTTGATTAAATCAACATTAAGGTTTTATCATAATTTGTTTCCTATGAAATTGAAAGGTTTATATTTTTAAAACAAATTTATATTTCCCAGAATCATATAATTAGTGATATTTATGAGGAGAACCCTTAAAGCCGCAATATTGGGTGCAACCGGTCTAGTAGGAATAGAATATGTTAGAATGTTAGCCAATCACCCTTATATCAAGCCAGCATACTTAGCCGGAAAAGGTTCAGTAGGAAAACCGTATGGGGAAATAGTGAGATGGCAAACAATTGGTCAAGTTCCTAAAGAAGTAGCAGACATGGAAGTAAAGCCTACAGATCCTAAACTAATGGATGATGTAGACATAATCTTTTCTCCGTTACCAGCTGGTGCTGCGGGGCCAGTAGAAGAACAGTTTGCTAAATTAGGTTTTCCAGTTATTAGTAACTCCCCAGACCATAGGTTTGACCCAGATGTACCCTTATTAATACCGGAAGTTAATCCACATACAATATCCTTAATAGACGAACAGAGAAAGAGAAGAGAGTGGAAGGGCTTCATAGTAACAACACCACTATGTACAGCGCAAGGTGCTGCAATACCATTAGCCCCCATATTTATGAATTTCAAGATGGACGGCGCATTTATAACTACTATGCAATCAGTTTCTGGTGAAGGCTATCCTGGAGTAGCTTCACTGGATGTAATTGATAATATAAAAGTATTGGGAGACGCTTATGACGCAAAGACCGTGAAAGAAATATCTAGAATATTGAGCGAAACTAAGAGAAATGTTAACGAACCAAAATTTGAAGAAGTAACCCTTTCTGCTACTACTCATAGGATAGCTACAATTGTGGGCCACTATGAAGTGCTATACGTCACCTTTAGAGAGGAAACTCCAGTAGAAAAAGTAAAAGAAGTATTAGAGAACTTCAAAGGAGAACCACAAGAATTAAAATTACCTACAGCACCTAGCAAACCAATAATTGTAACAAATGTTGATAATAGACCAACAGTTTACTTCGATAGGTGGGCTGGCGATGTGCCAGGCATGAGCGTAGTAGTAGGTAGGCTTGCACAAGTGAATAAAAGGACTATTAGGATGGCGTCTTTGATACATAATACAGTAAGGGGAGCTGCAGGAGGAGGGATATTAGCAGCAGAGCTCTTAATAGAGAAAGGGTATATTGAGAAGTAAAATTTTTCTTTTCTTCCCTACTTCTTTTCCTCCTCATACTTTTTTACCCACCTAATTAATTATTTTAATGTGATGAGCATACCCTTTTCTGATTTAATGAAGAAAGTGGCCAGGACTGAAGAAGGTGAAAATTTTGAATTTTATATCGCTTGCTGAGCGAATAGGACTAAGTAGGAGTACAGTAATCTCTTTATATAAGAAAATAGATGGAGGATATTTTGTAACTCTAAGCTATGCTAAACCCCCAATGCTTTGGGTATTAGATTCTTGGCCTAAGAAATATATGAGCAAAAAACTGCTACAATGGCTTTTAACTAAATATGATGTAGACATAGATAAAACCATATCACTTTTCGTGTCATTAGACGTGTATATACTACATCTTTCCTCTGCATTGTTACTTAATTTACCCCTAAATTCACGAAGGCTTCAGCTCGATATCCAAGAAGTTTTTAATAAAATAAGAGAAAAATCAAAAGAAATAGGAGTTGAGATAAACCTAGAAGAAGCAGAATTAAAAACAGATGATGTTTACCTATTTGCAAAAGAAATTGTAGATAAGAGAAGAAAAGAAATTAATGGAGACTTGATACAGCTCTTAAATGATATAGCTAATGAGAGCGAATTCGTTAATGAATTAAAAACTAGTGTTAGTTGGTTTAAATCTGTATCAAGAGAAAACTTGTTAAAAGCACTAAGACTAGAAAATAAATTGGATGAATTCATAGATCATGAAAGACTAAAAATACTTTATCTTATCGCCTCCAGGAGCTTGTTTTTCGATAGACAAGTAATTGATAAGGGAATAAATACCGCAATAGAGATTATTAGGAATCAAGGAGAAGAGCTTAAAGATTTATTAGAGACTGAAATTAAGAAGATAAAAGAATATGTAAACTATTTTTAAACTTCATAAAGTAAGGGTCTCCCTTCTAGGCCTCTTATTAAGTTTTCTATCGCGATCTCAGCCATCTTATACCTTGTTTCGAAAGTAGCACTCCCTATATGAGGCGTAAGCACCACATTATTAAAATTCAATAAAGGACTACCTTTTGGCAAGGGCTCCTCTTCAAAAACATCTAAGGCAGCACCAGCAATCCATCCCTCCTTTAAGGCTTTAATTAAAGCTTTTTCATCTACTACCTTCCCCCTGGAAGCGTTTATTAAAAACGCAGTTCTCTTCATTTTCTTCAACTTCTCTTCATCTATGAGATGATATGTAGACTCATTTAGATCTACAGTTATAACTACAAAATCCGAATCTGAAAGTAAATAGTCTAAAGTTACGAATTCTGCATCAACATCTTCCTTTTTAGTTCTAGAATTATATATAACTCTCATATTAAACCCTCTAGCCCTTCTAAGTACAGCCTTACCAATTCTTCCCATCCCTATTATGCCTAAAGTTTTACCATAAACGTCATAACCTAATAAGAAATCCGGTTGCCACGGTATGTTCCACTTTCCTTCCCTAATTAATCTATCCCCTTCTACAATTCTCCGTGCAACTGCAAGCATTAATGCGAAAATTAAATCCGCTGTAGTTTCAGTAAGTACTTCTGGTGTATAGCCTACTTTCACTCCCTTACTCTTAGCATATTTTACATCAATATGATCAAACCCAACACTGTAAGTACTTATTACCTTTAACCTCTTACCAGCTTCAATAATGTCCTTATCAATTTTATTAGTTAGTGTGCATAAAAGGCCGTCAGCCTCTTTTATGTTCTCTGTTATCCATTCCTTAGGCGGTGGATTTATTTTATCCCATTCTATAACTTCTATTCCTTTTTCTTTTAATTTATTAACATACTGATTGAAGAATCTGAATGTAATAACTGCTTTCATGATATTATTTAGCTACGCGTAACATATATAATCTTATTTTCTCCATGATAATTTGTGAACAGTATATTCATACCATTAGCCATAGATGAGAATGGCCAACCTTTACCAGTAGAAAAGCAAATTGCTGTCGCATTAGTCAGTGGGACTGGAAAAGATATAAGGATAAAGATGGCTCACTTACTTGGATGGCCTCTAACCTTAATTAAGTATGAAAGAAGTGGTGGCTATACAATATTCGACCAAACATTAAATCTTTTCACATCCTTACAGTTTACGGTACTACAAAATTATTCAATAATTTTAAATACATTACAAAATACTAAAAGTGATGAAGAGCTCTTAAAAATTCTCAGAAGTTTCAAATGGGCCGATATAAAAGGTTATGAGGAAGTTATATTTAAAGGGTTAGTCAATATAGATCTTTCAAGACTTTTTAGTACTGGTAGTCAGCAATTACCGTTATCTACACTCCCTAAAGAAGCTACGCAATTTGATATAGATTCACTAATTTCGGATTTAAATTCAAAGGAGGAAAACATTCAAAACAATCTAAATATTCTAGATAATGTAACCAGCAAAATAAGTACTATAATAACGATTCTCAAAGGGAAAAGAGCTGAGGAAAGAAAGCAGATAGAAGACAAATATGATCAAATAATCTCACAAAAACAGAATGAGTTACAACAGAAATCAGTTGAGGTAAAGAAAAACCTAGAAAGCGAGTTATTACAAGAGGCAAAAAAATCTTATGAACGCGTAGCAGAGATAGAGACTTCTCTTGCTAAAGCTGAGATAGATTTGGAAGCCGGTCTAATAACACAGAAAGACCTAGAAGCACTAAACATTACTAAATCGAGATATTTACAAGATGTTCAACAGAGATTACAGTCTACCAAACAGAAATACAAAATAGAAATAAAAAGGATAGTAGATGAAATAAATAAAATAAAACAGCAGAAGCAAGTAGAGGTAGAAGCAAAGAATAAAGAAATTGGGGAACTAGATAACCTACTTAATTACATCTTAAAGCATCTCAATGACTTAAAAGGAAAGTTAAAGGCGGAACTTGAAAACCTAAAAAGTGTAAGTAAAAGGGCTCCGTTTATTGAAGATAAAATAGATGTAATACTCCCATTTCTAGTACTTAGGGATAGTTACGACAGGTTTATTGTCGTTCCACCCAGTCTCTATCGTAATAAGAGAAGTCTCTTTGGGTTCTTTAAACGTGATCCTACAGATATAACTTCAAAAATTATGGACTTCTCTCCCTTTGAAAAAGTAATAATAACAACATATACAACGACATTAAACGATAATTTACTACAACTTAAAGCCCAAGTAGAGAAAGGCTTAGAAGATTTATATAATGACGGTTGGAATGTGAGAAGACAGCTTGAGTCTTATTATATCCTTTAATTCCATGAAAATGTTCAGCACATTCTTTTTATACTATTTTTCACCATCACTAAAAATGTGGATACCAACAAAAGTACGCAACAGAGGAAGAAAAGGAGTAAAAATAAGGAAAGCATACTAGCATTTAAGAAGGAATTAAAGGCATTAACTTTGGAGCCCGTATACGGTGAAAATATTAAAGATATAATCACTAGGATTACAGCAAAACTACAGCAGCTTGCGGAATCTTATGGTTATGAAATAGAATTTCCAGAAAGAGCTAGAAAAGATATAGAGGGAGATATATATTATTTTGTTTATCCAATAAAAGTAAAAACAAGACATGGCTATAAAAAAATATATCTTGAAGTAGAATATTTAATTTATGAAGAGGGAAGATGGATGGGAATAATAACAGATATTAAATAATATGTTTTACCTTGATAATCTATCCTTTATAATTACTATTAGCAAAGGTACAAAAGCTAAGAGAATTGAAACTATGTATATGAATAGTAATGATGTAGTTCCGTAAGTTTGAGTAGTAGCAGGTTTTGTGACTTCTGTAACATTACTATGATTAGCTTGCTCATGCTGAACTGAAGTATTAACTATTTCTTCTGATTTCGATTGATTAAAGTTTGTTATATTCAACCCTGAATATATCTTCGAGTTAACTAAATGATAATGTAAAACTTTACTATTTATAAGCAATATAGTAGAATTAATTGCTGTTAAATTCAATATTATAGAATTTACTAAAGTGACATTTTCATCCTTAAATATTGCGTTTTTAATATATAGATTATATCCTATAGTTGAATTAAAGAATTTAACATATTCATATGGCAAGACAGAAAACGTTAGACCTTCACCTAGCGGTATTATATTAAGATTATTGTAGTTCAGTGTTGACGTAAAGGCTATAGGAACTTGAGTATAACTACTGCCTACAATATAAACGTCCCATAAGCCGGAAATTTCATACGAGGACATACCACTGAATAGACCATTTCCAGTAGGTATGGTGAACTGCCCAACCCAGTAGCCATTTTCATATTGTAAGGTTACTGACATAGAGAGTTGTAAGGAATCCAAATCACCTACAAGATATCTAGGAGCAAATATAGCCGAAAACACACCGAACTTCACTGGAGTTCCGTTTGGATATGTAATTGATACATTCACTGTAACTGTAGAGTTCTCAAAAGCTGTAGAATTGATCTTAGCAATGTAATTAAGAGAGTAGGGAGCAACATAAATCTGAGTATATCCTAGCCCGTATACTTCGTAACTTATATTCCTATAAATAGCGTAAGCCTTTACGGTATAATATCCAGGGGGTAAGTTTTCAGGCACGGTTACTTGGGCAATATAATACGGAACTCCATTAAACACTATCGCGTTAACAGTAAAGTTCCAGTATGTAATACCATCCTTTATAAAGCTTACAGTTATATTCGGCATTCCAAAACCTAACTCATCTACTAAAATAGTTATATTCTCACCTGGATAAACAGATGTTGGTTCGGTAAACGAATTAGGAATTATTGCTGGAACTACATATACTCCCAATACAATCTCGTCAATGCCTATAGTATTTTGAACCTTTAAGACGACAACTCCTCCGAACCTAGTTACATTAGTATAGTTCAAGTACCCCTCAAGAAGCCCACTTTTATTCTTTATTGTTATACCGAGAGAAGAAATGTTAATTATGGGTATTGAAGTTAAATGGACTGAGAATAATTTTATTAATTCACCGTTCTCTTGGTTTTCTTTGTAAACATATAATAAAGTATTATTAAAACCTGTTGCAAGCGTTCCATTAGGATATGTAATCATAGCTAAAACTGGTATTTGAGAGGGTATTGGATATACTGCAACTATTGGGAATATAAATACAGCTTGATAGCCATCAATAATATAAGAGAACCCAGTTAAGTTATCGTAACTTACCACTACTTCATAGATTCCAGAACTATTCAACATAAAATTACCAACATATGCGCTACCATTATATAACAACGTTAAAGTACCTACAATATTACTTCCATTATATATTTCAGCTGTCAGACTTAACGGCTTTAGAAAAGCACCATTTAATGTTGCAACCACTTTTATTTCCTCATTAGGTAGGGCTGTTAAGTTCGAAACGGCTACAGCTAAAGATGCTTTAGGAACTTTTAGTAAGCTCACCAGATATCCAGCGTTTATATAACCTAACCCACTCACTAAGTTATAGCTTGAATTTGCGATATAGGGAGTGTTATAACCTATGTTTACTGAGTTTAGAGCTGGAGTTCCTTTTAATGAGTAAATTAATGGATTAACAAACCCTAGCTTACCGTGAACTTCGGATGCAAGCGCTATAATACTGGCAACCGTTGGGGTAGCAAGTGATGTACCACCTACTAAGATAGTTTCATTATAATAATATACAACTTCCACACCGGTATAAGGATTAGCATCGGCAACTACATCAGGGACTTTTCTAAAGCCATTTAAACCTTGATAAGGCGGAGATGGAAATAACGAACTATAACCTCCAGTAGTACTCCCGAATACGCTTTCACCGCTCCATGCTGTTTGTACAGATTCATTACCTGACACGAAAAGCGAGGTACCACCTACGGCTAAAACGTATGGTATTGAGGCTGGAACTATTTGGCTCCCTAAAGGTGATAGATAGAAATTATAACCGTTTCCTCCAGCATCACCGCTAGCCGCTACGAAAGTTATCCCCTCAACTTCTCCTAACCAATACTCGTAAATCATGGACTGTAAATAAGAAAGTGGTAGTAAACCTAATAGGAAGTATATTTCTGGAATTCCAAAGCTTTGGGACACAACGCTTACCTCATCTTGTTGGTCAATATATGCTATAGCTTGAGGTAATGAGACAGCAGGGTTTACAACATAAAGTATTATCCCGGCATTAGGGGCGATAGCATGAGCATACTCTACATCTAAACTTATTTCTAAAGCCCATCCACTCGATAAACCGTCGTTAGGATTGTATGGACCTATGGGGACTACCTTAAATAAAGGTGGATCGGGTAAATTAAACTGAGTATCAAACGCTTGTAACTGTTGATAAATATAAGGATCTCCCTCGAAATCTAAAATTCCTATATTAACACCACTTCCGTTAATACCTCTTTTCAAAAGCCAGGTAACGTTATATGCTGTTTGAAGTCGTTGAGGCGTTACATAGGAATACGCTATGGCTTGAGTAACGTTATAAATATTCGTAGGTCTTGCAAAAAGTGCCGAGGTTAAGTTAGTAGAAAGGATAATCCCTGGGACTGAAGGTGTTTGGGAGATAAAGTAATAGAACTTTTTACCAGCAATACTGAAAGTTATGAACTGTCCATTAAGAGCTTTTTCTACTACTGTAGCTTGCGCATAAAAGGTTATAACATTTAACGTAACATTTGCTTTAATCCCATAAGATGATAAATGGTTCAGTATTTCATTAATCTGTTCCTTCGGTATGAATAATTCCTCTACTTGAGTCTTATTAAGTACTATATGTTGCTGAACATATAACTGGAGTAATTCTAAGTTTTTAGGAGGAACTACTATCGTAACGTAAACCTGTCCGTTAAATGCTGAAGTTAAGACACTATAATTTAAATTCATAACTATTGGTAATGCTGATGAGGTAAGGGTTAGAATTAAAAATAATAGAGAATACCACATCAACATCACACAGTTTCTAAAGTTTAAAACTTTTTTCACAAAACACTAAAAAGGACGTACTAACATAGTATATTCGATGTTAAAAGAACCATCCGATGGAGAGCCCATAACCTTTGAAAATGGAAAATGGAAAGTGCCAAACAAGCCAATAATATTATACATAGAAGGAGACGGAATAGGACCAGAAATTACTAGGTCTGCAACAGAGGTTATAGATAAGGCTGTTGAAAAAGCTTATGGGAGTTCAAGGGAGATAAAGTGGTTTGAGGTTTATGCGGGAGAAAAGGCAGAAAAGTTAACTGGAAATAGATTCCCACAAGAAACTCAAGATATGTTATTAAAATACCGCGTAGTATTAAAAGGACCTCTAGAAACACCTGTAGGTAAGGGTTGGAAATCCGTTAATGTTGCAATAAGGTTAATGTTAGACTTATACGCTAACATAAGGCCAGTAAAATACATCCCCGGGATTGAAAGCCCTCTTAAGAACGCTGAAAAAGTTGATATGATTATATTTAGAGAGAACACGGATGACCTATACAGAGGAATAGAATATCCGTTTGACAGCGAACAAGCAAAGAAGATTAGGAAATTCTTGAAAGAGGAACTTGGAGTGGAAGTAGAGGATGATACTGGAATTGGCATTAAAGTTATAAGTAAATATAAAACCGAAAGAATTACCAGGCTTGCTATAAAGTACGCAATAGAACATAAGAGAAAAAAAGTAACAATCATGCACAAAGGGAACGTGATGAAATACACTGAAGGAGCCTTTAGGGAATGGGCTTATGAAGTTGCATTAAAAGAGTTTAGAAATTATGTTGTAACTGAGGAAGAAGTTAACCGGGGAGTTAAAGCTGATGATAAAATAATAATAAATGACAGAATCGCAGACAATATGTTCCAACAGATTATCATACGCCCAGAAGAATATGACATAATCTTAGCACCTAACGTTAACGGTGACTATATATCTGATGCAGCAGGTGCTTTAGTAGGAAATATAGGAATGTTAGGAGGGGCGAATATAGGAGATTCTGGAGGTATGTTTGAGGCAATCCACGGGACTGCGCCTAAATATGCTGGCAAAAATGTAGCAAATCCAACTGGAATAATAAAAGCTGGTGAACTGATGTTAAGGTTTATGGGATGGGATGAGGCAGCAAACTATATAGAGAGAGCTATTAACGAGGCAATAAAACAGAAGAAAGTAACACAAGATATTGCCAGGTTTATGGGAGTTCAACCATTAGGCACTAAAGAATATACACGTGCTTTAATAGAAATTATAGATACGTTTTAAGTTACAGTATTTTTCCTCTGTTTCAATAAACTTACGTACCCTAACCTTTAGACACCCCCACTTTTTTTCCTCTGTTTGTAGGTTGAAAGAATAAAGGGACATCATATTTTATACAAACAAATTTCTCTTTTCACTCCTTTAATATTCATAGGAAACGGAGGAAATTTACACTGTATATACATCGTTGTTATACAATAGTTAAATAGGTATAACGCATGAATTTAATTTTTATATGGCATCAAAAAATTTTGCGGAATTGTAAAATTAGGGTACATAAGTTTATTGAAACAATGGAAAAATACTGTAAAACTGGGGGGTTAAATTGCTTTGTCTTTTGTAGTTAGTTTGATAGTTATTAATAGAATTTCACTAGTATTCCCAAAATTAAGTGGTTAATGGTAACACCATTAGAAATTATTGAAAACCAAAATAACAGAGGAAACGAAAGAAAATAGCGTGGCTATTAGAGAGGCATTAAAAGGAGGTATAGGGGAGGTTATTAAAAATCCCAGAGTGTTCATAGATCCTCTATCGGTCTTTAAGGAGATTCCATTTAGAGAAGAAATCCTCAGGGAGGTGGCAATAGCAGTAAGATATTTCGTCAAGAATAACGTTAAATTTTCGACATTGTTTTTGGGTCTCACCGGTACGGGGAAAACTTTTGTTGCTACATACATGCTCAATGAGATTGAGGAAGTCAAGAGTGAAGACCCTGATTATAAGGGTGTTGTGCAGGCTTATGTTAATTGTAGAGAGGTTGGAGGTACCCCCCAGGCAGTTCTCTCAGCTTTAACAGAGAAGTTAACATATATAGATGTTCCTAAACATGGTATAAATTTAGGGGAATATATAGAGAAAATTAAAGAGAAACTGAGAGGTAAAAAAGCGTTAGTTTACCTGGACGAGGTTGATACTTTAATTAAACGGCGTGGAGGGGATATTGTCCTTTATCAATTATTAAGAGTTGATGCTGACGTTTCAGTAATCATGATAAGTAATGATATTAATATTAGGGATTATATGGAACCCAGGGTTTTATCATCATTAGGTCCTACTATCTTCTTTAAGCCCTATGACGCTGAGCAATTAAAGTATATTTTATCAATATATGCGGAATATGGGTTATACAAAGGATCTTATAATGACGAAATTTTATCTTACATAGCTGCAATTTCAGCTAGAGAACACGGTGATGCGAGAAAGGCTGTGAATTTATTATTTAGGGCTGCACAATTAGCTTCTGGAGAAGGTATTATAAGGAAAGAGCACGTAGATAGGGCTATAATAGAATATGAGCAAGAGAGGCTAATAGAGGCCATAAAGGCTTTACCATTTCATTACAAATTAGCTTTAATGGCTGCAGTTAGGGCTGAAGACGTAGTTTCAGCTCACAAAGTTTATTCAGATTTGTGCAGTCAATACAAACAAAAACCTTTATCATATAGAAGATTCTCCGACATTATCTCTGAACTTGATATGTTTGGTATTATAAAGGTTAAGATTGTTAATAGAGGAAGGGCTGGGGGAATCAGGAAGACTATAGAAGTAGCAGATAAGGAAAAGATAGTGAAGGCGTTAGAAGAAGCTATGCAATTAGAGTATGATGAGGAGGTGTAACGTAGGATAAATACTGTAAAGGTGAGGTTTTATGTTGTGGGAAAAGATTAAGGACTTAGAAGAAAGAAAGGGTTTATTAGATAAGGAAATAGAAAAAATATCGGAAGAAATAAAAAAATTACCGAATGGTCACCTAGAAGAGAAGGTTATTAAGGGTAATAAGTACTACTATTTAAGATATTGGGAGGATGGAAAATTAAAGAGTAAATATTTAGGTAAAAATCCTCAAAATATCATAGAGAAGTTACAAAAAGCTTCTGAGTTAAAATCTAGGCTTTCAATTTTGAAGCAAGAGAATGAGAAAATAGTTAGAATTTTAGAAAAAATAGAAAAAATATTAGAGCAAAGTGAAAGTTAATAGCAAATTTTTTATACTAGAAAGAGAATGTTAACATGATGTCTCTAGCTCAAGTAATTAATGTAACTTCTTCCTCTCCATCTCAGGCCACAAACATATCGCAAGCTTTAACACATTTAGGGGTAGAAATAATAAATGCTATTCCTTCAATAATTCTGTTCATCATTATTGTTGTAATAGGGTATATTGTAGCTAATGTTGTAAGTGCTATCGTTGATAGAGTATTAAGAGGTGTTTTCTCTCATTCAACTGTTCATATAAGTGCAAGTCTTGTTGCTGGGACTATTAAGGCTCTAATAGTCCTAATCTCATTAGCAATAGCGTTTTCAGTGCTTAATTTAGGCTCAGCTACAAAATATGTAACTATTATTGCGATATACTTACCTTATCTAGCTGGTGCGATACTTTTGTTAACACTTGGTATCACCCTTGTTAATGTTTTAGTAGACTACATGGGTAAGCAAATCTCTTCTCAAGACCCCTTTGTAACTACAATATTAGGAGTGTTGAAGTTTGGATTATATGCTGTAATTATTACCATAGCTGCCACTTTAGCAATATTTGACTGGATTCCCTTTATAAGCTCTTATTTGTTCTATGACATTTTAATAGGTTCAATAGTGTTGCTTTTCAGCTTTACTATAATTGATAAAGCTTTAGATAGCATTTCTAAGAGTGACCCTAATTCAACATTTATAGTAACTTATGGTAAATTCTTACTCTACACAATTTTCATATTAGTTGCGGTAGCAATAATTATACAGCCCTTTGCTAACATAACCTCAATTTTACAAACCTTAGCTTGGGGATTGGCAATAGCATTTGCGATACTATTAATACCCCTAATATATACTATGATAAAAAGAATGTCTACCGAGTTAAAGTGATGAGAACTCCCCAGGCAGAAAAGTGAAGAGTCCTTTAAGTGCTGACTTTTTTAAAACAAAGTTTAAGTAGTGTGAACGTGATGTAGGTTTATGAAAGTGAGCCAAAAAGAAATTGAACAATTTTTTTCAAACCATAAAGGTTGGAGTTTAAAAGGACAAGTATTAGAGAAAACTTTCGTTTTCAAAGATTTTAAGGAAGCTGTAGAGTTCGTGAGCAAAATCGAGCCTATAGCAGATTCTATGAACCATCACCCTGATATTTGCATTTATTATAATAGAGTTATTATCCAACTGACGACCCATGATGTAGGAGGGCTTACTGACTTAGATATTAAGTTAGCTGAGGAGATAGAGTCACTAAAGAAGTAGAAACTTTATTTCCTCTTCTCCACCTACTTTTTCGTTTTTGTTTACCTTTAATCTGACAATGTTTTTGTTTACTTTTACTCTTCCCCCTAACTTAACTTCGATAACCTTTCCAGGTAAAACCCAAGTAGCTTCGTATGGATATTCTGTCACTTCTTCTTCATAAACATTTCTGTATATGTTTATTCCCTTCCTTAATTCACCGCTAAATACTACGATGAACTCTATAAACGGGATTGATGGTGTCAATAACCCTATCTTAACCCATTTAACTTTTGCGTCAACCTTTCTACCGTTTATAGTTATTTCTTCTTGATCTAAGAAATACTGTAAATTTCTCTTTATAGTTAACAATTCTTTTCTTAAAGCTCTCCTATCTAAAGATGCGTAATACTGTTTTTCATCATTATAGTAAAATATTGTAAATTGTGTTACTTTCCCATCTTTACTGAAATTAAAGAAACCATTAGCATAAATTGGTATTGGCTCTTCACTCATTCCTTTTCTTCCTTCTCCTTGTCTCAACTTCTAATAATGGCTTTAACGCCTCTTCCAACCCTTTGCATTGTTGAAGTTTTGCTAGTATTAAATTAGTAAAGCAGCAAAGACTTCTTAGTCTCTCAAATGACGTAAACTTTATTGAGTTCTGAGGCCTTTCCGTTGATATTGTTATAAATTTGGCTTGTCCAGCTAACGCTTTCAATGAAAGTCTATCAGTATAAAGCAGCTCTGTGGAGCTCCACTTTCCTGGAGTCTCCTCAGGTAGCTTGAACTCGTTCTTTTCAACCCCTTCACATGTCTCATTAACTTCTATTTCTTCCTTTTTCTCCATTAAATCTACTACTTCTGATTCCGCAGTCTGTTGAGTAGAAAGGAAGTTTTCAAACAATTTTTTCAACTCTTCATTATTATAAGCGCAACAACTGAGCTTTGCTAACTCGTTGAGTAATGTGAAATCTCTTAGAGTAATATTGTTTGTTCCTCTGCTGGTAGAAATTGAAAGAAGTGTGGGCCCTTGTGGTATCATTATGACTTCAAACCTGAAATAATTACTTTCAGCTAGTCTTACTATATACGTTTTATTTGAGGAGTTAGACAGTTCTCTGTACTCCTTAAACTTTCTTAATAGGTAATCAGTATCACAATTTTCAATTAAAAAATTGAAACCTCTAATATCTCTTATGTCATCTGTTGAACACTTCATGTATTATATCTTATAAGGAGAATTTAAAAAGTATTATATTGCTAACTTGACATAAGAATTTTGGCATTTCTTGTCAGTTCATAGTAATACTTCCTTCCCTTCTTAATGTTTACTAGCCCGAATTTATTAAGTAACTCTAAATGATATCTTATTGTGGAATAGTTCATATTTAATACTCTAGCTAATTCATATGCTGTTTTAGGGCCATCATTTAATAGTTCTAATATTTTCTTTCTTGTTTCCCAACCCGGCAAGTTGATTAGTTCATCTATTTTTGTAATGCTCATATGATTAAGTATGACTATATTGCTTTAACTCTAAGCGATTTTATATAGTTTTTTATTATTTTCTTTTTTAAAAACTGAATTATTTAAAAGGAAAACGATACATTTTGTCCATATAAAGGATGAATAGGAGGAATACTAAAAGGGCTAATATTACGAAGGGGTAAAAGTAATAATTATGTAATCCTAATATTAGAGTTAGTATTAATGAGAATGGAATGGGTAGAAAAGTCTTATTATATAGACCATGAAACAGTGAAATTCCAATTGCTGGAATAAGGAAAACTGGATTGTAAATAGACATTAATAGAAATATTATAATTAGCAAAATAAGTATAATACTCATTATGTTAATTTTTTGAGAGACGATCATTTAAATATACTTTGATCATGAAATAAATAAACTTATAGCTTATATAAAACGTCATGAAACATTTTATTATGATCCCTAAAACTGCTGAAAAACCTATTTTTTCTAACATCGTCTAATTCAATTTCAAATAATTTCCTATCTTCTTCAAACAGCCTTGCCGAAACTTTTACTTCACCTAGCGGCGATACAACCATAGATCCTCCCCAAAAGAATTCTTCTTCTTGGCTTCCTACCGTATTAACAAATACTGACCAAATGCCATTAATAATTGAATGTGCTTTTAGTAATGCTTCCCAGTTATCTTTTATTGCTAAATTGGTTGATAGCTTCCTCATGGGTGAAGCTGCGGGTATAAACACTGCATCTGCACCCATTAATGAAATTGCTTCAACCGGTTCGTAATGCCACGCATCTTCACAAATTATTACTCCAAAATTAATCCCTTTATAGTTAAATATCTTCAAATCTTTTTCTGGTTCCCCAGGTTGAAAATATCTCCTCTCTTCAAATAAACCATATGTTGGAAGATAGAATTTGTATACGAAGTCTACCTTTCCGTTGATTATTACGGCAACTGTATTACGTAAAATACCTGGCCTCACCTCCTTTACAAGTCCGACTATAGCGCATTTGCTCAATTCTTTGATTCTCTCTAAAGCATTCTCACTGGTTCTATAAACTTCATAAACTAGGTCTCTAAGTACGTAACCAGTGAGAGAGAGCTCTGGGAAAATTACGCAATCTGCACTAGATGTTTGTAAAATTTCTATATGCTTTTCTAAGTTATAATTTACGTCTCCGAGTTTAGGTCTTATTTGTGCTAATTCAATTTTTAACCCCATTGCCTCGGATACCTCCAATCAGAATTTATCGCTCTTCCACTTAACCTAAAGATTTCTGGTGGCAATCTTTTATGTTGCGATGTTTTAACCATTGAAACTATTTTTTTAACATTCTCAGTAGGAGTTTTAGTCACTTCAGATATTTTCTCCTCATCCCACATCTCCTCAAATTTAAGGTAAAGAATTGAATCGATTGTCTCATAATCTAACCCTATTTCTCCTTCTGCAGTTTGTCCTTCCCATAAAGCTGGTGATGGGGGCTTTTTAACTATTTCCTTAGGTAGTCCTAGATAATCCCCTAACATTCTCACTTGTGTTTTGTATAAATCTCCTATGGGTAAAACGTCAACTCCTCCATCTCCGTATTTAGTAAAGTAACCTAACATCAACTCGCTCTTATCTCCAGTTCCTATTACTAAGTAGTTCATTTTCTGGGCGAAGGCATAGAGTAGGATCATTCTTACCCTAGCTTTTATATTTCCTATTATTATTTTATCTGTAGTATTCACTTTATCAACAAAATTTTTAACAATTTCATCTATATTAACTATTGTATATTTATTCTCGCCGCCTATGAGTTTGATAACTTTTATTGCGTCTTCGATGTCTTTTTGGGGGGTTGATGAGGAAGGCATAAGGAGTACGTAGTAATTGTCCGTGGCTTTTGACAAAAGGTATGTAGTAACAGATGAATCTATTCCACCGCTTAGGCCTATTACACCTCCATCTTTTTTACTCTCTTCAAAATATTCCCTTAACCTCTTTATGAGGTATTGACTTACTGTTTGAAAATTTAAAGTGAGTTTTTCCCTCACGTAATCTGGCATCATCAAAATATTATGTGAGTGTAGTAGTATTAACTTTATACGATGAGAAATAATAATCAGAATAAACCTGAACTGTAAATACTGTAGAATTTATTGTCATGTTCTGATATGGTGCATATGCAAATACCAACGAGCTAGAATTTGGCGGAATAGATGTAGATGTAAAATTCCATACCATATTTAAATTATTTGGTAATGAGACTCTAACAAGTGTTATATTAACTGGGTAGCTCTTTACGTTTTTAACTTTTATAATAATCGCTGAATACGGAGGATTTCCTAATACATAAACGGATTCTATCTTAATAGGATTATTTTGAACGTAATTTATATGTGCGTATACACCCAAAGTACTCAAAGTAAATATTACCAGAAATAGCGGTAAGAGGATATCCTTCTTTAAATTAATTCTTATTGGCGGTAACTTAAACTCATTTATTCTAAATAACGAGACGAATAATAGAGGTATCCATATGAAGAAATATTCTGTTAAAGTTCTCCATAGGAACCAACTTAAGATTAAAGGATAGACCCATAAGCTTTCCTTTACTATCTCAAAGAATTTCATATAGAAATAAATTAATAACAACATTACTATCGCTAAGGATAAATCGAAAAACCATGGTTCTAATTGGAATAATCCAGAATACGAGAAAACCGTTAATCCTATTTGCCCTACTGGGATAGTGTTTGAGTCTGTAGTTATCACGTTATATATAAAGCTTTTGGGATTCCAAAGTAAGAATGGTAAATCAGTAATTAACAGTGTTATAAGAAAACTTTTCATATAACTACTGCTGAGAAAAGCCTTAATTTTTCCCTTATATAAAGAGTTTGATTTATATATTAATATAAAGGGCAAAGCTAACCATGATAGCTGATTAAATGAAGTAGCTAAGGCTAGGCTTATACCACCTATTTTATTACTATTAAGATAAGATAAAAGTAAAAATACTGCTGGAATTACGGCAATTACTCCGTAAAATGGAGGGATAGAAACAGTTGTAAGTACGTATAGGAAAATTACTGGCAATAGAACGAAAGGATCTTCTTTTTTCCTTCCTTCTAGGTAAATCAATAGTACTAGTATAATGTCAAATAATACATTTTCAATATTGAGTGTATACGCTGGAAGGTTTAATAACCTTATTATTATGTAAAGCGGAATATAGATTATAAAGGAGAGCGGTGGATATACGAAATTATGAGCTACAGTACCGTATATTGTATAGGTGGGACAAACCCCATAAGGTGTGTAAAATGCAGTATATGGATCTTTATCGCTAAAGAGATTATTTAATGCTTCATAAATGTATTCCATATCATCTGTTCCGAATGAGTCAATAAGGCTAATACTTACGATAGTAAATGTAGCAGAAGATATTATCATTATATAATCGTCTATAGTGGATATTTTTCTGTTGGGATCCAATAGCTCTGGGTAGAGAGTTATAATAATTATTGCAATTACTGAAAAGAAGGAAAGGGAGATAACTGCTGACTGAAAGGGATTATTTATAACACTTTTTTTAAAACCGAGAACTATAAGGGAGTAAAGCATTACAGAAGCCAAAATCAAGTAAAGTATCCTATGTCTTAATCCGTTATCCATTGTACATGATTAATATTTGTAACTATTTATAATTTATCAAGCATAATACGTTCTAAGGCTTCTAATATTTTCTTTTTGATTATCTCTCTATTATCTAAAGTCAATTCATAAATTTGCCCATTTAATTTTAGGCTTCTATGTATCACTGCTAACACTGGATATTGAGAATTAATAACTTTATAAATTAGTTCTTTTAGTGTGGGAACGCTGAGCTCCATTGGTCCTATCTCATCTATTGCTATTAGTTTAGGGTTATCGAATATCTCACTCTCTAATTTTTCTACTGTTTCTTTCCTAAGTGTAACATAATATTTTCCTATTTTGACTTCACTTTTTATGTCTATTCTTGCTAGCCAGTCTTCAGTTTCTGATGTGAAGCTCTTTATCTTAAATCCCACCCTGCTTCTACCTTCTCTTACTTCTGGGCAGTAAAATCCAGTTATCTTAATTCCTTTCTCTCTCAATTTATTTACTACGGTGTTAAGTAATGTAGTCTTACCTACACCAGGTTTACCGGTTATATAAATTCTTATAGGCGTTTGCAATTCTTTTCACCTTTTCTAAATTTATTCTACCATTGTTATCTTTTAAATAAGTGCCAATTATGAAACAATCGGCCATATATTTTGAAATGTTTTCTGAAGTAATTCCGCTCCCTATACAAACTGGGACTGGAGAGTAGCTTTTTACTTCTTTCAGTAATTTCAAGTCCACTTCCTCCCCTGTCCTACTTCCTGTTACTATAAGGTAATCAGCTCCATTTCTTTCTATACAATCTAACACTACATCTTTTATGTTTCTCTGATGTAAAGGGCTGGCATGTTTGACGAAAATGTCTGCTAAAATAGTAATTTTCTTTTTTAGATAGAACATAGCCTCAAATGCCTCTACTGCGGTTGGCTCTATAATTCCTTCTGGCGAGGAAATCGTTTCGCATAAGGCGTTAACTCTAACGAAATCACCGGTAAGTCCTGCAATTACAACACTATCATAAGTAGAGTTCCTAAGCAAGTTAATTCCTACCTTTATACTTACACTCTTTTTAACCTCTCTTGCTATTATTCCCATAGCTATTGAGGTTTCTCTCCTAACTCTTTTTCTAAAAGGATTATCGTGAAAGTTTTCTAGAATTAAGGCATCAAACCCTCCCTCTTCTATTTTCTTTGCTTCATTTATTGCAAAATCTATTATTTCTTCAAAATTACCAGAATATTTATATGAGCCAGGTAATGGAGGTAAATGGATTACGCCTATTAGCCTCATAATATAATAGTTACTGATGTGAGGTTAAAATATGCAAAGAGGACTTTTCATGTTTGTGAGTGAGTTTAAGTTTGACGAAAAATGGTGGAGCCTAGATTCGCAGAGTAGAAACAGTTACATAAACAAATTGATTGAAATGGAAAGTAAGTTTAAGCAAGAGCTAGTTTCTATAAAGAGATATAACTCATTGAGATATGACGGAGATCTAGTATATTGGGTTTCTGATTATTCTACGGAAAAATTAAACGATTTTAGATACAGTATCATTTCTATATTTAAGGGGCTTTTAAAGGAAACTATAACTTTATTTTCCTATTACAAGCCTTCACCTTATGTTGAAAAAGGTAAGGAGATATTAAATTTGCTCAGATTAGAGCCTTTTAAGTATTTTGTTGCCTATCCTATGAAAAAATCTCCAGATTGGTATTTACTCCCATTCGAGGAAAGAAAGGAAATTATGGATGAACATATTAAAATGGCTTCACTTCACCCCGATAATGAAGGTATCAGATCATATACTACTTACTCGTTCGGGATAGCTGATTATGAATTTGTTGTAATTTATGAGATTCCAGATCTAGCTAAGTGGATAAACGTTGTCGAGAAGTTAAGAGAAGCCAAAGCTAGGAAGTGGATAGTAAAAGAAGAACCTATTATTACAGGAGAGATAGGATCACTTGATATTTTCTTAAAATAAACAGTAGGCTGAGCATAGTTTTTCCGTCTTCTATTTTCCCTTCTTCTACCATTTTTAGAGCATCGTTTAAAGTTGTAATAAAGGGTTCTATTACTTCATATTCTTCTAGGTGTTGCTCAGTTTTTATTAAATCAGTTGCAATGTAGAGGTGCATTTTTTCTGTTGTAACACCCGGCGATACAAAGAAATCAAGCAATTTAAATATTTTATTAGGTCTATATCCAATCTCTTCTTCTAGTTCTCTTTTAGCGGTTTCTTCTTCACTCTCATTTTCCTCTATTGTGCCAGCTGGTAATTCATAAAGCCATTTTCCCACTATTGGTCTATATTGCCTAATCATTATTATTCTCTCTCTATCAAGAAACGGGGCTATTACAACTGATCCTCTATGCTTAACATAAGCTTTTTCTACTTTTTTACCGTTAGGTAGCTGAAACTCAGAGATTTCGACATCGAATTTTTTTGAGGTGAAGATTTTCATATACTATAAATAATGGTTTAAGTATTTTTGTTTAACAGTTAGGTAAATTTTTTCCCAGTCTATTTTTATTAATACAATTCCTAAAATTAAGAAAACTATAGTAAATATAATTGTTAGTAATGTAGGGCTTATCCCTAAAAAAGAGCTTATTTTTATTACCCCTAGTAATTCTAATGGTATTTCTATCCCGCTCTTAAATATCTTAGCTGGTACTGTTATTTTCAACATATGTAGTAACGAGAACTTGATCACTCCTCCTCCTATATATAAATAATCATCTAGTGGTAATCCGGGTAAAATTGCTAGAATGAAAAGTATGATAGGAAAATATTTTGAGTTCATAAATTTTTTAAGAAGAGGCAAATTCTTGTTCTTACTTAGTGGTTTTCTTACTCCTATGCCTAATAAGTAAGTGAACGTCTTAGCAATTCCCGCCCCAATTCCAGATATAATTATAAATATAAGAACGTGAATAGGGTTAATTCCTATGCGTAATAAGAAGTACGTTGCAACTAGTGTGTAAGGGGCTCCAGCGAAAGGTAAGATATTAGATACGAGGCTTATTAGGAATACTGATATAAGTGCGATAAATACCTCGTTCATAGATGCTTATTTGTCTTATCTCTAATAACTTTATTCCAACAATTTAATACTTGAGGAGGAGATTGGTATAAATAATATATCAATATAATTTAGAAATTTAAATTTTAATAGAAAATTTAAAAAATATGAATAAAAGTATTGTAATTTTATGTGGAGTATTGAGTAACTATTATGATTAAAAAATATAACGAAATCCTTAATAAAAGAATATTAGGAGGTAAAATCAATAGGAATAATTAAAAGTGAGGTGATGAATAGTGGGCTTAAGAGAGGATTAGAAGCAAGGTTTGGTAGCAACTTTTCTGATAATATTACTGAGAGATTCTCACACTCAGCAGATATGGGATTTGTTCCACAGTTAGTATGGTCTGGGGGCTTAAAACTAGATCTTATTCCTGATTATGTAGTTTATCCCACATCAGTTGAAGATGTTATAGACTTAGTTAAAATTGCGTTAAAGTATAAAGTCCCTATAACACCTTACGGTAGAGGTACTAATAGGTATGGTAATGCTTTAACAGTAGATGGGGGAATATTAGTAGATTTTTCAAAGATGGATAAAGTAGAAATTGATGAGGTTAATATTCAAGCTATTGTGGAACCCGGTGCTACATGGAAACTTGTTGACTTAGCTGCCCAACCTAAGGGGTTGCAATTAAGGACTTTCCCCTCATCTTACGATTCTACTGTAGGTGGTGGAATAGCTGGCGACGCATTAGGAATAGGATCTTATGAATATGGTTTCATTTCTGATAATGTTTCATTTGTAGAAATGGTTAACCCTAAAGGTGAATTGGTTAGACTTGAAGGAGGGAATCTGGCACTAGCTTGCGGTGCTGAGGGTACTACTGGAATTATTGTTAAAGCTGGGATAAGGCTGAGGAAATATGCTCCCACAGAGGCCCTAGTATTGTCATTTAATACATTTGACGAAGCCTTTAAAGCAATAGGAGAGTTTTATAGGGAGGTAATTCCAGCATGGCATGTTCAGGTTAGAGGTCCCTTAATTTCTACTTATTTGTATAGGAATTTCAATGCCAAATTAAAGCCTGGAAAGTGGAACATGATTATAATGTATCCGTCTACTAGGTCTCCCCTTGTAGAGCCTAAAGCATATAAGATAGCGCAAACGTTTAATGCAGAAATCCAGGGAGGAGAATGGACTGGGTGGTGGTCTTTTAATCACGGTGTTGTAGCTGCTTTAAGACAGAGTGGATTATTGATACATCAACACGGTTTAATACATTATACTCAATTGCCTCAATTAGTAAACGAACTTAGTAGCTTCTTAGGAAAATTGGGGGGAGATACTTCATCTTTAGATCTAATTAATAAATTTGATTTAGATATAGATTTGGAAAAAAGGGAAGTATTACTTGTAAATGCATTTACCGAAGTTACTTTGAAGCCAGAAGATAAGAAGTTAATCTATGATTTGGCTAAGAACACCTTAATGATGGATGCCTTCATAAAAGTCGGAGGTTCTTTGTTATCTGTAGGGATTTTTGCACATAAATATGCTAAAAATAGATTATCGGCTATGGGGAGAACTTTCCAGCAATTAGGAATAGATAGGTATGAGGTCATAAAGAAATATAAGGAAGAAATGGATCCAGAGGAGCTTTTCAATCCCGGTAAAGTTTTTGATCCTAAAAAGAGAGGTAAGGTTGTCCTAGAAATAGTTGGCAAACAACAAGAGGCTTTAAGATTTAGGTTTGGAATCGGTTTTGCTAAGGCAATTTCGCCTGGTGGAGAAGTAATCGGATTTACTGCTGTTAAAAGATACCTTGATGTATTTACGGATTATGCACTCAAATGTATTGATTGTGCTATGTGTGTAACTGTTTGTCCTCAGTTTAAGTTAATCCCTCAAATGCCCTACGCACCTAAAGGAATGTTTGATTTCGTTAAGGGTGCTATAACTTACTATCATCTTAAGGGTTCAGTAGATATCAGTGATGAGGCGATAGCTGAGATTTCCGGTTGCCATAAATGTGGTCTATGTGACGGTGTATGCCCAGCTAAAATACCTATTTCATCACTCTTACTTAAGTTAAATAGTATAGTGGCTAGAAAAGTCCAAGAAGAACCTCCAGTAGAAATCCCATTACTTCAAGACCCAGATATAGCATCAATGAACGATAATACCAGCGATATAGTAGTATGGGTGGGTAGGTACTTGGCCGAGAATCCCTCGGTAGCCATAACTGCACTTAAATTATTAAAACAGTTAGGAATTAAGGCCAAGATCGTTGGGACAACTAGTGATAGCGGATTTTTAGATTACATAAGCGGTGGAGAAAGGTTACAAGATAAGATATCTAAGAATTTAGATCAGATAAGTAATTCATTAGAAATAATAACCATAGCACCAGAGGATTATAAGACGTTCTCTGAAGCGTATAGAGATTTCGCGAGCTTAAGAGGAATTAGGATAAGTTTTGAAGTGACCCCAATAGAAATTAGGTTACTGAAATCAATACAAGTAGAGGGGAATGGCGAGGAGATTTATTTGCATGTAGCTTGTTTCTCTGCATCTTACGCTAACGAGATTATAAAGAGACTTAATGATCTAGGGTTTAGGGTTAAGAAAGTGGAAGGATGTTCTGGTGCAATCTTAGAAAAGAATTTAGGGAAGAGAGCAGATATGATGGCTAGGGCTTTAGGTTCTAAATACCCCTTCTTAATAACCTTGTGTCCTCTTGCTGCACAGAAGTTTAAAGAGAATGGAATAGTAGCCAAGACATTAATAGAATTCTTAGCAGAAAAACTAGGAATTAAGGTAGTTGTAGCAGAGTCAAAGAGTAAGGTTGAAATACCAGACGAGGTAAGAAACGGATTAAGGGATGTAATACTAAACTCTCTATCTCAAGCATTATTCAAGCGCGCTCCATTACTAGTCGATACTATAACCTTTACATCTAGTGGTATTGATGAGTACAAGAAGATTATAGAGAATGTTATTATAGATGCTATTAATGAAGCTGGAGAGGAGATTAATAAGTATAATACTAAGCTGGTTGAAGATTTTAAAAATAAAAACAACAATTATGAGAGCGTTATGGTATATATTTCTGCTATAGTGAGGGAATTAAATACATTGTTCTCTAAGATTAACTTAGATAACATAATTGATTCCTTGGTGAATCAGATAAAGGCTAATACTACTGAGCAATTTGATGAGGGAGTGTTAAGGCAGTCAGTAATGATTCTTATAAGGGATAATGAGAGATTATTGAAAGAGAAGGCAACGATGATAACAAATGTTGTAAGGTAATTTCTTTTAAAATTAAACGTGTAAACTTATATCATATGGTAAAGATTTATTTAGGACCAGCAGGAATACCTCATTCTGCGAAAAAGAAAAGCACACAAGAGGGTATAAAGACTGTTAAAGATCTAGGGCTCAATGCAATGGAAGTGGAATTTGTGCAAGGAGTGAAAATGAAGCCTGAAGTGGCTGAAGAGGTTGGGGAATTAGCTAAAGAATTAGGAGTTAGACTTTCAGCTCACGCTCCGTATTTTATTAATTTATGTTCTGAAGAGAAGGAAAAAGTAGAAGCTTCTAAAAAGAGAATTCTTGAGACTGCAGATAGGGCTGAGAGAATGGGGGCCGACGCTATTGCAATACATATAGCGTTTTACGGTAAAATGAAACCCGAGGAGTGTTATCAGCAAGTGAAGTCTGAGTTAGGAGAAGTTGTAGACACTGCAAGATCTCAAGGGATAAAAAATGTTAAGTTTGGTGTTGAGACAATGGCAAAAGAGACAGCATTCGGAACGCTTGATGAGGTTATTTCTATTTCTAAAGAAATCAAGGGAGTAATACCTTATATTGATTGGGCTCATACTTTTGCTAGGCAAAACGGACAAATTAACTATGGTGAAATAATAGATAGACTTACTAAAGAACTAGGATTAACACACATTAATTCACATTTCGAATCACTTGTTTATAGGAATGGTAAATATGTTGATGAGCATCTTCCGATTGACAACGGCACTCCACCCTTTGAACCTTTAGCCGAAGAATTGATTAAGAGAGATATCTCTATCACGCTAATTTGTGAAAGCCCAGAGCTTGAAAGGGATGCTCTGAAAATGAAAAAAATCTTAGAGGATTTAGGATATAAGTTTACTTAATGTACATTTTCGTTTCAGATTTCGATAGAACCCTATCATGTGAAAAAGATGGATTTAAAATAAGGGAAGATGTTGCTAAGGCTATAAATGAGTTTAGTAGATCATATCCATTTTTTGTAGTTACTGGAAGGGAGAGAAGGTTTTTAAATATCTTAGCTAGTGGCCTCAAACCTACAGGGTGGGTAATAGAAAATGGTGCTATTGTGATCTATGAAGGTAAAGAGTATATAACAGTAAATAAAGAGTGGTTTAAGGAAAGAGAGAAAATCATAAATTTTCTTAGTTCTAAAGGAATTAATTATAGTGTAGGCGAGGTTATAATTTATGTAAATAACGCTGAAAGTAAGTTGTTTGATGGTCTTCCCGATTATGTTTCAGTAGAGTGGAATAGGAGCGATGCCATGATATTACCTAGAGGGGTAAATAAAGGGCATGGGGTGCTTTTCATTAAAAATTCTTTAGGTTTTAAGGGTAAAATAGTGGCTATTGGGGATAGTCAAAACGATATTCCTATGTTTCAAGTAGCAGATATCAAAGTTACTGTAAAAAATGCTTTGGATATGATTAAGAACATGGCAGATATAATATTGCCTAAAGAAGATGGTGAAGGTGTTAAAGAGTTCTTATTGAAGATCTTAAAGGGTGAAATCACGTTATGATTTCTTGAACAAGAACACATCTACCAAGAATTCGTGAGCTTTCTTAATATGCCATGGGTAATATGGCTTTAATTTATATTTAGTACTGATTACCTCCACTGAAAAGCCGTACTCTTTAGCCTTTCCTAATATAATTTTTCTGCTTTGCTCATTTGACTTATGAATGCTATATACTACATTTGCGATTTGTAGGGCTTTTTCTAAAAAGATAAGGTCAATTCCTTTATTAACTACTCCAAAAGGTGGATTTTGAACAACTGTATCTACTTTTCTTAAGTTTAGGAAGCGTATATCAGCGTTTATAAATTCGGCATTTTCATCTACAAACTCTTTAGCTACGTTAAGCGAATTTATATCTATTTCAACGCATAGGCAATATCCTCCTAATGCTGTGATTCCGCTACAAAACTTTCCAGTTCCACAACCTAAATCCGCAACAGTTTTTCCTTTAATATCACCGCGTAAGTATGCAGTCCATAATATTGTAGCAACTAAGTCGCCGGGTGTTAAATATTGCTCTAACTCATATCTGGGTTTAGGATGTGGTGGTATTTTTTCTAAAATTAATTCTAGTTGTTTTTTGTTGTTAATAATTTTATCACTTCTAATAGATTTTTCACCTTAGTCACGTTTTTTAAATCTTCATAAAAACCAAATCTATCGAGTAATATTGGTTTTATCCCTGCCCTTAAAGCTCCTAAATAATCAATCTCATAAATATCTCCTACGTGAAATTCTGGTAAGCCATGTCTTTCGATGCCGATTCTAAATATTCTTGGATGAGGTTTCATTATCCCTAAATCGCAAGATGCTATTATATCATCTAGATATATTGAGAGATTTAAATCTCTGACTATTTTATATACACTTCTAGTAGAATTTGTGACCATCACTACTTTATATCCTAGTTTTTTTATCTCTTCTAAGAAAGGGGTTACATCATTATAGAGTTCCCATTTGTCGCTAAGCAATTTCAGTTTTTTCATTTCTTCTATTAAGCACTTTTTTGGAGGTATTCCCAATTCATATAATACTTCTTTGAAGTTTATTTCAGTTAATCCTCCCAATATTGGGTCTGGAAAATGTTCTCTACCCAGTTGTTTGGCTATAGCTCTAAATACTTGTTTTTCAGTGATTCTATAACCTCTTTCCTTTAAGAAATAATATACTGGCTGGTGATATTTAGGAGTAAAGCTTACTAACGTTTCTCCCATGTCTACGAATATAGTCTTATTCATGAGAAATCACCTTATGATAAATCGTGGTGGTTCTATGTTTTCGCTCTTACATTTGGGACATTTACTTGGTTTTTTAGGCTTATCTATGTTAAAAACATAACCGCAATCTCTGCATCTGGGTAGATAAACTATTAATTTTTTCTCTTTCCTCTTGAGTGATTTTGCGATATGATATAAGTGTTCATAAACTTCTTTTTCATTTCTTATTCCTAGCCTATCTTTTATTTCCTTAGCTGTTAAAGGTATGTCAGTAAATGATAACAAGACTATCATTTTCTCTCTAGTGGTAAGGAAATCTGGTTTGCTCTCTATTATCACAATAACTGTTTAGTTAACTCAGAATATATTTCTTCAACTTTTCTAAGTATATCGTCTGATGTGTAGCCTTTAGATAGAGCTAGGATTGAAGCGCCACCTGCTCCTACTCCTTCCTTGACAAATCCTTTTTCGTATACTCTTAACCCTTCATATTTTGATTTAGAAAAGTCTAGCCAAGCGGTTAATAGTGGTATTCCGATTTGCTTAGAAAGTCCCAAGATGTCTGATGTCTGATCAGTAATTATCCATTTAGTAGTTCCAATTACCACATCTTTTAACTTGTCTTTATTTAACTCTTTTATAATAGCAGCAGCTGCTGTCATTTGTGTACCTCCAGCTAATATTACTTTTCCTTTAAAACCAATTGTTATACTAGAAACAGCAATTAGCATTGGATCTGAGAGTTTACTTAATTTTCCTATCAGATCATTGGGTAAATTTTCAAGTGCTTTTAGCACTATTTTTCTTTTTAATTCTTTGGGGTTCTCTGGAGATGCGGAGCTGACTTTGTCTAACGCATCGTAACCTAACCCTAATAAAACAGCCATAGCCGTGGTGGTCCCTGCTGGTATAGATTCGCCTATAACGAGAATGTCATAGTCTAATGAAAGCTCTTCACCCAAAAGTTCTCCATTCCTCATAATCCTCTCTACAACTTCTCTCTTAAGAGATAAATTTCTTATATCACCTCCAGGCTCACCATCAAGGTCAATATATGGTATTTTTGGTTTCACTCTGCTTCCAGCATTTACAACAAATTTCGGGATTTTAACAAGATTTAGTGCTGCTCTAGTTATTATTGCCGGTGTGGGTATTCCGGTAGGTGTTACTGGGATAGTATTTATTGAATAACATTTTCCGGTTACTAGAAATTCTGCATCTGCTGCAGGGGTAAAATGTGTTAGTTCTGGCGTAGCTCCAGCTACTGTAATCCCGGGTATTAAACTTACATCTGTAGTCGCAATTGTTAATAGGAATGCTATTCTTCCTTTTATTTCAAACCCCTTTCCGTTAAATTCCTTTATAACCACTCGATAGATTCTTTATTCTAAGTTTAAAAATGAGCCTGGAGGAGTTTTGGAGATATTATAGGATTATTGAGAGGGGAACTGTAGTATCCTTAGAAGAATTCGAAAAAGATGATATACTTAAAAGGGATATCAGAGAAGCTATAGCCTCATTATATAAGTTAATACTCAATTTATCAAGGAAGGTAAGTAATAATGAGGGTGAAGATTTAATTTGGGATTTAGCGAAGAAAAATATAATTAATCCATCGCTTATTCAAGAGTATTTAGATGTAATTAGAATCGTTAAAAACGTGAACAAGGTAAGTGATGATATCCTTTACTCAATGCTAGTTAGGATAATGGAAGATTTGGAACAATTGTATTTTTCAATAATAAAATTTATAAACCACTAATTAACAGAACATATGTTCGAGGTATGGTACTGGCTTCACAGAACATAATTGAGGAAATAAAGAAATTAAAAAGGGAAAAGAATGCAATAATCTTGGGTCATAATTATATGGAATACGGTGTACAATTAGTATCAGATTTCACTGGAGATTCATATGATTTAGCCGTTAAAGCAATGAAGACTAATGCTGATATAATAGTTTTCGCTGGAGTCTATTTCATGGCAGAACAAGCTGCAGCGTTAAATCCAGATAAAAAAGTACTCTCTCCAGATCCTAATGCGGGTTGCTCATTATCTGATTCTTTAGATGTTGGAACTTTGAGGAAATATAAAGAAATGTACCCAGATGCACCAGTTGTCCTTTATATAAACACAAGTATATATACGAAAGCCCTAGCTGATTACATTGTAACTTCTTCTACTGCAATAAAAGTAGTTAGTAAGTTAAATGCTGATAAGATAATATTCGGTCCAGATGCTAATCTAGCTAATTATGTAGAGAAGAAGACTGGAAAAAAATTAATTAAAGTACCCCCTAATGGGAGATGCATAGTTCATGCAAATTATACTAAACAACTAGTCGCGTTAGCTAGGAAAAAATACCCAAATGCAATTCTAATGGCTCATCCAGAAAGTCCTTTAGAGGTTTTGGAGTCCGCTGATTTTGTGGGGTCAACTAATCAGATGATTAAGTTCGCAAAAGAAAGTCAATACAAAGAGTTTATTGTGGCTACTGAATTAGGAATGATTAATGCTTTAAAATTACAAGTCCCTGATAAAGTCTTTTATCCGCTAGTGACTACTGAAGCCTGTGCTTGTGCCAGATGTCCATATATGGCTATGATCACTCTAGAGAAGATCAAAAACTCGCTAGAACGTGAAGTTTATGAGGTTAAAGTTCCAAGGGATGTGGCAGAAAGGGCTAAAATGGCCTTCGAAAATACTATGAGACTTCTTTCAGATAATTCTTGATCTCAACTATAGTTTTCTCTATTTCTTCCTCCATATTATAGAAGTGTGTCGAGATCCTAATGCCTTCACCCCGTGGGGACACTATTATACCTTTCCTTAATAGAAACTCTGAAGCCTTTTTAGGATTTTTAACTTTTATAACTACTATCCCAGCCCTCTTATCTTTAGGCGTTATTGCTTCAAATTTGTTTTCTTCCGCCAATTTGATCGTATATTCAGATAGTTGGAGCACCCTTTGGAATATCTCTTCTTTGTTAGAATCTATTATTTCGCAAGATTTAGCGAGACCTAGATTTGCAGCTATATCTATTGTACCTATCTCGAATCTTCTAGGCCCTTTTTCCATTATAAAATGTTCGGTATCAAAATCTAGGTAATTAGAGCTGCTTTTCCACCCATAAAATGGAGGATCTTCTATTAAACCCTTTTTTACATAAATAAATCCGCTCCCTTGTGGAGCCATAAGCCACTTATAACCTCCGGCAACTGCAAAGTCAACATCAAGTTCCTTTACATTTATATCTACAGCTCCAGCACTTTGGATAATGTCTAATAATACTAAAGCTCCTAATTCTTTAGCCTCTTTGACAATCTTCTTTACGTCAATTCTTACCCCAGTATTAAAACTTACATGGCTTATAGATATTAATCGCGTATTTTTATCGGTTTCACTTAATATATCATCTTCTATTGTTTCTGGCCTTACTTTTGCTATTTTAACTTTTACTCCTCTCTTTTGTAATTTTATAAAAGGATATACAGTTGCCGGGAATTCTAAGTTATCTGTAACAACGTTCTCTCCTTCCTTTAAATCTACTCCATGTGCCACAATATTAATTCCATAACTGGTATTCGGGATTAATGATATTTCGTCTGGGCTAGAATTTATTAATTTCCCGATTTTTTCTCTAATGTGAAAAAGTTCATCACTTTCCTCTTGATTTACTGTAATTGATCCGGCTCTCATTACATCAATTAAATATCTATTAACCTCGTAATACACCGGTAATGGGGTAGGGGAGATTGCAGCATGGTTTAAATAGATAAATTTCTGCGTAACTGGTACTAATTGTCTAAAATTTTCGTGAAATCTCATCTTTAATCTCCTTTACAACCTCTGGGTCTTCTAGTATCGTAGGATCTATTTCCTTATTTAACACTATATCTCTTAAAATTCTTCTCACTATCTTACCGCTTTTAGATTTTGGAAGTTTGCTAACTTTATAAACCTTATCAATAACATAAATAGGCCCTAAAGAGTCCCTAATAATCTCTCTTATTCTATTCTCGTTAACGTTTCCTACGTAAAATACAACCAGCTTTTCTCCCTTAATTTCATCCGGTTCACCTACTACAGCCACTTCCTTAATACCTTCTATATGCATTAATAAGTTCTCCACTTCACCGGTAGTAATTCTGTGGCCAGCTATTTTTATCATATCATCTGCTCTACCAACTATTTTTACATAAGGAGGATCAATTTTTGCCAGATCACCAGTAACATGATAACCGAAACGTGAAAAATATGATTTAAACTTCTCATCATCGTTTAATACTCCAATGAATTGTGTTGGAAAGGGAGTTTTGCATATTAAATAACCTATGTCCTTCCCCATTACGGAACTCCCTTGGTCATCTACAGTATCAAGTACTACCCCTGGAAAAGGAACACCAGCATAACCCGGTTTAGGTTCTACCCCATCAAGTGAATAAGGAATTCCAACAACGTAGCCTAACTCTGTCTGCCCGTAAACGTCGGTTATTCTGTCAACAAAAGTAGAGGCGTATTCCCAGGTCTTTTCATCAAAAATCTCACCGGCAGTCGCTAAAAATTCGACTCTGGGAAGTTTTATGTCATAACGTTTTAAGGTACGTAATAAGGTAGGTGATGTGAACAACACTTTAGGTTGTAATTCATCAATTAGTTTTACTAATCTGTCTCTAGGGTAGTCCGGTGCTCCTTCAAAGAAGGCGAAAGTCGAACCGTGTAGTAATGTACCATACATAATTCTGGAAAAAGTTATCCAACCCATATCTGTTGTGGTTAGTACTATATCTTTTGGTTTTAAGTTAAACATTAGGTCGAACACAGTATAATCTCCTACCATCCAGGCCCCATGGGGTAATATTATTCCTTTAGGTTTACCCGTGGTACCGGAAGTATACATTACCTTTAATGGTTCGTTTGCCTCTATCGGTACTGGATCTTCCTTTTCCTCAGTTATTAATTGTTGTATCTCCTTTTCATCATCGTCCTTCTGTCTAAACGTTATTTGGGAGTCTAATAATAAAGGAATATTTTTCCCTCTCCTTACCGTATATTTGGCGCTTATAATTACATCTGGTTTAAAGTCACTAATCCTCTTTTTTATTGCCTCTTCTCCTAAGCCAGCAAAGATTATAGTATATATTGCACCTATCCTGGCTGAGGCAAGCACGGATGCTATTCCTTGTATAGTATTTGGTGTATAAATCGCTACTCTAGAGCCCTTCTTTACCCCATAACTTTCCATTAACTTTGCTATTCCTTGGGTAAGTTGGGACAGTTCATGAAAGGTTAATTCAATTTCTTTTCCATTTTCACTATACCATATTATTCCCTTTCCGCTATGAGTATCTGTTGAATTATATGCAATATTGCTATATCCATTAATAAACCATTTTGCGGTAAATTGCCCTTTTTCTATTACTTTATCCCATTTTTTAAACCACTTAAGTCTGTTCGCATATTCAGCCCAATATGACTCAGGTTTTTCTAACGCATTTTGATACACGGTGTTATAGTCCATAATTATTCTATCTCTATTTTTGGTAAGACCCATTTATTATCTTTGAAGACTTCATAGGGTAAACTGAAGCCGTGAGCAAAGTGTAAATCCCTAACGGAAATTATAACTCTATGGTTTTTGAGTTTGCCTTTAAGTTCTTTTAATCCGTTTAGATCCATATGGTATTCAGCTATTACTTCCCCGTTATCAAGACGTATAGCAGATAATAAATAGGGATTGTCGATGATCTGTGCGGGTTCGTTATATCTTATATTTATAATGTAGTTTGTATTTCCTAAAGTATACACAAATCCTTTCAGAACTCTCTTTATATGCCTATAATGTATTGATTTCCAGTAAGGTATTTGAGGATTTATTTGGAGATTTGTTATAAGATCTACATCCCCTTTATCCAGGCTGAAAAGTGTGTTCTTTCTCGGTATTTTCTCTTTTTTTACAATTTTTTCGTTACATATCCATTTATTTTGAGAAAAATCATAACACGTTTCTTTATTAATAAATCTGTCAATTTCCGTAATGAAGTGTATGTCGCAAGGCACATTTAATTTAGAGAACACATCCTGTAACTTAGTTTTATATATTTCAAAATAATCAGTATTAACATAAAATATAAGCATAAATTTTCTATCTTCGATATCACCCCTGAATATATTACCCAAAGGTCCTATCAATTTTTTTGCGTTTTCATACTTAACAAGGGATTTCTCACACCAAATTATCGCTTTATTTAATCCAAATTCGCTGCTATGAATTATAGGAAATAAAAATAGGTTGTATTTTAATATAATTTCATTTACTATTTTCATAATTCTATTAATTGGTAAGTTTAATTTTAAGGAGAGTATATGGGGGTTTAAACCAAAAGTTCTCGCAAATTTAACAATTTCGCTTTCTATTTGCAACTTATTTAGCTCTTTTTGTTTATTGAATATATAAATTTGTCTAGTAGATTTCTAATTATAATGTAAAATTGCCATAAGTTATGTTTTTAATATTTAATTTTTTTCTTTAACTTATGACCACAATATGGACATGAAGGGTACAATTTATCATACTCTCTACCGCATCCCTCACATTTATAGATAAAAGATTTGCGTTTACTAATCTTAATTGAAAGTTTAACTGGGATATATTTTATACCTAAGTGAAGAAGCAAATTCTGTAACGGTAAATCGTCTGTGAGAACAATACTCGGTTTAAGATCTAGAGCTAAAGACGCCACTGATATATCCGTTTTTGATAATCCAAATTCTCTAATCATTTGTGCTTCTTTTTTTACAATATTAAGGGATTGAGAAGAGGGTTGAAGAATTATTATCTTATTAGATTCTAATCCGAAAGACAATAATTCTATGGATTTAAAGTCTTTGACCTCATCTATCACTTCTTGAGTAGTATATACTTTCTCATAGGAATTTTGCAGTCCAGCTAAAAACGCTCCAGTATCAAATACGATTTGTTCCTCCAATTTCTAATTGTGAATAGAATCTTAGGATTTTAGCTTTTTCGTTATGTGTTTTAACCTTTAAAACTTCATCCTCGTTACTCCTTAGGTAACCTATAACTTCACCATCAACAACAATTTTTACGTTTTGTATCCTTCCTTTGTCCTCAAGCTTAACCTTAATTTGCTCATCAGATGGTATTATGAGAGTTTTTATGTCTGGTATTATACAATTCATGAAAGTTATCTCTATTGCATTTAGCCTCCTGTGGATTAACGTTCTAGTAGCAGAATAACTCCAAGCCCAACTACCCTGAGGCGTAGATATAAGTACTCCATCTCCCTCAAATGAAATTTTTTTATTACTTACGTGAATACTACCATAAACGGTTTCAGGGTTATCGAACAGAACGGCGATCTCATTAAAAGCTATTGCGTTTACATATTTACTTTCGGCTTCTAAAAGTATATAATCTTCAATTTTATAATCACCGTTCTTAAGGCGCAAAAGCATTTCTTTAGCATGCTGTGGTTCTACGTCTAGTAATGCAGATCTCCTACCGAATTTTATACCTATAACTGGTTTTTTCTCTTTAATAGCTTTAAGTAAGGTTCCATCTCCTCCTATCACGACAGTATAATCTTGGTGAGATTCGACTATTTCGAAGCCTAATTCTTTAGCTAGCTTTTTAAACTCATAAGAGAACGCTATTGCTTCTGGAGAATTTTTAGTTAGTACTTTTAATCTCATTTGCCTTTTATTTACTTATCTGTAGGTTTTAAAATAATCACGTTCACTGTGAACACTTTACTTTCATTAATTAATTCAATTTCTCCTACATGGTTTAGTAGTCTTACTTTATATACTTTCTGTTTTATTCCATTATATTTAATTGTTAACCAAGGGTTCACTCCATTTACAAGGATTGTTGTTTTACCGTTCAAAAAGATCTTTTTAGTTTCTCCCGGCTTTAACACTATTGCTTGCTGTTGCGGTTGATCTCCTACATATTCTATCGCAGCATTTATTATTTTTCTATAATATAAAAACCAACTTCTAATTAGTAATACTAATCCTAATAAGTATAATAATACTACGAATGCAAAGTAGTCCAACATTTCTGTCATTATAAAATTCATTCATAAAGGTTTAAATAGTATAAGCAAAATGAAAAAATGAGGGGTTTTAAATTTGCCAGAATATGACATGATAGTTGTAGGAGGAGGGCCTGTAGGACTATATGCTACTTTTTATGCCGGATTAAGGGACATGAAAGCGCTATTAATAGATGCGCAAGACGAACTCGGAGGACAACTAGTTACATTGTATCCAGAAAAAATGGTTTATGATGTAGGTGGGTTCCCTGGAATTTTAGCATACGATTTAGCCCAGAATTTAATTGAGCAGGCAAAGATGTTTTCTCCAGATATTAGATCAAAGGAATGGGCAGATACGCTTGAGAGGACTGAAGATAATATGTGGGTTATAAGGACTGATAAAGGAAATTCTTTTAAGACTAAAACCGTTTTGATCGCAGCTGGTATTGGCAGGATTACTCCGTCAAGATTAGGTGCTAAAGGTGAATTGGAATACGAAAATAAAGGAGTTTACTATACGGTTAGAAGGAAAAAGGATTTTGAGGGTAAGAGGGTTTTAATTGTTGGCGGTGGTGATTCAGCAGTAGATTGGGCTTTAACGTTAGCACCAATAGCCAAGTCAGTAACTTTAATACATAGAAGGGATCAGTTTAGGGCTCACGAGAGGAGCGTTAAGCAATTATTCCAAGTAGCCACGGTTTATACTTGGCACGAATTAAAAGAAGTTAAAGGCGATGGGAATAAAGTGACACAAGCAGTAATATTTGACAATAGGACTAAAGAGGAGAAAGTGCTAGATGTTGATGCAGTAATAATAAGTATTGGTCATAAGGGAGATCTGGGAAATATGTTAAAGTGGGGATTAAACATGAAAGGGAGGGACATAATAGTTAATGCTAGAATGGAGACAAATCTGCCAGGGGTATATGCTGCTGGTGATATTGCTGCTCAAGAGGGGGCTCCTAAACTGGCGTTAATTGCGGTCGGTTTTGGTCAGGCTGCTATAGCTGTTAGTGTAGCTAAGAAGTATATAGATCCTAATGCGTCATTATTTGCTGGACATAGCTCAGAAATGGACAAGTTTAAGAAGTGATTTTTTATAACTTTTTATGTGCGAAAGACTCCTAGATTAAGTGAGATAATTAAAGGGGTTAGAAGTTATTATATTATCGGAGATATTGCATTAGTATCTCCCAAGGTAGAGGTTAATAAAGAGGAGTTGGCAAAGGCTCTGATTGGTATTAATCCTCATATTAAAACTGTGTTTATTAGAAAGAAAGTAAGTGGGGAGTTAAGGATTAATGATTTAGAGTTCGCCGGTGGAGAATATAAGACTGAAACTATTTATAAAGAGGATGGCCTAAAATTTAAGGTTGATATAAGTAAGGTTTACGTCAACCCTTCTTTGGCTAGTGAGAGGAGTAGACTTGAAAGTGAGATAGAATGTGGTAAGTTATTTGATGTCTTCACGGGTTATGGCCCCATTGCAATGCATTTGGCAAGAAAATGTAATTATGTAGTGGCTGGTGACCTGAATCTTGATGGTTTAAAGTTACTTCAGGATTCAATAAGATTAAACAAGCTTAAGGGGCATATTGATGTAGTAAATTATGATGCCCACCTCTTACCTTTTCGTGCTAAAGTGTTCGATTTATGCATAGCAGACAATCCTACTATGATAGATGAATTTAAAGAGGAAGTGTGCAGAGTATGTAGGCATGTTATATTTTATATTTTAGCTAAAGGCGAAAAGGAGGCTTCAGAGAGGATTGGTAATACTCAATGGGTTAAAGTTAACGATTATTCTAAGGAGCTCTTCATCTTTAAGGGGAGAGTCACTTGCAATGATATATAGCTTTGCTTCGGTGCCTTTTCTTAACTCATCAATTAAGTCCCTTCTTATGTCTTTTGAAGCCTTATCGGCTTTTATCATAATTGTAGAATCAGAAATAAAATCCGATTTCCTGATGATTATTTTCTGAGGATTAGTAAGGCTTAATTTACTAGATCCTCTTCCATGTATTATGTCTATTTTATCGTTTATCTGAATAACACAATATACATAACTCTCATCTTTTTGAATTAACTGTTTAACGTTATCATTCAGATCTTTAGCACCTTTACTGCTCATAATTCCTATAATACAATCACCTCTTGGAGTCAAGTAGTTATCTTTAGTTATCTCTAATGTAGTCTTATGATAAGCTTTAACGTTTCTATGACCCTTAGCTATTATTAAATCAATCGCGTACATCTTCTTTTGCCAAAATGAATGTATATCCTCTAACCTCTATTAGTTTAGCGTTTAGCTTTTTCGCCACGTCCCTCGCAAATTCCCTCCTATCTTCTACATCTATTCCGATTTTTATTTTAACTACTTTATGGTCTTTAAGCCTTCTCTCTATTTCTTTTAATACCCCTTCAGTCAGGCCGTTTTTGCCTATCCTTACATCTGCATGTCTAGCCTTTACTCTCTTTATCAATTCTTTTAAGCTGGTATCTTCTGACCCAACCACATAATAAACATGTTCTCACTAATACTTTATTTTTTATCCTCCTTCTCTCAGTTAACCCTATAATTAGAGGAATATGGCATTTTCTACATATTAATCTTTTATATTTTCTAGGTATTTTAAACTTAAGCTTGCTTGAGTATCTTAATGCTAAGTTCACATATTCTCTGGCCAGCTCGTATTCGCCTTGTCTGGTTAGTTCGGTTGCCATTTCTATTAGTTCGGTTGCCCTTCTCTTATACACCTTTATGTTTTTTACTTTCACATTTTTTCTGATGTCATATGAAGATTAATTTAATTTTACTTGACTCCTCATTAGAGCTAGTACCATTAGAGATAATTAACCATCCAGCTGTAGTTAAAAATGCTAGAAGGAGGGGAAAAGATCCTAAGTATACTTTACTAGACGTTTCTCTTCATTACCATGCCATGAAAGATCTCCCAAATAGGGAGAAGAGGGGAAGACCAGATATAGTTCATTTAGCTTTACTAAACTTTTTAACCATAGAAGAACCAATTAAGGGTGAGGTTTACATACATACGATCGATGGTAAGATAATACATGTTAATAATAATACGAGACTTCCCAAGAATTATAATAGGTTTGTTGGTTTAATCGAACAGCTATTCCAATTCGGGAAAGTTCCAGTGGATTCAGACGAGCCTTTTCTTCAAATAGAGAGTTTAAAGTTAAGAGATTTAAAAAAGAAGTACAAGCTAGCTGTTTTAAGCGAAGAAGGTAAGAGAGTTTCGCCAGAAAAAATATGTGAATTAGGGGATGATTGGTTAATAGGTGTAGGAGCCTTTCCTCATGGGGATTTCTCTGAGGAAGTAAAAGAGGTTGCTGACGAGTTTTACTCAATCAGTAATTACATCTTAGAAACTCATCAAGTAATTTGCAGAATAACCTCGGCTTGTTTGAAGTTATTAGGTTGGCCATGATTTCTTTATTTTCGCTTTTATAAAAATTATCCCCCCCGGAGATGGTGTGAGGGTTTCGATTTCAAACCCGTATTCTTCCAGGATTTTTTTAACTATTAATGATGCACAAGAAGTTGACTCTATTCCGAATCCGCTCCCAGTTATTCTTATTTCTATTGATTCGGAATTTTGTCTTATTGAGATGTCTTTAACTGGTAATATCTCTTTAAGTTTAGAGTAAATTTCAAGTACGTCTGCTATTGTATTAGCTTTAGTCTTTAAGTATGAAGCTAATTGTAAACCAGTAGTTTCACATACTTCTAGAGTCTTTTTCTGATCTGCCGAATAGGCTATTTTAACTAAATTTTCTAAGTACCAGACAGTAACTGGTATTATCTCTAAATCTTTCATAGTTCTATAATATTCAACTAATGAGGAAAGTGTCTCAGAGTCTCCCCCTTCTTTTAGTATTTCAAGTATTGCTTTCAGAGCGATATTAGTTATTGCGTACATAGTATAGCCTCTCTTTTTAACCTCTTGTTCTAGCTCTTCGATTATTTCAGCGTCTGCAGCAACGTTAACCCTAGGCAATTAGACACCACAATTATTAATGTTTAAAAAAGGTATTTAATAGCTTATCTTAACAAATTTTGCTTATTTGATTTAAGAATGCGGTGAGAAAGCAATCACGTCAAATATTATAAAAAGTATTAGGGCGATTATAAAGCCCCCGAGATACCAATTATCATATTTGAATAATGCCTTTATTAAATCTCCCAAAGATGTAATCTCCGCTTCATCTTTCCTTTCGGCCATATTATCACCTTACTTTAATACTTTTGAATGATCATTAATAAATTTTAATCATAAATAGGTAAAAATAAATCATAAGGCCCGTTTTGATCTGTGAATAGATATTTTGATTTAACTGTAAGTATTTCATATCCTAAATTTTCTAGGTTCTTAATCAAGTTATTATCAGTTTCTTTTATAATCAATCTTTTTCCAATCACTAGAAAAGATAAAATACCTTTTGTGATCTCCCCCTGGTTTATATCTATCAATCTCATTTTATTTTCATTTACTAGAAAATTGTATAAGTTGTCTTTACGCTTAAAGACGTATTCTCCTTTTTCGTTTAACACATATATATGTAAATCACTATTTTCAAGAAAATTTTTGTTAGAGATTAAGTAATCGTTTAAAAACCTTAAGCTTCTACTTAATGGTAAAGTTATATACGGTGAATATATCTCTCCTAATATACTATATTTGAATTCAAATAATGAGGTAACCCCTTCCACGTTAGTTCTTTGGCCTATTTCAGCTAACAAAATGTTTTGTGTTGTAACCACATCTCTAAAATCAATAATTGATGGTGGATATTCTATTTTTAATGGTTCCTTATTAGTTATCTCCTTTAGAGCTTCATAAAGTAATAATATTTCTATTTTAGGTATATGTATTGAAGGATGTCCTATAGCTATTTTTTCTTTGTCGCAAAACGTAAACTTTCTTAGCCATAATAAGTCCCCTAGGATTTTTTCGGAGAAAATTCTAACTTTTTGACTTCCATGGAAAAATATGATAGGGTTAAGAATTATTAGTTTACACAAGGTCTCTTTGTCTTCGTTTATTATGTGATTTATAATATAATCTTTATCAATTTTTTCTTCATATTCAACTTTTATTTCCTTCATTACTAAATCTCGTAGAGTTGAATAGGATATAATGCTACAAAGTTCTATTACATTTACATTTTTTTGCAATATACTTAAAATTTCCTCAAATTCCTCCTTAATTTTCGAAGAAACTGAAAAATTGTTAAAGCCAAAGTCAAAGGGATTTATACTTATTAATTCCCATAACCTTGGGTTAAAAAATAATAATCTTACCATTAAGGAGTTTATACATTTATTTATATAAAAGTGTGTCTATCTTATTAAATAAAATGCATAGTACTTTAGTCAAGCAAATTAGAGTAATAGGGTATAATATAAAATTACTCTCATATACACTTAAGATTCCAGATAATGAAATTATTAAAGCTTTAAAAGAAATAAAAAATTTGAAAATTTCTCCAATAAAGAAGGTTGAAAAAATAGATATAGGGGATTTAAGGCCTAATAATGTTATAAGGGTCAATATAAAAGGAGATAAGGCCTTACTGTCTGAGGGAAAGTTCAAGGTAGTAGAAATTAGAAATTACTCTGGTAAGCCAGATGAGTACGATTTTAAGAACGATAAATGGATCCCTAATTATGATGTTAAGGCTGATTATGTGTCTATTCCCATTACTGAGTTTAATACAAATGCGAAAATAAAGGGAAAAATTAAGACGTTAATAAATAATCTAAATGTTAGAAGTTTTATAGTAGATTATGGGAAAAGAGATTTCTTTATCGACATAATAACGCTAGATAAGGATGTGAGCTCCTCCTTAGAGTATTTTCCCTTTATTAGATACGGAATAAGTTCGGTAAGTGAGGAGGGGATAAAGGTGTTTTTTAACGAACTATTTTTGCCAGAGGAGTATTTGAACGTCGTAATAAAAAGTATCTCTTATATGTGCGAATCTGCAGAGTACTGTGAAACTCTTATTTCGCTTAAATAAGATCAATATGTAAAACCTTAGGTAGAATTCCTCTTTCTGCGGTAATCTCATAGAACTTTTGTAATCCTTTCTTTACTTCTTCTAACGGTACATTATATTCTTGTATATCGGCCCATATAGTATTCTTAATTATTTCCTCGTCAATTCGTTCTTTATGAGCTTCAGCTATAATTTCTGCGTCTTTCTTTATAATTTCATCAAGATGCTTCTCAGCGTAATGCTTGCTCTTCACATACGCTTCTTTGAACTTTAGTGCAATTTCTTTCCCTAAATCTTTATTAATAACTACTGTACCTAAAGGCATCGGAACATTACCAGCTAGTTGCTTCCATAAGTCCCACATACTTGTTACCTTGTAAACATTAATTCCGAGCTTCTGTAAGGCATACATCATCTTTATTTCATGAACTGCCACTAGCACATCCCCTTCTTTTCCTAATGCCTTTATTTCATCAAGTACTTTCTTGACAATAACTAGTCTTCTGTACTTTCCAATCAGAAGCCTGTAAAGCGTATATGCCGTAGTGTTATGTCCGTGCACTACTACTCTTGAGTTTGGCAAGTCTTCTAATTTTAATGGGGAAGTAGAGATCACGGGCATTCCAGTTATTCCATCAATTGCTGAGGCGACTGCTTCACTTAAAATATAATAGTCGTTTTGTATATAGGGATACATTGCGGCAGAAGGTACTGCAACATCTACTTCCTTTTTTAAAACCTTCTCGTTAGTATCTTGTACAGTAGAAATTATCTCGAATTCGAGATTTATTCCCTCTGGTTTTACTTTTCCCTCAATTAGAGGTATGAATGGATATAGGTCTCCAGAATCTGCTAATGGACCAACTTTTATTGTTACCATAATGGTATAATTTATATGATGAATAAAAATGTTTGTAGCAGTGGGTTCAACAAATAAGGCTAAAGTTGAAGCAGTTATGGAGGCCTTAAAGATAATAGGGTTACAAGCTGAAGTAATTCCAGTTAAGGTAGATTCCGGTGTTTCTCCTCAACCCTTTTGTCATGAAACTTTCGTTGGTGCAAAAAATAGGGCCTATAAAGCTTTAAAAGAGACCAAAGCCGATATCGGTATTGGAATAGAAGGTGGCACATTTTTCTTTGAGGGGAAAATGTTGGCCTTTGCAGTAGTTTATGCTGCGGGTAAAGATGGTACTGAGAATTTCTCTTTTTCGACGTCGTTTACTTTGCCAATAAATATGGTATCATTGTTAATTAAGGGGTTTGAGCTCGGTGAGGCTACAGATATAATTTTCTCTACGAAGGGAAGCAAACAATATGAAGGTGCTATAGGGTATTTAACTAAAGTCATAACTAGAAAGGAACTTTATGTACAACCAGTAATTGCTGCACTTTATCCATTTTATAACAAGATTGATTCATGAATTTACCGGTTCTAATTACCGTAATTAATGGTAAAATAGCTTTAAGCTAGTAAATCTCTTTAGATTACTAATTACATCTTCTTTTTTAACTAATGTAATTTAAATCTTTTAACAGTAAATATATGATACAATTAAAGAAAAAAAGAAAATTAAATACATATTCTAAAAATCTATTTTTATCCCGTTTTAACTTCTCTTCGCCAAAGATGCGAATAAGTAACCCAGTTCTGGTAATTTGACAGTATCATGCTCGTTGGGCCTTGGAACTGTGGATAAGTATACTCCGTATTCTTCATGAGTTTTTCCCTTAGGCTCTCCGTAAGGTGAGAAGATTATGAAGTCTTCAACTTTATTTACTACTTCTCTCACAAAACTGTCGATCTCGCTATAAATTTCACATTTATTAGCACTTCCGTCTGTTTGTAAAATTCTGTCTAGTGCTGTTATATCCGCGATTACGGGCTTATCATCAATAACATTGAAGATTGCTTCTTTAACCTTACTTATTTCTTCTTTTACGCTAACTGAGGAAGTATATGGAATACTTACTTCACCAAAAGTAGGATTTGTAATCGGTATGTTTATTAATACAGCGTTAGTGAGTTTAACTACTTTTAATTCTGGAACCTCTTTCAAAAAGCTGTTTATATCAGATACGTTTTCCATTTGTAATATACTAAGCCAAGACGGTGTGGGATGAGAATTTAATGTCTTATTAGCAACGACCCCCCTAAAAGTGCTACTAAATAACATTAATAGAGTTCTAGGATTACATTTCATGAAGCTTGAATAACTTAATGCATCGATTCCTAGTAACAACGGTTTCATTTCACTCACCTAAAAGTGCTTTAATTCTGGTTTCAATTTCTTCTCTTGGGACCGCACCTATAACTTCATCAACTGGTTCTCCGTTCTTGAAGAATATTACTGTGGGTAAACTCATAACACCGTAACGTGAAGCTATTTCTGGCTCTTCGTCACTATTAACTTTTCCAAATCCAACTTGAGGATAGTCTTGTGCTAACTCCTCAATTATAGGGGCTAAAATTAAACATGGTGCACACCATTCTGCCCAGAAGTCAACTACAGCTACCTTATGTGATGATATGAAATTATCAAAGTCTTTGGTAGTCAAATGAAAGACCTTCCCTCTCTCCTCTTCCTTCTTCCCTTCTTTTAGGAGTTTCTTTGCTTTCTCTTCCAATAGTTTTTGCAATTCTGGGTCTTCTTCTCCGTTCATGACTATCTATATATTCTCGTTCTTATGCTTTTAAAAGTTTATTTTATCTATTTTTAAAAAACAATTATGGTTGAATTAATTATAATAGGTAGTGGAACTACAGGGCTTTTAGTTAAAGAAAAAATTCCGGATTCAGTAATATATGAAAAAGAAAAAAGGATAGAAAAATTGAACTCTATGGCAAGCTTATGGACAATTATACCCCCTTTATGTGGCCAATTTATTAATGAGTGTATTAACGGAATAGAATATTATAAAAACCTGGCTAAGAAATATTCTGTGTATTTTAAGGAAGCTCAAGTGATTAACGACAAGGGACTAGGTAAAGAGAAAGAGATCAGCGATATCGAACCATATTTAAAGATTAATATCGCTTTCGTTTACGAGAACGGGCTTTTTGTAAATGGCGAAAGCCTAATTAAAAAGATGATAAATGAACAGGTTAAACTAGGGATTAAGGTAAATAAGCTAGTGATCGAAAAGGATGAGGTTAAAGAGGTAGTACTCTCGAATGGGGAAAGAAAAAGCGTTAATTACATGGTTTTAACTACGGGATATTTAACTAAAGAACTTATAGGGAGCATAAATTATGAGCTTATAAAAGGGCATCTAGTTAAAATTCCTCTAGGTGAGTTTAAGTTAAGAAACATCATCTTTCTTAAAGGTAAAATAGCGGTAGCTGATGACAAATGCCTATTCATTAATGGTGACGCTTTAAAAGACGAAAAGTATAACATAGATTTTGAAGTCGTTAAAGATCATTTGAATTTTATATCCTCAACATTTCCTATTAATCCAGATAGTATCAGTGTTAGGGTGGGGTTCAGAGCGGTATCTAAAGACGGTAATCCTATTGTTATAAAGCCCTATAAAAACGCTGTCTTAATAACTGGTTATAGATTTGGGTTTGCATTAGCCCCAGTATTGGTTGATCAAGCTTTAAAACTTCTGTTTAGCTCTGATTATAAGTGAAAATTTCTTTTATTTACTCTACAAGTGACGCTGTAGGTAGAACAATAAAGAGTTTAGGTTATAAGTTTGAAGAGATAGACGAGGATATAACGGATTTTAAGTATAATAAAGGTGATACTATAATAGTCTTCTCTAGACACGAGAGTTCGTCCAAGAAACCCTCTATTACGGTTCATTACCCTGGAAATCCCAGTGATAAAGCAATGGGAGGAGAGCCTAACACTTTAGGTATAGCATTTCCTAAATTACTGACTGCAATTTATAGGGAGTTAAAGAAAATTAACGTTAATGTTGAAAAAGCTATAGAAGCTACGCATCACGGCCCTACATACCAAAAAGTTCCAGTAATATTCGTTGAAATAGGGAGCTCTTTAGAATTCTGGAGTAATAAATGCCTCGTTAAAGAGTTAGTTGAGTCCACTTTAAAGGCTGTAGACTCTTATGATAATACAGACTGCAAGGAAAGGATAGTAGGTTTCGGCGGGTCTCACTATACTCCTTATTTCTCAAAACTGGCTGATACTTTTTGTATAGGCCACGTCATATCGAAGTATTACATAGAAAATTTAAAGGAAGAAGTTATATTACAAGTACTACAAAAAAGCGTAGAAAGAATTGATAAAGTTATGTTTGATAATGTGAGAAAAGATATTAGAGATAGAATCAGTAGTATAATAACTAAACGTTTTAATGTGAAATTAGAGTCTAGATAAGATTTCATTAGTTAGAATCGGAGATCCTAAAGCAATGATTTTACAGCTTTCTGGAATGTCTTTACATTTTAGTATTGTGATACTGGCATTAGGTAACGATATCCCCCATGCCGATATCTCGTCTAATCCTAATAAATATGATATAAACGCTCTAATAGGATCGTAATGGCTAACTGCTATTATATTTTCTTCAGGTAAGACGCTCTTAACGAAATCATACATTCTTCGTATCATACTATCCCAACTTTCTAACCCCTTCGCAATTAATTCTCTCTTAATTATTTTGAGCCTCCATTCTCCGCTCCCATCAATCTTATAATTATTTAATTCTCCTAAGCCTCTCTCTCTAAGTCTATCGTCTATTATCGGTACAATACCCAGTTCTTCTCCAATAATTGATGCAGTTTGGTAAGCCCTAAGAATCGGGCTGCTATAGAGTTTTGCTACTTTAGGAATCTTCTTTAACTCTTTTGCGGCGTTTTTAGCTTGTGCCCTCCCTTCATCTGTTAGTGGGTATTGGTTTTGGTCATCTGAAAGGATTTTATTTACATTAGATACTGCTTGTGCATGTCTGATGAAGATTATTAATGTCATACGTGTTATGTCTCATTTATGATTTAAATTTTAACTAGCTTCTGTAGCTAAAGATACTCGTTTAATATTAGTTAATGAAAAAAGTTTATGTATTACCTAAACGAATTTATTGATATGGAAAATAAAGTCGGAGTTCTCGGAAATAAGGTTGTTCATGTAGTAAAGGAAGACGATCCAATAACTTTGGCAGCAAAAGAGATGAGAGAACACAACATAGGTGCGTTAATTGTAATTAATAATGATGGGAAAGTCAGTGGAATAGTAACGGAAAGGGATTTAGTGAGGGTTGTAGCTGAAGGAAATATTAGTGCTAAAGTTAAGGATTATATGACGAGAAACGTTATTGGTGTAACTGAAGATGCTGATATTTATGATGCATTAGATACAATGTTAGAGCACGGTTTTAGACATTTACCGATTGTCAGTAGTAAAGATGGGAGAGTTATTGGGATAGTGAGCATTAGGGATTTAGTAAGGGGGTTATTAGATCCTCATCACTTTCAGTTCAAGAAAGATTTCTCTGAAGTAAAGGGAACTGGATACGTTTGTCCAGTTTGTGGAATGGAAATTGACGAATATGGGTACTGTGGGTGTGGTACTGGCTCAGGATAATTTTTAATAGTTTAGAATTCATTTTTTATCTTATGATAATATTCTATGCAATCGGTGAAAGGGAGAGAGCAAAGGAGCTGGTAAGGATAATTACAAAGACCAGATGGAAAACTGTTTCTAAACATGCAATAAAAATTTCTAGTTCTTCAATAGGTGCTTCAGTTATACTTTTTAAACCAACTAAAGCAAGTTTAGCAGTGGCATTGTGGTTAAAGAAGAGGGCTGAAGAATTAGGAATGATGGCAATGGTGGGTTGGTTTACTCAGATTACTAGCATACCACCAGATGTTGAAGAGGCTATAAAGACTGACTTAAATAAACTACTTATGAAAGAGCTAGAAGTCCCATGGTCGCCGGAAGTTTCTCACTCTTAATCTGTAAGGCTTCATCACTCTTTGTCACAATTATATAGTCTACTACACCATTAAGGTATCTAACTAATTTTTCAAATCTCTCTGGATCGAATGTCATAAATGATTCATCTACTATGAAGAATGGTGTTTTGAAATACTCTTTTAGTGCTACCAGAACTAGAACTAATGCGAGCGCTGTCTTCTCAGATGAAGATAATTTCTTTAGATCTATTCTAACATTGTTCTTTTTAACAGATAAGCGGTACTTTTCATCAATCTCTGCACTGTAATCAAATTCTAGCTCTTTCATTAGCTTGTTAGCTAGTTCAGTAAATGTAGTTTTAACTACTGTTAATCTTCTTATGTATTCTCTGTCTGTATTGTCTATTTCCTTATCTATTTCTTCCAACAATCTTTTACTATTTTCTATTTCTTCCAGCACTTTCTTAGGTACACCTAATTGTTGCAATTGATATTCTATGTCCGCTCTCTTCTTATTTAATTCTTCTATTCTTTTATCTATATCACTTTCTCTTGTCTCTAATACATATGTGTCATTCATCTTACTTACTTTTTCTTCTAATTCCTTTATTTGCCTTTGTATGCTTTCTATGTTATATCTCACTTGTTCAGCTTCTAATTTTGCACTCTCTAAGGCCTTTTCTTTTTGAAGTAACAATTCTTGAGTCTTTTCTATGTCTTTTAATTTAGCTTGTAATTCGTTTCTTCTTGTTTGCAACCTAGATAACTCACTTATTAAATTGTTTTTATCTTTGCTTATTCTTTCTAATTCTTTCGCCATTATATCCAGTCTAGCCTTCCATATTGAAGGGTCTACTTTACTACCACATACATTGCAAACTGCGGCGTGCTCTTTTTCTGCTTCCTTAATCTCTATCAAAATTCTATTGATTACTCCTTCTTCTACGTCCAGATTATTTTTCTTAGATGAGAATTCTTGGATTTTTTTCTCTATTTCATTTAATTCGTTCTGTATTTGATCCTTCATATTGGGTGGGTATTTCTGTTTTAATTCGTTTATTTCCTTTTCTAACTTGCTTATTCTAGCTTCTTTTTCTTTTAATTCTTTCATTCTAGCTTCTAATCTACTCTTTAATTCTTCCATTCTATTCTGTCTGGTTAACCTAATTGATTGCTCAGTATTTATAGTCACATTTCTTTTTTCTTCTTCTAGTTTTTCTATTTCTTTATCGATTTTACTAATCTCTGTCATTAATTGTTGTATATCTTGATAAACTTTACTTAATCTATCATATTTCTCTTTAACTTCTTCACGTTTCATTAGTAAGCTTTCTTTCTTTTTCTTCAATTCTTCAATTTTTGAAGTTGAAGAAATAAACCATTCAACATTTTCATCTCCAGTTAATATTCTAGCGACCAATGGGTTTTCTGGAGAGAAATAAGATAGTAAAAGTGCATTTTCGTCATCCATTATTAACTTCTTTTCCTCGACAATCTTATTCTTAATCCTCTTAAATCTTCTATAATATAAATCACCATTCAATTCTACTTCAATAAAACCTTCATCACTGAATACATTTAATAAATCTTCAGCAGTAATTTTTGAAGTCAGTAGGCTAACAAGAGATCTGGCGAGCGAAGTCTTTCCATAGGCGTTTGGTGCTTTATATATAGTTACTCCTTTCTCTATTGAGAGAGATATTTCTTTATTAATACCGCCTACGTTTAATAACCTAATGTTCATTATTCATAATACTCAACATCATACCTAAAAAATATTTCACTTTCTAAAAGCCTACAAATAAGCTAAAAAGTGAATTAAACTAGTAAATTTTAAAGTGAGATTCTAAAGGTATTAAACTATGGGAAAAAGGAAGGTTATTTTTGATACTGATACCGCTAGTGACGATACAATTGCATTAATGTTATCCTTAGAGTTTTTTGACGTAGTAGGTGTCACTATAGTAGCGGGAAACGTAAAATATGAAAATGAAGTTAATAACGCATTATTTACATTAGAATATTTAAATAGGGAAGATGTTCCAGTTTTTTTAGGCTCAAGAAGGCCAATATTAGGGAGATGGAGAACAGTAGAAGAGGTCCATGGGGAAAACGGCATGGGGGACTGGGACTATCCTATGCCTAAGAAAAAGCATGAAAACGAACACGCAGTTGATGCGATAATAAGACTTTCAAAAGAGTACTGTTGCGAATTAGAAATTTTAGCAGTATCTCCTCTTACGAACTTGGCATTAGCAATATTAAAAGATCAAGATATTAAAAATAGAATCAAGAAGGTTTGGATTATGGGAGGTGCACTGTATAGGGGTAATACAACAGCTACAGCTGAATTTAACTTCTGGGTAGACCCAGAAGCAGCTAGTATAGTATTAAACTCTGGCCTAGATATAACAATAGTACCATGGGAAACTACTGAAGAGGCTGCTACAATAACAGATGAAGAATGGGAAAAAATTGAAAAAGTGGGGACTAAAAGATCTCAGTTTTTTGTTAAAGCAAATAAAGTGCTTAGGGAGTACTCAAAATCAGTAGGATCAAAAGGGAGTGTTCATCCGGACTCTTTAACGGTTAGCATAGCTTACGATAATTCATTAATAATTTCTTCGGTAAAGAAGAGAGTTTCCGTAGAACTATGTTCAGAATCAAGGGGAGCCATGTTAATTGATTGGTATAACTTAACAAAACAACAACCAAACGCTGAGATCGTTTTAAAGGCAGACGAAACAAAGTTCAAGAATTACTTATTTGGAATTCTTTCAAAACCTTAGAGCATTCAGCTATCGCTACTACATTTAAGCTCTTTACGTTAATTCCCTTTTGTTCTAATTCCTTATAGAGGTCATTTAGGTTTATATTAACATCAATTATTTGATTAGTATCTTCACAGAATACGTTTACGTGAAGGTTTCTTCTAATCTCATACCATGTTATTCCGTTTACTTCAAATGAGTTGAGTAATCCAGCTTTTTCTAATGTATTTAATGCATTATATACAGTCGATAAACTTATACTAGGTTCACTCTTTTTTAACTCATTGTAGATTTGTTCACCGTTAAAATGACCTCCACTATACAATAATTTCAGTATTGCTATTCTTTGGGGCGTGACTTTTAACCCATGTTGTCTCAGCAGGTTAGCTAATTCAGTTTCCATCAAGTAGTGACTATTATCACAAAGCCATTTAAAAATTTCTATATACGGTTCTTTTTCGAGAGAAGATTAACAAATTTAAAAACTATATTTTCATTTATGAAAGTACTTGTTGATATAAGTGTTGAACCCATTGGGACTAATTCGACTAGTTTATCTAAATACGTTAGAAAAGTTTTCGAAGTACTAGACAGGCTGGGTGTGAAGTATTATCCTGCACCTTCAATGACTACCCTAGAATTAGATGACATAACAAAACTGGGTTACATAATAAGGGAAATCGATGATGAATTAGAGAAAATGGGTGTAAAAAGAATAGTAACTTTAATTAAGGTTGACGACAGAAGAGATAAGGAAAATAGCATAGAGCATAAATTAGAAGTAATTAGAAAGTAGAAGTATATAATTTTAGTTCAAGTAGGTATTTTCTAACCCTCTCGTCAGTTAGAGCTTTAACAATATCAGTAGTGGTTACAATACCTTTAATCTCTCCACTTGGGCCTACTATAGGAATTCCCTTAACCTTTCTGTTAGCCATTAATTTCGCAGCATAATTTAAGTCCTCATAATCATCCATGATAACTATAGTCGGTGTCATAACTTCTTTTACTTTAACTTGTAGGCCCTTAATTTTAAGAACTGGTGCGAGATATAGCAAGTCTGTCGTAGTTATAGTCCCAATAATTTTATTTTCCTCATTAACAACAATTAGCCTCCCTAAGTTCTTTGAGATCAAGAGATTTACTGCTTCGTCTATTGTCTTATTTTGGTCTATTAAGACTGGATTCCTAGTCATATATTCCGAGACTTTATGAATTCCCTTTATTAAACTTGAATAATATTGCGCTAAATCACTCTTTATAATCATTCCTAAGACTTTTCCGTCATCAGAAGTTACAATAAGTAACGGTTGCTTTTTCTCTATTATAAGTTGTGCAGCCTCCAGTGGTTCTACATCATTAGAAACTGTTAATATATCCTTCCTCATTACCTCTGAGACGTAAACGTTATCTAGTTCCCTTTCCCCTAATTTTGTAACAAATTCTAGAACGTCTTTTTGAGTTAATGCCCCTAAAGGATTACCGTTTTCATCTGCCACTATTACTTTTGGCACGTATTCCATTGTCATTATTTTTATTGTATGTAGTAAGGAGTCATGAGGTCTTATTATTATTGGTTCTCTTATAATTCCCATGTGATAATATAAAAAATAAAAGTTCAAAAATGCTTAGTATAAAAAGTGATGGAGAAGTTTAGAGAGCTATTAATTGATATCACGCTATCCTCACGATTACATAATTATCAAGATATTATAGATGAGGGAAGAAAGAAGAGAGATACGTGTGCCTATTTCGACGGAGAAAGATGTAAGAAATTTATAGTAAAGGATAAGAAAATCCCAACCTCTTGGATAACTGACGACGAGATGTCGCCCCATTCATTAATATGTTATATTTGCCCTAAATATTCTATAAAAAAAGAGGAGGAAAAGAAGGAGGTTATTGATTTATTTGATTTCCTTTTATATTATGAGAAGTTCAAGGAGGAAGTAGAGAGAGAACTGATTTATTTAGACCAGAAAAGAATAGAGTTTCCTTTTCAACTTTCTTTAAAGAGAAGAAGAGAAGATTTAATTACATTGTTAGACGATATAATAAATAAGATAAAGGTTCTGAAGGAACTAATTAAATTTGAAGCTAAATAACATCGGCCCTCTGTTCATCGTAGCTTAGTAGCCACTCGCAGAGGTGATCCTGCCGTAAAAGATTTGTAAAGTTAATTAATAAAATTGACTTGGCCACCAATCTATATCTTTCTTCTTTAACCCAAGTATATTTCTTATCCTTTCGATATCCTCCTTACTAGCTCTAACATCCTTATGAACCACTAATAGTGGAAATGGATACCCTTTAACGGAAACGGTAGCTAATGAGTTAAATATGTCAGTAATATATTCGGGGTTAAGGTAATCTACTCTTAAAACCTTTTCATTTGGCTCCAGTCTAATAAATGAGTAATAATAACTTTTCTCCCCTAATATTTCAGAAGCCTTCTTAGATGCTAGATATTTAGGATTGATTGGCTTAGCCTTTGGTTTGGTATATCCTACGTCTTTTGTGAACAACTCAAGAATAGTCATATCAGAATAATCTTCATTAAATAGATCTGTTGATTTACTCTTTTTTGAAATAAAAACTAACTTGCTAGGAAAACTTTCTACTAGTCTAGCTATTGCTATTTGGTTCTCAGCTATTAGGTACTCGTGCATCTTCTCTTCTTCTTTCTCTTCTAAAGACATCACTTTATCTTCACTAAATAGATCATCTAAGTCAGCAATTTTATCATCAAATTTACGTCTTCCTATTTTTTTACTAATACTTCCGTCTAATAGTATAAAATCTGCTTTATTTCCATATTTTATTGCCAACTGTAGTTCAAATAGCTGCATGAGGAGAGATATCCTCTCTTTAGCGTAGTTTCCAGGTTTAAACACGCCAACATACGCTTTACCGTCAACTATACTAATGTTTAGCCCCTCCGATAATACTGCTTCAGCGTTTATAGCAAATACGACTCCAGACCTAGTCTCCTGAGACCACATCCCACCATCAATCGATATTAGCTTTTTATTTGTCAATGAAGGCTTAGTAGGGATCCATACTTCTCTCAGTGTTTTCTCCACAGTATCTATTATGTCCTTCGACGTACTAGAAAGTCCTCTAATTATCTCCTCTCTCTTAGATAACAATTCGTCATAGATCTTGCTTATCATTTTCTTCCACCATCACCTTACTTGTATCGTTTCTTTTCTCTACCCTTATAATATAATCACCCGCTTGTATTAGTTCTGGGTCATGACTGACTAAGATTATCTGAGGTACAACGTTTATTGCATTTCTGATTATGTCAATTAACTCCTTCCTCCTATATTCATCTAAGTTAACTGTAGGTTCGTCTAGTACTAGAAATCCTATATCCTTAATTAGAGTCTTAGCTAATGCTAGCCTTAAAGCTAATGCTATAGATACTCTTTCTCCCCCACTTAAAGACCTAATAGGTAATTTTTGCCCGCTAGAATTATATACGCTTACCACATTCTTGTCCTTAAAGTTTATTTCTACTGCTGAAAAGGAAAGATCAAATTTAGATATCACGTCATTCAAATTGTTTTCTATTATGTTTTTTGCTGAATTCATAAGATAGCTCTGCAAATTATCCTCGCCTAAAATCTCCCTTAACTTGCTTAACTTGTTGATAGCGTTTTCTATTTTAGGTATGTCTTCCACTTTTTTAATTAGTTCTTCCAGTTCCTTCTTTTTACTCACTAATTCCTCTTTTTTACTAATAAATTTCCCCTTTAGTTCACTGACAGTCGATACGTACTCGTCAACACTCTTTTTGAGATCTATAGCCTTTTTACTTAAAATCTGAAATTCTTCTTCACTATAATTTAAGGAAGCTAACTCTTTTTTTAGATCTTCTAACCTCTGTGAGATCTCTTTTAACCTATTTTCGTTCTCTCTTTTTACTGCGAGTTTTTGCCTTATATCATCTAATATTTCTTTTTTCTTTTTCAATTCACCTAATTTCTTTTCAATCTCTGCAAGTTCTTTCCTTATTTCTTCCTCTACTATCTCAGATATTTTTAAAGTAGCAACGAGAAGGTTAACCTCTTCCTCTACCTTTCCTAATTCCTCTTTTTCCTCTTCTATCTCCCTCTTTAAGCTCTCTAGTTTCTCGTCAGATATGGACGAATAAGAAAGATATTCTTCATGTAAAGTCTTTATTTCCTCTATTCTTTTACTAACCTCTTCATATTTTTTATGACTAACTGATAATAAATTAAATTCCTCTTCTAATTCTCTCAACTGATTCTCAAGTTCTTCTAACCTTCTTTTTAGCTCCTCTTTCTTTCCTTGATTTCTCGCAAATTTATCATATTCTGCCTTTATTTTTAATCTTTCTTTTTCTAGTTCACTTTTCTTACCTTTTATCTGATTTAACCCTGCCAATACTTGGTTAAGTTGTGCTTTTATCTTGTCTACTTCTTGCTCAATTTCACCTTTTATTCTGAGTTTATGCTCATTAGAAAGAGGCCTTCCGCAAACTGGGCATTTATCTCCTTTTACTGATTCAAGATTATTTATTATATTTTCTAGTTCACTTTTCTTTCCTCTTAATTCTCCATAAGATTTACTTAATTCGTTTTCTTTTTCCTGTATATTTTTCAATTCGTTTTCTATCTTAGTAAGCTGTTCTTGTATGTTATCCAAATTAGTTGTGTCTAAGTTTTCGAATTCCTTTCGAGTTTTGAGAATCTGCTCTTTAGTTTTACTAATTTGTGCAGATATAATATGGTATTTTTTCTCTTCATTCTCAAGTTTGTTTTTCTCTTCTAGTAAACTTTGATACTCTTTTTCTATCTCTTCTAGTTCTTTTTTCCTTTTTAGTTTTTCTTCTATTTCTTTCCTTTCATTTTCTAATCTAGTTAGACTTAACTCTATTAATTTCCTATTTTTGAGTAAATCAATTAGTTTTTGTAAAGATTGTTTTTTGGTTTCTAATTCATTTTCATAAGAAATTTCTTCTTCTAGTTTTCTTTTCTCATTCTCAAGTACATCAATACCTTTTATTTCTTCTTCTAGTTTTCTTTTCTCATTCTCTAGACCAGTAACCTCAGTCACTAGTTGTAAATATCTTTCTCTTAACTTCTGTTTTTCCTCTATTTCTTTTTCCAATTTTTCTAACTCTTCCTTTAGTTGTTGTAATTCCTTCGATTTTTCCTCTATTTCTTTTTCCAATTTTTCTATTTCCTCTTCATCTTTCTTTATTTCATTTTCTTTTTCATCCCTTTTCTTTCTAAACTCTTCTAGGAGCTCCTCCTTCTGTTTAAGTTCTTTAACTAGAGAAGCTATAGGTCCTTTAGAATCTCTTAACTCTTCTATCTTTTTGATACGCAGTATCTCTTTCATCACATCTGGCAATTTTTCGAAGATTTCTTCTATCTCGCCTTGCCCTACTATAATAGTAGAAGTCAAAATTTTATAATCCATTCCACCTAGAATCTCTTTAACCTTTTGTGTCGTTTCTGAAGCTCTCCTTGCTAAAGTTATCTTTTTACCATTTTCGATTAATGAAATTGTATCAGACACTGTGGATCCAGCAGAGATATATCTTTCCACTAAGTACTCCTTACCTTTGACTTCAAAAACTGATTGGACTTTAGCCTCTCTTTTCCCCTTCTTTATTAAATCGTCAATGTTCACATCTCTAGTTGCTTCTCTGTATAATGAAAATAAGATAGCATCAATTATTGAACTTTTTCCAGCTCCGTTATTTCCCACTATTACGTTTATTACTCCTTTGAACTTTACTACACTGTTTTCATGGCTTAAGAAATTATTTAGATAAACTTCTTTTATGATCATGTTAGACCCCCGCAAAGGTTTTAAGAAGCTTAATTAAGGTTTCCTCATCGTCTTCCTTTATAATTTGCAAAACTAATTCCGCCTCTTCCTTTTTGTATCCGGCTTTAGTAGTTAAGTAATTAAGAATTAATTCGTCTATTGATGAATATTTTATGTTCGTATCCTTATCTTCTTTAACTATATAAGTATTATCCTTGTAAATCCTCCAGTATTCAACTACTTCATTTAATCGTGATAATTTCTTAATTACTAAGTCTCTTCTAATACTCTGTCCCTTTAAGATTACGTGGAGTATAGGTTTCTTCTGTTTAAAAACACTCAATTGTCGCATAACTTTATCCACTTCAGAATCAAGTTTATCTGTATTAATTTCAGTTACTATTTGTGGTCTTATATCCGTATTTATATATTGTATTTCTACCTCCTTTTTAGAGAAATCAATCAAGGTAGCACCTTTTTTGTATTTCTCATAGTCTTCTATTTCTTCCTCTCTCATTATATCTGGGGAGCCGGCGATTTCCAATATCCCTCCATTTGGTAATACTTGTTTATAGCGAGAATGAAAATGTCCTACTGCGTAAACACTAAAACCGCTAGGTAAATCTGAAATTTCTATTTGCCACGCCCCATTAAAGGGTAGAATCTCTCTTAGTCCTTGATGGAGTAGCAAAATACTCTTATTGCTCTCTGGTTTTGCGGAAATTAACTTATTCTTTAAGTCTTTTATAACTATGTTGGGTTTGTGAGAAATTCCATGTATTTCAACATCATTAATTTTTATTGATTTTCCATCTAGTAATGTAAGAAGTTCGTATTCTTCTAATATTCTTTGCGGGAATATTGAGTTTTTTCTTTTTGGTGTATCATGATCACCAGCAATAGAAACGAACTTTATTCTATTGTCTTTTAATCTTTTTAATTCCTTAATTGCATGCAAAATCGCTCTAGGAGGTGGCTCATTTACATCGAACAAATCACCGGAGTGAATAATAGCATCAACGTGTTCCTTTATCGCTATATCAATTAATTGGGTAAACGTGGAGTAAACGTCGTCTTCTCTAAAATCCTGATTGTACTGTCTCTTACCTAGATGCGTATCTGAAATGTGGAGGAGCAGCATATACTCACCCCCAACTTGCGATATCAGAATGAAGGTCCTCTTCTTCGTTAGCTCTCTTCCATTCCTCTAATAAATCTGGGTCGCTTCCGAGTAACTTTCCTTCAAACTTGTCTATTTTTACGATTGCAGGCAATCTAACTATATTCCCTACTATTATCGCCTCTCCAGTGTCTAACGAAGAAAGGCCTTCAACTAAGTCTTCGCTTAAGTTATCACTAGTCTCCAAAACGTACTTTTTATCCGTAGGCTCTACCATTTTAAGGATTATCTTATTAGTCATTTGGCTTAAGATGTTCTCATCTAATCCTTTAGGCCTCTGGCTTACTATAACTAAGCTAACTCCAAATTTTCTTCCCTCTCTAGCTATCCTACTAGCCCATTCCTTAGTTAAAGTGTTGGTGTCTTTAGATAATAGTACATGGGCCTCCTCAATTACAATTATTATAGGGAACTTTAACCCTCCCTTACCCTTGACCTTATTTTCTTTCCTAGCGTTTAATATCCTCCTCAAGTAATGTGCTACTATCGCGTCTATGGCGTCTTCGTCTAAGGAACTTAGATTAACTACATTAACCATTCCTAGTTTTAGTTTGTTTATAACGTCACCAAAAGTAAAGTCAATAATATCAGAGTACTTATCGACGAAATCTTCTATTTTATTTAATACTTCATCTCTACTGTCCTTTCTACTCTTAGTTTCTATTTTTGATACTTTCTCCTCTAACATTGGAGCGAATTTTTCATTTAAATCCGTATAACTTAAAGTACCCTCTTGTAAACCTTGTTTAACTTCTTCAATGAACTCTTTATAAGCCCTTCTGAAAATCCTGTATTGTATAGTAGCGTTTTCTCTTATCTGGAGAAGGGTAGCGAACTCGCTCACAGTCAAATTAAGCGGGTTAATTTTAGGTATGATATTGTTTAGCTTAGGGATATCACTCTCAAAATATTCACCGTGATAGTCAAAGATTAGTACTGATCCCCCAATTTCTGCAATTCTTGATGATAGTACTGCAACAGTGTTTGACTTACCAGAACCGGTTGCGGCCAAAATAGCTAAGTGTCTAGCCAAGGAGTTTAATTTTATTTTAACCTCAACGTTAGTCCCGATTAGTTTACCGATTCTTATAGATCCTGTTGAGAATACGTTTTTAAGTTCATCTTCTCTAGCTAATCTTACCGGTGTACCAGCTACGGGTGGTAAGTCCGGTTGTGATAATTTTTCATCCAATTTACAGAGTAGTTTTATTTTAGCCTTGATGTAATAAGGTATTGAATTATTAAATTGTTTTATTTTCTCTATAAATTGAACATCATTCAAATTATTATCTAGAAGAGGACTTCCCGTATAAGTGTTAGTAATTAGTCCTAATACTTTTTCGTCATCATACTCTAAAACAACGTAATGCCCAGTCCTAATTTTTTTCTCTAGCAAAGCAGTAGCTTCTTGTGTTGTTGCTGATCCTATTATATATCCTATTTTCATCAATAATTTTTACGTATAGGACATTAATTTCTTTTTCGTAGATAAAATGGTAATACCAAATGCTAATGTGAATTATGAAGAATTAAAAAAGAGAATAAATTCGTTTATAAAGCAGCTGCCTTCTGAGCAGTTTCTGCTATTTTTGCTTCTTCTTCTGCGTATGCGCAGAGCATTGCTTCTATGTCTGCATATCCTTCTGCTTTAGCTGTTAATGCAACCTTATTATATGTGTCCACGTGTTCCTTGCCCTCCTTAACAGCGAAGTCAGATAGCAGTGCCTTTACTTTTAATAACTCACTAACTTTTCTAGCAGTTTCTGCTATTTTTGCTTCTTCTTCTGCGTATGCGCAGAGCATTGCTTCTATGTCTGCATATCCTTCTGCTTTAGCTGTTAATGCAACCTTATTATATGTGTCCACATGCTCTTTTCCTTCTTTTTGTGCAAACTCTTCTAATATTTTTTCAATATTTTGGAGGGCCATGTTTAATCCCATTAATCGTTACGTTAATCGAGTATATAAAGATTTGTTAATCACTTTACACATTAATTTAAAAAAAGATTAGGTAAGTTTTTCTCCAGATTCAAGCATTTTTAGAAACGTTTCTTTAGCTCTAGAATAATATTCTGATGCCTTCTCTTCCAATCTTTTTCTTTCGTTATAATCAGATTCCTTCTCGGAAAGTAACTTACTCAATAAATACCTTGTGGAATAGAACATGAACTCTTCGTGCAAGGACTCGAACTTGTCTTTTTTACTTATCTCTTCTAACCATTCTTTTACACTCTCAATTCCCATATACTTTATCATCTTTTCTAAAATACCTCTAGCGTGACCTAGTTCTACTAAAGCTTTTTCACTTATCATCTTAGCCTCTTCTTCTCTCCCTAATTCCCTTAGTTTTTCAGAAGAAAATGACAATAGAAGGTGGTCTTCACTATTAGCCATAAAAAGTCCTTTTAATCCCATTTCGGTTTGTGTTCCCTTCACAAGAAGAGATATTAGTGGAAAAATAAAAGTATTTGTAAGTGATGAATGGACTCCAATGCTGAGTAAGTGATGAGGTAACCCGAATCTGAATTTATAATGTGATATAGAGAAGTTTATATAATGATAACTACAAAAAGGATGAGGGCTTTAGAGATAAATAGTGAGGCACTAGGGGTTCCAACTTTACTTTTAATGGAAAACGCTGGTAGAAGTGTAAGAGACGAAATAATCTCTCGTTTTAATCCGCAAAACCTTTCAGTAGTAGTATTTGTAGGGCATGGAGGCAAAGGCGGTGACGGATTGGTTGCTGCGAGGCATTTATCTGGTGATGGTGCAAAAGTAGAGGTGCTATTACTTGGAGAAAATAAGCACAAAGATGCAATATTAAACCAGTCAGCAGTCGAGGAGATGGATTACTCAATAAAAGTTACTGAAATTAAAGACATTTCCCAATTGAGACCACTAGAGGCCGATGTACTAATAGACGCTATGTTAGGTACAGGTTTTAGTGGTAAACCAAGAGAACCGTTTGCCACTGCGATTAAAGTGTTTAATCAAAGTAAAGGATTTAAGGTTTCTATAGACTTGCCTTCCGGAATAGATGCGGATACCGGAGAAGCTCCTGGAGAGTATGTTGAACCAGACTTAATAGTTACATTTCATGATTTGAAACCTGGTTTATCTCGTTTTATCTCAAAAACAGTAGTTAAGAAAATAGGTATTCCGTCAGAAGCCGAGATTTATGTAGGCCCAGGGGATTTGATTGTTAATATAAGGAAGAGAAGCATAAAGAGTAAAAAAGGTGATAATGGTAGGGTTTTAGTGATAGGTGGAAGTTACACATTCAGCGGTGCTCCGACTCTTTCGGCTTTAGCCGCTATGAGAAGTGGTGCTGATTTAGTTTATGTTGCTGCACCAGAAGAAACAGCAAAGATTATCGCCGGTTTTTCACCTGATTTAATTTCTATAAAACTTTCAGGGATAAATATATCCCCTAGAAACCTAGATGAATTGAAACCATGGATTGATAGGGCTGATGTAGTAGTTGTTGGGCCCGGAATGGGGATGAGTGAGGAAACTATAGAGGCATCTAAACTGATAGTTGATTATTTAAAATCTAAGAATAAACCGGCAGTTATTGATGCTGATGCATTAAAGGCTAATGCTGGTAAAGAATTATATCCTAATGCTGTTATCACCCCTCATGCCGGTGAGTTTAAGATTTTCTTCTCCGAACAGCCCTCAGATGATATAAAGAAGAGGATAGAACAAGTGATTAATGCTTCTAGGAAATGTAATTGTGTTGTGTTACTTAAGGGTTACGTTGACGTAATAAGTAATGGTCAGGCGTTCAAACTTAATAAGACCGGTAACCCCGGTATGAGTGTAGGCGGTACTGGAGATACACTAACTGGTATTATAGCAACTTTTATGGCTCAAAAATTGGATCCCTTTACTTCAGCGTATTTAGGTGTTTTCGTTAATAGTCTTTCGGGTTCGTTAGCATACCACGAGATAGGAGAACACTTAGTAGCTACTGATGTAGTTAATAAAATTCCAGAAGTGCTTAATGATCCTATTAATTCATTTAAGAAAAAGGTATATAAACGTATACTTAACGTCTAACTTTTTCCCCTTAATTTCTTTACTATTTCTAGCGATTTGTCTGCATGTTCTTCAGCTTTTTTCAAGTTTTTAAGGACTTCCACTATCTTACCGTTTTCATCAATAATGAAAGTAACCCTTTGTGCGCTTGTCCCTTTATCATTTAACACCCCATAAGCTTTACTGATGTTCTTATCCTTATCAGAGACCACTGGGAATCTAGCACCGTATTTTTCAGCGAACCTTCTTTGGGTTGATATCGAATCTACGCTAACCCCTATTATTTCCGCATTTAACTGTTTAAATTGTTCATAAAGTTCGGTAAACCTCTGTATTTCTCTGGTACAACCTGGCGTAAAGGACTTAGGATAAAAATATAAAACTACTATGCTTTTACCCCTATAATCGGAGAGTTTAATTTTACCTTGAGTGGATTCTGCTTCAAAATCCGGTGCTTCACTTCCAATCTCTAAAGGCATATCTTTTATTTTAAAACCAGTCTTAAATAGTTAAGTTTAAAGACTTTTAATATTGTGGTTTGTGTAAATGAGAAAGATTCCAAAAACTATGTCTACACAACATCCAGATAATGCTAGAGTGCCGGAATGGAGTAAAAGTGAGGTGATAAGTGGAGAAGCGGAAGTTATTGAAGCGTATTTAGCTTATGAACATTATGGTGTTGACGAGGTTATGTGGGACGCTGAAGGTAAAGACGTTGATACTCACGTTGTTAGGAAGTTATTTTCTCAATACTCAGAATTCTTCAAGGAAAAAATACTGGGAAGGGATATTTTCTTAACATATCGTATTCCAAATCCTAAAATTGAAGGAGCGGAAAAGAAAGTGTTTGCAGAAACCATGCAAAGTATACCGATAACTTACGATTTAGCGGAAAAGTTTTACGGGACTAGTACTCCTACACCGCCAGTCTTCGAAGTAATTCTTCCCTTCACTACGGACTATAAAGATCTAGTTGCGATAGTAAAATACTATGAAAATGTCATAGTTAATAACGAGAATACTAAATTAATAGACGATATTTATGTTAAGGATTTAATAGGTGAGATTAATCCTAAAAAGATAGAAATAATTCCATTAATCGAAGACAGGGATTCTATGTTTAGAGTAGACGAAATTGTGGGAGGATATATTAGAGCGATAAACCCGCCGTATATGAGGGTGTTCTTAGCTAGGAGTGACCCAGCAATGAATTATGGGTTAATATCTGCTGTGTTAGCAATAAAATACGCTCTTAATAGGTTAGGCAAAATGGAAAAGCAGTTTAATATTAAATTCTTCCCATTATTAGGTGTTGGTGCTTTACCCTTTAGAGGGCATTTTAGTCCAGATAACGTAGACAACGTTATAGATGAATATAAAGGTGTTTATACTTTTACAGTGCAGTCGGCGTTTAAATATGATTATGATGATGAAATGGTTGTTAATAGTATTAGAAAAGTAAATGAGAGGGAAATAGGGGATAAGAAGTGTTTAACAAGTGAAGAGGAAGCAATCTTAAAGAAAATAGCTGAGCTTTATACGTCTTATTACCAGCCAATAATAGAGAGTCTTGCAGACGTAATAAACAAAATAGCGTTACTTTTACCAAAGAGGAGGGCTAGGAAACTCCACATAGGCCTTTTTGGCTATTCGAGGAGCACCGGGAAGGTGACATTACCTAGAGCGATATCCTTTACGGGGGCCATGTATAGTATTGGAATACCTCCAGAAATAGTTGGTCTCTCGTCACTGAATAAGTTAAATGACAAGGAGTTTGAGGTATTATTACAGAATTATAAATACTTGAAGGATGATTTGCAGTATGCGGCTAAGTTTATTAATCTAGAAGCGTTAGAACTAGTTAAGGAAATATGGAATATTAGTGATGAAGTGATTAAGAGGATAAAGGAAGACATTAAATTTGCTGAGGAACAATTAGGTTTAAAGATTGGTGGTAACGATTATGTTAGTAGGAAACACGCTTTAATGTCGAGCTTAACACTTGTAGCTCTTAAGGAGGGACAAGTAGAAGAGGCTAAAAGTTACCTTTTAGAGATGGCTAAAATAAGGAGATCATTAGGATGAGAATACTCGTAACTGGCCTTTTACCTTATGATTCTGGTAAAACAACTTTCTCCCTATCCCTTATCAGATCGCTAAGTGAAAACAATATCAAGTTTTTCCCTCACAAATCCGTTGCTGGTCATAATGCTTGGTATAGTTATTCTACCTTAATTAGAAGCGGGGAATTACACATACTTTTAGGCAATGATGCGTTAAAATATTACGATGAAACTGGTTTTAACCCCGCTGAAATAAACCCATTTGATGTCCTATTATCACCAGTAGATCTCCAGAAACTGTCGTTTGACATTAGGTTTTATAAACAATTAATGTCTGAGGGACTTCCAGTAATGGTTAGAACTTATGACTGTACTTCCCCTCAGTCAGAACATTTTATCTTACACGATTTAGATAAATTAGTCCCAGACACTCTATCTGATAAACTGAAAACGTTAGGAAGTGAGTTAAAGGCGAGTAAGACAGATTTACAGAACATGCGAGAATTAATAGATTTATCTCCTCAAATCTCAGAGAAGTGCACGAACAAGATCCTCTCGGAGTATGAAAACGTTATAATTGAATCGTATAATGACGCTTTAGCACCCAATTTAGCCTCTTTAGAGGTGGATTTCCTTTTCGCGATTTCGCCTGGGAAAGCGTTTTTAATAGAAGATTTTAAGGAAATCATAAGGTTATTCTCTTATCCGCCTTGGCTAATAAACGTGTCTTCCTTCATTAAATACTCTAGGAAAATACGCTCATTTAGAATTGAAACTTACTCATATAAGCTTTCTGACGAGTTATTAGACTTTTTATTACAATACTTGTAATAATTCATAATAGTTACTTTAAACGATAATAAGCTTTTTAGTTATGCAAATATTATTTTATCCCATGCAAGACAAGTTCGTTACAGTTAAGGGAGCAAAAATCCATTATATTGAAGAAGGAAACGGAAAACCGTTCTTACTATTTCACGGTGCAAGATTTAATGCACATACATGGGTTGAAACCGGTACTGTTAACGCGATAGCGAGTGCTGGTTTTAAAGCAATATCAGTAGACTTTCCAGGATTTGGCAAATCCGAGAACGGTGACTTTGAATCTCTTTCTTCATTCATAAAAGATTTCATGAATACTATGGGAATAGATAAGGCTTATTTATTAGGAGCATCAATGGGAGGTGAGGCGGTATTAGGTTTTGCCGTAGAAAACGAAAGTATGGTTGACGGATTAGTATTAGTTGGTGCAGTAGGTGTAAGTAGTTATAGAGATAAGTTAAAGGTATTGGACGGGAAACCAATACTCCTAATATGGGGCGAGAAGGACAGTGTTTCACCGAGGTCTAACGCTGAATTAATTCTGAAAAACGTAAAAACTGCTAAGCTAGTAATAGTTGGGAAACAACACGCTTGTTATCTTGATGACAACGAGAGATTTAACAAGGAAATTATACAGTTCTTAAAGGGACAGTGATAATGGATGAAGAGTTAAAGTCCAAACTTTTAGAGGTGTTAAAGGATAAGAGGATGCTAGAAATTTTAAAACATTTAAAGAAAGCCAATGTTGATTACGGAAAGTCAATAATGCTAAATACTAAAATTCCGATACAGGAAGTAGTGGACTTATTAGATAAATTAGAGAAACTAGGGTTAATAGAGAGAGTTCACGGTGCGACGTTAAAGAACACAGAAGCTAAGTTCAAATTAAGTAAAGAAGTACACAAACATCACACTTATTATACACTGACCAGGGAAGGAGATCATTTGCTCAGACAACTGGATGATAAAGAGTTAATAAATGCTTATATTGAATTAGTTAAGAATGACCAATTTGCGTTAGATATTTTGAAGATTGCGGATGAAGTAAATGCTGATCATGCACTAACTTATGCTAAGCTTACTCACAAACCTTTAGAAGAGGTGATTCCTAAATTGGAGGAGTTGGAAAGAGAAGGATTATTAGAGGAGGCCAAATCAAAGATAATCAAATTTGGTGAGAGAAAAAGTAAGCCTAAAAAGGAGACTAGAACGCATCATAAATATTATGGCTTATCGAGAATAGGAGAGCTTGTTGTAAGGGAACTAAAGAGAAAAGGAATTTTGCCTAAATAAGTTAGCATGAATAATTAAGAAATTATAACGCTCTAAAAATTCCCCTCTTTAGCATAATATTCATAGGAAATTTGCAAAAATTAATATGGGCTATTTGATGTAATATATGTTTAAAGGCTTTCCTTTATCTTATCGTGTAAGAACTGCAAAGTGCTAATCAAGTTGTAATTTTCATTTATCTCTTTAGAAATCAGTTCCTCGTTTTCTTTTACGATTTCAAAAATCTTATTATTCAAGACTCTCCTCAAAAGTAATTCTATCATCTTTATCCTCCTCTCTCTTATCCTCTTTTCAAAAAGACCATGCTCTTTAACGTATGTTAAATGCTCTTCAAATAAATCCACCGTGTCCTTTATACCAACTCCCTTTATCGCAATAGTCTTTACTATTCTCGGTTTCCAACCGTCTCTATAATCAATTTCTGCTGACTCAACTGCAAATCTTATTGTATCGTAAAGAATTTCGGCTTCCGGTTTATCAGCTTTATTTACGATATAGATATCGCCTATTTCCATTATTCCAGCTTTTAAAGCCTGTATCTCATCTCCAGTGCCTGGAACGTTTACAACAGCTATTGTATGAACCCCGCTAACTACATCAGTATCAGTTTGTCCTGCACCAACAGTCTCAACTAAGATTCTGTCAAAGCCTAAACCGTCTAGAGCTTCAATTAGCATTAAAGCTTCTGAAGAGATTCCTCCTAAATGACCCCTTGATGCTATACTCCTTATAAAGACGTTCCCATTATAATTCTTATTACTCATCCTAATCCTATTTCCCATGAAGGAACCCATGGTGAAAGGACTTGAGGGGTCAATCAATACTACCCCTACTCTATGTCCTCTTCTTACATATTCTTCAATGAGTTCGGCAATTAAGCTACTTTTTCCAGCACCAGGAGAACCGGTTATACCTATAACGTGTGCTTTTCCAGCCCTTTTCATCAACTCTTCGAGGCTCTGTAAACCCTCATTTGACAAGTATTCGATCTTAGTGAGTAGTCTAGCTATTGAGAGTTCGTCACCACTTAATGCCTTTTCAAGTAGAGTTGCCAACCTTTATGCCCCTTTTAGTCTCTACAGCTTTAGTTATCTTTTCGGTTATTTCTTTAAGACTTGAGCCCGGTAGAAACACTTCGTCGACTCCCATCTCTTTGAGTTTAGGTACATCTTGAGGGGGAATAACTCCGCCTACTACTAGTACAACGTCATTTAATCCTTTTTCTCTCATCTGATTAACTACATGGGGTATTAGTTCTAAGTGAGCTCCACTAAGTATGCTTATCCCTATTACGTCAACGTCCTCTTGTATAGCGGCTTTTACAATCTGTTCTGGTGTCTGTCTTAATCCAGTGTAAACTACTTCCATTCCGGCATCTTTTAAAGCTCTTGCGATAACTTTTGCCCCTCTATCATGGCCATCAAGGCCTAATTTTGCCACGAGGACTTTAATTCTCTTCTGTTGTTGGCTCATCATATATCTTGTTGTTTATACTCTTTAAATTTTTTAATGACTGGTTTATATTTCTATGTATTTAACGGAAAGTTGTAAAGAAAATATAATCAATCTTAAATTGGAATACTTTCTCCTCTAACTTTCTTTAACTACTAAGTTAGCATATAATGCTGTCAGACTTCCCATTACTAATAGTAACTCTGTTACTCTTATTTTGAGTCAAAGGGAAGGCTTAGAGACGCTAAATGAGATTCAGTAGTGGAGAGGAATTTGGGAATTGCTAAAAGGTAATTAGGATCCCAAATTTGGAAGAAGTTAGGAAAGTTGAGAGAGTAGTTTACATGCTAATAATTCAAAAGGAAGAAACTAAAGGAAAAGGAGTTAAAGAGGCCGAATTTAAGCAAAGGTTTAAGGAGTTTGAGAAATTACTTAATGAGTTAATCTTCACTCAAGATTTTAGTTAATGGTTATGTGGTTACAAAGTCTTTAGCAAAGTTTATTACTTTCTTTCAACTCCACGTGTGATATGATAGTTAACAGTCCTTAAATAGCCCCACGTGATAAAGGGGAAAAGAATGGGTAATAAGGTTTTCACATTTGGTGGTATAAGGATTCGTGAGGTTAAGGGTAAGTATTATGTTTACTTAATAGAGAAGGATAATGAAGGTAACAGAAGGGACCATTACGTAGGGCCTTTAGATAAGGTCGTGAAAATAGGACTGGCGTTTTTAGGGGGGAAGACCCCTAACACAGTGGGGCCGGCGGGATTTGAACCCGCGATCACCAGGGCCCAAGCCTGGCATCCTAGTCCAGGCTAGACTACGGCCCCATCTGAGTAATATCTATCTTTACAAAAGGGTATTTTAAATTTACGCAAATCACTCTTTTGTATGCTCTCTACTTTATTAACAAACGCGTAAAGTTAACTTTCAGCACAACAAGTTTAGAATTATTTTTATTTTTCCTAATTTAGATATAAAAATTAACTATCTTAAAACACTAGGTGATTTTGTGAATAATTCTATTCAATCTTTCCTTTTAGTGGATATATCAAATTTGGTATTATCTATTGAGAGAATTAAATTATACAAATCAAATAAATACTCTTTAACTCTGTTAAAATTCAATCCCTTATATCGTAAAAAATATTTGAGAGAGTCTCATTAGTATGACTCAAGTTAGTACCGTAAGGTTTATTTATGACAATATCGTAACATATCATGACCTAAAATGGTAACAGTAAAGTTCAAGTATAAGGGAGAGGAAAAAGAAGTAGACATTTCAAAGATAAAAAAGGTTTGGAGAGTAGGAAAAATGATATCGTTCACTTACGACGACAACGGCAAAACTGGTAGGGGAGCGGTAAGCGAGAAAGACGCACCAAAAGAACTATTGGATATGTTAGAAAAACAATCAAAGAGTAAGTAAATAATAAGGATATAGATAACAAAAATAAAATCTTATTTTCTTTCAGTCTCTTTTTTCTTCTCATCTATTTCTCCTTTTGCAAACTTCTCAGTTTCAGATTCTTTCCAGGGTTCCGCTTTCTCAGTGAACTTAACTTCAGATTTCATACCGGCCAGTCTTTTTGCAACCTCCTCCGCGTACTTTAGGTCGTATAATCTCGTAAACATTATCCTCTGTGCAGCCGGGCTACCAGCACCATGAACAGACTCTATTTGGAAAGCGACACCCAAACTCACGTTCTCTAATAATCTCACCATCCTAAGCCTGTCCTCAGCTGTATAATCCTCAACTCCTTGTAAATACTTAGCTAAATATTCTCTCAATTTAGGATTCTTTAAGTCCCATTCACTTGGTGCTGTACCTATTATACCTCCCGCGATGTCTATTGCTAACTGCGCTATTTGGGCTGGAAATCTAGCAACTAAGTGTTTTGTAACGTTGGCATGCATTGGGTTAACCCACCAACAGTTAGGACATACTTGTACAGCATTTAGACTCGCTGCAATCCCCGCTGAGTACATCGTTTCAGTTAAGAATATCTCTTCTGTCAATTTCTCTTGTACATGTGGAGCTTTCTCTATTCCTATCTGTTTAGCTAAATTATATGTCGCACCTATAATCACATCTCCTAGTCCGGCTTTACAACCTCCGTAACCTTGTCTGTGGTATGCTGAGAATATCTCAACAAGTTGTGCAGTGTATTGCCAATCTCTTAGTAAGAACACCCTTTCCATTGGTACAAACACGTTGTCAAATATTACTAATCCTTCATGATTATAGAAGTAGGGTAAAGCGTCAATATCCCCTCCTTCAAGTCTTCTTGTGTCATTTAATTGTCTACCAACTACTATCTTTATTCCTTCTGTGTCTGTAGGTATAGCAAAGGCTATTGCATAGTCCTGGTCTTCTGGTCCCATAGCCCTAGTGGGTAATACTACTATTTCTTCACTTGCAGCAACCCCAGTAATGTTTGCCTTAGCTCCAGATACGTATATACCATCTTTAGTTATTTCTGTAACTCTAACATAAGCGTTCTTATTAGGTTGCTGATGAGGTTTTAACGTTCTAACGCCTTTTGCATCAGTCATTGCTCCGGCTAGTGCTAAGTCCTTCTTTTGTACTGTCTTTAAATACTCTACGAACCTCTCTTTGGGCTCTGTCTTCCCTTTTTGAGCCATTAGTTCAGTTATTATATATAACGTATTTAATGCGTCATAACCAACACATCTCTGGAAGCACGCTCCGGTCTTATGACTTAACTTCCTTAGCAGTTTCACCTTTGCGACCAAATCTTCTGGAGATCTGTGAATGTGGTTAAACCTATTTACTTCCTCATTTATGAAAGGACTCCATGCCCTAGCTAATTCTTTTGTATCCTCTTCCCACGGTGCGTCAAAAGTGGCTTTAAAGGCCATTATAGAGGGTTTTAAGAAGGGATTAGTAGTTACATCTTTAACTTCTTTCCCTAATACATAAATCTCGACCTTGTTTCTTGTTTTTATCGCCTCTAGATACTGCTCACCAGTTCTTAGACCCATGGTTAATCTTATGTGTTTAAAGTTTTTAAACTTTCGTATAATCTAAATTTTTGTCTTTACTAAATTAACAAATATAAAAAGTAAATAAAATTTTATTTCTTCTTCCTCTGGTCTAGGAACACTTGTAACTTATAACCAGTCCATACGCTTTGTCCAGGCTTTAACCATTCTATTTCTACGTCATCTGGGTTAATCCCCAGTCTACTTCCTAAGATCTCTTTTGCTTGTTTATCATAAGCTGGGTCTACAAATTCCCTTCTCGTTTCAATCTTGATCTTAAACTTATCCATTTCATTGTCATAGACTACGATGTTAAACATTCCAGTGGTATCTGGGATCTCGTTCACAGCGTCTTCCACATAAATTGGGAATAATAATTTACCTCTAACTCTAAACATCCACTCAACTCTACCGGGTATTGGTTCAGCAAATCTCATATGAGTTATGCCGTAAACTGGATCTGGGTCTGTTATGAACTCGTTTTTAACGTAATCGCCTAGGCTGTATCTAATTAAAGGCATTGTGAAGTGGTTAAGCAGTGTGGCTATTAATTCTCCCCTTTCTCCCTCACTTACTGGCTCATCAGTCTTTGGGTCCACTACATCAAATATTTCCATGTCTTCCCAAATGACTAACTGACCTTCAGAGCCTGGTACCTCTATTGCCATATGCCCATCTGTAGTTCCCCACACATTAATTGCTAGTTTTGCGTTTGGATGAACCTGGAACAATTTCTTTTTAGTGTTTTCTGCTGCTGCACCACCATGAAGTAGTAAGACTTTAAATGGTGTTTCCCACCCTTCAAGCTTAGCCTCTTCACCTATTAACCTATGTAGCCACGGAGTTGTTGCAAACACATCAACTTTCCAGAGTTTAAAGATTAACATATGCCTATTTTTCCAGCTGAAGAACGTTTCACCTCCACCGGCTATAGCAGTAGCACCACATCTCCACATTGCCGTTTCAACTACTGGCGGACCCCAGCTGTAAAACCCACTCATATTAAGATAGTTTGCGTAAACTACTGTAGGTTTTACCCCAGCAAAAGTCCATAAGTATCTCGCTTGCCCTTCTTGGAAGTAGTCTAATTCTAGTGCACCCCATCCTTGGAAAGTAGGCAATCCAGTTGAACCTGATGTGGCACCCACAAACCTTATCCTCCTAGCCAACTCAGGGTGCATTATTGTACCGAATGGTGGGTTCGCTTGTAAGTCCTTTCTCAACTCATCCTTCCTAAGAATGGGGATTTTTACCACATCTTTCCAGTCCTTTATCATATCTGGTTCGAAACCTTTCTCTTTCCAATAACGCCTATAGAAAGGTATGTTATCCCATGCCCACCTCACTATGCGTTTTAGTCTGAACGTCTTTAGCTTATCAAGTTCTTCCCTTGGCATTGTCATTACTTTGGGATTCCATAGCTTTTCTGACGGGTCTGGTGGGTACTGAGATCTGATATATCCCTCTCTCCTTAACTCTTGATGTATCCCCTCATATTCAGAAAGTACACTCGACATATGCTTAAATAGTATAAACAGTTTAAAAAGGATTGAGTCAGCAAAAAAACGTTTTTAATTAGCTATATTTATGGAATCCCTCACCGCTTTTCTTACCTAATTTTCCGCTTCCCACTAAGTTCTGTAGTAATTTAGTTGGCTTATAAGCCTCCATTCCTGTTTTACTGTAAATATCGTTTAAATTTTCTAATATTTTGTCTAACCCTAATTCATCAGCCATTTCTAATAACCCCTTTGGGAAGTTGAATCCGTAAATCATTACTGTATCTATATCTTTAGCACTAACTATTTCGTTCTCCACCATCCAGCTAGCCTCGTTCACTGCCAGACTTATTAATCTTGCCGAATCAACTTTGCTTTCTGACGGAAGTTGTACTTTAACGTATTTGCCCGGTGATGGATAGGTATAGAATCCCTTACCGCTTTTTACTCCTAGGTTCTTTTCATTAACTTTTTCTCTAAATAACGAACATTTTACATCTGAAGTACCTCTATTGACTAATACGTTCCAAATATCAACCACGACATCTAACCCTACGTAGTCTGCTAATTCAAATAGTCCCATGGGTAGTTTGAGTTTGTTTCTAGCAGTGCTATCTACCTCCTCTATCGTTGCTTCATTACTTTCTACTTCTCTGCAAGCTTCTTGAAGCAGTCTTATAAATAAACGGTTTGAAACAAATCCTGGAATTTCGTACTTCAGTAATACTGGTATCTTGCTCATTTTTTTAGCCAAGTCTAAGGTAATATTTATCGTTTCTTGGTCAGTGTATTTACTAGGAATTACTTCTACTAATTTCATTATAACTGGTGGGTTAAAGAAATGCATTCCTATTACTTTTGATTTCCTGTTTGTAGCTTCTGCAATGTCTGAAATGGGGATTGAGGAAGTATTTGTTGCTAATACTGCATGTTTAGGCATTATTTCGTCTAATTTTCTAAAAACTTCTCTTTTCAATTCGAGTTTTTCTGGGACGGCCTCTATTGCGAAATCAGCGTCTTTAGCTATTTCATAGCTCGTGTTGAATGTTATTCTAGAAAGTACTTTCTCTGGGGGTTCGGTTATTTGTTTCTTTTCAGCTAATTTCGTAACTGATTCCGATATTCTTTCCTTGGCTCTATTCAGGAAATCCCAGGAAATATCTATTACTCCGACCTCATAACCAGAAAGAGCTGCAACTTCGGCTATTCCATGTCCCATTGTGCCCGCTCCTACGACAATTATTTTCTTTATCATCAATATCATGAGAAATTAAGATTATAAAAGACTAATTGACTCTAACGATACCTACATGGAAAAATCTTTTTTAAACAGATCTACAAATGTATAAACATGAGTGTGAGTATTGGAGTAACGTATAGGCAAGCGAATAGTGAAGATTGGAAAGGGATTTATGACTTATATAGCTCACTTTCCCAAGAAGATTTATACTTGCGTTTCTTTTCATTTCACAAAATTAGTGAGGAAGAAGTTAAGAAGTTAGTATCAGATTTTTCAGATCATACTACTGTTGTTGCAGTTATTAACAATTTAATAGTAGGGGAGGCAACGATATTTAGCGATGGGGAGTTCGCTTTAGTAGTACATCCTTCTTATAGGAGGCAAGGAATCGGTACTGAACTTGTAAAGAGACTTATCAAAATAGCTAAATTGAAGGGAATATGTAAAGTTAAGTTTTATACATTACCCGATAACTACCCAATGATTAGGATAGGGAAGAAGTTAGGGTTTAAAATTAAAGAGGATGAAGACGAGGTAATAGGTTTGCTTAATTTATGCTAAGAAATTTTTAATAGTTGCTGTTACACAATGTTAATTTGATTAAATTGAAGAAGAAAATAATAGTACCTTGCGAATCCTCTGTAAGAGACATAATTCCAGCGATAAGAGCTATTTTAGCTGAACAATTGATTAACAAAGGGTTTTCGCAGAAGCATATTGCAGAGCTTTTGGATATTTCTGTTGCTGAGGTGAATTACCTTATAAAGGGTAAAAGGGGAGACGATGATATTAAGGAAAAATTGAAAGAAGATGAGGATTTCATGGACTTATTAAACTCATTTGTGAACAAACTTCTCTCTGAAGAACATTCTGCAAATTCTAATCACAATTATTCACTTTGTACCTTGTGTAGTTATGCTAGAAGGAAGGTTTTAAAACAAGAACCAGCTTGCCCTTACGATTTATGATGATCTTCTAGGCTTCTGAGTGATGAGGAGGGTTTGCAAGCACTGATTATAATGAGTAAAATTTCTTTTAGTTTCTTCTCCGTGGGGAAAAACCTAGTTTCTTAATTTAGGTTCAAGGTTCTTTACTTTCTCTCTTTAACGAGAAAAAGTAATGGGCCCGCGGGGACTTGAACCCCGGACCACCGGGTCTCTCCAAATTCCAGATATATTTCATCCCCATAGCGGGTCATAAGACCCGATGTAGCCCATATCTGGAGCCCGGCACTCTACCTTGCTGAGCTACGGGCCCATTATCTGTCATCTAATCTTAATACTTTACATTGGAAGAAATAAACTTAACTACTTTTCCATCGTAGTGTCATTATGATGTTAAAATATATTAAATTGCTTTCTCTCTATTAAGAGAATAAACAACAAGTTAAGATATTATTAGGAAATTTAAATTACGTAATGATAATAGTGAATACGCTCTCGAAAATAATTGAATAAGATATCGCAAAGAAAAGGAGAACTAAATCATTTACATTAGCACATGAACCAGTCTGTAACACGCTTACTAGCTATTCATTGCTTTTAATTACTTCTAATCCTTTTAAGTCTATTAAGTAAGCTGAGGCTTTATGCCTAATCTGGATTTACAAACTTTTTCTTCGAATTTAATCAGAGGGCAATGCAAAGTCTATGAACATTGTGAGGTGGAGGAAGGCACCAATAAACTCTCCATGTTATTGCTGGGAGTCCATACTCTCTAACCTGGGCACGGGGATGATGAGGCCAAGTGATTAATTAAAAGTGACTAATAGCCACGATGAAAGCTTGACTTTATGCTCTATATTTCCATCATTCACACGCGCTTTTCGATACAAGAGTTTATTTACACTTTGGGATTATAAAATACTGAGCCTCATTGAAGTGGGATGAGAGAAGAGTAAAAATCGTTGAAGAATTAAAAAGGCAAGGAATAAACCCTTACCCTCAGAAATACGAAATAACTCACACTATACCAGAAATTAGAAAACTGGAAAGACAAGATAAACCAACTGAACCCTACGTCTTTGATATTTCTACGGCTGGTAGGGTCGCTAATATTAGGAGGCATGGTAAAATTTCATTTGTTGATATATTTGACGAGGGAGAAAGATTACAGCTTCAGCTCAGAGTTAATGAGCTGGGCGATAAATACGAGAAGTTTTTCGAAATGGTGGATAGAGGGGATATAATTGGCGTAAAGGGTGATTTACTTTACACATTAAAGGGTGAACTTACTTTAAGGATTAAAGATTTCACATTACTGGCTAAAGCTCTAATTGAACCACCAGATTGGACTAAGTTATCACCAGAATTCCGTTATGCTCACCGCTATGTTGACTTTCTTTATAACGATTCTGCAAGGAGGGCTATGGAGATAAGATATAAAGTGATTAAGGCGATTAGGGATTTCTTACATTCTAAAGGTTTTATGGAAGTTGAAACGCCTATCCTTCAGCCCGTATATGGTGGTGCTTTAGCAAAACCGTTTAAGAGTCATGTGAATTACCTAAATGAGGATTGGTATTTGAGGATTTCATTAGAACTTTATTTAAAAAGGTATATTGTTGGAGGTTTTGATAAGGTTTTTGAAATAGGTAAAGTGTTTAGAAATGAAGACATAGATGTAACTCATAACCCGGAGTTTACTCTTTTAGAACTTTATTGGGCTTATGCCGACTATTTTGATATTATGAGACTTACAGAGGAAATGTTACAATACGTGGTTAAGACTGTACATAATGACACTAAAATCACTTATACAGTAGGTGGTAAGGATTATACTATAGAGTTCTCTCAGTTTAAGAGGATTACAATGTACGATGCTCTATCTGAAGCTTTAGGTAAAAACATAGAAACAATGAGTGATGAAGAACTTAAAGAGTTGATGAAAAAATACGATTTAAAACCGAGAGGTAACATGTATATTAGAGGGTTAATGGTAGAGAAATTATTTGACAAACTTGTGGTTCCAAACCTAATTCAGCCAACGTTCGTTATGGATTACCCTATAGAAACTACACCTTTGTGTAAACCCCATAGGAGTAAACCCGGTTTGGTTGAAAGGTTTGAGTTATTTATTGCTGGAATGGAGTTGGCAAATGCTTATACTGAGCTGAATGACCCGATTCTTCAAGACCAACTTTTCAAGCAAGAACAAGAGATGTTCAAAAGAGGTGATGAGGAGGCTCATCCTTATGATGTAGATTTCATTAGGGCTTTAAGTTATGGCATGCCACCTACTGGTGGGTTAGGTATAGGTATTGATAGGTTGGTTATGTTAATGACAAATAATTATAGCATTAAAGAAGTAATCCCGTTCCCCATGTTGAGCTCCAAGATTATTGAGGAGGATTAATAGATAATAAAATTGCACCTATAAAGAGGATTAGAATTATAGTTTGAAGTACATATGACTGTTTGTCATTAAGCCCAACTTTTTTCACTAGTTCTGTAAACACTTTACCCCCATCCGTTATTATAAGTGGCGCTCCGTTTATTAAGGCTAGGCTGAAGTTAACAGTGAACATCCAAGTGAAGAAATCTAATATGAAATATAGTGCTGGCGGAAAGTAATAGGTAACATAGACTCCCAATAGGTGGTCTTTCGTAACGTTAATTATTTTTGTCACTATACTACCATTAGGGAAGAGAAATGTAATGGTGTTTGAGAGGGTAGTGGAATCCTTAAGATAATAACCTAATTGTTGTGGTTGAGTTATTCTGTGACCATTAACAGAGAGTATAACGCTATTTACTGGGATTGAAGCGTTATATGCTGGGTAGTTTTTGACTTCACCTACTATTTGGACTCCTTGAGAAAGTAATGGGGGCAAGAAGTAAGCTAAGGGAAAGAAAATTGCTGCTAAAATCAGATTTACTGCTATTCCGGCAGAGATTATTTTAAGTTTTGAAATTGTTTTGCTTTTATTAAACTCGTCCTCATCTGGTTCAACAAATGCCCCCGGGAAAAATATTAGTAATAAAAACCCTCCTCCTTTCACTTTTGTCTTGTTTGAAGTTGCTGATATCGCATGAGCTAGCTCGTGTAGTGTAACGGAAATACCTATTGCTAAGAGTAGTTCTGGGACTTGGTTTAACCCTATTGTTAACCCGGGGATTATCGGTTCTAGTCTGGGTTGTGTTGCTTCAACTTGTGGGGGTTTAGGTATTAAAAGGTTAAATAATATGTAGAGTATAAGTGTTATTCCTCCGATCATTGATAAGATTCCCAATGCTACTGCTATTTTCTCAAAGATTTTATAGAACTTACTACTAGCTAACGAGGGAAACCATTCGCTTCTTGTATCCTTTCTCCATAGTAGTAGGAAGGGGTAGATTTGAAATCCCTTCTTTTCTAGCTTTCCCTTTAGGAGATATACGAGTGCCCAAAAGGATAAGATTACTATTCCGAAGATCTCTGCTCCGTTCACACTTATTATCTCAAACTCTGTATTAATAAATTAGATGGAAATAGAGTATGATGTAAAGCATTGGAAATTATTAGAAGCTAAGAGGGAAAGGGCTAAGGAAATTTTAAAAATATTACAAAACCAGGGTATGGAAGGCTTTATTTACGGTTCAGTTGCGAGAGGTGATGTGAATGAGAAAAGTGATATTGACGTAATAGTTTTTAATCCAGACATATTAAAGTTAGACCTCATTCCTTGTGATCACAAGTTCATAGTTCAAGCTACTCCTTATTCGACTCCTAAGGCTTATATTTCTTTAAATCCCGAAGAGACAGAAGTCATCTCTTTTCCATTATCTAAGCTCAGCAGAAGGGAAATAGAGTTTTATTACTTCGGGGGCCTAATCTCGTTTAAAGATATCGAAGAGGGGAAAAGAGTTCCGGGGGTTAATAAGAAATTAATGATAATTATACCCACAGAAAAGGGGCATATTGAAATCCCCCTACGGGGTAACGAGGATTATGCTGTAAAGGTTCTGAAGAACGTTTCACATGATACGATCCTTGAAAGGGAGAGACTTTTAACTAAAAGGGAGGAAAGAGGTCATACTGGGTTATTTTTAAAGTATGAACTTGACGTAGATGAGAGTGTTGAAAGTGCAGTAAATAACTTATATAAGTCAAACAAATATTTTAGAAGAGCTATAGATGCTAAAAGGTAGGATAGGTTCTCACATTATAGAAAGTAAGGATATTAAAGAAACACACATAAAGGAATTAACTACCTTTCTGGTATATGTTGATAATAAGCTAGTCGGAAGGGCTTTCTACTTTTCGGGTAGAGACTATTATAAACCTTGGTTAGAGTTAGATTATGATCCTTGGTTAAGGGATGCAAAAATAGAAGACTGTTTCTTTCATTTTATATATCTATTCTTACCACCTGGAGGGAAATTCTTTGTAACTTATATAAAGGATTCAGAGACAAGAAAAATGTTACAGCAAGGCTATTCTCCCACTGATACACCTTTGGGTTTCTCTCTCTTAAAAGCCGGTTTTACTTGGTTTAAAGATTGGTATTTCCCAGAGGGAGGTAATGAAGGTGCACCAAAATTGCAGGCAAATAAGGCGTTAACTGCGGAGGAAGAGTTAAGGGAATTAAAGGAGTTATTAGAAGAAGTTAAAAGGGATTTTGTGAAAAAGTTCATTGAGGAAAGAATTGCTAAAAGGAAACCCTGAGATAGGTCTTTATAATCTTACTCTTCCTAGAGGTTGCGAGCTTTGTAGATTGGGAGGTAAATTAGTAGTTTACATTACAGGTGAATGTGGGGATAACTGTTATTACTGCCCGGTAAGTGAGGAAAGGTTCGGAAAAGACGTTATGTATGCTAATGAAATGCCAGTAACTAACATTTATGATTTTGTATACGAGGCTTATAGAATGAGAGCTTTAGGTGCTGGGATAACTGGTGGAGATCCTATACTTAAGATTGATAGGGTTACTAAACTTGTCAGTATACTTAAGGACGAGTTTAGTAAGGGTTTTCATATTCACCTTTACACTTCTGGTAGATATGTTACTTATGATGTATTAAAAGAACTTGAAAGAGTTGGACTTGACGAAATTAGATTTCACCCTTTGAGGGATGAGTACCTTTTGGCTATAGAAAAAGCACTGAAATTTAATCTTTCGGTGGGAATAGAAGTTCCTGCACTTCCGGGAGAGGATGAAAAGCTTAGGAGGCTTATAAGGTGGGCTAAAGAGAAAGGTGTTAAATTTGTTAACATTAATGAGCTAGAACTAACTGAGAGGAACTATATGGCCTTAAATGCGAAGGGATTTAAAGTTTCACACGGACTCACTGGTGTTAAAGGCAGTTACGAAACTGCACTTAAAGTACTAAAGGAATTTGAGAATGATGATAATATTGCCTTGCATTATTGTAGTGCCATCTATAAGGATATAGTAGAGACTAGGACTAGATTTTTAAGGATAATTAAATATTCTGCAAAACCCTATGAGGAACCAACTAATGAAGGTACGGTTTTTAAAGCTATTGTAAAGTCTTCGGAAGACTTATCAAATTACGGTGAAAGGGTTGGTGAAAACGAATGGGAGATTTCTCCAGCATTTGTAAATAGTTTGGGGATAAAAGAGGCTTTAATTATTGAGGAACACCCGGATTGGAGAAGGTTAAAGGTTTCTGAGAGGTTAATTTATCTTAAACCTAAGGAGGGCTACAATACCGGTTAGACTTTTTACCTGATAATATACTGGGGAATCCTTAGGTACTATTAGTACTTTTCCTCTTTTCTTCTCTACATCTTCAAGTATTTGGTCTATCTGTTCCCTATTCTGAGATAACAAGTCTTCTGTTATGAGTAGTGTATCTACTGCACCATATTCATCTCCTCTTTTTACCTCATCTAATCCGTAAGCAATTAGCCCAGTATTCTTAGCTAAGTTTTCCATTATTTTTTCAACGACTTTTACTTGTTTAGCAATTTCATAATCCCTATAAACTTGATCTATTATATCCCTTCTTAATATCTCATGTAAACCACTTCTGTTGGCTGATGAAATGCTATCAATATAAATCTTCATATTGCCTAATTTCTTAGCAACAAGTTCTTTAAAAGGCCCCGGTCCAGCTAGAATCAATACTTCAGCGTGAAGCGATTGGTAGAACGATTTTACCTCATTAGCTACTTCTTCGGCGTTTTCCTCTATTATATTCTCATCTTCCTTGTTTGGTGATGGAAGTGTTTTTTCTGCTAATATTCTCACACCTTGTTCCATGGGTACGGCTATTAAATACTCATCAAAATCTACTAACGCTATTAATATTTTATTAACTTTTTCTACTTGTCTTTTTATTTTATTTAAAGCGAATTCAGTCCATTTATCTTTAATAATAATTATGTCATCTCCTACGTCTAAATTTATAGTGTGGTGTGCCCCTTTAATTCCGAATTTTTCTGGTGCATCTAAAATTATTCCGTGTATCCTTAATCTAGTCGTATATTCTTGAAACTCTGTGTGGTCGACCTGTAGTTCAACGGTCATTGGTATTCTTCTGCTTTCCTTTCCTAGGCTTACGTCTCTAGTGGTTTTTGCAATTACTCTATCTCCTTTCTCTAAAATTAAATGTATTACCCATAGATCATCTTCATCTTCAACATGTAATCTCATAAGGCCCTTTTTCTCATCAAACTCTAAAATCTTCATTTCCTCATTATTATACTTGTGGTAATGTGGTAATTATAACTGACGTGAAAGAAAATGACCTAAATGAGGTTTATGATGTAGAGTTAGAGAGTTTTGACAAGCCTTACCCTTTTTCTCTTCTTAGAGCTTACTATTTTATTTCTAAGGGGCTCTTTCTTGTTGCTAAAGAGGGTGAGGAAGTTATCGGCTATTCTTTGGGTATAGTCCAATTCGGCTATAGAGGGCACGTGGTTTCCATTGCTGTTAGAAAAGATAAAAGGAATAATGGGGTCGGTTCTCTATTACTCAGTGAACTAGAAAATCGCTTTAAGAGGATGAATTGCCTACATTCGTATTTGGAGGTTTATTTCAAAAATTACCCCGCAATTAATTTTTACAATAAAATGGGGTATAAGGTGATTAAGATAGTTAAGAATTATTACGGTAAAGAGAAGCACGCTTTTGTGATGATGAAGTACTTGTATGATTTTCCAGCTTTCGAGTGATCAAAAGTATTTTATTGAGTATTCGCTACTCTAATTATATGATTGATGAGTTCTTTATACTTGATTTCTCTTATGACGTTATAAACAACGTTCCAGTTATCTTTATTTGGGCAATTGATAAGAACGGCGAGAGAGTTATATTATTAGAGAAGAACTTTAGACCTTATTTCTATGCTTTAATTGACGAAAATGCTAAAATTGATGATATAATTTCAGAAATTAAAAAGTTGAGCAAACCCTCTTCCCCCATTACGAATATAACAGTGGAGGAGAAGAAATATTTTGGCAATCCGGTTAAAGTCCTTAAAATAGAAACTGTGATACCAGCATATGTAAGGGTATATAGGGATGAGGTTGCAAAAATTACTGGTGTTAAACAAGTTTTAGAAGCTGACATTAGGTTTTATATGAGGTATTCAATAGATTTCGGTATAAAACCGTTTTATTGGTTAAAAGCTGAAGTTGATGAGGTAAGTAACGAGAACTTTAAGGTGAGCAAGGTATATGAGTTGAAGAGGATTATTGGGATTGAAGAGGGTAGATTACCAGACTTAAAAGTAATGGCTTTTGATATTGAAGTTTACAATAAGTACGGTGCACCTAACCCAAGAAGAGATCCAATTATCATTATAGGCGTTTGGACAAAAGAGGGAGGAAAACAGTTTGTAGGTGATGAGCACGACGATAAGCAAATTATAAAGGAATTCGTTAATTTTGTCCAATCTTATGACCCAGATATTATTCTTTGCTACAATTGTAATTCTTTTGATTGGCCTTATTTACTTGAGAGAGCCCACTCTAAAGGTATAAAATTAGATATAGGTAGAAGGGTCGGGGGAGAGCCTTCTCAAGGTGTTTATGGTCACTTCTCAGTTACTGGTAGGTTAAATGTTGATTTAATAGGTTTTGCCTCATCAATCCAAGAAGTTAAAGTCAAAAGCCTAGAAAATATTGCAGATTATTTAGGTGTAATGCCTTTAAAAAATAGAGTAATTCTCGAGTGGTATGATATACCTAAATACTGGGATGATAAAGAAAAAAGAAAGGTTTTACTTCAATATAATATGGACGACGCTAAATCAACTTACTTACTCGGAGAGGTATTTTTACCTTTCGGTATAGAACTTACTAAAATCTCGGGGCTTCCGTTAGATCAATTAGCTATGGCAAGTGTTGGACACAGAGTCGAGTGGCTTCTGATGAGAGAAGCTGCGAGATATAATGAGTTAATTCCTAATAAAGAGGAGAGGAATTATGAGGGCTACGAAGGGGGGCTAGTTATTGAACCAACTAAGGGTATTCATGAAGATGTTTACGTTCTAGATTTTTCCTCGATGTATCCAACTATTATGATCAAGTATAATATAGGTCCAGATACCTTGATTAGGGGAGAATGTAACGATTGTTGGGCAGCCCCCGGTGTTGGATATAAATTTAGAAAAGAACCAGCTGGGCTATACAAAAACGTATTGTCTCAATTAATTGAAGAGAGGAAAAGAGTAAAGAAGCAATTGGAGCTGAGTACTGATGAGTATGAGAAAAGGATATTAAACGAGAGGCAGAAGGCATTAAAGGTTATGGCTAATGCGTTTTACGGTTATATGGGTTGGTTAGGGGCTAGATGGTATAGTAAAGAAGGCGCAGAGGCAGTTACAGCTTGGGGTAGGAATATAATTAGTCAGTCTGCCGAACTTGCTAGAAAAATGGGGTTCACTGTTATTTACGGCGATACTGACTCGATTTTTGTTAAAGGTGATAAAAACCTAATAGGTAAGTTAGTTAACACAATATCTTCTATGTTTGATATGGAGATAAAAATTGATAAAGTGTATAGAAGGGTTTTCTTCACTGAGAATAAGAAACGATATGCCGGTTTAACTCAAGATGGTAAAGTAGACATAGTAGGTTTTGAGGCGATTAGGGGTGATTGGTGCGAATTAGCAAAAGAAGTGCAGAAGAACGTTATTGAAATTATATTACAGTCTGGTAAAGTGGACGAAGCGGTGAAATATGTTAGAAAAGTTGTAATGGCAGTTAGGCGTGGTGAGTATAGGATCGAGGATTTAGTAATATGGAAAGGGATAGATAAAGATTTGGATGAATATGATATTACAGCCCCCCACGTTGTTGCTGCTAAGAAAGCGTTAAAAGCTGGGTTCTTAATCACTAAGGGCGGGAAGATAGGTTATGTTATTGTTAAAGGCGGAGGAAGGGTTTCTGATAGGGCCGAACCGTATTTCCTAGTGAAAGATAAAAACAAAATAGATGTTGAATATTACATAGATAAACAAATAGTCCCATCAGCTATGAGGGTATTAGAGGTATTTGGTGTAAAAGAAAATTCACTTAAATCTGGAGGAGTTGATATTCTGAGTTTCTTTAAGAAATAATATCTGTCAAACTAAGTAATTCAAGATCTTTAGGTCTTTTCGTAATTCCACCTATTCTAGCACCTATTAACATCTTTATATTCTTTGATGACGCTAGATCCACGAGCCTCTGCGTTATTACACCGTCAAACACGATGTATTTTATCCTATTATCGTTAGTACTTTCAAGCTTTTGCACAATATCTCTTACTTGAATTCTCTCTATCGGATTCCAGTTTTCATCATAGAATACTCCCTCTAACGTTCCAGGGAGTTTTTTAATATCCTCTAATACTTGTTGTGGGATAGTTATAGTGATTTTAACTTCTTTTGGTTTCTCTTCTGTCAATAGCGTTGTAACATTTGCACTACTCTCTTGGCTTATAGCCTGGTTTATTGCTTGTTGCACTTCTTGTTGCTTCTTAAGATATTGGCTAACTGTCATCATATTTGATAATGCTTTAGCTATTTCCTTGCCAGTTAGTTCTTCCACTTCTTTCCCTGGTGGTGCTCTGGCAATATAATCAAGTTTTATGTTGCTTGATAAAAGTTGTTTTAAGATTAAGTCCCCTCCGTGGTCTCCATCTAAAAATGCTATCACTATTTTCTTTTGTTTAGCTAGGTCAATTACACTTTGAGGTATTTTACCCGTTGCACCCTCTATCGCTATCGTATTTCTATAACCATATCTAAGTAAATTTATCACGTCCGCTCTTCCTTCTACTATTATTAGTTCCGGGTCTTTTTCTACGTCTGGCCCTGCTGGTAATTTATCTGGTCCGTATTCTATTATTTCCCCGGTTTTTACGGACGATGAAATCTCATTTATTACTTCTTTAATATCTAAAGTCTTCTCCTTTGTCCATGATGATAAAATTTGTTTAGCTCTGTCTATGATCTTTTTTATCTTTTCCTCTCTTATATCTTGTATTTCGACTAACTGGAACTTAGCGTTATAAGGACCAACTTTATCAACGTTTTCTACCATTGCGGCTATTAACGCTGTTTCAATTCGATCTAAATTTGAAGGGATTATAATTGTTCCCTCAGTCTTCCCTTTACCGGTTGTTAGGTCGACAGTTATTCTCCCTAGCCTTCCTTTATCTTGTAACTCCCTTAAGTCGAATTCTTCTCCAAATAAGTTTTCAGTTTGTCCAAATACTGCACCTATTACATCGGGTTTATCGACTATTCCTTCTACTTCAAACTTAAGAATTACATTATATTTCATTTTAATCTTCCCCCGTTACCTAGTTATACTTCTCTCCAATTCTGAGACAAGGGATGTGAACTCACTTTTTGCATTTAGAGCTTTTCTTATAGGGTCTAAGATTTCATTTAATTTTTTAGCCGTGGCAAGCTTTAAGTCTAATGGATGTAATTTACCTTCAATATATGTCCTTTCTAGCTCTTCGTATGAGTTAAACTCAACGTCTCCGCCGTATTTTATGTCCCTTTCCACTTTTAGTTTTACACCGTCTTGTGCAAAGATTATGTATTTATTAATCTGTAATACTGGGTTATTTTCAACCACTCTTGCTGGGCAATAAGCACTCCTTAATTTAGCTTCTACTAGTTCCGGCGGATCGTGTACAAATATTGCAGTCTCTGGTTTTGACTTACTCATCTTTATACTGGCGAGGTAATCCTCTTCCTCCTCTCCACTGACGTTCATTCTTTGTCCGCCTTGAAGTCCTACTAAAAGCGGTGTGTGGATTGCAATTACCTTCTTCTTACCTAGTTTGTCTGAAACGTCTCTAGCTAACATATGAGCTTTTCTCTGATCCGTCCCCCCTAATGCTATATCTAAGTCTTGGTAAAATATGTCCGCAACTTGCATTGCCGGGTATATCAACTTAGAAGTGTCGAGTTCAGCTTCCTCGGCCTTTCTTCCCATAATGGTTAACGCCCTCTTCATTCTGGCTAGGCTTGTGTTCTTTGCGATTCTTATCACTAAAGCCCAATAATTGCTATCTTTCACCAAGTCCTCAGCATAAACCACTTTTAATTTACTCATATCTACTCCAAAAGCCCTTAAAACTTCAAGTGCGTAATCACCAGCTAGCTTAATTTTGTTCAGATCCCCGCCTAGCTTATCGTTAATCCATGCATGCCATGTTGCAACTAATACGCTCATTTCTATTCCGGCGTTAATTAAGTCTTTAAGCTTCTGTGCCCAGATCAACCAACCTATATGGAATAATCCACTAGGTTCAAAACCAATATAGCCTTTTAATTTCTCTTTATTCTCTATTTTTTGTTTAAGCTCTTCTATTGTTACTATTTCAACTGTGTTTTTAGATATTAGTTTTAGCTGTTCGTCCAAATTCAAATAAGCATCCCCAAAACAAAATCCTATAACAAATAAAAAATTCTATTCCTCTTCAGTTAGTTGCCTTAAAAGCATTACAATTGGATGCGTTTTACCTAGTCTCTCCTTGAGATCATTAATAACATAGTCTAAATCGAGTTCATTCTCAATTACTTTAAGTAATAACGATTCAGTGAACTTATAATAATTAAAGAATTCCCTCTCGTCAACAGAATCATCCTCGCTTTCGAATAATTTGAAAGAGTTATCTTTACCTTTAACACTCTCTCTCATGAGGTTCATAAGGTACTCATCTACAATTTTTTCTATGCATACAGAATCAGTACAAAATCCTATCTTATCGAATATAGAGAATGTAGATGGTGGCATTTTATTTGACCCACTAATAATTGCATAAAACAGCTAAAAAAGCCATTATTCTCCCATAGCTCTAACTAATACAGTACGGGTTCTAGGTCCATCAAACTCTAACAATATAACCCTTTGCCAAGTCCCAAGATCAAGTTTACCCCCCGTTATTGGTATTACTCTAGAGTTTCCAATTATAGACGAAATTATATGTGCATGCCCGTTATTGTCAATATTATTATGTTCAAAGAAGCCGTCTGGTGGCACAAGTCTTTTAGCCCATTCTATATAATCTTTCATTAGCCCTTTTTCTGCCTCATTTATAATAATTGCACATGTAGTATGCTTTGAAAAAATATAAGCTACACCGTCATTTATACCTTTAACGCTTTCTTCTACGAATTCCGTTATATCAATACTTTCGAACCTCGACTTTGTTTTAACCTGGAACTCTTTTGAAATTATCTTCATTATTCCCCCACATTATATTTTATCTCATGGATTTAGAAGGTATAGCTAGGAAGTTATATCCAGATATAGAAGAAATTAGGAAAAAACTATTAGAGGAAATTACGTTTTATAAAGGCGCTGATTATCCCCTAAGGGATAAGTTAATAAACTCCATTATCATAGAAATAAAAAATTCATTAGAGGCCGAGAAGGTAAAGGAGATCTTAAGGTACCCTAAGACTGGGATAAAAGCTGGCGAGGCTGGTTTAGGATCTAGAGGCGTAGGTGATCATTTAATTCATGAAAAACTGTTACAATTAAGTAACTTAAAGGGTTTTGAAGACGCAAGAGTAAAGGAGGGGATAGTAGTATCTGTAGATGGCATTCACTCGAGATTAGCATACTTCCCCTTTTTAGCCGGATTTCACGCTACCCGAGCAGCTTTAAGAGATATCATGGTTAAAGGTGCAAGACCATTAGGGGTAATTATAGACATTCATTTGTCAGATGACAGTGACATAGGGATGCTATTTGATTTTGAAGCTGGAGTTATGTCTGTTACGGATTATTTAGGAATACAAATTCTCGCTGGAAGTACTTTAAGGATTGGAGGAGATATGGTCATTGGCGAAAGGATTAGCGGAGGAATAGCGGCTGTAGGAGTTCTAGATAAGAAATACTTTTCTAGGGATAACATACGCGAAGGTATGGAAATAGTGATGACTGAGGGCAATGGTGGTGGAACTATTACCACTACTGCAATTTATAATGCATACTATGACGTTATTGATGAGACAATTAACCTTAAGGACTTAGAGACGTGTAAAATGGTAAATGAAGAGTTATGGCAAGAGATTGAAAGTATGACTGATGTAACTAACGGGGGTATTAGAGCGACTTCCACCGAAATACCTAAAGGGCTCTCTTTAGAGATTAGTGTGAAGAAGTTTAAGGCACTGATAAATCCTAAGGTTCTCAAGATGTTAGAGGAATTACAAATTGATCCCTTAGGACTTTCTATAGACTCTATATTAATTTTTACATATAGTGGCGAAAAGGTGGCTAAGGAGTTGCAAAAAAAGGGTATAAGGGCTGATGTTATTGGGAGAGTTGGGAAAGCAGATCGTCCTCTGATAGACTTAGACACGGGTGAGGCTTTAGATATGAAGTTCAGAGAGTCTCCCTACACTCCTATTAAGAAAGTAATAGGCAATTATTCCCCTTATTCGTTAAATGATCTAAAAAAGAGATTTGATGAGGCCTTTGCTTTAGCTAATAATAAAAAGGAAAGGGTATTGAAAACTTTAAAAGGGAGTTAATAGTTTAGGAGTATAAGCTGATGCTTAATGTCTACTCAGCAACAGTTTAAATATATAGTTAGGCTTTTCGGGCAAGATGTAGATGGCACTATGAAAGTGCCTTATGCATTAGCTATGGTGAAGGGGATTGGATATAATACAGCTAGGGCTATTGTTGCTAAATTAGGCTTAGATAAAGATAGAAGACTCGGTGAGCTTTCAGATGAAGAAATAAAGAAGATAGAAGAGCTTTTAGCAAATAAGAATCTACCTAATCTCCCGAATTGGATGTATAATAGGAGAAAAGATTACGAGAGTGGGATAGATTTGCATTTAGTTACTTCTGATTTAATATTCTATGTAAGAAATGATATTGAGAGGGAGAAGAAGATCAAGAGTTGGAGAGGAGTTAGGCATATGTTAGGATTAAAGGTTAGGGGTCAACGTACTAGGACTACTGGAAGAACTGGAGCTACTGTGGGAGTTAGGAGATCTAAAGCCGCTCAAGCGCAACAACAAGCTCAAAAACAACAACAAAGTAGTAGTGGAGGAGAGAAAAAGCAAGGGTGATTTAAATGGGTGATCCTAAGAAAAGTAGAAGAAAGTGGCAAGGTCCTAGCCATCCTTGGATAAAGATTAACTTAGAGCGGGAGCAGGAACTTATAGGAAAATATGGATTAAGAAATAAGCGTGAACTTTGGTTAGCTCAGACTATTATAAGGAATTTTAGACATCAAGCAAGATCGCTATTGGCATTACCACCAGCTGAGAGGTCGATAAGAGAAAAACAATTGCTTAATAAATTGTATAAGATGGGAATTTTAACTAAAGAGAACGCAACTTTAGATGACATTCTGGGCTTAACTGAGGAGAGTTATCTAGAGAGGAGACTTCAGACAATTGTTTATAGAAAAGGATTAGCTAGGACAATATATCAAGCTAGGCAATTAATAGTTCATGGTCATATAGCGATTAACGGTAAACGTGTGACTTCCCCGGGATATATTGTTATGAAAGGTGAGGAAGATTTAATAGACTTCTATCCCACTTCACCATTCAAACAAAATCCACCTACAGCCCCTCAAGGTGGTGAGGTAAATGTCCAGCAGGCGTGAAATTAGGTGGGGTATTGCCAGAATTTATGCGTCTCAAAATAATACAATTATAACTATAACAGACATAACTGGAGCTGAAATAATAGCTAAAGCGTCTGGAGGAATGGTGGTAAAGGCTGATAGGGAGAAGCCTTCACCATATGCTGCTATGCTAGCTGCAAACAAGGCTGCTAACGACGCGTTTGAGAAAGGAATATCAGCAATCCATATAAAAGTTAGAGCACCCGGAGGATATGGTTCTAAAACTCCAGGTCCCGGTGCACAGCCTGCAATAAGGGCTTTGGCAAGGGCTGGTTTCATAATAGGTAGGATAGAAGATGTTACACCTCTACCTCACGATACTATTAGAAGGCCCGGTGGAAGGAGAGGAAGAAGAGTCTGAGCAATATGCCTATTTCCGTTCTCGAAAAATCCGACTTATCAATTAAGATTGTTTTAGAGGGTTATCCACTAGAGTTCGCTAACGCTATTAGAAGGGCTACTATGTTATTTGTCCCAACTATGACTGTTGAAGATGTATATTTCATAGAGAATAACAGCCCACTTTATGATGAAATTCTTGCCCATAGACTCGCAATGATTCCTTTCACATCAGATGATGCAATAGGCCATTATAGGCCTCCGGAAGAGTGTGCCAATTGTACAGAGAACTGTGATGGTTGTTATAGTAGAATTTATTTGGATGTTGAGGCTAGGGAAAAAACGCCAATAATGGTTTACTCTCGTGATATTAAAAGTGAAGACCCCTCTGTAGTTCCAGTAAGTGGCTCTATTCCTATAGTCCTTTTAGGTCCGGGGCAGAAGATAACTCTTGAGGCTAGGTTAAGATTAGGTTATGGTAAAGAACATATAAAATTCAGTCCGGTAACTGTTTCTATTTTAAGATACTACCCGAAAATTACCATAATAGAGAATTGTGAAAAGGCTGTTGAAATATGTCCAGAGAGAGTTTTTTCATCAGAGGGCGGTAAATTAGTGGTTGCTAATGAGTTGGCTTGTACTCTTTGTGAGGAGTGCTTAAAGTATTGTTCAGGTAAAATTAAGATCGAGAGTATAGAGGATAAGTACATTCTTGAGCTCGAGTCTTCTGGTAGTTTAAAGCCAGAGAGAATTTTAATAGAGGCGGGTAAAAGCATATTACGCAAATTAAATGAATTCAAAACAAAGGTGGAGGATGTCGTAAAATGACGAGTACTAACATTATGTTAAGAAAACTCATATACCTACTTAAAAAACAAAAGAAAAGGATTTGGAAGGCCGTAGCGGAAGAATTAGAAAGCCCAAGTAGGAAGAGGCCTTATATTAATTTATATAAAATAAATAAGTATACTAAACCAAACGACATTGTAGTAGTACCAGGGAAAGTCTTAGGAATTGGTAATTTAGATCACCCAGTTACAGTTGTCGCGTATTCATTTTCCAAATCTGCGAAAGAGAAAATATTAAAAAGTGGTGGGCAAGTTATGAGTTTATATAAGGCAGTTCAAGAGTTTGAAGATTTTAAAGGTAAAACAGTGAGGTTGATGAAAGGATGAGCCAAAAGCAAGAAGAAGTAGTAATTGTTAATGCTGAAAACCAGATACTTGGTAGGATGGCTACTTACGTCGTAAAATTACTAAAGCAAAATAAGAAAGTTGTAATTGTTAACGCTGAAAAAGCAGTAATCAGTGGCCCCAGGGCTAGGGTCGTGAGGGGATATTCTCTGCTGTTCACAGCAAGGACCTTACAAAATCCATACAAACACGGAATTAGAAGGCCTAGGAATCCAATAAACATAGTCAAGAGGACTATTAGGGGTATGTTGCCCAAAAATAAAATGGGAAAACAAATGTATAAGAATTTAAAAGTTTACATTGGGATTCCTAAAGAATTTGAAGGAAAGAGTATGATAAGGTTTGAGGACGCTGATGTTAAAAGGTTAAAAGGTAAATATATAACTGTTCTTGAGTTATCAAAACTACTAGGAGGTATTAATCAATGAGCGAGCAAAAACCACAAGTGATTATAACTTCTGCCAGGAGAAAAATGGCAAGGGCTAGGTGCTACTTGACTCCTGGTAAGGGTCGAGTATTTGTTAATGATATTGCTATAGAGATTATACCAATGGAAGTAGTTAGAATGAAAATTATGGAACCTTTGCTTTTAGCTGGTGAGAAGATTGCGAATTCAGTAGATGCGAGAATTTATGTTTATGGGGGAGGAGTAATGGGGCAAGCAGATGCAGCTAGAATGGCATTAGCTAAGGCTTTGGTCAAGTTTACTAACAGTGATGAATTAGTGAAGATTTACAAAGCCTATGATAGAACTATGTTAGCCGGAGACCCAAGGCAGACGGAATCTGAGAAATGGATGAGATATAGTGCAAGGAGATGGAGACAGAAAGCGTACAGGTGAGCCTTATGATTATCCCCGTACGATGTTTTACATGCGGTAGTTTAATAGGTGATAAGTGGGAGCCCTTCATTAATAGGGTTATGGCTGGCGAAGACCCTGGAAAGGTTTTAGACAGTTTAGGTGTAAAGAGGTATTGCTGTAGGAGAATGCTTTTATCCCACGTAGATATTATAAAGGAGGTAATATATTACACCAGACCCATATGAGGTGATCAGATGAGCGATCAAGAAAAAGAAGGTCAATTATCTGAGGAAGAAAAGGCAGAACTTCAAAAATCAGAAAAAGGTACTTTAATCGAGTTACTAGTTCCATTGGAGACGTACTTATCTGCCGGAGTTCATATTGGTACTCATACGTGTACTAGTTATATGGAAAGATTTGTCTATAGGGTAAGACCGGAAGGACTTTATGTGCTCGATGTTAGGAAAATTGACGAAAGGCTGAGAATAGCTGCTAAGTTTATAGCTAGGTATTCGCCAGAAGGTATTTTAGCAGTGGCTTCAAGACCTTATGCCTATACTCCAGTTCAGAAATTTGCGGAAATAGTAAGAGGCAAAGCGGTTATAGGTAGATTCCCACCTGGTACTCTTACTAATCCCCACTTGTCAAACTATATAGAACCAGAAGTATTAATTGTAACTGACCCTAGGACTGATGTGCAAGCGATAAAAGAGGCTGCAAAAGTTGGAATTCCAGTAGTGGGTTTCGTAGACACTGATGCTAAAGTAGACTTTATTGATCTCGTAATACCGGCGAATAACAAGGGAAGGAAATCATTAGCATTGCTTTATTGGATTTTAGCAAGGCAAATATTAAGGGAGAGAAAAGAAATACCTCTCGACGGTGATATACCAGTACGTGTTGAGGACTTCGAAACGAGGTTAGCTGAATGATAAGATTGCCCGCTGTTGCTGGTGCTTTTTATGAGTCAGATCCAGATAAGTTAAGGGAGCAGATAAAATGGGCTTTTCTTCACCCTTTAGGCCCTGGTAAATTACCTCAAGTTCCAGATAAGAAACCGGAAAAGAGAGATAACTTATTTTTCATAGTTCCTCATGCTGGATACATGTATAGTGGGCCTGTAGCAGCTCACGCTTATTATTATTTGGGTAGTGAAGGTAAACCAGACACTGTAATAATATTAGGGCCAAACCATACTGGTTTAGGTTCTTTTGTCTCTTTGTGGTTGAAGGGTAAATGGAGGACTCCTTTAGGTGAAGTTGAGATTGACGACCAATTAGCCTTAGATCTGGTTAGGATTACTGGGATAATAGATATTGATGAAAAAGCTCATTTATACGAACATTCAATAGAAGTTCAAGTACCTTTTTTACAGTTTTTATTCGGCTCGGATTTCAAAATTGTTCCTATAGTAATTATGATGCAAACACCAGATGTCGCTGAAACTTTAGCAGATGGCATTTATAAAATCATGAAAATAAGTAAAAAGGATATTGTAGTAATTGCGAGTAGCGATTTAAATCATTATGAACCTCATGATATAACAATAGAAAAGGATAATCTTGCAATTAATGCTATAAAGAAGCTTGATTACAAAGAATTATTTAAGGTAGTTGAAGAGAAGGATGTAACAGCATGTGGATATGGGCCAATTATGACAGTAATTATTTTAGCACAAAAATTTAACAAAAAACCTTATGTTTTGAAACATGCTACTTCTGGTGATACATCTGGGGATAAATCTGCTGTAGTCGGTTATCTTTCAGTGAGGTTCGGTGATTGAACTCCCAGTTGCGCTCTTTGGAATACCTTTAAAGGGTGTGAATAACCCCCTTTTAGTATCGTTTGTAAAATTTGATACTGAAGTGGTTTTTAATAAGAATGGGTTACCTAATGATTTTTTCAAATTGTTTGAAGAGGCTACGGGATTTAAATGTAACATTTCATTGGATTTAAAAGGGAATGTTCCTTACTCATCTAAATATGTCTATTTATCTGAAATATATTTCAGAAAAGCAATTGAAGTATGTGAGCTTCCTATAAGGGAAAATGAGTTATGGGACATACTTTACATGATAGACGATTCAATGTTTAACTCGGAGTTAATAAGGGGGTTAAGAACTGCGATGAAATTAGGTTCGTCGATTTTATACAGAGATACCGAGGAACCAATTAGTGTTTCTTTACCAATTCTTAATGCTAGATTTCTATTTAGCTTTCCAATAAATTTTAATTTTAATTACATTGATAATTCACTTATACATTTGCTTGGGATTTTACCAATTGAGTTCGTGGAAACTAAGGACTTTAATCTTTTTCAAGTGGAGAACGGGTTGTGGTATTCGATTTATGGTATCTCAATTCCAAATGTAAAAGGATGGAAATTAATTTGGGATTTAAATTTTGTTACTGGAATAGAGATTAGGGGTGCAGAACATTTCAATAATCAATAGGAAGGTCGAGCACGTAGAGATATGCCTATATAATCAAGTAGAGAACTTTACTACTAACTACTTTGAGTACGTCAAACTTATTCATCAAGCTTTACCGGGTTTCGCTTTTTCAGATGTTGACGTTTCAGTTGAATTTCTAGGTAAAAGAATGTCAGCTCCAATAATTATAACTGGAATGACCGGTGGTACTGAGGAACTAGGAAAGTTAAACGAGATTATTGCTGAGGTTGCAGAGGAGATAGGTATAGGTATGGGGGTCGGAAGTCAGAGGATAGCAATTGAGAAAAAGGAGACTTCAAGTACTTTTGCCATAGCTAGAAAAAAGGCACCTACAATACCTATTATTGCAAATTTAGGTGCTCCACAACTTGTTAAAGGGTATGGATTAAAGGAGATAGAAGAAGCTATTCAAATGATTGAAGCAGACGCTATAGCAATTCATTTTAATCCAGCTCAAGAGGTCTTTCAACCGGAGGGAGATACTGATTATTCTTATACCATTTTAGATAACCTCGTTGATATTTCTAAATCATTAAATGTCCCGATAATAATTAAAGAGACTGGATCTGGTATATCTATGGAGGTCGCATCCCTTTTTTATTCTAAAGGGTTTAGATATTTTGACGTTTCTGGGCAAGGGGGTACTAGTTGGATAGCAGTAGAAATGTACAGGGGGTTAAGAAGAGGAAACTGGAAAGCTGAAAGCGCAAAAAATTTCCTTGATTGGGGAATACCGACTGCAGCATCAATTATTGAAACTAGAATCGGTGCACCAGATTCCGTGATAATTGGGAGTGGCGGTATTAGGAATGGCTTAGATGTTATAAAGGCTTTAGCGTTAGGTGCAAATTTTGGTGGTTTTGCTTTACCAGCTCTAAAAGCAGCAATAAGAGGTAAGGAATCCTTAAGGGATTTCTTAAAGAGGACAATCTTTGAGATAAAAACTGCTATGTTTCTGAGCGGGAGCAAGAGTATAAAAGATGTTTACAAATCTCCTATTGTAATATTCGGTCACCTAAGGGATTGGCTTGACTCACGGGGGATAAACTTATCTACTTTAGAGAGTGTTAGAAAAAGAAGAGTGTATGAATCCGTTAGATGACTATTTTAATGATATAATATCCTCTGTTAATAAGGTAATTGAGGATTATATTAAGGGTGATATCAAAGAATTATATGAGGCTTCTTGTTATCTTTTCAAAGCTGGAGGAAAGAGGCTAAGACCATTAATTCTAGTTTCTTCTTCAGATTTAGTGGGTGGTGAGAGAGAAAGGGCTTATTTAGCCGGGGCTGCAGTGGAAGTTTTACACACGTTTACCTTAATTCATGACGACATAATGGATCAAGATACCTTAAGGAGAGGTATGCCTACTGTCCACGTTAGGTTCGGGATCCCAATGGCTATTCTAGCTGGCGATTTGCTTCATGCTAAGGCTTTTCAGATATTAAATGATTCTGTTAAAGGGCTTCCCTCGGAGAAAATTACGAAGGCTTTTCAAATATTTACTGAATCGATTATAATAATTTCTGAGGGGCAAACATTAGATATGCAATTTGAAGGTAGGAATGATGTAAGTGAAGACGAATATATGGATATGATAGCTAAGAAAACCGCAAAACTTTTCTCAGCTTCTGCTGCACTTGGCGGGTTAATAGGAGGTGGAGACTATAAGGAGGTTGAAAGTCTGGGCAAGTACGGATTATATTTAGGGATAGCATTTCAAATAATTGATGACATATTAGGGCTCACATCTACTGAAGAGGAGCTAGGTAAGCCTATTTACAGTGACATTAGAGAGGGTAAGAAAACTATTCTAGTAATAAAAGCCTTGAAGGAGGCTAAAGAAGACGAGAGAAAAATAATACTTATGACCCTTGGAAATCGTAAAGCAACAAGGGAGGAATTAAGTAGGGCTGCAGATATAATCAGATCCTACTCGTTAAATTACGCTTACGATTTAGCTGATAGATATTATGCCATGGCAATTGAGGCTTTAAGGAGTGTTAGGTGGAGGAACGAGATTGCTGGAAAGGCTTTAAATTATCTTGCTGAGTTTACAATAAAAAGGAGAAAGTGAATGATAAATAAAGAGTTATTCTATATATATCTCTCGCTTATTGTTTCTTTTATAGTTACTTTTCTTTCGACAGAATGGATCATTAAACAGTCAAAACTTAGAGGATTTGTTGGCAAAGACGTTAATAAGATAGATAAACCCGAGGTTCCAGTATTGGGTGGCATAGGAATAGTTAGCGGATTTGTAGCCGGGTCTTTTACATATTTGATTGAAGTTTCAGACCAAAAGTTTTCATTTTTTGCAGAGAGGATAGTCATTTCAGTACTTCTCTCGTCTTTAATTATAGGCTTTTTAGGGTTACTTGACGACATTTTTAACCTTAGACAATCATTAAGGGCAGTTTTACCGGTTTTTGCTTCAGTTCCACTAATAATCTATAGTATCGGACATACGGCAATATCTTTACCGTTCTTAGGCCAAATAGACTTCGGAATATTCTTCTATTTAATAATTTTACCAGCCACCTTAACAATAACGTCTAACGCATTTAATATGCTTGAAGGTTTAAACGGTTTAGGTGCGGGGATGGGGTTAATTATGTCATTATCATTAGCATATATAGGTTTTAGGGCTGACGGCCCCTCATTTTATGCTGGAGTATTAGCATTAATTTTAGTATCCGTACTTTTAGCTTTCTTAATATTTAATAAATATCCAGCAAGAGTGTTCCCGGGAAATATCGGAACTTACTTTATAGGATCCGTAATAGGAGCTATAGGGATAGCGGGGTTTATGTATACAGCACTATTCTTCTTATATATTCCTTACGTTATAGAGTTCTTGTTGAAAGCTAGGACTAGATTTAAAGGGGTCTCGTTTGGGAAAATTTCACCGGAAGGGTATCTATACTGGGATTCCTTTCCCCACTCTCTAACTCATGTAGTAATGAAAATGGGAAAATTTAAAGAGTACCAAATTGTTGCTATACTTTGGGGAATAGAAGCAGTATTTGCCCTATTAGCAATCTACTTCCAGTTGACCGTTATCGTAATTCATTAAAATTTTTAAACAGTATAAACATCCTTATTTTATGCGTGCGGCTGTTCTCTTTAACTATAAGGAGCCTTTAAAAATAGAGGACGTTGAAATCCAAGAGCCTAAAGAAAACGAAGTACTTATTGAAATAAAGGCAACTGGTATGTGCCATTCCGACGTTAATGTATTTGTTGGTGCAACACCAGTTCCTACCCCGGTTGTCGCTGGCCATGAAATTTCTGGGATAGTAAAGAAAGTTGGTAAAAACGTGACTAGGGTTAAGGAGGGTGATAAGGTAATTTCTGCCTTTATTCATCCATGTGGTAAATGTAGGAACTGTATTTCTGGAAGAGAGAATTTATGTGAAACCTTTGCATCAGTTAGGCTAAAAGGAATAATGTTTGACGGGACTAGTAGGCTAAGGTTAAAGGATGGTAGGCAAGTTCAGACTTTCCTGGGAGGTGGTTTCGCAGAATATGCGATAGTTCATGAAAACGCGCTAACCGTTGTTCCTCCAGACGTTGAGCTAGAAAGGGTAGCAACCCTAGGCTGTGCTGGGATAACTGCTTATGGCGCTGTAAATAGTGCCAAAATAGAGCCCGGAGAAAGTGTTGCGGTAGTAGGGGTTGGAGGAGTAGGTTTATCAGTAATCCAGTTACTTAAGGCTAGCGGTGCTGGTAGGATAATAGCGCTAGGTACTAAGAAGTGGAAATTGGAAAAAGCAATGGAATTAGGAGCTACAGATTATATTAACACTAAAGAAACAGATCCAGTAAAGGCTTTAAAAGAGATGACTGGTGGAGGACCCGATGTGATTATTGAAGCCGCTGGTACACAAGAAACAGTTCAGATGGCTGTTGACGGAGTAAGGATAGGAGGTAGAGTAGTATTAGTAGGATTACCACCGGTATCGGCTCAAATTCCTTTAAGGATTGCATACATTGTTAGGAACGGTATTACAATTATTGGTAATTATGGTGGAAGACCAAGAATTGATATGCCTAGACTATTAGAGTTGGTAAAACAAGGTAAGTATGATCCTTCAAAGTTAGTGACTGGAAAGTTCAAACTAGAGGAGATTAATGAGGCTGTAAAACTTCTTGAGGAAGGAGAAGCAATAAGAAGTTTGATAGTACCATGAAGGGAGCTATTTTTGACCTAGACGGTACAATAGCTAATACAGCTTTTTTGCATAAAAAGGCTTGGGAATTAGCACTAAAAGAATTGGGTATATCAACAAATGTTAAAATAGAATATTTACTTGGTAGAAAGACTAGTGAAATAGCTAAAATTTTAGCTAATGATAGATGGGAAGAGTTAATGAATGTGAAAAACAGAATATACTTGAGGCTAGTAGATAGTGAAGCCGAAGCCACGGAATGCAGTAAAGAACTTTTTAAAGAACTTAAATCTAAAAATGTTAAAATTGCAATCGTTACCTCCTCTAACAGAATTTCAGCAACTAAAGTTTTAAATAAGATCGGTTTAAACTATGATGTCCTAATAAGCGGTGACGATGTTAAATTGGGTAAGCCAAATCCAGAAGGGGTCTTAAAGGCGTTAAATGAACTTAAAGTGGAACCAACAGAAGTAATGGGAATAGGGGATACAGACGTTGATGTAACTGCTTATTATAATGCTGGGATAAAGAAAATTTTCTTAGTTGAATCTGGTGTACCTTACGATAAAGAGAAAGTATTAATGATGGGTGCTGTTATAACAAAATCTCTATGCGATTTACTTCAGTTAATTTATTAACACCCGAAGGAAGTAATAATAATAGGGGCTGGGTAGGGTGGGGAGTCTCGCCAGCTCCCTTAACCCGCGTGGCGTAATGCGGGCACCAGTAACTCCCATATTGAGATACCTACCCTCTCGGATCCTAGCCTAACGATGAGTGCTGCCCGGCGGGGCGAGGTAGTTACGGGTTCCCCCTCTGGAGGGAGGGGGAATACCGTATCGACTGGGGGAATCGGCCAGGCCCGGAAGGGAGCAACCGTGCCCGGCTACCCGCGTTCGCCGGTCTACGGCATGAGGAGGGCTAGGGGTAAATCCGAGAGGGCAAGGGTCTCAGTATGGGGGGTCTGGCCCCTTCAATAAAAAAGATTCTTCTTGTACATTTTATGTTAAGTATAAGGTATTCGTTCTCACTAGGTTTCCAATATAAGAAGCGCCGGGGGCGGGACTTGAACCCGCGCGGGGACGAACCCCAGCGGCTTTCAGCAACGCTTAGCAGGCCGCCGCCCTACCAAGCTAGGCGACCCCGGCAATTAATAATATTCTTTTTTGAGTTTAAAATTTTCTCTTACCGTAAGATCATAAATATTGTATCAACATTCCCATTAATTTTATCTTAGCTACTTGTGTGCCAAACTATCGATTAAGGCACCAATAACGATTATTAACATTCTTTACCTTTATTCGTAATGCGACTTGACTTGAACTTAACATTTCGCTAAAGTATTAGCAGATATTGTTGAATTATATGTATCTTTATTTGTTAAAAAGGTCTATATTACGATTATATACGTTAAAAAATAAAAAAGATAAAATAAATAAAGTTTCTCTGATTAAACTGAGTTAATGTAAAATTAGATAAAGTATTAAGAAAAGAGTTTTTATTTACTCTTTCAATTTTGAAAGTGGTGATATTCAAGTGGGACTAAAAGACTTGATTGTCGCATTATTCCAACTTGACAAAGATTGGACCACAAGAATTGTAATGGGAATGCTTGTTATGGGCGTTATCTGGGGACTTTTAGGTGTTATTGATTCTTTAGCGGTTAGGATTCAAGAAAGTATGTGGAGCACTTTAGGTGTTTTACCCACTACACCACAAGAATATTATGGTGGAATAACACTACACGCTGAGAGAGACCTATTCGGTTTCGCACAACAAGTAATCTATGCAATTATAATTTACTTCACAATCAAACTACTTAATTTACAACCTAGAGCTAAGTGGTTATTGAATATAGCTTTCATTATGTTAAACATCTCTATGATGTTCATGGAGGGCCCAATATTAATTGTTAACCAGCAAGGCTTTGACAACTATTTCTCAGCTGGTTCATGGTACTACTTATCACCCATAGGAATCCCTGGTTACTCATTATATGTAATGAGCCCGCTATTCTTTATAGGTTGGATTCTCAACGATGCTTTTGTTTACTTGGCTGGAATTTGGATAGTATATCATTACTACTTAGCATCTAAACAAATGAAAGAGAAATTGCCAGTTCCTCTAGTCTTCTTCTTAATGATAATATTGCTCTTCATGATCGGATATTCTGGTGTAGTAGTTGCTAACGTATGGGATATATTGGCATTTGCTGGTATCGTGAAATTGAATGCGATTGCTAACCAAATAGCTTTCTGGGTATTCGGTCATGCAGTAGTATATATGGCATGGTTACCCGCAGTTGCTGCGTTATACTTATTGATACCCACCTTAGCAAACAAACCGCTTTACAGTGACAGAATGGCAAGAGTTGCCGCAGTCTTGTACTTAATATTCTCTAATAACATTCCAGTACACCACTTATACATGGTTAATCTACCAGTTGCTTTGAAAGTATTACAAGAGATCCTCACATACGCTGTTACAATACCGACTTTCATGACTTTCTTAAACTTATGGGCTACAGCTAAAGGTGCTAACGTAAGCTGGAATGTAATAACTGCGTTTACAGTAACGAGTTGGGCTGGATCAATATTTGCAGGAGTTACTGGGATTTCTAACGCAACGATTTCAGTTGATGCAATAGTTCACAATACAGACTGGGTTGTAGGACATTTCCACGCAATGATATTATTAGGAATAGTGCCCGCAGCAATGGCAGTACTATATTTCATGATACCAATGATGAGTGGTAAAAGTTGGTACTCTATAAAGATGGCCTGGATACACTTCTGGGGTTACTTAATCGGCTCAATAATGTTAATAATAGGTTTTGAGTTATTAGGGCTTGACGGGATTTTAAGGAGAGCCGAAATAGTTCCTAGGGTACCATACGTTATTGATGCAGAGAACTTAGCAACTGTTGGTGCAGTTATAGCAGAATTGGCAACACTAGTTTGGTTCTTAAACTTAGTATTAACCTTAGTAAAAGGTAAAGTACTAAGAGCTGAAGGGTTATCTTTAGGACAATTAATCACTACAGTCGCAATGCAGTTAGACTGGAGCAATACTGGTATAAGCTTAAAGAGTATAGAAGCAAAATTAAACACGAGGTTTATGAAGAAGGCATTATCTAGCTGGTGGGGACTAGCGATAGTAGGTGCATTATTAATAATCATCAGTGCTATCCCTCTAGTTCTAGTGGGTGATGCCTCTCAGCCAACCAACTCACTTGAATGGGCATGGATATCATTACTAACACTAGGAGTTATTTTAGGGGCTATAGGTTCACTTAAAGGCGCAAATACTATTTGAAAAGTAATAGTTACTTTTTTATTTTATGTAGTTTATTTTAAAACTTGTAAAGTTTGGGGGCGTAAAAATGAATAAGAAAGAGAAGTGGGAGTGGATTTGGACAGGTTTTGCAATTTTACTTCTAGCTGTTGTGGTAGTTACAACTTTACCAGAAGTATTTACAGTCGGCGGTGTTCCCGCAGTATATAAAGTTGACATACCCTCCGGCACTCCTTCCAGTGATGTTGTTCAAACTACAGTTCATGCAATGCAGTATGTATTCACTGTTCAGGAGAACGGGGGAGGTATAAATTCAGAATTAGTACTTCCTAACGGGTCTGTATTACCATTCTATTATAACTTAATGGTGGTTCATCCAGGCCAATATTTGAATATGACAATGTATGCTGTAAATGGTAAGACGGCTACTGAGAATATGTATATACCAGTGTATAATTCCAAGTACGTGGTTGATACTCAGATCGTACCGGGGTTAGTACAATATGCTGTTTGGTACGCTGGGACTACTAGTGGTTCACCTATAGCTTGTGGGGCTTATGCATTTTTAGATGGCGAATATGATGGGCCCTGGTTTGGTTACGATGTAGGAGAAATACTAGTAATACCATATAGCGGTTATATTCCAGCTTCAGCAATACAGAGTTATGTTTCCTCTAGTAACAATGCACATACAAGTGGATTAGTTGGAGACCCATATAATCCGCCCATAATTTGTGAAACTTCAACAAATACTCCAGAACTGTACGTAGGGGCTGATCAGTACGCTATGTTTAACGATAGTATACCAGGGCCAACATTTGTAGTAAATGCTAACTCTACCGTTACTGTATATATAACAATACCAACTCCAAATAATGATCATAACTGGTTATACAATTATACTACAGCTGGAACTCCAACGCCAGTTAATGACCTCTATGTTGATGTTTATGCAGTTTGGTGGAACGGTACCATAACTCCAGCAGCACAACCACAGCTGATAAAGTATAATACTCCAATGGAATTCACATTTACCGCTAAGGCTCCAGCGTATATCTACGGTATAATTTATCCAGCATATTATGTTTACAATCTTGATGATATGTCAAATCTATTAACTGGTGAACAAGCAGGGTATTTAATGTCCTTATGGGGAACAATACTTGTTGAGGGGTGAGATAGATGGTCAGTTTCTTTAGATTATTAGGTATTGGTTACGTATTAGCCATAGTTGGATTAATATGGGAGATAACTGAGATCACATTACATCAAGCAGCAGTACCATACGTATTGCCGTTTTCAATTGCAGCTTTTATAGGGTTTATAACGTACTTCTTATTCGTTTATCTTGCGCCTACTGAAGAAGAAGCAACTGCTGCTAAGAAATAAGTTTCTTAAAGTTATCTTCTATTTTTTTAATAACTTCTTTTTCATCAACCCCTTTTAACTCTGAGATTTTTCTTATTGTATAAACGACATTACAAGGTTTATTTCTACTCATTTTTTCTGGGCCTAGAAATGGTGAGTCGGTCTCTGTTAGAATATAATCTAAGTCTATGTTTTTAACTACCTCTTGTCTCTGTTTATCTCTTACTAGAACGGGGGGTATGGATATCATTCCGCCTAGTTCAATTACTTTATTTGCAGTTTTTACATTGCCCTCAAATGCGTGTATTACGAATTTTACTTTATAAGAACTGATCATGTTTAGGAAGTCGTTCATTCCTCCTCTTACATGAATTATGGCTGGTTTTCTTTGTTTTTCGGCTTTGTTTAGAAATAGTGATAATATTTCTATCTGTTTTCTCCTTAATTCTTGTTCTTTTATCCAAAAATAATCTAACCCTATCTCGCTGACAATTTTTGCTTTATCTACTAATTCTAAGCATTTCTCTACTTGTTCTAAATGATCTTTTACAAACTCTGGGTGAAAACCTACTGCAGCTATTACGTTTTTATATTTCTTTTCTAATGTTAAGCTTTTTATGTTACTTTCTATGTCTATTCCGGCATTAACTATTATTATTTCACACTCATTAACTATATAATCTCTATCATTGTCGAATTCCTTTGTGTCTATATGTGCGTGTGAATCGACGTACATAAAAAAAGGTATGGAAAGAGGTTAAAAATTATTTCCAGGGTTCTCTGAGGACTTGTATTTTTACAACATTTTCGTTTTCATCATAGATTACTTTTACTAAATCTCCTTCTTTTATTTGGAATTTTTGTCTAATTTTTGCCGGTATTGTTACTTGGTAGTTACGTGAGACTTTAACTATTTCTTCAACCACCATTTTATTTTGCCTCCATTAACATATTATCATACAACATTTAAAACTTTACTATTCTGATAAAAAGTTAGATTTAAATAGATGAAGCAAAAAAAGTTGTAAACTAATCATATTGTCCTTTCTTTCTCATTTCCATTTTTCATTGTGGTATTATTAATTACGATTTTGAAAGTATATTTGCGTAGTAATGGTCTAATTTGTAGTAACGAAAAAATATAAATAGTAGAATGATTATAAACTTTTGTTGTGATAGATATGGCACAAACAAATATTACCGGGACAAGGATAAAACTGCCCTCTGGTAAAGATGCCGGGCTAGTGGATATACTGTCTTTTTGCTATGGCCTTTCGGAGACTGATGTACAAGTGCTTATAGCTTTAGCTAAATCTGAGGCCAAAGGGACAGAAGATCTTGAGGCCGATTTAAAGCTCTCTAAAGCCTCTATAAATAGAAGTTTAAATAAACTCTTAGAAATGGGTTTGGTGATGAGGATTAAGGAACCTGGAAATAAGGCTGGAAGACCAAGATACCTTTATAAGACTAGGGATTATAATGAGTTAAAACAGAAAATTTTACAAGATATTAAAGATTGTGCTGAAAAAATGGCACAGTTAGTGGATCAAGAGTTCAGCATATCATAAAGTCTCTTTACTTTTTCTCTTAATATGTCTCTTAACCTTTTCTTATCATTGATTACTCCGTTAACTATGGTTCTCTCTACATACTCACTCGTTATGTAATACACGATATGAGATATAAGCCTTTCTTTATAGAGAGGATAAACTAGCTCAGAATTTATTAAGACTAAGTCGGCAACGTTATTTGGTTTTATTTCACCACCTTTAATTCCTATAAGTTTATAACCGTTTATGGTAGCTAGTCGTAGTAAATCTAATGCTTTTACTCTAGTGTTCCAATACATTTGCCTCTGTAAAAGAACTCCATTCTTCATCTCTCTAAATAGATCTAGCGAATTATTACTTGCAGCCCCATCTGTACCTATAGTCACTGTTATCTCATTTTTTATCATATCCTCCAAAGGAAAAGCACCTCCGGTAGCTAATTTCATGTTAGAAGTAGGGCAATACGTGACTTTGCTATTAGCCTTTTTAATTAATTCTATTTCCCAACTTGCAACCCAACCCAGATGTACTAATTGTGTATTCTCGTTTAATAGCCCAATACTGTTCATATATTCTACTGGGAATAAGCCAGTCCTCCTCTTTATTTCGTACAATTCCTTTCTAGTTTCTGAAACGTGGATGTGGATCCAAGTTTTCCTCTCTTCAGCTAGCTGTTTAGCTAGAAGGATTGTCTTAATACTATTTGCGTATAAACTGTGAACATTAACTATAGGTTTAAAGTATTCACTTTCTCTCAAAGCTCTCTGTAATTTATCTATTTCATAGGCGTCAAATAACTCGTCAAGAAAAGTATAACCGGCAAAAGCTCGTATTTTATATTTTTCACTTAGCTCTTTAACATCCTCCGGGTTAAAGTACATGTCTATAAACGCTGTTGTCCCTTGACTTAGCATTTCTAGTATTGATATTTCACTCCCTAGTTTCATTAGGTCTTTTGACATATTTCTTTCGAACTCCCACATTTTCGAAAGCCATTCATTTAGTTCAGCATCATCATAATAACCCCTAAGCACAACCATTGGTGAATGCGTATGAGCGTTAACTAGACCCGGAAGAACTATGTATTTTCTGCAATCAACTTCATCACCTTCTATTTCGTCCCCAACGTCTTTTATTACGCCGTTTTGTATTACTATGTTTTTGTTGGTGAGTATTTCTCCGTTAGGGTTAACAATAAATTTACAACGTGTTAAAGTATACGTGTTATTATGAACCTCCACTCGTATTCGCCTAATTTCTTTTTATAACCTTCAACCTTTAATTCCCTCTTGAAAAGGGGGGCATAAACTACAAAAGTTTCTGCTTCCCCACCCTCAAAGGCTGGATTAAAACCATATTTTTCAGAGGCAACTATAATTCTTTCTATGTCTTTCTCGTCAATTATTTTGCCAACAAGTTCGAAGGGGAAACCGTAAGCTGAAGCTGATGTTATTATAAATTTAAACCCTTCTTTGACCAATTCCCTTAAATACTCCTTTTGATCTTTTCTCCACAAAGGCGAGTATGTTTTCAGCCCCACCTCCTCTGCCATCAAGTTTATATTTAATCTCTGATAGTCTGATAGGAGTGCCCCAGTTATTATTCCCTCAGCCCCGTTTCTTTTGGCTTCTTTAAAGGCTTCTTTTAAGTCGTTTAATTCCTTATCCTTCTCTCCACTGGTCTCCTTTTGAATGAGCGGTATTCCTAGTACTTCAGCTTGATATTTTGTTAGTTCTACGTTAGGTACTTGAAACATCCATGAGTCTTCTCTTTTTGGGAGGAGTGTAATAAGGCAAATTACCTCAAATCCTTTAAATACTGCCCAGTGTAAAGAATAAGCGCTATCTTTTCCGCCAGAATATAATACACAAACCTTCATAGTTGGTAACAATATATTGTGTGGTCAGTGTAGCCTAATATTCCCATTGCTTTCACTCTTTTTACTTTAATTAACTTTAAATGTTCATATTGAAAGTCATGAGAAATTACTCGCATACCCTTTTTACCATATTGGATAATATAAGGTTCAAGTAACTCATTAGCCCTAGTTGATAAATACGACACAAGTACGTCAGCCCTAGGTAATAATATTGGGGCTAAAGTTAATAAGTCCCCGCATATTATTTCTATTTCTCTACTATTATCAAAATATGCCTCCTTGCATAACTTTTTATCAATCTCAACTCCTATTGCTAACTTAACGTTAAACTCCTCTTTAGCTATCTTCAATATTTTCCCTACTCCAGCACCTAAATCCAGAACTATGTCTTGTTTTCCAGCCTCAGCGCATTTAAGCATTTCTCTTGCGACTTCATCTGGTGTTGGTACGAATGGTACTATCATATACTGAATACTCTCAAGGGGAGTTTATAAGTAGTTTACTAAAAGTTATTTTTTCGTTCTTAGGTTCTAGATCAGTCCACATATTAACGTTTTTTAATATATATAGTGGGAAGCCATTAAGTTTGAGTTCAAAAGTACCCACTATATAAACTCTCTTAGCTAAGTTTACAAGGTCGAGTAACCTCTTAGCATATCTAATCTTCTCTTTGACGAAAAGTGTTTTGTAACATGCTAATAGTGGTTGAAGCTCACCATTATCCACCAAAACAATGTCGAAATCATCTAGTTTATCACATAAATATTTAGCTAAATCGTATTTGATAAAAGGGAAATCACAGCCTGTCAAAAAGAACTTTTCAGCTCCAACTAATTCCAGACCTAACTCTAGACCTTTAAGGGGACCTAACCTAAAGTTATCTATTATTTGAATCCCTTTATTTAGAGTTAATCTTTTCTTGTTAGTTACAATGATGGGATTGGCGAACTGATCTACGATTCTCTGGAGAAAGGTTTTGCAATCTAGTTCATGATCGCATTTATCTTCTCCGAATCTTTTTGATTCTCCCCCGGCAAGAATTATTACATCAAAATACGAATTTTTGTAAGTTGACATATTCTCCTTTTTTGTAACTTACTCCTCTTTTAAGTATTGAGAAACCATTAGCCTTAGATAAATCGCTATATAGCCCTGTACCCCACCTTAAAGGTTTTGCATACACGCCATAAGTTTTAAACATATAGACCGAATCCATTTTGTGCTTTACATCAACATCTTCACTCAGTAAATAACTTTCATATTTTCTTACTTCTTTATTTATCATTCTTGAGATTATATGAAGACCGTGTTGATGAAATACTGTTACGGCAGACACCACTTGACCGGGCAAGTTTATTATCGGTTTGTTATCAATCACCCCTACACCCCCGTGCTTAATTACGTTAACGTTAACTCCCTCAAACAATAATTTACCTAATTCCCTAATGACTTTCTTTGAGTAGTCTTTATCACCTTTAGACGATCCCCCAATTAAAATGATATAATCGCAAGTGTTTGTTGCTTCCCTAAGTTTGTTTTCAATTTCTTCTTTTACGTCCCTAACTACCCCCAAATATGTTGGTTTTCCGAATTTTTCCATGATTTTTAATAATATAGGTGATATTGAGTCCGGTATATTCCCATAAGGCTTTAATTCATCGCCAGAGGCGATTATACAACTCCTTATAGATAAGACTTTAATCGTATTTATTCCTTGTATGGTAAGTAATCCTAAATGATAGGGTGTTAATATCTCTCCTTTTTCTATTATTACTTCTCCTTGTTTGATGTCCTCTCCAAGAAACTTTATATCCTTTCCCTCGTAAAGCTGTTCAGAAAACTCTACGTAATCCCCAACTATTTTGCTCGCTTCAATTCTTGCTACAGTATTTGCTCCCTTAGGTATTGGACCACCTGTAGTAACGTAGTAAGCTTCACCCTCTTTTAGTTCTGGAATCTCCTTACTCGAGGGGTATAATTTTCCTACTATTTTCAGCCTTCCATATTTTTCGTAGTCTTTTAAGTTGAATGCGAAACCGTCCATTGCTGATAGGTTTATCTCTGGTACATTTTTCTGAGAAATAACGTCTTCTCCGACTACTTTCCCCACAGCTTCTAATATTTGAACTTCTTCTATATTGGCTTTCTTAAATTCAGTGTTTTCAATTATTTTTTCTGCTTCTTCTAATGGGATAAGCATTCATTTAATAATATGTACGAGTAGTATAAAATAATGTCTTGCATTATACAAGTTGTTGGTAAGAAGGATGTAGGTAAGACCAGTGTGATTGAAAGGGCAATTCCAATAATTAAATCTATGGGATATACTGTCGGTGTCATTAAACACTCTCATCACGAATTAGATTTACAAGGTAAGGATACTTATAGGTTTTGGAACGCTGGTGCTGATATAGTTTCATTTTTAGATTCTAAATGCACCCTTTTCTTCAAGGCAGATGTTAAAGACATAGTTAATCTACTCCCTGTAGATGTCGTAATAATTGAGGGGTTTAAAGAGCTTAATCTCACTGATAAGAGGATAGAGGTGAGTAATGTTGAGGAAGACGTTAAAAGATTAATTTCTCTCGTTAAAGAATGTAGGAAATTGAATGGTGTTAAACTCATTTCAAATTTAGGGGAGCTTAACATTAATGACGTAAAAGTTAGGCTATTATATAACTTATTAAATACGCTTAATATTAGGGAAGTTAAGATTGCTTCAATTTCGTGAGGCAATAGAGTTAGATTGCGAAGCCTTTGTAACAGATGCAATATCTTTTATGAAACAAAATAAAGTTAGGAGAATCGTAGTGGTTGATAATAGTCAGAATAAAAAGATTTTAGGAGTATTAACTGTGGACGAAGTACTTCATCACATTCTTAACAACACTGTGGAAACTAAGTTAAAATATGCAGTACTAAGGGAGCCAATAATTATGAAAAATTTCAATATTAAAGTGTTTATAAAAGAAATGCTATCTAAAAATACTGACAATATAATAATAGATACCGAGAAGGTTAGGTATATAGTAACTTATAAAGATTTAATAAGGCTCATTGACTGGTCTAGGAGTGATGATACAATAACTAGTATCGCTAAAAAGGCAATAAGCGTCGAGAGATATACAAAGATTAGGACTGCGATATCATTAATGCTAAATCACAAAATACGACATTTACCAGTATACGAGGACACTCTATACGGTATAATTTCTGCTAGAGATATAGTTTATAGATATTTAGAACTAGATTTAAACAACGATGATGTTTCTAAAATAATGGTTATTAACGTATTTAATGTCTCACCAGACGATAAAATCTATGACGTTGTTACTGAACTAATGAAGAGGGATATAGGAAGTGTTATAGTAGACGAAAGACAAATAGTAACTTTAAAAGATTTATTAGAATATGCTTTAAAAAAATTAATTAGATAATAACGCAATGGGAGAGATGGAGTCAATGTTAGACATCTTTAGATGCCCTATTGACGGTTCGCGTTTCGTCAGTAAATGGAAATGTGAAAAAGGTCATGAGTTTAAAGAAATTGATGGTATTATAAACTTTCTGCAAAACCAGGATGTAGAAGGGGATAAATTACTCGAAACAATAGCCCCCATTTACGAGCCTCTTTGGGCTCCTTTAGGTTTTCTTTTGACTTCTCACGTTTCTTATTCGGGCGTTTTGAGAAATATAAGCAATTATCTTAACGGTAATGTTGTTGTAGATGTAGGTACTGGAACTGGTAAAGTGTTTGACTATATTAACTGCGAGGTATGTATAGGTATGGACATTTCTTTCAAATTCCTAAAAATTCTGTCGAAGAAGAGAAATAAGGTAATTCCAGTAAGGGCTGATGCGAGGTCTATTCCTTTACAAAGCGAGGTAGCTGATGCCGTTTCAGCGTTACTCGTTATTCATATGTTACCTTCCAAACTTTCAGCACTAAAAGAGATCTTTAGAATTTTGAAGCATAAAGGCAGATTCGTATCTATCATACTTACAAATAATAACTCAATAAGTAGATTATTGGCTAAGTGGTGGAAGATCGAACTCTACAGTACCGATTATTATACAAAGCTATATAGGGAGATCGGATTTGAGGAGATTGATTACAAAAAGATGGGTGCGTGGACTTTATTTACATGTGCCAAGCCTTAAAGATTACTAACGAATAGAATAAGTAACTTAATCCGTTTAGGGCATTCATCATCATTATCATAGGAATAGTAAAGGCTACTGTGTAGATTACAATATATATTCCTAAACCCAATACCATTAAGAATATGGCAAATTGCGTTAATGATGAGTATTCTCCTCCACTACCTGTTATGAGGTTAAATAGCTTAGAACTCCCACTTATTGCATAAAATATTCTTTCCCCACCTAATATGAAGCCTAGGAAATAGAAAGGATATGGGTTAAAAGTGTACATTATATCGAATATTGAAGCATGGACTTTAATGACTAGGAAAAATGAAGTTATAAACATTAGAACCCCTACAATGAGGTTTATTCCCCTTTTTGTTAACTGGTTAACTGTATTGGCCAAGCCATTAACCCCACTAGAGTTTCTCCTAATTCAATATCTACTAACTCACCTAAAAGTATTCCTCCAATAAGTCCTAATAACATTCCAGCTATTCCAGCAAGCTGGTAGCCTAAAAACGCACCCAATGAGCTCCCCGCTATTTTACCCCAATACTTATCATCAATTTTATATATTTTTGCGAAATCGTATCCTCCATACTTTCCTTCCCTAGAAAATAAGTAAGCAACATCAACTATCGCCTCTTTAACTTCATTTATATCATTACTGTTGTAGAGTGTTACATATTCTTCCATTTTACCATCTCTTCTAAAATAAATTGGTATAAATCCAGCTTTAGTAAAATTTCTGATTGAATTTGTAATTTTACCATTGTTATAAAGTTTAAAAATAACCTTAAACATCAATAAATATAACGTAATGGTAATAAATATTTTTTCCTTTTAACCTATCCGATACGAAAATTAAACCTTAAATTTTAATTTAATAACAGAGAGTCACTTTTATGAAAAACATGATGGTAAATGAAGAAAAGAAAAAGTATCATGCGGTAATTGAAGTTGACTCCTTACAATTGAGTAGTGATTATTACGAGCATGTTTCTTCCGCAATTGATGATGTACTAAGGAAAGCTAAGGATTATTTAAAAAGCCAAGGGTATGAGGGAAAGTTTTTGGCTGAGGTTTCCGTTTATGTAAAAGAGGAAGATGCGGAAAGGTTAATACAAACAGTTAGGACAAAAATTATTGTGGAATAATGGGGAGTGAGCTTTCAGAACCCCTTGAGAATTACCTAAAAGAGATTTATGAGCTGGAAGAGATAAAGGGTCATGCGAGGGTATCAGATTTAATCGAGATCTTTCGAATCTCCCCCGGTACTATAAGTAAGGCTATTTCGAAGCTTGAGAAATTGGGACTTATAAAGAGGGGGAATAGAAAAATTGAGCTTACGGAAGAAGGGAGAAGGCTTGCTGAGAAATTAATTCGCTCTCACAGACTTTCAGAAAGGCTATTAACAGATATATTAGGGCTTGATTGGATTAGGGCTCATGAGTTGGCTCATAAATTAGAACATATTTGGCCGGAGGATGTTTTAGATAAAATAGATGAAATATTAAATAGGCCAACTACTTGTCCTCATGGTCATCCGATACCGGGTAGGGGGAAAGTAAAAGGTATTGTCCTTTCAGAAGCTCAAATTAACAAAGATTACAAAGTTGTTATGATCATAAGGGAGGAGGAATGGGTTCTAGCCCTAGCTGGCCAATATGGGTTGGTTCCGGGTATTAGAGTGAAATTAATAAATAAAAATCAAGATAAATATGAAATTGAAGTTAACGGTAGTCTGAAAGAGATACCCAAGGCTTTAGCGGATGAGGTGTTAGTTGATGGAATTAACTGAGTTAGAGAAGAAAATTCTGGTACACATTTATAAATATGGTCCAGATAACCCGTGGTATATGGCAAGACGATTACTTGGAGAATCAGGTTGGGCTCCTAAATATGATGAAAATGAAATTGAGAAAGCCTGCAAGGATTTAGAGGAGAAGGGTCTTTTGCAGAGATTTCAAGGGGCTTTAAAGAGAAGTGTTACTTCCTCAGTTAAACCATGGTTAAAGGTGAAAGCTAAGGAACTAGACCATAAGCCTAAGGGTATATACTACGATCTCACAAAACAAGGTAAAAGGATTGCATCTGAACTGTATAAAGAATTTTCTAAGAAGGAGAAATAATGAACGAGATAGTAAATAAAGTCCTAGAGTTTTCAGATTCTTACAAAGTTTTAGAAGAAAAGATAAGGGTGAAACAAGGGGAGTTAAACGTCGAGGGAAACGTGTTTAAGTTTTCCAGATTATTGCTATTAGCAGTCGGGAAGTCTTCAATAAAAATGGCGAAATTTTTTCTTCAAAGGATAAAGGTGAGTAAAGGCATAGTAATAACACCGGAAATTTATGATAAACTTGAAGGGGTAGAGATACTACAGTCTACTCATCCGCAAATTTCTGAAAAGAGTTTAAAAGCTGGTGAAAGGGTAGTAGAGGTACTCAAGAAGGAAGATTACGATTTAGTACTCTTTTTACTTTCTGGTGGTGCGTCCGCATTATTAGAGTATACTGACATCCCTTTAGAAGAGTTAAGGTCTTTAAATGATCGATTAGTAAAATCTGGACTGACAATAAATGAGATTAACGTAGTAAGAAAACATTTATCTAAAATAAAGGGAGGGTGGTTAGCTAATTATTCTAAATCCCCAATAGTTTCCTTAATAATTAGTGATGTTCCAGGAGGAGATCTAAGTGCTGTAGGTAGTGGACCTACAGTGCTCGATTCAACTACAGTAGACGATGCTATTAGAATCCTCAAGAAAATTGGAATAGAGTTAAAAAGGGAAGATCTTATCGAAACCCCTAAAAGTCTAAGCGCTCCAGTTTATAATTTTAAAATACTTGATGTAGAGGAAGTACTAATCAAGCTTAGATCTTATTTAGGTGGTAAGATAATTAGTTCTGAGGTTAGGGGCGATGCGTTTTCTTTTGGCGCTAATTTAGCTGGGATTGGGAATACACTTCTTAGGATCGGAGATAAAGGCATTATATTAGCTGGTGGGGAACCAGAAGTTAAGATAGAAGGAAAAGGCGGTAAAGGAGGTAGAAATGGGGAAGTCTGTTTAGGGTTTTTGAAGTTTGCAAATAAAGGGATAAAGTTATATGCTATAGCTACTGACGGAATCGACGGTAATAGCGAATATGCCGGGTGTATTGTTGAAGGGGGATTAGATATTGACGTTGATAAATATATCTTAATTCACTCCTCTTATGAACTTTTAGAGAAGATTAATGCTACTATTTATACTGGCTTTACCGGGAATAATGTAAATAATGTGTATTTATTAGAAGTAGGTAAGTAATTTATAACTTTACAAAAATATTTATAAATAAGAATATAACCATTGATTCATAATGAAGGTAAGCAAAAAAACTACAAGGGGTTTAACAACTAAGGTAATTGTAGGAGTAATTATAGCAGTAATAGTAATTGCTGCTATTGTGGCTCTTCTACTTTACCATCCTTCTTCAACAACTACCTCAACTTCCTCTGTCTCGTCTTCCTCTGGACCGATAATAGTTTATGTAGCTGGAGCGTATAAGGCCATATTTGATTACCTTGCACAGCAGTTCGAAAAACAGTACGGTATTCCGGTCAAAGTTGTTCCAGGCGGGTCTTTCGGTTTGGCTGCTGAAATAGCTCAAGGGCAGCAAGCTAACGTCTTTGTTCCAGTGGCTTATTTACAAGCTGTAGAGTTAGAAGGTAATAATAATCCAGGATGGGCTATTGCCTTTATATCTGATCAAATGGCTATAGTTTACACTAACTATACTACGCAAAGCCCATACTGGAATGAACTTTACGGGAATTATACAATGGCAATGAAGACGAACGAAACACAGTACTGGTATAACTTCTTCTACTTGTTAACAACTAAATTTTCTTTGGGTATTTCAAATCCTAGTTCAGACCCAGAGGGTTTGTACGCGATGTTAATACTTAAAATGGCTGGTTATTTGTATGCTAATCATAGTTTTGACTACTTCATAAAACTTGCAGAACCAAATATTAAGAGCGCACCTACAACGGCTGATTATGTGCCAGCACTGGAAGCTGGTAAGTTAGACTTCGTCTTCTCTTATAAGTCGTATGCCATATCACAACACTTTGAATACCTTACATTACCTTCCTGGCTAAGCTTTGGTTATTATCCTAACGAGACCAACTGGTATAGTTTCTTTTTCTATAAGATAAATGTTAGCGGGCAGACTATTAGAATTTACGGTAATCCCGTGTATTTGTACATAACTATACCTAAGAATACACCAAACTTTAATGAATCCTTAATGTTTCTAGAATTTGTAACAGATCACATTAATGGGCTTGCTCAATTTGGTGTGACTCCAATAACCCATCCAGTATTGTTCTATGAAAACGAGTCTGACGTTCCAAGTCAAATTCTTAATTTACTAAACCAAGGAGTGTTACAGTATGGTGGCACATTCCCGAGCCTTTAAGATAATTTCCTTCTTTTTAACAATATTAATTGTATTCCCTATTATGTTCCTATTGTATTATGGTTACGGTCCCTTTTACGTTAGGTCTGCAGCCTTTGGAAAGACTGTTTTGAGTTCAGTTGAGCTGAGTTTCTTTGCTTCAGCTCTTGCTGTGATAATTGAAATTGTTGCTTTTACTCCTTTAGCCTACTATTTAGCTCGACACAAAAGCGTTGTGATGGAGAGTTTAGTTGACGTACCTGCCTCTATTCCTCATCCAGTAGTTGGTATCGCATTACTTTTCATTGATAGTCCTCTTAATCCTGTTGGAAAATTTCTTAATAAAATAGGCATAAATTTTTATTACACATACTTAGGGCTTTTCTTAGCATTAATAATTGTATCTACGCCAGTTTACGTAAGAGCTATGCAGAGTTACTTCGAAAGTCTTCCTACGTATTATGAAGAGTTCGCCGAGAGCCTAGGGATGTCAGAACTTAAGGTTTTTTATAGAATAATGTTTCCGATGTCAGTAGGGGCTATAATTTCTTCTGGTTTAACTGCAATGGCTAGGGCTATAAGCGAGTTTGGTTCCGTTGTAATTGTAGCACCATTTGTCACTGGATGGATATTTAATGGTGATTGTGTTGCTTCAGTCTTTATTTATAATGAGTTTGAATCATATTTCAATGCCTCTGTGTCCTCAGCCGCGACTTTAATTGTGTTTTCCCTAATCTTAATTTTAGCCGCTAGGTTAGTTTCCTATTTCGTCATAAAGAGGAGATATACTTATTATTTATGAATGATCTCTTTCATCTGGTGAAGAACCCAACCTTAGCTGAGAAATGATGAGAGGTTGTTCGTCTGATGATATGTAAAGATCTAGAATGTGTTATAGGTATAGCAAGAAGGATTTTAGAAAAAGAAGGGATAACAAGGGAGAACTTTAACGTAATAGTTACTGATTTACCATACGTTACACTTTCTATTCTTGATGGATCTACGGTTAAAATAAACTCGTTATTGCTTGAGAACTACTCTAATAATGTTAATAATGAGGCGAGATTAGTTAGTGCGTTCCTTTTAATTGCAATACTTAACGCTTTTTTAAAAGATAAGACTAAAACTAGAGATATTATAAAGAAATATTTTGGAGAGGGATCAATAGAGGAAAAAGCTGTAGATGTGATTCTTTAACTTCTTTTTTCTAAGGCTCTTATCGCATTCTGGATGAAACTTTCAACTACTTTTTCTGGCTCTTTAGCTTTCATCACAGCACTTGCCACTCCTATTCCATCAGCACCCAATTCAATAGCCCTATACACGTCTTCACCACTTGTTATTCCAGCTCCAGCTATTAGGTAAACTCCGGGGGTTTTCTTAATTTCATCAACTGCCCTAGTTATAACTTCTGGTCTTTCCTTTGATACGGCTCTTCCGCTTCCAATCAATTCCGGTGGTTCTATAAGTATTGCGTCTGGATTTAGGACTGCCATGGAATGGACTAACTCGTATCTATCAACACAAACAACACTTTCTAAACCTAACTTTTTCATTCTTATTATAGCATCATGTATTTCGTCTAATCTTATTCTCTTCTCGCTGTGGTTAAGCAAAGACCCCTTTGCACCGGCATCTTTTATCATTTCCGGAAGTATTGCACCAGTTCTTGCACCATGATCTAATCCATCCACGTGCTGGGCATAGATTATTAAATCTGTTTCTTGGCTTAACCTATAAATCATTGTAGCTGGCACTGAGATTATTACCGGTACATTATAGTCTTTACTTACTTTTTCTATCTTTTTTGAAATTTCTATGCCTCTTTGCCCATATGAGTTCTCATATGCCTTGTAGTTTATTAAAATAATGGGGGGTTTCATAAATTAAAATCATGGATAAGGTATTGAAGTTTTGTGGAATAGATTTGGCAGTAAAGAGGCCTTCAGCAGTGGGTTTACTTTTGGATAGTATTATCAGAGTTAAGGAATTATCGACTGACGAAGAAATCATAGAATATTGTAAAGATAGTGAGGTTGTTGCAATTGATTCACCATTAAGCCATTCCAGAGGTTTTAGAAACGTAGATAAGGAAATGATTAAGAGGGGGTATAAGGTTTTGCCCCCTAGTTGGATGAGGAGCCTTGTTGATAGGGCTATTCGTTTATCACTGTCGTTTAAGAAAGTAATAGAGACTCATCCTACATCCTCAATGAAGAACGTTGGGCTTGATTGGAGGAAGCTGAGCAGGAAGAAGGATATAATCGATGCTGTAGTTTGTTCTCTTGTAGCTTACTTTTATCATTCTGGAAATATTATGGTGGTAAGAGCTTCTGACGGAGAGATTTTCCTTTTGCCAGAAGGTAAATTAGAAATCAGTAAAATCGATGAGTTGACATTCCAGTTCAAAACATTTTATCAATATCGCTGATTATCTCGCGTATTTTATTGAAAAACAGTATTATTACTAGTAAAGAAATAGCTAAAGAAGTAATGATAACTTCTAACGATATAGAGGATATTATTTTTATTATCGTTATTTCATAGTCTATTGTGACAAGGAAGAAGATAAGAAATAACAAGAAACTAATTACAAACTTGTACTCATTATCAGGGATTCTTTTTAGAGTTGAGTCCATAAGAATATATTCAATTAATGGAATTAATATAATAAGTGAAATTATTAAAAGGGCAAAAAGTTTTGAAAAAGTCAAGAGTAGTTCGATTAATATTATCGGCGTAGTAGTGGCGATTACACTTAGTAATATAAATCTTAGTAATGCCTTAAATAAATCTGGTGTTTTTATAGTTAAATTCATAGTTTTGTGTATAATTAAATCAATTTTAGAGACATTGAATTTATTATAAATTAAAGACACCATTTTCAATAATCTCCTTTGCTTATTCGTTATTATTGAAGCCACTGCGGAAGAAACTGCCACTAATATCGAAGAGATATTATAAACTGGTAAAACTGGTAGCCCGTTTTGAAGGGCAGTTAAAGAGATTACTATACCGAACTCACTCAAAGGAGTCATAAATAGTCCAGTTCTGAAAGCTCTTATGAAATCTCCTAGGGAGAACCAGTATCCTATACTAAATGCGATATATTTTGCAAATATTAAAATAATAGAAAGTAAAGTATAATATATTACAAAACCAGATATTTTCACATAGCTCCCCGCGATAAAGAAGAAAAATATTAGAGTGAAGTCTACTAAAGGCCTTATTAATGATATCACTTTTTCGGGGTTTTTTAAGGCATAAGAAGCTCCAACCCCTAAAAGGAAATTCTCTAATGATGAAGGCAAGTTTACTATTTGGCTTAATATGTTAAAGATGAAGACTGAAGCTACACTGGAGAGTATTATTGATTCATCGCCATACTTTAATGTTGGTGTAATTAACATTTTAGATATTAGATATCCTATTATTAATGAAACAAGTGAGGTAAGAATTAAGTTGAGTATGTTGGTTTGTGAGGATGTAATATAACTTAAGGCTATAAATGCCAGTGCGTCTTCTAATGACGATACCGAAATTATTAGTTTAAAATCGTTTGGGTCAAGGCTCTTTTCTGATAACTTAAATGCTATCGAGGTGCTCGTGTCAAAGCCTACTACTGTAAGTAATAATATTTCTAAAATCGATAGTCTTAAGAAAAGGGCTAAAAGATTAGCAAACATAAAGACTATTGAAAACTCGAGAAGTACGATTATTGCTGCCCTTTTAAATATAGTCTTTAAATCTAACAAATCAACCGACATTCCCATTTCAAAGGATAGCAGATTAGTTGCTAAAAACGAGATAAATTGAAATTCCGGGTTGTTATAGTTCAGTCCTAAGCTCTCACCTAGTATACCAGAAATTAGGTAAGCTAATACTGGGGAAATCCCGAACCTTCTAAGTATTAATCCAGTTATTGTAGCAAAGACCAGCATTAGTGTAAGTATGGTATTAGTGTCCACAAAGTTATTATTCTACAAAGCGTATTTAAGGTTCAATAATGATAACTAAAGTATACAAATTTGTAATTGAAAGTAATTACCTAAAGGGAAACCCGTTAAATGACCCTTTTAAAAGGAAAGTTTATATATTAGAAGTAGGGGAGATTACACAGAATATTCCTATCGTAATATATTTAAGTGGTTTTCTTTCCTCGTCGATTTCAATGTTAAATTATGATCCCTTAAACGAAAACTTTGCAGAAAAATTAAACAGACTCCATAAAGAAGGCAAAGTCAAAAAGTTAATCATGGTTTTACCCGATATGTTTACTAAAGTTGGTGGAAACCAGTATATAGACTCTACGGCTGTAGGGATGTATGAACAGTTTCTCGTAAAAGAGTTAATACCTTATTTAGTAGAAAAATATGATAGTAAAAATATCATATTAATGGGTAAATCCTCTGGTGGTTACGGCTCAATAGTGTTAGGTATGAAATACCCAGAAATAGTCAAGGGGGTTGTAGATCATTCTGGTGATGCTTACTTTGAATATGTATATTTACCTCTCTTTCCCAATGTTATTAGAGTCTTAAGAAGGTTTAAGGACGCTAAAGAGTGGTTGAAGAGATATTGGGAAAGGGATAATAAAAAAGAAAAAGAAGACGTAATAACATTAACTATTATTGCAATGTCTGCTTTTTACTCTCCAAACGGTGAGGATTTCGATTTGCCTTTTGATTTAGAAACGGGTGAAATACTAGAAGATGTTTGGAAAAGATGGTTAGAGAAAGACCCCGTTAGAATGGTAGAGAAGTATCATGATAACCTTAAGAAATTAAAACTTCTATATATGGATGCGGGAGTTAAGGATGAGTTTAAAATAAATTTTGGCACCAAAATACTCCATAAAAGGTTAATTAAATACGGGATACCTCACGTTTTTGAGGAGTTTGAGGGAGGTCACTTTAATATTAATTTTAGATACGACATTTCTTTATCCTTAATAGGTAAGATATTTAGTGATGGGGAAAGTTAAGTTTGTGAATAGTGGAAATGTTTACGATATTCAAGGTTATGAAAGTGATATTGTTGTAGCACCTAAACTAAACCCCGAGATTTTAAAGGAGTTTAGAGGTGTGAAATTGTATGAGTGCTCAAAAGGTGAGGTTGAATGCCTCGATGAGATTAAGAGGGTAATAAATAGAGTAATAAAGTCTTGTAAATTTTCATGATTTAGCGGGGAATCCTGGTTTCACCAATCTCTCTAAGTTTAATATTTTATCTATTTGCTCATCACTGTACCCTAACTCTCTTAAAGCCTCCCTGATTGATAAACCTTTAGTTAATTTTTTACCTATCTCAGAAGCTTTATCATATCCAACGATCGGGGAAATTACGGTTACTAGTGAAGGACTACTCTCGGCATATCTTCTCATCTTTTCAACATTAGGAACCATTTTATCAATGACTAAATCAGCCATCTTGTTGAGTGCTTCTGATAATAATGTTATTTGGCTCACAACGTTATAGCCTATTAATGGAACTCCCATTGCTAATTCAAATTCTCCTAACATTGACGCGAATTGGTTTGCATGATCTAACCCTACTACTTGAGCTGAAACTAAAAGTGCGGCTTCTACTGTTACTGGGTTAGTCTTCCCTGGCATGATACTACTCCCGGCTATTTCTTCTTGTGATGGGAGGTCTATTTCGTTAAATCCTGTCATTGGACCAGAAAACATAAGCCTTATATCTTGACCTAGCCTATATAAGTTAACCGCTATAGTTCGTAATACCCCACTTAAATCCAGTAGGTCTGTAAGCAGTTTTAAACCTCTGAATTTATTTGCTGGTTTGAAACTTAATGATGTGAGTTTGTTTATTTCTTCTACTACTCTTTCTTGAAATTCCGGATGAGAGTTCAATCCTGTTCCTACAGCTGTTCCGCCTATCGGGAGTTCCCTAACGTAATCCGAAATAGACTTTAATGCTTCACTGTCATGAGAAAAAGCGTCTACATATCCACTTAGTTCTTGCCCTAAAGTTACTGGTAATGCGTCTCTTAGATGAGTTCTACCGGATTTTATAATGTTTGAGAAATCATTTGATTTCCTATTTAGTGTTATTATGATCCTATTAAGTGCGGGTATTAATGAAGTTTCTAATGAATATATAGCAGCTATTCTTATTCCAGTTGGTACTGTATCGTTTGATGATTGTCCTAAGTTTACGTGATCATTCGGGTGTACTTTCTTTCCAGAAATCTCAGTAGCTCTTTCAGCTATTATCTCATTTACGTTCATATTAAGCCCAGTACCAGATCCCGTTTGGAAAACGTCTACTATAACTTTCTCGTCAAATTTTCCTTCCATAACCTCTTTTGAAGCTTGCATTATCGCATTACCTATTTCTTTATCGAGAAGTCCTAAATCAGTATTAACTTTTGCGCAAGCATACTTTATTACTCCCATTGCCCATATTATTTGCCTTTGAAATCTAGTACCAGTACTCATAAAAAGTTTTGGTGCCGTTTCAGTATATTTCATCAGTACTATTTAGAGATTCAAGTTTATTTAATTTACTGGGATTTATAGTTAAGCAAATTAGGACTATAGACTATATTGAATCGATGATCAACATTAAACGTTTTGAGTTAGGCGATTACTTTACCAATACATATGTTGTAAGTAAAAGTAATTATGCCATTCTTATCGATGCTGGGGATAAACCTTACGAAGTTATTAATTACATAAGAGATAAAGGGTTAGAACTGAAAGCAATACTAGCTACTCATGGGCACTTTGATCATTTAATGGGTGTACCAGAGATTAAAAAGGTTTTCAACGTTCCGCTTTATCTTCACATTGCTGATGAAGAGTTAGTTAAAAGGGATCATAGGACTAGAGAGGTTCAAATAGACTATTATTTGAAAGAGGGCGATTTAATTTTCGGTGATATTACAGTTAAGGTTATTGAAACGCCGGGTCATACAAAGGGTAGCGTATGTTTTCTAATCGAGAATTCCCTGTTTACGGGTGACACCTTGTTTAACGAAAACATAGGTAGATATGACCTAGGAGGTGATAAGGAACTTTTAAAAAGGAGCTTGAAGAGACTAATCGAGTTAGATGACTTGTTAGACGTTTATCCCGGGCATGGATTTATTACTACCCTGGGGTATGAAAAATTACATAATCCTTTCTTAAATGGTGAAATAAATTGGTAAGAAATTTTTCTTTCAACTGACAAAAATTTTTATATCCAATATCGAAAGTGATATCAGTTATGCATGATCTAGTTTATTTTGTAACAGTCTTAGTGGTTACCTTGCTTTCAACTCTATATTTTACACTTAACTCGTACTTTGCGCTAAAATACAAGCCGATAAAAGAGGGTTCAATTTATTCACTTTCTGACGTCACAGTTGTAATTCCAGTTTATAATGAAGACCAAAAGATCTTCAAGAAAGTCATAGAGAGTGTGTATAAAAGTGGGTTAAAGTTCATAGTTGTAGGTGATGGTGTCAAAAACCCTTACAAGGAAATAACTAATCGCTATGGTGGTAAATTCGTTTTTTTGGAAAGGAGAGAAGGTAAGAGGAGGGCTTTAGCTGAGGGTTTAAAGCATGTAAAAACAAGATTAGTGTTGTTTCTTGATAGCGATACTCTAATAACAAGAGAGACTGTTCAAAATATGGTAGAGCATATGATTGAGGGTGTTGGAGGTGTGGGTGCAAATGTTAGGATTTGGAGAGTAAATAATTCACCTACTACCTATTATTCTGATTTCTTTGAGAGGATAAGTGAATTAGTGAACAGGGCTATAAACTACTTTGGTAACGCTATAATTTTAAGCGGTCAATGTGTACTTTATAGGGTTGATATCATTAGAGATTTTATGTTATCTAAAGATTTCTTAGAACCGAAATTCATGGGTAGGAGGTTATTAATTTCTGATGACAGGGATTTGACAGACTATGTAATTTCTAAAGGTTATAAAGCTGTGAAAGCAATTGATGCTATAGCATACACAAAACCCCCAAAGAACCTAGCTATGTTTTTTAAACAAGTAACTAGGTGGACTAGAGCGAATTATATTACTATATTTAGAGAATTTAAACAAGGTTTAATATTTAAGAGAGGATATCTTTACGTGTTTAACTCTATATATGCAATTATGTTACCAATTTTTACTATATTCTTCTCCGTGATGGATTTCATTAGATTCCATATGTTAAGTCATATACTCAAACTATTACAAATAGGCTTACTTCTTCATAAGGCCGAGATATTAATATTTAACTTAGGGCTAATAATAAGTAAAATTGATAGACTCGTACAACTACATCCTTATTTTGCATTTGCAATAGGTTTCAATATAATCTCTTTTATATCAACTGTATTCTTTGTTATTACTCTTGCTAAGATAATTGGTGATGAGAGATTAAAAATGTTCATCTATGGTTCTATAGCATTAGTGGTACAATATGTCTCAGCATTTTATGCATTATTTACGTTTTTAAATCAGAGCTGGTCATCTAGAGAGAGACCTTATAAACGCTAAGTGTAACTTAACGGCGTGGCTGCATAGAGGTTGGCGGCACTCGCAACGACTTTCCACTAATCTCATCCCTTCAACTTTTATAACTACGTGATAGTAACCTAAAGCGCATCTAGCTGGAACCAAGCCCTCAACTATGGTGAAACCGTTAGAATAAAAAACTCTTGTTATTCGTATATTCATTTAATTTCTTTACTTAACTCTTCATAAGCCTTTTTAACTTCTTCTACAGACGCTTCGTCTTCTAATGTTGTTAAGTCACCTATTGGCTGTTTAGTCAGCACTGCTCTTATAACTCTCCTCATTATCTTACCACTTCTAGTCTTAGGCAATTTTGATACAAAGTAAATATCCTTAAATGTAGCTATTGCACCGACCTCGTTCCTAACCCAATCATTTAAAGACTTCTTTAACTCTTCAGAAGGCTTCTGACCAACCTTTAATACCACGAATGCTACCGGTACTTCTCCTTTAATCTCGTCCGGTATGCCAATCACGGCGGCCTCAGCCACTGCAGGGTGATGGATTAAGGCTGACTCTAACTCATAAGTACCAAGTCTGTGACCAGAAACTTTAATCACTTCATCAGCTCTACCTAAAATCCAGAAGTAACCATCACTGTCTTTAACTGCATAATCGCCGGGATAAAAAACACCAGGGAATTTACTCCAGTAAACTTTAACATATCTCTCTGGGTCACCCCATATCGTTAAAGGCATGCCGGGCCAAGGTTTCTTGATTACTAGGTATCCCCTCTGTCCAGCATTCGTGGGATTCCCGTTTTCATTAAATACGTCAGCATCTACCCCGGGTAGTGGCATTCCGTTAGTCCCGGGCTTTAATGGGATTAACTGTAAGCCGGGTAGATGACTTATCATTATTCCACCAGTCTCAGTCATCCACCAAGTGCTTCCAAAAGCTATTCTATCTCTTCCTACTAACTTGAAGAACCATCTGAAAGCCTCTGGATTTATAGGTTCACCCACAGAGTGCATAAGCCTTATTGTAGAGAAGTCATGCTTCTTATAAATTTCTTCTCCGTATCTCATAAAAGATCTTATTGCAGTTGGAGATGTGTAATGTATAGTTACACCATATCTTTCGATTATTGAAGCCCACCTATCTGGTTCCGGGTAGTCTAATGCTCCTTCATACATTACTTCTGTTGCACCTTCCATTAGCGGTCCAAAGACAATATATGAATGCCCAGTTATCCACCCAATATCTGCGGTACACCAGTATATGTCTGTATCCTTAATATCGAATACCCAATTCATTGTGGCATGCAATATGGTCATGTAACCTCCAGTGTCATGAACAATTCCCTTTGGTTTACCCGTAGTCCCAGAAGTATATAGGATAAATAGTGGATCTTCAGATTTCATTGGCTCGGGAGGTATGTAAGCGTTTAAAGGTACCTGCTTTAAGACATCATGATAGTACTCATCCCTTCCTTCTTTCATATTAACCTGGCTTCCGGTTCTTCTAACAACCAGTACTTTCTGTATTGAAGATGTGCTTTCTAGTGCTTTATCAGCTATATCTTTTAGTGGTACTATTTTGCCTCTTCTAAACCCACCGTCCGCAGTAATTAATAGCTTCGCCTTAGCGTCATTAATTCTATCAGCTAATGCTTGCGAACTGAATCCAGAAAAGACTACACTGAAGATAGCTCCTATTCTTGCTGCTGCTAGCATAAAAATTGGTAATTCTGGGATCATAGGTAAATAAATTGAAATCGTATCCCCTTTCTTTATTCCGTAGACCTCTTTGAGAATATATGCTACCCTATTCACTTCTTGATATAAATCGTAATATGTCAGCTTCTTTACTTCCTTAGGCTTTCCTTGGTCGTCAACTGGTTCTCCCTCCCAAATTATTGCAACCTTGTTTTTTCTTGCTGTCTTAATATGCCTATCAACGGCTAAATAGGAAGCGTTGATTTCTCCCCCAACAAACCACTTATAAAATGGAGGGTTTGTGTCATCTAAGGTCTTTTCCCAACGTTTAAACCAGTCTATTTGAGATGCTACTGATTCCCAGAACTGTTTGTAATTATCTGTTGCTTGCCTATGCATTTCTTTATATTTTTCTGGTGTTACTATCCTATCCTTATAGTCTTCTGGTATTATCTTCTCTTCAAAAGGAAGAGCCCAATTAACTGACATATTTAATACTAATAATTTAAAAGATATAAACATTTTATGATGGGTTAAGCATTAAGTTTAGATATACCATATCTTGTTAGGTTGTTCGAAAGCTTTTATAAATAACTTATGGGGATGTAATGTTAATGAAATGGACGTTTATAGCTCTTCTGCTTCTCCTCTCTATCTCGTTAATAGGAAATGCCATAACGGTCTATAATAAAGGGAATTATATTTTACTATTAGGGAAATATAGTGTAATCCAAGCGGGAAAAGAGGGAGGTTTATATTACGTTTTTCAGTTGGATAATGCGTACTATCACAATGGAAATTATTATTCCAACGTCACGATATTTTACGGGAATAACACAATATTATCTACAGTTGGGTTTTTAGGGCTTAACGAAACGCCTTTAGGCCTTTTAACTGTTTCACACTTTTACGTATATTTAAACACTACTCCCATAATCTCGACACCATATGAGGTCTTGGCGTATACTTATTATCAAGATAAGATAGCAGTACTTTTAGACACATATTCTAACATGGGTTTCTACGAAATAGTAATATGGACTCCTAGTAATTACACAATATTTCGTTTAAATACATCATCGCTCTTCTCTCTAGGTGACCTAAAAATAATCCATGTAAAATTCTACTTGTCATTTAACAGCAATGGTGACTTAGAGTATTTAATATTGCTTTATACAACTCCAGTAGGTCAACCCTCAAGGTTTTTAGCAATTTACAACAGTACCAATATTAATAAGTCTATCTTCTTTACAGCATATAATCCTTATGTGTCTGCACAAGATGGCAAGTTCATAATACTGAGCAATAATGTCTCATCTGGGGAAGCATTCCTCTGGATTAATGGTGAACTTACAATTTTTAATGGTAGTTTAGAGAGTTATTTCCCGTTGCAAAACCCAAAATTTTTCATTGTTAACGAAGGAAATGGTAACAGCGTATTGTATAGTATTAGTGGGGAAAAGATTTCTGTTATTAGGGGAACTTCCGTATACGTCTTTGAACTAAATTCGTCTTGTTACTATATATACAGTAATTTCACAAACAGTCAGATCTTCTACAAGTTCTCTCCGCCGGAAAGTTTAAGTCTAAGTTACGTTGAGAATACTCAGCCAGTTGTTATCAATTTCAGTAATAATACTCTTGATATTAAACTCTTGACTTCTAATGGATATGTAAATTATTATACTGTATTGATTAATACCAGCAATGAACTAGAATTAAGCAACATAATATTCAACGGTAATTATACTGTTATCTATTTGAAGAATGAAGGCGTTTCACCTAATGATCTTGTTAATGTTTATGATACTCTCATACTTTATAAACCTGGATTTTATGACGTTTATATTCCATCTCCACATCCTATATACCCCAACTGTGTCCATGACGTTGTTAATTTCACTTTTCCTAATAACCTAACGATAAAATTATTATCTCAGACGTTGAGTAGCAAATCGTCTAATCATTTTCTATCAATATTAGCTCCCAGCGTCATAGCTTTAGTAATTATATCAGTTATCGTACTCGTTGTTATCTGGAGGAAAAGGAAGTAAGATTTTTATTTAGTATTAGGGAAAAATCAGAATGTGAAGGTTGCTGTACCTGTAACAAATGATTATGTTGATGGCCCCGGAGAAGCCACTGAAGTACATATCTATGAAGTTAATGGTAAGGAGTATAAGCTAGTTGAGAAGTTTACAAACCCAGCTCTTCAAGCGACTCACGCTAGGGGTGTTTATATGTTAAAAGCTGGATTAGAAAGAGGGGTTACTGCTTTCATAGTGGCCGAAATAGGCCCTCCAGGGATAAGGTTTCTTAAAGGCAAAGCTAAAGTCTATCTCGCGAGTGGGATGAAAGTTGATGAGGCTTTAGATAAGTTTGTTAAAGGAGAACTAACAGAAACAGACAAGCCAACGCATGATGATCATCATCACCATGTGGAACTATGACAAGGTATATTGTTTCCGGTAATGGTAAGCTAACTGTTCTCTACGACGATCATTATATAATTAGAGAGTTATACTATCCATTACCAATTGATAATCATTTGCATCAAGGTAGAATAGGAATATGGGTTAATGGTAAGTTCGCATGGTTTGATGATTTGAACGTTAAGTTAAATTATAACAGGGACTCTCTCTCATCATGGGCTGAAATCGAGTTTGAGGGCGTGAAGATAAAAGTTATGGATTCGGTTGATATGGCATATGAGATCTTAGCAAGGGAGGTGAGCGTTTCGAATGATAAGGGAAAAGATGTTAGGGTATTTTTCCATTGGGACTTCCACATAAATGGGAATGATATAGGCGATACTGCACTTTTTGACCCATTTACGGGGTCTATAATACATTATAAGAGGGATAAGTGGTTCTTATTTAAGTGCGATACTTCATTTTACCAATATGCTACTGGATACAAGGAGACAAAAGGGTATATAGGAACGTGGAAAGATGCTGAGGATGGTGAGCTCTCTGGTAATCCCATTGCTCAAGGTTCCGTTGATTCAGTTTCAAGTATTAGGCTTAACTCGTCTACAGTGTTTTATTGTTGGCTGATCTGTGGTAATAGTTATAATGATGTGTTGAACAAGAACTCATATGTAAATAGAAAGGGTCCTAAAGAGCTAATAAGAAGGACAGATAATTATTGGAAAGCTTGGCTAGTTAAGGCTGCTGATTTTGATGACATTGTAAAGAGGAGTGCTCTAGTTATAATTGCTCACTGGCAAAATAATGGTGCTATCCCCGCTTCTCTAGATACTGACATAATGAGGTTTAATAGGGACACTTACAATTACGTATGGCATAGGGATGCAGCATTTGCCGCAATGGCGCTAACGCTTCTAGGCTATCAAGACCCGGTCAGGAATTTATTTAACTTTACAAAGCCGTTACTCTTTAACGGTTTCCTTTTCCAGAAATATACATGTGATGGCCATTGGGGTTCAACCTGGCATCCATGGAGTACTAGGAGTATATCAATCCAAGAGGATGAGACTGCTTTGATGATTTATGCAGCATGGATACACTTTGCAAGGTTTAATGATGTAGATTTTATAAAGAACTTTTATGCCCCCATGATCAAAAGGGCAGCAGAGTTCTTAGTTGCTTATAGGGATGATGAGACAGGGTTACCGCTACCATCTTACGACCTTTGGGAGGAAAGACTGGGAACGCACTTCTTTACTTCATTAGCTGTTTATGTGGGTCTAGTTTCAGCGGCTAAGTTTGCGGAATTTTTCGGTGAGGAAAACCTTAAGGATAAGTATTTTACGGCTGCGAATGAGATAAAGAGTGGGTTATCAAGGTTTTATGTGGATAACCATTTTGCAAGGACTATCTATGAAGATGGGACTATTGACAAAACTGTTGACGCAAGTACTTTGTTCGCATCGATTTTTGGCGTTTTTGATCCTAAAGATCCTAAAGTAGTCAGTAATAGGAAAGTAGTAGAGGAGAAACTTTCAGTGGGTGGAGGTATAGCTAGGTATGAAAACGATATGTATTTAAAAACTGATGATAAACCAAACGCGTGGTTTATAACTACTTTATGGTTAGCTCAACAATACGCGTTAGAAGGTAATAAGGATAAGGCGTATTCTTATCTAAATTGGGTTTTAAGTAAAATGTTACATACCGGGGTTTTACCAGAGCAAGTAAGCCCTAATGGTCAATATCCTTCAGTTGCTCCGCTGGTCTGGAGTCATGCCGAGTTAATAAGAACCGTGTTCCTACTAAAGAGAATTTAATAAACTACTAATTTTATATTTTCTGACAAAGTCTTTATAATCATTATTATTAATTTACCATATGAAATACTGGTTTGTCCTCTTCTTGATTCTCGCCCTTATTCTTTCACCCATTGTCATAAATATTCAACACTACTTTATATACTCTGACTCCCCATTCTTAACCCCTCAGTTCGAGAGTGTTAAGGCTAAGGATATACTCGTGAAGTATTTTAATTATTCCTCTTATGACGAGATTTACGTAATTGCTAAAGGTAATTATAGCCAAATCTTACATCAAGTAAATTTAACAGCTGAAGAATATCTCCAGGGTGCTAAAGTCTTAGCCCCTTACCAATTTATAAATGATACACTAAAACCTTATTATAAATTTACACAGAATATTATAAATAAGACCTTTGAATCACTGTTAACCTTACATAACATTTACTTAAACCTCACGTTAGAAAGAGAGAGCATACTACAAAACTTCTCGTATTTCCTGTTTCAATTAAACGTAACTTATGGAATTCCTTTACATGAGTTTTATTCGAATTCTAAAGTAGCACTACAATTTATTGCTATCTACAGCAAGCTTAACGGAAGCCAATTAGAGAGAGCAAGAAACTCAAGTTTAATAGTATTTCACAATCCTTACATATTACTCTTCTCTTTCAATAACTATTCGGATGAAAAATTAGTTGAGGAGACTATTGAAAATTTCTCAAATTACTCCTTATTAGTTTATTATTTAACTGGAAGAAATATAAGTAACTTCGCGTTAGAATACCCCTATAACTATTCGTTACAGCTTGTTGAAAAAGAATTCCCTAAACCCCCAATTTCTCTAAGCACCTTCCATAAGAATGATACGTGGCTAATAATAGTTGAAGTCCCAAGTAATGAGAGTTTGACTAACGTGGAAAATTTTATGGCTCATTTAAATTACACCGTAACTGGGCACTTACCGATTTATGCTGAATCCGCATTAGCTACTGAGAGCGATTTAAGAGTAATAGATATAGTTACTGTTCTTCTCCTTTCTATCTTGTTAATCGTACTTATAAGAGCTTTAGTGCCTATCATAGTTTTAATAACTAGTGCGGTGATAGGTTTAGAGATTGCTTATACAACCTTGTACGTACTAACTTTCTTCGGTTATTCGATTTACTATATTTCTGGGCTCGTTATCCCACCTATAGTTTTCGGTATTACCGTTGATTATTCAATACTATTTCTTTACAGGTTTTTTGAGGAGTATAGGAAGGGTTATAGTAAGGAAATAGCGTTAAAGAGGGCTTTTAAAAATTCTGGTAGGGCGTTGCTGTTTAGTGGTTTAAGTATAACTATCGGTTTTGCTTCCTTTATACTCTCCCCTTCACCACTATTAAGGAATATAGGAATAGCCCTTGTAACCTCTTCAATATCTTCGCTTATTCCTTCTATACTATTTACTTATTCTGTACTTGGCGTTATACCGGTAAATATGTTAAAGTTCCCTAGGAAGGAAGTACCGAATCCAGTTGATGTTAGGAGGAAGTATTTAGAAAAAGTGAGTAATAGGGCTATTAAGTATAAGTTCCTCGTCTTAGTTCTTATAATACTCACTGGAGTAGCTTCATATATTATCTTTATATCCCATACTACAAACGTCAGCGTAAGTGAAATAGTTCCTAAAAACAGTGAAGTCCTCATAGGTGAGCGCGAATTAAAAACGTTTTTCAATTACAGCGTGGATTACATAATTCTTGAAGGTAATCCAAACTCCTCTTACTCTAGGATATATAACCTAAGTAATTATATAATATCAATTCACGGTTTCGTCTTCAGCCCTTCAGCTATTGGTGATAAGCTAATTCAGAACAAAACTTTTCTCTCTAACTTTTTCTATTCTCACAACTATACTCTTATTGAGGCTTTTATCCCCTATCCAGTTTTTAGCAACGGTGCGATAAATGTCACGGAAAAATTAATCAGTGAAGGTTATCTGGTGGGTGGTAGTAATGCTGAGAGGATAAATATAGTAGATAATACCGTCCATGACTACTACTCGTATGTACTTCCACTAACTATCGTTTCAATAACTGTTTACTTATTTATCGTATTAGGTTCATTAGTTGTCCCTGTTAGACTGTCCTTAACACTTCTTGTCAGTGCTTTATTCGGTGTTGCCGTTATGTTCATAATTTTTGGTCAAGTTTATTGGCTTTCCCCCCTTATAGTTTTCGCTATAATGTATAGTCTAGGTATTGACTATGATATGTTCATTATCATAAGAATTTTAGAAGAGGAGGGAAGTGAAGAGGAAAGGATTGTGAAAGCCATATCTAATACTGGCTTAGTAGTGACAGCTGCCGGGTTAATTTTAGCCGGGGCATTCTTATCTCTAGGCTCTGCTGATATGAGGTTTTTACAAGAGATAGGTATTACAGTAGGGATAACTATCCTATTTGATACGTTCATAGTAAGGCCTATATTTGTCCCGGCAATAATGTCAATACTGAAGAAATATAACTGGTGGCCTAGAGTTCGTGATGAGCCTTACAAGGGGTGATCGATGATCGGCTGGATCCTTGCTGATAACTTTAAATATAATAGATATATCTAATTCATTTATGCGATTAAATAAGCTAATTAGGGTTTTGCCAATTTTATTCCTCCTAATACCGTTAATACCCGTTATAAACTCACAACAAGGTATAGGATTCATAATAATCCCCCATATTTCGCAATTAATTGCCCCAGGCATGAGCGAAGTCCCTATCACTCTAACTATAACTTACACTGGCTCCATGTATGCTTACAATGTTAATATAACTCCAATTACTTCATTCCCCATAAAGCCTTATACTTATTATAATAACACTGGGACAGTAACAGTACCAGAACTAACGCAAGGACAGTCCATAAACGTTACATTCTTATATAACGTATTCCCTAATGCTTCTGATGGTGTTTACAAAGTCTATGTTAATATAACTGGATTCTTAAGTAATGGAGCGAAGTTCAGCGAAAAAATCCCATTTACGTTACCAATCTTAGGCTATGTGTCAATATCTGCTTCTTCAGTATGGGGGTCTCCTTCCTCCCCCCTGGTTGTAGGGCCGGGGGAGAATAATTTACCTTTGACAATAATTTTAGTTAATGAAGGCAATGTGATTGCAAATAACGTTACTATAACCTTTAATAAAGAGTCTTACCCGTTAAAGTTTGAGCAAGACGAGATAAGTATAGGATATTTACCGATAGGCGAGCCCATAGAAGTCGTGGGATATGCCTCAATATATCCTAATGCGTCAAGTGGGGTATATCAAATTCCTATTCAAGTTAATTACTTTAATGGTAATAAAATGACTGTTAACTTAACTGTAGCTATCAATGGATATCTGAACTTTTCAATAACATCTCTGTGGGGTTCTCCTAGCTCCCCGATTACAGTCTCTGCTGGTGAGTCACAAGTCCCTCTAACTTTTGTGATAAGGAATTTAGGCGATGTAAATGCGTTAAACGTTTCATTACTAATACCTAATCAGTATCCTTTAATGGTTACTCAGAGGCAAGCATATGTAGGAATAATTCCAGCTGGCGAAATAAATTACGTGACCCTAACAGTAAGTGTATATCCTAACGCTACTCCCGGCGTTTACTACATCCCAGTAACTTTGTATTACTTTTCCGGGATTTCTATGAAAGAGTATGTGCCAATTGAAATATTCCCCTCAAACTTAACAATTAATATGCTTACTCTCCCACCACAAGTATATCCAGGCTACTTTGACGTTAAAGTTATTGCATTAGTTCTAAATTACGGTTCAGCAATAGCTAACAATGCTACAATAACGTTATCATCATCATTACCTATAGTTTCTGCTGCATCTTTTTCAATAGGTGCGGTACCGGTTGGAAAAGTGATTAATGTTACTTTCCTGATTAACATACCCAATTCCACTAAGCCTGGTAATTACTCCTTAACCTTTACTCTAAAATATGATGGCGGCGAGGTGAAGAAAGCTTTCACTTTAACAGTTTATCCTAAAGCTGATTTGCAGATAGTTGCAGTTTATTACCCTACAATTAACCCGGGGTCTACAAAAGTTCCGATTACAATAACAGTTAAAAATGTTGGTAACGTTACTGCTGAAAACGTAAAGGCGATTTTGGGTTCAAGTGATGTAATATATCCTCATGTCAGTTCGTCTAACCCGCTAATGGGGTTAACAGCATCTGAAGCATATATAGGTGATTTAAAACCCGGTCAAGAGGTTAATATAACATATATAGTGGATGTCAGCGGAGGAGCTTCTGTAGGGAATTACACGCTGACTGTGACATTTATATGGAACCAGACTGGAGCTTTGTTCCCCTTCGTCCAAAACGACAATTTCAGAGTTCAAGTATCACCAACCGCATTTAGCGATCTATTATCTCAAGGTATTATCTTTGAGGTTGGTACATCAAAAATTTTAGTGAGTTGGATAGACATTATAGTCGGGCTAGTCATATTAATTATTATAATAATAGTTGGGATAAGAGTTGCTACCAGAAGAGTTAATAAGAAGTGAAGCTAAAAAGGCCGATGAAAAGTTCTATAGGTTAATGGCAATCTTTTTGGGTAATTCGAAGAATGAAATAATTAACTTTCTTAATGTTGTACTCAATTCCTCTAGCTTTAAAAGGGGGGCGTATGCGTTTCATCCTTGGGTTGCGGGGGCAAAGGATAGGTATCTAATTTTTAAAAAATTTTTTGATGAAAAAGAAATAAAGCTAGTTGATATAGATTACTCATCTTATGATAATTTTCTGGGAGAGACTTTTGATTTCCTAATTCTTGATGCTGTTGACGATTTTAGGCCAAACTATATATCAGCATTAGTGGATTCCGTTAGAGGCGGTGGTTTTATCATTCTTTACTCTGATACTCTTGAGAAAGATAAGCTATTTAAGAATTCATTAATTCGGAAAGATAGGTTAGTATATAATTACTTTGAGGAAAGGTTTTTGAGGCATGTTAAGTCTCATCAAGGTGTATTCTTGTTCATTGACGGTGAATTAAAACATTATTCCCCGCCTTCGACTGACGCTATAAAATCGCCTTACTTGACAGAGAATAACAGTGACGGGATATCATCTTTGTGCAAAAGTGATGATCAGCTTAAGGCATTAAAGGAACTGGATTTTGTCTTGGAGAGTGGTAAAAGAATATTGGCTTTGACAGCACCTAGAGGTAGGGGTAAAAGTGCTGTAGTAGGTTTATTTCTTTCAAAAATCATGGAAAAAGGAGGGTATTCTATTACAATAACTTCCCCATCCTATAATTCCAGCTCTGAAATATTTAATTTCTTAATTAAAGGACTTAATTTCCTTAGGATTAAATACAGAATAAATAGGTCAAGGAGCGGGAAGATATTAAGTATTCAAACACTAAATTCAAGTGCTAAGTGGCTCGCACCAGATCTAGCTAAAGACGCTGAGGGTGATATAATTGTTGTCGACGAAGCTGCTGCAATAGGTTTAGAAACGTTAGACTATATCATAAGAAAATGGGATAAAATCATTTTCATCTCAACGATCCATGGATATGAGGGAACTGGAAAAGCGTTCTTGAAATACCTTCAGAGGTTAAAGGAACAAGGAAAATTTAAACACATAACCTTAGAGTTCCCTATACGTTATGCAAAAGGAGATCCAATAGAGAGGTTTATTTACGACGTAATGCTATTAGACGCTGAGCCTAAAGTCAAAGTGGTTGAGGGAACATTTTACGAGGTAAATAGAGAGGAGCTTTTTAAAAACGAAGGAAAGCTGAGGCAACTCTATGGTATACTTCTCACTGCACATTATAGGAATTCTCCAGACGATTTAATGCTACTAGGAGACCTTTATCACGAGAAAGTTTTTTCCCTTGATGATATAGCGGTTGCTCAGGTTATTGAAGAGGGTGGTCTTACAGAAGGTGAGATTAATAGTATACTCAATGGCGGAGGTTTTTCTGGTCACTTGATTCCTTATAAACTAATCAAGTATGAGAGAGAGACAGAGATAGCAAAACATAACGGATGGAGAATAATGAGGATAGCAGTATTGCCAGAGCTTCAAGATAAGGGATATGGGAGTAAATTACTAGAAAATATAATAAAGACCGCAGAAAAAGAAGGAATTGATTGGATAGGGTCTTCATTCGTTGCTGAATATAGAGTAGTTAATTTCTGGTTAAAAAATGGATTTACTCCAGTCCATTTATCTTCTGTTAAAAATGAGGGCCTTAACGGTTACTCAATTGTGGTCCTCAGGGCTCTAGATAGAGAATTAGAAGATGTAGTATTCGAGTTATCAAACTACTTAAAAGAAAAGATATTAAGGACTTCTCATCAGCTATACTTTAACGTAAACCCGCTCTTATTAGCTAAGATTTTAAGGGGAATTAGGAGTGAGCAAATTTCAAATCAAATTCCAGAAAAATATAAGGAGAAAATCGAGGCTTATCTCAGTGGGATCTTAGAGTATAATAGTGTAGCTGATACAATACATTATTTAACGAGTGAGTATTTTAGATCTGGTAAATATTTGTTAGAAGAGATTGAGGAGGCTGTTTTAATCGGTAGGGTCTTACAAGGTAAGAGCTGGTATCATCTTTCACTAAGTCTGAATATAAAGCCCAGAGTAGCTGAAGAGGTTCTGCGGGGGGCTATCAGTAAACTAATGAAAATATTTTAATTCTAAACGGGAGAAGTTCACTTATGCGTCTGATATCAAAGCTAATAATCCTATACCTAATCGTAGAAATAATAATATTCTTACTAGCAGCATCAATACCCGTCAATGACCAACAGTTAGTTCAGGAGTTTAATAAAACAGAGAGCACGATTACAAGCCAATCCTATTTAGGCAAGGCAATTTCAATTTTCACTCATAATTTATTAGTTGCTACAATAGACTTTATCCCAATTATAGGTATAATATTGTTTGGCTTTTCAATAGCTTCTACTGGGATTGTGCTAAGTGCGATTTCCACACAATCACATCTCTCTGGGCTCTTAGTGGCATTACTTCTACTAACTTTACCTCACTCCGCAGTCGAACTTCCTTCTTACTCGTTTAGTGTAGCTGCTGGGACTTATCTTATTTTAAGGTGGCGTGAATGGAAAAGGGCTTTACTGACTTTCTTAATTGCTCCAGTGGAATTACTTTTGGCAGCTTTAATAGAAGCCTCTCTATTTTACGTCCCTAACCCTTATATGATGTGGGGGGCATCAGTCCCGGTACTTGTTGGAATATACTTTTTATATCAGTATCTGCAAAAGCTTGCCGATAAAATGTCTCCAGTAAGTGCTAGTACGTCTACAGTTTATCCTTCTCTCGCTGTAGACCAAGCATCTTATTTCATAAATCTGGCTGATAATTCTTTTAGGCAAGCATCTGTTATGGAAGCGCAACAAAACATAGAAGGTGCATTAAATATGTATTGGAGTGCAATACTTAGTATGATTGATGCGATAGGCGTTAGGCTTTCTATGCCTTACTACACTAAAGAAGATGTAGACAGGATCATAAATGAGTTAAGTATGAAATTCGATCCCAGAATTTCTGCTCTTTATCAGACTGCTTATCAGAATAAAAATGTACTAAACTTTATTGTATTTAAGGAGTCTGTTCGTGAGCTATACTTGATTTTACAAGGAATTTATCAGAGGGTCTCCACGTTTAGTTCAAGAATTAGTGGGTAATGGTCCGAGCCTTCAGTATTTAATACTTTACAATCTTTTATTAAATCTTCTAACTCTTCGGAAACGAGGCAATAATCAATTCTCATAGCCTTCCACTTAAATCTATAACTTCTCCAAGTAAATTCGTTTTTATTAGGGTTAATGAACTTATAAGCATCTATAAACCCTAAATCATTAACAACGTGATTTAACCACTCCCTCTCTTGTGGCGTTAACCCTGGTTCCTTTTCATCCCAAAATGATGAGTCTTTTCTATCCCTTACAGCGTTGAAATCCCCGCAAATTATTATAGGTTTTCTCTCTCTCAACTTTTTCATGAAATCTTCTATTGTCTTATCAAATTTTAACTTGAAATCTAACCTCTTTAATTCATCTCCGGCTCTTGGAAAATAAGTGTTTATCAAGTATACTTTTTCAAATTCCAGTGTTAGTACCCTGCCCTCCTCGTCGAATTCTTGTACGTTTAACCCTTTTATCACGTTTAAGGGCTTAAAGCGAGTTATACTCATAACACCGCTGTAACCCTTTTTCTTAGCTGGAAAAGAAGCCACGGTGAGTCCACTTAGTAAAAGGTCTAAAGGTAGATCTGCAGTCCTTATTTCTTGTAACATAACCACATCGTATTTTAAAACGTTGCCAAGTGCTCCTTTCTTATTTATAGCTTTTAACCCATTAACATTCCACGTTATAATTTTTACTGGCAAAACTTGTACACCTCATCCAAAGTTTTATTCTCTCTATATTTATGTAAAAAGGTAACTGAAATTAGAAAGGTTCCGAAAGACTGTAACGCTTCTATGTAACTACTCGTTATTTTTAATAACTTCTAAATATCGTTTTGATTAAGTAATGTTTATATAGTATTACTGAAGTAGTTTTTATTGATGATCTCCCTAACTGATGACGGGCTCTGCTCACGAGGTTTGGGGAGTGATAAAAGTGTGGATGGGAGGGTAGTGGCGTTTCCCTCGACTACCCCCAATGAGTTAAGGGTGACTGTGTATGATCCCTTAAGAGGGGTGCCCGTGGTGGGATTAAAAGTAAGGAAAAGTTACGCCACGGGTAAACACTTTATTTACGCTAAACTAATGACAGTAGTTGTTACTTCAAAAAAGCAGTTGGTCTCACTCGTTGTATAGATTCTTTATCAGCAAGTATTGCCTAACAAAATCGATTACCTTAAACCGAGTGTAAATTTAATCTTGTAATTTTCAATTTGTTACTAAAAAGAAAGAGTTTGATACATTCCCCTTAATTATTAAACACTTTTTAACATGCGAGGTATACTTTTATCGATACAGTTATTTTCCACTTCTCTTAAATTAAACTTTCTTTTGTTTAAAGTTCTATTTATTTAGAAACTTTTAATGATAATTAAATTTTTAACCCAGTTAATTAATTAACCTAGATATTTTATTATTTCGTATTCTTAATTCTTGGATCAGAAAATATTTTTGGCGATTGAAATGATAACCTTTACTGCACCACTATGGGTTGGAATTTTAATAGGATTCATTATAGGAGCAGCAGCTGAGGCATGGGGTATAGGAAATCCAGAAACATTAATAAGATTAGCTAAATGGGAGGATAGGCTATTCGTAGATTGTATATTACTAGGCGTAGCAATAGCCACACCAGTCATGTATGGTCTATATGCTGCTGGAGTTGGGTTTCATTGGTCTCCTAAAGCATTATACCTAATTGGTGTGGGTTTAGGAGGACTATTATTCGGAATAGGTTTAGCAATTTCTGGTTATTTCCCAGGGTCAACGTGGATGGCTCTAGGTGAAGGTAGGAGAGATGCAATTTACGCGGTATTTGGCGGACTTGTAGGAGCAGCAGCTTGGACTGCACTGTTTCAAACTCCAGCGGGGCAATGGTTAGTAAATACTTTAAACTTCGGTAGCCAAGTGATTGGTGCTACTCACCCAGCTGGTAAAGAGTACTTAGTACCGTGGAGCGGACTAACTCCTTTAGACTTGTTTATATTCTCACTAATTTACGCTGGAGTACTATTTACAATTGCTTACTTCTTGCCGAGGTATAAAGGTGGTCAACACAGTTGTATAAGGGCTACTTTAAAGGGCGAAAAGATAAGTGACTTCGAAAGGGCTAAAAGGTTAGATACCGCAATGTACTTAACTTATGGAGGGTTACCCTACGACGATAATTCAGTAGCTAAGAAGTTAAATGAGTACTGGGCAGTAGAGAGTAATGTCACGAGATTTTATATGTTAAGCGTTGGTGGAATTGTTGGGCTTACGGTTGTTGCAGAAATGTTCATGCACCAGATATTTGGAGAATCTACTACGTACTCATGGATGGCTGGTCATGTATTCTTGCCAGATTTCAAGTACAGCCAAATAGTGTTTAAGGGAATTGGTTGGGAACCGTTTAGCGATATTGGTACCTTACTTGGTTCGTTCTTTGCGGCAATATTCCTAACAAGGAGGTTCACCGCATTTAGGAAGAATATACCGCCTAGTTGGCAGAAGAGGTTTGGTGATAATGAGGCTATAAGGGCTTTGGGTGCTTTCGGAGGTACAGCATTAATGATGTTTGGTGCAAGGATGGCTAATGGTTGTGCTTCTGGCCACATATTAAGCGGACTATTACAGATGTCTCTGAGCGGTTGGGAGTTCTTAATAATGGTGATGATAGGAATGTTGGTAACTGCTAGAATTGTTTATGGTGAGAGGTGAGGGAAATGGCAATTATATATGATCAGAAAAAGTTACAACAGTTGGATAAAACCTTTAAGATAATCTTTCTCATAGGACTAATAGTAATATTTGCCGTAGCAATAGCCGAGACGCAGAACTATAATGGTTTCTCTCCAACCGCTTCGCAAGTCGCTACAGTAGGTTATATAGTGATCTTATTGCTAATAATTGCTGCTGTAATATATAGCCAATTCCCACCATCTGTGCTAGGAAAGCCTATAAAGGGAGAGCTTCAATAATTTTTAAATTTAATTTTCTTTTTTTATTTCTTAGCTTTTAATCCTTTTTGTAAAAGTTTTTACGCGTAACACCGTTAGTTACATTACACATGAGTTCTTTATAGGTGTTTTCCTCAAAGGCTGGATACATACGAGCATTTAGGTACTCATAGCGGAATTGAAAAGCAATTTGCACCTTGGGTAAACACATATACGGGTTAATTTTTCATTTTTGCAATCGTCTTCCTACTTATGTTGGGTGAGGAAATATTTTCTTTAGGAGAAGTGATCCATGGCTCTAAGAAAGAAAAAGAGGTACTTAGACTTATTGAAAATAGTCTACCCCTAAAGGCTAGGAAAGTAGAAATAACTACAAGGGAGTGGATGATCAAGAACTTCTCATTTAAGATAAATGGCAAAGAGGTAAAAGCGTCTTTACTACCTTACACTAATGGCTATGTTAAAGGTAGAGTTGGTAAGGACGTTAAGGTACTCGAAATGCCAGATCACCCTTTCAAAATTAACTCTATGTACGAGGAGTTTTCGAAGAGTTTTTCCGCAATCATTTTTTATGATAATGGTAAATTGAGGAGGATAAGCGTTAGGGGAGAGAAGCCTGCGTTGTTTTCCTCAATTTTACCAAAGGAAGGTGATTTAGTTGAAATTGAAGCAGAAAGTGAACTAATCTCTACAACTTCATATAATTATGAATTCGAATTACAGCCTGGCGAAAGTTATATAGTTCTTGGTGCTCATGTAGATCATTGGCTTACAGGCTACCACGATAATATCTTTTCAATAGAGCTCTTGTTTTCAATGATTAAAGAATTGAAAGGTTTAAGACACGGGGTTAAACTCGTTTTCTTCTCCTCAGAAGAAGGACCAAGATGTTGTACGGGCTCTTACCAACATGACAAGAGGGATACCTTTATCATGATTTCTCTAGATGCTTTATATCCAAACAGGGTAGTGTTCTCATCGACGCCGGACTTATGGAAGTTTTCTAAGTATTTTAACTTAAAGAGGGTCGAAATGCCTACACCTTACTCTGATCATTTCCCTTATGTGGTCGAGGGGTATCCAGCTTTAGTCCTTTATAATGACGATCTAATCCCGTTTTATCATTCTGACGCCGACTTACCGGTGAAAGGGGATCTCGAGTACTTGCAAAATCTTCAAACGTCTCTGCTTCGTTTTATCAAAGAAGTTGACAAACTGAGCAATGAAGAGTTAGATAAGGAATTCATTAAATATGCTAAAAGTAAGGGAGTCGAAGTAAAGGAGAGGAGAGGAAGTATAATACCTTATGGACTCACTTCTAAATTTAGGGGGGAATCATAGAAGTGAAAGTATACCGAGGGTTGAAATTATTATTACACTTAACCAGTACGCTACATTATTCCATCGGTTAGTTGTATATTCTCCCATTATCCTTTTATTCCGTGCTATTAATCCCATCACTATTGCGGGGCCTAGCACGATTAGTGTGAAATATGATAATAAGTTAAGTATTTCATTCCCTAATTGCGGTGCCGGTGTTAGAATTGTGGTTACTAAAGCGGGTATGCTCTCCAATAGGTACAACATGAAAATCCTATTCCTAGGGATACTTAATGCTTCTGCTGTGCCCCACGCACTACCTAATGAGATCACTACTAATGCTAAAAATGCCGAACTTACTAGTCCTATGCTGAAAATATAGGGGGAAAGGGGGCCTGCTATTAAGGAAAAAGCGTTTTCAAATGACTTAGGAGAGTAAATTGATGGTTCATCTAATCCTGTTGAAGCCATCTCGACTATTACCATGAGTAACTCTGTGACTATACCTCCAATTAACGTTTCAATTCTCATTAATTTTATAGCTTCTTTCTTCTCTATATTAACGGAAATCATTTTTTCTGCAGTTGCTGAGGCTTGAAAAAATAGCATAAACGGCATTATTACGGCTCCAGCGTTGGCAGAAAGGAAGAATATGTACTGAGGTGTGGGAGAGAAGTAAAATAAAGGTTCGTTTACAATTCCTCTCTTTAAAAGTGTTAATGCAAAGCCTATTATCATTACGAGGGAAACACCTAATAATATTCTTTCTGTGAAGATATATTCCCTTTTTATGAGTATTAAGATATGGACTAAGAATATTATAAATACTCCAATTAATGGAGGTATTCCCAGTATAGCAAGGCCTAATGCCGCACCCAGATATTCTATTGTGTACGTCGCCATATCTGTGAGGAACATAGGTAATGTGAGGAGTAATGCAATCTTTCTATCATAGTTCTCCCTAATTACTTCTCCTAAACCCTTTTTAGTTGCGACCCCTATTCTGCCTGATACCTCTTGAATTAAGAAGAGCGGTATGATAAGTAAGATTAGGAACCACACGAGTTTGTATCCGTAAGTCATTCCGGTTTCAATTGCACCTATTGTACTGCTTGCGTCCATATCAGCCATCATTACTAGCCATGCGGGGCCAAAGAATTTTAAGTAATTTCGACTTGTCGTAATTCTTTTACGCCACATCGTAAATAAAATAACTCTTTGCGTATTTAAGGGTTACGCCTAGCTCAATAACAGAAAATTTCATAGAAAAATAAAAAAGATAATGAGTTTTAAATTCCGGCTAATTTCTTTAACTCATTTAATTTATCAACATCTGCAATAATGTCATTCATATAGTTTTGTAGTTGTGGAATTTTCTTTAGCTCTTCAACTATCTGTAAAACTTGATCCCATATTTCTTTCATGAATACTTCTGGGTTATATCTGTGTAATGTCATTATTGATAATGCCACTGAAAGTTTTCTCGCTAAACCGTTTTGAGTTAACAGCTGTTCATTTTCAACCAGTACTGTGTTTAACTGGTTTATCAGATCCATTATATAGGGTAGCATTTCCTTACTTTCTCTCTCCCCGGGTTTGACAAGTTCCTCAGACATTTTACATCACAAATATTTGTTGTTTTAAATTTTAAAAAATTAAATTATCTTAGAATGTTCGGTAAAGCCCTTATTGTACGATTTTCCACTTAACGTTTACCTTAATACTCCTAGTTAATGTATCCTTTAATGGACATCTCCTCTCAGATTCTTGAAGTACTTTTTCCAATAATTCTTTGTTTTCTGCACTCACTTCAATTTCGTAGTTTATTTCTAGGAAGCCTGGTGGAATATTGGGATCTCCTTGAAAGCCTTTAGGGTCTAGAGTTCCCTCAATATAACCTTTTAAAGAGTTTAGCTTGAGCCCCTTCTCCCCTGCTACATAGTATACCGTTAACATTAAACATGAGAGGGCTGATGCCAAAAGGACTTCTTCTGGTGTTGGATAATCAGAACCTATTAGTCCGATTTTAAATTCTCCATCTCCAACACTTACCTTTACTACATCTCCTTCAAGTTCCCCTTCAGCGGTGAACGTGATCATGATATCGCACCTACATCCTTTAATATTGCCAAATCTATTGCATATTTAATATAAAGTTGGCTTTTCTCTTCAGCTGTTAAACTCCTATTAATTTTACCTTCAAAATTCTCTATTTGTCTTGTAACTACGGTACTTATATTTACTTCTATTGGTGGTTTATTTACTTTGAATGTATAATAAATATCTACTAATAGCTCATACATTTCTTCACTCATATATAATACATAATCGTCAATTGTTGGGATTAATTTTCCGTCAACTTCAAGCATCTTAGCCCTAAAATAAGGCCTCCAACTTAACATACTGGATTTTACAGTTTCCCAAGAGGGCGGAAAACCCTTAAATTCGTCAGCGTCAGGCACTTCAACTATCTTATAATTTTTACCGTTTATCTCCACTTCACCAACTATTTCCAATTCCAAATTACCCAGTTTTGTTTTCATAGGAGTTAAATTTTTTTCTTTTTTAATATAATTTATCATTGATGACTATGATGGTTACTCAACAAGAGGCAAAAGAGAGTGGAAACCCCGCATTAGAATGTTATAAACCAGAAGCTTTATGGAAATATATAACTGTCGAGGAATGTTTTAAAGCTCACGGTGTAAATCCAGAGAGGTTAAAGTAAATGCTAGTAAAAGACGTAATTAGTACTAACGTAATAAAGGTAAAGAGCGGGACAAAAGTAAGGGAAGCATTACAGATAATGTTAGAGAATAATATAAGAAGGTTATTAGTAGAAGAGAAGGGAATAATTACGATTAGGGACCTAGTATATAACTGGAAGGATTTAGAAAAACCAGTGGATGATTTAATGAACAAAGATTTAATTTTTATCTCTCCCCTTTCGGATTTAAAAGAAGCTTGTAGAATAGTTACATCTGAAGGAGTAGGTTCTTTATTGGTAGGTAATGGGGCTACTATTGTAGGGATAATTACTGAAAGGGATTTAATTAGGTACTGCAAAGTCCAAGGTAATGTTAAAGTAGCTGACGTTATGAATGTAGACCCTATAGTCGCAATTCCAGACAGTGAGCTCGCTGAAATTGTCGATCTCATGAAGAGTTATTGGAAAAGGCACGCTGTGATAGTTGACGGTAAAAAGCCTATAGGTGTTATTTCCGCTAAAGACATAGGTAGGGCACTTTTAGCGAGAGGTACTTTAAAAAACATTAAAGCAAGAGATTTTATGACAATGAACGTTTATAAAGTGACGCCAGACTCTTTATTGGAAACTGCAAGACTTTTAATGGCTGAAAAAAATATAGGGTTTTTGCCTGTTGTCGACCCCTTGACGCTTTTAGGAAGTGTCAGTGAAAGAGAGTTATTAGCTGTTATGTCTATATGACTTCTTGCACTTCCGGCTTGTTAAGTAATTCTCTTATTGCATTTATTAAATCATCAGCAGTGAACCCAAAGATATTTGGTTTTTTCTCGTTAAACACTTTTCTTATAACATCAGCATATCTTATAACTTCTACTCCTCTTAATGAATCCTCTAAAGACTCTATGAAGTCCCTTGGGTTCATTATAAAGAAATCACCAGATATTGAAATTTCATCAATTTTTTTATTTACAATTTTCATTGTTATTCTGAGTAGCTTTCTAGCTTTATAGTCTATGTGGCAAAGTGCTACAGAATTATTAATCTTCACGCATCTTTCAGTCCTTAAATCTGGATGCCTATTATCCTTATAGTATATCCACTCTTCACTCATCTTCTCTCTGGCAAGTTTATCCCATAATTCTATTTCTTCCGGGGTTAGATTTGAATCCTCAAACTTTATGTTTAACGATTTCTCGAATTCCTCCTTAATTCTTTTGTTCAACTCCTCTCTGGGTGGTATGTAACCTATCTCTTTTTCTACGCTGGTTAACCACTCGCTCATTTCCTTAGCCATCTTATCGCGGAACTTCTCTGAAGGCACTTTAACGCATTTACTTATTAAATCTACGTCTAAGTGAAGGAGTATGTTGCCAGTTACTACTACAGCCTTCTCATATGTCATAGCACCGTTTCCGCTTATCTTCTTACCGTTTACGACTATGTCTTGATCTCTTAACTCAGCTTTTATCCCGTAAGACCTTAAAACGTTGACGATTGGTGTTAAATATTTTTCATAAAGTGCCTTAGGACTGCTAGGTGCTTCTTCAGCCCTTACAACTATGAAATAATCGTGTTCTCCCGGTGTTATTACTACTGTCCCCCCTCCTAAATCCCTCCTTACAACCGGAATTCCCATTTTCTTAGTAAAATCTAAATTGACTTCTAACCATACTTCTTGATGAACTCCCACGTTAACGAATGGTTTATCAGCATAAAAAAGTAATAGTGTGTCTTTACCTCCCCTTGAAACATAATCGGCTACCGCTACGAACGCAGTTACCATATGGTAGCCGTCTTGGGGAGGTAAAGTAATAAATCTCCAACTCATTTCAAAGCCTCTTGCACTGTAACTTTTCGCTGTTAATTAATTCGGTTAATTTAGATACTGCAGCAGAACCAGTTACTAGCTGCTTTATATCTTCTGGGTTGTTTACCTTCATCTTGACTAACCAACCTTTACCGTAAGGGTCTTGGTTAACTAATACTGGGTTTTTCTCTACTTCTGCATTAACATCAATTATTTCTCCACTCACGGGAGCTGGAACTGGACCCGCCCATTTTCCACTTTCCATTGTTCCAATAGGCTTTCCTTTTTCTATTTTAGTCCCCTTCTTCTTTAGCCTTACTTTAACTACTTTTCCAGCCATTGTCTGGGCTATATCGGTTATTCCTACAATTATTGTATCTGCACTTTCTTGTTTAGCCCATACGGTGTTTTTCCCTTCGATATAGTAATATAAATTTTCGGGGATTTCACAGTTTGAAACGTTTGCCATATAAAACCCTCTTTATTATCTTTCATGGAAATAATAAAAATGTTTTGCTTTAGATATAGGAAAAAATATATTAAAAAAGATTTAAGAAAAACTAAACTGACGCAAAGTTAAAATTACCTTACAACTCTTTTGCTCTCCTCTTCAAAAATTTTCGAAACTTCATTAATTTTCTTAAATTTCTCAGAACTCCAACTTCCCTTTACCTTTATAATCCACGCCTCGTAAGGTTTTTCGTTTATTAACGTAGGGTTTTTCAATACGGCTTCATTAACTTCTATTATCTCTCCTTCTACAGGAAGCCTGAATTTCCCAACCCATTTCGGCGATTCAATAGTAAATAGTACAGTCTTATAGTTTACTTTATCTCCTTTTTCTTTTGTAGTTACTTGGAATATCTTACCAGCCATGTATTGTCCTAATGACGTTATACCTATTGTTATTACATCCCCTTCAACTTTAATCCACACGTGTTCGTCGGGGTAATAATACAAATCCTCTGGGAACTCAAAACCGTTTATGTTCATTAATAATAAAGCATAAATGTTAACTTATTAATTTTGATTAATAATAATGAAATTGGCAATCTGGTTGGACGGTGTAATTCTGAAGGTAGACTTAACAGACGCACTTTACACTATTTATAAAGGTGGTGAGGCAAAAATTGAGTTCACAAAAGAAATCTTCCCAGATTCAATAGAGTTTATCAGTAAAGTTAAGGAACTAGGTCATGAAATAGTTATCCTATCACCTTATGACAAAGCAAAGACTGAGGAAATTATTAAAGAGATTGGGTTAAGTGATTTGAAATTCATTTCTAATGAGGAAGGGGTGACAAAACCAAGTAAATTCCCTTATGAGAAACTCTTTAGAATCACAAGTTGGAATCCGCTAGAAGTCATAACCGTGGGTTCGAGCCCATTAGATTTGCTTTCTGCAAGGTTCTATGATTCTAGGATAAAGGTTGTCTGTGTGAATAGGTTTCAAGACTGTAGCAAATATAGCCCTTACCTAATGGGAGACAATCTAATAGATATTTTCAATAAATTAAAGAGGTGGAAGAAACTATAAACTCATATACGTGGTAGGATCGTGGATCTTGGCATTTTTAAAAGCTTCTATTCTCTTTTTGCACTGACTACACTGTCCGCAGTGGTATTTATGTCCAAGTAAACAAGAGTATGTTAATGAGGGATCCAGTCCAGAGTTCACGCCTATTTTTAGGAGTAACCACTTGGGAAACCCCGCAAAAGGAGTTGATAATTTTACACCCAATACTTCACCTAATTCCTTAAGTTTTTGTATCACATAATACCTCTCCTTCTCGTACTCACAGTCCTCCTTTACGGTCCCGAGTACTACTTCTTCGTAACCCTTTTCTTTTGCAAATGCTAAAGCTATGGGAATTATTACTAAGTTTCTGTGGACTATCGGCTCATGGGGTCTCAGCCACCCGTTGTCTATAAATGGTTTGCTAACGTCTTTTATTTCAAACACTATTAACTTCTTGCCTAACTTTTCACATATTTTTTTACTTGCAAAGTACTGCATTTTAGCTGATCTCTGCCCGTAATTGAAAAACGCGCAGTCAAAATCCTTACCTTTTTTTGCGTAATAATAGGCCACTGAGGAAGAATCCAATCCTCCGCTCATTAAGAGCAACGACCTTGACATACACTTTAAATATTTTCAATGCAAAAATATACGTATGTCGCTAGAAAATGAGGCTAAAAAATTGGCTGCTACTTACGCTAGATGGTTGAGGAAACCTGAAGACGCTCTCTTTGGTAAGCAAGGGAGAGGAGTGGTTATGATTATGTATGAGAAAATTAAACAAGCTAAAAGTTTAGATGAGGTTAAAGCAACGTTAGACCTTAATCAATACGTTAATCTGATGGATAAGACTACTTATAATGATTTACAACGCTTTATTAATGAACTTTTGAATAAAATCTCACAGATGCAAGAAAGTGACGCAATTAAATTCGTTATAGAAGTATTTAGATATTTTCAGATCTCCCTCTATACTAAAATTGAGGACATAAATAAAGGTATTTGGGGCTAAATTAAGCCCTTTCATTTCTGGTGAGGCGAAAGGTAACTAAGGGATTGTTTAACAAAAAGTTATAGGTATGTTGGGGAATTTCTCCTTATTTCTTTACTTTAAGTCTAACTTTAATTTTTTAGATAAAATTTAAATATATGTTTAAATGAATAATTTTATATGCAAGAACAAAGTGAGAAAGTGATTCTCCCATCTGGAAAAGAGGTTAAACTACTTGATGCACTAACTTTTTGTTATGATATTTCAGATACTGAGTATAAAGTATTACAGACTGTGATTTTAAAGAAAAGTATAACGGAGGACGAATTGGTAGAGTTATTGAAACTATCTAAGGCCTCAGTTAATAGGAGTTTAAATAAGCTAGTCTCATTAGGATTTATAGTTAGGGAGAAATCCCAATCGTCTAAAGGTGGTAGGCCTAAGTACATTTATAAGGCTGTTGATAGCGAAATTTTAGTGAAGAGGATTCAAGAGGATTTCAAGAGATGTGCAGAGATGTTCAGTAGCATTTTACCCAAGACTATTCTTTCTGCTTTTGGCAGTTAACTACAAATTTTTCCGGCTGCTGAAGAAAAGCTAGTTGGCATATTTCTGTATCAAAATAGTATGTTATCCCATTATAAGTCCCTTTATATGGAGTACATTCTGCCTCAAATAACCTATTGCAAACTGGACACACTACTTTCATTTATTTTATGAAATAATGAAATGTTTTTAAGTTTATATCTCATCTTTTATAACCATGGAAACTATTGATGCTACATCACTTGAATGCCCAGAACCTTTCATGAAAACAGTTGCAAAATTAATGGGTATGAAAGAGGGGACTTTAAAGGTAATGTTCAAGGATCCTAAATGTGTAGATATGATAACTGAGGCTGTAAAATTGATGGATTGTAATATTCTTGAAAATAAAAACGATAACGGAGTTTTTATTATGGTTATAGAGAAGAAAGCTTCAGCGAATAGTAGTAACGTTGACAAAATTAAGGTTAGTGGTGGTTGCTAATTCTCTTTGGGGAAATATTTAAATAATTTAAATTTTTTGTTTTATTAAGTATGGCTAAAATTAGATTTATGGTCGAACAAGGACCCCAGGATCTCATTTTAGCTGGAGAAGAAGCCCTTTTAGAATCCGTAAGTAACGGTGCACCTCCAATTCTTAGATTTGTTATTTTCGATCCTACAGCAGTTTTAGTTGGTTACCATCAAGCTGTTGAGCAAGAAGTGAATATTGCTGAAGTTAAGAAATTGGGTTGGAATATAGGTAGAAGGCCTACTGGCGGAGGTGCCATAATAATGGGTAAGGAACAGTTAGGCTGGGAGATCTACGCAGAAGCCTCAATGATAGGTGAAACCCCGGAAAGGGCGATACAGAAAGGTGCTGAAGGGGTAATTCTGACATTGAAGAAAATGGGAATAGAGGCTAAGTTTAGGCCTAAGAACGATGTTGAAGTTAATGGTAGGAAGATTTCTGGGATAGGTGCGTTTTCCATCGGTAAATATATAGCGGTTACTGGGACTATTCTGGTGGACTTTGATGCGGAAAAAATGGTTTCGGTTCTCAAATTAACTTCAGAGAAACTTAAGGATAAATTAGCAAAGGACTTCAGAGAGCGTTTGACGTGGGTTAATAGGGAATTAGGAAAGAAAGTAGAAATGAGTGAAATTATAAGTCTAGCGAAGCAGTCCTTTTCTGAAGCTTTAGGAGTCGAGTTAGAAGACAGTAACTACACGGAAGAGGAAAAGAGGTTAATAGACGAGCTAAGGGTAAAATACGCGTCAAACGAGTGGGTTTTCGGACTTAGACAGCCCCTCTCCGGTGATATTAAATATATAGAAAAGAAATTCCCTGGTGGTTTAGTTAGGCTTCAAGTTAAGTTGGCAAGTCCTTCAGTTATCGAGGCCGTTTTATTAACTGGTGATTTCTTCATAGAGCCTAGGAGGGCCATTTTCGATTTAGAGGCTAGGTTAAAGTGGAGTAGGGTAGAAGATGTAGAGGAAGAAATAAGGGACTGGTATAAGAATGTTAAGTTAATTGGTATAACTGCTGACGATTTGGTAGCACTATTTAAGGAGGTGCTAATGTCGTGAGACCCTTGTTTCTATACGCACCGGGCTTAAAGAGATATGAGACCGAATATCTTTCCTCTAAGAACGGATGGAAGGCTGTCTCAGTAACTGGTTCTCATTGTGCTTTTAATTGCAAACATTGCGGTAGAAGAATACTTTATGGTATGGAAGATGCATCAACAGAAGAGAAGTTAACAAAAATTTTGGAGAGTACAGTTAGTGAAGGCCATAAGGGTATAGTTCTTTCTGGAGGTTCAACCATACGAGGAGAAGTACCTATTTGGAAGTTCACTTCAGTATTAAAGAAGTATAAAGATAAATTAACGTATATAGCACATACTGGTGTCGTAAAAAGCCAAGAGATAGCGAATAGGTTTGCAGAAGCCGGAATAAAAATTGCATTGTTAGACATGGTAGGTGATGACGATACTATTAGAGACATATTAGGGCAGCCGTTTACAGTGGACGAATACTTAAATTCGTTTAAATATCTGAAGAACGCCGGAATTTTAGTTGTACCCCACATTATTGTTGGACTAAGTGAAAAGGGTGTTGAAAGCGAGCTAAATGCATTAGAACTTCTTAAAGGCGTTAAACCAGATGCCGTGATAGTTGTAGGTCTTATGCCCCTTTCTATTTCATTTCCTAAGCAAGCTAAGGTGGAAGATATGATAAAAGTTTTAAAGAAAGCTAGGGATGAATACTCTGTACCGGTTATGTTAGGCTGTGCAAGACCTAGAGGAGGGGAGTATATTAAAGTTGAGAGGTTTGCAGTAGATTATGATATTGACGGCATAGCGTTCCCAGAGGAGGATACAATAGAATACGCTAAAGGCAAAAGGCAACTTATTTTTAATAATTCTTGTTGTGCTCATGTAGTTTTTGATATTTTGGGGGTGGTTTAAGTGTTAAGGCTTGTGAGTAGTCCGGATTGGGTTAGGTTGAGTTTTGGAGCAGATATGGTTTTAGGTTTCAGTCCAGGAGTTTTTTTACATAATGCGTTAAATACTACAATAAACTTGTTGCAATACTATCCGGATGGTTGTAAGGCGAACTGTGCTTACTGTGGACAAGCAAGGGAGGTAGCACAAGGCCCGGAATGTAAGACGTTAATTAGGGTAGAATGGCCTTTAAGGAGACTAGATGATGTAATCAAGAAGATAAAGGAAAGACAAGGTGACCCCAAATATGGGTTACAGAGGATATGTGTTGGCCAGTTAGCTCATCCGAGGGCTGCACAAGATTCAATAGAGATTACTAGGAGGATTAGGGAGGCGGGAATAGAACTTTCGATATCTGAGTTAATAACACCGACTTATACGTTTAAGCACCATTTAATCGAGATGAGAAAAGCTGGAGGAGATATGGTAGATGTAGCTATTGATGCGGCAAGTAAGAGGGTTTTCGAAGAGACTAGAGGCAAAAAGATCAGAAGCATGCACAGTTGGGATAGGTATTTGAAGGGTATAGATGAGGCTGTTGAAGTTTTCGGGAAGGGTAATGCTGGAATCCATTTAATAATAGGGTTAGGTGAGACTGAGAAGGAGGCGGTAGACATAATGTGGTACGCGCATACTAGAGATGCTAAAATAACGCTCTTCGCCTTCTATCCGGAACAAGGGACATTCATGGAAAAGAGAAAACCAGCCCCGGTTAATGTATATAGAAGAATGCAGTTAGCTAGATGGTTAATAGAGAATGACCTAGTAGACTATTCAGCGTTTAAATTTGATGAAGAGGGAAAGTTAATAGATATAGATCTTCCTACGGATTTAACAATAGATGATATAGCACCAGCGTTTATGACTTCTGGGTGTCCAGGGTGTAATAGGCCTTACTCAAATGAGAGACCTACTATGGTGTTGAGGAATATTCCTTGGTATCCCTCAAGGGAGCAAGCAATAAGGGCGTTAAAACAATCTAAATTAGATAATGTAGTTAAGGTATTACTCAAAGATGTTCATTAAGAAAAGTTCTTTAATTAGCTTTTTCTCTAGCGGTTTTTCTTCTCATGTTAGGGTTAAGGCTATTGATTTGAGCTCGCCAGATATGAAGACTTTTTACTCACCTTTTGAAGGGAAAATTGTTAAGGTTGAGAAATTTGTCGTTGGTAGGCCTAATAAGTATGCTACTGAGCCTTATGATTATCTAATCCTCCTAGAAAGTAATGGTAAGTTAATAAAGATCCTACATGTAGAACCGATAAAAGGTGAAGGAGAGAGAGTTTGTAAGGGAGAGACTTTAGGATATTTTGTTAATTCCCCTTATACTGGTGGAGACTTTCTACACGCTCACATTGAGGGTATTTCAATCAGATTCCCTAGAATAAAGGATTATAGAGAGTCAAAGGTAGGAAGAGTTGTTAAAATCGCTGAGAACTATTTTGATGTCGAGATTGTAGATTACGCAACCGCCGGTGGTTTTAATGGCGTTGGTTGTTGTGGTGGTTTGTTAAATACTAGTTATCCTTACGCTTGTTATGGTGGTATTATTGGAGGGTGGGATGGAAAACTGGAGTTTATGGGGATAAAGTTAGGTGTTCCTTACAAAGTGAGGAGAAAAAATCTGGTAATGTTTGAAGGTAAGAAAGGGTTAATAAGAGGTTGGGAGACTAACTCGTCATTTAAGGTCTTAGAAAATAAACCCGTTTGCGGTAGTAAGCCGTTTTTTGAGTCAGTCCTTTCATATAAAGGCTATCCGAGGATAAGGTTTTTTAGAAAATATAATGGTAAAATAGGTGATATAGTTGAGCTCGGAAGAATTATTAGGGATTATTTGGGACGAGAGATTTAGAGAGATCTCTTTTTCCCACCCCATGATTAGGGATATTTCCAAGGAGAGAATTAATAGGTTTATTGAGATAGTGAGGAAAAAACTCCAGTTCATAGAAATAAAACCCGATAGTGCAAGTGAAGAGGACTTATACGAGATACATAGTAAAGGGTACATACAGAAGTTAAAGTTTGTAAGTGATTTACCGTATATAGGATTTTTAGATGGTGGAGATACTGTTCATTACCCTGGGATTTTTAACGATGTATTACTAGTACTCGGTGCTACCAAGACCGCATTGAAGTTCTCCCAATTTATTCCTAAAATTTATATACCATTAGGGGGTTTCCATCACGCTTTTTATTCCAAGCCCATGGGTTTTTGTCCTATAAACGATGTAGCATATCTTGCTATACAACTGTTAAAAAGAGGAGAAAGGGTTGCAATAATAGATGTTGATGCACACCACGGTAACGGTTTAATGGATTATCTTTACGATAAGCCTATCCTTAAAATAAACATCTTTGCATACGACGGTAAGTTCTTCCCCGGTACTGGGAAATTAGAGGAGAGAGGTATTGGGGATGGTAAGGGATTAAATTATAACGTCGGCTTACCATTAGGTGTAGGTGATGACGCTTTTGAATTAGCCCTTAAAATTTTGGATAAAGTTGAAGGTTTTTCTCCATCTTATATTATAGTTGTTGCTGGGGTTGATGGACATAAAGACGATGGGTTAAAATCACTAAACCTTACATGTAATTCGTATAATCTATTAGGATTAAAGGTTAGGAGGCTTTCAAGGGGAATTAGGGTAATATCTTATGGGGGTGGAGGGTATGGTAAGATGGCTCCAGAATGTATGGTGAGCTTTCTTTTAGGACTTATAGGGAAGAAGGAGAGTTTGGAAACCCCCACGGTTAGTGATAAGGAAAGTTTAGATAAGGTAAAAAATATATTGAATTTTCTTTTCTCATTGCCTTAATACTTTTCCTAAATCTTCTGCTAACTTTAGCATAGCACCTAATGCATAACTTGTATCCTTATTCCCTAAAGCTCCTACAAGCCCGAACGCACCTACAGGTTTCACTGTGGGTAACTCGTTAACCCACATCTTTAATGCCATTCCGAACTTCTGGCCTAGCATCACTAATGCGTCTACGAACTGCGGATCACCTAACACTTCGAATAATTTCATCATCCTATCAATTACGCCAGCTTTCTGAAGTTCTGCCAATCTCTCCATTAAACTTAACATCGAATTAATATCTAGTTGCGATAATATCTTTATTGCCCTATCACTTGTGAGTTGCTTCAACATCGGTGATAACGCGATAAGCGCATTGAGTGTTGCGTCTATGTCTATTGTTTCTAGCAACTTAAGTGTTTTATCGCTTGTCAGTTTTTGTAGTAATGGAACTGATTTCTCTGCTACTGTAAGGAGTGCATTTATATCTAATGATTGTATTAAGCCTATAGCTTTAGGAGATACTAATTGTTTCATTACTGGTGATAGTGCTATGAGTGCGTCTAGTGTTGCGTCTATGTCTATGCTTTCTAATAGTTTCATTGTCTTATCGCTTGTGAGTTTCTGTAATAATGGAACAGATTTTTCTGCTACAGAAAGTAACGCATCCACATCAAGGGATTGTAATAGGCCTAAAGCTTTATCGCTTGTTAGTTTTTCTATTATTGGCCATATTGCTTGTATTTTTGTTACTTGATCCATTCCGAAGCTTATTATTGCGTTTAATAGGTCAGCCTTTTGAACGGCATCAAGTAGATCTACTGTTTGTTCTAAGATAGCTATTAAGGTATCTATTTGGCCTTTTTTCTGCATTTCTGATAGTATATTTGCTGTTTTAGTCAATGTTGGTAATAGCTTTTCAGTTGTATCGAGTAACAAGTCAATGTCTAGGCTTTGTAGTAGTTTTATTGCCTTGTCGCTTGTTAGTTTTTTCATTACTGGTGATAGTGCTATGAGTGCGTCTAGTGTTGCGTCTATGTCTATGCTTTCTAATAGTTTCATTGTCTTATCGCTTGTGAGTTTTTCTAGGAGTGGTAGGGATTTCTCAGCAACAGAAAGTAACGCATCCACATCAAGGGATTGTAATAGGCCTAAAGCTTTGTCGCTTGTTAGTTTTTCTATTATTGGCCATATTGCTTGTATTTTTGTTACTTGATCCATTCCGAAGCTTATTATTGCGTTTAATAGGTCAGCCTTTTGAACAGCATCAATTAACCCCATTGCTTGATCTAACATCCCCATCAACATATCTATTTGGCCTTTCTTATCCATCTCAACTACTTTGTCAGTTACTTTCTCTATGGTAGGTAAAGCATCGATTATTTTAGTTATTCTCTTTATATTCTCTGGTGCCGTAAGTTTTTCTAATGGATCCTCTAATCCCTGAGCCAACTTTATCTCCGTAAATTTATTAATCGTTTCTTTTTAATAACTTTTTTAGTATGTCAAAATACATTGTTGTAAGCAGTGAATTAGTGCCATACATTGACAAAATAGTAAAAGCTTATAGTGACAGAAAAGTGGTGATAACTACTCTAACTTTTTCTAAAGTGTTAAAGAAAGGAGTGGTAAACCCGTCACATTTATTAGACCAAAATGTGTGGATTAGAGCATATTCCCATAAACCAGTAAAAATAGGAGGTCTAGATGAGGCAGACTCAGAATCGGTATTAGTTGCACAAGAGCTCTCGGCCGAACTATTGACTAATGATGAAAAGATAGAAAAAGTGGCGAAAGAACTAGGTATTACTGTCCTTCACTTCCTTTAACTAGCATTTTCAAGATAATGTGAGGTGGAAAACCCCCTGGTATTTCAACTTTATCATTTAAAACTATCTTAGGGACACTTAACACGTGGTATTTCTTACCTAACTCTTCATACTCATTAACGTCAATTATTTCAAGGAAGACGTTATTATTAATTACTGGGATCTGGTAAAGTAGTTCCGCGGTTATGGGGCATTTAGTACAATCGGGAGTAACGAAAAGTTTTATGTTTCCTTTTATCTTTAATACACTTTCCTTTTCTTTCTCCTCTAACTGCACAGCATTATTACTTATCCTAACTAGAGAATTTAAGAAAGGCCAGAACTCATTTACTGACGGTATTCCATAATATATAAAATATGCCCTTTCACCTTTAGACACTTTGACAAATGGCTTTTCGCAATCATCTCTTTTTATAACGTTATTACCATTTTCTAAAAACGAAAACTCATCAGTTAACTTACACTCCTCTATTGTTAACCCTTTAATGAATTTGGAATATTGGGAAATAATGGAGTCATAACTCATAGGAAGTACCTCAAGCTTTCAATTCCTTCTAAAGCCTTAATTAACTTCTCTTCTAATTCCTCCCTTGAATTAAAAAGTTTTAATATATACACGATGTTCCCTTTTAGTTCATAAGCTAGCGGAGCGCCTAATCCTTGTGAAATTCTAGAAGCTCTCGCGTAGATTATTCCCATAGAAATCAAATCATCTAAACTTTCGTTACCTTTGGGCAGAGGTATTGGTAATCTTATCTCCCACTTGTCTCCCTCTTTAACTATTTCAAACTCATAGTCATCCATAATTATTTTCTCTTCATTAGCCGAAATTACTTCTTGTTTAAACCCCTTTTTATCCAAGTAGTCTTTTAGCAGTTTTATCACCTCATTTAAACGTGTCTACGTCTAAATCAAATTCACTTCTTGCCGCATTAACTAAAATTTCACTTAATGACGGGTGGGGAAAGGCTGTAAATGCTAAATCCCTTATTGTTAGCCTTTTCCTAATTGCCAGAGACATGATACTTATCAACTCTTCCGCGTTATCCCCAATTATCTCAGAATAAACAATTGTGTTATTCTTATCCATGCCTATTAAGCCAAACCCTTCTCTCAATCCTTTGATTAAAGCTCTAGTATTGGCGTTATAAGGGAATTTAACGAATTTCGCTACCTCGTTCTTGTTTCCAGCAATTCCTATTTGAGGGTCGGTATAAATTACTTGAGGGATCCCAGAATAGTCCATGATCTCGCAGGATCCCAAAACATTCAATGAAGCTACAATAGCCTCCAAATAGGCTAGATGTGCAACCCTCTTATCTTTATCAATTACATCGCCTATAGCGTAAACGCCTCTAACGTTTGTTTCCATCCTTTCATTAACTGTTATTCCATTTTTAGTAGTTTCAACTCCTAACCTCTCTAATCCCTTAGGGTAATTAGGGGTTCTACCAGTAGCATAAACTATGACTTCTCCTTCAAAATCTCCCTTATTAGTTACTACTTTCCCTCTTTTAATCTCCTTAACTAGTACGTTTTCTACTACAGTAATCCCATCAAAATCTAAACTATTCAGCAAAATTTTTCTTGTATCTTCTTCAAGCTCTTTTAATACTTTCGATTTAGCTAGCAGAGTTACGTTACTACCTAGTCTAGAAAATATTTGGGCTATTTCTGTCCCGGCCACTCCTCCGCCTATAACAACCATACTTGACGGAACTTCATTAAGCCTAATTGCGTCGTCCTCACTTATGGCATTTTCAACCCCTTCTATTTCAGGGGGATTAGGCCTTGAACCCGTAGCGATAATTATATTTCTAGTCTTTAAGATTTTACCATTAACCTCTACTTCATCCTTTGAAATGATCTTTCCCTCTCCGTAAATGATTTCACCTCCAGCGTTTTCAATAAGCTTTTCTCCTGCCTCATTTAAGTATTTTATAATTTCCTCCCTTTTACTAAAATAATTTCCTAACTTTACTGTAATTTCTAATCCTTTATAATTTCCTATTTCCCCTAATCTGGAATATAAAAAAGAGATGTCTGAAAGAAAAATACTTGGGACACAACCGTAATTTACACAAGTCCCTCCTATCTTGTTTTTCTCTATTACAGCTACCTTTTTGCCCCTCCTACCTAACACTATCCCAGCAGTGTAGCCAGCAGTACCGCCGCCTATGATGACTGCGTCATATTCCATTCTTGGTCAGAAAAATAATGCTCTATCCGCATCAAAAAGTAAATCTATTAATGTTGACCCTCCAACAATCTCTACCCCATCTACCACGTCATTCTCACTCATGTGGCACATGTCCTTTAGACTTTGAACGCAGACATACATTTTAACACCATTATCTTTAGCCATATCGAAGAAGTGTATGAATGGATTTCCTCCCTTCTTTCTCTCTTCTTCTTGCCATTTCTTATCTAATAATTTAGGCCCTTTGATCATAAAGAATACGCTAGTTTCGTATTCCATTGATGCTGCTATTGAAGCCATGAATAATGGTGCATATGTTCTATCTAAATCTTCTGGACCATGAGTGACTACTATTAAAACCCTCTTTTTCTCTTCGCTCATTTTTAACTCCCAATAAGTATGTTAAACAGCTTACTTAAATTTTTTATCAAACAAATCTACAATAAGAAATAATGTCAAATACGTATACATTTTTTATCATTTGTTTAATATATATTATATAAACTAGATATAATTTTCATTAATTGTGTTAATATCGATAAGAGGAAAGCTTAAATAATTTTAATTAAAAATTATGATTGGGAATACAAATGGGAGAAAGTAAAAAGATATCAATAATCGTGTTCTCCGGGACGATAGATAAGCTAATGCCAGTAGGAATTTTAACGTCAGGTGCTGCAGCTGCTGGTTATGAAGTCAATCTATTCTTTACTTTCTGGGGGCTACAGAACATAACTAAACAAGGGTTACAAAATCAGCCAGCCCCCATAGACAAGAATTATGAGCAAATGGGCCCAATGATGATGAAAAAAATGCAAGAGATGAAATACCCAATGTGGTATCAATTAATTCAGCAAGCTAAAGAAGTAGGAGAAGTAAAAGTGTTCGCTTGTAGTACTACCATGGAATTCTTCGGGATTAAGAGAGAAGACCTAGCAGAATTTGTAGACGATGTAGTAGGTGTAGCGACCTTTTTAGATAGAGCTGAAGGTGGAATAGTATTGTTCATCTGAGGTGAGGGAGATGGCAGAGGTTAAGGTCGCAAAAACCCTGGACGTAAGAGGAATGTATTGTCCCGGTCCAGTAATGGAGACTGCAAAGGCTATAAAGCAAATTCAAGTGGGTGAAGTGTTAGAGGTACTAGCTACAGACCCGGCTGCAAAACCAGACATTGAGGCATGGGCTAGGAGGACTGGTCAGCAAATACTTGACATTAAACAAGAGGGAGGAGTAACTAGAATTCTGATTAAAAGAGTAAAGTAAACGAAATAAATTATTTTTTTAACAAAATTTATAAGTAACTTTTCATATAAATTACTTAATGGCACCACCTAAAGTTATACCACTACCAGAAGACCCAAGAGTAATGGACATGGCTTATACAGACCAAGAAATAGAACCAGAGGAAATAAGGAATTTTAAGAGCAATCTTACACCAGAAGAAGCAGAACTAGCGAGGAAGTTCTGGGAAGCAGTAAAATCAGATTTCAGATTTAATGAATACTTGAGAGGATGTCTAAATTGTGGCGTTTGTACTTCTGGATGCCCTGCAGCTAAGTTCTATGACTATGGGCCTAGGGAAATGATCCAATACATGATGAGGGATGCGGTGGACAGGATATGGGAATTCGTAAATAAGAAAGTCTGGGCATGTGTACAGTGTTACACCTGTTCAATGAGATGTCCGTTCAATAACGAGATAGCTGGGCTAATAATGTTACTTAGGGAGTACGCTGTTCAATTTGGGTTACCTTCGGCTAAAGAGATTTTAGCACCCTATAGAAGAGTCTTATATACAGTCATAACTACCGGAAACCAGGTCACTCCTAACATGATTCAACCCGACGCCTTCCCAGATTGGGGACCGCAAGCAATTGAGGAGTCAAAGAACATGGACGTTTATAGAAAGGCTATACCGGTTGACTTATTGCAGAGGACTGATATAGGTTGGCAAAGCTCGTTACAGACGGCAGTTGAGTTAATGACTATATTTATTGAGGCTGGAGTCTTAGATGCAATTAAGAAAGTTGATGAGGACTTATACGAGATGATTATGGACATCTATGAGGAGAGGAAGCAGCAACTTGAAGAGATTAGGGAGAAATGGGAGAAAGGAGAACTTAATGAAGACGAATTACCTGATAATTGGCTAGATTTATAAAAAAACATTTTTTTCGTTATTTTAGGAATTTTTTCCTTATTTCGAAAGTATAATAAAATGTTTAAAATGAAAGTTTATATACACAAGTTCACATAATTGTCAGTAAAGGTGGAAAAATGAGTATGAGTAAAGAAGAGGAGAAGAAGTTGCATGAGGAAATTAAATCTGCATTTCCCTATGCAGAGGATGTGGATTGGAATCAAGTATACCAAAGAATAATTTATAAGTACAGTACGCCCCACGGCTTAAAACACATCAAGGAGGAGTTATACAAACTGGAGGATGAAGGAGAGATAATAGTACATCATATAAAGCCCTATAATAACCCAGTAGAAGTACAAACACTAAACGGCTTACCAAAGAAGATCCCAACAAATAAATTATGGAATCACAAGAGCTGTGGGCAATGTGGTCACATACCAGGTTATCCGACCTCAGTATTCTGGATGATGAACAAGTTAGAAGTTGATTATTTAGACGAACCTCATCAAACCTCTTGTACTGGTTGGAATTATCACGCTTCTGGTGCTTCTAACCCAGTTGCCTTAGCGGGCGTTTACGTAAGGAATATGTGGAGGGCTTATGAAACCGATTACTTCCCGTTAATCCATTGTGGTACCTCATTTGGCCACTATAAAGAAGTAAGGAATATGATAATATTACATAAGGAGATTAGGGATAAGCTAAGGCCAATTATGAGAAAATTAGGAATGGATATTGTAGTACCAGAGGAGGTTGTTCACTATTCAGAGTGGTTATTCGTAATGAGTAAGAAGGCAGCTCAACATAAACAGTATGATGTAAGCAACATTAAAGTAGCTGTACACACACCATGCCACGTTTATAAGTTAGTACCAGAAGATACTATTTACGATCCTAACGTATTTGAAGGAAGAAGACCAGCACCTCCAACTGGTACCGTTATGAACTTTGGTGCTAAAATTGTAGACTACTCAACCTGGTGGGACTGTTGTGGTTTCGGGTTTAGGCACATATTAACCGAGAGAGAATTCAGCAGAAGCTTCGCTCTATTCAAGAAGGTAATACCAGCAGTAGAAGAAGCTCATGCTGACATATTTATAACTTCAGATACTGGATGTGTAACTACTTTAGACAAGAGCCAGTGGGCTGGTAAAGCTCACGGTTTCAACTACAACTTACCAGTGCTAGCAGATGCACAGTTTGCAGCGATATTAATGGGAGCTGATCCATATAAGATAGCGCAAATTCACTGGCACGCAACAGATGTGGAAGGCTTCTTAAGGAAGATAGGTGTACCAGTAGAAGATTACAAGGAGAAGTTCTTACAATATTTAGCTGATTTAAGGGAGGGCAAAGCACAGCCAGAATACATATACAAGCCTCATAGGAAGATCGACTTCTACCTAACTTTACCAGACAGAGTGAAGTGGTACAAAGGAGAAAAAGCCGTTCAAAAGTGAAAAGCAAAATTTTTTAAATTTATTTTATTTAATAAATGTTAAGTATAAGGTGGAAAGATGGCCGGTGAAAAAGTTTTAGTTATTGGTGGAGGCCCCGCAGGGCTTTCCGCATCGAAAGAACTAGCCAATTTAGGTGTTAATGTTATCCTAGTAGAAAGGGAGTCCTTCCTTGGTGGTACTCCTAAAAGGTTAAAGTATAGTTTGTTATTCCCCGAACTAAGGCCGGCTTCTGAGGTAATAGATCCACTTATTAAGTCTGTTGAAGGAAATAAGAACGTAAAAGTTTATCTTGAAAGCATAGTTGATAGTGTAAAGCAAGAGGGTAATGGATTTACTGTGAACATCAAAGACAAGAACGGTAAAATTACCACTGAAAAAGTTAATGCTATAATTGCAGCCTCAGGGTTTGAACATTTTGACTCAAGGAGAAAGTATGAATACGGTTATGGTATAATTCCTAACATCTATCAGATTTCTGATATAGAGAGAATGCTATCTGAGAATAAACTAGTTACAACTAAGGGTACTCCACCTAAGAGGGTTGCAATATTATTGTGTGTAGGTTCAAGAGATGCTACAGTTGGTAACACATACTGCTCAAGAGTGTGTTGTGCAGTTTCAGTAAAGCAAGCTATGGAGATTAAGCAGAGAATTCCAGATGCTACAGTTCACATATACTACATGGACATAAGGACTTATGGTTTAATGGAGGACAAGCTATACTGGAAAGCACAACTAGAGTACAGAGTAGGTTTCATTAGGGGGAGGATTTCAGAGTTCATGAGAGGGCCCAATGATACTGTCATTATCAAGGGTGAGGATACGATGAACTTGAATAGGGCTTTAGTAGTTCCTTACGACATGGTAATACTGGCAAATGGTATGGAGTTAGGTTTAGGTTCTAAGCAAGTTGCTAAAGTGTTAGGTTTAGAATTCGAATCACATGGTTTCGTAAAACCGTTAGATCCAGATAGGTTACCAGTACAGTCGACAAGAAAAGGAATATTCCTAGCTGGTGCAATAACTGGGCCTAAGACTATTTCGGACTCAATAACTGAAGGTTATGCTGCTGCAATGAAAGCTTATGAGTACATTACTAAAGGTGTATGGGAAGAGCCCGTAAAGGTAGAGGTGGCTTCTCATTAACACAATTTTTTTAAGCGTTGATTATGTGAGAGACATTTTTAACGCAATGTTAGATAGGGATATAAATAATACTAAAAATGAGGATCCGAAGAAATCATTATCTTTAATACTTGATGCAATGAAATTAAAATCTGATTTTCTGAAAAGTTTGGAAATTAGAAGAGAGGAGGACATAAAGGGGTTATTCGATTCATTATTTCATTTCAAGAAGTTTTATAATCAAGTAATTGAGGCAACTCCTATATCGGTGTTTTCTCAAGCTTATTCAACTCTTAAAGATTCATCCCTTTCTTATGACGAAAGGGTAAGTAAGTTCGTTAGTACGGTTAAAGGTCTTGATGTCAAAGATGCTAAAGATATGGCAAAAGAGATTATTCACTTCATAGAGCCAGAGAAATTCCCCCTATGGAATAGGTGGATTTGGAACGAGGAAAAGAATAGCGGCTCATTAACTTATGTACTTAAGGATGACGTGAGTTTAAAAAGTGAGCAAGATTTCTTCAAAGCTCTAAGTGAATTGAGGTCAATCCTAGATATTTTTGGTTTAGATTTGCCTAATTATTACGGTACTTCCATTTTTTTGGTTTACGCATATGTTAGGTATTTAGATTATACTACACATCTCGCAATTGATAAAAAGGTGGCGGGTTTGCTCCCTACTCACCTCTCAACTACAGCTCTCGTTTTAGGTTTAAAACCCTTCCTTAAGGTGGTGAAATATGCCCATTCCCGAGCTTGAAAAACCCATAATTAAAGGTGTAATTCAAAAAGATAAAGTAATAATAGATGGAGTAGAAGTAGATGGTACTTGGAATGCGTTCCTAATAGAGAGGACACAGACTGGCTATGACCCGTCAGTATGGGACGAGATAGCTAATACTTTAGAAGGATATACAATTAGTGCATGCTGGCAATGCGGTACATGCACTTCTGGCTGTACTATGAGAGAATATGATCCTAACTATAGTCCAAGGAGGTTTATAGACTTAGCTAGGAAAGGAGATAAACAAGCGTTAATTGAATTACAAGATAGCTTATGGAGATGCGTGTCTTGCCAGAAGTGTACTCATAGATGTCCAAAAGGTGTACTAGTCGAAGAAGTGGTTCACGCTATTCATAATTACTTATTAAAGCATGGACTGGTCAAGAAGGATCCCGGTACTGTATTTGATGAATTGTTCCTGGAGACTGTCATGAACAATGGTGGTAGGATTTCAGAATTGACATTAGGTGCTGCCTCAGCGAAAGCTGGTTTTGTTTCCTTGAGTTTGAAAGACCTCATAGTTATGGGTGGGGCCATGTTAAGATCTGGGTTAGTAAAGGATCTGCTCAAGCCGAATAGGGTAAAGAACTGGGAGAAAATTAAGGTAGTTTTAGAAGAAGCCATGAAGGAGGAGGTGAGACCAGAATGAGCATTAGGATAAATAACCCATATGGTAAGGTAGCATTCTACCCTGGCTGTTCGTTAGATGGCATGGGTAAACCATACGATGTATCATTAGCATTAGTAGCTAAAGATCTAGGACTGGAGTATGAGAAGATTGAAGATTATAACTGTTGTGGTGCACTAGAGGTTAAGAACGTAAATACTATGGCTGGGCTGCTATTACCAGCGAGGAACTTATCATTGGCTAGGAAGATGGGTGCAGATACTGTAATGTCTGCATGTCCAGGATGTCATTACTCACTTTCAAGGACGCACTATTACATGTCAAAGTATCCTAAGCTAAGAGAGAAAGTCAATATGTATCTTGAGAAGATGGGTGAGAAACCATATGACTTACAGTTGCTGATGATTCATGCAGTCGAGTTTATATATAATACTGTAGGGCCAGAGGGTGTAAAAGCTAGGGTAAAAAGGCCTTTAAACGGGTTGAAAGTTGCTCCATACTATGGTTGCTTGTATGCAAGGCCGAAGCAATATATATTAACTGGGTATATGAGGATTAAGGACGACCCCGAAAGACCTTTCTTTATGGATGAGTTACTGAAGGCTACTGGGGCTGAAGTTGTGCCCTTCGAGGCCAAAACTATGTGTTGTGGAGGTCCTCACGTATACGCTGATATAAATGTTGCGTTAAACTTAGAGGCAAGGATACTAAAAGAGGCTAGGAGAAATGGTGCTGAGATCTTAGTAGTTGACTGTCCATTAGGTGGTGTAGCATTGGAGACTAATATGAATAAGATTGCTGAACTGTACGGAGAAGATTTGAGGATGCCTATAGTTTACTTCAGTCAGTTATTAGCCTTTGCCTTCGGCCATTCACCAGAGGAGGCTTTATTAACTGCTAATTTAACTAACCCGTTAAGCGTTTTAAGAAGGTATTTATGATTTTTTGTTTCTACTCTTTACATCTCTATTTTAATTGCTCTCCTTTTTCTTTTATAAATTCCCTTAACCAGTTGATTACCGCATCATCATTGTTATCTTTAAGAAATTGTATATAATTGTCTAAGAAGCTTATAAAGGATGAGGATTTCTTAAGGGAATCTCTTATTCCTCTCATTGACGCATCTCTACTTATCTTGAAGGAATATGTTAAACTTTTTCTCCCGTTAAACGTTATTATTGTCGTTATCTTTTCAGTTACTATGATTCTAGCTATCGTTGAGGACAATAATAAGACTCTAAAGATTATCTCCTCCTTGTCACAAACAAGTGTAGTTTTGTCTTCTTCAAAGGTTTTTAAGACGTTTTGATTGCTTTTCTTTTTTACTATTACATAGCCTTCTTCTTCCAGTTTTCTCCTAATTAACTCTTTGTTTATCCCTTTCTTTTCTAGTTCTTCCTCCTCTACTAAAATGCCTTTAAACTCCACAACAAATTAGTATATATAATGAGGGCTTTGAATGTTTTTCTATTCGTCCTGATCGTAATACTACAGTTTTCACTTATTACCTTATCATCGCCATCTCCTTCAGAGGTTTCGTACGTTAGTAGCATATGTGGTGATAAGTATCTCCTAGTTGTCTTCTCTAATGGTTCTGTTATGGTTAAAAATCCGTTTAATATGGAAAACCTTTACTATACGACAATTAACTTTACTAAGATTATAGGTATTGCACCACAACAATTCTTCCCTTTAGGATCTAAAGTGGTTCCTAATAGTTTTGAGCATGAGGTTCTGGTTTATGCGAATTCTAGTGGTGTTTACGGGCTCATTTTACCGCACTTTATAGTACCTCAATTATACTTTAATGGATCCAACATTACTTTAATTTCCTCTAATTTTCCGTCAAACGTCCCGATTACTATAAAAATAATGGGATATATTTCGAATTATAACTACTCCATATTAAACACCTATGTTGTAATGTATAATTCCTCATTTGTAAAAATGGTTAGTTTAAGCGATGTAGTCCTTAACTACTTAGGACTTGTAAAATCATTAAATTTCACTGTTTACTATAACTCCACCGTTCTAAATAATGTTATTATTAACATTACTTCTCATAAAATTATTTATCCAATAAATTATAAACTGCCTTTAGGTAATCTGACTTTTATAGCGTTTCACAACGGCGTTTTATTTTATGTAATTAATAACACATTGTATGAAGATAACAATCTCATTGCAAAGATTAATGGTAGTGTTAGATCTTACGTATATTTAGGTAGTAATATTTATGTCATTACTTCTACTGGGTATTTAATTTCTAACGTATTTAAGGGTTTTGTAGGCAATGGATATTTCGTCAACAATTATATTTACGCGAATGGTTCTATTTTCCTGCTGAACTTAACTTATATAAGGGGGTTAAATTTCACTCCTATACTTGTTGTTAACGGGTTAGTAATAGGTAAGAATCTACAAACTTTAAGCCTAATTCCTTTACATGAAATTATAGTAAAGGAGAAAGGGTTGCCTTCAGGGACTCTCTGGGGAGTAGTTGTTAACGGGACAATATTCTATACCACTTCTAACTCGTTAACATTCTATACCAAGAATTCGACTGCTTTTTCGTTTTTTGCTAACGGGTACTATTATGTGAGTAATTACTCTAATGACACGGTATATTTTTCACAAGCGATTCAAAGGTTAACAATAATAATTAATGGTCTTAATTACACACCAATTAGTCTTGACATAGTTGTCTCTCCTCTTCACATAAACGGAGAATTTAGTCTTAACGTGTCATCTCATATCTTTACGGTTTATTTACCTACGGGATATTACGTTCTGCAGTATCGTGATTTTAAGACTTTTGTTAATTTGACATCACCTCAAGTTTTAACCTTAGGAGCCAGCACTTCAACCCCTCCAAAGAGTACTTCCACTCACGGTAATACATTTTTAATTATCTTACTTTTAATCTCTTTATTAGTGTTAATTCTTATAATAATCCGAAATACGATTAAAAGTAATCATTAGCTAATAAGCTAATTGCTTAAAAATACAAAGATTTAAATATGTATATTTAAAGTATATATTGTGATTTAGTATGGAATTAGAAATAGTTCGTGTCAGGTTACCTTCTGGTAAAGAGGTAGGTCTAATAGAGGCTCTTAATTTCTGCTATGATATTTCAGATACAGATTTCCAGGTGTTGAAGGCGTTACTGAACACCGGGGGGAAGAACGAGGACACACTAGCTGAGGAACTAAAGCTCTCTAAAGCTTCAATAAATAGAAGTGTTAACAAGCTCGTTTCATTAGGTTTTGTAGAGAGGATGAAAGACCAGAGTTCTAAGGGAGGAAGGCCTAAGTTTATATATAGGGCTATTCCTGCCGAAAGATTGATAGAAAAAATAAGTAATGATTTCAAAAGGTGTGCGGAGCTCTTCAGTAATGTCTTGCCTAAAGAGCTTGAATCCCCCTAACAAATAATTTTTATCCTTCAAAACATTTTCTTTTTAATGAAATTACTTTTCTTAGGCTTAGGCTTCATATCAACAAATGTAGCATATTTTCTTTCAGAAAAACACAATATTACCGTGACTTATAAGAGTTTAAACCCAGTTAAGGAGAAGTATGTTAAAATCTTAAAGGATAAGAAAGTAGAAGTTGTAAACTTAGATATAAAAGATGAGCAAAAGCTCTCAGAACTCATTAAAAGTTCAGACATGGTGGTCAACTTTATAGGAGAAATAAGTGGTAGTGAAGAAGAATTACGAATATCAAATACGGAAGTCCCTAAAACTATAGCTTCAATTGTTAACAAATACGGTAAGATTATGATTCATCTCAGCGGTTCTACGTACGGTAGGTCTGGATATGTTAAAGTAGAGGAAAAGATAGGTGAAGGTCTAAACCCTCAGAGCCCCTTTGAGAAAACTAAGCTTCAAGGGGAGTTAGAAGTTTATAAAATTCTGGGGGATAAAGCCTTTATATTTAGGCCCACACTTGTTTACGGCAGATTTAACGCACATGTTCAATTTATACAGATTTATAAATTGGTTAGGAGGGGAATAATACCAAATTTAAACCTAAACTTTATGCCAGTAAGTAGTAGGTATATTGCAGAAGCAATAGACGCTATAGCTAACGGTAAAAGGGCGTCAAAGAACTACTTTTATGTTACTGAATGCGATCCAGTGAATTTAACTGTATTTTTTGAACTATTCTCTAAAGCACTATCAAAAAGGGGAGTGAAAATACCAGTCCCACTATCCCTTGCGAAACTTTTCCTCCCCTCTTACGTAAAAGCCTTGCTTAAGTACGCTGGAACTATGTATGACTGTAGTGTGTTTAAAGAGTTAGTGCCTAAATTACAATTTGATGAAAAAGAAGTGCAAGAAAACGCTAAATTCCTAAACGAGCTAGATAAGGAGGGGATTCTTATTCCAACTTAAATTTAGGTAATAATTCTTCTGGCAAGCTACAACACGCATCATAAAGTTTAAGTGAGAACTCCTTTACCACATTATTTGCGGGGTTAGCAATTCTTTCAACTATTCCTTCCTTAATTACTATTCTGTCTAACTCTTGCTTAAGTGAAAAAGGTCTCATACAGCCTAGGCTCACCTTTCCGTTCATTAGCCTAGACCCAAACCTCATTAATTCTAAGACCTCATCTAAACTGGGATTCTTAACTCTTTCTGAAGGAGTCCCTTTAGTAGGTATGAATACTAAGAAATTTAGAAGATATGGTTTATATCTGGCAATTATTTCAATAGCCTTGTACGGGTCGTCATTAGGTAATCCTAACATTATGTGAGGGACAACGTATTTGGGGCCTCTGTCTATTAACCACTCTAATGTTTTAATATAATCCTCTCTTTTCCTTTCCTTTAGCCCTTTAGAGTAAAAAGCCTTAGGAGAGTAAGCGAACTCATAATCTACTATATCCACTACGTCGGAGAGTTCTTCGATTGTTTGCAAATCTAATAATCCAGGGTGGATGTTAAAAACTATATCTTCATATTTTCTCTTTAACTCTCTTAGCGTACTTATAAACGGTTTTATTGGTAATTCTCCCTTCTCGTTAAAACCACCACTTATTAGAAACCCCCTGACACCGCGTTGATAAAGGCTTTCTATTTTTTTCTTTAAAGTTTCTGGTGTAAGAGCTGGTTCCATAGAGTTAATATATTTTGCAGTGCAATAGAAGCAATTTAACGAACAACTACCTCCAGTTATGCTGATTACAGTAAATTTCCTCATTATTCTGAACGCGAGTACCACTTTAAATCCCTCAATGGTACATTATATAAGTCTTTGTCAGTAGGACTTTCATTATAATAAGGCCTATCGCAAGACGGACAGCCAGAGGTTAGGAAGTAAAGTCTGATATCTTTTTTGGCTAACTGTTGCCTTATCATCTGAATTCTCCTATACCTTTCCAGTGGTGGCGGAGGTAAGTTCTCAAATGGAGTCCCCTTTACTGGAGTGAAGGCAAATAGTGCTACTTCAGCACCTATTTCGTAAAGGTTTCTCATTAACCCTATTAACTCCTCATCGCTCTCCCCTAGGCCAACAATGAGGTGAACATATACATGGCCTTTACCGAACACGTTTACGGCATCTTTTATAAACTTCATGTACTCATCAAATGTATAAGGTTTTCCGACGTAGTCCCATAATGACTTTACAGTGTCTAATCCGACTCCTAAATAATCAACTCCGGCTTCCTTAAATTTGATCAAACTATCGATACTTACTGGTGTCGTAGTTACTGACTTCCCTTTCGTCCTAACTCTTTTAAGTATTTCTAAGGCCTCTTCCTCAAACCCATCTTTAATAACTGTTTGTAAGCAAAACCTTGCGAACTTTGATAAATAATGAGAAATTTCATCTAATTCAACTGGGTACCACTTCACCCTTGAAAGGAATGTTTTATCAGCCTTACTTAATATCGACTGAGTACAAAACTTACAGCTCGCCTTGCACCCTCCTATTTGGAGAGCGTAAGCGGTTTCACTATACTTAATTCCCTTTTTTATAAAATAATAAGTCCCAGCCGAAATGAGAATTTTCAAAGAAATCTCCTCCTAATTTCTTCAATGTCTTCTTCTGAAAGTGTAATATTTATCGAGTCTGTAATTTCATTAATATGCGACTTTTCCACTGCTTTTGGTATAGGTATTGACTTTCTCATAACATATGCTAGGGCAATTTGAGCCTGTGTTTTGCCGTATTTTTTAGCAATATCTGAAAGCTTTGTCTCGTATTTTATTTGACCTTGACCTAAGGGGGAATACGCAATTATTTTAACCCCGTTTTCTTCCGCGAATGGGATCAATTCTTTCTCTGGGGTTAAATTGTACACACTATACTCTACTTCATCAGCTAATATTTCGTACTTACTAGTTGTGTGTATTGCTTCATCAAGTAATCTTTTATCGAAGTTACTGACCCCGATGCATCTAACTATACCCATATCAATTAGTTTCTCCATCGCTGAAAGTGTTTCCTTTAACGGTACTCTAGGGTTAGGCCAATGTATTAAGTACAAGTCTATATATTTACTCTTCAACCTCTTCAAACTCCCTTTAGCCGACTTTATAACATCATCATATCGCAAATGATTGTTCCAGACCTTAGTGATTATGAAAAGTGATTCTCTGTCAAATACTGAAATAGCTTCGCCTACAATTTCCTCAGTATGACCGCCACCGTACATTTCCGCAGTGTCTATGATTTTAATCCCCCTACTTATCGCATACCTTATGGCTTCAATGTAAATTTGTTCTTTGCCGTATTCTGGTGTCCAATAACCTCCTCCCATTTTCCACGTTCCTAAACCAATCTTACTTACCTCTTTGTCGCAGAGCTTCATAAACACCCTCCCATATCGCTTCTAAATATGATGGGTGTGGAAATTGAAAGTCAAGTAATTGTTCAAGGCTAGCGTTTAATCTCATCGCTAACGCTATTAAAGTTATTATTTCCTCAGCCCTTTCTGAAAAAGCTACAGCGCCAACTATCTTGCCCTCTTTAAAACAAATCTTCACAAAACCTTCAGTCTCCTTTTCCGCAATAGCCCTAGCAATACTTACCATGTTTACTTTGACACACTCACCGTCTTCGGTATTTCCAACATAGGCTATTTGTGGCATTGTGTAAATAACTTTAGGAACTACTTGCCCGTTATAGGCTTTTCTAATACCTACAGCATTCAAACCGGCTATTAACCCCTTATGTATAGCTTCATGCGCAGTAAATGACCTAGTTACGTCACCAGCACCATAAATACCTTTATAAAGAGTTTCCATGTATTCATTAACTTTTAACCACCCCTCAACCTGTGGTAACTCCTCGAAACCTTCCAAATTTGCCCTCCTACCAAAACTTATTAGGATTAAATCGCCTTCCAACGCCTTTCCGTCGCTTAATATAACCTTATTACCCTCGACTTTTGCCTCACTATTCAAGACTAACTTAACACCTATTCTTCTGAACTGGTTTGTTACAGCCTCTCTCAAGTCCTTATCGTGTTTCGGTAAGAGTAGGCTCTCCTTCTCAACAACATAAACCTCTTTACCGGACATTCTCAGTAGCCAACCGTATTCAACTCCGCCAACACCACCCCCAACTACAACTATCCTATTGAAGTCTTTCTCGAGATAGGGCAAATCATCCGATGTGATACCTCCAGTGGGTTTCAAAGTACCAGTCGCTACAACTATTTTATCACTCTTTACGCTTTGTCCATTAACCTCCACATCTTTTCCTTTTAGTTTTGCCTTCCCTCTAATTACGTTGACTCCGTGGGATTCTAGCATGTATTCTACTCCTTTGGAAAGACGGGAAATGGCATCAGCTGCTAATTTCCTTAAAGTTTCATATTCAATCTTAACTTCAATACCTATTCTGCTTAGCTCATAAGCGAGCGTTAAGGGATGTAACATAGCCTTCGAGGGAATACAGCCGTAAAGTACGCAAGTGCCTCCAAGTCTCTCATTTAGTTCAATAAGTGTTACTTTCTCCCCCAGTGATGAGGCAGTTATTGCCGCATAAATTCCAGCCGGGCCAGAACCAATAACGGTAATCATATTTTTATGTTTAATTGTGAGTTTTAATATATGAGGCTAATAATTGAAGGAGGCAATTCTGGAGATAGACAAATGGCATTAGACGAAGCAATGTTAATCTTACTGTCTCAAGGTTTGATTGAGGAAACCGTCAGGCTTTGGAATTTCTCACCTACAACGTTAACTCTCGGTAGGTTCTTAGCTGTGAAGGATTGGGTTAATGAAGAGGAGTTAAACAAGTTAAAAATACCTTTAGTGCGGAGGTTTACCGGTGGTGGGCCGGCATTACACGATGAAAACGGTGAAATCACGTGGAGTGTGGCAGTTAAAGGAGACGACATGGTCAAGGTTTATAAGAAGGTTAGTGAGGCATTAACATTGGCGTTAAGCAAGTTTAGCTTAAAAGGGGAGTTCGTACCCATAAATGACGTGGTAGTTAACGGTAAGAAAGTTGTTGGAATGGCGGGGGCAATAAGAAGGGGGGCAATTTTAGTTCACGGTACTTTCATGTACGCTACAAACTTAGAGTATATGAGCGTCATTAAAAGTCCTAAGGTTAAGGAGGTTCAGAGGGGAACTCCTAAAGCAAGGGTTACTACGATTTCTGAGCTTTTAGGGTATAAAGTAAGTAGAAATGAGGCTTTAAATTCCCTAATTGAGGGTTTTTCTACTGTTTTTAAACTTGAAGAGAGCGAATTAACGCCTTTAGAGGTCGATTTATCTGAACAGTTAAGATGGAAATATTCAAATCCCATGTGGACTTATTTAAGGTGATGATGTGCGAGTACTCCTTTAGGTCAAAGCAAGGTAAGACTGTAATATTACGGGTTTTTGAAGATGGCAGAGTTGAAATTACCGGGGACTTCTTTACCACTGAAGAGGACTTAAGGAGGATTGAAGAGGCTCTATCCAAGAGGGAAAAGTTAGATACACAACCCTTCATCTTAGGTGTCGATATTGATGAGTTATATGAAGCATTAAATCAATGTTTGAAATAATATTTTTTATGAGAGTAATTTTGTTTATAATAAGATTTATAACTAACTTTTTACAATATATCCTAATGGCCATAATAGACGACGCAAAGAGGGGAGAAATAACTGACGAAATGAAAGCAGTAAGCAAATTAGAGGGAATTTCTCTTGAAAAAGTCAGAAGACGAATAGCTGAAGGAAAAATCATATTAATAAGGAATGTTAAGAGGCCAAGTAAGAAATTAGTCCCCGTAGGTAAAGGGCTTACAACAAAAGTCAATGTAAATATCGGAACTTCTAGTGAAGTTGTTGATATTAACATGGAGCTAGAGAAAGTTAAGGTTGCTAATAAGTGGGGAGACACTTTAATGGACTTGTCGACGGGAGGGGATTTAGATTATATTAGGAGAAAAATTATTGAAGCAAGTGACTTACCAGTTGGTACTGTGCCAGTATACCAAGCGTTTATTGAATCTTTCAAGAAAAAATCTGGAGGAGCATATTTCACCGAAGATGAACTACTTAACGTTGTGGAAAAGCATCTGAAAGACGGAGTTGCATTTATGACTATTCACGCTGGTTTAACTAAAGACTTAGCGATTAGGGCTCTGAAGAGCAATAGAGTTATCCCGATAGTATCTAGGGGAGGTGATATGATAGCCGGTTGGATGATCCACAATAATTCTGAAAACCCATATAGGAAGCACTGGGGGTATATTTTAGAAATGTTTAAAGAATATGACGCCGTAATCTCACTAGGAGACGCTTTAAGACCTGGTGCAACAGCGGATGCCCATGATGAGTTTCAAATAGCTGAGTTATTAGAAACCGCAAGGCTTGTTAAAGACGCGATATTTCATGGAGTCCAAGTAATGGTGGAAGGGCCGGGTCACGTACCTTTAAACGAGATTTCTTGGGACGTCAAGTTAATGAAAAAACTGACTGGTGGTGTACCTTATTATGTTTTAGGCCCATTGCCTATTGATGTTGGTGCACCTTATGATCATATAGCTTCAGCAATAGGTGCCGCCATTTCAGCTGCTGCAGGAGCTGATCTTTTATGCTATCTAACGCCAGCTGAACACTTAAGTCTGCCAAATGTTAAGCAAGTTGAGGAAGGGGTTATTGCGTATAGAATTGCTGCACATGCGGCTGATGTTGTTAAATTGGGTAAGAAGGCTAAAAAGTGGGATGATGAGGTAAGTTACTATAGGGGTAAGTTAGAGTGGGATAAAATGATTTCTAAACTTATAGATCCAGAAAGGGCTTATGCAGTATATACACAATTCGGAAAACCAAATGTTAAGGCTTGCACAATGTGTGGTGGCTATTGCCCTATGATGTGGGCTATGGATCAAGTTAGGCGTATAAGTTAATGTTAATTTCTTGCTATTAATCAAGGGCTGGATCTTTTTAATGTTAACACAGAGATCTTTTTATGTCATTTATAACAAGCTTTTCTCACTTAAGGATAACTCTTATGTCGATGTAAGTTGAAGGGATTTGCGGGGTTGGCCCCGTGATGTTAGAGTCCTATAACCCACACGTGATGGCTTAAGCCCTTACACCTTATCACGATTAAAGATAAAATAAGTGAAACGAAAGCCTAGGGGTAGACGGATAAAAAAGGGTTTTCCGTGCTCTGTTAAAGTCCAAGGGATAAAGATTAGTATTAAATATTGTGAGATCCTGTGAAGCCCAAACCCCTTGTTGGTGATAACCCATTTTCAAACTAATTTCCCTTCAGTTATAGATGTTCCGCCTCAGTCCAACGGAATTGTTAGAGGGATAGTCTAATTTTCCTTTTTCATTAGATCAGAATGTGAAGGCCCCACATGGAAAGAGGACTTTCATCCAAATTATGTCTAGTCCCTTTAGAGGGATACTGGTTGCTTCCCTACAGTCCCATTAATTTAGGAGGGGTGTTGATAACATGGCTAAGAGGAAATTAGGAAAAAGAAATATAAGGGACTATCCATTCCCCTGACGAGGCTTTCTGTCTCTTAATCCTAATATATTTAAAATTGGTTATTTGAAGGTTGAGTTCATCCTAGTTCCCATTCTTTCGAGTTAAATAATTCGTTAACATAACCTCTCAATTCATTAAGGGCTTCAGCTAAAAGGTTTTTAAATGAGTTATCAAATAATTTCCATTTCTTAACTTTGATTTTTATTATATATCCAATCCTACCCTTCCTTAAGGCAAAGACTATGACTTCTGCATTTATTTTTTCTTTATTTTTTAATGATATAGTTATTGACATGTCCGCCCTATAAGGGTTTACCCTCGCAATACCTCTTCTTAAAGTTACTGAAAACCCGTCATCTTCATTAACATATTTTATATCATCCCAATTAGCCAACAGATTTGTTGCGTAACTACTTATTGCAAATACTAGTTCAGAATTTAGATTAGATAAGTAACTCCAATTTAATGGTATAATAGACGCTATCAACACACTAGCTATAATAGGAGATGAAAACACGCGCATGAATATAAACGCAAGTATTACATATAAGATTGAAGTCAATAGAATAAATAGGCTTCTAAATAACCACGATAAAAAGTAGCCTAAAACATATGATAACAATAGTATTAAGAGAGATAGATAAGTGAAATAGTTCAGACTGAAGTATAATATCACGAAAATTATTATGGATATTATAGCGCTAGCATCTATATACTTAGATCTTAATATAAATTTAGTGTCTATATCTTTAACATCTTCTAGTATATTTCTTGACGATTTTACTAAATCTTCAAACTCTTTATGGCTCAACTTTATATTTAAATCGTCAATGAACGTCCAAGGAAGTTCCATTTATGAACTATCTTATCTAGATTATTATAAAGCTAACTAATAGTGGAATAGGTAGGGTGAGAAACACTAAATTCCCTCGTGTTAATTCTTTTTTATTCTTTTTTAGAAATGAATTGTATTAGTATATATAAGTATACAACAGTTTATAAGCTGGTAATTGACGGATAACATATGAAAAGCATATTTCTTTCAATATTACTGGCCTTATCAATTTCGTTAATGTTAATAGGAGATATGTTTAGTACAGATGGTTATGTGAGATTATCAGAGGAAGTACTAGAATATTTGATCATTTTAACTATAGTTTTCGCGTTAATAACTTATGCGGGGATTAGAAAAATTATTTCAAACTAACAGCTATAATTATCGATTTTTTATTTTAATGAAGTTTGGCTAACCAATAAATACTTCTTAGCCTTATTGATACATGCATGAGAAAGATTACGTCCATTAAGGCTTTAAGGGATGCAGTTAAGCACACGAAATTCATACGTACTACGCCGTTTTCTGAACCCAGCATAAAAAAATATTGTGAAAAATGTGTTGAAGTGCCTAACGAATTCAGAAATCAAGAAGAATTTCTAAATTGGAGGGATTACGTAAAATCTAAAGGTGACGTGGTATTTGTAGGGCGAAATTATGTAATCAATTTACTATCTGGGAAACAAAAACTGGGAGAAAGAGGTGAAAAGTTAAGGGGCTATATATTTCTTTTTCCATTGTCATTTGCTATCAGGTTTTTGTCTAAAAAGGGTGTGGCGATCAATGATAAGATATTGAATTACAGTGTGATCTCAATAGGTGATGACAATCATGTAATATCAACTTTCATACCCCCTTTGTTGGAAGAAGCAATAGAATTAAACAAGAAAAATAAGCTTGAAGAAAAACTAAAGATCGTTAATAGGTTTAAAAGGGTGATATACTCAAAGCCCACAGAGGGACAAGGGTTACTTGATTTTATAAAGAGTAAGTATGTTGGTAACAATTTAAGAAAGGACTGGGAGGAACTGTCAACAACGTGGAGGGAAATAGTATTTTATTACCTAGACTTCTTATTCGGATTTCTACCGGGGGAGGCTAAAAGAACCCTATCAGAAATTCCGAGTATGGGGAATAGTGGAGATTGTGTATTTTATTCCCCTACACCGATAGAGTTCACAGATTACATAGATCAAGGGGTTTTTAGTCTCTTTAACAACAACAACGTGGTAATTGTAGGTCCCTTGAGTTCGGGTAAGTCAATGATTGCAAATAGTATAAAGTCCAGGATAAACTCTATGTGTGAGGACGCAAAGGTCATTGACTATCACGATAGTAATAATTATAAATATATAGAAAAACTTAAGGAAGAAATAGGGAGTGAAAGAATGATTATAGTTCTCACTGATGATTTGTATAAAGTTCTAAAACCTAAAGGTATTGTTATAAAGCAAACTAGAGTGAATCAAGTTTTAAACCAAGGGGAAAAAATGTTCGAATATGTTTATAATACGATTTTTGATGCTGATCCGAATAAAGTACTTTGGTATTTACCGCTTCTTTACGTGTATAATAAATATAAAACCCCAATACCTAAGGGCCTTTCCTTATTTATCATGAAATCTTTAAATAGGAACGTCTCGGCTGAAGATATAATTATTAAATGGTTTAGTAAATTTGAAGAGGAGTTAGAAATACCTATAAATAGTGATTATGGCACAGATCAGATTAATAACATAGACTTAACCAAGGTTTCTGAAAAGATATTACAAATGGCGTCACAGTTCATGGGCGATAAGGAATTTGAAAGGGAGCTTCTCAATCTCTTCTCTTACCACGATTTAGGCTATTATATTTTTAAAAAGCCTAAAGTAAAAGCACTTAAAGAGCTGGGGGATTTAACTCATCCGCTAGTTATTAATTCATTATTACCTCTAAAGGAAAAAGTTATAGAATTTAATTCAAATTTTGGAGAGGAATATTGCGAGCAATTGCTAGGAAAAATCGATAACACTAGAGACTTTATTATATCTAAAAAGGGTAGTGTTAGAGCACTCTCATTACTGGAACCATATTCGTTATTAAGTGATATAAGAATTGTGTTGAGGGCGAAGGTTAGTAAATGTATAGACAAGGTTTTCGATATCCTTGTTTCGTCAATTAAAAGTGGGAGAACAGAGTGGATAGACGCAGTTCTTGATGATTTAGTTGACTCCTCAATTTACTTTAATAAGCTTTATTACCTTTCTCTTATATCGTTCTATTATTTGACGTATAAATATTCAGAAAAGATTGCGGATTTAGTGAAAAGAATGAATTTACCATATAAGGATTTTCCCCTCTCGTTAATACTATATTATGAAAACGAATTGGATAGTATCTCTGTAAGTAACTCGTTAATTGCATCTCTTATTTACGGTTATCTAGCAAGTTTAGCCCTCTCAAATAGAGACTTGCTAAAACTTGCGATATTATACGAAAAGTTTAGGAGGAATTATAATAAGTTAAACAGAGGAGAAAGACTCGATCAAGAAGAAGTGAAGAAGATTTCCGATTTCGTCTTTTTATTCCCTACTACCGATATTAATTCCATTTATTCCTATTTAGACGATTTAAAGAAGAGACTCGATGCTGGAATTGGTTACACTTTACTTTTAACCCATCCTAAGGAAGAATCAGCTAAGACTACATTAGAATTGGCGGAGAAATTGAGTTATGAATTATACGAGGAAATTCTGAAAAAGATTAAGGGAAATAAGGCTGATGATTACGATTTTCTCGATTTGTTAAAAATATACCAGATTAGGTTAATGAAAAGTTTAGCCAGTGGAGAGAAGTACGAATATAAGATTGTTCTTCAGGACTTCATAGACCTTGAGAGGTTTTCTAAACAAATAAAGAGTATAAATGCAAAAAATACTATAAAAATAGCCTCAACAGTTGCCAAACTTGTCCTATATGATAAGGCTAATAAAATTAATTCCTCCTCTAATTTACTGGATTTAATAATATATTTGGGGAGTTTGTTGTTGTTAAAGGATGGAGAATATGATAATATGTTTAAATCTATATTATCTCAAATTAAGGACGATAGTATAGAAAAATTAATAGGTAATATTATATTATCAATACTCTCTAAAAGTGATACGAGTAAGTACATGGACGAATTAAAGGATAAATACTACTCTATAATGGTTGAAATACTATCGAGGTTCTTGAACGACAAAAAGAGGTTCACAGTCGCGTTAATACCTTTTATAGCCTTATGGCACATAACTGGCAGTAGACCTAACGTTTTATTATCTTTTCCTTAACAGCAAAATTCCTAAGATAGCTATTATGACTACCGATATCAATATAGAAGTTAAGTCAATGTTTAGGATAGGCTGCTGGATGTTAGTGGTGATTATAGATCCAGTGGTTAAAGTTGATGTTACCCTATTACTCTGAGTAGTAATAGTTGTCGTAGTATTTACGCTAGTCACGTTAGTTGTTGTTGCTGTTATTGTTGTTGGTACATAAGTTGTTGTAGTAGTATTTTCTGATTGATTTTGTTGGCTATAGAGTACCATTACTGGTACTTTTATGCTTTCATTTATTTCACCGAAATAGTTAACAGCCTCAATAGTAATAATTAACGTAGTATTTCTTGTTATATTAAGGGTGAACAAATTCTCATCTGACGTTCCTTCTAGTGTATCATTTACGAAAATTTCGTAATAAGACTTAACGTTTTCATTCCAGCTGATTAAGATTTCAGTGTATCCATTGTATCTTAGTTGTTCCACTGAAATGGTAAAAGGTTGGGGTTTGCTCCCTATAAATACTGATTTAGGACTTGAGCTTATACTTATAGATGGAGGAATTAGTGATAAAGAAGACGTTTCAGAATCTAAAAACACGTAATATTCTCCACTGATCTCGTATATAGCCTCTGCAAGGGAGATTTCGATCGTAGGTAAGGTCGAAGAACCACTCTCTTCCCACAAAGTATTCCAATTCTCGGTAAAAACAAAGTTCTCGTAAAATATCTCGCTATTAGAAGCGCTGAATCTGACACTATTTATAAGGAATAATTTGTCGTAATATTCTATTGTAGAGACTCCGCTAAACTCCTTAACGTAAATTATCTCCTTAGAGATTGGGTTGTATGCTACGAAATACGTATTATTGTCTATGTAATAGGTTATTATAAAATAAGTAGAATTAATTACTAATACGTCACTAGGGTTCTCTCCTTCATATTGAGGTATTTCTTCAACTATTTTCCCCTTACTATTTATTATGTAAAAGTTTTGTGAGGGCAATTGTGCTTTATATAAATTGCTAGATGTCAGGGACGTTAAAAACATCTTAGAAGTAGAGTTTGAGACTATTATTTCACTATTGTTCACCACCGTCAAAGTGGTCGGGTTGATAACGTCTAACGAAACGTTAGCTATAACTGTGTTATTAACAATAGTTAAAAGGTAAGCCTTTTGTGAGCTTATTGAAGGGTACCATAATGCTAAAAGAGTATTATTATACTTACTTACCCATTCAGTGAAACCGCTAGTTATGATAACCCCTTTGTTTTCCCATCCAGTGCTTACATATGCTACTTCATCTTGTGTAATGTTAGTTTGTGGGCTAAAAGTCGAAATACCCGGTACACATATAAAGTAAACTAAATTTCCAATAACTACAGGTTTAGAAACAATTATTCCACCAGGGTAATATGGTGGTAAGTTAGTCCCTTCTAGATAATCGCTTATTGAGTTTATTGTGTAAGATACATTTCCACTCTGAGGGTAGTTTACTGTGCCGCTAGCATTAATTACTAAGTAAACCAACCCGTTTTGAGTTAGAGCTTGTTCCGATGTGTAAATTAACGAGAGGTTTACAGAGAAGGATAACGATATCTGAGATTTTGTTAAGGGTGAAAATGTGGGAACTAAGAATAATAAAAGGAGGGGAAGGAAATATTTTAATGTTCTTTTCTTTTCATTATCTCTTCTTTTTGTTTTTACCATATTTTTTATTTGTTTTTTCAAGTATTTATTTGTGAAACTGGAGGTGGAGAATTAACTCCAGCAATCTTTTTCATATATTCTTTATACATACAACGGTCTTGAATTACAATAAGCCCCGCTTTCCTAGCCTTCTCGGCAGCTTCGTCATTCCTTATCCCCTCTTGTAACCATATCACCTTAACGTCTCCACGCCTCTTTACTCTCTCTAACACTTCATCAATTATCTTTGGTACCTCGTTTGATGGTCTAAAAACTTCTACGATGTCTATCTGATCTGGAACATCAAGCACTGATTTATAACTTTTTCTCCCCAAAATCTCGTCTGCGGATGGGTTAACTGGTATAACATTATATCCTTTACTTATTAGAAATTTAGGAACTTGGTAAGCCGGTTTTGATGGATCTTTTGAAAAGCCTACAGTAGCTATGTTTTTATATTTTCTCAGCACTTCCTCGATTAACCTTTCCTCATCCATAATTTAATTATTTGGTAAGCGCTAAAAAGTTCATCCTTTAAATTACTCCATAAAAAGTAATTTAAAAAGCTTTCTTTTATATTTTTTGAAAAAATAATAAATCATAAAACTTTTTTAACCTAAGATCATAAATTATATTGTGAGTGGAAATGAAAATTGGTAAGATATGTGGTTGTTCAGCTATAATAGCATTAGGTGCGTTTTTATTCGGTGGAGGTTTGGCGGGGTTAGTAAAAGTGGCATCACCAGAATTTTCCTTATATCTAGGAACATTGCTGATGTTAATAGGAGTCTTAAGCGCTAGCGTTACGATTGCTAAGCCAGCTGAATAGAAGATTACGATGTGAGGATTAGATTTATTTATATATTAAGGGAGAGAATAATAAATGCGAAAAATTTTCTTTTTAGTAATTTTGGTGGGACTTCTCCTATTACCCCTTATATCATTTCATATAGTTGAAGCACAAACGAAATATTACGGAATAGGAATAGCCTCATATGGTTACTACGATTATAACGGCCTTATACAGCCTTACTCCATTTCAACAAAAGAGATCGTGGGATTCTTTAATATAACCTCGATCTCTGGGAGTAGCTTATTAACACTCCAATTAGGGGCTACAATAAATTATTCTGGGTTGTATTGGATACAAGAATCCCTAGTATTTAACCCGGGGAACCAGACTCTAGCTTTCTTTGCAAATAACTCATTCCTAACTCCTTTTACAAAATACTTTCTACCCCTAGCTGGGTTCTTAATAATTCAATTGGAAAATAATGGTAATATAACTGTATTTAAATTCGGTTACATAATAATCCAAAACGGTAGCAAGATTTACCCTCCAGAGTTAAGGAGTTATGAAAGTAGAGTAAGAGGAGTTTACAGCTTCACTGTTAATCCTATTGGCGGAAACGTTGAGTTTGTATTCGGGGGTTTCAACTCCCCCGCAATATTTAATAGCTTAACTTCATCTCTATCACTATTCTATAATAACAGTGAGCTTACTCCTTTTCCTTCGGTTTTTAGTTACGGGTTAAATTCTACGGGTTCTGCGGAAAATCTGAAATCAAATATTGAAAATAATATAGTGCAAGTGAGTATTGGTCAGCCTAATAAAGTAATTTTAACAAACAATTATACACCACCTCTACCACCGTTAACCTACGTTAACATTACGTATAATGTGGTCAATTGGAAAGTTTATAAAACTTTAACATTATACGTTAATCACGGAGAAAATTTATCTGTACAGAAGATAATACCCATAAACAGTTCAGCTTACTTATATTACAATGACTCCCCTCTTTTCCAATTCATCAATTTTACTCCCCATACATTTTTGATGTATAATATTACGTTAAACTATCTATTATTCTATAAAATTTTAGTGAACTATCCTAACGGGAGTGTGGTATTAAATGTTGAGAGGGGTAGTATAATAGAATTTCCTCAAGTTATTAACATAACTTCTGAGGAGAGGTATTATTTAAACTCTTCACAAGATATTAAAATAGTGTCTTATCAGAGTGCTATAACACCAATCTATGTAAAACAGTTCTTAGTAAAAATATACTACCCTAATGGTACCTATATCTCATGGATTACTCAAGGAAAGACTATAATTCTACCCAAAGTTATTTATGTTAATAATTTTACACGTTACGTCTTATTTATTAACCCATCAATTACGGTAACTTCTCCGATTTCTTTAGAAGGGATTTACACGGAACAATTCTTGACTATTATTAACTATTCTGGTGTAGTTATCAAACAGTGGGTTGATGCTGGTAATATAATAACGCTTACTGCAAACGTCCCACTATTCTACAACGCTTATTGGAAAGGGACTTATAATGTCCCAGTAGGAAGTAAGATAGTGATTGATAAACCAGTTCAAGAGGAATTAGTGGAATACCTAGACGTTAAAGAGGTCGCCTTTATTGGTCTAATTATAACTTTAGCGGGGCTTTTAACATTCTTTTGGTTATCGGTTAGGAAGAGGTAAAAGTTCGGAGTCAAACTTTTAAGTCATTTTTAATAATTCCAATTTATGAGTTGGTTCAACTTAGAGGAAGTAAAGAAATTGATTAGGAATGACAACTCAGTTTTAGTAGTATGGGATGTACAAGAGACGTTAGTAAATAGTATATTTAATAAGGAGGAGTTCATATCAAAACTGAAGGAGCTAATTGAGGCAGCTAGGAAATATAGTGTTCCAATAGTCTATACTGAAATAACGCCTTACCCAGATAAATTTCAGCCTAGATATTTTAGAAGAAGCTTTAACCCTGGAGATATAATTAAGGAAGTTTATCCGGAAGAAGGAGACGTTGTTTTGAATAAAAATACTCCTAGTATATTTGTAGGAACTAATTTCGAATTAATGCTCAGAAATGTTGGGATAACTACTATCGTCTTTACTGGAATAGCTACTAATATAGGTGTTGAGACTTCAGCGAGGCACGCTCAAGCTTTGGGTTTCTTACCAGTTATTGCGAAAGAGGCAGTATCTTCTAGCGATAAAGAGGCTCATGAGAGGTCTTTAGCTAACTTGAGCAAACTAATGCCAGTGCTCAGTAATAAGGAGATAATTGAGAGATGGAGCAGTGAATGATAAAAAACTTAGTTTAACACAACTTTATAACCCCCCTACTAAACTTGTAATTTATGGAAAGTAGTAATGATATAGTAACGGTTGAAAATTTTCTACGTCTTTTTGATATCTCTAAAGGCTATAAAAAAGTTACTTTATATTTTAATTATATTACAGATTTTGCAAAGTTCTTCAATGCAATCTTACCTAAAGAGTTAAAAGAAGTAATTATAATATCACCTAAATCTAGGGCTAAAGATATGGTGTTAGCGATAAGCTCTGTTAGGCCTAATGCTGCAGTTTTAAGTATAATATTAGATCGAGAAATAGACTTTTTTACATTAGCTTATAGGTAATGAATTCCCTACGAAGATACAGTCCGAATAATCTTTTTATTTCTAACCAAATTTCTGGCAATGGAAAAGTAATTGCAGTAATTTACTTTTTTAGTCCAGTTCGTCAAATCTTAAATTACATCATAAATAATCCCAAATTTTATCAATTTAATTAAACGTTGTATGACCATTTATTAATATACAAATTCAGATTGATTGTGTTAACCATACAGTCTTTATTCTGGTAAAAATTTATTAATTAGGATTGGTAAAATAATCATATGTTAGAGTTTAATAAGAGAAAAAGGGACAAACTTGATATAATGGGAGATATATTAAATGCATGTAAAGAAGAAGGAATAAATAAGACTAGGCTAATGTATGCTGCAGGAATAACCTATGAGGTTGCAAAGAAATATTTACCAGAATTAGAGAAAATAGGTTACATTGTAAGAAAAGATAATATGTATTATCTTACAGAGAAGGGTAAGAAGGCCGCAGAAATATTGGCTCAGATTAAAGAGAAAAAGAAAGAATTAAAACAACTTCTAGATAAATTTGAGCAATTAAACAAATAATCGGTTTTTAAAAAGATTTTAGCTTTTTACTTTTTCTTTCTCCTGGATTAAACCTCCAATCAAACTTAATGTTGCGAATTCAGTAGGAGTAGCTAAGCCTATTGCACTCCCTGCAATTACGAAGTCTCTTTTATCCTTAAAACCGCCGTATAATATTATTAATCCCGCTATTATACCTAAAATTCTTAAATACACTAAAACGCTACCACTTAGAGCATTAAATTTATAGAGATAATAGTCTAATTGGTGTCTTAGTACTATATCTACTAGCCCGGCTGTCTATGCGTATGACTATCAGTTTATTTACCCTTTAACAAATTTATAGATATGAAGCTGTTAGAGGTCACACGAGATGAAATAAAAGGTAAAATAGGGCTATTGCCAATAGGGAGCATTGAACAACATGGTCCTCACTTACCCATGGGTACTGACTCAATAATAGCTGAATGGGTTTCTTCTAGGGTTGAGGAAAGGCTGAAAGATGAGGTAGTTCTATTCCCTCCAATCTATTATGGTTGTTCAAAAGAGCATACTGGCTTCCCATATCTGGGAGTAGGTTATGTAACTATGATTAACTTTTTAATAGATTTAATGAAAAGTGCAGAAAGGTCAGGTTTAAGTGCAGTAGTAATTATTAACGCTCATGGTGGTAATGAGAGTGTTTTAGATATTGTAAGGAGGGAAATTAACATGGATTTAACCAGTTGTTTTAAAGTATTCGTGTTTGGCCTTGTGGGTAAATACTCGATTGAGGAAGTTAAGGACTATCATGCTGGATCTATTGAAACCTCAAAGATTGCATATATAAATAAGGACTTAGTGAGGGAATGGAAGTTAGGGGAAGTTAAAGATTTTACAGTAAAGAATGGTGTTTTTAAGATTATACCTACTTCAATAGCTAATCCATATGGAATAATAAACTTAAGCGGTGAAGTTAAGATTGACGTAGAGTCTGGTAGAAAATTGCTTGAAGCTGCAGTTGAAGACTTGACAAGATTTATAACTGGAGAAGTAAAAGATTTTATAAATTCCTGTTCAAGAAACTGATTACAAAATCAATTTTATTTATACAATTAGCTTATCTCGAATTGAAATATTTTTACATGTTATTTTTTTCATACATTTAGTTTCTTTAATGCAACATATTTATCAGGGGTTTGAGAAGGGATTTTTAAAGCTATTGAGAAAAGAAGAAGGAAATAGTTAAAACTACTATTCTCGTTAATAGGTATGGTTACGATTTGCCTTTAAAGGTTAATTACATAAGTGAAATAGTGGAGGTATTGTAAAGGAATTAGAAAAAGGGAAAACAATATTCGTACTGTTCAAAATAAGGTATAATTATTTGAAAGATATTTAATAGATTCCATTTGTAATTTATGTATAGTAATACTAGCTTGAGAATTACCTATACTGCCGGTATAACCTTCAGCATATCCAAAAGTTCGGGTATAAAATTGCTATTTACATCACTAAAAGTAAAAGCCAAATACTTACTCAGAGAATTTTGACGATTTACAGGTTGATTAGACGCTGTATTATATGCGTTTATGTATGATTGTGCGAATATTGATGCTGGTGGGTTTGTGGTATTGCATATGCGCTATATCCATTAAAGCTATATTGTTCTGAAGCAAGTGAATAATTGTATATGTTTTCATTCATTAAGAAGAATATATTCATATTATTATTTTCTGCTTGGAACCAATTATACAACCAAAATACTCCATATTGATAATTTTGATTGTAGTGTTGATCTGGTGGCATAAAAGCAAAATAATTTAATTCAGCCTAGGGAGTGCTATTTCCATAATAGTCTTCACGTCTTTGGATTCACTAAAAGCTTTAAAAATAGTGAGTTACGTAGAAGTTTATAGTCGCTCTTCCAAAAACAATATTATAGGGGTATACCCATATAATAATAATGGCTACTATAACAATAAAGGTGGATAAAAGGATCGAGGAGTTAATAAGTAAAATGATTAAATTGGGAATAGCTAAGTCTAAGAATGAGGCTGTTAACCTACTCATAGAATATGGAAGGGCTGAGATAGAGAGAAAAATTAGGGAAGAGGAGGAAGTTCAAAAGTTAGTAGATAAGTGGTTAAAGGAAGGGTTTCCTTATGAGGGGTTGGACACTTCAGATTTAAGGGAAGAAAGGAATGAGTAATTATTATATTGATACAAACGTAATACTTTCTTTGGTAGAGAAAGATGCAAACTATCAGAAAGCATTAAAAATCAGAGGATTTAGGGATCTAATAACGGGAGAGATTACAGTCCTTGAGTTAAACTCCTTCTACTCGCGCAAAATTAAAAGAGAGATTGAAGCTAAAGCTGCTACTAAATATGCGTTAGCAGTATCTAATGTCAAGGTAGTAGAAATAGACGCGAATAAGCTGATAAAGAAGGCTACAGAACTCTCCCTTATCTTACAGCTTAAAACTTTAGATGTGCTTCAAATAACTTCTGCTTTACTGACCGGTTCTTCCTTTTTCATAACTTTCGATAAGGATATTGTAAAAAAGAAGGAGTTAATAAAGGAGAAAACGAGTTTAGAAGTTTTAGAATAACTTTATAGGGACAGAGTAGATCTTTCTCTTAATCGCGTCCTCAACAGCTCTGGTAACAGCTGCTGCGGCAACTCCTACTGGGATTTCACCTATACCCTTAGCACCTAATGGAGTATAAGGTGAAGGCGTTGGAACTAAATGGACTTCAAACTCGGGCATTTCAACCGCCGTGGGAATATTATAGTCTGAAAGGCTATTAGTCAATAACTGACCATCTGAGTTATACACGTATTGTTCATATAAAGCTAAGGAAACACCTATTGCAGAACCGCCAATTACTTGCTCTTTTACAACTTCCTCATCTATAGGAGTTCCGGGGTCTAGATAAACCACTAACTTTATTGGCTTTATCAATCCCGTTTCCTCATCAACTTTAACTACAGCAATATCGCAAGCAAATGGATAAGCATTGAACCTCGTCTTACCCTGTTGGGAATAAACGTATCTAACTTCCTCCCCTTCAAAGGATGTTATCGGGACTAGTTTATCGTTAATAATAAAGTACCCGTCCTTAAAGTCCCCTCCATATTTCCTCCTTATATTAGCTATGAGTTCTTCAGTAGCACCCTTAATTGCACCGGCCATAAAAACCGCCATTCTACTCCCACCTGGGCCGAAACTGGTGGGGGAAGAAGTACTGTCTAAAAGTTCGACCTCGGTCTTCTCAATGGGAATTGAAAGCAGCTTTGAGACTAATAGTCTGGCAGTATGCTCGTTCCCTTGCCCTTCTGGCCCGTAACCTATCCCTATCACAACCTTGCCGTTCCTTATACTTAACTTAACACCCTCTTGTCCGGAGGGCGTACTCGGGTCTGTGGAACAAGCCAACCCAACTCCGTAACCCTTATTTCTTAAATCCCAAATGTCCTTCCTTGAGAGTGCTAAATCTAAGAGTTGTTGAGGGTTACCGGAATCATAAAGAGCATAAGGTGCGTCATAGGGGAACGAGTCTATGAAGTTCTTTCTCCTAATCTCACTCTTATCAATTCCTAATTCATCTGCAATAGAATCCATTACCCTCTCTAAAGCCCATGTATGCGGTGGTGTTCCCGCACCTCTAAACGCACCGGGTGGGTTTTTGTTAGTCGCAACTAAACTTACGTCATAACGTATATTCTTAATCTTATAAGGCCCGGCAAGTATACCAACTGGTTTGAACGGTTGTCCGTTGAATAATGAAGCACCTATGTCTTCCCAAACCTTAAAGTCTAAACCGGTTACAGTGCCATCGCTCTTAAAGTAAGCCCTTATCTTAAACTTCCTCTCGGGCCCAGAACTATTAGAAGCCTGTAAGTGCTCATTCCTAGTCTCAACCCATTTGATGGGGATATTAAACTTCTTGGACGCTAAACCCAAAATTATAGCGTATTTAATTACTGAGAACTTCGCACCGAAGCTCCCGCCATGCCTTACGGGGATTACTTTCACTTTAAAGTATTTCGATAGTTCCTGACTTTGAAATTGTGGGGCCTGTATGTTGGAAATTATTACAACTTCATCACCCTCCGGATAAGCTATTACTCCGAAAGTCTCTATTGGGTTCCCTGAAGACCTACTCCAGTATAAAGATAATTCTATTTGCTTATCGTTACTAGGCATTTCCCCGTACTCATAAGTTTTTGTATAAACTACGTTACTCTTTACCTCTTCGAATACCAGACTTTCGTTCTTTAAAGCCTCGTCAATGCTAGTTACTGGTTTTAAAGGCTCGTAGTCTATACTCACTTCTTCAGCCAAATCTACTGCCTTATAAGGATCCTCAGCGATTACTAACGCTACTGGCTCTCCTACATACCTCACTTTCTTATAAGCTAACGGTGTTAGAACCACAGTACCCTCGTTTTCTGAAGGTTTAAATGATGGGATTTTGAGTACGTCTTCCGCTGTGAAAATTAGTCCTCCTTTTTCTAATACGCTTTTATAATCAATCCTTTTTATTAAAGCATGTGGATAAGGGCTCCTCACAAAAGCCCCGTAATATCCCTTATAGGGTAAATCGTCTAGGAATTGAGCCTTACCTAAAATTAGATCCTCGACATCGACTCTTCTCATGTGTAGTTTTACATCGAAACAAATATTAAATGCTTTCTTACAAAAATGGTTAAATACCCCTCTTCAGAATTCCCACTATGCAAGCGTATCTAATGTACCCAGACGTAAGGGACGAATGGGTAGTTTTCGTATCTGAAGACGACTTATGGAAATATAATACAAGAACTGGTGAATTAATAAGGCTTACCTCAGACTTTGGTATAGTCTTAAACCCTAAAATCTCACCAGATAAAAAATGGATAGCTTTTGCAAGATATCAACCAGGTGATCAACCGTTATCCGAAGTTTATGTAATTCCCTTTAACGGTGGAGAACCTAAGAGGTTGACCTATTTCGGTAGCCCGGTTACTAACGTTGTGGGTTGGACAACGGACGGAAAGATAGTAGTTAAGTCAGACTTTAAGAGGCCGTTTCTGAAGTGGAGGGAGTTATTTTCCATAGATCCAGTGACTGGAGAGATTAAGAGGTTGCCATATGGGCCAGCTGACTCTATAGCCTTTGGTGAAAAAGCGTTAGTAATCGGTAGGAATACAATAGATTTACCTTATTGGAAGGGTTATAAGGGCGGAACGAGGGGGAGGTTTTATATCGACTATGGCTATAAGGGGGAGTTCAAGCCTTTTCTTGAACTAAATTCTAACCTAACCAGCCCTATGTGGATAGGAGATAGGTTTTATTTTATTTCAGACCACGAGGGGACTGGGAATATATACTCAGTGGACTTAGAAGGAAACGACTTGAGGAGACACACGAATTTCAACGAGTATTACGTAAGGAACGCTAGTTCAGATGGTAAAAGGATTGTATTCCAAATGGCTGGAGATATATACTTGATGGAGGGTGAGGAGGTTAGGAAGTTAGAAATTGACGTGCCTATAACGGGAAAGCACAGAATGGGTAAGTTTAAGGAGGTCGATAAGTACTTAACTTCCTTCCATTCCGATGGGAATTATTTCGTATCAATTGTTAGGGGCAAAGCTTTTTTGATGCGTAATTGGGATGGCCCAGTAATTCAGCTGGGTGATAGGAGCGGTCTTACTAGGTATAGGAGTATAAGGGTTATCAAGGACAAGGTGTTTACCTTAGCGGACGAAAATAGGATTGAAGTTTACTCACTTGAAGGGAGAAAAGTAAAGGAAGTTAAGGCTAGGGGTTATGTAGAGAAAATATTCCCATCACCTAACGGTAATCTAATAGCCGTCGTTAATAATGATTTTGAGTTGTGGATTATAGATTTAGTTAACGACACACAAACGCTTTTAGATAAGGCTAAGTGGTATATTGAAGAAGTAGCGTGGCACCCAAGTGGGAATTGGTTAGCCTATACTTATCCGGAATTCGGTTATTGGATGTGGAATAGGGTTAGGATAAGCGATCTAAAGACTACTAAGGACGTAACTACTCAAGGTTATTTTAACTTCTCATTATCCTTTGATCCAGATGGAAAATACTTGTACTTCTTGTCCTCTAGGAATTTCGAAGCTATCATGGATTACATGTACTTCCACTACGATTTCGTTAATCCAGTGAAGGCTTATTTAGTAGTTCTCAACAAGGAAGCTTTCTCGCCATTTAACCAACAAATAGTGAGCAAGGAAAGTGAGGCTAGAGTTGATTTAGATGGTATAGAGACTAGAGTATCAACTATCCCTATAGACCCTGGGTATTACTATAAGATAAGGGGTGTAAAAGGAGGTAAGGTAGCCCTGCTTAAATTCCCTCCTAAAAGGGTTATAGGGCAAAGGCAAGATGGTGTTATTGAGCTTTTCGACTTTTCCACAAAGGTTAAGGAACAATATATGGACAACGTTACTGATATGGAAGCTTATGAGGACAACATAGTAATAAGGCAGGGTAACACTATAAGGGTTTTAAAAGCAGATAAGAAACCAGAACAAGGGCAAAACGCAAACCCGAAGACTGGGATAATCGATCTCTCAAGGATTAAAGTGTTTGTGGATTTAAAGAACGAATGGAGGCAAATGCTTAGGGAAGCCTGGGTGTTAATGAAGGAGAACTACTGGAAGGAGGACATGAATGGTATTAATTGGGAGAAAGTCTTAGGAAAGTATGAAAGGCTGATAGACAAGGTTAATACGCGTTATGAGTTGTCTGACTTAATTAAGGAAATGCAAGGGGAACTGAGGACTTCTCACGCTTATGAGATAAGTGGTGATTATGATGTAGAAAAACCCTACAACGTCGGCGGTTTGGGAATTGATTATAAATATAATGGTGAGTGTTACGAGATTACTGAGATCTTTGTAGGTGACCCTAATGAAGAAAACGAGAGATCACCGTTATTAGACCCCGGAGTTAACGCTGAGATAGGGGATTGTATAATATCGATTGATGGCGTAAAGTTGGACTTAGAGAACCCGCCAGAAAAGTTGCTCGTAAATAAGGCTGGAGACCCCGTAGTGATTGAGCTTAAGAAGAAGAGTGGAGAAATAAAGACTTTCTCTGTAAGAACTCTGAAGAACGAGAAATATGTTATTTATAGGAGTTGGGTTGAGAGGAATAGGAGATACGTTAACTCCAGAGGGTTTGGATATATTCACATACCGGACATGATGGCCCAAGGGTTTTCCGAGTTCTTTAGGCTTTATACTTATGAAGCGTTTAAGTACGGTAGTGTAGTAGTAGACATTAGATATAACGGAGGTGGGCATGTCTCTCAATTACTGTTAGAAAGGCTTCTGACTAAGAGAATAGCTGTTGATATCCCGAGGAGGGGAGAACCAATTCCCTACCCCGTTGTAGCTCCTACCCGCTTAGTACTTATAGTTAATGAACAAGCTGGTTCAGACGCTGATATATTCGCTAATTCCTTCAAGCTCTACAAACTCGGTAAAGTTATAGGGACTAGAACTTGGGGAGGTGTTGTGGGGATTGATAGTAGATATTCGTTAGTTGATGGCACTTTAGTTACTCAGCCTAAGTACGCTTTCTGGTTCATAAACGTAGGTTTCAGTGTCGAGAATTACGGCGTAGATCCGGACATTGTCGTTGATAATCTGCCACAAGACTATACGAGAGGTGTTGATAGACAATTGGAGGTTGCTATTGAGGAGCTTAAAAAGGAAGAGATCGTGGATTCTATTAAGTTATTCCGGGATTCATTATCACGGAACAGTTAATTTTAGTTGAAATAGAGGAGGAGGTAATTTTTCCTTTAACACCCAGAATCCGAGTATAATTTTTAACCCTTTTTTATAAAATACTCTTACCATGAAATTCTTTTTATCAAATGTTCAAGAGGTAAAGAGACAAGAAGTTCCGATTAAGGGTTCTAAAGACGCATATATTCAATGGTTAGTAACTAAAGACCACGGTGCAGAATACGCTGTAAGGCGTTTCACCTTAAAACCTCACGGTGTTATCCCAATGCATGTTCATAAATATCAAGAGACTGTAATAATTGTTAAGGGTAAGTGTAAGGTATGCGTTGCTGATAAGGTTTACGAAATGAAGGAGGGGGATTACATATTCATAAACTCTAACGTAAAACATGCTTTCATTAACGGTGACGAGGATTTAGAATTCTTCTGTGTAATAAACTACACAGACGATATGAGTATTACGACTTTAAATGAAGATTGTAAATAATAAATCGAGTGATTAGAAAAGTCCCTTCCTTAACTTGTTCCAGAAACAGATAACCTTGCTTAAAGTTCAGTCTGTAACACGTTTACGTAACTATTAGTTATTTTTAATTACTTCTAATCCCTTTAATGCTATTAAGCAATTTTTATGAACTTTTCCGTTAACGTTAGATTGGAGGGTGCCATTATGAACTCGATGAGCAGTCGCGAGGGGGAGGAAGGCACCCGATGAAACTCCCCATGTCCTTGAAGGGAGTGGTTTAACTACCGCTCCCGTAGACGGCATGGAGAGGGAGGAGGAGTGATGAGGCCGAGTGATTAATAGTCACAAAAAGTGACTATTAGTCACGATGAAGGCCGAACTCTAACTAACGGATTTCAATACTCCTACGGTAGTGTAAAGGTTTATGTTTTTAAATTCAAGGGGTTTTCCCTTCCCTTTTTTCTCTTTTACTATGAAATATACCGTTTTAACGTAATGAACACTTTGTTGTAAAGAACGGGCTCTAATCTCACAGAGCGTATACTCATACAATGAGCTATAAACGATTAAGTGCGCTTAAAAAATAAGTGTTTTGTACTTTAGTAATATAAATTTATTTTTATATCTTGATAAAACAATACACTTGTTTTGCAAGAAGCAAAGGTTTTAAGATTACGTAGGGTATAGTAGCATATGCAAGAACTGCCAAAACCCTGGTTTGATCTATTAGGTTACAAGAAGACTAGGATTGAGGAGGCTTATTATGAATCTAAGATTGCTGAAGAATTTATTAATGAAGGACTTTTACGTAATGCCACTGGTAAGGCATTTCAAGCCTGGAAGGCTTTACTGGGAGCGATGTTAGTTGATAAAAGGGATGAACTGTTAAAAAAGTATCCGGGAAAGAAGAGGTTAAGAGGAAAAAAGGTTGTGGAATTCGCTGATTGGTTAATAGCCATAGTTCCTACTTCTTATTTGGAGGAACTTTCATTATTGCTTGGTAAAGACGTTAACTTAATAACTAAACTAGCCTTAGCTGTGCATGATTACCAATACAATGGGGCCGATAAAGACGCAATACTAAGCCCTTTCAGAACCGATGAGATTGCAAAGATTAACATACTGAACTTATTAGAAGAAGTAAGGGCTAGGTTACAAAAAGTTAGCTAATTAGTTAGAGCTTTACCCGGTGTATATTCTTTGATTTAGCAATGGTCATTATCAACTGCATAGTTATCCTTAGAGGAAGATATCGTGATATCCACCCTTTTAACACTCTTGTAAATAATATAATAAATCATTCGTGAGAAAACTATTAAAACAGAAAATTTCTGAGTACTACTAACTCGTACAAGAAGTTGATCCTTTATTCATTTACCATAATTTTTTATTTTTTAGTAATCCATATTATTTAATGATAAAAAGATTTGAAATAAGAAAAGATGGAATTGGTTTTTGTTATGAAGGGTCTTGGATTAATTTAACTGTCACAGATGAAGGTATAATAGTTGCCGAAGAAATTTCTTATGAAGTTCCTATAGGTTCTCAATTAAGTAAGATTAAGTTGGTCATAAAGAAAGGAACTGTGTATGTCCAAACGCCTTTCGGAGTTTCTGAACTTAAAGACTCGGGTACGATTATAGAAAATATAAAGAGGATTAATGAGGAAGTTATAAAGAATAAGAATAAAGAACTATATGAAAAAATCTTATCTCACTTAGGGTGAGGGAGGCATACCACCAGCGGGTGGTGATGGAGGTGGTGGGTATGGGTAATATGTTGTTCTTGCTGCTTTAGTTATTGCCATAGTGTCTTCCACCATTAAGAATATAGAGACTAGTAATACAAAGATCCCGGCTATTAGGTCTAAAACTCCTCCAGCATATACAGTATCTAATGCACCGGCTATAATTCCCGGTAAACCAGAGGTGTTTGGTAGACCATAACTTATTATATTTCCTCCTACTATTATTTGGCCTACGCCGAAAATTAATAATGATACAGCCAATATAATGTCTGTAATGCTTTTCCCGATCTTTGATTTACTCATGAAGAGTCCTGTCATTAACCCTATAGGTGCTATTATTCCAGCTACAATCCCTAAACTCGTGCCGAAATAGAAGATCCCCGTTAGAGTTAGTAAGACTTCAGTTGATGAAGAGATACTGGTAACACCGCCAAGTCCTATGTAAGTGAGAACTGCTGCAACTATCCCAAACACGTAAGCTATAATTTTACTCACTGGTAGAGTACTGGTTTGTACCGGATATGGGGTGTAAGGAGTTGGTTGATAATACACAGTACTAGTTTGAGGTTTTGATCTCCCCATTATTACAGCTATTAATAGGAATACGCTACCTATTACTAATTCAACTCCTTCAGAAACGAAGGATGTATGAGGTATTATAACTAAGGCCACTGCAATTAATAGGAAATATAGGAATGCTAAAATCCCTAGAATGAAGGAGAAAGACCCAGAAAAGCTCCTTTTAATTCCTATAATAAGTACAAATATTCCAATTATTAAATAGATGACCGATGCACCTACTAACGTTCCAAATACCCCACTAAAGGGTCCAGCTCCTCCTGGGAAAGTAAATGGTGATATGGAGAATAGCATAAAGAATATTGCGAATAGTAGTATTTCTAGTCCAGTGAATATCCCGGCAATTAAGGAGAAATATTTTCTGTTATAGTTAGTTAACTTATCCAGTGATGAAGGCCCTTGAGGATAAGGAGGTGGAGGATAATAGGGAGTTGGCTGTTGAGTTGTTGGTGGCATTGGTTGTGGAGGTGGTGATTGTGGTGCTGGCTGAGTAGGTGTGGGTGAAGGAGTTATTGTGGATTGAGGAAACTGGTATCCACACTTTGCACAGAATAATGCATCATCAGGGTTTGGTGCACCGCATCTTGGACAATACTTAGTCATTTCGATTTAAACTTGTGTCTTTGGACACTAATAAACTTGACTAAATTGTTACTACCTCTAATTTCAGTTTACCAAGATTAATTGTATTTATAACTTTCTATCGTCTATCATATCAAAATTTTAAACAGAGAAGTTAAGGGAATGTGAGTATTCCAATTTTTTCCGCAACCTTCTTTAACTTAGGATCTAAAGTTGCTAGCCTCGCTTTTTTCTCTGCGGACACGGTTATATAAAGAGAATCATAAATAGAAATCTTATATTTAAGGGAGTTCTTAAAGGCTTCCTCAATGTAGCTCGAGGAATTAATGAGTTTCGTGGACTTCATGAGCTCATTTAACGCTTCATAAAGCTTTAGCGCAACCTCTTCATTCACAACTTTCTTTTTTACTGCAAGAGTTATTACATTCAACGCTTCTCTGTAGGCAATATCCAAGGTCAAAGAATTAGGAACTATATTAACCAACTTTTCCCAACCAGTACCTTTGAGCACTAAGGTTGATAAAATGCTCCCGTCAATCACTGTCTCTATATCTCCTCACCTCCCTTAAAGCGAAACCATCAGTCGAGACGTTTACTGATCTGAGAATCTCCACAGCCCTCCTTGCGTGCTCCTCCCTCTCTAACTCGTCCAATTTCTTTACAATAAACTCTCGAATCAGCAAATCCCAGTTAACATTGTACTTCATCATCCTCTCCTTTAGTTCTTTAGGTATCTTTATTTGCATAAAATAATCATACCTTAACGCGTTTTAAATGATTCATTAAGAGGTAAAGTAATATCGCTTATAAAGGGAATATTAGTATTAACTTATTACGTTAACGTTTGAAGGATTAACATGACATAAGTGAAACTCATGACAAGTTGAGGGGTGTTAGTGGTTCTTTTAATAGAGCTATTGAGAGTATTAAAAAGGCTAGAGAGATGGGAATAAGGACTGCAAATAAGTTTTACTATAACAAATGAAAACCTTGACCAAGTTTATGAAGTGGTGAGGTTAGTAGAAAAGCTCGGAGTAGTACTCAGTGTTTAAGTAGCTTATGATTATAGTAATGCGGAGAAGCTCTCTCCTTCAAGGGAGAAGCTTAAAGGAGTCTTAGAGAGGTTGTTAGAATATAAAAGGAGTGGAAAGCCCATTATTCAAAGTCAAATGTATTTTAAAGCATTACTTAACTCTTGGTATTATAATTCCCCTTGGGAATGTAAACCCTGGTTAACAATAAACATAGATCCTCAAGGGAGAATCGTATTACCTTGTTATGTGCTCAATGAGTACTCCGGTGATAAAAGGGTTTGGGAGGTCGATTTGATCAAACTGTGGAACGAATACCCTTGGCATCAATACTCCTCTTGTAATAAGTGCGGGTTAAGTTGTTATATTGAACCATCACTATTCTCGTGGAAGAACTATGTAATGGTGAAGGAAAGAATATTAGAACCTATGTTATCATATTTAACTTCCTTTTGAACTCAGCTTTATAAACACTTTTAAGTCACTCATTTAGTGATGAAATTAATGCAGATTTTGAGTCAGTTTTAATGGATTATGAGACCCTAGTTGGATATAAGTACTAACAGTAAGAAAGAGTGTAAAAAGAATTAGGGTTTCTTTGATAAATTCTCAATGATCTCTTTCATCATCCTTCCGTTCTCTAACATCCATAAATCATTGTTGAAAAACATGTAAAGTCTAGAGGGATTTAATTGTATTACTTTTCTTGCTAACTCCTCTAGCTCATCTCTGCTGTACTCATACCAATACCACTCAGTCCTACCGTGGAAACGTAAATAAATTGTGTCGGTGTTCTTTACGATAAACGTTCCTATTGGGGAATCTATTGAGACTATCGTGGCTTTTTTGAGTGGTAACTCGCTCTGGTACCATTTTATATCCCTAAATTCCACGGCCATTTTTTCTCCGACTATTCCCTCAAAGTATAATATTCTCCTTAAGTTTTCCTCATTGAACTTGAAGCTCTCTGGGAATTGGAAGAGATAAAGATCTGGGTTTATAGGCTCGAAAATCTTCTCAAACTTATACCATGTTTCGACGTCCTTTAATTTCTTTACGTGAGTTATAATTCTGTTAACTTTTACGACCCAGTGAATGAGTGAGGAATATTTGCTCCACTTCTTAATTGCAGATTGTGGTGGGAAGTGATAAAAGCTTGAGTTTAGTTCTACAGCGTTGAAACCAGAATTTTTCACATACCAGTCTAACGAGTTTCCTTCGTTCCAACTATAGCTCCAACCCGATGTACCAATGAATACCTCCATTAATTTTCTGAGGTTTTTCCCCTAAATATGCTTTTTTAAGGAGGTTTCGTGCTCTGGGAATAACTATATATCAGAGGGCGGGGAGAACTAAATTATGGATAACGATAGAAAGTCACACGGTATGCGTATCACTACACGTATAGGTATTTTAACAATCCTTGCACTGATAGTTTTAGCCTTAGGTGTTTTCCTATATTTTTACTTTACATCTCCTCAAATTGATATAATAGTTTTACCCTCATTTTCTAAAATTTACTCTATTGCTGCAATAAATAACCAAGAAATTGCAATAGCGGGGGTAAAGTTTTATAATAATAATACACTTTCAGAAGGGGTCGTCGCACTATTTTATCTTAATAATAAATCTTGTCTAGTAATTAATGTTTCTAAATATTTTTATGGTGGTTATACGTATGCTATAGGGTATAATGGAAGTACACTTTTAGTTGGAGGAAGTGAAAGGATAAATGGTAGTCTCCATCCCTCCTTAATAGCAATAAACATAGATAATGGTAAGATTTATAACCTATCTAACCTCTTTTCGCCTTTTTATGATTTAGGACAAGTTTATGCGATAGCGTGGACTGGGAAGTATTGGCTTGTTGGCGGGAATGCTTATATTGTCTATTTAGGCGGACAAACTTTTCTAGTGCCATTCCTAATAATGATAAATAGTACCGCTCATAAGGATTTAACCTCTTTATTACCATCTGAAATGACTGTATTGGGTGGTACTTCCTCTATTTACTCAATATCTCCATCTAATTCTGGGATATTAGTAGTAGGTGGAAACGCTATAAATATGACCGCAGCAATATTTAATGGGACTAATTTCACGGAGCTAAAGTTCGGGTATTTACACATAGGAGTATTATTAACGAGTTATTGGTGGAACGGAGAGGCAATAGTGGGCGGTGAGAATTTAACTAATCCTAATACTCCACAACCATTTTTAGGTTATTTACAAGGCGGTAAATTAATTCCAGTAAACTTAAATTATAAAATCGGTGTCGTCTCGGCAATAGGTAGTTATAGTAATGAATTATATATAGCTATAAGGGTTCCTTTTGAGACAGAAAACGGTACTGCTTATGGTACAGTGTTATTACAGGGAACTTCCTTTACTTCTTTACATCCTATATTTCAAAAATCATTCGTAGTGATTGAGGATTTAAAGAATGTAAGCAATTATGAAATAGGAGTTGGTTATAAGCAACAAGGGTCTAACTATCTGGGTTTAATTATTATTATTAGGTAAAATTACCTAAAAATAGTAATTTTTTAATAATAAGTTAGTTAATTGAATATTATACAATATTTGTCATATTAAATACATTTGTATATCTATCTTTATGAAAACTTTAAGACTAAGGGTACAACATTTAATAAAGTTTTTATATTTACACCTTATTAATACAAAATATGATAAGGGGTATTTTAATATTATCCATAAGTTTGTTAATAATACTATTTGGAATATATCTAGTATCCCAACCAATAGTAGCGTCTGGTTATGCAATCTCAGACTTTAATGCCCCGATTTTAAATTGGTATCAAGTAAGATATAGCGAACCTTGGGTAGGAACAATAATATACTTATACTCTTATTCAACTCACACTGCAGAGTTTAATGCATTAATAGCTGGTAAAATAGATTTTGCAACTATTGATCACGCCTCTGAAATAAAAGAGGCTTTAGAAGAATATAAGAATACTGTATATGTTGCGATATCACCAGTAACTAGTTTTGGCCAATTAGTTTTCGCATTTGGAAATAACTTAACTGCAAACTTATATTTCAGATATGCAATAAGTAGTTTGATAAACCCGCAGAACATAACTGATATAGTATGGGATAACGGTATATTAGGTGAAGATATACCTTATTTTGTATCTCCCATATTATATCAAGAATGGTTCAATCCTAATGTAACAACCTATTATTATGAATATGAGTCCTACAATTTAACTAGGGCTGAAATGTATCTAGAAAAGATACCTGGTATTACTCATGTAAATGGTCAGTGGTATTACAATGGAGAACCGTTGAAATTAGTGTTCTTATATCCAGAGGGTTCCTCCCCATTACAGAGATTAGCTTCGTACTTACAAGCTCAAGCTGCTATGATTAATTTAACTATAGTACCGGAACAGACAACATTTGGTACTCTAATTACTGCAGCTACTACACCACCTTATAACGATTTCAATATAACTACGTTCGGCTGGATAGATTTAGGCCCACTAGTACCGTCTTGGTTGGAAGGAATATATACGAATCCTGCTAATGTTGGTGGGTTCTCCAACTCAACAATAGATACTTTACTCAGTGACTCTCTCACAGCGCCAACTTTAAGTCAGAGTATACAAGACGTGAAAGAAGCAGAGTATTTATTGCAAGTTCAATTACCCTACATAATAATCGTATGGAGCAATGCAATACAAGGCGTTTATTTACCAGGTTGGGCTAACTACATATACTTAAACGTTACCTCTGTTTATGCTGTTAGTATAATGAACGTACATCCGACTAATAGTGCATTAAACGGTACTTTCATATTCTCCTCTGTCTCCTCCGATACTCCAAGGCATATGAATCCATACGCAAGCGTTAGCCTATACGCTTTCAACACATTAGATGACCTATATGATAGCTTAGCAGTTACTAACCTAAGTGAACCCACTACAGTAGTGCCACCTAATCAGTTAATTCCGTGGGTTGCTCAAAACTGGTCAGTAGTATATATACATAATGTTACGTTACCTAATGGTGCTTATGTGTATAATGGTACAGAGTTAATAGTGAACTTAGTCCATAATGATACATGGATTGATGGAGTGCCTCTAACAGCTTATGACGTGAACTTTACCATTTGGTGGTATGATTTACCGGGTATGATGGGTACTAATACGTTTGATGGACTACATGTAAACTACACATATTTAGTAGATAACGGTTTTATCAATAGTGATCTGTTTGGCACTATTCCAGCAATAGTCTGGACCAAGGTGACTAGCCCGTACCAGATAATAATATACTTGAATACTACTAATTACTTGCAAATAGATCTAGCATTAACAGAATACCCTATAGTACCAGCTCACATATTTAATACTACTCCACCGCAAATAGTGTATGCGGAGAAGATAGCTCCGTTAATATCTAGTGGCCCCTATAGGTGGGTAGAGTGGAACTTCCAGGCGCAAGAAGTAATAGTAACTGCTAATTTACACTACTTTAGGATTGATCCATACTTATTCTTACAGTCTGTAAAACAAGGACAATCCTATACGTTTACTATGAACGTAACAGCCTATACTTGGGATAACTCTACTGATACACTAACGCCTACTCAAATCTCTAATGCTACAGTATATGTATACTTAAAGTACTTAGATGTTAGTGGGCATTCGTATAGTAACGTAACGATAAACGGTAAGCCTTATGTAGTAATTGCTAAGAATATGGGCAATGGGATTTATCAAGCAGTCATAAATACCAGTATGCTAACTCCCGGTGTATATGAAATAGTAGCTAAAGCAGTGTGGAATGTTAATGGGAATTTAAGAGAAGAATTCAGTTACGGTAGCTTGAATGTTACTCCAGTAACTGTAATTACTACAACAACTACAACTACGTCGACAACTACAACAACGTCGACTTCAACTTCTACTACAACAACTACAACAAGTATTAATGTAGGATTAATAGCTGGTATAGTGATTGTTATTATAATAATAGCAGCGGCTGTACTCTTAATAAGGAGGAGGAGATAAAGTCAGTTTTTTAATACTTTCTTTCTTTTTTCTAAGTTTTATTTATTTTTTATATTTATATGCTATAGCTAGTTAACTTCTAATTTACATTTAGTTAATATAATTTGTTTGTAGTAATCTCAATGTAGAAAATTTATATTTTTAAATGCTGATTATACTATAATAAATAATAATGGGTGTATTTCTAATGAGGATCCCAGTAAAGTATTTGATAAAGCGTATAGTTGAGAGGATAGCATTGCTGTTTGTAATAGTTAATTTCCTATTTTTCTTATTTAACATAGTACCAATACTATTTCATTTTAACCCAGCTGATTTCTACGTTCCCCTCACATATAAAGGTATTTCAAGGTCTGCCTTAATTGAAGCCATAGATAAACAGTGGGGACTTAATGAACCATTATATATTCAATATATTGATTACGTTAAGAACATGTTTACGTTTCATTTCGGTTACTCTCTCTCATACGGTGAGTCTATAACTACTCTTGTAATGCAAGCTGTCCCTGTAGATCTTATTATACTAGTTCCAAGCCTTATCTTAAGTATGATTCTTGCAATAGGGCTTGCGATGATTTCTATAGCTAAAGAAGGAAGTATAGTAGATGTAATTAACACTAACGCGGCAATTTTTACATACTTCATTCCCGCATTTTGGGTTTTCGCAATAGTACTCTATATTCTGGGTTTTGAAATGGGAGTAGTACCGACTAATGTGGCTGAAGCCATTAATGGTACTCATGGAATAGCGTATATAGCCGGTTTACTCAAATTCGCCTCTCTTCCCATAATCTTATTGACAATCTTATCTTACGGGGTGAGGATGGTACTGACAAGGTCTTACGGTGTAGAAATCACTAAAAGTCATTTCGTAACTTATTTAAAGGCTAGGGGGATTCCTAGCAGGAAAATTTTGTTTAAACACGTTATGAGGAACTCAATTATACCGGCACTTACTAGGACTGGGATCGATTTCGCTTTCATTTTAGGTGGTGCGGTGTTTGTTGAAGATATATTTAATTTCTATGGTATGGGCGAGTTAATAGTCCAAAATGCTGAGTCTTTTAATGTGCCTGTACTTCAAGCTGCATTCTTTATAATCAATTTTTATGCTGTAATTGTGCTTTTGGCTGTTGACTTAATTTATCCGTTTATAGATCCTAGGGTGAGGTATGAATGAGCAGCATTATTAAAAATAAGGTGTTAAGAGAGTTATTTCATAGGAAGTCCTTTATTATATCGTTAGCAATCTTAATATTTTTTGTAATTATTGCAACCATAGGGCCTATGATGACACCGTACAAAAACCCCTATTCAGCATCTGAATATTATGTTGCGGGCCCCTATTCGGTACCTAGTTGGGCTTCTATGTTTCCTCAATACAAGTACTATCCTCCGGATATAAAGAATCTTCAGATAAGTGCTAATCAATTTGTTGGAAATGGTACTTATCAACAATATAATGAAAGCTACTATGTAGTATATTTAAATCCTGGAGAAGAGGAGAATGTCTCCTACGTCTTTTTATGGAATTATACTGAACCTTATACCTTTTCGTTCTCACTTAATGTGATTCCTTATACTAAAGGAGGTGTACAAGTAAACGTTTATATGATTAATTCAACTGGTTATAGGTTCTTTTTACTAAGATATGTGCCAGAGCAAGATCTAATTTATTATTTTTCTGGTGCATGTCCTATAAAATTAAATAGTGTTAATAATTTAGTCATTTCACCAACAACTCTTACAAGCTTAAACAGTCCTTATGTGGGTTCTCTTTCCTATAGGGATCAAATATTATTCCCAATCTTGTTTCCCTTAGAGACACTAGATAAGCCTGGGAAAATAGTTATTCAATTAAGTGTGATTAATGTAGGAAATTATCCGGCAAAGGTGTTGGTTAGCAAAGTTAATTTCTCAGACTTAGGTTATCGCTACGGGCTTTTAGGAACTGATCAAAATGGTGCTAGTGTCTTTGCTGAATACGTAATAGGGGCTAGGTTTGACTTAGAACTAAGTCTTTTAGCGTCGGTCATTATAGTTGGAATAGGATTAATTATAGGTTTAGTTGCAGGTTATGTTGGTGGGATAGTAGATCTGATACTTAATTCAATAACTGATTTCTTTCTCACTATACCGGGTTTGCCGTTAATAATTGCATTAGAGACTGTATTGATAATTAGTGGGGCTATTTTAAAAGTTAGTAAGGCTGTCCTTATCTTATTAATAATCAGTGGGCTCTCATGGATGGCCACTATGAAAATAATAAGGTCTGTAACCATGAGTTTAAGAAACAGAACGTTTGTCGAGGCTTCAAGGGCTATGGGTGCTGGATCACTTTATATAATTAGAAAACATATCTTGCCAAATATTTTAGGAGTAGTATTTGCGCAAATAGCCTATGACGTCCCTGTTGTAATATTAACTGAGTCTGGACTAGACTTTTTAGGGTTAGGAATAACGAGTTTCCCTACATGGGGTAATATGTTAGGTTTTGCCACTGATGCTGCTTCCACAGCTAATTCCTTTGCGTGGTGGTGGGTATTACCACCTGGATTATCGATAGTGCTTCTCTCAGTAGCGTTTTATTATATAGGTACTGCGATCCAGGACGTTTTAAGCCCGTATAAAGTAAGAGGTGAATGAGAATGAGTGGTGATGGAATACTATTAGATATTAAAGACTTAAGGACTTATTTTAGGACTAAGAAGGGTTATCTAAAAGCTGTTGACGGGGTATCTCTTCAAGTCCCAGTTAACTCGATTGTAGGTATAGCTGGCGAATCGGGAAGCGGTAAGTCAACATTAGTCACAACAATATTCAGAGTTCTCCCTAGAAACGCCGATATAAAAGGTGGTAAAATTCTCTTTGAAGGTCAAGATATTTTACAGCTTGGTGAGAAAGAGTTCAATTCACAAATTAGGTGGAAGAAAATAAGTTGGATACCGCAAGTTTCTATGGACGTTTTAGATCCCCTTTATAAAGTTAAAGACCAGATGATAGAAACTATATTGTCTCACGAAGATGTTTCTAAAGCTGAGGCATTAGAGAGAATATACAAGATTATTAAGGAAGTCAACCTAAGACCTGAAGTAATAGAGAAATTTCCTCATGAACTTTCTGGGGGGCAGAAACAAAGAGTTGTAATCGCTACGGCTTTGCTTTTAAACCCTCTTTTAGTAATCGCTGATGAACCTACTACCGCTTTAGATGTGATTGTACAAGCTCAAATTATGAACATAATTAAGAAGGAGAAACAAGAGAGAAAGTTTAGTATGGTTTTCGTAAGTCATGATTTAGCCTTATTAGCTGGAATAAGCGATTATTTAGCAATTATGTATGGCGGTAAAATAGTCGAAATAGGTAAAGCAGAGGAAATATATAAATCACCTTCACATCCTTATACTCAACTCTTACTTCAGTCAATCCCAGATATAAGGAAGAGAAATTCTGGGTTAAAGTCTATACCCGGTTCCCCACCAGATTTGATAAACCCACCAAGTGGCTGTAGGTTTCATCCAAGATGTCCTTTCGCTATGGAAATATGTAAGGTTCAGGAGCCAGAGATGACGAAGGTTTCTCCAACTCATTACGTTGCTTGTCATTTAAGGAAGTGATGGAAAATGATAGAAGGCAAAGGTTTAAAAGTGTATTTTAGGACCAAAAAAACTCTAATTAAGGCGTTAAACAACGTAAGTATAAAGGTTGGAGAAAAGGAAATTGTTTCAGTAGTTGGTGAGTCTGGCAGTGGTAAGACTACACTAGGCAAAACGTTATTAGGATTGATAAAGCCCTTAAGTGGAGAGGTTTTATGGGACGATAAAAACGTTTTTAAATTAAAGGGTAAGCTATTAAAGGAGTTCAGACGTAAAAACCAGATAATTTACCAAGATCCATTCGATGCGATAGACATAAGGTTAAAAGTTTATGATGTTATAGCTGAGGGTATAAGAATACATAAACTCGCTAAAAACAAAGAAGAAGAGAAAAAGATGGTTTATCAAGTACTAGAGGATGTAGGATTAAGCCCAGCAGAAGAGTTTGCTGTCGCTTATCCTTCACAGTTATCAGGAGGACAGCTACAGAGAGTAGCGATAGCTAGGGCTTTAGTACTTGAACCCGAATTCATAGTTGCCGATGAACCGGTTTCAATGTTAGATGTATCTATTAGAGCTGGTATATTAGATTTATTTAAGAAGGCTAATGAGAAAGGGACTTCTATTCTTATGATTACCCACGATATTTCAACTGCTGCATATATCTCAAATAAAATCTTTGTACTCTATCACGGCAAATTAGTAGAGTACGGGACTACTGAACAAATAGTAGAGAGACCGAAACACCCCTATACACAAGCCCTAATTTCTGCAGTTCCCGTGCCGGAGCCAGGTTATTCCACTGATATTAAACTTTTTGATTCAGATGAGCCTGACCCGCCTAACGGTTGTCCCTTGTATCCAAGATGTCCATTTAGAAAAGATATTTGTAAACAGAAAGAACCAGAATTGGTTGAGGTGGAGCCAGGTCACTATGTCGCATGCTTCTTATATTGATGAGGAGAAAGAGCTTAAAGTCGGAAAGGCAGAATATTTTTCAGCTTTCATAGTATCATTTACATTACTCTTTTCTTATATCAACGGGTATCTAACTCCTTCAATTATAACACTTCTCATTTCCTCACTAATGTTAACTTTATATAGGAAATCTCAGCTTCTGAGGGCATATAAACAACTAAAGGAAAAAGGCGAATACTTAGTAGAAAATAAGTATTCAACTCAAGTTAAGGAAGGGAACAGATTAAAGATTATATTCCCGATTATATTACTTTCTCCATTTGTTGCTCTATATATATTTCCCATTCCAGAGAATCTTTTTATAGCTTTAGCGTTTGTTATGGCATACCCATTTTCAAACCTCCTAATCCCCATTTTAGTCTTTGGCATTCAAAAGAAATTAAATGGCGAGATATATTCGATTATGGAAATAGTAGATATAAAAGAGGAGGATAGTTTTTATATAAAGAAATATGGATACAAGTTAAAACGTTATTCCTTGTAAAGTTGTTCTATCTTAATCACCTTCCCGTTCTTAATTACTTTGTCTTTATAAACCAATATGTCGCCTAATTTAACATGATCCTTTCCTATTTCACACTCCTTAACTTTACTTATAAAATCTAAATTCCTTACCCCAAAATATTTCAATGCAACAAAGCATATTGCATTCTCGCATTCTCTTAACCAGCCTATATTAAAGGGTCTAAAATACTTTACAATTTCTTCAAATTTCTTAGACAAGCATTTAATTCCCTTTAAATCTAATTTATCGTAAAATCTGAACCCACTGGCTGAACCCAGAACGTAATTTTTAAAGACATCAAAACGCGATTCTGACAGTGGAAAAGACAAGCTATTTAATCTTTCTATGACTTCTGGGTGAATGACGTTGTGGAATTCCACTAAGTATTTACTTTCCCCTAGTATTAGCTTGTTAGTGAATACTTTTTCCGCTTCATCCAACTCCATGTTTTCAATTGAGAGTAAAACATTCTTTGAAATAATTGCTTTAAAGCTTACCTTATTATTATTATATATAATTTTATAATTATACGCTTTTATATTATATTTCTCTAAAAAATCGAGGAGATCTTTTATGTTTTCAGTATAAGCGTTTATGACATAATTTCGTACTATTAATTTCACAAAGAATGAAAGAGTAAAAGAGAGATAAATATTTTCTTTATAATTCCAAGAATTTTATAATTACCATAAACTGGAAAAAAGGAAGAAATAAAAAATTAACTTACCCTTATCTTAGATTTAATTGCATTTAAGGTATCTTGAGGTATTGTAGTCATATTATGTGCAATCTTAGCATGTACTGCTAGCTCACTCAGTAACTCTTCTTCACTATCAGCATTTACTATCTCAAAACCGCACTTCATCCCCACGTCGGCACAGCTAAAACTATATTTCCCGCTTTTTCTAATGTGTTTCTTAATCTTATCTACTAAATCTGGGGTAATTGATGTAAGTCCGTGAGCAATTTTAGCGTGAATCTTTAACTCTTCTAGTAATTCTTCTTCGCTTGAAGCCCCTTTTATTTCATACCCGCAGTTCATTCCTATGTCCGCACAACTGAAACTGTATTTCATCACGACATATTGGGAGTTGGTAATGATAAGGAATAGTTAGACGCCTTTAAACACTTTTACGTTGTAGTGTTAAATTGATTCTAACAATTTTTAAAATGGGGAGGCGGAAATAAAAGTCATATGCTAGGGTTTGGTAAGAAAAAGTTCTATTTCAGTTGTTCAGATATTGGAATGAATTGTGGCTATGAAATAAGGGGTGCTAAAAGCGAAGAAGAAGTTCTAGAGATTTTAAAAATTCATGCAGAAAAAGCACATAAGATGAAGCTTAATGACAAAACTATTGAAGAGGTTAAGAAGCATATAAAGAAAAAATAATCATACCAATTGGTCTATCCTTTCCGATATTAGTTGCATATCATAAGCGATTTTTTCCTTTAATTTTCTGAACTCCTCATCCCTTAGCTCAACTAATTTATAAGCCCTCATAAATTCCATCATATCTAAGAAATCTTCTAGAAATTCATACAGTCTCTGCAAGTCTAATGGATCATTGGCGTTTATTTTTAAGTTTATATTTAAATTTTCTTTTATTAATGATAGAATTTGTTTTATATCTATTAAGTAATCACCTTCAAGTTGAGGCATATGAATAATTTCTCTTCATAATATTTTAATATTTTGTTTAATGTAAACACGAAGAAATTAAAAAGTATAAAAACCTTAATGTATTATGAAAGATAATTTTTTAAAAACTTAATATCCATAACGGCATAAAGGAAAGGAGTTGTTATAAGAAAAATTTAAAAAGGGCTTTAGCAGCGATTCCTAATATTTAGATATACGATTACTTTCTTTACATTACTAGGATAGGAAAAAGTAACGGGAAACGAGAATTTTAGTATTAACAGTGTTTCACTTCGGCTCCGTGTAAAGAGAATAAACGACGAACCAATAGCAGAGTAGTTTTCTAACTCGCTGAATAGAGCTCTTCCTTTTACTCGACCTTATCGCTCCTCTTTAATCCTCAGTTGAGTTTCACTTAGAGAGTAATAAAGGGCTACAGCGGTTGTACAAAAGAATCTCATAAGGTTTCACTTATACCCAGAAGAAATTCTGGGATTTTTTCTTTAGTAAGCACTTCAACACCCTTAGGATAACTCTTATGGCTCCTCTTACTCTTTATCTCTAACTTATATTTCCTAGTAATTACATCAATCTCATAAGAGTTCTTAAAGTAATATACCTCACCGCAAACCCTATATAAATGCTCTTGAACTACGTTTTCCAATAATGCACTCTCGTCAAATTCACCGTGAACCCAATCCGCTATAACCCTTAACAAAAAGGGATCGCGGAAAAACACCTTCTTCTCCTTGTTTTTATAAACCTTGTCATCAACCTTAATATAAGCAAAATTGAGTAAGTAAATGTCTGAAAAGAGCTCTAAGTGCTCCCTGACAGTATTATGAGAGACTCCTATGTCATTAGCAATCGAATTATAAGAAATAGCTGACGGAAGCTTGCTCAAGAGGGAATAAAAAATGTCTTGGGCAATTCTAGGACTCTTTTTTGCTTTATAAATCTCAGAGAGAATGAAATTGATTATTGAATCCTTAGCATCTGGGTTCTTGTTTATAGATTTCGGAAAACCACCAACGTTTAAGTAGTCCTCGAAAAGCGCCAGTGTTAGGTTTTTATTATAGATTAACTCCTCCTTTTTGTAACCCAGAACTTTAACGTATTGTTGAAATGAGAGAGGTAAGACGATAACGTCTTTTCCCTCACCCCTCCTCCCGGGGAATCTTTCCGGAATTTTCTCCATCCCTAAACTTGAAGAACCAGTGACTACAATGACGTCCTTTCTGAACTCCCCTAAGTCTATAAAATACTTCAAAATTCTGTACCACTCCTCTATTGAACTCACTTCGTCAAGTACAATTAAGTAACTCTTATCCTTACCCCTCCTCTCTTTTTCCTTTAACAACTCCTCAAGGATCCTTCTGAACTCTATCAATGAGGTAACGTAGTCTAAATCGAGATAAAAGAGTGTTGAGGGGTCTTTCCTTTCCTTCTCGATTAGCTTCTTTATTAATAACTTAACTCCCGTTGTTTTACCCGTCTGTCTCGGGCCGTAAATGAAGTTGAGACTAGACGGTTTTAATGAGACGTCATTGATCCATTCTGGAATCCATTTAACTTTCTGATTTTCCCATTCAGACAAGTTTTTATCGTACTTATCCCAGTCTTTGAAAAACCACCATGGATTTAATTTATTAATTGCTTCCATTATTGATTTTCAACTGACATTTGGTATATAAGCTTTTGTCAATTGAATGACAATATTGTAAACTGAAATTATTTGAAAATTTTTATGCCAGAAAAAATTATTCTCTTTATTCAGATGTAGGAAACTGAACGTAGGACCAGTAGGGCTGTAGTTAATAAGTATAAATTCTGCATGCAATATCGGGCTTAAAATGAGATATTTATCCCATTATTACAGATCTTATAGCCACTTTAAGGGAGAGTTAAAACTTTATAAGCTCTCATGCAAATGCGTTTGCATCAAACTCTAAAGGATTTGGACTCTAACGGTATATGACTCGCATATGTGCCGTTCCTCCTACATTAGTCTAAGAGGTCGTCATCTATAGGATCAGAAAGAAAACTCGTTTTCTTAAAGAATTCAAACTTAACTCTTACTCGTTATTTCTAACCAATTCTAAATTCGTCTTGACGAGTCGTGTTTAATAGTATTACAAATTATCTCCTAAAGGATGACTGGTCACGAGAGTGGAAGGGGTAGTTTTTCTCTCGAAGGGTATGAGACATTAACGCGTGGAAGATTGGAAAAGTAATTAAGAGTAAACACTTGGGGTTTGGGCTTCATTGAATTTTCATGAATTTGTATCCAATCCTCAGCCGTTGGGCTTCACCGGAGTCACGGGGCATTGCCCCGTTCATACCCCTCCGCCCCTTTAGCGGGATAACCCCACCCATCAGAGTGTTACCATCTGATGGGGAAACCCGCACATCTTTTATTCACCGCCACACCTCGTCGTGATATAGCCACCCATCTGGTGTGACTGTACTCATATTCACATACTAAGTATATAAACTTCACGGCTTATCGAAAACTATTGGCGACGGCATTAAGATTCTTGAATGACTTAAGCAGAAGTGAAATACCTTAGTCTTTTCATAAGGCGTAAGACCTTGTCTACTCACCCTTTACTCTAAATGATATTACGTGTTAAGTGATAATATATGATTTCAGTAACCTCAAACTCAATTAAACCTTTTGTATACTGTTTAAGGAAGACTTTTAATGACAAGTATTTGGCAGACTCTTTAGCGTTTTTAATAGCAATAAAGTTGCATGCTGACCTCTCCCAATTCGCGTTGACTTCTAAGGGTGTAGTATATGAGGGAAATGTTTATGATGAAAACATGGAGATGATGAAAGGCTGTGACTATTTCATTAATTTAGTACAGCATTTTGGGGAAGGGGTAATACTCAGTACGGCAGTAAAAATATGGGAATATGTAAACTCGGGGGACAAGAACGTTAAGTTTGATGATATGGAGAGGGAACTAATAGAGAGGTTTGTGAAATAAAGTTCTTCAATTCTAGCCCCTAAACCAAATTACAAAATTTTAAAATAAATTATTTATTAATAATTTTTATAAAAATATCGAACATTTTTCCTTATTTAACTAATATGTGTAACTATTTAAATATGTCTAAAATTCTTTAATCGTAAAGTTTAATAAAAATAAGAATTTAATTTAACTTGTGAGAAAGATGAAAAGGAGGGACTTCTTAAGGCTCGCAACTCTGACCGGTGAAGCTATAGCAATTTCCCCTCTATTAACACCGTTATTTAATTAGATGGGATATTATTATAACGAGCTCAGAATAATATCGAAACAATATTTAGTGGCTAATAACGTACTGGGATTAGAGGGGTTTCCGAAGTATAAGATAACTAATATATCAGTACTACAGAAATCATCTTGTCCAGTTTACTTTTTCGCTTATCCTCTAACTAACGAACCTTGCTTCTTAGTTGACTTTTCTAAACTAAATGGCCAAACTAACGTTGAATTCAAAAACCCATACTACGGCCAATTTAAGATAAACTCTAAGTTCCCGACAATAAAAGGCTTCTTTTACCGTATAGTTATCTATGAAAAGTACGAAGTCTTAAACTCATATTGAATTCCTTTAGATTTCTTAAAGTTCATTACATTTTCTTTAATTTTAATATAATCATAGAAATTTTTTGTGATTGTTGCAGTTAATATGAAAAGTTTCCATCTTTTACTCGGAGTCAATACTACTCGACTCGTCAATAGCAGAAATTATCACGATGTTTAAGTACTGATTCGTGTTTAAAAGAGTGTTTGGCCCGGCATTTGGTGTAGTTCCTCACTGTTAAATTCCCTTTTCCCTAGATTTAATCTTTTCCATAGAGCCTTGAGAATAACGCCCTTCTTTTGAAGCTAAAAATTAAAAATCACCCTACTAATTACTTGTTAGATTAATATTAAACTAATACTTAGAGGGTTAAGTTTATTTTCCCTTTCTTTTTAATTTTAATTAGCCGCGGAGGGGCGAGTACCCGTTAGGGACTCAATGACCCCTCTTTGTCCCCCACGGCTTCTTCCCACACACTTGAATACTTTTTTATCCCTCTTTTAACAATCATAAATTTATGATAAATACAGAAATAAAAGGGCTAGAAGATGCTAAAAAAGGGACTGTATTTGAAATAATCGGCTCGATACTTGTCTCCTCGGGGTTAGTAATCTTAATACTCACTGGGGAGGTTAATGCGTTACTGAACAATATAAATAATGAAATCATAGCTTCTTCTATATCCGCTGGTGTGGTCATAATAGTCGGCCTTATAGTAAACTTTGTGGGCTTATTATATTTATATAAAGGTTTTAAGACCCTAAACTATTACGGTAGGGATACGGGAATCGGATCTACCGGCATTATCTTATTCCTCATTGGGATAGTGATCGCAATACTGGGGTTTGCTTCTGCCTTGGTATTCCATTTAGGTATCTTATTAGCTGTTGCGGGAGGCTTAATGATTATAATAGCTAATATCCTCATCGGAATAGGCTATTACAATCTTGGCTGTGGTTTTAGAGATTCTAGTATTAAAACCGGAGGTATCTTATACCTACTAGGTACGTTTATATTTTCCTTATTAAGCTTTATAGGTTTAATTCTAGTTTATATAGGGTTATCTCACGTTATAAGAAATTATTTACAGACCGGTGGGCTGGCCTATCAAACCCCATCCGTCTCACAAGTAGGAATAGGGGTTTTAAGGAATGATAATACTGCTGTCTTTCAACTATATTCAAACTTTCCCGCTGTAATACTCTATGTGAGAATAGGCAACAATTATGCGAATTCCATATCTCCAATGACCTTACCACCTAATACTATAATTGTAATAACTGTAACATTTCCGATCCCTTTACCTTACTCACTAATGTATATTGCTTCAGTAGGGGTAAATGTGGGTGGGCAATTCAAGGAGATACCGGTATACTTACAAAGGCTCTAACTCCGTGTGTGAGATAATTAAAACTACCCTGAAGATGGACTTATGTGGGCTGTGGGGCATCACTGGTCTTAAACACATTTACGTAACTATTAGTTATTTTTAATTACTTCTAATCCCTTTAATGCTATTTAGTTACGGAAAGATTTATAAATATTATTTCCGTTAACATTAAATTGGAGGGTGCCACTGTGAAGTCTATGAGCAGTCGCGAGGTGGAGGAAGGCACCCGATGAAACTCCCCATGTCCTTGAGGGGAGTGTTTAGCTCCCGTAGACGGCATGGGGAGGGAGAAGGAGTGATGAGGCCGAGTGATTAATAGTCATAAAAAGTGACTATTAGTCACGATGAAGGCCGAACTCTTAAACACTACCGGCCCAGTAATTTTCCACGTTGTGTAATAAGAAAGAAAGGCGTTTTGGCTAACGGTCGTCTAAAGATTTCCTTGTCCATAAATAAGTGAAACTGATATTCTATTGGAAATTTTTAAATTTCAGAGAAAACATATATAAATTAATGCACGAGTGGTCTATTGCACAATCAGTAGTATTAACTGTTACCCACGCTTTTCCCGATAAAAAGATAAAGAAGATCAAATTGGGAATACCAATGTTCTCGTTCCTTGATGTTGAAATTCTAAAAGAAGCTTTTGACGTGCTGAAGCAGGGCTCTAACTTAGAAAACGCTGAGTTAGAGATTGTGGTAAAAGAACCTAAATTTCAGTGCCAACATTGTGGTAAGGAATTCACTTTCTCACAAATTTCCGATAAGTTGAACCAACTTAAGACACAATACGGTGAGGAATACCCCCTACACTTGATGCCGGAACTATTGCCTTCCTTCATATCTTGTCCTTATTGCGGTTCTCACGATATTAAAGTAATTGGGCAAGAAATAACTATTGAGGGGATTGAGGAAGTTGGAGCCGTTGAGAGAGCTGGGTAAAGAGAAGTTAAAGGGTAAGAAAGTTATAGCAGTAATGAGTAGTAAAGGAGGGGTTGGTAAAAGCGTAATCTCAGCTTTACTCTCCCTATCATTACCTTCAGTTACCTTAATAGACTTAGACATACACACTATGGCGATAGCCAAACTCTTTGGTGTTGAGGGTTTAACCCACGAGGTAGGAAAGGAAGGAATAAGACCGTTTAGGATTAATAACGTGAATTTGGTCTCCCTTTCAGGAGTAGTTAGAGGAGGGAAGTACGTGATATTACCCGGTGGAAATCAGTCAAGTGTTATGGAAGAGTTGTTAGCTTACTCGTCAATTGTCACAGATTATGTTGTGATCGACATGCCTCCAGGTTTAGGGGACGAAGTGTTAGTGTTGGAGAGACTTACCGATTTTCAACCCGTGGTCGTTACTACACCTTCTAAAGTGTCACTAAAGGTCGTTAATCACTTATTGAGTTATTTAAAAGAGAGGGGAAAGGAAAAGGTTTATGTTATAGTCAACATGGCTTACTTTAAGTGCGGTAACGAAATAATTAGGCCATTCGGTGAATTTAAGGGTGACTTAGAGCTTCCCATAGACCCGGCTATTGAAGATTATGTAGGTAGGATTCATGAATATCACGGTGAGGTTAGAAGTAAGATTGAGGAATTCGTGAAAAAAGAGTTGATGTAAGTGGTTCTATCTTGATATGCGGTTGGTGGGAGATTTAAAGAGCCAAATTTTTCCTCTTTGACTTTGCGTCACTCTTTTCATTAAGTCCACAACTTCGATACTTTTTAATTTTAGTCCAACTAATCTTCATTCGTTATAGAAAAGAATGTGAATCTGCACTTTTACTACACACGATTGGCTAAATGTTTAACTTGTGGTCGTAGGATAGCTTTGGGTTATTTTTCTTATCAATCCGTTGTTTACTTAAGTTTCATCACCCTCCCTTCTTCTGTTTGTTTTAAATTTCGAAAAATCTAATCGCTTAATTAAAACTCACGTAAATTAAAAACGTTATTATAAGGCTTTTTTATCGGTATTTAGTAATATGTTTTGAAATTAATACTGAGCACGTTAAAGATATCGGCTTTACTGTTTTTATAATTCGATTTTTAGTCAGTTTTTAATTAATCAATAAAACTAATTTTTTTGATAAAAACACTATTAATTAGGTAGTTCCCAATGCACTTTTTGACGAAATATTTATAATAAAAATATTAGGCTTCAGTCAATTCTCTTTTATAATAGATTATTATGCTCAATACTAGACCGAATATTATATAGGCTATGAAAACTTCTATGCTCTGAAGGATTGTAGGTTGTGAGGAGTCTTGTGGTGGTTGTGCTAGATTAGTTATTATTTGCGTTGCATATGTTATTAAGAATAACGGTGTTTTATTAACATCTTGTAATATTTACTGAGCTGGGGGAATAAGATCAGTAATAGGAAGACGGACAATGTGATTGACATTGTAGGGCTTTTCTTAGTGTTAAATGCATTCTTTATCTCATCAACTAATGTATAAAAGTTATAATTAGCGAGAACCAGGACGTTAAATGGTATTTCACCTATGAAGTCCTCCACTACATCCCTTTCATTAGTTAAGTCTATACTCAATTTTATCCACCTCCTTTATTGCACTTTCCTCAATCCTGACGTTGAACTTAGAAGCTAGATTTATTAGCTCTCTGACCACGAGGGGTAAGTTTTTCCTGACTTCCTCAGATAACCCTACTATCGGTTCTATCTTGTATGGTTTACAGCCGATCAAGTAAACTTCCGGTGAGAAGCCCATGAGCTTTAACATGAAAAGTAAGCTCTGAATACCGACACCATGAGAACCAGAATACTCTAAGTCTAATACTGTTGATGTCATCTCTTCCTCATCCATACTTATTTCCATCTTTCTAACCTCAACGTCGTTTTCCCCCAACATTGCGTCTATGATTATTAGTACGTCGTAGTCTTTCAATAAGTCCAGTGAATTAATGCCAGAACTCCCTAAATCTATTACATCAGCACCTTGAACTTTATCCCTTAGGAATTCAGCTATATATGAACCGCAACCGTCATCTCCCATTAACCTATTACCCACTCCAACAATTGCTATCCTTTTCATTAAAAATCACGCCAATATTTCGAACCTTCTGGTAAAGGTTTCCAAGTTTCTTTTTTTGTAGAATTCATTATTTTTCCATGAAGTTTCACAACTTTACTTGTTAACGGCATCATTTCCTCTCTCTCCTTTATTTCACCCGTTATTAACCTTAAAATTAATTGCCTAGCCTTGTTTAAGTTATCAGTAACGTCTTTCTATAAACCCCAATCTGAGGAGGTCAGCTCTATTATTTTGCTATCGTCAAAGTCTACTAAAAGTAGTGCTAAGAAGTCAGCCAAGTCCTTATCTAATGCGTTATGAATTTGTAATTTAGACAGTACTAAATCTGTCTTATTCATTACGAAATCTGCGTTCCAATCTATCGGAATAACATGGTTAAATTCCATGAAGTCACTATAATAAACCTTTACCACATATTCTTCTTTAAAAAACATCCCAGCTATGTCTCCTAATGCTTTCTCAAGGTGAAAATAAGGCGTGTAACCCAGTTCGTAAATTACTCTCTTAAACTCGTCTCGGTTGGGCGAGAATAAGAAAGGGTCACTAAGGAAACGGTGTATGGTCTCAGATCTCCCAGACATCATTATATTTTAGAGTGAGAAACCTTAAGCTTCATATATTATCTTTTCTCCCTTTTACTTAAAATCATTTCCTAAGATAAGAGGTCTAATATTATTATTACCTATGTTAAAAACTTTTGGGTCGATACGAATTTTAAACTATCTATTTAAGTTTGAATTCGAAATTCGTATTATGTGGAGGAAAATAGTTGAGGAGTCAGAAGAGTTCTTAGCGAGAACTACTAGGAACCCAGAAATACCCCTTGTAATTGATAGGGGAGAGGGCGTTTGGCTTTATGATGTTGAAGGAAATAAGTACTTAGATTTTACTTCTGGTATTGGTGTAAACAGTTTAGGTTGGCCCTCCCATTCAGAGGTTATAAAAGTTGCTGCTGAGCAAATGCAAAAACTAGCCCATTCGATGGGCAATGATTTTTATAACGTCCCTCAACTTGAACTGGCTAAGGTTTTAGCCTCAATAACCCCAGGCAATTTTAAGAAAAAAGTGTTCTTCTCAAATAGTGGTACAGAGGCGGTAGAGGCTAGGATAAAGTTAGTTAAGCAATTCGACCCCAAGAGGAGGTATTTAATAGCATTTTTAGGCTCATTTCACGGGAGGACTCTTGGGTCCCTATCACTTACCGCAAGTAAATCAGTTCAACGTTACCTTTTCAACCCCTTCAGTAACGTTATTCACATACCGTATCCGAACCCCTTAAGGAATCCTTGGCACATCAACGGTTACTCTGATCCAGAAGGCTTAACTAATGCGGTTTTAGAATATTTAGAGGATTACATATTTGAGCACCTGGTAGACCCAGAGGAAGTAGCTGGGATAGTTTTTGAGCCCATACAAGGTGAGGGAGGATATATTGTTCCACCTAAGGATTTCTTTTCCTCCTTAGAGAGATTGGCTAGGAAGTATGGAATAATGTTAATTGATGATGAGGTTCAAATGGGATTGGGTAGGACTGGTAAGATGTTTGCAATAGAGAACTTTAACTCAACTCCAGACGTAATTACTTTGGCAAAGGCATTAGGTGGTGGGCTTTACCCCTCGGTGCTACAGTATTTAGGGCTGAGTTAGACTTTAAGCGGGTTGGAATGCACAGTAATACGTTTGGTGGAAACGCTGTAGCAATGGTTATTGGTCTAAAGGTAATAGAGATCGTCTCATCGCTCTTGCCCAGAGTTAACGAGCTAGGGAAATTATTTAGGGATGAGCTATCAACAATGAAGGTAGATGATGTTAGAGGTATGGGTCTTGCGTGGGGAATTGAGTTTTTGAACGGAGGAAAACCGGATCAAAAAGTAAGGGACAAGGTGATTAAAGAGGCTTTCAAGAGGGGTCTACTACTTCTTCCAGCCGGGAAGGGTGCTATTAGGCTCATACCACCGATGATAATAGGTGAGGAGGAAGCTAAACAAGGCTTATCTACATTAAGGGAGTCAATAAATGCCGTGAAGGGATAATTACAAAAGATTGAAAGCCTGCCCTTCCGGATGATGAAAGTCTAAAAGTCTCTTTTTTCCTTTGTGACGTTAACTACGCTCCCTCCTAGCTCGATGGGACTGTGGGAGGAGCAATCAGCAATTTCTTTTTACTAGAGCTATGTAATGAGAGATCCCTTCTCTGTAAGTCTTCTCTCCCAAGAGGCTAGAACTATGGAGTACTCCATGGTGTGAATGCTCCTATTTACTGCCTTCATTCTCTTTTAAACTAACAAGCCTCAGTGAGGGTTGAAAGGACTAGTTGGAGTGGGACAGCAGTGTTTAGTTCCCGAATTATTATAGCTACTCTGCCCTTTATATCAATTTCGTATTATAACGTTTACATTTCACGTAAACGTACAATGTAATATGAAAGTCGTATATAGTTTAAGGATAGGCAAAGAATTACGTGAAGAGATGGAAAAGTATAATATTAAATGGAATGGGGAAATTGAAGGTTTCATTAGAAAGAGAATAAACGAGTTGAAGAAAAGAGAGCTACTAGAAAAACTTGACGAGCTAATCTCAGCCCTACCAGAAACTAAGCATACGGGTGATAAGATGGTGAGGGAGGATAGGGATAGTTGTTGACGCCTCATTAATTGCTAGGTATATAACTGAAGAACCAGGGTGGGGAAAGTTAAGGAATTCTTTGTTGATGGTGAAACGCTAGATATTGCATTGGTAGAGGTTGGGAATGTAATTTAGAAAAAGGTAACACTAACTAACGAGTTAACTTACGATGACGGTATGAGGGCTTTAACAGCATTGTATGAGTTTTTACCACAGCTCCTAATAATTAATAATAGCCTTAATTACATAAGGAGGGCAATGGAAATATCGGTTAAGGAGAAATTACCAATATATGATACACTTTACATAGCGTTAGCTGAGAGCAAGAGTGGCGAAAAGGTAACAAGGGATAAAAAACAATTCGAAATAGCTTCTAAATACGTTAAGGCTAAGTACTTATGAACACTGCTCATCTTTTCTTAAAAACTCGGATACCTTTCTTGATGCTCTTATGGATTTTAAATAAATAGTTTAAAAGTAAAAGATTTTTAGAAGAATAGATGAATAGAAGTCTTTGTATTCTCCATTTTACTTAATAATAACGTATTTCCCAATAACTCTTAAAAAATCCTCCTCATCCTTTTCATCCACAAATTTAATATCAATAATTTCGGAAATTTCTTCTGGTAATGACATGTGAACTGAAATTAAGAGATTGCTTATCTCCTCCTCTTTCAATTCTTTAACGACTAAAGCAATATCTAAATCACTGGCACCCATAGCTTTACCCTTAATTACTGAACCGAAAACTACAGCCTCCTTAACGTTAGCAAACTTCCTAGCGTTAGTCAAAACTAACCGCGCTATATCCATCCACTTACTCTCGAGAAACTTTATCCTCTCTAATCCGAACACCATTTATCTCCCCAGACCTTTCTTATCAAGTTTATAATCTCCTTAGCAATATTTAAACAGATTTCAGCGTCCTCTTTAGTTAAATCGTAAGACATGTACTGCCCTCTGACCCTAGCGTCTTCTAAAAGGATTAACTCACCTCTTCTTTGCCTAACGAACTCCTCAATTTCCTCCTTCATTACAATTGTAGATAAAAATCCCAGTAATCTCCTAATTTCATGAGTCTCTGGAAATGAGTAACCTAAAAAAGCTATAGTGGCTTTAATAGCTAATTCTGCTGAAATTTGTGATAAAACTCCACTTACATTATAGAGGTTTTCGTTTAACGCTTTTTCAGCACCTTTTAAGTACTCCAGAGCCCTCCTACAATACCTTAAATGTAATTCATGCACAAAGGTTCATTAGCACTTAAGTAAAAAGGACTTTCTATGAAGTGTTTAGAAAAAAGAAAAATAACTCATGCCTATTTAGGGGGTCGGACTTTCTTTGAGGTTTCATGAATTTGTATTCAACCTCTCGTCCTCATTCCCCTTATTTCCCTCCCCATGCCGTCTATGGGAGCTAAACCACTCCCTTCAAGGACATGGGGAGCCTCATCGAACCCATCCTCCCCCTCACATTACTCCTCGGGTTCACTGTAGGGCCCTCTTCTACATGATAGTATGTAACTACAAAATTTATAAACTCTCATGAGAAGAGCTAGGAATGTTAAATGATATTAAATGACATAAAATTCACGGTTTATCGGAAACGTTGACGACGGCATAAAAGATGAAGGGGCAAGTGCTCTTTTAAGGAAATTAAAAAATCATAATTCCTCAACTTCAATTAGCGTTAAAGTCTCCTTCACACCCGTCATACTGCCTATGGAATCTACGACGACTTTCCCTAAAGCTTCTGGGGATTCAACATCCATGTCAACCACAATATCGTAAGGGCCGTAAACAATCGAAACGCCGCTAATCCTTGGGGTTACTACTAAAGCACTGGCAATGCTCCTTATCTTACTTGGGTCGACCTTAAGCAACACGTGAGCCTTTGTTAAAGTTGAATAAGTCCTAACTAAATCCCACTCAGTAACAATTCCCCTTAAATTACTAGCCTTAGTACTTAAATCCTCCATAATGAGTACTGACCCAACGTTCTTAGTGGTTATTAAGTTTGCGACATCGGCCATTGTGGCATCTACGTCTAATGAGACTACTCCTTTACTCATATAGTCCTTAACGTTAGCGCTTAAATTACCATCGTTAAGGCTCTTTATAACGTCCCTCAGCGAGACCATGCCAACAACATCTGTATCAGATACTATCGGTGCATGGGAGATACCAGTAGATACCATTAATGATGCTGCATCACTCATTGTAGAAGAGTCGCTTAACGTGACTACATTTGTAGTTCCTATACTAATTGCCGGGATAGTTGTCCTAGGTGCTGCTTTAGCTATATCCCTTTCGGTAACAATTCCTCCTCCTCTAATTAGTAGTGAACCCACACCGTACTTAACCATTAACTTTGCCCCTATCTTGTTTGGTGTGTCTGGGTCTGCGAAAATTCCAGGTCTTGTTACCTCACTTACTTTCTTCTGAGCCCAATTAGGATTACTTAAAGCCTCCTTTACAATTGTCCTTGCCGAAATTACTCCAATAACTTGACCAGCAACTGATACGGCTAATCTCCTTATATTTTCTTTCACCATTTTATCCAGTGCTTCCTTTAACGTTTGGTCAGCGTTTATTGTTTTTAACCCTTGGGACATCAAGTCTTTTAACATTGCAAATATATATTCTCTTTGGGAGAATTTATAATTAACTGTTTAACTTTTTAAAAAATGTTTTAATCTGTTTAACAAAATTATAATTCAAAGAAAAGGGAGTTCAACAATTTATCTTGAAACGAAATTAAACTCTGTTAACTCTCGTCAGAGAATTTTGAAAGTAAATAGGGATAAATTTAAATATCTCCATTTTTTCATATTTTGATATGAGATCGATAAAAAGATTGAAATATTTTCCCTTCTTCTACTCACCTCATTTCTGGTAATAGCATCTACAATAACAGTATCAAACATAACTACAGCATCTGGCCCTCATACGGAACATGTTATAATGGGGATATATATAATTGCTCAAAACGCAAATAAACTACAAATAATATCGATTAACAGTGTTATCAAGACTATAAGTTTATCCTTATACTCCTCAGCTGTTCCATTTAAGATAACTGAGTGTGACGGGGGATTTCTACATTGTTAAAAATAGTCAAATCAATATCTAAAATCGAAGTATTATTTTTCGTAATATATGTAATGAAAATATTATCTATTAAATTTATTAATTCTATTAGCAAGGCTTTAAGTTATCATACTATTTGGTTTAATATATTCCTTTAATTTGATATTAATAAATTTTATTATTTTTTCTTAATAGATTATAATTAAGATTACTAATGCGAGTGGGTACGAAGCTAATGCTTTACTTATGAGGATTGTAGCTTACATTTTTCCTATCTTGGAAGGGCGAGGCTTTTGGCCCCCTTAATCCGTTTGTCCCTACACTTTCATTTCAATCATTTTATATTCTTTCATGATCTAGTGTAGGGGCTTAGCCAGTGGGTCATGGGACTCTAACGGCACGGGGCTCACATCTCCGTAATCACTCCCACCCTTTTCCCACATCGGTGTGAGAGATCATCAATAATTTTTGTTATAATCAAATATAATAAAGATTTCTGTTAACATGAAAAAGGATTCAGCCCAATTCTTTGTAAAAGTTATAATAAGTCTTAAACGTTATCTCAAAATGCTTTTTATCTTTATGGTATTAAATTTAACATATGAGTAGTGACGACATAATAAAGAGGTTGATGAACGATGAGGAGTTCATGAATAAGTTAGCTGAAAAAGTCGCCGAGAAGATTGTAATTACAAAACTTGCTAATATTGAGGCTCAATTAGCATCTCTTAATAAGAAAGTTGATGAGTTAATTGATTATAATAAGCTCGTGTGGGAGAGGTTCGAGGAGGAGTCTAAAAAGAGGGATGAGGAGTTTAGGAGGAGGGATGAGGAGTTGGTTGCTTTGAGGAAGCAGTTTGAGGAGGAGTCTAAGAAGCGTCATGAGGAATTTTGGGCCTTACAGAAAAAATTAGAGGAGGAATCTGCTAAGCGTCACGAAGAGATTATGGCTATGCAAAAGAGACTAGAGGAAGAGTTTAGGAGGAGGGATGAGGAGTTGGTTGCTTTGAGGAAGCAGTTTGAGGAGGAGTCTAAAAAGAGGGATGAGGAGTTTAGGAGGAGGGATGAGGAGTTGGTTGCTTTGAGGAAGCAGTTTGAGG